>Ga0307515_10000086_pt1 | contig 219523 bp, 146 predicted proteins | sample 17_EM_MG_FD_194513 | JGI IMG/M metagenome (GOLD analysis project Ga0307515, IMG submission 194513) | Populus trichocarpa ectomycorrhiza microbial communities from riparian zone in the Pacific Northwest, United States - 17_EM | ecosystem: Host-associated > Plants > Roots > Unclassified... | reverse complement strand
ATTTGTCGATGCCCCTGATGCCGATCCAATGAAACGCAGAACCGGCGGGACAAAAGCTATGCTAATTCTAAATTAGGCAGCTAAGGCGTAGTTATTTTCGCCATTTGTAAGTTTGAGCGTTCAGATTAAAGCGCTAATTCACCCAACGCGCTGCATGCTTACCTACTTATCTCCATCCTGTCAATTCCGGTCGACCCCATTTTTTTGAGTTCGCAATTTGCCGGTGGGCAGTTTGCAGTTAAGGGTACAAAGGTAGTTAAAAAGTTGGCAGTTTTGAGTTAGCAGTTTGCAATATTTATATACGCATTGCTATTTTTCGCACACAAATCAACCATTATAAACTACACGCTCGCCATTTACAGTTGCAAAACCCTTGTTCACGGCAATATTAATACCGCTTAGCATAGCGCTTTCCACATTGGCTCCTATCCTGGCAAAACCAAACAGCTTCGCTCCTTCCCTTACCAGGTCGGCCCGGGCCAGGCTTACCTGGTTATGAAGAATTTCGCGTATCGCATTTGCTACCTCTTCGGGCGGCAGGTCATCAGCATCCCGTTTATCAGCATCGGTTTTAGCTATGCGGTAGATGTTATATTTCTCAGGACTCTGGTCTGCTTTCCAGAAATAAACATTGCCCCCTGCGGTTTTGGTTTGGGTAAGGTTCATCTGCTCAAATACTCCATCCAGGTGATTAACAAACCGCGCCGTTACCCGGCTAATTCCCCACGCTGCCAAAACCCGCCTGATGAGCAGATCCTTGCTTATCGGCGATTCGGTTTGCAATACATTAAATACCTGCGCTTTGAGCTTGCCACGGTTATGCTGCATAATAAAATCGTCGGCCGTTAGGGTATGAACAGTATCTAAGTGGCTAACCTCGTATTCCTCGGCAACTTTTGAAATAGCCGGGGCTGCCGGCGGGGCTTGCGTTTCCGCAGCAGCCTGGTTAAACGATGGTTTGTTGTTTAAATCTTCGGGGCGCGGTGGTACCGGTTTAGCTTTTTCGGTTACAGCCGGTTCGGCGGCTTTCTTTTTACTTTCTTCTGCCTTAGTAACTGCATCCATTATGCCGCTGATAACCTTATCCGGCTTCTCCCACCATTCTGTCGACCAGATTTTGTGCACATTCCATCCTAACGACTTTAACACATCAACCTGTACTATCTCCCTGTCGCGCGAGGTGGTTGCCGCATGATAGTTTTTACCATCGGTTAACACACCTAAGATATATGCCGATGGATTTTCCTTATCCACAATGCCAAGGTCGATCCTGAAATCAGAACATCCTATCTGGCTGTGTACTTCATAACCATGTTTACGAACTGATTCGGCTATGCTCAGCTCAAACCCGCCATCTTCTTTTTGTTTTACCGATGCGCGGGGCGGCAAAGCGCTTTTGCCTTTTTCGGCATAAGCTAAAAATGCTTTTAGCCCTGCAACTCCTTCGGATGATGTGCGGTTAAGGTCTATCTGATCTGACCTTAAAGTTGAAAATACTTTCATCTCGTACCTTGCCCTTGATACGGCTACATTCAGCCTCCTCCAGCCGCCATCGCGGTTCACCGGGCCAAAGTTCAGGCTTACTTTTCCCTTCTCGTCCGGCCCATAACCTATCGAAAACAGGATCACATCGCGTTCATCACCCTGTACATTCTCCAGGTTTTTGATAAACAGGGGTTCGCCGGTTTCCAGGGCAATCTTTTCCAGGTCGGGCCTAAGTACAAAAACTTCTGTCAGCATATCATCAATCAGCAGTTGCTGCACCGAACTAAAAGTTACAATACCAATGCTCCTTTTGGCCAGCAACGGATCAGACAATCGCTTAATCACCTCATCAACAATCGCTTTGGCTTCGTACTTGTTTTGCCTGCTCTTGCCTTTATCGTAATGCCCCTCTACAGGCACAAAACTTACTTTACTGGTAATGTCATCTGTTGATGGGAAGGTAAGCAGCTTGTTATCATAATACTTGGCGTTGCTAAACGCAATTAAACTTTCGTGTTTGCTCCTGTAGTGCCACAACAGGTGTTGCGATGGCATGGATAGCGCAAGGCAATCGTCCAGGATGCTTTCCAGGTCTTCCTTCTCCACATTATCCTCATCAAAGTTATTGGTGGCAAAAAAGCTGGTCGGCGGCATTTGTTTTGGGTCGCCAACTACTATTACGTTAGTGCCACGGGCAATGGCGCCAACTGCTTCGCAGGTGGGCAATTGGGATGCTTCATCAAATATCACCAGGTCGAACTTGGGGTTCCCGGCATCAAAATACTGGGCTACCGATATCGGACTCATCAGCATACAAGGGGCCAGCCGGTGCAGCAAATTAGGAATGCCGTCAAAAATCTTCCGGATAGACATAGCGCGGCCATTATTCCTGATCACCCGCTGCAACATACCAATTTCCGAACTTTGTGAAGCCTCCTGCGTAAACGACGGGATGTTTGCTGCCAGCCTTGCATATAACTCCTGCCGGGTAAGCATTTCAAACTTGCTGCTCACCTCGCGAAATTTTCTTATTTTTTCGCCAAACAGGCCACTGTTAAAACTGGCAAGCTCCGGGTGCAGGCTTAATATATATTCGGCTGCCGAGCGGTAAAATCCTTTCTGAAACTGCCTCACCAGGTCGGCATTTGCCATATTACCTTTTTCGTAAGCGGTAAGCAAGGGGTCTAATCCCGCGGCCAGGGCTTTATCCCGTGTCAATGTCCAGTTGTACCAATCTTTCAATTCATCCAGGTGTTGCACCCACTTAACGGCCTCATCAATCAGGTCGGCAGTGTAATCGCCGGTAACAATGGGCAACGTGGCAAAGTTTATACCCAACAGTTGTTGAATTTGCCCTTCGGTAGTTGTCACTTGCTGTTCTGTAGCTAGTAAGCCGCTTAGCGTGCCGGAGTTTTGGATAATAAACGCCCTGCTGCCTTCGGTAAACTCGCGCGATAATGTCGCTCGCCACTCCCTTAACTGGGTAGCACCTACAAGCGTTCCTGCGGCGCGGTTAATATTGATAACGGCGTCGCTGATACGGATCAACGCGTCCCAGTCGGGATCGCCATTTTTCCATAAAAAGCCGAGCAGGCCGGGTAAAAAAGAGGATTTGTCAATCACATCCTGTTCTGCACGGAAGGCTATCACCTGCTGCAAGTCCTGAACTATAGCCGATTTATCAATTTGCCCTGTGGCCGAAAGCGCACGCATATTTTTAACAATTGCCCGCTGGCCCAACCACCGTGGTAAAAACCATTTACCGTCGGCAATATTCCATTCAGATAAAATTCTTTGGGCTGGTATACTTAAAACCTCCTTTTGGTACCGGCCAAGCAAGGCCGAACGTAGTTTATCGCGCTGTTGCCCGTGGGTCGCAACGCCTACCACCTGGGCAAAGGTTTGCTCCAGGAAATCGGCCTGCAGCAATGAAGCCGGGATATCGGGCAATTCAAGCAGTAAGCTTACCAGGGTATGTAACGATTGCTGCTGTTCCTTGCTTTTAACCAACCCGTTTATTTTCAGCAACCTGCTTACACCAACAAGCTGGCTTTGGTATTTGCTTAAATGGTCAAGCAGGTGCTCAATCAATTGGCCGGCATCTTGCTTTACCTGGTTATTATACTGCTGCAAACGCATGTATTGCAGGGCATGATTGGCCGGCTGCCCTATCAGTGCACCGGCTACCTGTAATTCTTCGGCCACATCGTGCCAGGCAGTTAGCTTTGCAGGGTTTAGCTGCGCTATCGCGGCTGATGCAAAATATACCCTATCCTCCCCTTTTTCAAAACGGCTGTAGTTGCTAAACAGATCAAACAACGAATACCCGAACAGGTATTTTTTATGCAGCACTTCAACATAGGTATTCAACTCATTTCGCAGGGCAAACAGGCGGTCGGCCTCGTCGCGGTGGCTTTCGGGGGCGGCTTTACGGGCCACCTCGGTAGCTGCTTTCAGCTGCTCCAACACTGCTGTTTTTTTTGATTTGTTGGAATGTAGTTCGAGGCAGAAATCGCCTATGCCTATCGATTCCAGTCTATCTTCTACCACCTCAAGAGCAGCTTTTTTTGCAGCTACAAAAAGCACCCGCTTCCCTGCATATAAGGCATTGGCAATAATATTGGTAATAGTTTGCGACTTACCGGTTCCCGGGGGCCCGTGCAGCACAAAGCTTTTATCCTGGCCCGAACTCACGATGGCCTGCAACTGCGACGAATCGGTACTGATGGGGAGCGCGATATTTGCCGGGTGCAGCTGGCTATCCTGTATCAGCGATACATCGGCATTTTCCTGTGCCTGCCACTCCAGCTTGCCCGATACCAGGCTGGCTACCACCTTATTGCGATAAAGATGTTCGGCATTGTTATGAATATCGTTCCAGAGGATAAATTTACTGAACGAGAATGTACCCAGTACCGCCTGTTCCTCCACATCCCACCTTGATTTGGCCATAATGGCCTGGCGTACAATGTTAAATATCAGCTTTACATCTACCCCACTTTCGTCTTTAGGTAATGTATCCAGGCCGCCAATGGTGATTCCAAAATCCTGCCTTATCATTTCAAGCAAGGTAATGTTCACCATGGTTTCCTCGTCGCGGCTACGAATTACATAGCCTTTTTGAGCCGATTTACGGATGATCTCGACCGGGACCAGCAACACAGGAGCATACCTTGGCCGCTCGCTGGCATCCGTTTCGTACCATCTTAACAAGCCCAGGCCGATATAAAGGGTGTTAGCTCCATTCTCCTCGATGGATAACCGCGAGGCCCGGAATAAACCGGTAAGGCCGTTGGTTAGCTCCGGCTCGGGTAAAAAGCTACGGATACGTTTTTGACTCAGCTCGTGCTGTATCAGCTCGGCAATCGGGTCCGATTGGTGCAGCGCCTGGTACATACCGGCATCGCGCAGCGAGTTATCCCAATCGGCCGGCCTTGGCAACACCTGGAATTCCTGCCCATCGGCAAGGGCATCTTCCAGTTTACCTACATTCACGGTCATAAACTGTACTACGCTTTTGGTTATCCGGATATTGAGCAGGCTATTACGCAACGTAAGGTCAAGTAATTTACGTTCCCAGAGGCGTTGCTTGGAAATCTCGATATGATCTACATTTTTTAGCTTTTGCCCGGCGTAAATTTCGTCGGGCAGGGCGTTGGCCCGCTCCTGGCGGCTTTCTTCAATAATCTCCCAGCCTGCAGCGGTTTGTACCCGCAAGGGCAACGGTCGTATCCCGCTAAAACGGGCCCGCTTAATATCTATAAACAATATAAATTCGCTGGCGTTCAGCATCTTTTGCCCCGCCGATGCCGCAGCCGAATCAAATGAGGTATTGTTGCCCGCATTCATGCAGGTAGCTTCTACAATGGCTATCTCGCTTATGCCATCCGCCGTACGTTTGGTAATAAGCGATGGATCGTCATTCACTGCATCGGCAAATGATTCGTCAACCAGCCAGCCGCCGGCAAAGGCATGCCCTTTCACTATGATAATAATCGGGTGGATACCCACGGCCTCCATACAGGCGGCGTATAACAACGATAGGTCGAGGCAATTGGCAAGCCTGTTGGCAAATATGGCATCGCACAAACGGATTCGCTGTCCGCTTTCTTCAAAGCTGGCTGGTACGGTACAATATATCAGTTGCTGCTCGGCAATGGCCTCGTAAATGGAGGCCATCTGCTTACGCACCCTATCGGGGTTGCGGCTTTGGTAATCATCAAATGAAGGGTTATCCGTCCAGCTTTGTAAAATGGCAGATGCCCGGCGAAGGATCTTCGGTATTTCCGGGTGATTGGGCGTTACAAAAGCCGCCAGCATCTCGGGCAGCAAGCTCAATCCGTTCCATTGATCGTAAGCAAGCAGTTCTATCGGGCAGTTTTCAGCTAATAGCAGTTCATCGCCGTTACGGATAATGATATTTATGGTACCCGATACCTTCTCGGTCAATTCGGCCAGGTATTGGGCTGATAAATTGAGCTGTATAGCACCTGTTTCAAAGGCATCCCCTTGTTTTACATACCCGTAAATCCTTTTCCAGGAAGGCGCAAAAGCCGGTTCAACGGTAATTTCAACTTCCAGGGCATTCCAATCGGCCCCGGTAGTGTTGTTAATTACCAGCGACCGGATTACCGGCACATGGTTTTGCTGAAGGGCGAAATTGATTACAGGGGTATATGTAAGGTTGATATCTGTTGCTGTTAAAATACGCGTGCTCATATTAGTTGAAAAGATAGATATTTATTTTTATCTGTTCCATATTAAACGCTGCGAATGTGTTTTTTTAATATACGGCAATAAAAGATGGGTATTCCCCACCGGTGGAAGCGGGTAAGCCCTCCCTCTAAATCTCCCCCGGTTGGGGAGATTTAATTACATTTTTCAGAGTCTGCCCGAACAAGTTGTTTCATATACACGAGCCTTATGTAAAAAAAGTTGTCATTTCGAAACGAGGTACGAGTGAGAAATCTTGTACGCCCTGCATCACAATTATCCGCCCGGAATGCAGGGCGTACAAGATTTCTCCTCACGCCAGCGTTCAAGCCCCTCCAATGTTCGTTCGAAATGACATTTTTTCCTTACCGATACACTTCTACAAAACCCTGTATACGCCGTAACCTCACGTCGAGCATTTACATGCACCTTAAATTTTACATTTCTTAAAAAGCAACCATTTACCCTTTTTTAGAGTAATGACTAATAAAATCAACTACATCTTAAATTAAAACCTATGAAAAATTACAAGTTACCTCATGCTATCATTGCTGTGTTTGTAAGCATTGTGCTGTTGGGCTCCTCATGCAGTAAAAGTTCGAACCGGATTATACCAACGCCGGAATTAACCGGAGTTGTGCTGACCGATAATGCCACCTTCGGCAAATTACTTACAGATAACAACGGATTCTCGCTTTATTTTTTCTCTAAAGATGTAAGCGGTACATCGGTCTGTGTTGACGGTTGCGCTACTACCTGGCCCGTATTTTACAAAGCAGGGTTGACCATTGGCGCCGGCCTGACATCATCAGATTTTGGTGTGATTGACAGGCCCGACGGCAGTAAACAAAGTACCTATAAAGGATGGCCATTATATTATTACAGCAAAGACCTTAAAGCCGGTGATACCAATGGTGATAAGGTTGCCAACCTTTGGGCCATAGCCAAAGCCGACTATACTATTATGTTTGGCAACGCCCAGCTTATCGGGCTGGACAAAGCCCAGTACACCGATCAAGGCATTGCAGGCACGGGAGCATCGCAATTTATAACTGATGACAAGGGGCTTACATTGTACATGTTTAGCAAAGATGCATCCGGCAAAAACAATTTTACCAAAGCCGATTTTAGCAATAATGCCGCGTGGCCCATTTTTGAGGTTACCGGGGTAGCCAGCATCCCCTCAATTTTTGATAAAACCCAGTTTACCACTATTAACGTATTCGGAAAAACACAACTTGTTTATAAAGGGCATCCGCTATACCATTTTGGACAGGATGCCGCAACCCGGGGCAATACCAACGGCGTAAGCTTCCCTGTACCAGGTAGTGCTATCTGGAAGGTGACTAACAGTACAACAGTAGCTTTATAAATTGACAAAAAACATTTTAACCGGGCGGGTGACATTTATCACTCGCCCGGTTTTATATTTCCCGGGTTAATTACAATTTCAGTTCGCCCCAACCATGCCGGTAAGTACGGCGGATGTATTGGTTGGCGGGTTCAAAGTTGGTTACGCGCATGTTTTCGCCATCCCAATTCAAGCCGGTGTACCTGCCGCTGAATTTGTAGCCTTCCATGTTGCCATAAACCGGATCGTTGCGTTTTATTTTCTCGCGCAGGTTAAAGGTGCGCAGCAACAGGTTGCCCATCAGCACTGTTTCTGTCAATGGCCCTGCATACCCCACAAATGGCGAATCCACCTCCATTTTGCCGTAACCAGCTATACTGGCATCAACCCACTGCCACCAATGGCCATCCATACCGCCGGCAACGCGCGGGTATTTTTCGGGTACGTTTATATCCTTGTTTAGCGACAGCGGCAGCAGTCGGGGATGGCTCCCTCCCCATCCGCAGGAAACTTTTCCTTTGGTGCCGATGAATAATGTACAGCCTTCAAAATCATTTTCGCCGGGGAAATCGCCCAACGCTTCATTCATGTTTAAGGCTGGGTCAAGCTCGTTAAGGCGCTCGGGCGTTATGCCGCCGTCCATCCAATGCAAATCGAGGTTTTTACCATTTTGCTGCTTAAATTTAAACTTGATAGCACTGGATACCGGTCCGCTTTCGGGGTAAATACCTTCTTTAAAAATGCCGCTGTAAACGGTGCTGGCACTGCCCGAAACTTCGGTTGGATAACCCAGGCCAAGCAGTTTAAAAGGAGGCCCCATAATGTGGCATCCCATATCGCCCAGCGCACCGGTGCCAAACTCCCACCAGCCGCGCCAGTTAAAGGGCACCAGGTTATCAATATAGTTGATTTGCTTTGCAGTACCCAGCCACAAATCCCATTTGAGTTCTTTAGGAATTGGCGGGCTTGTTTTTGGCCAGGAAATACCTTGCGGCCAAACCGGCCTGTCGGTCCAGCAGTATACTTTCTCGATATCGCCTATCAGGCCGGCTTCAAACCATTCGCGCATGGTGCGCATACCATCACAGGATGCACCCTGATCGCCCATTTGGGTTACCACCTGGTATTTTTCGGATGCCTGGGTTAATATACGGGCTTCGTAAATATCGTGTGTTAATGGCTTTTGCAGGTATAAATGCTTTTTGAGCTGCATGGCGCTCAACCCAACCAGTGCGTGGTTATGATCGGGTATGGCCACGGTTACGGCATCAAAGTTTTTATGCTGTTTATCAAACAACTCGCGCCAGTCATGATAATAAGGCGCTTTGGGGAACTCTTTGCGGCGTGGTGCGGCCTGCCTGTCGTCAACATCGCATAAAAAGGCTATAACGGCATTCTTTTTAGGCGCGGTAGCAAAGTGCTTAATATCGTTCTCGGCCTCGCCGCCGCAGCCTATCGCGGCAATATACAGTTTATCGCTTGGCGCGGTGTAACCCTTGCCACCCAGCACAAAACGTGGTACAATGTAAAAACCGGCCGTAGCTATAGCGGCTTTTTTTATAAAGTCGGCACGGCTTATGCCATTATTGCCTGTTGCTTCATCCAATTGCTCCATAGTCATTATTTATGCAATGGTTTAACAGCTACTTCCTTAAAAAAAACCACATCGTCATCGCCATGGTTTTGCAAGCCTATGTAGCCCTCATTGGGGCGGATGCCGCGGAACGGCTCAAAATCAAATTTACGTGCCGGTGTCGGGTCCCCCTCCTTATAGTCGGTTACTTTTTGACCGTTAACAACAACTATAGTTCGCGGGCCATCCAGTGTAATTTCCATGGTATTCCACTGCGGGCCGGGCTTGCCGGGTTTGGCCAATGGCTTGGTAAGCGAGTACAGGGTGCCGGTAATATGGTAGTCGTCCTCTTTGGAGGTTTCCGGATGGTTATCTATCTGCACTTCATAACCATAAAATACGGGCATCCATTCCTCGCGTGGCTCCAGCGGTATGCGGATGAATACACCGGCATTGCTGTTAAACTTTTGCATTTTATAAACTACGCGGATGGTACATTTGCTGAATTTCTCCTTCGTCCAGTACAATAGCCCCATGCCGCCGTGGCTGCCTGTTAAGCCATCCTTTACATAGCGACTGCCTTTGCCCACCTGTTTCCAGCCGTTAAGGTCTTTACCGTTAAAAAGCTGTCGCCAGCCATCTTTATTTTGCGCTTTGGCATCTACAGAAAATAAAACAACGAAAAACAAACAGCCAAACAGGCCTTGCTGAAAGTGCGTTTTGATCATGGCAGACAGGAATTAAATGGTTTATAATTGGTTGTACTAATGTATAGATATTTATTGGAATGATGCAAGCGGGCTGGAATTTGCAGGCTGATTTAATATAGATACATGAACACATTTACGATAACCTTACCTATATCATAACATAAATTTAATACACCACCCGGTACTGAAAAAACAATCAAGCTTAAAAGGAGCAATAAACAGCAATAACGATTTATGGTGAATAATATCGCAATTGATAGCATCGGCAATAACAACAGGCTTACCAGCTAACAGTGGATAGCAAAACCAGTGGTCTAAGAAATTGTAGCCTAAACGATATTGGATACTAAATAATTTCCTCTTTTTGTTGATTGACCAACCTGTTTATTCTTGGTTGTAATATCCAGATGCCGATGCAGAAAAACCAGATGAGGAAAAACTCGCCGGTAAAATCGCTAAAGGTAACCTCGCGCTGAAGCTCGACTGTTTTAATAGTTTTTGCGGCAAAATACATACAGTAAAAAATGCAGAACATGCTAAATAAATGCAGCGGAACAATAACTGAAAAAGCCAATAAAATTGGTGCCGGGTTATGAACGTTATTAAAATGGGGAGACAAAAATAAGGTAGGAAGAGTTATACAAAGGACTGTTATATATATTACAGGGATAAGCAGAAAAACCTTAAATAAAGTACCTTTCATTTTTATACCCGCAGGAACCATGCTTTGTAAGCCTGTGGCCACCGACCAAAACCAGCCAAACATTGTGCCCATAAACAGCAACATAATCAACGGAAAAAATTTAAAATAGCTAAATATAAAATCGGGACCGGCGTTAGGGCTCAAACCCGTAATAATACTGCCCATCATTACTATTTGCAGCAACATAGGGATACCAAACGATAAAAGGAACAATTGCCAGTGTTTGGCGCGTAAAAAAATATGCATAGCGGTTTGTGGGTTTAAGGTTTAAAACAACGAGTAAAGATCGCGACTTACAATGGCTAAGATAATTGTTTTGTTGATTTTGTAACGGACCTAATTATATATTTTGCAAGGCACTTGATAGTACTAAGTAAAAAGAACGGTGAAGCTGGCCTGCCGGTTATTCAACAAATAAGGCCGAAAAACTCTCGCAGTTTTATCGGCCTTTTACATCTACCTATGAAAAACAATCCTTTGAGAAGGATATTAAGTTATATTCAATTGCAATGCCAATTATTAAATATGGGTTAAAAGCCTTAAAACAGCACTTAATTTTAAGTTGCGTAATAGTTTGTGGAAATTACGCCACTATTATTGTGTAATAATGACGCAGTGGGGCGGTTGGTCATTGGTCATTGGTCATTGGTCATTGGTCATTGGTCATTGGTCATTGGTCATTGGTCATTGGTCATTGGTCATTGGTCATTATGGAAAGCTCCTTGACTTATGATTGTTTTAACTATTTAACATAATGTCAACTCAGAACTCAGAACTCAGAACTCAGAACTCAGAACTCAGAACTCAGAACTCAGAACTCAGAACTCAGAACTCAGAACTCAGAACTCAGAACTCAGAACTAAAACCCCTTTCGTCGGCACATTTCAGCCGCTCGTCTATTGTATTTAATACGATGGATAAATGCGTTTACCTTAGCCCGCATGTTTAACCGCATAAAGCCGGCGCTTGTTATCGAGGTGTTTATCCACTTGCTATTTTGGGCGCTTATTATTTATACCCCTATTATTTCCCGACCGGACATGCGGGGCATGCCCCAGCACTTTTTTTCGCCCGGGCGTATTATCACCTTCAACCTGGTACTTGCCGCCGAGTTTTACCTGAATGCCTTTGTACTCATTCCCAAGGTTTTAAAAAAGAATATCTGGTTTTATTTTTTGGCTTTACTGGCATCATTTGTAGTTTTTAATATCGTGTTATTATATGCCAGGCCGCATTTCCCGCTGCCTAATGTGAAAGATATGGAAGGCCGGACACCACGCGGGCCTTTCTTTGTACTGTTTCCGTTACTATCTATAACTGCCGGCAGCTTCGCCTACCATTACCTTGCCGATCAGTTCAGGGCGATGAATAAAAAGAAGGATATCACCAATGCCTCGCTCCTGTCCGAACTGGCTTTTCTGCGTTCGCAGATCAGTCCGCACTTTATATTTAACGTTATAAACAGCGCTGTGGCATTATCCAGGTTAAATCCTGCGGCAGTTGAGCCTACGCTTATACAATTATCAAAATTATTGCGTTACATGCTGTATGTTACTGATGCCGAAATGGTAACGGTGCAAAAAAAAGAAGATTACCTGCGCAGTTATATCGACCTGCAACAACTGCGCTTTGGCGACCTGGTAAAAATTTACTTTAAATCGGATATAAAAGCGCCTGATAAAACTATCGAGCCCATGCTGCTGATCCCTTTTGTGGAGAATGCCTTTAAGCACGGTACCGGCGATATTGCCAGGCCCGATATAGCGGTCACGCTTTTTGCCGACGAAGAAACACTGCGGTTTACAGTACAAAACGTGTATAACGCAGCGGAAAAGCAAAAGGATAATGACAGCGGCATTGGTTTAGCCAACGTAAAACGGCGGCTGGAACTACTTTACCCCGGTAAACACAACTTATACATCAATAAAAACGAACAAACTTATATTGTAATGCTGCAAATTGAACTTAAATGATGCGATGCCTGATTATTGACGACGAACCGCTGGCCCTTGACCTGCTGGAAGATAACCTGAAACATGTGCATAGCATACAAATAGCAGCACGCTGCCGCAATGCCGGCGAAGCCATCCTGGCCATGCAGAAGGAGCAGATCGACCTGATATTTTGCGATATCTATATGCCCGGCATCAATGGTTTACAGCTTATTAAAAGCCTCACCCAGCGCCCCATGGTGATATTTGTAACGGCTTATGAAAAATTTGCGCTGGAAGGTTTTGAACTGGATGTAATTGATTACCTGGTAAAACCGGTGCCGCTTGACCGTTTTTTAAAAGCCTGCCACAAAGCTATCGACCTGTTTGAACTTCGCCGGAGTTATGTGCCCCAGCCTGTGGTAAAAAACTATTTCTTTTTGCATGCCGATTACAACCTCATCAAAATCAGCTTTGACCAGGTGGAATATATTGAAGGGCTCAAAGACTATGTGAAGGTTCATTTCACCAATCAGCAAAAACCGGTATTATCACGCATCAGCCTTAAAGCTGTGGAACTGCAATTGCCTGCCGAGCAGTTTTTCAGGGTGCATAAATCATTCGTGGTAAACCTGCAGCACGTATCCCAGCTTCGCAGAGCCCGCATAAAACTCGTCAATACCGAAGTGCCCCTAAGCGACAGCTACAGGGAGGTGATTAATAAAATGATTGGGAAGGTGTGAGTTGGTGAGTGGTTGATTGGGTTGATTAGTTTATTCATGTAAGAAAATATAAATTTTCCCTTACTCCAACTTAATCTAACCCAATCTAACTTAATCAACCACTCACCAACCCACTACACATTCCCCCCATTTATCTACACAAGGTCTCCTGATGTCGCATTTATTTTAAGTGGATGAAAATAGGGTGCAATTTCGTTGCAAAGAAAATACACCCCTAATGAAGAGATTTTCCTTATTGTTATTTACCATCGTAGCTTTAGGCCATTCGGCCACACAGGCACAGCAAACACAAAAAAAGCTGAAGGACATTATCGTCAACCACTTTTTTTTGTGCACGCTTGATCAAATGCTTGATACCATATCAACCACCTACCAAATCCGTATTGTGTATGATAAAAACCAACTGGAGGGCATGGATGTGGTTGAGCATTTTTTTGAAGAGCCTTTAAAAAACATCATCAAACAAGTTTGCCAGGAACACGATTTGAAGTACTGGATTGAATCTACCGGCACCATTTACATTCTGAAAAACACCGACGACCTGGCCCGGCTGAAAAAACTAAACCAACTTTCGTTGCAGGCGGCAAATGCCAAAATAAAACGTAAAAAGACCGATGATGACGACCAGGACATAGCGCCAAAGATAGCCCCCAAGCACTTTATGTTCAGCATAAACGGGCGGGTGATCGATCAGCTAACCGGCGAGTCGCTTCCATCAGCTTCGGTGAAGATCCGGAACTCCGACCTCACGGCAATGAGTAATTCTGATGGTTATTTCACTTTTTTACGGGTACCATCAGACACCTGTGTGGTAGAAGTATCCTATTCGGGCTACCAAACAGACTATTTCAGGCTTAGCAGCGATAAAATCAACAACACGCTGATATGTGGGCTGTACGCATCGTTAAACACATTAAATGAAGTTAATATTACCGGCAAAAAAAGCGGAGTTATGAACACTGATAGCAGGCAGGTGGGCGTGCTCCAGCTTTCGCCGGCAAATTTAGATAAACTGCCAACCATGGGCGATAAGGATATTCTGCGTGCCTTTCAGCTGATGCCTGGTGTGAGCGGCACAAACGAATCATCGTCGGGTGCCTATGTGCGTGGCGGCACACCCGATCAAAACCTGGTTTTGCTGGATGGCTTTACCGTTTACCAGGTTGATCACTTATACGGCTTTTTTAGCGCCTTTAACGCCAGTGCAGTTAAGGATGTGCAGCTTTATAAAGGCGGCTTTACCTCCAAATACGGCGGCAGGCTATCAAGCGTTACCGAAATTAACGGCAAGGAAGGCAATAAAAACGAAACCAATATGGGTGTCGACCTGAGCTTACTAAGCGCGAGCGGCTTCCTGGAAACACCGCTTTCCAAAAATGAAACACTGTTACTTTCCATCAGGCGATCATACCAGGGGCCTTTTTATAACAAGATATTTAACCAGTTTAACCAGACAACAACATTCCAGGGAGGCGGTGGAGGCGGCTTTGGCGGCCGTGGAGGTGGCGGCTTTGCCAACCAGGTAACTCCGGCCTCGTATTTTTACGATGCCAACGCCAAATACACCTATACCATCAGCGATAAGGATAAACTTTCGGTAAGCTATTACTCCGGAACCGATAAAACCGATAACAGCCGTACCCTTGGCTTGCCTCCGGGCCTGTCAGGATCGGGCAGCGGAATTGGCATTACCGATTACACCAAATACGGCAACCTGGGCAGCAGTGTAAAATGGTTCAGGCAGTGGGGTAAAAAACTGTACTCCAACAATTACATTACCTACTCCTCCTATTTCAACAACCGGGAACGCGCCAGTTCGGGCGGCTCGTTGCTGGATAGCAATGGTATTGCCCACACCTTTAGCAACAGCACGGTAGAAACCAATCACCTGAAAGATGTTGGCTATAAATCTGAATGGGAATGGCAAGCCTGCGAAACCTACAAGCTGCTTTTTGGTGGTTTTGTTAACTATAAAAAAATTGATTACGAATACACACAAAACGATACCGGCAAACTGATTAACCAACATAACAACGCCATGCTGGAGGGTGTTTATGCCGAGCTTTCTATCGACCCGAATAACAACTTCCACATCCAGCCTGGCTTGCGGACCAGCTATTATGGCCCAACGGGCAAGCCTTATTTTGAACCCCGGGTATCGGCCAGTTATAATTTGAACGAACATTTTACGGTAAAGGGTGCTACCGGGCAGTTTTACCAGTTTGAGAACCAGGTGATACGGCAAGACATCCTTGCCGGCGACCGTAACTTTTGGGTATTATCCAACGGCGGCAATATCCCGGTTGGCATGGCCCGGCATTATATAGGCGGCCTTAGCTATGAAAATGATGAATTTTTGATCAGTGTGGAAAGCTATTACAAAACCCTAACCGGCCTTACGCAATACACCGTGAAGCAAACCCAAACGGGGGGCGGTGGCTTCCGGATGGCTGCGCCGCAAACGCAAACCGTTACCGAAGATTTTTACACAGGTACCGGTCGCGATGCCGGTGTTGAATTACTGATACAAAAAAAACTGGGAAACTACACCGGCTGGGTAAGCTATACGCTTGCCAAAGCCCAGAATAAATTTGCCGCCTTCGGCGATTATTATTACGATGCTAACCAGGATGTAAGGCATGAGTTTAAATCCATCAATATGTACCATTACAACAGGTTTAACTTTGCAGCAACATTCCTGTTCAGTACCGGCAGGCCCTATACTGCCCCCCTATCAACTTATACCATTCAAACAGCCGACGGTAACAGTAAAACTTACCTGAACATCAGCGATAAAAACGGCGAACGCCTGCCCGCCTACCACCGTCTGGATATGTCGGTATCGTATGACCTGCTGAAGATTGACGGGCATAAAGTAGGTTCGATAGGCCTGTCATTCTTCAACGTTTACAACCATACCAATACCTGGTATAAAGAGTACCAGGTACAAAACAACCAGGTGATAACCACCAATGTAAATTACCTGGGCTTTACCCCCAACCTAACACTCAGCTTAAGATGGAAATAAAAACATATACGCGCTATATCGCATTGAGTTTAATGAGCAGTTTGATACTGCTGGCATCGTGTAAAAAAAATCAATCGGATATATTGGCTACCAATAAACCGGTGGTAGAATCATACCTTATTCCCGACCAGGTATTAAGTATCAAAGTTTACCAGCAAAAGGCCCTTACCGATACTACAACTTACGGAGCGGCACTTACAGGGTTAAGTATCAGCGTATCTGATGGCAGCAAAAGTGTTAAACTAACCGAGAGTGCAAGCGGCACGTATACCTATGCCGATCAATCGTTTATCGCTACCGGTAAAACGTATACCATGCAGTTTACCTATGCCGGTGTAGAGATCAGTGCGACTACTATTATGCCGGGCAAACCTGCAGATTTTACCCTGTCGGATAGCGTATTTCATGTTCCCAGCACCATCAACCCCTTATATGCTGATGTGGCGAGGGCGAGCATTAAATGGAGTAACCCAGATTCGCTGTACCACCTGCTGGTGTTCAAAAATCTTGACAACGATCCCTATTATATATCTTACATCCGCAGCGATAATAAGCCCAGCTTCCAGATTAACGCCGAGCGGGCATCTTATTATAACCTGGTACAATCGTCATTTAACTATTACGGCCATTATAAAGTGATATTAATGCGGGTAAACCAGGAATACATCAACATACTAACAACCAATATCACCCGCGATTCGCAGGCTTTGCTTAACGAGCCGACCAATGTTACCAACGGCCTGGGCATATTTACGGCTATGCAAACAGATACATTGAGTTTAAGGGTTACAACGCAATAGCTACAACAACGGCGATAAAAGTCTGATGAGTTTTTCGGGCAGTTGTTTAAACAGGGTGCGTTTGGCCCAGGTTTTAGGGTTGATTTTAACGGCATCTTTAATATCCGCGTAAAAAGCATCGCTTAACTGGCCGGCTATTGTATCGTCATATATCATGCTGTTCACTTCAAAATTAAGTTCAAAGCTCCGGTGATCCATATTGGCGGTGCCAACAATGGCCAGTTGCCCATCGGCTACTATGGTTTTGGCGTGTACAAATCCTTTGCGATACAGGTAAATTTCGACACCGGCCTCTAAAATTTCGCCATAGTACGACCGGGCAGCGGCGTTTACCAATGCCGAGTCGGACTTGCCCGGAACCAGGAGTTTCACCTTAACGCCGCTACGCGCGGCTACATTAAGTGCATCCAGGATACTTTCGCCGGGGATAAAATATGGCGAGGTTATCAGCAACTCCTCTTCGGCCATACCAATGGCCTGGATGAGCGAGAACATGATAGTAGGTATGTCCGAATCGGGCCCGCTGGCGGCAATTTGTACTACGGCTTGCCCTTTATCGCTTTTGGTCGAGCAGAAGAAATTCTTCTCTAAAGGCAGTTTTTTGCCCGAGCTAAAATTCCAGTCGCAAATGAAAAGGTACTGCAGGTAATATACGCCGGGACCATTGATGCGCACATGCGTGTCCCGCCAATATAGTTTCTTTTTGCCTCCGTTGTTAATGTACCTATCGCTTACATTAATCCCCCCTACAAAGCCTGTGCAGCCATCAATCACGATGATTTTGCGATGGTCGCGGTAATTAGTGCGGTTGGATAGCGCTATAAACAGGATCTTATAAAAAGGGTAAGCCTCCACCCCTCCGGCTATTAACTCGGGCACCAGGGTGTGGCGTATGGAGCGGCTGCCAAAATCATCGTAAATAAAACGCACTTTAACGCCCTCGGCCGCTTTTTGAATCAGGATATCTTTAATCTGGTTGCCAATGTTATCATCCTCATAAATATAGTATTCCATGTGGATGTGATGCCTGGCATTTTTTAAGGCAGTTATTACATCTGGGAATTTCTCTTCGCCATTAATGTAAAGCTTAACATCGTTATTACAGGTTAGCGGGCTGTTGTCATTCAGCAGCATGCGGGCCAATTTTTTATGGCCTTTTAATTCTTCTTCCCCACTATTCCAGCTTCTTTCGGATTCCTTTATCACCTGTTCACGAATCTCGGCCAATAGCTTACTGTCGCTTACTATCTTTTTGGAGTAGAGTTTATTTTTGCGGTAATTGGCACCTACGGCAAAATAAATAACCATACCGATTACCGGCATAAGAATGGTAACAAGCAAATACGCGAAAGTTTTAGTTGCCGACCTTATATCATACAAAATGCGCAGACAAACAAAAACAACCAGGAGAAGATAAATGCCAATTGCGGGTAAATACCAGTTCATTGTTAAATTTTGTAATTAGGTTTATTTTCGATAACTGATTTGCCCAGTATACGCATTACATAAACTTTAAGTGCGTGACCGTCCCAGCCGCTCAGGCGGCCTTTTTGCAGCAGCATGGCCTGGTTTTTACCGGCAACCAGCGGATAACTAAACGCAAACGGCGCATCGGTAACTGCCCAGCCCTGTACCTGCCCAAACCGCAACACGTTGATATTGATATCATTTCCCGCTTTGATTATGGTGTAGTATTTGTCGGAAAACGTAACCAGGCTATTTACTACGGTTTTGTTTTGAACGCCATTTAATAACGAATCATTTTGGGCATGAAACTGATAAGCTAATGAATTGTCATTATCATCAACTACCGAACTATACGCTGTATTATAACCATTGTTTACCGGCGCAACAATGTACCAAAGCATGCTGGTAAAGGGCGCTGGCGTAATTAAATAGGCTGGCTGAACTTGTCTTTTTTCCAGTGATGCCCGTACCCTGCTGCTTATATACAATTTGCTGAAACAGGCAAAGCACAAATATAACCCGGAGAGCATAATAGCCGCAAAAGCCCATTTCGCCCGGCCATGATAACTGATATTCTTAAAAACCAAAACTACGAAAGCTACAAGCAAACCCATGGTAAATAAAGGATCGGCCACATAAAGCAGGTTGACCGAAAATCGTTGATGGCTAAAAGGTTCCAGCAGGCCAGTGCCGTAGGCATTACAGGTATCCAACAAATCGTGCAGCATCAATTGCGTACAAAAAAACAGTGCAAGCATAATAAACGGCAGGTAAACCTTATGATGTATACGCCGGGCCAAAAAGGCTAAGGCCAAGCCGACAACTACCCCGAAGACTAAGGAATGGGTTACACCACGATGAGCCAAAAGCGCCTGTTCAGGCGGAAGAAATAAAGCCCCGGCGGCATCAATATCAGGCAGGCTTTGGGCTATCGCTCCCCATAGCAATGCCTGTTTGCCCAATTTTTTACCCAATACAAGTTCGCCAATGCAGGCGCCTAAAGTAATATGGGTAACTGAATCCATTGGCCGGTTTTATATTTTGTTTTGATAATGATTTTTCGCAGATATTGTTTGCGGCTTATTAATTATTGTATGGGTTGCTATCCAACCAAATGTTTAATTACCGGTACCTTGCTCATGCCATATACCAACAGCCACGACAGTAAAAAGCAAACAAAAGCTATTAACGGAATACTTACTACCGGGTTAAAAATGGTAAAGTTAATATCGTTTAAATCAAATATATTTAGCACCAAAGCGTGGCTTAAGTAAATGCCAAGGGTATATTTACCGGCATTATTACAAACACGCTTCACGGTTGGATTAAGCTTCACTTTGGTGTATTTAGCTATCAAAAAAGCGCATGTGGCCAACACAACAACAAAAGGCCCAACCGGTTCATAAAAGAATGTTTTAAGTTCATTATCTTTTACCTGTAGATAGTAAGTCCCCCAGCTTATTAAAGCCACCAGGGCGACGAACACAAGGGCAGCAATATATGGCAATGCCCGTAAGTTGAACCGCTTATAAGTGAGGTAATGCCCTAATACCAGGTAGCCAATATAGCCCGTAAAATTATGAAGATCGACAGCGGTATTAAAAATGCTTAAATATGGCGTGGCCAGCAACATCGCCAAAAACCAAATCACCAGAAAATACAATATTTCCTTTTCGGTGGCATGCTGTACAAACTTACTTAAAACAGGAATAAACAGGTACAGCCCTATTAACAGGTACACATACCATAAATGATAATAAGCTCCTGATTTTAGTTGATTTAAAACAAATTTTACATCGGGCCACAAATGACCGGTAAATGCAAACTCCTCGTTATACAGGCGGTAGGCAACATAAACCAGGCTCCAGAAAATAAATGGGAGGATTAACCGGCCAATCCGTTTTTTTAAAAAATCGCCCAACTCATACTCGCGATGCAGTAATAAAGCCCCGGTTATCATTACAAAAACCGGCACCGCAAAACGTACCAGTGCGTTGTAAACATCGCCCGTGAGCCAATCATTTAAAGGCACACTTTTATAGCCAAAAAGCAAGGGCGATGCAGTATGTAACACGATGACGGCAAACATGCTGATTAGCCGCAAATTATTTATCCATTCAATGTTGTGATCTTTATTGTTTACAACCGCTTCGCTAAATTTCATTGGCTAAACTTATGTATTTTTTTGATTTGACAAGATGCATTTTATTTATTGACGACCGATTTTCAATTGGATTTTAAGCTGATAACGGCGCTTCGCCACCATCCTGCCAAAAAACATTATCTTTGCCTAATGCTGTCCAGGTTAATGAAATCTTTATTGGTGGTTACTTTGTTCTTCGCTTTGCATATGAGCGGGCCTGGACAGGTACACGCTTATACCGGCAAACAGGGCAGCAATAAAGCGAGTGTCAAACAAAACACCCGCCATGACCAATTAATTGCCGAGACGAATACCGAGGTTAACGCGCCTGCCTTACAGGTTACGGCACATCCGGCAGCTTTCTTTACCGCTGTTGAACTGGGCGCACCTTATACGCTTGCAAGGCTCAATATTAGCAAGGCTTCAAATGTGCCACCGTCCCGGTTTTACCGGCTCATCCTTTTCCCCTTTCATGGTTTTTGGTAAACCCATGCTGATTTAATTTTTTTATAACTCCTTGCGTTTAATATAACGCTTATTTATTCAATTTTAATTATCAAGCATGAACCATATAACGGAAAATGCCCTGGTTGCGGGCACCCTATTAGCTGTATTTATTATCCCGGTAGTGATTATCACCCGCCGATCAAAACAAAAAAGATTTGCCGCGCTAAACCAGCGCCTGCAGGCAATTGCAAATGAACATCACCTCAGTTTAAGCCGGTCGGAGTTTATCGGTAATAAGATCATTGGCTGGGCACAATCGGGTAAAGCTTTGCTCTTTGGATCGCAGGAAACCGTGACCGTAAACGACCTGAATAACGCTACCCGCTGTTATATTTTAAAAAGCATGAATGGCACTGCGGTAAAATCAATCATTTTGCAAATTGCCGACCAGGCCAACAGGCAGGTTTGCAGCATACCGTTTTACCAGCAATTTATTGACAATGAATTAAAGCTGAAACAACTGGAAACCCAGGCAAAAGACTGGGAGGCTTTACTAAACAGCCAGTTTCAAAAATAATTTATCTGTTAAAGAAAACCCCGGCTAATTCGCCGGGGTTTAATTCTTTTTTTAGTTCTTCACCCTGTTTTGCTCACTTTCGGCACCGTTTGCATCGTGTTTGCGCAAACCGGAAATTGTTTTGCCAAAGCGATAGCTTAACGATAATGCTAAGTTGCGGCTATCGCCAAGGTTTGTCCAATTGGCGCGGGTATTTGCAAGGTTATTGATAACGCCGCCGCCATTGAATGTATAAAAAATATCATTGGCCACCAGGCTGACGGTAAAGGACGGTGAAAACTTTTTAGATACAGATGCATTAACACGCCCCCTGCTTTTTGTTACAAACTGGGCATTTGTTATTTTACTTTGATAACCGCCATCCAGTTGGGTTGTCCAATCATGCGGTAGTTTAAACTTGAATACCGGCCTTACAAAAAAGTATGTTCCCTGTGTGTTTAACGTGCCGGTATAAAATTCGCTTACCGAGTGTATATTGGAAACCCTTGAATACAAATGAAAGTTAAGCCATTTGGCAAGATCGAAACCCGCGTCGGCTGCGATACCCTTTACCGTTATACTGCCTAAATTGCCTGGCCGGCTATAGTAAATACCATTTAATATCTCGATAGTTTCGTTTACATCGTCCTGCGTATTGCTGTAGTTTAGGGTTACTGTAACGTTTTTCCAGTTATAGGCCAACTCAATGTTGTTGGTATACGATGGCTTAAGGAATGGATTACCGGTATAATAGGTAAACTTATCCAGGGGCGACAAAAAAGGATTTAAGTCCTCGTAATACGGCCTGTCAATCCGCCGTCCATAATTCAGGCTGATGCTTTGGCTGCCTGCAGTATCCAGCTTATATTGCAGGTAAACAGTTGGAAACAAACCATTGTAATTTCGCGTAAATGTCGAATCGGATTTTTGCACATTGCCTAACTGGTGACCGCTTGATGTGGTGTTTTCAAACCTTAACCCGGCCTGCGCCGAAAATCGTTTCCAATCTTTACTTGTATTAATATAGGCGGCGTTTATTTGTTCCTTGTAAATAAAGTGATTGGTTTTACCATAATCGGGGTTGGTTACATTGTTGATGGTATAAAAGTAGTTGGCAATATTATCCGTTTGGGTGTTACTGATTTTAAGCCCGGCCTCCAGTTTAACGCCGTTATTTAAAGGGTGTGTATAATCTGTTTTGGCCGAGTAGATGTGAATATTTTCGGGCAGGTTACCTGTGAGCAGGTCATTACTTATCACTGTTCCATCCGGTAAATAGCCGGTATTCAAAAACGATTGCGTTGTGCTGTTATCGTAGTTCAAATAATCAAAGTCGACTGTAAGCTCCTGCCCTTTTTTGTTATACTGGTGGCGGTAATTAAGGTTTACATTGCCGTTCTTAAAGTTAATATGCTCCTTATTATCGGCTACAATAGTCGAATCCAAAACGTTGGCGGCATCAAGTAATTTGCTGGTATTACGGGTATTGATATCGCCGGGATTTAATAAGCCAAATATATTGATGCCGATTGTAGTTTTATCAGACACGTAATAGTCGGCCCCAAGCCTCAGGTTCAGGTTTTTTGTTTGCCTGCGGATAAATGAGTGCTGCAAAAAATTGGAAGCCGGGCTGCCATCATCATTTAAAAAATACCTGTTAATAACCAGGTCATTAAACGAATTAAAGGTGCTATAGGCCAGGTTGCCAAATACGTTGATTTTGTTGTCCCTGAAATTAAAGTTAAAACTATTGATGGTTTTGCCGTACTTGCCCTGGGTATAATTCATGTTAAGGCCACCGTTAAAGCCTTTTGCTTTATTCCTTTTGATGCGGATGTTGATTACTCCGCCGTTCCCTGCGGCATCGTATTTGGCTGGCGGGTTGGTCATTAATTCAACCTGGTCGATAGTTGACGCCGGTAACGAGCGCAGGTAGTTCTGCAGATCTGTCCCCGATAAATAGGTAGGCTTATCGTCGATATAAATTTTCACGCTACCGCTGCCGTTAAGGCTGATCCCCCCATTCTGATCGACGATTACGCCCGGCGATTTATCAAGCACATCCATAGCCGTATTGCCACCATTACCAATCATGGCATCTACGTTTACAACAGTGCGGTCAATTTTGTGCTCAACCAATTGCTTTTGAGCAACAACGGCTACTTCTTTTAATTCTTTACCGGCAAGCTGCAAAATAATATCCGGTAGTACTATATCTTTTTCAAACGTAAAAGGTGCACTCTTATAATTTTGATAGCCTATCATGCTAACGGCCATCTTATACTGTCCGGCTTTTAAATTTTTTAAAACATAAGTCCCCATAACATCAGCCACACCTGTTTTTACCAGTGTCGAATCGGCAAGCTTGTATAAGTAAACTGTAGCACCATCCAGCGGTTTTGCATCCGTGCTTTTAATTTTACCTGTTATCGTTATCAAATTTTGGGCGTTTACCGAAGTTGAGGCAATAGAAAGCCAGGCGGCTAAAAAAGCTGCAATTGTTAATTTCATATTGATGGGTGTTAGGAGGGTTCTTTTAGGTTGATCTGTTATTTGATGTTAAATATTTTCAAATTTTGGGCATGGCAATTCCCTTTCGCCTGTTTGGGGCGGGTTAAAATTCATGCAGTTTGGATAATTTGGTGTTAACTCAACAGTACTAAGTCGTAAGTCTAAAGTTGATTTTTTTCTTCGCTGACTTGGAACTTAAGACTTTTGGCTAAAGACTATCCGTCATTTTATCGATGACACGACACTAAGGCTTGTCGGTAGTAGTTACTTTGGTATCGGTATCGTAATTATTATACAAGGTCCATTGGTTTTTGCCGGTAACGGGCACATACTTTTTCTTATATTTCTGAAAAACATCATCCGGCTGTTTTACACCGTTAATGATCATTTCACTTTGACTAAGTTTAAAAGAAACCTTAGGAGCATCGGCATCAATCAGCCCGTCCTTTTTCAATTCGGCGGTAACCACCTCTCCTATACTTGGTTCGGCTGGTGCATGGTAAGGTTTATAGTCGGCTTTGTAAGCTGTTTTATACTCCTGTTTATTATAAGGCTTGTTGCCATAACCATAAGCGCTATTTACCGGTGCGGTTGGTTTTGTAGCTTGTGTTCTGCTTTGGTTAATCGAATCGGCCTTTGCCAATTGTTTTTGTTCATCAAGCTTTCCGCTTAGCTTTCCAAGACCACCATGCAATCTGCCTAATTTACCTTTTAGGGTATCCAATGGTTTCGCTTTAGCAGGCGTATCTGCCAAAATCGGGGCAGTTGCCTTTAAAGACGCGGCAAGTGTTGCTTTTGCTTCTTTATTGTTTTCACCTGGTTTTAAATCAGCATGATGCGATGAGGTATCATCTTTAGGAAACAGTTCTTTTTTTACAGAAACAACCGCGTGAGATACCGTATTGCTGGTATTAATCAACATTTTATCAATCCTTTTGGCATTGCTAAAAGCCATAGTGAGCAAGCCGGCGCTTAATAATAACACGGCCAAAACAGAGCGTTCGCGAATATTAAGGCTGTGGTTATTGCCCGATGCCATACGTTTAACCCTGTTAATCAGCTGATCGCGCTTGCCTGGAAAAGCCATGGCGTAGGCCGGTGCCGATAGCTGGAATTCCTGGCAGCTTACCAGGGCCCTGATGTAGTTTACCTTGCTGCTTGTTTCCAGTACAGCTATGTCATCGCAGCAGTTTTCCCGCTCGGTACGGATCAGGGCCGACAGCCATAGCACGGCCGGGTTAAAAAAGAAAATGATCTCGATGAAGCTTTGTAAAAGGTTTATCAAATAATCTCTCCGGCGGATATGGGCCAACTCGTGTACCAGGATAGCTTCAACTTCGGCAGGCGGTAAGGCAATTAGTAAACCAACCGGGATCAGGATCAATGGTTTCAAGTGGCCAATCACCATAGGTACTTTTGCTATGCCCGATTCGGCAATACCTATCATTTGCTTTATCCCCAATTTCTGCGACAACAAAGCAACCCGTTGTTGCCAATATTTATCAACCGTAAAAACAGACCTGCGCCGCAAATGATGCAGTCCCTGTAGCCCTGCCAATAGTTGGAGGCTGCGCGCAAAAACCACCAAAAACCATATGAAAGCTATAGGTTGGACATGGGTGTTCACATAGTTTATACTCTTATCAATTACCGAACCTTGCGTAAACCCGGCTACCCCCAAAACAGGCAGATGCGGTGTTTGATTATTTGAAGCGTAGCCGGCCGGTGATATTTTATCCACCGTTGTTTGGTTAATTTCCCAGATGAATGTCCCCATTGCCGTTAAAGCAAACAACATCAGTGCGCCTACCATTAACGTGTAGCGTTTTGCCGCTGCTTGCCTGCGGGTAAACACCAATATAAGGCTGGTGATTACAGCAAGTATAACGCCCTGCCACAACGAGTGCAGCAGCGTGTAGCTTAAGGCTGTGGTGAAGCCCTGGGGCAGTAATTCATTCAGGTAAGTCATGGTTTATTCCTCCAGTTTTCTTAAAATTTCTTTGATCTCCTGTAATTCCTGGTCGCTTGTTTTTTTGTTGCCCAGCAATTGCATTACCAGCTTACTTGCCGATCCTTTGTACATCGAATCAACAAACTTATCCAGCAAATGCGACTTGGTTTTTTGCTCCTCTTCGGCCACGCTGTAAATGTGCTTCATCTGGCTTTCGTCCCGGTTAAGGATACCTTTATCGGCCATAATCTGCATCAGCTTTAGCGTGGTTGTATAATTTACCTCTTTTTGCTTCAGCAGCTCATCATTAACCGCACGAACTGTTGATGGGCCTTTTTCCCATAAAACCTGTAATATTTCCAGTTCGGATTTTGTAGGTTCCAGTTGCTTGTTTTGTTGTGTTTCACTCATAACAATCCAAAGGTAGGAATATTTTCGTACGAAACAAATTTTAGGTAATAAATTTTTCGTACCTTTTGAAAAAGGTGTATAAATGTGCCAGGAAGTTTATAAAAATAAATGGCATGGTCGCACAAACAGGCCTTTGCCTGGTATGCTTCGACAGGCAACCCATGACATGTTTGAATTTTTGAAGTGCGCAGGCCTGTCACCCTGAGCCTGTCGAAGGGTCGCGCGGAGAGGCCTTTGCCCGCTATGCTTCGACAGGCTCAGCATGACAACGCTCTTTAGTATGTAATTTCCCTTCAGAGTTTCCTTGTGCCACCTTTTTGGCCGGCAAAAGGACAAACATTTGGGTATGCTTAAGTTGTGTAAAACATCAGTTTAGTGTTAACCATGATAAAACACAAAATATTTATTATCAAACAGTTATAAAAATAAAATCCAAAATGTGTTAAGTTATGTTAACCCACTTTACATGAGTCGCCCTGCTCCTAAACTACTTCTTATTCAACGTAACACCCGGCCATTCATCAGTACGGAAGGGCGACGCAGGCAGACCCGCGGCGTTGTACAGGTTACATGCCGGGTTAATTCCCCAGGCATACCTAACGGCTACCGGGTTGCTTACCCGTGTACTGCTTACTACAACTTTATCGCCAACAATCACAGCATCCGCCCAATAAAATTTCTGGTCGGCACCGGCAATGGCAAACCCTTTTAGCGGTTGGCCGTCGGTGGTTTTAAGGCCGTCTCCAAATTTAAAGGAAAGCGTTACTTTATCATCTTTGATGGCATACTTTTGAAATATAGGCCCCGAATAATCAATTTTTTCACCATAGGTTTTAGCAAGGGCGGCCAATGCCAGCCTGCGTCCTACTTCCTGCTTGTTTTTTGGGTGAATATCGTACCCGCCCAAATCAATAGCAACGGCCATGCCTGTATTTGGCAGCGAGCGTGTTTTAAGTTGGGCTTCCCGCAATTCGGCCCAATCTGAGGCTGAGGGCTGCGGTTCGGTGATGTAGTAATTGGCCAGTTGCACAAAATAAAAAGGGAAGTTACCCTCGCCCCACCTGGCACGCCAATCGTTGATCATGGTGGGGAACAATTGACGGTATTGATACGCCCTGCCCGAATTTGATTCGCCCTGGTACCAGATCGCGCCTTTAATAGCGTACTGTATAAAAGGGTTAATCATCGCATTAAACAATACCGAAGGCCGGTTGGGGCTTTTAGGATCGGTTGGAAAAGGCGGCATGTTTTTCATGTTCATACCTATACGATACTGCCAGGCATTGTTTAACGGAATTTGCTGACCATTATCATTAGCCAGGTATAGTAATTTGGCATCACTGTAAAGGCCTCCATTGCCCATGCCATCAAACACGCGGATGGTAATTATATTTTCGCCGGCTTTAACCAGGTTACCGGGTATGGTATACATCCTTGGCGTATTATAAACTGCGGTTTCGCCTACTTTTTCGCCATTGAACCAGGTGATATCGGCATCATCAACCGCGCCCAGGCTTAACTTAACAGGCTTGCCCGCCCAATCATCCGGAACAACTATTTTTTTATGTAACCAAATAACGCCATCAAAATTTGGCAAGGTTTTCTCCAAAATAGATGGCAAAACCATATCGTGCCATTTAGAAACATCCAGATCTGCCGCCAGCCAAACCGGCTTGCCCTGGTTATACCCCGAATCCTTTTCGGCAATAAGGCTTTGCCATTGCTGCGCTTTAAGTACGTAAGCTTTTTGGGCTTCTTCTTTATTCTCTGTTTCAACGGTGGTTACAGGTTCAACAAACTCGGGCATAGTTCGTAAAGCAGTGCCGCTTGTCCAGGCCTCGGCAATAGTTCCACCCCATGAGGTATGGATTAAGCCTATGGGTATATTTGTTTTACTATAAATTTCCCTTGCAAAAAAATAGGCAACCGACGAAAATTCGGCCACATTTTCGGGTGTGCAGGGCACCCACCCACCTTTGGTTACTTTTGCATCGGCCAAGGGTACACTGCTGGTTATATGCTCAACCTGCAACAGTCGAATATTGGGGTAATTGGCCCCGGCCATTTCTTTTTCATAATTATTTATTTTTCCCCATCCCGCCACCGGCATTTCCATGTTCGACTGGCCAGAGCATAACCACACTTCGCCTATCATCACGTTCTTCAACTCCAGCGCCTCTCCATCCGAAATGGTGATGGTAAAAGGCCCTCCATATGATGGGGTTCCAACTTTTATTTTCCAGTTTCCGTCGGGGTCAACGATGGTGCTGTATTTTTTGCCGGACCAGGTTGTTGTTATCACTACCTTTTTACCGGCTTCGGCTTTCCCCCAAATAGCAGCTTTGGTTTTTTGTTGCAAAACCATATTATCGCTAAAAACAGATGGCAGGCTTACTTTGGCACTGCTTAACTGCACAGCAACCAGAAATGAAAACACGGTTAACAATAACGATTTGAACATAACTTGATTTATGGGAGATTTACTTTTCCTTGCGGATAAAAATAGCACCTTAATTCAAATTATTTATCAATCGTTAACTTTATTACAAAACAACTGATTGGTATCGTGAAACCAATTCAATCCACCTACGATTAACCATCTGGCGTTTAGCTTATTTCAGCAATTTGTTCTCCCCCTCTATTTCCACGTTTTCCTGTTGTACTATGGCTTTATACTCATAGCTACCTTTCAGGGGTAGTGTAAGTTGAAAGCTGCCATCGGGCTTAATGGGCACCCAGGCGCTGGCAGTCCATTTACCGGCGTATAGGGTTTCAACCTGGCCACGGTAAGGCCTGTAATCAAAACGGGCCAGTTTAACCAAGGGTGTTTTGTAGTTTACTATCCGGCCTTTTAATACCACCGGGCCTTTCGCCAATGTAGTACCACCGGTTTCAACAATAACCGCTTCTTTAAAAGCGGGGTTTACATTATCCAGCTTAATAACAACCGGGTTTGGCCAGCGATGATCGTCATAAATACGTTGCGCTTTCACAACCGATACTTCCAATCCTTTACCGGTTTGGGTATACCTGCAGCTTACGTCATCACTTTTATATTCAATTACCTTGCTATTTTGCCCCAAAACGCTTATTCTGGTATCGGGCGTACTGATTGCCGAGCGAATAGTGAAAGTTTTACGCGTACCTTCCTTCCAGTCGGCGGCATCGGTTACTATGGCGTAAAGTGTGTGCCCGTCTTTTTGGGTAAACCAAATATTTCCCTCTTTGCTTACAACCCAACTCCGAACATCGTCAATACATTCGCGGTTTATAAAATACCATGCCGCCATTTCGCGCAATCGTTCTTCCTGCTCTAATGGTAGTTCGCCGTTAGGTTTTGGGCCAACGTTCAGTAACAGCGATCCGCCTTTAGCCCTGGCTTCTATCAATAAACCAATCAGCTGGCTGCCCGATTTATAACGCTCATTAGTTGGCTGGTAGCCCCATGCGGTACCCATGGTAATGCATGATAACCATGGTTCGTTGATCATTGCCCCCGGCATAATCTGCTCGGGCGTCTTGATAGCCCCGCGGGTGATCAGCAAATCGGGCTGCAATTTCCAGCAGGTTTGCTTTACAATTTCTTTGGGGTCGCCATCAATAAAAAGCACATCTATTTTGCCGTATTTGGTCATCAGCTCTTCGCATTGCTGCCGGGTGTAATCATCATAGGCTTTGCGGGTAATAGCATCCATTTTAACATCGGTGCGGCTTATCGTAATATGATGGTCATGCAAAAAACTAAAGTCTTCCGGCGAAAAATAAAAACCCACCTGCAGACCGACCTCGCGCGTGGCATCAACAAATTCTTTCAACAGGTCCTTTTTATAAGGAGTATGGGTGATATTAAAACCGGTAGTTTTGGTATCCCACATGCAAAAACCCGAATGATGTTTAGTGGTAAAAACAATATACTTCATGCCGGCAAGCTTAGCCAATACAGCTATCTGGTGCGGGTCGAATTTTGATGGATCAAAGGTCTTCGGCAATTCGGTAAAATACCGGTTTACATAGTCATCACTTGCCCCTACCAGCGAGTGGCTGATAACCAGGCCTAACTGCCCATCCAGACTAAAATGGATAAACAAACCCAAGCCTGTGTTTTTAAGCCAAAGCTCCCGTTCGGGCTTATTCAGGTTATAATTACTGGCGTTGTCGTCTTTCACCAGGTCATTTTGTGCAATGGCCCCATTGCAACATATCACCAGCACTAACAAATAAAAATATCTCGTCATCAGTAAAAATTAAAAAAGGAAGGGCAACCAAACCCTTCCTTAAACCAATCTATCAATTTATTAACACGAATGCATTATTTGTCCCACCACATCCTTGTCAGGAACTCATCTGCACCCTGCCGCGCAATTGCAGCTGCGTACGATGCGGCATTAAGATTTTGCTCGGATATAGGGTACAACATCCTCCTGAATATTTTGCCGCCGGTGGCATTACCTACATAATTATTAGGCACCAAAGCCGGGTATCCTGTACGCCTGTAAGTAGCAAATACTTCCTGCGCATCCGGGAAAATACCGATCCAAAACTCTGTGTATATCTGCGACAGTTTTTGATCAAGGGTACCGGTAGCGTTAAAAGGATGGTAATTGATGTACGCATTAATCTGCACGTCGCTGATTGCACCTGCGCTGCCGCCTATAACCGCCCACTGGCGCATGGAGGCTGCTATACCATTTTGGTACAATGAAGCTGCCGTAGCAGTGCTATACCATCCTCTTGATGCAGCCTCGGCCAACAGAAAATAGCTCTCGGCCGCGGTAAACACCAAACGGGGAGAATTTAAAAGTAATATTGTTTTTGGATTAGGTTCAGAGTAGGTCACAAAGTCGGCCGGTTTGGCGTTCAATCCTGACGACATCCCTTTTTGTATAGCTGATGTAGTATCGGCAGCCCCGCTATTGTACACAATTGATATTACGCCCAGCCGGGGGTCTTTATTGGCTTTAAGGTAGTTGATAAAAACATCCTGATATTTACCGCCTTCGGTATTGGTTGTTCCGTTCTGGGCAATATAGTCATTGTTCCAAAGGTCATTTGCCATTGGATTTTTATTGATATCCTGACCAGAACCAACATAAGGAACTTTGGCGATATCCGCATCGTTTAATATAACACCACCGGCAATAGCTTTAGTTGCCCATGATTGCGCCGAAGTTAAATCAACCTTGGTCATCCGCATGGCACATCTTAACATTAACGAGTAGGCGAATTTTTTCCACTTGTCAGTACTTCCGCCATAAATCAAATCGGCGGCGCCAAAAGTTGCTTTGCTGGCATCAAGCGATGTGGCAGCCTGGTCAAGTTCTTTCAGCATGTCGGCATAAATATCCTTTTGCGCATCATAGGCAGGCTTGTAAATTGATCCGTTATAACCTTGCGCTGCCTGGGAATATGGGATATCGCCATACAAATCAGTAAGCCTGCTAAAGCAATATACCCGCCAGATACGTGCCTCGGCAACCAGGTTAACCTGCGATGCATCAGTACCTGCCGCTTTAATTACTTCAACCAGCTCATTGATCTCGTTAGGATAAGCACTGCTGAACGCGGCTGCGGATTGCTGGCTTTGGGCTAAAACGTATTTACTTCCAAAACCGGCAACATCATTAAAGCTGGTGGTATACTGCATGGTACCCAATAAAAGATCGAGCATCCGGCTTGTGCCATCATATTCGGCTTTAGTGAATATATATTGAGGAACAGCTTTCGACGACGCGTTGGGGTTAACATTAAGGGTATCGAAATTTTTGGTACACGATTGTATAGCGATAATGCCGAGCATGACCAGTAAACAATGGGTATATTTTGTTATATGTCTTTTCATCGTATTCAACTTTAATATTAGAATTTAACTGAAAGGTTTACACCAAGAGAACGGGTACGCGGCAAACCAATGGATTCGAAACCCTGGGTATTGCTGTTGGTAAAACTTTCTTCCGGGTCGAAATTTTTTGTCTTTTTATAGATAGTCCACAGGTTACGTGATACCAGCGAGATACTTGCCGACTGAATATGCACGGCCTTTAAATCGATAGCAGGCAGATTGTATGATAATATAACCTGGCGAAGCTTAACAAAGCTGCCATCATGCAAAAACAAATCTGAATACGTTTTATAGTTGTCATAATAGGTACGCAGGCCGCTAACGGGTACTGTGCGGGTATACGGTGCCCCCTTTTGGTCAACACCATTTAGAACCAGGCCATTTTCGCGACCGGGCAATGTTGATTTCATCAAACCTAAACGGGTTGCATATACTTCCATTACCGAAAACACTTTGTTACCGAATTTACCGTCGAGCAGGAAGCTTAACGAAATCCGTTTGTATCTGAATTCGTTAGTTAAACCCATAGTAAGCGGCGCAACACTTTTACCAAGCGGGGCGTATGGTGCTACAACCGGTAAACCTGTAGTGGCATTAAAAACCACGTCGCCGGCACTGTTTCTTAACATATGGGTACCATATATGGTTCCGAATGACATTCCTTCGGTATTATTTAAAATACCCCAGTTACCTACAGAGTTTGCAAGTTGTATGGTAGATAAGCCCGGTGCAAGTTTTACTACCTTGTTATCATTATAAGCAACGTTGTAACTGGTATTCCAGGTAAAGTCCTTTGATTTTATTGGGCTGCCGTTCAGCAATACCTCAATACCTTTATTGCTTACCTCGCCTACGTTAAGGATTACATTGTTATAACCCGATGTTGATGATATGGCCGTATTAACAATATCATTTGTGGTTTTACGGTCATACACTGTAACATCCAACCCCAAGCGGTTTTGCAGCATTTGCAGTTCAATCCCTCCCTCTAAAGTTGTTGAAGTATAAGGTTTAAGGTTACTATTTGTAATATTATTGCTTGTTACGTTTTGTAAAGGCTGGCCCGCACTTGGCACGTTACTGTAAGTGAGGTTAATAACATAAGGATCAGGAGCGCCGCCGCCTACCTGGGCCCATGATGCCCTTAATTTTGCCAGGTTAAAAAGCTCTGGCAGTTTAACAGCATCCGAAAGGATGAAACTACCACCTACACTTGGATAAAATATGCTGTTGTTTTTAGCGCTAAGCGTCGAAAACCAATCTTTACGACCGGTAAACGATAAAAACAACAGGCTTTTGTAATCAAAATCGGCCGAACCGAATACCGAATTGGTTACTATTTGAGCATTATAAGGTGTGGTTGACACCGTAGAAAGATTGGTTGAGCTGTAAAAATAAGGTATCACAAACTGCGATCCGTTTAAGGTTTGCTGATTGGTGATATTTTTACGGCTGTTAACACCTCCTAATACCCCTACATTTAAATCACTGATGATTTTGGTTTTATAAGTAGCGGTTACCAGTTCATTTGTTTCAGATACATCCGATTTAATGGCCTGGTATTGCCCGTTTGGCACATAAAGCGTTCCCGTAGGCAGTACGTTAGAATAATTGTAGTTAAAAAAGTCTCTGCTTAGGGTAGCTTTAAATGTAAGGTCCTTTATAGGGGTATAAGAAACAGATCCCTGGCCAATAAAGCGGTTTTTAACATCGTCTTCCTTATACTTATTAATAACAAAGTATCCGTTTGATGCGATGGCCGCGTCATTCCAAACCATCTCATTGCCACTAGCATCGTATCCAGGTTTAAGCCAGCGTACATCAACCGTGTTGGCAACTTCAAGTGGTGTCCAGTTAGGATTACCTAAAGCATCGCCCGCACCTGTTCGGTTATGGCCGGTTTCAATATTGTATTGCGCCAGGGCCTCGATAGAGATTTTATTGCTTAGCTTGCTGGTCAATGCCAGGTTAAACGTCTTCCTATCGTAGGTTGTACCTGGCAAAATACCTTTACTGCTCAGGTCGGCTGCCGAGAAACGGTAAGTGATTGCCTCATTGCCGCCTAAAAATGCAAGACTATTGGTATAGGTACTCCCGGTTTGATAAAAATTTTTAAGGTTATCTTTTTGAGCCGAGTACGGGTGCGTTTTACCATCAACGGCAACATAATCTGTCGAACCATCAATTTTTGAGCCCCATGAACGCCTGCCGGTTCCTTGGGCGGTTGCGAGCGTGGTTGGTTTTACACCGCCGTCTCCTTGCCCGTATTCATACTGGTAATCCGGAAAAACTGCTACATTATCATAAGTAGCGGTTGAATTAAACTCGATTCCTACTCCTTTTTGAATCCGTCCCTTTTTAGTAGTGATAAGGATAACACCATTTGCTGCCCGCGAACCATATAAAGCCGCTGCCGTACCTCCCTTTAACACACTGATAGACTCGATGTCATCAGGGTTTAAGGCAGCTATACCATCGCCACGGTCAACGTTATTGGTAATACCGTTTACAGTTGGTGCGCCACCGGGTACACTGTTGTCAATTGGCATGCCGTTTACCACGTACAGCGGTTGGTTATCGCCTGCAAGGCCGCCATTACCACGTATAACTATCCGGCTTGAACCACCCGGACCTGTTGATAAACCAGCGGCGTTTACACCGGCTACCTTGCCAGTCAGCGCGTTAGCCACGTTATTTTCGCGGGCCTGGGTAAATTCTGTTCCTTTAACCTCGGTAACCGAGTAGCCTAATGATTTTTTTTGCTTACTAATACCAAGCGCGGTTACTACAACCTCGTTAAGCGTACTGCTATTCTGTTTCAATTTTATTTGAACAGGCGATGTTAAATCAGTTACCGTAACTTCCTCTTTATTATAACCAATATAAGCAACCAATAAGGTTAGTGGTTTCCCTGTAAATTTATCCGGAACTACCAGTTTAAAATTACCCAATACATCAGTTGATGTGCCAATTCTAGGATCGGCTTTCAGATATACCGATGCACCTATAACCGGCAAGCCGTCTTTTTCGTCAACCACCTTACCTATTAACACAGCGGCAACTACGGGCGCCGTATTAACGACAGTTTCTTTTACCGAATAAATAGAGATCTGGCTGTTACTGATTTTACGGTATTCCAGCTGAAAAAATGATAATAATTGTTTCAGGTTATCATCAAGGTTAAACTGCTTAGCGTTGTTAAATAAGCTTACCGGTATAAATTTATTATCCAGCAACCCTTCCTGGTAAGCAATTTGCACATTGAATTGCTTTTTGATATTTTCAAGCGCATCCTTCAACAGCACTTTATTTTCGGCAACCTGCTGCATGGCATAGCCCGGGGCTTTTGTATGAAACCTGTTATTGCTGGTAAGCGCCAGCTGGGCATAGCCGTAAACCGACTGGCCGAGCAACACCAACAAGAAACAGCAACATTTTAAAAAAGTTGAAAAGTCAAATTTTCGCATAAATGAGTTGTTTAGGGGTTAATTTTTTGTGATTGTGATGTTTTTGTCTGTTTGGGTGACCTTTACCGATAACGTAGTTGAGATTGTTTCCAAAAGTTCGTCAACGTTTGATACACTTATCTCTCCTTCAATTTTCAGGTTGGCAATAGCCGGGTCGGTATAATCAATGTGATATCCATAATCGTCGGTCATGACCTCGCCGATTTGTGATAACGTAGCATTGTTAAAAAGTAATTGGTGGTTTGTCCACTGTGTTAATTTCTCGGGCACAGCAAGCTTCTTTTGGGTTACCACCTTCCGGTGGGCGTATTCCACATAATCGCCCGGCTTCATCACCAGCAACTTGTTGTTATGCGATGCCAGGTCAAGGTATTGGAGCATAATTTTACCGCTTACCAGGCCCACATTGGTTTTATTGTGCCTGTTACGTACATTAAAGGAGGTACCTAACACCTCGATATTAACATCGTTGCAATGCACAATAAATCTTTCGGTAGCTTTTATATGGCGGGGATCTTTATTAATATGTTTTACACTAAAAAAGCCTTCACCGCTAATCCAAACTTCTCTCGCCTTTTTATCCCAGTTGTTGGCGTACGATAATTTGGAGTTGCCATTGAGTATCACTATCGAATTATCGGGAAGGGTAACGGTACGCAATTCGCCAAAAGCGGTAACAACTTCATTTTTTGAGTTGTATTTCAGCATCCAGAAAGCTATTCCTACCGATGATACCAATAAGATCATGGCTGCTACGCGCAGGAAGGTGTTTAAGCGGAATACTTTTTGTTTAACTGCTCTTTTACCGTGTAAAGTACCTTCAATACGGTTCCAAACTTTTTGTTGATTTGCTTCGTTTGTAAAAACATCCTGCTTGCGGTAGGCTAATATAATTTGTGCAGCTTCATCAATGATTTCTTTTTGGGCAGGGTACATAGCTGTAACCGATTGCCAGAAGTTGATGTCATTTTTAGTGGGGCTGATAACGAACTGAAGAAAATCGTCATCATCTAAAAAATCCTGTAGGGTATAAGTGCCGTATTTTGCAATCTCCATGCTATATAAGTTTCTGATTTAAACCTTATATACATGAGCATACGGGAATTATCCCTCCTAAATAAAAATAAATTTAATTTGAGTGAATATGGGTACCTAAACAGCCATAAAGACCAATAACAATGACCAGTTTTGAAGTTTTTAGCGCGCCCTGCAAGTTGTTGAACGCTTTGTAAAGCAGCTTATAAGTAGAGTTGATGTTGATTTCCATAATATCTGATATCTCTTCATAGCCCAGCCCTTCGTAAAAACGCAGGTAAATGATTTCCTGCTGCCTGGCCGGCAAAGTTTTTACTACCGTTTTTATTTTATGCTGAAGCTCGCGTTCCTCTTCATTGGCAATAATCTGGTGATCGAAAGATATCTCGAAAGAAAAATTATAATCTGTTTCTGATTCTAAATCGACAAAACGCGATTGCCCCTGCATTTTGCGAAAAATAATACCGCGAAGCGACTTATAAAGGTAGTTTTTTACCGATGCCGGGGTACCAAGCGTTGCTCTGTTTGTCCAGAGTTTAATAAACAGGTCATGTATTGCATCTTCAATAATGTTTACATCGCGGGTAAATTTGTAACCGTAATTATTGAGTACTTTAAAATGATCGTTGTAAAGTTGCGTGTAGGCATCCCAGTTGCCCTCTTTAAAGGCAAGCCATGTTGCAACATTGTCATCGTAAAGCCTTACAATACTTTCAGACATAATAAAGTTAAAACAACCTACTTTTTAAAAAATGAATTTAAGTACAATGTAGTAAAATATAACAATAATTTTACAGAAACAACCTATTTAGTTTATTTGCTTATTGGGCTAAGCCAATGTTTTGACTGGTATTGATAAATTTTGCGAAAATGTAGCCGGGGAGGGCAGCGCGTTTAAGATATTTGGCTATCCGCCTATCATTACATTAAAGGCGCCTAACATTATTTGGCCACCATGCGCAGTTTTATCACCAAGCCTCGCGGCCGGACTCCCTCCTATAATTACAGAGGCCGACCCTGTAACAATGGAGTCTGGCGGGCCAACGCAAAGTGCCATATCACCTACCCTTGCCGCAGGCACTCCACCAATTAAAACTGTTGGTTCGCCAGGGCCAATAATCGGCCCGCCCACATGTGGTATTGGCACGGCCGCCGGTGTAAGCATGGGGCATTCATGAAAATCTGTAAGTCTGGCAGCTGCTGGCATGTTAATTAATCATTATCATGGCACTTTTCAGCGTCAGTTGCATTCCGCTCATTAACTCAGCAGTCTCTGCGCCGGTTGCCGAATATTGCATGTCTGCAATTTCTTTAATGTTTATTCCATTCACGTTCACATCTCCGCCAGATGCCTGGATATTTATTCCCTGGGTACCTTTTATATTGATTTGCTGACCGGCCTCAAAATTTATATTTTTTTCACTTTTAATCGTAATCCCATCTTCTGCCATAATAATACTGTTGCTGTTTTGATCTTTGATAGTTACTTGTTTATCTTTATCACTAATCACCACATTGTTACCGGCAGGGGTAGATAATGTTAGCACCTCATTTTCATCGTCAAACTGTATAGTTATACCCGACCGCGATTTCAGGCCTTTAATAGAATTAATTTGATCGGCGGCAAAAGGAGTTTTTAACTTAGGATTGCTATACATGCTTCCTAAAATAACTGGGTAACGGGGATCTTCATTTAAAAAACCTAATACAACCTCGTCGCCAACCTCGGGCAAAAAGAAGGCACCGGCATCGCTGCTTGAATAAAAATTGGATAATCTTGCCCATAGGCCATTTTCACATTGATCAAACATAGGTACATTAACCAGGATTCTGAATTGGTTGTCCGGATCGGCACCGATTGCTTTTACCGTTCCGTTAAGCAGGCCACGTGTTGCGGGCAAAAGGCCAGACGCCGGCGGCGCTATTACATCGGCTTTTTCGATAAGCCAATCTGCTGGCAGTCCGACAGCAACTTCTGTGAACCAGTTGCCGTCGTTGATATTGTGAGTAACGCCTGAAATAATATGATCACCATTAAACCTGTCACCTAAACCCTGAAGTGTAATATATTTACCAGGCTCCACTAAACAAGTTCCCTGGAATTTAGCGTTGCCTAAAATTTTGGCATAAGCGCTTTTAATAACCTGCGCGTTTGACCAGATTGTTAATTCGGTCGTATTTAGGGCAGCTGTTGTTTGTTGTCTATAGTCAGCTATCTCAACTACCTCAGATAATGCTTTCGACGTAAGGTTACCCGGCCCGGCAATACTGTTTACCACGTTGGCCGTATTAACCATCTGCTGTGCATAATCCCATGAATTTGATGTAATACTGCCCAACTGCGATACCGAATTTAAACTGGCATTAAATTCCAATAAGCTTTCTCCATAACCAACAGTAATAATCGGTGTGGTATCGGCATCAGGTTTTACTACCGATATTTTTCCATTTAAAGCAACCACCAGCAAGCCATTTGCCTCTGCCTGCGAAACAATGTAAGCCCAATCTGTTACATAATACTGAACCTGTTGTGGCCGCACAACATTGGTGGCCGTGATATTGGCCGAGAGGCCATAGCTTGATACAATGGAAGCAATTATATCACTATCTTTTTTATCAACGAAGGTTACGCACTTTCTGCTAACAGTCATTTTAACAGCCACATCCATACATTCAATTTCCAGTGCCGATCCTACTAAACTGTCTACACGAATTGTTTGCTTTGTTATAATACCCTTAAATATTAAGCTATTGCTCAAGTCATAACCGGCTTCGATAGTGATGGAAGCGCCGGGAACAAAGGTACTTGATGAGCTGGCGTCAAATGTGCCGGTATCTGCGCTGCCATCTAATATTATGATCCTGGCTATCGGGATGCAGTTCACTTTCTTTTCTACGTTAACGGATACTACAATTAATGCATCAGCAATAGGCTTCGCGTCAACATTAATCGCAAACGTAACTATAACACCGCCTGTAACTGCGCCTGAGGTTGCCATTGGCTATTTAATTTAGGTTTTGAGGTAGTTTTGTGATTTTTAAAAACGCTGCAATATAAGATTTTATGTGATGCTTTTTTATGACAACGTCTAACCTTGCAATAAACTTTGCTTGCTTTTTCTTTCCACCCATTTTAATAAATTAAACATCCATAAATATTTAGGTAAGTTATATTATTAGCATTACCTCCTCTGCAATGTCTCCCCAGCGCCACCAGCTAACAATACCAACAGTATAAAAAAACTCCGCCCTGATATTCAAGAGCGGAGTTTTTTTTGAATGATACTTTAGTTTAATTATTAAGAGGCCTTTGCCAGTTTGTAACCAGGTTCGGCAGTTAATGTACGCTTTACAGTTGGGACAGCAGGTTCCTGGTATTTTTCTTTCAGTTTTTTAAATATCTGGAAACTAAAAGCGTCTTTCATCGGTAAATTCCATTTGGCAATAGATGCCGGGTGTAATTGCAAACTATCAGTTGGCACCCTTAAATTCATATGATTGACGTGCGTAAGGCCGGTAGTTTTATCGGTATCAAATATCACAAATGTATCAATTACATTACCCTCGGCATCTGTGTAAATTACTGACTCATGTTCGTTAAAAGTTTTCATAATGTTGGTAGATATATTCTGATAACAAGAAAATAAAGCAAAGGTTTTATAACTATTAATTAATTTAATTTTAAACAAACTTAATTAATTAAGAATACAGCATCAATAGCGTTGTTTTCATCAAAATAAAATAGTTGTTTTCGCATACCGTTGGCGCCCCTTGGCAACACCTTTCGTGCACCTTTATCTTATCTTAAAATAGCCACTTGTTTTATAGCGGCTTGCAAATACCAAGGCTTTTATGTAGTTTAGAACTACCGGTTGTACAACCGGTAGTTCTAAACATATTGCTGCTTACCTTTAAAAACATCACATCATGCCGAATCACCTGTCTCCACTCGGAATTTTCCACACCGCTATCAGTATTCTTGCCGTACTTGTTGCCATTTATGCCTTGTTTCGCCAGGGAAAAATCGATCCTAAAAGCGGTCCCGGTAAATTGTATATTCTGTTCACCGTCATCGGTTGCCTTACAGCCCTGCCCATCATGAAAACCGGGCACTTTACCGCGGGACATGGTCTCGCTGTTATCGTTTTAGCAGTGTTACCTTTGGGTATTTACGCCAAATCAATTGGCTTTTTAGGAAAATCGGCCGAATATGTACAGGTTTTTATCATGTCGCTCACCCTGTTTTTTTCTATGATACCGGCCACTATCGAAACCTTAACCAGGTTGCCCATCAGTCATCCGCTGGCCGCAGATCCTAATGATCCCGTAGCTAAAATGGGCTTGATGACGCTTGTTGCCGTATTTGTAATTGGCGTTTTGTACCAGCTATTGAAAATCAGGTCAAAAAGAAAAGCAGCCGGAACACCCGATGTCAATTTAAGCTGATGGCGCAATTTACGCTTGCCTAAACGCAATATTCCTTTCGGCCATTAATGCTTTAAGTATTTGCAGGCCCTTTTTGCCTGTGCCATGTAGTTTCATAAAATCAGCTTCGTGCCAGGCCGATAACTGGTTTATATCCGTTATTCCGGCGTTGGCTAAGGCGCGCTGTGCCGGGTTCGAAAGTTTATGCAATGGGTTGCTGTTGTTCTTCTCTTTCATCTCCATTAGGTTTAATAATCAAATTTAACACCTGTACCCCTTTACAACACGGTACCGGCGCGACAAATTATCGGGCAAGTTGCGACTATCCAAAATTAATACCCATATTGTAACATGAAAAAATACTACCTGTTAGTGTTGCTGTTTTTTGCCGGCTTAATAGGCTCGGCCATATATCCGCATGATTATTTCACCTGGATATTGGAAGTTTTTCCGGCAATTTTAGGTTTTATCGCCCTGGTTTTAACATTCAACAAATTCAGGTTCAGCTATTTTACCTACATCATGATACTGGCGCATTGCTATGTTTTGTTTATAGGTGGCCATTATACCTACGCGCTGGTGCCACTGTTTGATTGGGTAAAGGATATTTTTCACCAGGCACGTAATAACTACGATAAAGTTGGCCATTTTACCCAGGGCTTTGTACCTGCCTTGATAGCCCGGGAATTATTTATCAGGAAAAATATTATCCAAAAACGCGGTTGGCTGGCCGTACTAACGGTTTGCGTTTGTACCACCATCAGCGTATTATATGAGTTTATAGAGTGGTTTGTATCCGTGGCTTCCGGTTCATCCGGCGATTCATTTTTAGGCACCCAGGGCGATATCTGGGATACACAATCAGATATGCTTTTCGCGATGATTGGCGCAACCTGTATGGTTATATTTTTTGCAAAACTACAGGATAAGCAGATTAGGGATTTAGATTTGTCAAAGTAAAGGCAACCACAGCTTATTTAATATTTAACCCTGACGATTGCTATTATTAACGGGCTAACCAGTGTAGGTTGCTTAACATTGCCAGCCTCAAAAAGAAACTAAGCTTAACTACTAATTAAGCGGCGCGTTTTAAATAATGATCAATCAGGCGGGTTAAATCCGTAAGTTCAAACGGTTTGCTTAACCATGCGTCGGCACCGCACGCCTTAGCAATATCTGCCAAATCAGGATAACCGGAAATCAGGATAACAGGGATATGATAGGTTAAAGGATGCTTTTTGATAGCAACACAAAGCTCGCTGCCAAAGCCGTCTTTCAGCTTATGATCAACCAATACCATATCGGGCATGTGTAATATAACGCCCTTTATCGAGTTTTTATCAAAAGAGGCAACGGTTCGATAGCCCTCTTCATGCAGGACCATCTGTATCGCATCAGACAGATCTGCATCGTCTTCAACAACAAATATTTTTTTACTCATAGGTTTATTATAATAGATACACAAAGCTACATAAGTTAATTTGTAACCATCAATTATAAATTAACAATTTTAAACCCTAAGCAACCATTGTGTTCATTTTTTTACAATGTCATTATCAACAAACAGGTGGTAAAATATTTTTTAACAACCAAACAAATCCATTGCAATTTCCTTAAATAACTGACAATTTAAGTTTTTAATAACGGACACTATCCCCTATGAAAATAACAACGTACCCCGGTAAATCATTCCCACTTGGCGCAACATGGGATGGCAAGGGCGTAAATTTTACACTATATTCCGAGAACGCTACCGGCGTTGAACTTTGCCTGTTTCACAGCCCCGAAGACGAAATAGAAACAGAAAGGATCCCGGTTACCGAATATTCCGAACTCATCTGGCACATCTATATTCCCGGTTTAAAACCCGGCCAGCTTTACGGTTACCGGGTAAGCGGCCCCTACGAGCCCGAAAACGGACACCGTTTTAACCCTAATAAGCTTTTGCTTGACCCATATGCCAAAGCCATATCGGGCACCATTAACTGGGACGACTCCCTATTTGGCTACCAGATAGGCAACGATGAAAAAGACCTGAGTTTTAGCGAAACCGATAATGCCGCCTTTGTACCCAAATCGGTAGTGATTGATCATAATTTTGATTGGGAGGGCGATAAAGCCCCCTGTGTAGAGTACTATAACTCGGTGATATACGAAGCCCACGTTAAAGGTTTCACCAACATGCATCCCGAAATCCCGGAAGAGATTAGGGGCACCTATGCCGCCATCGGTCATCCGGTAACTATCAAATATTTAAAAGAGCTGGGCATAACCGCTATCGAACTGATGCCTATCCATCATTTTTTAAATGACAGGCACCTGGTTGAAAAAGGCTTAACCAACTATTGGGGCTATAATACCATCGGCTTTTTTGCACCCGATGCCCGCTACTCATCAAGCGGTGTACGCGGCGAGCAGGTTACCGAGTTTAAAACCATGGTAAAAGAGCTGCACAAAGCGGGCATTGAAGTAATACTTGATGTGGTTTACAACCATACCGGCGAAGGCAGCGAAATGGGGCCTACCCTATCGTTCCGCGGTATTGATAACTGTTGTTACTACCGCCTGGCCGATGATAACCGGTATTATATGGACTACACCGGCACCGGTAACACGCTGAATGCCAACCTGCCCAATGTATTGCGCCTGATGATGGATAGCCTGCGTTACTGGATACTGGAAATGCATGTGGATGGCTTTAGGTTTGACCTTGCCGCTACCCTGGCGCGCGAGTTGCACGAGGTAAACCGGCTGAGCGCTTTTTTTGATATTATACACCAGGATCCCTGCATATCGCAGGTAAAACTGATTGCCGAACCCTGGGATATTGGCGAAGGCGGCTACCAGGTAGGCAAATTTCCACCGGGATGGGCCGAATGGAACGGCAAATATCGCGATAGCATCCGTGATTTCTGGAGTGGTACCGAAAGTTCACTGGCCGAATTTGGCGACAGGATCACCGGCAGCTCCGATCTTTACAAATCATACCGCAGGCCAACTGCCAGCATCAACTTTGTAACCGCCCATGATGGCTTTACACTTAACGACCTGGTAACTTACAACGAAAAACATAACGAAGCCAACGGCGAGGACAATAACGATGGCGAAAGCCATAACCGATCCTGGAACTGCGGGGTTGAGGGCCCAACCGACGACAAAGCCATTAACGAACTGCGCGAAAAACAAAAAAGAAATTTTTTAACCACGCTTTTCTTATCGCAGGGGGTGCCTATGCTGGTGGCCGGCGATGAAATGAGCCGTACTCAAAAAGGTAACAACAACACCTACTGCCAGGATAATGAACTAAGCTGGATAAATTGGGAAACCATGGATAAAGACCTGATGGTATTTACCAGCAAACTGATTAAGCTGAGGAAAGAGCATGCGGCTTTCTCGCGCAAAAGTTGGTTTAAGGGCGAGGTTGAAAAGAAAAGCGGCGTAGCCGATATTGCCTGGTTTTTGCCCGATGGCTCGGAAATGACAGAGGATAACTGGAACCACAATTTTGCCAAATCGGTAGCCGTATTTTTAAACGGATTGGGGCTGCACAGCGTTAATGCCGAAGGAAATAAGGTGGTAGACGATAGTTTCTATATCATATTCAATGCGCATGACCAGCCTTTAAGCTACCAGTTGCCGCCATCAGAATACGCCGACGACTGGGACTTGCTGATAGACAGCAATAAAAACCCCAACGAAGAAACTAAAGGAACATTTAAAGCACATGAAACTATACAGGTTGAAGGGCGGTCGGTAGTACTGCTTCAGCATCAGCTTATCCACAATGGCGAAACAAAACATCATTAACAGAACATTAGGGGTTAATTTTAACAACGATAAATTTGCTACGGTAAACGTTTGGGCACCGGATGCTAAAGAGGTAACACTGCAAACAGGCAATGCGCAACTTAACCTAACCAAACAGGAACGCGGATACTGGGCGCTGGATACCGATAAAATAAAAGCAGGCACTACCTATTGGTTTAACGTGGATGGTAAACAATTGCCCGACCCGGCATCGCTGCTGCAACCCGAAGGCGTACACGGCCCGTCTGAAGCTGTTGATTTAACATCATTCAACTGGACAGACCAGCAATGGCAAAATACGTTGTTGGGCGATTATATTATTTACGAATTACATACCGGAACTTTTAGCGCCGAAGGTAATTTTAAGGGCATTGAAGAAAAACTGGATTATTTAATTGACCTGGGGATTACAGCCATCGAAATTATGCCGGTATCGCAGTTCCCCGGCGACCGAAACTGGGGGTACGACGGCGTTTTTCCGTTTGCCACGCAAAACAGCTACGGCGGCCCGCAAGGCATGCAGCAATTGGTAAACGCCTGCCACAATAAGGGACTGGCAGTTATTCTTGATGTAGTTTATAACCACATAGGTCCCGAGGGCAATTATTTTGGCCGGTTTGGCCCCTACTTCACCGATAAATACCACACGCCCTGGGGAGCAGCCATTAATTTTGATGATGCCGGATGCGACGAGGTGCGACGATATTTTATCGAAAATGTGCTCATGTGGTTGCGCGATTTTCACATAGATGCCTTGCGGATGGATGCCGTACATGCTATCAGGGATTTTAGCCCCGTACATATTTTACAGGAGATAACCGAACATGTTGCCGAACTGGCAGAGCAAAGCAGTAAAACTCACTATTTAATTGCCGAATGCGACCTGAATGACGCCCGGTATATTACCCCAGTACAAAAGGGTGGTTATGGCTTTGATGCCCAATGGATAGATGAGTTTCACCACGCCCTGCGGGTTGCAGCAGGCGGCGAGCGCAACGGCTACTATACCGATTTTAATGGCATAGCCGATTTAGCCAATGCCTACCAAAACGGCTATGTATACCATGGCCAATATTCAGAACAGCGGCAAAAAACCTTCGGCACCCAAACCGATGGCATTAACGGGCGGCAGTTTGTGGTATTCTCGCAAAATCACGACCAGGTGGGCAACCGTATGCTGGGCGAACGTTCAAGCCAGCTGTTTAGCTTCGGGATGCAAAAACTGATGGCCGGAGCCGTCATGATAAGCCCGTTTTTACCTATGCTGTTTATGGGCGAGGAATGGAGCGAAACTAACCCTTTCCAGTTTTTTGTGAGCCATACTGATAAAAAACTGATTGAGGCAGTGCGCAAAGGCCGCAAAGCCGAATTTGCCGATTTCCATGCCAAAGGCGAGGCACCAGACCCGCAGGCTGTAAGCACCTTTGAAAACTCCAAACTCAACTGGACATTGCCTGGCAAAGGGCAACATCAGTTGATGCTGAGTTATTATAAAACACTTATCAGCTTTAAAAAACAACAGCCTGCATTTAAAAATACCGATCGGAATAATATGAGTGTAAAAGTTGATGAGGCCGCCCAAACACTCATCATCCAGCGATGGACGGATGAGCAGCGGGTGCTTTGTTTACTCAACTTCAGTAAAAAGGATCAGGAACTGAATATAGACGGCAACAACCAACAATGGCAAAAGCTTTTTGATTCTGCCGAGCCAAAATGGAACGGGCCGGTAGCGTCACCGGCAATAATAAATACAGGCGAGATATCGGTACCGCCCGAATCTATATTGATATACACCCAATATTATGCATAACCCGGCTGCAACGTACAGAATTCAGTTCAATAAGGATTTTACCTTTAAGCATTTAGATACCATTATTCCGTATTTGCAGCAATTGGGCATCGGCACGTTGTATGCCTCGCCTATTTTTGAAGCAACGCCGGGCAGCACCCACGGTTATGATGTGGTTAACCCGCTGCGCATCAATCCCGAAATTGGCACGCTGAAGCAACTGGAAAGCATCAGCAAAAAACTTAAAAAATTAAACATCAGCTGGCTGCAGGATATTGTACCCAACCACATGGCCTACCACGCCAATAACCAGTGGCTGATGGATGTGCTGGAAAAAGGGAGGCGATCTGCCTATGCCGATTTTTTTGATATCTCGTGGTCGGCCCGCGTTTATGACGGCCGGGTAATGGTACCGTTTTTAGGCGTTCCGTTTGAGGAGGCCTTGCTGCAGGGCCAAATTAAAATGGTATTTGCCGGCAACGGTTTTGCTTTTGCCTGCGGCGATCAGCAATACCCGTTAAACCTTCGCTCCTACATTACCATACTGGAGTTGGTGCGGCAGCCTACGGAAATCATCAGCGAACTGGTTGAAGAAGCTAAACAGATTCAGCAGGCAGATGACGATGTATCGTTCGCATTACGTTTTGCCGAACTTAAAGAACAACTGACATCGCTGCATAAACAACCGGCAATAAAAAAAATATTCCGGGCCGTCGTAAGCCATATTAATGGCGACAAAGATTTGCTCAGCCAACTGTCCAACCAGCAATATTACCAGCTTTGCTTTTGGCAGGAAACCGAAAAGCAGATCAATTTCCGCAGGTTTTTTACGGTGAACGGCCTTATCTGCCTTAATATGCAATTGCCTAAGGTGTTTGATAAATGCCATGAGCTGGTTCGGGATCTGTTAGATAAAAATATTATCCAGGGCCTGCGGTTAGATCATATCGACGGCTTATACGACCCCGCAGGGTACCTGCAACGCCTGCGCACTTTTGCAGGCAAAGAAACTTATATAGTAGTTGAAAAGATACTGGAAGATGGCGAGGCCTTGCCCGCAGATTGGCCCATTGAGGGCACTACCGGGTACGACTTCCTGGCCGCTGTGAACAACCTGTTTACCCAGGCCGAAAGTAAAAAGCAATTTGCCGCCTTTTACCGTGATATTACCCGGGATAAGTTACCCGTAAACAAGGCTATCCTAAAAAAGAAATCGCTGATATTATATGAGCACATGGCCGGCGAATTGCAAAACCTTTACCAACTGTTTTGCGACCTGGAGCTGGCCGATGCATCATCCATCAAAGAAAACAGCATTAAGCTTATGATAGCCGAATTTTTGATCCGTTGCCCCGTGTACCGTTATTATGGCAATAGTTTTCCTTTAGCTGCAGAAGATCAGCAGGGCATAAAAGACATATTCAAAAACATCCGCGAAGCAAAACCCGAAATTGAAGCAGCCGCCCGTTTGTTAGAAAACGTATTATTGAAAAATGGCAATGCGGATTATAACAGCCGCGCGCTGCAATTTTACCAGCGCTGTATGCAGTTTACTGGCCCCATAATGGCCAAGGGAGTTGAGGACACGCTGATGTACACGTACGACAGGTTTATAGGCCACAACGAGGTTGGCGATACCCCGGAAACCTTTGGCCTGCCGGTTGATGAATTTCATGCTATGATGGTAAACCGGCAACTACGTTGGCCGCTGGCTATAAATGCCACTGCCACGCACGATACCAAACGCGGCGAAGGCGTAAGGGCAAGGCTAAACGCCATCACCGATATGGCGGCCGAATGGATAACCATTGTAAAACACTGGCAAACTATTAACTGCGGGGCCAAAACCAACAACGCACCCGACGACAACGACGAATACCTGCTTTACCAAACCATTACCGGCAGCTACCCCATGCCCGGCGAAGACCACGATGACTTTGCCAACCGCATTGAAGAATACCTGGTAAAAGGCCTGCGCGAAGCCAAACTGCATACCCAGTGGGCCGAGCCCAATGAGATTTATGAGGACGGCACCAAAAAGTTTGTAAACGCCATACTGAAACCCAGGAGCGATTTTATGAAAAGCTTTTTGCCATTTTTGAAAAAGGTTGCAGATTATGGCATTATCAATTCGCTTGCACAAACGGTTTTAAAATTTACCTGCCCCGGTGTGCCGGATGTTTACCAGGGCTGCGAACTTTGGGACCTAAGCATGGTTGACCCCGACAACCGCCGCCCGGTGGACTATAACTTAAGGGCGAAAGCACTGGATGCTATAGCCGGTAATAAAACCGATGTTAAAGCACTTTGGAAAAACCGCTACAACGGCCACATCAAGCTTTGGCTTACCAGCGTGTTATTTAACCAACGCAGAGATAATCCGCAGGTATTTAAAAATGGTGATTATATTCCCTTGACAGTTAAGGGCAAATACCAGGACAATATGATAGCCTTTGCCCGGAGCAGCCACGATGGCTGGTATATTGTAGCCCTGCCTTTACACCTGGCCCAAATTAACACCGACAGCACCAGGCCACATGAGCTGGATTGGCAAAACACCCGGGTTGTTTTACCGCCTGCTGCACCTTCCCAATGGCGGGCAATAACCGGAGGGAAAACATTTACAGCTGCCAACCAAATTGAAATAAGTACAATATTTAAACAACTGCCGCTTGCTGTACTTAAATCGGTTGAGGGTTGATAACAAAACGGAGCGAAATTTTAAAGCAGATCACCCGCCCAACAGGTTATAAATATAAAAGCCGGATGAAAATAAATCTCCATCCGGCTAAATCACTCTAAAACAATCACCTCTTAATTAAATAGGAAGTATAAACAAATTATATATAGATACTTTAACAAGTACTATTAATTAAATGTTACAACAAAGGTATCTATAATATACAGCAAGCGTGTGATAACCCGGTCATTTTTACGGGATACTGACATTTAATACTAACCGGTATTTAATAGGTTGTATTAACAATAAAGCAACCCTTTGATAAATATATCGGTAAGCAAAAGCTTCTTGCTCCTGATCTCTTCCAGGTGCTCTTTGCGGGGGAAACTGTTTTTCTTTTGAGATACCGGGCCTACCCTGATACCGTGCATGGCATCCAATAAAAGGTCAACCAATTCCTCGGGGTTTTCAATCGGGTTTATGCAGCCTTTTTCCATCTCATTTTTAACAGCATTGGTTAACAAAGTGAGTTCGGCTTTGTGCACCTGCTCAACAATTTCCCAAATGGTATCTGGCAAATTCTGCTCGTTAAGCCTGAAAAAGTCAAAAAAGTTATAATTACTTACAATAAAATCGTGGTGGGTATTGATCTGAAAAACAAAAGCTTCTTTAAGGCTGCCGAATGTATCGGCCTTTTCTTCCAGTTTTTTCAGGTAGTCGACAGCCAGTTTTCGCATTACGGCCATGTACAGCTGGCTTTTATCCGGAAAGTAATAATACAGCAGTGCTTTTGACATTGAAAGGTCGCCAGCAATTTCATTCATCGTGGTTTTTGAATAGCCATAATGTAAAAAACGCTCGTACGATGCCTCTAATATCTTTTCCCTTTTTATGTCCTGATGGTCGTGGGTTGTAGCCATTGCCGTATCAATTATTAAATTCCAGTCAGCATAAAAACTAAATTCCTGACTTTTTAAACAAATCTATCAAAAAATCTATACATAAATGTAGCAACACCCCTTTGATTACGTGTTGTTAAAACAATTTTACATTCGTAGTATTTATGATAGTAATTAACTAACGTTATAAGCATGAATATCATTAACAGACTCCCCCCTGATCTGCTTGAATTTTCTAAACAAATCCCTGCCTTCGTATGGAACCTTATTATAACAGTAACAGCTATCCTGGTAGGTTTACTCATAAAACTTGCAGTTACACGTTTGTTTAGGGTATATGCAAAAAAAGAAGAGACGGATTACTCTTTCTTCAGGTCGGTTATTGTCAACCTGGGCAAGGCCATCACATATTTCATCCCTTTATTCCTGTTTAACCTGTTTATCCCGCTGATGCGGATGGATAAGGCCTACCTTAGTCCGCTTGATAAAACAATCGAGATTTTCCTGACCATATCATTCGCCGGTATCCTGGTACGCTCCATCAGGGTACTCGAAGATTACATCTACCACACGTACGACCTGAACAAGGCCGATAACCTGGTTGAGCGTAAAGTGCGCACGCAAATACAGTTTATCCGCAAGTTTTTGGTGGTGCTTATTGTGTTTGTAACCATTGCCATCATACTGCTCAGTTTTGACAGCATGCGCAAAATTGGTACAGGGTTGCTGACGGGAGTTGGTATAGGCGGTATAATTGTTGGTTTTGCGGCGCAAACCTCATTGGGTAACCTGCTGGCCGGCTTCCAGATAGCGTTTACCCAGCCAATCCGTATTGATGATGTGTTGGTGGTGGAAGGCGAATGGGGCCGCGTGGAAGAGATTACGCTAACCTACGTGGTGCTTAACATCTGGGATAAAAGAAGGCTGATACTCCCTATCAACTACTTCATCACCAAGCCCTTTCAAAACTGGACACGTACATCATCCGAAATTTTGGGCACGGTGTTTTTGTATGTGGATTATACTATTCCGCTGGATGCTATCCGTACGGAGTTTGAGCGGCTGATTAATTTGAGCCCGCTGTGGGATAAAAAAGTGCAGGTGGTACAGGTAACGGATACCAAAGAAAACAACATTGAGGTACGGGTACTCATGAGCGCCCGCAACTCTTCAGAAGCATTTGACCTGCGCTGCTATATCCGCGAAAACCTGGTTGGCTTTATCCAGCAAAACTACCCTGGCAGCTTGCCAAGAATCAGGAACGAGGTTAGTAACCTTGAAAAATATTTGCAGCCTAAAGCCGAAGCTTAAGCTGCATTTGAAAATTCAATACCGCTGCCAATTACCAGGGCATCTTCTATAGCGCCAACAAACGGATCGGTTACATTGCTTGCTTTTACAGCATCTTTACGTAACCAAAAACTACCAAATGTTGATGCAAATGCCGCCGCGCCGCCAATTAAAGCGCCGGTAGCCGGGTTGCCTCCTGTGGCTTTATATACACTGGCGCCGGCAAGCGCTCCGGACATCATCCTGAACACAACCGAAACCGGTTTAACCCGGTCTTTAGCCGAGGGCAGTTTATCGCCGATGATTTCGCCTACTGCCAATATTTTCAACGCCAGCGCGACATTTCTGGACTGCATGAACTTTAATGGCGAGTGATCAAGTTGTTTGGTTTGATGATGGCTTAATATATGACTGGCAATAACCGGTGCCGACGCTGACCGCATGCCGGCCAAAGCGCCCAACCCCATAACCTGCCAAAAAGGACGTGATATTCTGAGTTCCATGTTGATGCTTATTATATGATAATAACCATGCATTGCCGATTATGTTCTGTATAAAACAACAAATCACAGGCAGCGCCAACTGTCCTCAACCTTTAGTAAAAGCAAAAAATCTTGATACTTACTACTTGCTACTAAAAAAACTAACTTAATATATCCCTCACCACCTTCCCTTCCACATCGGTAAGCCTGAAACGACGGCCCTGGAACTGGTAGGTAAGCAATTCGTGGTTGATGCCCATCAGGTGCAGCAGTGTGGCCTGGAAATCGTGCACATGCACCGGATCTTTTACAATATTGTAGCTAAAGTCATCCGTTTCGCCGTAGCTGATGCCGTGTTTTACGCCGGCACCGGCCATCCACATAGTAAAGCAGCGCGGGTGATGATCGCGGCCGTAATTGTCGGCAGTTAGCTTGCCCTGCGAGTATGCTGTGCGGCCAAATTCGCCGCCCCAGATAACCAGGGTATCATCCAGCATACCGCGTTGTTTCAGGTCTTTAATCAGCGCAGCAGTGGCCTGGTCGGTGGCCTTACATTGGCCGGCTATGCCCGATGGCAGATTGCTATGCTGATCCCAGCCCTGGTGGTATAGCTGCACAAACTTCACATCTTTTTCCAGCAGTTTTCGCGCCAGCAGGCAATTGGCAGCATAGGTGCCGGGGTCTTTACTATCGGGGCCGTACATGTCAAAAATTTCTTTGGGCTCGTTGGCGGTGCTCATTACCTCGGGTACCGAGGTTTGCATGCGGGCAGCCATTTCATACTGCGCTATGCGGGCATCAACTTCCGGATCGGCATACGCGGCGTTTTGGAGGTTGTTCAGTTTTGACAGGTATTCCAGCATTTCCTTTCTATCTGCGCCATCATAGCCTTCGGGGTTATTCAGGAACAAAACAGGGTCTTTACCCGAACCAAACTGCACTCCCTGGAACTTGGATGGCAGGAAACCGTTACCCCATAGCCGGGCATACAAAGGCTGGTCTTTAGGTGCGTTTTTTGAAACCAATACGATAAACGTTGGCAGGTTTTGATTATCCGATCCTAAACCGTAGCTAATCCAGGAGCCTATCGACGGCCTGCCCGGCAGCTGGTTACCCGTTTGCAGAAAAGTTATAGCCGGATCATGGTTTATGGCTTCAGAATACAGCGATTTTACAATACACAACTCATCTACCACCTGGGCGGTAAAAGGCATCAATTCGCTCATCCAGGTTTGGCTTTGGCCATGCCGGTTAAATTTACAAAATGATGGGGCCAGTGGCAGCACACTCTGGTTGGCGCTCATGCCGGTGAGCCTTTGCCCCTGCCGTACCGAATCGGGCAGGTTTTGGCCAAGCATGGTAGCCAGTTTGGGCTTATAATCAAAAGTTTCAAATTGCGATGGCCCGCCCGCCTGGAAAAGGTATACTACCCTTTTGGCCTTAGGGGCAATCTGCGGCAGGGCGCTCAAAATATCATCCTCCAGGCTGCCCTGGCGTTTAAGCGGGCTGCCAAAAACACTGTTGCCAAACAACGATCCAACGGCAAGCGCACCCAAACCCAGTGAAGTTTTGGTTAAAAAATTGCGCCTGTCCATCTTCCGGTGAAGCTCATTAAATTCCGGCGTATGCAGCCTGAATTCCTCATCATGGTGAAAATCTGACATGGTGTTTTATCTTTTGGTTAATGATGCGTCTGAATTTAAAATGGCACTCGCCACCACGGTATTGGCTGCTATTAAAGCGCCATCCAGCTTTTTATCTACCCGGTACTGGCCGGCGGTAAGCCAGCCCTTTTGTTTCTCAGGGTGTGTTTTAAACTTTTTGAGTTCTACCTGTTGCAGGGCCATTAACAGGCTTACTTCGTCTGCTGTGGGGTTTCGGCTGGTTAGTTTTCGGTAGGCGGTGGTTATAGCTGCCTTGCCATCAGCGTTTCGGGTCATTTGCTCACCCAAAACTTTGGCGGCCTCCACAAACGTAGGATCATTCAGGGTTACCAAAGCCTGCAATGGCGTATTGGTTTTTTGCCTGCGGATAATACAATAGCTGCGCGATGGCGCATCAAAAGTAGCCAATGTTGGGTTGGGGACAGATCGTTTTACAATAACGTACAAACTGCGCCTGTACACCGCTTTCCCGGTATCTGGCGTGTAAGTGGTATTGTTAATTTCCCATAAACCGGCAGGCTGGTATGGTTTTATACTTTTACCGCCTATTTGGGTATTTAACAACCCGCTGGCAAATAAGGCATTGTCGCGAATCATCTCGGCAGGCATCCGGTACGCCGGGCCGTGCGACAGGTAACGATTTTCGGGATCTTTCTCGGCGGCCTCTTTAGCCGGCCGTGAATCCTGGCGGTACGTAGCCGACATCACGATGAGTTTATTCAAAGCTTTCATATCCCAGCCTTGCTCAACAAAGGTTGTGGCCAGCCAGTCCAGCAATTCGGGGTGGCTTGGCATTTCGCCCTGGTTGCCAAAGTCTTCGCTGGTTTTCACCAGGCCGGTTCCAAAAAAGTTTTGCCACAAACGGTTTACCGCTACCCTTGCAACCAACGGATTATCGGCATTTGTAGCCCATTGCGCCAGGCCATACCTGTTTTTAGGCAAATCGGCAGCAAATGGCAGTATCGCTTCGGGCGTGTTGGGAAAAACCTGCTCGCCGGGCATATCGTAATTGCCGCGGTTAAGCAGGTACGAGTTTTTCGGCTTAGCCATTTCCTGCATCACCATCAACTCGGCCACGTTTTCGGTCGAATCTGATAAAGTAGTGCGCAATGCGGTTAACTTTTTTGTTTCAGCAAGCATCAGCGGGTCAACGGCGGTAAGGTAGTAGGCTTTTAGCTTACCAATATCATCGGCACCCAGGGCATCCTTGCTTTTTGCAGCCACCTGCTGCCAGCTATCCTTTTGGGCCAGTATTTTCACCTCGAAACTGGTAAGCACCCTGTTGTACACCACAATATCATCAACTTTGCCATCTTTAAAACCACGCCCCCGTTCCCAGGCACCAACCTGTAAGCCCGGTTGGCTGTCGCCTATAAATAAAATATCCTTGGTAAGCTGATCCATGGTTGTTTCCATCTTCATTTCGCTGCCATCCAGGTACAGTTTAAAGCCATCCGCCTTTGCCGATCCATCATAGGTTGCCGTAAGCTGCATCCACCTGTCGCGGGGCACATCATCAACAGTAACCAGGGTTATAGCATTTGAAGGCCCGGTGTGGGCCATATTCAGCTCCAGCTTATTATTTTTGAGGTATAAATGATAGCCCCTGAAATTGTACAGCCGTTCGGAGTTACCTTTATGGAAAATAACACCTTCGCTCAACTGTTTAGGAATGTTAACCCAAATACCGATGCTAAAGGGCTGCGATTTGCGGAAGACGCCAATCTTATTCAAATCCAGCCAGGTATCGCCATTTAAGGCCAATGCCTTACCATCGCCCTTAGCCTCAAATAAAGGTGCATCGCCGGCCTGGCCGCCTTCGCGTTTCATGGTGCCCAAATCTTTAGGGTTTACGCTGCTTGCCAGGTCACCCCTATCAAAATTGAAACTGGCCTGCAAGCCATTGGCAGGGATTTTTTCGATGGCCAGTTCTTTATACCTACCATCGGCAAGCCATTTATCAAAATCAGCTATAGCCTTACTTTCTGTTTGGGCTATGGTGTTTTTTTGCTGCGCGATGTTGTCATTAATAAAAGTAAGTATTTTTTCCTTTTGAGCCGTTGGCAGCATTAATGTCGGCGTTGGCAAAGCATCGTCCCAGGATATTTGCCCTGCCTCTTTTACATTATTAAAAAAGCTGAACAGCTGGTAGTAATTTTTTTGCGATATCGGGTCGAATTTATGGTCATGGCATTTGGCGCAGCCTACAGTCATGCCTAATACAGCGCTGCCAAAGGTATTGGTACGGTCAATCACATATTCGGTTTGGTACTCCTCCTCAACAACGCCGCCTTCCATATTTTGCTGGTGATTGCGGTTAAAGGCGGTAGCAATGATCATATCTTTTGTAGGGTGCGGCATCAAATCGCCGGCCAATTGCCACTGGATAAATTTATCGTAGCTAAAGTTGCTGTTGAAAGCCTTAATCACCCAATCGCGATAGGGCGACATATCCCTTATCCTATCTACCGTGTACCCATGCGAATCGGCAAAACGGGCGGCATCCAGCCAGTCTACAGCCATTTTTTCGCCATAATGGGGCGATGCCAGCAGGCGGTCTACCTGTTTTTCATAAGCATTGGACGATGCATCTTTTAAATAATCATCAATCTCTTTAAGCGTTGGCGGCAGGCCGGTAAGGTCAAGCGAAAGCCTGCGTAATAGCAATTCTTTATCGGCTTCTTTAGATGGCAGCAGGTTTTGCCGTTTAAGCCTGTCCAGCACAAAGTTGTCAATAGGGTTATTCACAAGGCCGTCAACCACCGGTACAGCCGCCTTTACAGGTTTTACAAAGGCCCAATGGGGTTTGTATACAGCCCCTGTTTTTATCCATTTTATAATTACAGCCTTTTCATAAGCCGACAATGTATGGTGCGATTCGGGAGCAGGCATCAGGTAGGTTGAATCGGTTGATAAAATGCGTGTTACCACCTCGCTATGTTGCAGGTCGCCGGGTTTAATGGCTACCACGCCTATATCGTCGGGTATTTCGGCGTAGGCATTTGCAGCTATGTCCAACCTTAAACCCGCCTTTTGTTTGTTTTTATCGGGGCCATGACAGGCAAAGCATTTGTTGGATAGTATTGGCTTTACATCAATGTTATAGTCAACAGTTGGCGGCAGGGCATCGTATGCTTTTTGCACATCGGCGGGCAAATCAACAGCCGATGAATAAAAAAATAAACCGCTGCCCGTTACCATTACGGCACTTAGCGTTACTAAAAAAGACCTCAGCATCATACAATTTATCCGGTTTGATAATCTGGATAAAGCTACGCGGAGCCGGGGATTAAAAATTTCACAAAGGCCACATCAATTTGCACAAATCCGACTTTTACGGGTCATTCTGACGATAAATTTATTAAATTGCATCCCCTTACAGGTATGAACAAAAGCGTTTTAAGATCGACATTCAACTTACTGAACATTGATCATGTAGAGCTGAACAAAAACTGGAACTATAAAAACGTGACCAGTACATTTTACCGGCTGTATTATATCGACGGCGGTGAAGGTGTGCTATATAATGCCGATAGCAGCATTAAACTGGAGCCCGGCTTTATATACCTGGTGCCGAGTTTTACCACCTGCAATTATTATTGCGACAACTATTTAAGCCAGTACTACATCTGCTTTGCCGAGGAATCTGCTGACGGGGCTTCGCTGTTTTCATCAAACCGTAAAATATTCAAGTTAAAAGCCGCCGATAATGCCCTGGCATGTTTTAAACGAATACTACAACTAAACCCTAACAGGAGTTTGTATATATCCTACAATCCCAAAGTTTACGAGAAGCGTCCGGTGCAAAAAAACTTTGAGGAATTGAACCAGCTGATGCATGCATCGGCTTATATGGAAACTTACGGCTTGCTTTTGCAATTGGTATCGATGTTTTTAAAACCGGATGTATTTTTGATGGAAGATAAAAGCATCATCCATTCCAAAATATCTGATGCCATTAACTATATACAAACCAACCTGCAACAAAATATTACGGTTGCCCAGCTGGCCAAACGCGCCAATCATAATGCCGACTATTTTTCGCGCCTGTTTTTTGAAAATACCGGCGAACGGCCCTTAACCTACATCCAATCAAAACGCATTGAACGGGCGCAACTGTTGCTTACCACAACCAATATGCCTTTTTATGAAATAGCCGCCGAAACAGGTTTTGAGAGCCTTGCCTATTTTTCGAGGGTGTTCAGGAATATTACCGGGCAAACACCCGGATCATATAAAAAAACAGCCTGTTGATGTAACAGTCTTCCTCATTTCGCTATTAAATTCTGATTAATGCAAATAAAATATTAGTTTTAAAACTGTTTGCCTAAACATCGGGCGCAAACTGAAAATTTGATTCTCTATGATAGGAATAGAACCTGCCGTAACCATATTTCTTACAACCCAACTGCGTAAAAGTTTAAAAGACCGGGGCATCGTTAGCGAATGGGATAAATATCTTTTGTATGTATTGTATGGCGCAATAGCCATAATGATGGGAAGCATTTTTCTTGAAAAAGAAGGACTCATCAGGTGGGTAGGCCACGCAACATTGGTCTGGCTAATTTCATTGCCTTTTACAAGACCTGAATTTAAAGAAAACAGATCTATCATTAACTGGGTGCTTCCTTTTGCTGCTGCTGTTATTGTTAGCGACCTTATATTACTGGTTGTACCCCAATTTCATGAGGATCACGATGAACTTTTTCAAAACTTTATAAACTTTACGGTTCTCTGGCTTTTTGCCATGTGGTGGATAAACCGCAAACAAGCCAAAGCACTTGAAACAGAACGAATAAAGCGCCGCAATGAAGAAGAACAAAACCGCATGATGGCTGCCATGAAAGTTAACCTGGAAAGCGAAGTAAAGCAACGTACCGCCGAACTAACCAACCAGAAGGAAGAACTGCAGCACGCCCTATCAGAACTGAGAAGCACACAGGCACAACTGGTACAGCAGGAAAAAATGGCATCGCTGGGCGAGCTTACCGCAGGTATAGCCCATGAAATTCAAAACCCGCTTAACTTTGTAAACAACTTTAGCGAAGTGAGTATTGAATTACTGGACGAACTTAAAGATGAGGTGCTAAGCAAGCTGCCCGACGATATTAAACAGGAAGCGGATGATATTATAAGCGATATTACCCAAAACCTAACCAAAATAAACCAGCATGGCAAACGCGCCGATGCCATAGTAAAAGGGATGCTGCAGCACTCGCGTACTACTACAGGCAAAAAAGAACCAACCGATATTAATGCGCTTGCCGATGAATACCTGCGGTTAAGCTACCATGGTTTACGGGCCAAAGACAAAATGTTTAACGCCGGTATGAAGACCAGTTTCGATGAAAACATTGGTAAAATTGATGCCATTCCGCAGGATTTGGGGAGGGTATTACTAAACCTGTTTAACAACTCCTTTTACTCGGTTGCCGAAAAGAAAAAGCAAAACATTGCCGGCTACGAGCCCACGGTAACCGTGGTTACCAAAAAATTGGCAAACGCCGTTGAAATTACCGTAAGCGATAATGGTACGGGCATCCCTCAAAAGGTATTGGACAAAATATACCAGCCATTTTTTACCACCAAACCAACCGGGCAGGGAACCGGCCTTGGCCTATCCATGAGTTATGATATTATTACAAAAGGGCATGGCGGCGATTTGAAGGTAGAAACGGCCGAAGGTGAGTTTGCCAGGTTTATAATCACTATTCCGGATGTAAAAGCTAATTAATGGCAAAACAGCCGCAATAATCGCGTTTTAGCTGCCTGTTAAATCAATACAAAACCTAAATTTGAAACGAGAATAAAACTATGAAAATACTTGTTGTTGATGACGAGGCTGATGTACAACCATTGTTTTTGCAACGCTTTCGCAAAGAGATAAAAAATGGCGAAATCGAATTTAATTTCGCGCAATCGGGCGAGGAAGCCATGTCATTTTTGGCAATTAACCATTCTGAAGTGATCCTGATCCTGTCTGATATTAACATGCCCGGCATGACAGGGTTAGAATTGCTTGACAAAATAAGGCATACCTACGAAAAACCCCCACCGGTAGTTATGATGATTACTGCTTATGGCGATGATGAAAACTACCAAAGATCAATGGAACTGGGCGCCAATGACTTTTTAACCAAGCCCCTTGATTTTAATAATTTAAAAGAAAAACTAAAACACATAGAACAATAATGGCCAAAATACTGGTGGTTGATGATGAATTGGACCTGGAATTATTGATAAAACAAAAATTCAGGAAAAAGATCCGTGAAAAAGTATATGATTTTGTATTCGCCCACAATGGTTTTGAAGCGCTGGTAAAACTTGCAGAAGACCCGGAGATTGATATGATTTTGAGTGATATCAATATGCCCGAAATGGACGGCCTTACACTGCTTACCAAACTACCCGAAGCCAACCCTATTTTAAAAGCTGTAATGGTATCGGCCTACAGCGATATGGATAATATCCGCACTGCCATGAACCGCGGCGCATTTGACTTTGTGGTTAAACCGGTAAATTTCGACGACCTGGATATCACCATCGAAAAAACTTTGATGCATGTGCTGGAGTTGAAAAAAACCATGCAGGCCATTAAAGAGAATAACATTCTGAGAATGTATGTTGATGAGAACGTGCTTAACTTTATGACCCATAAGGAGTTTGAAACAAGCCTGCTGAGCAACGAAACTGTTGATGCCACTGTTTTATTCATCGATATCTGCGGCTTCACGGCTATATCCGAACATGTACCGGCCAATGCCGTTGTAAGTTTAATAAACAAGCTTTTTGATATGATGGTGCAGGAAATTATAGCGCAAACCGGCCATATAGATAAGTTTATGGGCGATGCTGTGATGGCGGTTTTCCGCGGAGAGTATCATCTTGACCGCGCCATTGATGCAGCCCTTGCCGTACGCGAAAAAATGCACAGCACCGAAACCATAGTTTACGGCGATAAAACATTTAAACCCGATGTATCAATCGGCATCAACTCGGGCGAAATGATATCAGGCAACATTGGTTCTGCCTCTCTGAAACGCCTGGATTATACTGTAATCGGCGATGCCGTAAACCTTGCCCAACGCCTGCAAGGGGTAGCAAAGGCCAACCAGATTGTTGTTACCGAAGAGGTTTATCAAAAAGCCAAAGAATCTTTCGAGCTCAAAAAAATTGGCGAAGTGACGTTGAAGAACAAAGCGAAACCGGTGGAGATTTATGAGGTAGTGAGTTAGTAGCAAGTATCAAGTACATAGTATCAAGAAACTGCCTCCGCGGTCATCTACTTTGTGTATACAATTTTTAGAAGTATATCACTAAACAAAAACGATGTCATTTCAAAGGAACCGACGATGGATTGGGTGAAGGGGGTGAGGAGAAGCTATCTCTTAAGCGCCCCGCTCTTTTCCATCCCAGGATCTATCGAAATGACATTTTCGTTAACACTATCCCTACAACCTGAAATTAAGCGAGATATAAGGGTACCAGCCTTCGTCTGAATGGCCGGCAAGCAGCTGCAATACCGTTAGGCTTGCGGGTGCAAAATAGAGGCCGCCACCTGCGCCTGTGTGCCATTTATCTGAATGTTCGCCACTGATCCATACCCGGCCGGTATCGTAAAAACCGGTGATGCCCAATTGGCCCGGTAAAATATAACTGGCTATATCGGCAATTTTTACCCTGCCCTGCAGGTTATTGAAAAACATATTTTGGCCCGCAAACCTGTTTTGCAGGTATCCTAAAAGGTTCCCCTGGCCACCCAGGAACATGGATTGATAAAAGGCCGGTTTGCCAAAGCTGATGCCTCCGCCTACGCGGTCGGATAGTACGATATTCCCTTTGGCATCCAGTGGCACGTAGTACGTAAACTCGGGTTTAATTTGTACAAACGCCTTTGAATAGGTGTTAAGTCCTTCATAACCCGCCAAAGTAACTTCAAAATAATACCCTTTAAATGGCAATACGTTGTTATTGCGTTTATTGCTGGTAAAATTCAGCATCAAACCCAGGTGAAATTTGTTTTTATTTACGCTTGTACTATCATAAGAATTGATGAGTGATGGCTGCGAAATAAACCTGCCTGCATTATCGTCGGGGTTATAGTGATAAAACTGGGCAGACGGGCCTGCACTTAAAAAGCTCCCTTTACCGGTTTGCCAGCGCAAAGCGGCGTCAAATTCAAGCGTATTAAACCTTGCCCTGTAATATTTACGATATCCCTCGTTTTTAACCAATACGGTTTCATTTCCGCGGCCAAAAAAGTTGGTGGTATTATCGGGCGCCAGGATATTGGCTTTCATTACAAAATCGGCTTTGCCAACAACCTGCGACCATTCGCCGCTGTAATTAGCCCTAAACGCGTTGGTGGCAAATGCGTGGCTAATCAGCAACTGTTGCCGGGTAGCATATGGCAGCTTACGAAAACCATCATACCCTGTATACTTAAAGCCCAATCCTAACAGAAAGCCATCATCGGCATTAATTGCGGCTGTTGCCAGCGGCATCCAAACGTTATATAAATTAGTTGGCCTAAACCTGGTGGCATTGGTATCGGCCGACAAGCGGTTGCTTAAACGATTGGTTTTGCCGGTGAAAGTAATACTATCTTTTGAGCCGTAAACAGGTATAGTACTTACCGAGTTTTTGATATCGTAAGTTTTATGGCCGGTACTATCAACAAATCTTAATTTTATAGGCGATGTACTGTTATCAACCACAATATGATCATCACCCCCCGAAACATAAATCCTTATCTCTTCCGTAACCGCCGGATCATAGGCTATATCCATATATGATCCTTTTACATCGTCGCTTTTATTAAGCTTATCAATTTTAACCCGCAGGGTTTTATCCGGGGCACCGGTGATAGTGAGCAGTTCGTCTTTATTGGTTACATGAATATCAACAATCCGGTTTATAAAATAAAAATACTGGCTCATAGCCGCCGGAATATTATCCCTGCGTTTTTTTAGTATCGCCAGCAGTTCGGCATGCCGTAACCGGTAATTTTCTTTAGGGAGCAATTTTAGGCCAGCCTCCAAAATGTCGTCTGTTTCGGCCTTAACAAAATCATTAACAATATTCATCCATTGCGCATAGGTAAACTGTACATCGGGTATGCCATTCAAGAATTTTGTTTTGAAGATAGAATACTTTACGTTGGGAATATCGGCCGTAAAATCACCCAAAACAGGATCTATCCAGGGTAGCGCGGCAATGGATGGCAACAAGCCCTGGTTAACGTGAAATACCTGGTCCCTATCCCGCGGTACCGGTATATAAGCTTTTTGTTTACCGCTGATATCGCCTGCCCATCGCCATTGATCTTCATGACGGTCCCAGTCGCCTATCAACAGATCGAGCATCCGGGCGCGCAAAAACATTTCGCCATCTATCCTGCTGTCATAACTTTTATTGAGCGCCCTCTCCATTTTAAGGGTATTGTCTGACGTTCCGGCGGGCTCGCGCTCTTCCAGCAAACATATCAGGCCGGTAAAAACTTTGCTGTACTGGCCCAGGGCATCATCATCTGCAACTACGCCTATTACAGGGTTGGCATGCGGCACATGAGCGGCTTCGGCCAGCGGCGGCACAATCAGCGCCGAATAAGGGTGCTGGCCACTAAACTCATCTCCTATCCAGTCAACAGCAAAAGTGCCTTGCAAATTTTCGGGCAGCAGTTTATCCGGGGCTTTCTCTACACTGCGAAGCACCCACTCTTTACCATCTTTATCTTCCAGCCGCAGCGATTTTGATTCCATCCCCCCACCCTGTTTTAACGGCGAAAGGCCTCCTTTAAATTTTGATAGCCGGATAATGGGCAGCTTTACCGGTTGGGCCCAGTCTTTACGGAAATTTTCGCCAAACAGCCAGCGATGGATCCCGCTTACCTGATCGTATTCCGGATGTGCACTTATAATTATGCTGTCGCCGGTCATCCGGGCTTTATCTGCGCGCGTGCTGCTGGTTATTTGTGCATTACATGCTAAGGAGCCCGCAACTAATAATAGGATCAATAGTAGTTTTTTCAACATGATAGTGTAGGTATTGTCGCCAATCTCCGTTTAAGTTACGAATTGAACTTAACAATCCGGAAAAAAATTGGAGGTAGTTTGTTATAGCAAAACTACAAAATCCGAGCCCAATCATAAGTTGCTAAAAATCAACAAATTAAAAAAAATGGCGAAATATACGTAACGATATTTCGCCATTTGATTAAAATATCGTTTTTATTTCGGTAAAGGATAAGTACCCAGGCAGCTTATAGGCCTCGTTTGAAGCACAGCCAGGACTGGGCCACTTAATATTTCAGGTTCGGAAAATCTACCTGGGCCTGTTTAAACTGGGTTTCCCATTCGTCTTTCCAGCCGAAGGCGATGGTGGCCTGCGCTTTCAGATTGGCGCCGGCAGCACCGCTCCAAAAATGGATAAACTCGCCCCAATTAAGGTCGTGGGCGTATTCTTTACCATTTTTAGGATAGTATTTGGCCAGCAGGTCGAAATATTTGTTCAGTAATTGAGCCTTGCCATATTTGGAATAGATTGGATAGAACCAGTTTTTGAACCATTGCACATGCGGCACCGGGAAATCATCATACTGCGATTGCATTTGTTCATAAACCCGGCCTGCTTCATCCTTCATACCAATGTTCATGAGCACATCGTAGTTGTAAATCTCCATAAATTTGCTGTCGCCCCAAAGCGCATCAGACGGAGAACCTTTAACGCCGTGGCTGGCACCACTAACAATATGCCCTGTTTCGTGAATGGGCATGCCTATTTGCTGGCCGGTAGGCGCTGTCCAATCGTCAAGGCCGCAATCTATGGTATTCCGGTAATCGTGGCTATCGTCAAAATATGAAGCGGGATGGCCACCGCCATAGGTGCCTTTATGAAAAACGCAATATAGTTTTGTAGAATCACCAAATAAGCCGTAAGTTTTTTTGGCATAGGCCCAAACTGCCGACATCGTTTTATATGGCCAGGTAACCGACGTTTCCATGTTATCGTCATAATAAACGGCAGTATTTTTATCATAATAAACCAGGTGCAGCAAAAGCTTATGCTCAAACCAATGTTCCTGCCATGTTTTAGGCGGTACACCTATTTTATTGGTATCGGGTTTAATAATAGTTACAGGCGAAGGGACGGCATTGTTTTTTGATTTACCGCACGAATTATGCACCGTGGCTGCCGTTATTAACGTGCATAGCAGTATTATTTTTTTAAATTTCATAGTAGTGTAATGAAGGGGAGTCTTTAGTCGAAAGTCTTAAGTTCTAAGTCAGAAGAGAATAAATTTACCTTAAGACTTAGTACTATTAAATTAACAGTAGTTTATGTTTACAAGAGATTAAGAACCACAAGAACTTTATAAACACCTAGGCCTTATATAAAGGCAGATACAAGGATTAAAAAATGGGACCAGCCATTACAGCCGGCCCCGGATTCATAGGTATAGAAAAAATCTTAGGTGCGGTTACCAACCGGTATTTTGTACCAGTTGCTTATCGCTATCCACATCATTTTGCGGTATGGGGTAAAGGTAATTCCTTTTTTCAAAAACACGGTTTTCAAATGTTACCACGTTATAAAACTCAGGCGGATTGGTGCTGATGTTTAACGCCTTAAACGGACCGTTATCGGTTGTTTCGGCAATTTTCCAACGACGGGTATCAAAGAAACGGGTATTTTCAAAAGCAAGCTCCACACGGCGCTCTTTCCTGATGGCTTCCCTAACGGCAGCCTGCCCTGCCGGTGCCGGCAGGGTTGGGCTACCGTATTCGGGGATGCCTGCACGGTTCCTGATCAGGTTAACATATTTTAAAATATCGGCATTGCCTGGCGATGCTTCATTTAAGGCCTCGGCATAGTTCAGATAAATTTCGGCCAGCCTTAACATTACCCATGAGCGGCCGCCTGTGCGCCAATCGCCTATCGGCTCGTTTTTGCGCACAATATAGCCCGTTGGCGAATAATCATTACCACCTGTTTGCTTGCCCGAGTTACCGGTGTTATAGGTTTGGGTAATAACCTCACCGCTGTTGCTGTTTAGCCATTTGCTGCCGTTATAGGTAATGCCTACATAAAAGCGCGGCTCGCGGTTTGTCCACTGGTTATAGGTACTCCGGGCCTGGCTATCGTAGGGGGCCTGAAAATTCGAGAAACCCGAAGTAACATATCCCGAGCCGTTATCGGTTATTGAACGGCCATTTGCCATAAAATAGGCATCAACCATGGTTTGCGTAGCGCCTAAGCCACCGCTTCCCCGCACCTCATCGGCATATCCGGAGTGGTAAGGTGTAGTTTCATATTGCCTGTTGGTTACACCGGCATCAATCCGGGCGTAAATGATCTCTTTGTTCCAATCAACCAGCATTACGTCACGGCATGACAGGTATGGGCTAAAGTTACCCGAAGCATCGTTTTCGCGGTATAAATCAAACGTCCCCGGTACAAACTGATCAAGGAAAGCCTTTGCCGCATCCGCTGCTTTTTGCCACTTGGTGGCATCGTAAGTTTGGTTAATGAGCTTTTTGCCATCGGCATTTACCATACCGGCATAGTCTGTATTGCCGTTAAACAAGGGGCTGGCAGCATACAACAACACCTGCGATTTTACTGCTGTTGCAAAAGCTTTATTAATACGGCCAAGGTTATTGTTATTTGCCGCTTTCAGGGGCAAATCGGCAATTGCCGCGTCAAGCTCGGTGGTAACATAGGTTACGCACTCATCAAACGAGTTGCGGGGTAATTGTACATCGGCAAATGAAGCATCAGGGGCTATTGTTTTATCGCCGGTGATAACAACAGGGCCGTAAATGCGCATCAGCCAAAAGTAATAGATGGCCCTTAACGCCCTTGCTTCGGCTTTGTATTGCGTTTTCAGCGAGACGGGCATGTCAGAAACCTTATCTACATTATCCATAAAGATACCGGCCGAGCGGATACCGCGGTAATAGGTTGTCCAAAAACCGCTTATAAAACCGCTTGATGCATCGTAATTACCGTTGTTGACGTTTTGGGTGGCCACAAAACCCCAGTCGTACTCCGCTTCGTCAGATCCGCCTGTCCATTCACCAATGCTGTTGTCTGATCCGGGGAAACGTTGTGATGCTTCATCGGGTATGGCAGAGTATACGTTGGCTAAAAACTTCTCGGCTGTGTTACGGTTTTTAAAGGTTTCATCAAGGGTAAGCCTGTCATCGGGTACCTGGTCTAAAAAGCCTTTTTTGCATGATGAGCTAACAGTTAACATACATGCCAGCGTTAAGGCTACTATAATTCGTTTCATTTTATTATCTTGAATTAAATGTTACTTCTGTTAATTAAATTGAGCGCTCAGGCCTAATGATATGGTTTTAACATTTGGATATGCAGTACCATTTCCCGTATTCAACTCGGGGTCCCAAAGTTTAAACTTACTGAAAGTAAGCAGGTTGTAACCCATAATATAAATACGCGGGTTGCTCATGCCAATTTTGCTCAGCGAAGCTTTGGAGAAGGTGTAACCAAAATCAAGCGTTTTAAGGCGGATAAACTGTACATCTTTTACCCACCATGAGCTATGCTGCGTGTTGTTGGTATTGTCGCCATCGCCATAAGCTAAGCGGGGATAAAATACATCCTGGCGCGGGCTTGCTTCTGTCCACCTGTCGGTGATGTTGGCATAGGCATTACTGATGCCGCCATTGGTTGAAAATGGCTGAATAGCATTACCCGATATATACCGCGATGCATGCCCGGTTCCAACAAAAAACGCGCCCAGGTTAAAGCCTTTGTAAGCTACGTTAAAGCCTAAACCATAGGTAAGGAATGGAACATCGCCTTTGCTTATTTCTGTTTTATCATAAGCGTTAATGATACCATCGTTATTTAAATCTTTGTATTTGATATCGCCTGGTTTAATGCTGGCTTTTGCGCCAGGGGTAGCGCTGCTGTTTATCTCTTGCTGGGTGGTAAACAAACCTTCGGCTATGTAACCAAAATCTGCCAGCACGTTATGACCACGCTGATCATTCCATGGATATTTGGGGGTAGGCTGATCGTTTTCAATTACAACATCTTTATTGTAGGTGATGTTGCCACGTAAATTTAATACAACTTTACCTATGTTAATGCGCTGCTCGATAGTTGCATCAAAGCCTTTGTTATTAACTATACCGAGGTTGGCATAGGGTGACGATGACAAACCAACATATCCGGGTACCGCAGCCCTTTGTAAGAAGATACCTGTACGGTGCTCTTTAAACAAATCGAAGGTAAGTGAAAACGAATCGTGCAGGGCGCGGATATCCAAACCAAGATCTTGTTTATGAGACCGCGACCAGCTTACATCAACTCCATAATCGGTTATGCTGATACCACTTATACCGTTGGTATTGCCCAAACCGTACGTGAAACCCGATGAGCCATCAGACAACAAAGTAAGATAACCGAAACGACGGCCTAAACCAATATCGCCACTACCCACAATACCATTGCTGTAACGGAATTTGAAGAACGATATAGCGTCCTTTAAAGGCTCAAAAAAGTGTTCTTCAGATACCAGCCATCCCACACCAAATGCGGGGAAGTACCCATAACGTTTTTCGGGCGCAAAGTTTTCCGATCCGTTGTACCCCACATTAAACTCGGCAAAATACCTGTCGGCAAATGAATAGGTTGCCCTTGCCGCCAAACTGCGGATGCGGTAAGGAATTGAGGTAGCAAAACTACCGGCAGGAAAATCCGACCGGTCTTCCTGGTTAAATAACAATAACCCACCTACGCGATGTTTGCCAAAGGCATGATCATAGTTAAAAGACGACTCGGTATAAATTTTATTTGATCCGCCGCTGGATGCGTTGTAGCTGAGGTAATTTCCGTTACCTGTATAGGTGCGTACCAGGTTTAAAGTACCATCGGCATTATAGGGCGTATTTTGGTCGGGGTACCAGGTATCTTCGCGTTTTTGGCGTAAAATACTGTTGCTGTTGCTGGCATCAAACGCAAATAAGGTATTGAATGATAAACCCGGCAACCAAAAGCCAAAATCCTGCGTAAGCCGGATATTGGAGTACAGCTGGTTGGTAAAAGTTGTGCTGTATCCGCGCCTGGTTAAATCGGCATAAGGGTTACGCTGATCGCCATTAGGGTTTACGCCCGGAACATAGCCGCCCGGATACTCAATAGGGAATACTACCGGCGATACTATCATGGCCTGGCCAAAAATATCGCTTGCAGATATTGCAGGGTAATTGCCCTTGCCTACATAGCCCTGAACGCCTAATGCCACCTTGGTGGTTTTAGTGATATCCACATCAACGTTACTGGTAAAGTTATACCGGCTGTAATCAATATTTGAATTATAGGTAGATAGCTTATCTGTTTTTAAAAGCCCGCCCTCGTTGTAATAACTTGCAGATATGTAATACCTTGAATTTGGCCCGCCACCTGTCATATTCACATTGGCCCGCCTGTTGCGGCTGGTGTTTTTAAATACAGCATCAATCCAGTTGATGTTGGGATAAAGTAACGGATCTACATTGTTTTGCGTGTTTTGAATATACTGCTGCGAGTATTTGGCAACACCACCCCTGGTGATGTTGGCTTCATTTACAGCATTCATGTAAGTAATACCATCGGCCATTTCGGGCTTGCGGGTAAATGAGGTAAAACCTTCATAATAGTCTGCATCTATCTTCGGCTTGCCAACTTTGCCCCTTTTGGTTTGCACCAAAATAACACCGTTTGCACCACGCACACCGTATACAGCTGTTGCGGAGGCATCTTTCAGGATGGTAAATGATTGAATATCCTGCGGATCGAGGTTATTGATTGACCGGGTAACACCATCAACCAATACCAGCGGACCAGTATTGTTATTGGTAAATGTAGATATACCACGAATCCAGATATCAGCCTGGTTACTACCCGGTTCGCCCGAACGCTGAACACCAACAATACCCGATAAACGGCCGGCCAGCATCGTGCTGATATCGGCAACTGGTTGTTTAAGCTCACCCACATCAACTGTTGATTGCGCGCCAACCAAACTCACCTTGCGCTGTGTACCATAGGCAACCACCGCAACTTCTTTTAACTCGTTTTGCGGCATAGGTACCATTTTAACGTCAATAACTTTACTGTCCTTCGCCGTTATTTCCTGGTTTTGATAGCCAATAAATGCAAACACCACAATCTCTGCGTCATTATTAACCTGTATCTGGTATTTACCGCTGTTATCGGTAATACCGCCACGGTCGGTCCCTTTAATCCTTACGGTTACGCCGGGCAACGGTTCGCCTTTTTCGTCAACAACCTTACCTGTTAAAATACGCTGTACTGCCTGGATAGGTTCGGGGACTATTTCCACGTACCTTATTAATATCTCATCACCAAGCACCGTGTATTTATAGGGTGTTTGCTTTAGTGCATTATCCAGCACTTTGCCCAACTCCTGGTTAGATACTTTTGCCGATATTTTCATTTTACTATTAGCCACTGTACCGTTGTAAGTAAACTTTACACCAGAAGCAGCAGAAATATTATCAAGCGCTTTGCTTAATGTAATATTTTTTAAATTGACGCTTACGTGCTTCTTCAGTACATCCTGGCCTTTTGCAAAACTTGCCGCCATTGATAAACTTGTGCTGCACAAAACCGCTATAATTACTGTGCTAATCCTCATAAAAAGCATATACTTGTGTCCCCTATTGCGGGATACATTAATTTTCATATATTCACTTCAATAAAAATGTTAAAAAAACAGCAGGTACCTCCGGGGCTTCCAATCCATGGGGTAATGCTTTTGACTATGACGTTTTTTGATTATCAGTACAATGCCCCCTTGCCCGGGGCATTACTGATTTATAGAGCGTAAGAATTTTAACTCAAATGTCTCCTCCTCCTTTAATGATCCATAAATTATCTTTGCTGATGAGCGATGCGTGAACAACCAGCGCCATTTTCTTTAAAAACTGCACAGCACTTTCACCCGGCTTTATCCGCCCAAAAAACAGCGTGTTCTTCACGTTGCCAACTACCTGTATTTTCATGTTAAAGTTTCTGCTCACATCTTCGGCAATATCCTTCACCAATACATTGCGGTATTCGTAATACCCGTTGCGCCTGCCCATTACCGCCGCCAAATCAGGAATTGGCAATACTTTGGTTGTTTTTTTGAGTTTATTATACACCACCATGTTAGTAGGCGATAGTAAAACACCCGAACCACCATCGGTAAATGAAACCTTACCTGTTACCAATGCAACCACAATTTCTTTATGCGATTTAAATGACGAGATATTAAAGGTGGTACCCAAAACCCTGGTGCTGGTTGTGCCTGTGTGTACTATAAAAGGATGGTGCTTATCTTTGGCGATATCAAAAAAGGCCTCACCCTCAAAGCTAATCTCCCTGGTTGTGCCCACAAAGGCCACAGGATAAGTAACCGAGCTTCCGGAACTCAACCAAATCACCGATCCGTCTGCCAGGTTAATTATTTTGCGTTCGCCCGGCTTGGTAAATACGGTGTTGTTTTGCGGCTTTACTGGTTTGCTGCTGTTATTCCAAAGCAGCCCCAAGCAAACGGCCAGTATAACAGAGGCGGCGGCAGCTATTTTATAAAAGTAATTTTTTGTTGTTGGTTCGGCAGCTTTGGCGGCCTTTATGCGTTGCTGTAAACCGTCAAATATCCGTGCCTTGGCCTCATCCTCTTCCAGCTGGCTTTCATATGGCCACTCAAAATCTTCCTCGCCTTTGGCCCGGTACCACAGCAACAATTCGTCCCGCTCGGCTGGTGTAGCCGTTCCGTCAAGGTATTTTTTTATTAAGTACTTCTGATAAAGCTCGTCCATATTAAGCAGCAATTAAAAGGGAGTACACTAAAAAGACATTTACCCTTAGTGCATTTAAAAAAAAGTGATAAAAAGCATTTTTAAATAAAAAAGCAGCGGCTAATCAGCACAAACGCATAAGGCAAATTGAAATGATTGTAATTAAGCGCAATGTGAGTGAACAATTAGTGTTATGTTAATCATGCAATGACGGATATTCCGAAGTTGAAAGTTTTAAGTTCTAAGTCAAAAAGAATAAATTGGGCTTTTGACTTAAGACTTAGTACTATTAACTTAACACTAATGGTGCTTAAGGAAAATAATGAGCAGCATAATTTCCTTTAAATTTAAGCGCAGCACCTTAAGGGCTTTTGTAAGGTGGGCTTCTACCGTTTTTTCGGCAATATTCATCTCGGCGGCTATTTCCTGGGCCGACAGGCCTTGCTGGCGGCTGTATTTATATACCTGCCGGCATTTTTCGGGCAATTGTTCAACTATGCCGTTAACGTACTCTTCTAAAAATTTGGCATGCACCAAATCTTCGGGTAAGTCGGCCATCATTGTTTTGGCTATCCCTTCAATGATCTGGGCTTGCCGGTTCCTGGTATATACACTTTTAAAAACCGAAAATTTGATTGCCGTGGCCAGGTATGAGCTTAAGGTTTCTATTTTAAGGGTGCCTTTGCGGTTCCATAAACTAAAAAAAACCTCCTGTACAATTTCTTCAGCGGCATATTTATCTTTGGTATAGCTATATGCCAGGGCAACCAGACGTTTCCAGTAGCGGTTATAAATTTCAGTAAATGCAAACTCTTTACCTTCGGCAAGAAGATTGAGCAACTCATTATCAGCAAAACCTATGGTCGAGTTCATTACGTGTTACCAAACTTATTGCCTAAATTATTAATAATTTGTTAAGAATACCGCATAATTTTTGTTTTTTCAATCGGTTGACCGCGAAAAGCTTAACATTTAATATTTGCAAAAAATTCCCGACCCCTTTTATTTGCCTGTTTTTTTAATGTTGATACCAACATGGTTACAAACTGCAATTGGCCATAAAGTAAAAAAGCCACCTTGTATACCACAAGGCAGCCTATTAACTTATTATTAACTGGTTTAGTTTAAAGCAATGGTTTCGGCAATTCGCCTGTCGCCGGTTCCGCCAACATATTTATAGTTTAAGGTGAACGTTTTGGTGGCGGGATCATAAACGCAAACGCCATTATTTTGGATGGTTTGGTTTGCCGCGCCGGCTGCAGATGTTACCGTAACTGTATTATCGCTGTTGACTTTCAAATTCATAAAGTAATTGCTGCCGCCCAAATCGGCAGCTTCGCAACGTACAGTATTGCCATCAATGGTAGTTAATGATTTGGCACGTGCGCTCCATGTTCTGTCGCTGGCCGGGTTGGGGAATGCAATTGAGCCGTTAGCTGTGTAATCGCCCTGGTATTTGCTGGCTACATTAATAATATAATATACCGCTTTATAATAGTTGATGGGCTGGCCCTGCGCATCTTTTATGGCCACAGGCAACATGTATTTTGTGCCCAACACCAGGTTTGCGGTGGTTACATTAATTACGTAACTGGCCGTTAGTTGTCCCGCCGGAATGTTAACGGTGTTACTGGGGATGGTAAAGTCGGCTGCGGGCAGCGGTACATAAGTATCGTATTTTGATTCAGACGGATCGGGAAGGCTGCCGGCATTTGCTACCGCCGCGGTACTATCGGCAATATAAAGCGACCTGTGTAACGTATTTAACTGTGTTACAACCGAATTGTCAACAGCCATAGTAACCGTTACCGCACTGGTTAAAGGCTTTACTGCCGACACCAGCACAGTGGTAGCCAATGGTTGCGGCGTTGAACTGATAAACTGCGAAATATTGTATTTAAAGCCCCCGTTTTCAAATGACGCAGGACCTGCATGGGCAGCAATAGGTAATTCTATCGAGGTAGCCATCTTTTTATAATCGTAATTATCTGCAACTTTTGAGCAGGAATTTAAAAGTACCGTAAGCACCATAATGGCCAAAGAAAGTTTAGTAAAGTTTTTTTTCATGGGTTAACTGTAAATTTTATGGATTTGTGATTTGCCTTATTTATAGGGGAGTACATTAAACAGGCATATACCCTTAGTTACCTGATCAAAAAGCTGTAAATAATTTATCGGGATCGAAAATTCGCACCCGGCACGTAAAAAGGATGCCCGGACGGCAGAAGAACATGGCTATAGTGGGATGCCGGAAATTAAAGCTTGCAATATAAAAAGCCGCAAAGTACGCGGGAGCGTACTGCAAATGTCTAAATAAGAAGAGCCCCAAATTTGAGGCTCTTCTCACCTATCTTTAAATAACAAAAGAATTGTTGCCCGCTTTTAATACATATTGTTTTGCCTTCCACACCAGTATGCCGCTGGTGGTATGCGGCAAATTGACATTTATTTGCCAGTGACCCTTTTCAAATTTATAGCCGGCAAAAACCTTTCCGTTTGGATGGGGAATTTCGCCGCTGATATCTTTTAAAACGCCTAAATGCGGTTCTATCTTTATTTTGGCAAAACCCGGCGCGTAGCTATCGATACCTAAAACCGTTCTGAAAAACTCAATGTTGGGGCTTGCTCCCCAGGCATGACAATCTGAACGGGTAGTGTTAACATCAGAGTACTCGGCCCAGGTAGTGAGGCCCATGGCTATATTTTGCCGGTAAATACCCAGCCAACTCATATAATCGTTACCCAAACCTGCTTTTACCAGCGCCTGGTTCAGGTAATATTTAAAGTAAACCGAGCATTGGGTTAAACTGGTATCCTTAAGCATCCCGTTGGCCACCGCAGGCATGTAGGCGCTGTTTACCGTGCCGGTAAGTATGGCCAAAGCATTAACATGTTGCGAAAAGCCTTTTCTTTCCCTGGTATCGGCATACAATTTTCTGCCGACGTCCCAGTATTTACGCTGTATGGTAGCCTTTAGCTGGGCGGCTTTTTTATTGTATAAAACGGCATAGTCATGCAAACCTATTTTGGCTTCCATTTCTGCCGCCCATTGGTATGCCCATAGCAGTTGCAGGTCATAAATAGCGGCGCTGCCATCTTTGCCTTTCACCTCGCCCCACATGTTACCGGCCCAGTCAACAAACGCCCAGTAAGGGGTGTCTTTTAACGAGCCATCGGCCTGTTGGTATTTACTAAAAAAATCGAGTACGCCTCTTTCGCCCTGCAGCTTATTCTTAATAAAATCGTTATCGCCACGGTACATCCAGTAATCATGCAGCATACAGATATACCACAACGAAAACGTAGATATAACCTGTGTACCTCTTGATGGATAGCAACTGGCAGTTACACCTTCGGGTAAGCGCGAATGATCCATCTGGTTAAGTGCATTGCGCGCCAGCCGGTTATCGCTGGTGTTGTAGTATGATATCATGGCCTGTATACGCGTATCGCCAATGTATTGCAACTGCTCGTAATACGGGCAGTCGGTATATGTTTCCCATGCATTAAGCCTTACGGTGCGCCAGCCAATATCCAGCATTTGCTTCATTTCGGTATTATCCGTATTCAATACCGATGTGCGTTTAAATGGATAACCCGTAAAAGTGCCGTACAGGTCATCAACTACCAATGGATCGTTCTTGGTTTGAACAATGAGCCTGATGTAACGATACGTGCGAAAATTCAGCGTGGTGAATGACTGCCCCTGGCTGCCATCGCCAATCAGGCTGTCTATCCTGGCTACAAACTCCTTGCCCTCCACATCATTCCGGTTACCTTTAATAACGCCCTTGCTGCCTTTTGCGTAAAGCGATTCGGCGTAACCGAGCGATATGCCTGCATCCTTGCCGCCGCTAAAATTTAACGTTACATAGGCATTGGTTTCAAAAGTTTGATCGAGCACCAGCGTAGCCGTAGTGTTTGCGGGGATGGTTAACGGAGTCTTTTTTTCCGGAAAGCCTGGCGCAACGGTTACACCATCTGTTCTTCGCAATTGAACAAGGCGCTGGTAGGTCATTTCCCTTGGGGGCAGGGACGATGGCACCAATGCCCATTCTATGCCCCAGGCTGTGCCTTTTAGCCTTCCGTCGGCCACTTTACCGGCGGCAAACCAGGCGCTGTCATCGTAACCAGTGGCTGTCCAATCGCCTTTAACAGCCTGCCGCATATCTACCATCTCTCCCCTGCTGGCAGCAAAAAAATACCCCGGTACAGGCTGATGCCCTATATCGCGCATGCATTTCCAGGTATTGTTGGTGTTTAATATCTCTTCCTTTGCCGAATTACCCTGTAAAATAAAACCTGTGCGTACGCTTATTTGCGCCGCGGGGCTGTATTGGGCCTCATTCCAAACAAGCGCAGCTACGGTGTTTTTTCCTGCCGACAGATATGGTGCCAGATCAACCGTTTCATAATTCCAATAATAGGTATCGCCGCGTGCCGGCCCCAATGATATCAACTTACCATTAACATACAATTTATAACGGTTATCTGCCGATATGTGCACGATGAAAGTTGCGGGTTTACCGGCAACATCAATGGTTTTACGAAAGTAATAAATGCCGTAGTTTACGCCATTGTCGCCAGGCAAAGCTATCCAGGCTGCATTCCATTGCCTTGGGGCGGCATTGCTAACCGACGATTGCGCAACGGCGTACTCTGCCGGCAATAAGCCCAGGGCAAATACTATGGTAACAAAAAAAAGTTTCATTATGGTTTATCTGATTGATTGAACAATAATATACATTTACTGCATAAAAAACAAAATAAATCGTTTTAGCATTAAATTATATTTTTAGAAGAAGAACCACTGCATAATACAAAGGGTAATTACCCGGCACCGGTTTAAATCAGGCGTAAAGCCAACACAAAGGCTTTCATTTAAAACCTTTGTGTTGGTGAGCCGGTAAAATTCAGACGGCGTTTTTTAGCGACGAGTTCCTGATTTTTAAATCCGTTTTCAGGATAATCGATTGCAGCTTAGGCGATGATGAGCGGTCGTTAAGCTTTTCTAACAACACGGTTATCACATTATCCGCTATTTCCTCCACGGGTTGCGCTATTGCTGTTATGGGCGGCGAGTGGAGTTTAAACACATCGTAGTCATCAAAGGAGATAACAGCTATATCGGTGGGTGCTTTAAGGCCCATTTCGTGCATGATCTTTAATCCGCAGGTGCCGATGTGGTTGGTGCCGAAAAGGATGGCGTCTACGTCGGGATTGCCTTTAAAAAAGTCGCGAAGCGGGCCCATAATCTGCTCTTCATCCTGGTTAAAGACGATCTCTTTCACAATCGTTGGCCTAAGTCCGTTGCTTTTCATAGCGTCCTGGTAACCCCTTACCCTATCCATCATTTGGGTTTGGTGCGATGCGAAGGTTACAAAGGCTATATTTTTAAATCCCTGATCCATTAAATGCCTGGTGGCATTATAGGTACTGAAAAGATTATCAACCTCAATAATATCGGTTTTAACTCCGGGCAGGTGCCTGTCGAACAAAACCACGGGCATCCCATCTTTTATCAGCGATTCAATATCCTCTTCTATCCCCTCAGGCGGAGCCATGATATACCCATCTACATGCCTGTCGCGAAACATGTTAATCAGGTCCTGGGTTTTGCTGGTATCATTATCGGTACTGCAATAAATAATTTTGTAACCGTTTTTGTAGGCACGGTCTTCAATCAGGCGCGCTATACTTGCAAAGAAAGGGTTGGAGATATCTTCTACCATCAACCCAATGGTATTTGATTTGCCGGTTCGTAAACTTTTGGCCAGGGAGTTTGGCTTATACCCTACTTCGGCCACATATTTCATCACTTTTTCAACCAGGTCGGCACCTATACGTTTTTCCTGGGCCCGGCCGTTTAAAATAAATGATATCGTAGTTTTTGATACGTTTAACGCGTTCGCGATATCAACGATAGATAATTTCTTTTTCACCCGTTTATATTAGTTATTTCAAATATCGGGGAATATATCAAATTATAAGAGTATAGCCAAAAGTTAATCGATTTATTTTGATAGTAAATCGATTAACTGAAAAGGATTTGCCCGAAAAGTACAAATGAAATTGGCCTTTATGCCGACCGCTTATTTAATTTTGGATAGCTAAAACCAAACGCAAATATAACAAGGTAACAAATAATAGGCAAATAATATGCAGTAGCCACGTTGTGGTTGGCGATAAGGCCCATTGCCAGTGGGAATAAACCACCGCCAACAACGCCCATCACAATAAATGACGATCCTTGTTTCGTTTTAGCGCCCAGGTCTTTAAGTCCTAAACTAAATATAGTAGGGAACATGATACTAAAAAAGAAGTTGATAAATAACAATGCGATGAACGATGGCCAGCCAAAGCCTTGCGCCACGATTATACACATGATGACATTAGCACCGGCAAATATCGATAACAACTTATAAGGTTTAATAAAGCGCATCAAAGCTGTACCTGCAAAGCGGCCTATCATCATCATTACCATACTACCCGAGAAAAACAATGCCGATTTTGAATCTGAAAAATGCATTACCTCGGATCCGTAATTTATGAAAAATGCCCAGGTGCCACCTTGCGCTGCCACGTTAAATAATTGTGCAACTACGGCAAAAAGAAAGTGTTTTTGCTTAAACAGCTTAACATCGGCCTCCTCGGCCCCAGCTACTGCATAAGCGTCATCGGCAATAACATGAGGATCTATCACCGGCGGAATTTTGATAAAAGAAAAAAATACTGCGACTGCTGCTACAACAAATCCAATGATGATATATAAATATTTTACAAGTACAAGGTCATTAGAATGCTCTTGACCTCCTTTTAATATCAAGCTGCCAATAACCGGACCAATGACACCACCTACCCCGTTAAAAGCCTGAGCAAAATTTATTCGTTGGTCGCTGGTTCTTTGATCACCAAGTGCTGCTATAAATGGATGTGCTACAGTTTCTAAAGTAGCCATCCCGCAGGCCAATATGAATAAAGCAATCCTAAAAAAGGTAAATGACTCGGAATTTGCGGCCGGAACAAACAAGAAAGCGCCTATTGCATAAAAACTTAGCCCCATTAATACGCCAGCCTTGTAGCCAAACCGCTTCATAAATAATCCGGCAGGAATACCCATAAAAAAATACGCGCCAAATATGGATAGCTGAACATACGCCGACCGCGATTTTGATATATGCAATACGTTTTGAAAATGTTTATTTAAACTATCGCCAAGCGTCATGGATACGCCCCACATTAAAAACAGGGAGGTTACAAATATTAATACCACAAGGTACTTGCGTTCGGTAAATTTTGCTGGAATGCTCATTATTCAGGATTAATCAGTTTTTCGATTGGTGGCCGTAAATTAATTGAAATGTTTGAAAATGTAGGATACTAAATCGATTTATTTTTTGTTTGATTTTACCAGATTGATACCCGCCTAACATTTACTCTATAGGATCGTTATAAGGCTGTACCAATAATTCCGGGCTATCGTTACCCAATACATCGGCATCAAACTCTATTTTAATGCTTTTCGACTCGCCCCGCATCAAACTAAAATAGTTATCGTTCATCAAGGCCGGTAATATCTGCTCGCCGTTGCTTTTCCTCACCGCCTGCGCCCGTATAGCAAATGCTGCCGCCGGGGATGATGCCGGGTTGGTAATAGTGGCATTGATATAGTATTTGCCATCGGCCTTAGTTATTTTCGAGGTTATTTTCAGGTTTACTTTGGGCAGGTTGTTGAGCGCGGTAAAATCGGTACGCTTGTTGCCACGCCAGTAAAAGTTATCAGATATCAGTTTGGCTGCTTTATCGGTTAGTTTTAGTTTGATAAAGTGTACCTCGCTTAAACCGTTGCTTTTAGGCTCGCCGCCATACACTTCAAAATCCCACAGCGAGTACCCCCAGCCCGAGCCACGGTGTATGCCCTGCATTTTAACATAGCGGGCCTTGGTTTCATCAAAAGTAAGCTGCTGTACGCCGGTGTGGCCATCCTCTGTTTCATACACATCGCGCCATTGTTTGGCATCGTTGGATACCTGGATTTTAAAGGCTTTGCCATAAGCTTCTTCCCAGTTTAGTTTTACACCGTTCACTACCTGCTCGTTGCCCAGGTCAACATAAATCCACTCATTATCGTTTTGCCTGCTGGCCCAGCGGCTGCCGCTGTTGCCGTCGGTTGCCAAAACGGCTTCCATGTTTTCAAACGATGATGCTACAGTAGGTTTGTTTAATGCCAGGTTGGTATGCTCTTCTTTAAAGTTGATGGTAAAGCAGTTTACAGCCGCGTTGGCAATAGCATCTATTGTTTTGGTTTGATAGTAATCGCTTACAGGTTTACCGTCGGTGTTGTAAACCACCACTTCGGCTGTCAGGTCGCTCACATTACTGCCTGTGGTATTAATAACCTTAACCGAGTTATTTACCGGGTTCCATTGAATGTGCAACGGCTCGCAGGCTTTTTTAGCGCCCCAATAGGCCCCGGTCAGGTCGTAATAGTAGTCATAGGTTTGCCATACCAGCGATGGGTAGGCCGATTGGCTCATCCAGGTCATGATGCCCGATGCATCTTCCCACATGTTATCTTCCCAGCCCTCGTACATCGCCTTATTGGTTTCGATGTTGAGCAGCTGCGCTTTGCGGCAATAATCCTGGATGCCGGTTGCTGTACCATAGCGTTTGTTAATACCATCATCATACCTGTCCGGCCCGGCATTGCCTGCCGATGGACCAAAGAAATGCAGGTTCCACATTTCGTTACGGGGCCAGAGCTTGTCCTTAGGCATAAATTTTTTAAAGCTGTCGTAATTGGTAAAAACAGCAGTACCAATCTCGCTACGCAGGCCCCAGCCCGGCGATCCGCCAAAACCATTCGGAAACCGGCTGAAATACCAGCGGGGGTCAAAGTTAGTCCAGGGGCCGCTGCCGGTTAAACTGCCGGCGTGCGAGTTGGGTTGATAACGCCTGTCGCCCCCATCATAATTGCTGATATCTTCGGCCAGCCAACCGTTTAATGGCGGCATGGGGGTGCCTTCGTTATCGCCGCACCATATGGCTATGGACGGGTGATTGCGGAAACGTTTAATTTTCTCAATGGCGTTAACATTAAAATTATTGACATCATTGGGCAGGTTGGGGATAGAGTTGAGCCAAAAATCGTCCCATATCATCATACCGTATTTATCGCAGGCATCATAAAATTCATCATCGGTGGTCGATCCTATCCAGTTGCGCACGATGTTGAAGTTCATTTCCCGGTGCAGCTTTAGCTTGGTATCGTACCCGTTGCCGCGGCAGCGCAGCATGTACTCGGCCATGCCCCAGTTACCGCCTTTTAAAAACACTTTGGTACTGTTTACAAAAACATGCAGTACATTGCCCACGGTATCGTAACTGTATTTTTTGATACCGAATTTGATGGTCTGGCTATCAGATACCTCGTCGCCCAGTTTAAGGCTTAGCTTGCAGGTATATAAATTCGGCTTGCCATAACCGTTTGGCCACCATAGTTTGGGGCTGTTGATGGCTAACTGCGCAAAGCGTTTTTTATCCAGCTTAATCTCCGCAGTACTATTACCGCCCACAAAAACCTTTTGCGAAAACTCAATATTGCCCGGCTGAATAGTGCCTGTTAATACCCCGGTTTGAAATTTGGATGTGCTGTTTTTTACACCGACCGCTATCGAGACATCGGCCCTTGCATTGGTAGGCAATTCGGTGCGGATCCAGGGATCCTGTAAAGTAATGCCGCCCGTATTGCTCAGGTATACCTTATCGGTTATGCCCGAATTTAATCCCGGTACATAAGGCATCCAATCCCAGCTGGCCGATGGGATATAGGTTGGGCTTGCATAATTAACCAATGGATTAATTGGGCAGTACACCAATACGGCTAAAACGTTTGAGCTACTTTTGCTCACTAAACCCGTAACATCAAAATTACCGCGCTGCATAAAGCCATCCAAAACACCAATTTGTTTACCATTCAGGTAGATCTCGGCTTTGCGGTTGATGCCCTTAAAATTTAACCAGACCTTTTCTTTGGTATAACTTGCCGGGATCTTAAACTCGGTACGATACCAAAAGTTGCGATCGTATTTGGCTTTATCAACCTTGTAAATATTATCGCCAAAGTTGGGGTCTTTCTCCAGACCGGCTACCACGTAGGCATTAAATACGGTACCGGGCACCACGCCTTTAACCCAGCTGCCCGCATCATAACCGGGTTTGTACATATTAGCGCTATCGGCGCCTACTTCGGCCTGGGCTTTTACTTTCCAGCTGGTTTGCGGGTTTGCACTGCCGAGGTAAACCATATCCTGTGCCGATGCCCCGGTGCAGGCGGCAACCCAGATCATGAAAATTGATCGCTTTAAAAACGGGTAAAAATTAAATGGCATTATGCGGTGATATTTAGTTTAAAAAGAAACGTTATTGCGGGTTTTAAAATCCGGGGTTCTGAAGGGAAAATGATATACTAAAGAGCGCTGTCATGCTGAGCCTGTCGAAGCACCGTGGGCAAAGGCATCTACGCGCGACCCTTCGACAGGCTCAGGGTGACAGGCCCGTCCGCCTCAAAAACATAACATATCAGGGGTAACTTGTCGAAGCACGCGGGCAAAGGCCTCTGCGCACGAGTCTTCGACAGGCTCAGCATGACAGGCCCTCCCACCTCAAAAACCCAAAACATCATGGTTAAGCAAGAAGTGATAACGTTCATTTTTTTTTAGTTTGATGTATTTTTTGAAAGCGAAAACGGTTTATCATCAGCAGCCAACCCACGATTCATGTTAGGCTTATCCCCCATTTCAAAACGGAGGATACCGCCGGCCATAATATCGCCGTGTTTAATAAAATTGTGCGTATAGGGCTTGCCGTTGAGCGTTGCCGATTGGATGTATACGTTTTGCTTGCTGTTGTTATTGGCCTCGATGATGAACTTTTTACCGTCCTCCAGCGTGATGGTCATTTTTTTGAAGGCGGGGCTGCCAATAACATACTCATCAGTGCCGGGGCAAACGCTGTAGATACCCGCCGCGCTCAGCACGTACCATGACGACATCTGGCCTTCGTCCTCATCGCCGGGGTAGCCATTTTCGCCGGCGTTGTACATTTTATCCATCACCTCGCGTAAATGCTGCTGGGCTTTCCAGGGCTGGCCGGCGTAGTTATACATGTACAACAGGTGATGAATAGGCTCGTTGCCCTGGGCGTACTGGCCCATTTTAAAGGCGGCCATTTCGGTCATCTCGTGAATTACCTGGCCGTAGCCTCCAACTTTAATGGTACCCGGCTCAGTAAATACGGAATCGATCTTATCAGTAAAATTTTTATCGCCGCCCATCAGGTTAATCAAACCCTGCACATCCTGGAAAACCGACCAGGTCCAGTGCCAGGCGTTACCCTCGGTATAGGGGCCGCCCCAATCCATCGGGTCAAAGGGCTCTATCCATTTGCCTTTAGCGTCTTTGGCCCGCATAAAGCGTGTTTTGGGGTCGAACAGGTTTTTGTAGTTGTACATCTGCCTGCCAAATACGTTTTCATAGTAGGCATTACCTGTTTGTTTGGCCAGTTGGTAACCGCAAAAATCGTCGTAGGCAAACTCCAGTGTCCAGGCGGTTGATCCTTGTGTTTGAGGTGTAAAGGGGACGTACCCATCGGCAAAATACTCTTTCCAGCCGGGCCTGCCGTTGGCGCTACCCCATGGACCTTTGTTGGTAGCTTCGTGGTAGTAAGCAGCCAACGCCTGCTTTGGATCGAAGGTACGGATACCCTTAACCCAGGCATCCGCTAACAACGATATCGAGTGATTGCCCAGCATCCCCCCGGTTTCGGCCGGGAACGACCAGGCCGGCAACCAGCCGCATTGCTGCTGGGCATCTAACAGGGCCTGCACATACTGCCCCTGCATTTTAGGGTGAATAATGGTATTCAGCGGAAATTGTGCCCTGAAGGTATCCCAAAAGCCATTATCGGTGTACATATACCCATTATGCGTTTTACCATCGTAAGGACTGTAATAATAAGGTTTACCATCTTTACCGTACTCAAAAAACTGGTGCGAGAACAGGTTGGCATGGTACAAACAGCTATAAAAAGTGGCCTTATCATCCTCAGTAGCGCCTTCAATTTTCATGCGGCCAAGCAGCGTGTTCCAAACCACATCTGCCGCTTTGCGGGTATCGTCGAAATTTTTGTATTTACCTAATTCGGTTTGCAAGGTAAGTTCGGCCTGTTCGGGGCTGATATAGCTGGATGCTACTTTGGCCTGCACGGGTTCGCCGTCTTTGAATTTGAGGTAAGCGCCAACGCCATCACCTTCGGCAGTTAAGTTTTTGGGCGATAGCTGATCTTTTTTATTTTCCCAGGTACCATAAGCAGCAAAGGGTTTATCAAAGGTGATCACAAAGTAATTTTTAAACCCCTGCGGCGCCCAACGGCAATTGTTAACCCAGCCTGTGATCTTACGTTCGCCTGGGATTATCTTCACCATGCTCATTTTGGTATAGCCATCCAACACCAGGTAAGCGCCCTGCCCCTTGGGGAAGCTGAAGCGTAAATTTGCCCCGCGCTCGGTGGGCGTCATTTCGGTGGTGATATTGTTATCCAGTTTTACTTTGTAGTAGCTGGGTTGGGCTGTTTCGTTTTCGTGCCTGAAGCCGGCAGCGCGTTTATCCTCATTAACCACCAGATTACCGGTTACAGGCATCAGCGAAAACACGGCGTAATCATTAACCCATGAACTGCACTGGTGCGATTGCTGGAAACCACGGATTGTATGTTCAAAATACTGGTACTTCCAGCCGTCGCCGTTTTTGCCGGTTTGGGCAGTCCAGGTGTTCATGCCGAAAGGCAGCGCTGTGGCCGGGTAGGTGTTACCGTAGCTAAACTCGTATTTGGTATTGGTACCCTGCCGGGTGTTTACGTATTTAATCAGGTTATCGTTTTGCGCAAACAGCGCGCTGGCCCATAAAAGCGCCGGAACGCATGTAAGTAACCGTATTTTCATTTGGCGTATATAATGTGGTTTATGCCGCTGATGGATATCGGCACTTGATAAGCAAATATAATCAATAAATCGATTTAGCAAAAGATTAATTAAAAACCTTATTCTATTTGAATAAGGTTTTATAAAACAAATCGGCCACAAATTTATTCCCCTCGTCGTTCAGGTGTACGCCATCCTTGGTCAGGATGCCTTCGCCTTTGTTGTTGGGGTTATTTTTAACATTATATTCATGAAACAGGGTGCGGAAATCAAAAAGGTCGCAATTGTTTTGTCTGGCCAGGTCGCGGATGATGTTGGAGTATTTGTTCAGGTCGCCATCAAGCTCGTTGCTGTAATCGGTTTTCTCGCCCACGCTGGCTGGCGTACATACAAGTACTTTGATATTTTTTGCCTGTAATTTTTTGATAAGCGCCGTATAAAAGCGGCCAAACTTATCCCAATCGGTACCTGTACCAAACATGCGCTTATGCCATACATCGTTCACCCCTACCCAAATCACTACCACATCTGGATTTTTGGTTAATACATCATCTTCATAGCGGAGGTATAAATCATATATCTTATTACCGCCAATGCCCGCCCCTGCCACTTCATAATCCTGATCCTTTTTTTCGGCTTTAAGGCGTTGCTGAATCAGCGTGATAAAACCGTTGGGCTGTACAGCATACTCGGTAATAGAATCGCCAAAGAATACCACTTTGGTTGGCTTTTTAGTTTGAAAACTGCACAGCATGATAATGCCGGCAAACAGTAAGAATTTTTTCATTTGGGTTAGCTAAATTGATTTAGCGAATATATAATTTTGACTTGCAAGTAGCAAGAATGAAAGTTGTTTAATTTTTTTAGGATAGAAATACGATTCGTCGTTTTAAATATTTTTTCACAACGTATGCTTTGAGTTTTCTCGTCCCCGCGGGGAGAGCCGCTGAAGCCACATAAAAACATGGTTAACACATGTTAACCATATTTTTAACACAATTAATTGATTACAAATGATTTAAGTAAAAATAACTCAAAATTGTGTTAACCTTTGTTAACCATGTTTGCTTGCGTCGCGGCCATCTTAATAATATTAAGGGGACAGTAGATTTTAAAAATCTTCCGTCCCCGCGGGGTCTCTCAACGAGGACCCTGCGATGTACAATGTCCTGTCCGAAACTTAATGCCGCGTTTGTGCGAGGTGATCGGGTACCTCAGTATCCTCTACGAGAGACCCTGAGGGGACAGTAAAATCTTGATACTTGATACTAACTACTTGCTACTAAAAAACTACTTCCCCCCAATCTTCATCCTGATAAACCTTGGCCTGTACAGGTTGGGCTTCTTCATCAAATCGGGGATGAAATCAACGGAGTTAATGTTATAGCTAATCAGCAGTTCGCCGGGGGCGGATAGGCTTGGATGTGCTTTGGCGTTGTAAACTACAAAGGTTTTCTCTTCCAGGTCAGGTTTGCAATCCCATATCTTTATTACCGGGCCAAAGGGACCATAGGGTGTCGCCCCTATGCGCATACCCACATTGGTGCTCATGCCTCCTACCTGGAAAATGAGGGCATAACGGCCATCAGGCAGCGCGGTGAGGCTTAGTTCATTGGATACACTATTGGTAACATCGGCTACCTTGTTCATGTCTTTTATCCAGTTGGTGCCATCGTAAAACCACCACCTGTCAAACTTTTCAAAGTCTTTTGGCAAAACGCGGGCAACCATCAAATTTTTGCCGATGCCGCGCACCCCGTAAACGTAAATGTAACCATCGGGTTTAGGTGCGCCGGCTTTTGTGGTATTCACATAAATGCCAGCCCCGAACGACCCGATATCGCCTTTTGCATCCGTGAGGTAAAATGGCGTATCCATTTGCTTAAGGTCTTTATACGGCGGCTGCGATCCTGCCGGAATTTTTATCAGCGTGTTACCAACCTCCCTGAACCCGAAGGCACCGGTACCCACATTACGCACCCTATAGCCAAAAATATAAATGGCATTATTCAATGCCTGGTTTACAAAGCCATCGCCAAGCCAATAATAATCGCCGGTTGCGGTTTGGGCAGTGTGGGGAATGAATAGGGATTCGGCGGTGCCTGCCCTATCGGTATCCCAGGAAAACTTCATTTCGGCATCGGCTGGCTGGTTACCATTAAGTACGGCCACCGAGTTATGGATCATTTTAAAACCCGGTACCATCGTGCCGTTTTCTATTTTGCCAATCATCGAATCGCTGAAAATAAACAGGATCTTATCGCCGGCCTTCGCCGGCTTGTTTTCTACTCCGTTTAACGGGATAGTATAAATCCCGTCGCCTCCAAACCAGCCTGCATCGCGCTTTAACAGGCTGCTCCAATCGGGGGCCGCCTCGACAGTGAAATTAAGATCGGTAAGATTTACCGTTTTACCATCGGTTTGTGCTATAGTTTGCAGGTTTGCTGCAATGCAAAAAAACAAGGTGATGACTGCAAAGTTTCTCATAGAGTAATTCAATTAATAGGGTATACAACCTATGTTACGGGTTGTAGCTTTCCCAGTTTTTAGTTTTTATAATTAAACATACAAAGCCAACCAGGCCGCCAACTACCATTAATAAACCAATATAGCCGGCCTGGGTAAAGTTCATTCCAAAAATTTGATATTTTGGGTTAATGCGGATCAGTTCGATCAAAAACCTTTCGCCGCCGTTGAGCATAAGGTATAAAAAGAACATAAAACCCGGTTTGATAATTTTATTCCTGAACACCCACATCAGCGTAAAAAACAACAGGCAAATAGTGGCCTCGTAAAAGGGTGTGGGGTACACGCCATGTAACAATTGGTTGCAATAATTGCCGGCGCAATCTGGTATTGGAAGGCCCGCGTTAATGGCATTGTGCGGATAGGTGAACGACCACATCCACCCCGGTATTAAACCTGGCTTAGGATGGCTATTGATAATACCCCAATCGCCATCACCGGCAAGCTGGCAACCTATACGGCCAATGCCATAAGCCAGCATCATACCCGGCGAACCGATATCTGCCAAATGCACCAGCTTCATCCCTTTTTTATGGCCAATGTACAGGTAAGTTAAAGCGCCAAATATCAATCCCCCGTAGTAAGAAAAGCCGCGCACGTTGAATAAAGTACCCAAGGGGTCGTACCTGAAATTACTCCAGTGTTCCACCGTGTCAAATAACTTGGCGCCAATAAAGCCAAAAAAACCAACCGAAAAAACAATAAGTCCCATCAGCTGGTAAGGATGAACCGTTTGCACCTCTGCTTTAGGCTGTTCCAGTTCCTTTTCCTTTTTATCTGCATAAACCCATAAACCAAATACTGCACCGGTGAGTATGCCCATCACCAGGTTGCCTTTAACCGATAGCAGGTACCCTTGTGGGTTGGCGCTGAACACCGTATAGTTAAACATGACCCCAAAGGCCTTGAAGCCTAATAAAAAGCCTGGAATGGAGTTGATACTGATTTCGGCAACAGATGCCCGTTCCCCTACCACTACGTTACGGGTAAAAGCTTTAATTTTATCCAAGGCTTCGTACCGTTTAAACTCCGAGCTAAATACAATATACGAGAACAAAAAAGACAATGCCACAAACAAGCCCAGCGTTTGAACAGGAAACGTAAAATTAATGCCGAACAGGTAATAAATGAGGTGGCCTATAGTTGGAAACATTGCACTAATTTAATTATTAAATGATTCCATAACCAAACATTATATCATGGGTAGCTGTGAAACTTCACGAAACTCCGACGGAGAAAATTACACATTAAAGAGCGTTGTCGTGCTGAGCCTGTCGAAGCATAGTGGGCAAAGGCCTCTCCGCGCGACCCTTCGACAGGCTCAGGGTGACAGGCCTGCGCATTCGAAATTATAACACGTCATGGGTAGCGGCCTGAACGCGGGCCACTACTCACCCCGGCTACGCTGCGCTGGCCGACCCTCTCTCCGGCTGCGCCGCAAAGAGGGTATCAACATATTTTTTTAAGCCCTCTTTGCAACGAAGTTGGAGAGAGGGCCGACGGGCGCAGCCGAGTCGGGGTGAGTCTTCGCCGACATCGCTCCCCTCATTATTAAAACCCGGCCTGGATACCAATATTAAGTACCCGTTGGTTAATGTATGCATCACCTGCGGTATTGGTGGCTACCTCAGGATCCTGCTGGTATTTTTTAAAGTTTGTCCATGTAAACAGGTTGTATGCGCTTAAGTAAATACGGGCATTATTAATTTTAAAGGGCAGCAATTTGGTAGGCAGCTGGTAACCTACATCAATTGTTTTTAAACGGATATAATGCGCGTTGATAAGCCAGTAATCCGAAAAATAAGATGTAGGGCTGTTAACTGATGTAGGGTTGGTAGTTAGCCTCGGGAAGTTGGCAGTACCAGCGGTTGCCGGTGTCCAGCGTTCCTGGTGAATGGGCTGAAACTGGCTTTGAAACGGCTCGATACCGGTGCCCAGCACCGCGAAGCTGTAGTTAAACGAACCGGCAAACAGCGCACTGATGCTGAATCCTTTGTACACGGCCTGCAGCGACAAGCCCAGCGAAGTATTAGGCAAATTGGGATTGCCAATTGCACGTTTATCAAACACATTAATGATGCCATCGCCGTTCAAGTCCTGGTAACGCAGGTCGCCGGGTTGCAGCGGCAAGCCGTTATCGGGCACTGCTATAGGGTTACCCGCGTTTGATCCGCCGTGAGCAGCCTGGTAGGCGTTAATAGCCGATATATCATTAGCAGTATAATACCCCAGGTAATGGTAGCCAAACTGCTGCCCTATTGGTTTGCCTGTTGAAGCCAGCCACGGATACGCAGGCGATGCCTCATCCTGGAACAGGATTTTGTTTTTAGCGTATGAAAATACCAGGCCGACATTGTATTGTACTTTTCCTAATGTGCTGTGGTATGATATCTGCCCGTCGAAACCCTGGTTGCGGGTTTTACCGATGTTTACAGCAGGTAAGGCCACACCAATAATTTCGGGTACGCTACCCGGCACAATCAATTGGTCGTAACGGATATCGTGGAAAAAGTCGATAGTAGCCGAGATCTTATCGTTAAACAAGTTCATATCCAAACCTACGTCGGTTTTTTTGGCACGCTCCCAAACTACATTGGCATTACTAAGGGCATCTTCGTAAATGGTGCCATAACCTTGCGGCGTTTCGTTAAAATAATAGCCACCGCCTTGTTTATAAACCTGGTTGTACACGTACCGGTTACCTGGCGCCGCATCTGACCCTACCAGGCCGTAGCTGCCCCTTATTTTGAACAGGCTGAACACCGGGAACTTTTCAGTAAAAAACTTCTCTTTCACCAGGTTATATCCTGCGCTTATCGCCGGAAAGTATCCAAACCGGTGATTGGCAGCAAACCTATCGGTACCGTTGTAAGCAATATTAAATTCCAACAGGTATTTCTGCTTATAATCGTACCCTAACTTACCGGATATCCCCTGGAATTTTTGCGGCACCGCGACCAGCGAAGCATCCAGCAGCGACTGCGCATTGTAAGTTTGCGATGTTTGGTTAAACAACAGCAAGCCGGTTACATGGTGCGAATTGCTAAAATTATGATCGTAATTGGCATATAGCTGTACATCATAGTTGTTGCTGTTGATATCGGTATTACCCGTAAGTGCGTAGGGTGTATACACATAAGTAGCACCCGGCCTTAAGGCATATTGATTAGTTGTTGGATCAAAGTGATAAGCCGGGATACCGCCATTAAAAATTTGCTTGGTAAACTGCTCAATGCTGGAGTATGCAACCCTGCCGGTTAGTGATAAGCCTTCGGTTAACGCATCCAGTTTCTGGGTAGCGCCAAACAGGAAATTAAAGTCGGTACGGCGCGAGTGCTGGTAGCCACCGGTTGCCAGCCTTGCATTCAGCGTTGGCAAATGCTCGGGGTTAAACGGCGAGTAAGCATAGGAGTACGAACCATTAGGGTTGATGTAGGGCGCGGTAAATGGCGTCTCTTTAGTAAAATTATAAATCTCGCCCACGGCATTCTCGTTATAAGGCTGATTCAAGTCAGAAAAACGGGTGGTTACATCCAAACGAAGATCTAACGTTTTGTTGGCTTTTAAATCGAGATTGGAGCGGAAGTTATACCTGTTGAAATAATAGTTGGTGTTTACCAGACTTTGCGGATCGGCAAAGTCACGCACCAATCCATTTTGTTTCAGGATACCGCCTGAGATAAAATACTTAAGCGCGTTGTTACCGCCCGATATATCCAGGTTGGTATTGGCCTGGTAGGTATTTTTCTTGAATATCTTGTTGTACCAATCAACATCCGGGTGCCCGTAAGGATCGTCTCCGGCCTTGAAATGGTCGATATCTGCCTGCGTGAATGGCTTGTTGAGCCCATCGTTACCATAGGCCTCGTTAATTAATACTGCCGAGTTGTATGAATCTAAAAAGGTTGGCGTTTTGGTTGGTGCCTGTAAGCCGGTCTCGACCCTTAAATTAACTTTGGGAGCCCCGCTTTTACCACGACGGGTAGTTACCACCAATACACCATTGGCACCTTTAATACCGTAAATAGCCGTGGTTGAGGCATCTTTTAATATCGAGATGCTTTCAATTTCGTTTACGTTGATCTGCTGCAGCTGGTCATAACTATACTGAATATCATCAACAATAATTAACGGCTGGTTACCTGCGGGATTTAATGAACTTACGCCACGGATATAAAAGTCAGATGCATCCTTACCCGGCTGGCCCGATGCCTGCTGCGAGAAAAAGCCCGGCAATTTACCGGTTAAAGCATTTTGCACGTTGGCCGTTGGCACGGTACGTATATCAGCCGCCGAAATGGAACTTACGGCTCCTGTGTTGGTAGGCCTCGATCTTTTGCCGTACCCTACTACCGCAACCTCATCCAGACCGTTGCTGTTGGTTTGCAGGATAATATCGGCTGTGTTACCGTCCTTAAACGTATAGGTTTGCGGTATATAGCCGATGAATTTAATAATGATGCTGTTTGACTGCCCTTTAAGTGTAAGGCTGAATTTACCGTTGCCATTGGTAATTACCCCGTTGGTTGGCAATCCTTTTTCAACCACTGATGCGCCCGGCAAAGCGCCGGTAAGGTCGCGCACGGTACCGGTTACGGTTTTGCTTTGCGCAAATACCACCACCGGGAGCATGGCTATTATTATTTGAAAGAAAAGTATGAATTTTCTCATAACTGCTTAATTAATTTGGTTAAATTGATTGAAGGATTACCATCCGGGATTTTGTTTCATATTCGGGTTCTTTAACACTTCATCATAGGGTATAGGGTACAGGTACATAGCCGGCTGGTTAAATTTGGTATCCAGCGCTGTAACTATATTGTAGGTTAAACTCGATCCTATTTTATTGATAGACATACCTTTCAATGGCTGGTTCATGACCACATTGGCTGTTTTCCAGCGGCGGATATCCCAATAGCGGCTCTCTTCAAAGGCAAATTCTATCCGGCGTTCGTTGTGGATGGCATCGCGCATCTCATCTTTGGTCATGCCTGCTTTTAACCCGTATAAGCCATTGCCACCTGCTGCTATGCCTGCCCGTTTGCGGATGCTGATCATATCGTTATAAACATCGCTGGTGGCGCCGTTTACTTCGTTTTCAGCCTCGGCATGCCCTAATATCACATCGGCGTAACGTATCACCAGCCAATCGGCATTATGGCCCTGAAAACTGTTCGCATTTTCTTCGTTACCCATAAATTTGCGCATGTAGTAGCCGGTTTTAGTTTGCTGCAGGCTGGTGTTTGGCTTGCTTTGGCCACCCTCATACAGCTGCAGGTCGCTGTTAAGCCAGCGGGCACCATTATAAAACACCGTATAACCAAGGCGCGGATCGCGGTTTGCGTACGGGTTATTGCTGTCGTAGCCCGATGCCGGGTCGGTAATAGCCAGGCCGTTACTCATCGGGAAAGCATCTACCAGTTGCTGGCTTGGGCTGGTTTGGCCTTTGGCAGCCGCGCCCGGGAAACCTATCGGTGCGTTGGCAGTTTCAATCCCGTTATCAGACCCTGTTTGCCTTATCAGGATCATTTCGCTGTTATTCTGGTTCAAAAACACACCCTTAAAATCGTTCGGTAACGAGTATGCGCCCAGGTTCATGACATCCTTTGCCGCCGCCGATGCCGCTGCCCAGCGGGCCAAACTATTATCGGTATAACCGGTAAGCGGGTTTGCAGCATCAATATTACCGCCATTAAATAATGGGCTTGCGGCGTATAATAACACCCTTGCCTTTAAGGCAAGCGCGGCGCCCTTTGTTACCCTGTGCGCATCGGCATTGGGGTTATCAACCGGGGCGGTAAGCAATGTATCTTTAATGGCATCACACTCGCTTGTAATGTATTTAATGCAATCGGCAAATGAGTTACGGGGCAACGATACGTTATCGCTTATGGTAAATACTTTATCGCCAAGCAATGGCACACCGCCATAGCGTTTTACCAGTTCAAAATAAAACAGCGCCCTTAAAAAGCGGGCCTCGCTTTTCCAAACATACTTTTGCGAGTAGCCTTTGTATTTAGCCATCACCGGCACTACGCCAATGTTATTCACAAAAATATTGGCCTTGCGGATGCCCGCATAATAGTAGGCCCAAAGGTTTTCATCGGCAGGAATGGTGTAGGAGTTGTATGCGGCTGTACCCAAAATGGTTACCTGGTTTGTTGCCCCCGATGCCGATGACATAGCATCATCAGATGCGGCATCCAGGTAATCGCCGCCTACCCGATTATGACCACTTTTCATTACCGGGTAAATGCCATACAAAAATTCCTGCGCACTGCTGCCTAAAGAGTCCTTAGGGTCAAACACGTATTGAATGCCTACCTTATCAACCGGAAATTGCTCATATTTTTTACAGCCTGCCAGTATTACCAAAATGAGTACGGCCGCTATGTGTATATTTTTAATTCTCTTCATGATCATAATTTTAATGTTGGCCAATAATTAAAGCTTAATGTTTATACCTGCATTAAACACGCGCTGTATGGGGTATGCCAAACCATACACCTCAGGATCCACGCCTTTGTAGCCGTAAAATGTGTACAGGTTTTCGCCATTGGCAAATACCCTGATGCCCGATAATCTTAGCTTGCGTGCCCACTGCAGCGGCAGGCTATAGCCTATTTCGGCATTTTTAAGCCTCATGTAATTTGCCGACCGGATGTACAGTGTTGATAGCAAACCATTGTTAACATTGCCGGTTGATGATAAGCGCGGCAGGGTAGCTATATTAGCTGTTTCTGGTGTCCACCTTCCGGTTAGGGCATCATAGCCCTGGCCCAGGTAAATGTTACCAAACTGACCAAGGCCGGCAAAGCCGTTTACCAGGTTGTTGTTGTAAATAATCTGGTGGTTGGTAACACCCTGCATAATTACGCTCACGCTGAAACCTTTATAGTTAACACCAAATGATAAGCCGTAATAAATTAAAGGTTTGGTATTGGCTATGGCCGATTGATCAAACTGGTTAATAACGTGGTCGCCGTTAAGGTCTTTGTATTTTACATCGCCGGCCTGTGGCGTGTAGCCAACTGTGGTGGCGCTGGTAGCCGCGTCCTGCGCGTTTTTAAAGAAACCTAAAGCAGTATAGCCAAATATTACATCGTTTGATAAGCCGGTGCGCCTTAACCATGGATACGGAGCGGGCTCTTCATCGCTGAATACATTGGTTGATGTTTGCCGCGTTGCATTAGCTGTAATAAAATAATTTAAATTACCGGCATGGTCCTGGTAGGTTAAAGTAAGCTCGGTACCTTTATACAACTTCACGCCAATATTCTCGGCCGAGTAGGTGGTTCCTAACAAGGCTATACTATTGCCACGGGTTTGTAACAGATCATAGTACCTGTCATGAAAGTAATCGGCAGTAATTTTAAAGTGATCTTTAAACAGGGATATATCGGTACCAATATCCAGTTTTTTGGCGTTTTCCCAACGGATGTAAGGGTTAGCCAGGGTATTTTCGTTATAGCTTTGAATTACGCTGCGGGCAGTACCCAGTGTATAAGGATAGCCGATTGACGTGCCGTATGTTTGCAAAAAGTTGTAGTAACCAAAATTATCAACATTGGCATTGCCGGTTTTACCATAAGTAGCGCGCCATTTCCATGAGCTTATCCAGCTAATATCTTTTATAAAACGCTCCTGCCCCATTTGCCAGCCTAAGCCAACGGCGTAAAACATGCCATACTGGTTACCGGGCGGATACCTGTTGTAGCCGCTGCTGTTGGCCGATGCTTCAATAAAGTATTTGCCATCGTAGTTGTAACCCAATTTCGCTGCCCTATTGGTGGTAACACCAGATAAGTCATAGTTCAATACAACCGACCGGGTATCATATAACAACATGCCGCTTACGGTGCCTTTTCCAAACTGCCTCTCGTAATTTAAAGCGGCCTGCGCAAAAGAATACCGGGCGCTTGATACCGTGGCAAAGCCGTTTGATTGCGATATTGGTGTACCCACAGCCGAGTATGAGCTATCTTTGTTAAGCAAATAGGTATTGTTTTGCAGCGACCGGTTTACCAGGCCCTGCGATTCAAAGGCCAGGTTGCCCTTTAGTTTTACCGAGAGGCCTTTTGTTACGCTGCTTAAATCGTAATTAAGATCAAGGTTGGCCATTACATCGTTACTGTTGGTGCGCTGGTAGCCCGAAAACTGCGATTGCGATAACAGGTTATTGGTAAACAATGTAGTACCGCCGAACGATCCGTTAGGGTTATAAACCGGGTAGGCGTTGTTAGGTGTATTGTACAAAGTGTTCAGGATGCCCGAGTAGCCTGTCCCCGGCTGGGTAGCCTGTTGAATACGGCCAAACAATTGCAAATCAACCGTAAACTTTTTGGTAACGTTTACACTCAGATCCGAATTGATAATGTAACGGCTAAGTTCGTTATTGGTATTATAAGTTGCAGCCGGCGAGGTTTTAAACATGCCCTGCTGATCCATATAGTTTAATGAAACACTGTATTGCGCCACGCTGCTGCCGCCGTTAACGTTGAGTTTGTAGCTGCTTATTGGCGAACTGTTGCGCAGCAAGGTATTAAACCAATTTACATCCGGGTGATGAGCAGGATCGGTATGGTTGCGGTAGGCGTTAAAGTCATCGGCGGTGTAAATAGTTGGCTTGCCATCGTTTTGCAGCGCCTCGTTATATAAATAAGCATACTGGTAGGCTGGCAGCGGTTTCGGCAGATCCAGCGGGTGCTGCGAACCAACTTCGGCCGTAAACGAAATGCGGGGCGCCCCTGCCTGGCCATGTCTGGTAGTGATCAGTAAAACACCGCGCGAGCTGTTGATACCCAGCAAAATGTTTGATAAGGCATCCTTTAAAACCGATACCGACTCAATACTTTCCGGATCGATAGAAGAGATTTCGCGCTGTACGCCATCGATGATGGTTATAGGCGTTTGTCCGCGCAGCGATAAACCTATTTCGGTATTATCATTTGCCGAGTAGTTGTTGTGCTGCACCACGTTGCCAATAAAATCGGCCACGGTTTGGGTGCTGGTTTGCGGGCTGGCAAAGCCACTGTACTGCTGCGTGTACAAGCCCGGCAGCTGCCCCGGCAATGCATGGGTATATAACGATGCCGGTGTGGTTGTAAGCTGGTTGGTATAAATGGAAGCAACCGACCCCAGGTTTGCAGCTGCCTTTTTGGTGCCGTATAACACGTTTATCGTTTCGGGCGCTTTTAAATAGGTATCAAGCAATTTTATGGTGACAGGGCTTTTGCTGCTGATGTTTACCTCGCTGGTGTAATAGTTAAGCATGGTAAATACCAGCTTATCGCCGGTGACAGCGTTAATCTCGAAGCGACCGTCTTTATCAGTAAAGCTGGCATCGGTTTTACCCTTTATCATTACCTTAACCCCGTTTAAAGGGTTGGCATATTCATCAAGTACAACCCCGCTTACCCAACCAGGATGGGTACTACCCCTGCCTGTGGTATCCTGCATAGCTGCGTACCCGGTTTTTACCAGCATAAGCATCAATATGACGAAACCTGTAAAGCATTTCTTTAAGTAGCAATAAGCCATAGTATAAGATTTAAATTGTTGGCAATAATTAAATATCGTTTTAGCAGCTACCTCAACCTGTAATTTTTAAAACAAGGTTAATTCGGCCTCCTTTTGTATTATAGTTGGTTACGAGCACTTAAAGGTGTAAACAAACGGCGCCAGTGTGTTACCATAGCCAACCTTTGCAGTGCCTGTTTTATCGGTAATGAAGTACTCTATTTTGGTGATGGTTTGCGCCGCCGTTATGTTAAAAAACGACTTGGGCCAAAACGTTAGCTGGTACTTTTTACTGTTTGGCACCGCTTGTATCATTTTGGTTTTATCGGTTTGCTCGCAAACGCTGATGGTTTTGCCATCACTGGTATAGGCGGTAGCGCACAGGTAAGTTTCGGCAGCATTGTTTAGCGGCGTGTTAACAACCGTACCATCAAAGGTTAGCGTAATGATGTCGTTATCCAACGATTTTGGCGGGTTAACTGTGGTAAGCTGCGGATTACAAAAATCAATCAGGTCGCCGGTGCCGCCGGTAACTTCAAAGCAGGGTGTTACTACTTCGCTGTAATAGGTACCAAACTGATCGCTGGTAAAGCCGTGGCCGGTATCGGTAATGGTGTAGCCTAATTTTACCAGGTAGTTGTTATTATCGGCAGCCACTTTTGTTTTAATGGTGATATCGCCCTTAAATTCAAGCCCGCCGCTGTGCGAATATGCTTTATCTGATTGATAAGCTACCCATTCCATATCGTCGATAAGGTTACCACCTATCTGGAAAGTTTTTTTCATGTAGGCTGTCCAGGTTAAGCCGTTTCCGTTTTTGCCTAAGGTTCCTTCGGGTATCAGCGTCATGTTGCCGCTGCCCTGCGCGCCCGAGTAGGTTACAACGGTATTTTGTGCCGCTTTCCATCCCTTGGGTACCAAAAAGCCAAACACCAGGTAATCGGGGCCGCCATCTGCCGCCGTTGGTATAGATAGATGAACAGTTACGGTCATTGTAGACCCCGCTGTTGTAGTTGCAGGCTGGTCAACACTGGTTATCACCTCGCCGCAGCAGGCCAGTACAATAGCCAGGGCAGTTAAGGCGCAAAACTTCCATAAACCTTTACCTTTTATATGTAAATATGATCTCATAAAATCTGTTGTATTAGTAGGTTATGGTTTATGGTTAGTTAACTTTTTGCAGTACGTATACATAGCTATTGTTTGGGCAGCCCGGGCTAAAAGTGATGCTCAGCTGCCTTTTACCATTCACAATAGGATAATTGAACGGTGTTGATACAGCGGCGCCCCCGGTTGCAGTAAACGTTATTTTAAATGGATATTCCGGATCGTCGAGCGCGAATTTGCCGTTGGCGTTTACTAAAAAAGGCAGCGGGTTTTCAATGGTATAGCCACCATCTTTAAAGTTTACCCTGAATTTGGTAAAATCGATAAGGGTGGTAAGCTCGGTGCCGTTGCGCGTTGCCCTGATCACCTGCCAACTGCCCGTGATATCTTTGATAGATTCTTTTACCGGCAATACCTTTTCGGCTTTGCATGATGCCATCAAAATAGCCGCTATCGCTACCAGCAAAAAGCCGCACTGTTGCATTATATTATTCTTTTTCATTTGCTTTTTATCTTATAATGATGATCAATACCCTGGGTTTTGTAACATATCAGGCGATTTGGCCACCTCCGTTTGCGGGAAAGGCCACAGGTACATAGCCGTGCGGAAGTTGCGCTTGCGCACCGGGAAGGTTTTATAAGTAACCGATGCATTATTACGGTCAACCTCCATACCGTACGTTTGGATATTGTCGGTTTGGTCGGCTATTTTCCAGCGGCGCACATCCCAAAAGCGGTGCTCCTCAAAGGCCAACTCAATACGGCGTTCGTTCTGAATGGCTTTGCGCATATCTGCCTGGCTTAACCCGGTTGGCAACTGGTACGGGTTTAACCCTGCCCGCTGGCGGATAGCTTCAACAGCCTGGTAAACCAGTGTGGTTGGGCCTTCATATTCATTGGCGGCCTCGGCGTAGTTAAGCAGAATTTCGGCATAACGCATTAATGGCCAGCACCTTTTGGTTGGATGTGTAAAATCCTGCGATACGGCATCCGGATCCAGCATTTTATTGGTGTAATAGCCTGTACGGGTGCCCACATTTACCGCATCGGGGCCGGTTGATTGACCGTTATACGTACCGGTAAAAATATTAATAGGCGATTTTCCCGACGACAGCCTGTTTTGGATAAGTGTTTGATCGCGGATAACGGTATAATCTAAACGCGGGTCGCGGTTAGCATAAGGGTTTTGCGGATCGTAGCCGGATGTTGGGTCGGTGACTGCTTTGCCTGTGTTCATCGGGAATGCATCAACCAAACCCTGCAAAGGCAAGGCACCATTTTTGCCCGTACGCGATGGTGGTTGCCACAGGCTTTCAAAATCGGCATTGTTGCCGCGCATCAGCTCAAAAATGTATTCGGTATTAAAGGGCAAGGTAAACAGGTGCTGAAAGCCATAGCCGGGTGCGGTAGCATTATCAACGTTGAGTTTATAGGCTCCGGTACCAATTACAGCAATCGCGGCATCTTCGGCCAGTTTCCAGCGTTCTTTATCAAACGTAGCATAGCCCACCAGTTCTTTTGTAGCGCCATCGCCTATCGATTGCCCGTTAAATAACGGACTTGCAGCATACAACAAAACCCTTGATTTTAAGGCCAGGCAGGCACCCTTTGAAGCGCGGCCATAGTTTAAGCCGCTTTGAACTGTTGGCAACTCAAGCGCGGCGGTATCGCAATCGGCCAAAATATAGTTTACCGTTTCGGCGTAGGTATTCCGTTTTGCGGGGATGGCATCTGTGTAGTTGTAAATCTTATCGTTAACTATATGCACCCCGCCGTAGTGTTTTAATAATATGGCGTAATACCAGGCCCTTAAAAAATGAGCCTCGGCACGCATCTGCGTTTTGGTAAAATTATTTATAGGCGACTTTGGCAAATTGGCCAGCAGCTGGTTTACCGCGCGAATGTTGGTATAGCTGTTTTTATAAGCATCATCGGTAACTACAGCCGCGTTGATAGTGCCCGATTCAAAAGCCAAAGCAGTAGAACCGGCCGACGTGTAAACCTCGGCTTCGTCCGAAGCAGCATCAAGCCCGCCGTTGGTTGTAGGCGATAAAATAGGCCCGTATAAAAAGCGGCCGGGGTTAAAGCTGAAACCCACATTACTGTAGATATTTGACAAAAACGCCACCGTATTGGCGCTATCGGCAAACACCGTGCTTTGGGTTAAGTTTGATGTAGTGGTTTGCCCCAGGAAACCATCCTTTTTACAGGATGACATGCCCCAAAGCGCAAGCCCGAACATCGAAAAAGTAAGAACCTTGAAGTAAATTTTTTTCATATTACAGGTTTATTTACAATAGCATATTTTTAACACTACAAGTCCATTTAAATAATATCGAAAAATCGATTTAGCTAAATTTGGCAGCTTTACGCAGATTGCCTAAAAAAAAGTATATTGGTATTAGTTGGTTTATAACAGATGTTTAATCTGACTGCTAATTTAAATCATAAAAACGATTTAGCAAATTTTTTGAACACTTTTTTTTAATTTATTTTGTTTGCATTAAAATCTAACAAAAATTAAAAAAGTGTTTAAAAACCGGGCCAAATATTACAAGCCCGGTAATTAAATTTCGCAACACTATCCCCTACTTTATTTTGTTAAAGTAGCGGCTAAAAAACAGCGCCTGGTAAACAACCGAGTTGCTCCAAAATTCCCAGGTATGCGCCCCTGGCCTTACGGTAAAATCATGCGGAATCTTACGCATTAAAAGCTCATTATGAAAAGCAACATTTGCCGGGTATAAAAAGTCATCGTAACCGCAATCAAACGTAATAAGCAGCGAGTTTGGCTTTAACAGGTATATCATATTGATAACGCTGTTTTTTTCCCACCTTTCGGGGTATTGGCTGTATTTTCCTAATACCTGCTCAATACCAAACGCATCCGAAAAGGGCCTGATATCCAGCGCGCCGCTCATGCTGCCCGCCGCGCCAAAAGTATCCTGGTGTTTAAAGGCAATGTACATGGCGCCGTGCCCGCCCATACTTAAGCCGGTAATGGCCCTTCCGCTCCTATCGGCAATTGTAGCGTAATGTTTATCAACCCAGTTCACCAGTTCGGCTCCAACATAAGTTTCGTATTGCCAGTCCTTATTCATAGGGCTATCAAAATACCAACCTGCAAAATTGCCATCGGGGCATACAATCATCATTTGATACTCATCGGCCAGTTTGGTAATGGCGGGTACTTTTAAAATCCAATCACTGTAGTTGCCGCTAAAACCATGCAACAGGTACAACACCGGAAACTTTTTGCCGGCCTGGTAGCCTGCGGGCTTTATCACTACCGCCTTAATATCCTGGCGCATGGCATTGCTGTGTGTTAAAACGGTATCAACCGTAGCTGCATCAACCTTTATATAGCTTATAAAAAAGGCTATAAGGGCTATTATTGTTTTTTTATTCATATGGGTATAGGTATTTTGCGGGTATAATTATTTGGCAGCTATAATAGTAATGCGGTGATTTTTGGGTTTGTTAATGGCATAAATCTGGTCGGTTAGTACCTCCGTTTCTTTTTGCCAGGCATCGCGCAGGCTTTTGTAGCGGGCACGGCTGTAGTTATCTTTATTGCCATTCACAAAAATGTCTTTTACAGCGTATTTTTTTACGGTGTCCATAGCGGCGTTGCTATCGTTGTGCAGCAAACCTTTGCCCTTTAAAAAATCATACTGCATCCAAACATACATTCTTGTACGGCGTTCGATATCCCAGCGCTCTTCGTTCAGTTCGCGAACCTGGATGGCCTGCTGGTATTGGGGAGTAGTGGTAATTTCGGCCATGTTAATGCCGCCGGCCAGTTGCCGGGCCGACCAGCTGCCTATCTGCTCGCCATCAATCATCACTTTATAATCGCCGTCTTTAAGGCCTTTAATGCTCAACAATTCCTGGTTAAACTCTTTGGTAAACGGAACTACTTTTAGCGCATCTGCCTGCTTTTTGCGATTGCCCCAGCCACGCGGAATGGTATCAATAGGATAAGGCAGCGAATTGGCCAGGTAATTAAACGCAACCGAATCTGCGCCGGCTGTTATATTACTGATGCGGCAGTTTACAGCTTTCAACACTTTTTTGCTTTGCGCGTTGATGCTTAAATCGGCAACATACTGATTATCCAGCCCCTGGGCTTTTAAAAACAGGTAAGCCATTACCAGGTGGCCATCGTTATCGGGGTGCACCCTATCATTCGGCGTAAGGCTGAAAGTTGAATCCTTTGCCTGTTCGCGCAGGTTAATGGCTGCCATAGGGTGATAAAAATCTACATAACCGTAGCCGTTTCTTTTTGCCGCCTCCTGCTGAAAATCGATAATCTTTGAAAACGCTATGCTTTTCTTAGGATAGATATTTTTGGTGGTGAACTTAGAAGTTTCATCATACGGAGAACCCAAAATAAAGATCTTTTTTATAGCCGGCAGTTGTTTCAGCTTATCTTCCAGCATACTGTAATATTTATAGCTCCCCTGGATCCTTTTATCCATAACATCCTGTGCGTCGGCACGGTACCACTCAAAATAACCGCTATCATTCATGCCCCAGGTAAGGGTTAAAACGTTAGGCTTTTTATCAAGTACATCATCATCAAACCTATCGTAAATCTGGCCTATAACATCGCCGCCAATACCCGCGTTAAAGCAGGTTATCCGCGCGTTGGGGTAATGCGTCATGTAATACAGCCAAATGTACGAGTGGTAATGCCCGCCATCGGTAATGCTGTTGCCCACAAATGCCACCCTGTCGCCCGCCTTAAACGGGGCGATTTTTTGCGCGCTGGCCCAGATGGAAAGACTAATGCCGGCTAATAGTAAAAATGCTTTTTTCATTGTATGTTTTGTTCAAATTATATTCTTCTCTGCTCCCTTTTGCTATTCCCCTCTCAGAAGGAATCACACTTACTCGCTCTTTTTCTTTTTAATTCCCCTCTCGAGAGGGGGCGCGAAAGACCGGGCGGTGGCAGGGGTGTGTTGGCCAGCGTTCATTAGCCGCTCGTATAAACACACCCCTCCCCCCTCTCAAGAGCTACTGTGTGTACACATCTTTAAAACAAAAGAAAATGTCATTTCGAACGAGGTACGAGGAGAAATCCTATACGACATGCATTCAACCATGCAAATTTGCAAGCATGTCGCAGAAGATTTCTCCTCACGCCAACACTCAAAGCCCTCCCCAGTTCGTTCGAAATGACATTTTTTTTATTATTGGTACGTTTCCAAAAGATGTGTACACACAGTAGCCTCTCAAGAGGGGAATCGCAGGTTCCCCCCGCTCTTTCTTTTTAATTCCTTGCTCAATAGAGGATCTGATTTTTCATAAATCGATTTAGCTGTCATAACAATCTGTCGCTTTACCCAAATACATATTCCTTTAAATTCCCCAGTTTTTATTTGGCTTGCTGCCCATGGTAAGCTCCAGCGTGCCGCCCGCGGCTATATCTTTAAAGTCGAGGTAACACTTGTTGTAAGCCTTGCCGTTTAACCTTGCGCTTTGGATGTAAACATTAGCCGCCGAATTTTTGAGTGCGGTTATTGTAAACGTTTGCCCTTTGGCATACTTAGGGTCGAGCCTTAAAACTACTTTATTAAATACCGGGCTGGTAATTTCCTGCCGGGTATCACCAGGGCAAACCGGGTGCAATCCACTGGCTGCCAATACGTACCAGGCCGACATCTGCCCCACATCTTCGTTCCCAACCAGGCCATCAACCGAGTTAAGGTACGCACGGCGACAAATTTCCCTGGTCCATTTTTGTGTAAGCCATGGTGCGCCTAAGCGATTATACAAAAACGGCACATGGTGAACCGGCTCGTTGGAATGGTTGTAATAATCATTCCACATCATGTTATTTGGGGCCTTTTCAAAAAAGTTATTGAGGTCGGCAATGGTTTTGGCGTTGCCACCCATCATTTTGGCCATGCCTTTTACGTCCTGTGGTACAAACCAGCCTTGCTGGTAGGGGTTGCTTTCAATAGTGCCATACCATTGTTTGGTACGTGCCGAATCGGGCCAGGCTTTCCAGTTGCCGTTATCATCTTTGGGCCTGTACCAGCCTTTTTCGGTATCGAACACATTTTTGTAGGCCTGCCCCCGTTGGGTGTATTTTGTGGCATCGGCAGATTTTCCCAGCCATTTAGCCAGCTGGCCTACACACCAATCGGTATAGGCGTATTCTAAAGTTAGGGATAAGCTCAAATCGCCGCCTGTAAAACCTTTATCGCCATTGCCAAATTTTTCGACAGAGCCCACCGCAAGGCGATAAGCCTCGGGCACGTTATAATTGCGGATGCCTTTGGCGTAAGCATCGGCAATTACCGATACAGCCGGGTTACCAATCATACAACCGCTGTAAGCGTTCATGATCTCCCAGCGTTCCAGGTAATCCATTTTCTTTTCCTGCGCTAATGTTACCAGCGAATTGATCTCATCGTTCACCAGGCCCGGGTTTATGATGGTTTGCAGGGGCATCTGGCTGCGGAACACATCCCATCCGCTAAAAATAGTCCGCTTATTAAAATTTGCGGTTTGATGTATTTTACCATCGCCGCCCGGATATTTGCCATCTACATCGCTGATAATCCTCGGATCTATCATGGTATGGTAAAGTGCTGTATAAAATACCGTTTTTTGATCTGGCGTACCGCCCTGTACGCTTGCTTTTGACAAAGCTTTATTCCATGAAGCGATGGCTTTTTGGTGCAGGGTATCAAAATTCCAATCCTTAACCTCAGTATTTAAATTGTTTTTTGCTCCCGCGATGCTTACAAAGGATATACCTGTTTTAAGCAACACCTGCTCATTGGCTTGCGTGGCAAATTGGGTATAAAAACCCAGGTGCTTACCTTGCTTTTCTGTTGCGCCTTTTAATATTTCGGCTTCGGCAACCCTATCTAAATATTTTTTCCCGGTTACATCATCCAGTTTACGGCTCCAGTCATCGGGGATATTGGCGCTCCAAACACCAAAATCTTTCAGTGGCTTGCTAAATTCGGCATAAAAATAAACCGTGTAATCGGCATGGCCGTCACCATTGCCCCAGCCGCCGCCATCTGGCGTGCATTTCATCCAGCCTTCAATAGTATGGTCATTAACAACTTTTACATATTGCAGCGTTGAGGTACCCCCTACCCTGCGCGCCAAATCAATCTGGATACGCGAATCGCTGCCTTGCGGAAAGGTGAAACGCAGCATACCGCTGTGTTGGGCAGCCGTCATTTCGGCCTTAATGTTGTGATCGGTCAGCAAAGCACTGTAATAACCTGCCGATGCTTTCTCACTTTTTTTATCGTATTGCGAGCGATAGCCTTTCATTGATCCATCCAGTTTACCGGCTATGGTGTACATTTTGCCGGCGGTAGGCATCACCAGGAAATTGCCCAGGTCGCCGTACCAGCCTATACCGCTCATTTGTGTCATGGCGAAGCCTTCTATACTGGTATGCTCAAAGCTGTAACCCGGGCCATTATCGCCACCTGTGATGGTGTTTGGACTTACCTGTACCATACCGTAAGGTGTAGTAGCCCCGGGAAATGTTTTGCCAAGGCCGTGGTAAACTCCGGCTTCATCTGCGTTGGTAGTTGCACCAATAAAAGGATTTACATAAGCAGCCGGCGTTTGAGCGTTTAACACCGCCACCCCGAAAGTTAACGCAACAGTTAACAGCACAGTAAAATATTTTTTGCCCGACAAAGCAACAAAACCAGCCCTTTTATTATTGGTCATCTTTTTAATCCCTGGAAATATATTTTAGAAACTCGATTTATAATTGGTAATTATCGACCAAATTATCTAATAAAAACGATTTAGCAAAATTTTGTATAATAATTTTTACAAAGTTTTTTTATGCTGTTGTGGTTTATGGTGATTGGGCTTTTTTAACACAGTTTGAATCTGCTGGATTTCATCAATTAATAAAACCGATTGTCATTTCGAATCCCTTGAAGGGCTGGAACGTGTGGGGAAAGGGTGAGAAATCTTGTACGCCTCGCATTCCGGGGTCTTGTAGTGATGCAGGGAGTACAAGATTTCATCTCCCTCCGGCACCTGCCGTGTACACACATCTTTTAATAAAAGAAAATTGTCATTTCGATAGAGCAAGAGGAGGCAAAGAGCGGGAGCGCGAAAGAGAAATCTTGTACGCCCTGCATCCAAACTAATTTATCGGAATGCAGGGCGTATAATTTCTCCTCACCACCCTGCACACAATCCACCGCTGGTTCGTTCGAAATGACAACAGGTTTTATTAATTGATAAAATCCAAAACATATAGGCACTAGATAGCCCCCGGCACGCATTCCCCCCAGGTCGCTCGATGACAATCGGCTTTATCAATAAGACGTTGCCACACAACTGCCTTCTTTACAAACAAATAGCCACCCAGCTAACGCTGAATGGCTATTTGTTTAGTTCTTATATAATTATTGTATCAAACTACAACCGGTCGTGCGTATAAAACGCAATCTCTTCCATCGTCATGAAATTGCCGCCGCCCCAGTTTGTAAGTAATTTAAACCTGTAATACCTGAATTTTGGTGTACCACTGGTCACGGTAAATTCTTCGCCGGCCAATGCAAAGGCTACATCGGCGGCTGTGTTTTGCCCGGGTGGCAGGCCCGATGGTTTTACCGAGGTATAGGAACCTATTTTTGTCCAGCTGGAAAAGCTACCATCTGCCGATGGGCTGTTACTGCCGTACAGCTCAAAGGTTTTCACGCTCTCCAAATCATACAGCCTGTCATTGGCCTGCCAAACCTTAAAGCGGCTGATGGATGCTGATGCGCCGCTATCAAATGTAAACCAGCACGGGATAATGGATTGTGTAGCAAAGCCCGGAGGGTTATAATTTTCGTCCCACAGGTAGCTTTGCAGCCAGCCATAACCACCATCTTTTACATCGGTTGGTAAGGTAACCAGGGCGAATTTTGATTTATCAAGCTGCCTTTCAAACTTTGGCAAGGTAACTGTTGATGCCGGGGGCGAAAACGTTTCAAACGCGGTGGGTTCGGGCTTGTATAATGATTTGTAGGTAAGCTGCGTGCTTTCTTTATAATCGGGCAGTTCGGTGCTGGTTTCGGTTGGCGGTATCACTATTTTGCGGGCCGCGCCGTTTTGGCCGGTGTAATTAATCTCCACCCATAACTCTCCGCCGGCAGGTTCGCCCCAGCTCAGTTCTATCTTATTACCATCGGTACTTTCGGTTAACGATTTTAACGTTCTGTTGGTTAATGAGGTAAGATAGCTTGGGCCATAAACAATTCCTGATCCGTTAATAACCACCGATTTATGATTTTGGCTATCAAACGTGTATACCGTAAAATTATAGTTGCCTTCGGTAAGGTTAGGGACAATCACTTTAACGGTATCCTTACCGCCCGAATGCGTTACGGGTACATCGGTGGAGTCGACCTGGTTATTCCAGTACACCCTGATTTTGGTAACCAGCGGATCGTTACCCAAAACTACAGCCAATTGTACCCGGTTGTAACCCGCCTGCACCAGCACAGTATCTGCCCGGCCGGGGTAGGTGATCTCTCCGCCTTTTTCAAATTTTTTATAAGCATCGCCCGTTGTTTTTGTGCAGGAGCTTAAGCCAGTAACAAGACCAAGCACATACAGGAGGGCAAAATATTTTATCGTCTTCATAAATTCTTTTTTTGATCATTAATTAGTTGCATCTCCATACATCATCAGCTCATAAAAATTGACGTACGACCCATCGGACCAGTTTTTAAGCGTCCTGAACCTGATATAACGTACCTTTGGCGTGTTAAGCGGGAAGGTGACGGTTTCGCCGGCGTTAGCGGCATCAATATCGGCCTGCGAAAGCTCGCCCGCCGGCAAACCCGATGGTTTGATCTGTGTATGCTTAACCAGCAACGTCCAGCTGCTGTCATAACTGCCATCCGGGTTTGGATTGTTTGAACCCCAAATTTCAACAACTCGCGGGTTATGCAGGTTATAGAAAAAATTGCCACGCATAAACCAGACAAGCCTGCTTAGTTTGGCTGTTACTCCCATATCAAAGGTAAATTGCTGCGGCATTCGTGAGGCATCGCCGGTATGATAAAAGCCATCATTTACATTGCCGTCAAAAAGGCCTGCTATACTGCCGTTATAACCCAGCGGGGCATCGGTAGGTAAAACTATGCCTTTCATTTTTGTCCGGTCGAGCAGTTGCTCAAACAGCGGGGTAACAGTTACCAGCAATGTATCCGAAAGGTTGCCCCACCTGTCGCGCACAAAAATGCCAAATTTGGTAGGCGTTGCCGGAAGGCCGCGGGTTGAGAAATCGCCTTGTTTAAGGCTGGTATAATCGGTATTGATAGGCACAAATTGTTTAAGCGAATCGTTAGAAAGCACGACGATAGCCAGGCTCTCTTCGGTAGCGTTTACAAACTTTACGTTGATGCCCCCAAAATCGGGCGATACCACCAGGCTATCGCGCACAAGCCTTACCGAAGGTGTTAAAGGGTGCACCGTTACCATGGTTGGCGCCGATGCGTTCTCGCTTTTATCAACCGCATACAACGTAACCTGGTAAGCATCGGTATCGCCAAAGCCAACTACCGTTAAATTACTGTTATAGCGGCTCACCTTGGTTTCGCGCACCACGCCCTGCTTGGTGGTGTATACGGCCCTGATGTATAACAAATCGGCATCGTTAGGCAAGCCATAACTTATTTTTGCCGAACCGTGCAGGTTCTCGACGCTTACATTGGTTACCGGCCCCGGCGCAACCCCATCTTTGGCAACGGGTTCAAGCTTATCCTGCTTACAGGAGTTAATGGCCAGCACGGCCAAACTCATAAAGCACATTAATAATATCTTTTTCATTATCTTATATTTTTTGATGGATATAATTTTTTTACCTGCATCATTTATATTTTAATTACCATCCCGAGTTTTGAACCAGGTTTGGGTTCACCTGCAAATCGTATTCTTTAATAGGCCAGAAATAATCGCGCGGGGCAACAAACCTGGGGCTATAAAGCAATACTCTGCGGTTATAATCTTCATAAGTGCTTTGTAAAATATCCCAGCCGTAAATTGGCGCGCTTAATACCTGCGGTGCGGTTTTCCAGCGGCGAAGGTCCCAAAAGCGGCTGCCTTCAAACGCCATCTCGATACCGCGCTCCTGGCGGATGATGTCGCGCAGGCCGCTAACACTGGTATACTTGGCCGGATTGGTTGAAAAATTGGTCCACGAGCTCTCTACAGATTGCAGGCCCGCTCTTGCCCTTACCTGGTTTAAATAAGGCAAAGAAGCTGCCGAATTACCCGATTCATTCAAAGCTTCGGCATATAACAGGTACAAATCGCTCAGGCGCATTACCGGCCATGGGTACGATTCAACCGTTACGTTGGTTGATGAGAATACCAGGTTCCAGTTCACAATTTTTTTGGTGTAATAGCCGGTTATGGAATACAGGCGGCTTTGCTTTTTACCCGAGTATTGCTCCAGTTTACTCTGCACGTTATAGGTGCCGTTTTTCATAAACCAGGTTGAGCCATCAAAGGCCATATCGGCATAAAAGCGGCGCTCCCTGTCAAAATGCAACCCCACGGTTTGGTAGCCGTTTTGCATACCGGCATCGGCGCTTGTGGTGGTGCGCAGTTTAAAGCGGTTGGCGTAATCCCAGGTTTTATCTTCTTCAATAGGTACGCCGTTTTTGGTGTAAAACAGTTCGGCCATTTTTAACGGCGGTGCCAGTTTGCCTTTTAAATCAAGGTTGATGTTATTTGGATCAAGCTGCGGAATGGCAAACTCCTGTAACCAGAAGGTTGGGTTGCCGCTTGATGTTAAGCCCCAGATCAGTTCGCTGTTCCATTTTTCGCAAACCGAATTGCGGATGTTCATTTCTACCTTGGTTACATCATCAACAGCGGTAATACCTGGTGTAAAATAATATAGCTTTAACCCTGCTGCCGCGGCAGCATCAATGGCAACTTTACAGGCGGCGGCGGCCCTTGCCCATTTGGCGGCATCATACTGCGGGTTAAAAAGCAGCTTGCCATTATTGGCCTTTAAGCCCGCAAAATCATTATTGCCGTTAAACAAGGGGCTGGCACCGGTAACCAGTACACGGGCTTTAATGGCAAGCGCCGCTACCTTGGTAACCCGCCCAAGTTCGGTTGATGCACTGGTAATTACGCTTGGTAGGCCGGTGTTATCATCACCCGCGGCAGCATCGTCAAGCAACCGGGCAATGTAGTTCACTACAGAATCGGCCGGCTGGCGGTATACTTTCACTTCCCCGGGCGGCGCGGTTATGGCTATATTTTTATCCATAATGGGTATAGGCCCATACATCCTGAACAGGTACCAGTGAAAATATGCTTTTAAAAATTTGGCCTCGGCCACCCAGCGTACTTTAACATAGGGCTGCAAATCGGTTACCTTATCCAAATTATCTAAAAAGGTATTACAGGCCCTTATGCCCTGCCATAACGATTTGCTATCATAGCCATCCCAATAGTTCATATAAGGGTCGGCCCGGTTTTGGTTACCGCGGGCAATGTTATAGGGGTCAAGGTAAAAATAATCTTCGGTCATGGGCCAGTAGGTCCAGGCTTCGTCGCCACCGCTGAAGGCAGGGTTTTTATCGGGATGCCCTTCCTGCGGCAGGTACGAGTACAGGGTAAACAAATATTGTTCGGCCTCGTTGCGGTTGGCAAAGGCATTATCAATGGTTGCCACGTTATCGGGCACCACATCAAGGTAACTTTTTTTACAGGACGGCATGCCTGCCACTATTAGCAGCAACAAGGCAAGGCCCATAGATTTTCGACCTAAAAGGCCTGAATATCGGGTGTATATAGTTAACAATTTCATCTCGATTAAATTTTAGCAGGATTTACAGTTGAACATTTATCCCCACGTTAAACACTTTTTGAACCGGGTACCCAAGCCCGTTACTCCCTTGCTCAGGATCCCAAAGCTTAAAGCTGCTGATGAGGAACAGGTTGGTACCATTGGCATAAATCCTTAAGCCCGATATATGGAACCTTTTTAAGGTTTTATCTTTAATACTATACCCTAATTCGGCAGTTTTCATGCGCAGGAAAGCCCCGTTACGCATCCACCAGTTGGATTGCTGGTTGTTATTGGTATTTTGTGTTAAACCAAGCCTTGGCCAAAAGGCATATAAGTTCCGGTTGTCTTCAGACCAGTGATCGTTGGCAACTACGTTAAGCAAACCATGCTGGTAAGCGCCATTGGCCACAAAGGGCGAAATAGCCGTAGGATCGATAAAAAATGACGACCGGGCCGATCCCTGGAAAAATGTACTGATATCAAAGTTTTTATAGCCGAATGAGAAGCCGAAGCCATAAATAATTTCGGGCGTGGTTGGGTAACCAAGGCCGTTAATCATATCAAGGGCGGTAATTTGGCCATCGCCGTTTAAATCGCGGTATTTGATATCGCCTCCCCTAACCTCGCCGAAGTTTTGCTTGGGCGAGTTTTTTACATCTTCGTCATCAACAAACAAACGTTCGGCAACAAGGCCGTATACCTCGCCCAATGATTGCCCCACGCGCGACAGGTATTGTTCATTTGCCGGGTACGCAGGCTCTTCATTTACCAGTAGCTTACTGGCTGCATAAGTAAATGTGCCGCGCATTTGCAGCCAGGCGCTGCCAAAGTTTTTATTATAGTCCATAGCCACATCAACACCCTTGCCTTCGGCCACGCCTACGTTGGCGCTCACAGGGGCGGTAAGGCCCATGGTGGTGGGTATGTAGGCCCGCTGCATTAAAATATTGCTGCGGCGCTCATGATAGGCATCTATGGTTATGTTAAGGGCATCAAACAAACCCAAATCCATCCCTATATTGATTTTCTTTGATTTTTCCCAGGTGATACCGTCATTGGCGTACCTGGAGATAGAAACACCCGGGCGGTTGTAGGCATAGTTTTCGCCAAAGTATGATCCGAAAGTACCGTCGTTAAGGTTTACGTTGGATAGGTAAAAAAACCTGTCGTTGGCGTTACCAATCTGGTCGTTACCCACCAAACCGTAGGTGGCGCGGAATTTTAACTTGGTGATAGTATGTGATACAGGCTCAAAAAACTTTTCGTTATTAACATTCCAGGCAACGCCTACCGATGGGAAAAAACCAAAACGGTTGTTGCGTGCAAAACGCTCCGATCCGTTGTAGCCAAAGTTGGTTTCAAACAGGTAACGGTTATCATACCCATAGGTGAGCCTGCCGCTAACGCCCTGGTTACGAAAAGGGAGCGACGATTGCAAATCGCCGGCATTACCGGTAACATAGTTACGCTGAATACCAATGATCAGACCGCTTATATTATGTAATTTGTTAAAAGTGCGGTTATAGTTTAAGGCAACCTCGGCATAGTTGGTGCTGTTTACTATTTTATTGCCCTGGTTGTAGTTAAGGTATTCGGTAGCCGATTTTTCGTTTAATAACGATAAGGTATAACCTTTAGGATCGGTAGCCGAAGGGCTGGCCGCATAATAAAACGGCGTATACTGCCTGCTCAGGTTAAAGTAAGCATAGCGCTGGGTATAAGCCATGGCTCTTGCCGACAGGCCTTCGGTGATAAATTTCAGGTCCTGTTTAATTTCCAGCTGTACATTCAGGGTTGATGTGCTGTACTGCTGAAATCCCGATACCATATCGGCAAAAGGGTTATCATAAACATCGCCGTTTGAACCCCTTGGCGCGTTGCCAAATAAAGGGTGCTTAACCAAAGGCAAATCAGATGCCGGGAAAGTGGCCGGGAACAACACCGGGTTGGCATTTAACGCGCTGCCAAAAACTACGCCGCCACCGCCTATGGGGCCGTTATAATCGTCAAAATCGCCTGATGTGCGTACGATAGCCTCGGTAGTTGAGGTAAGTTTTACGTTTACGTTCGACCGGATCTCATAGCTTTTAAGGCTTACGTTGTTGTTGAAATTGTTGCCGCTTTGCGCCTTTAACACGCCATTATCCTTATTGGCCGATGCTGATATATAATATTGCGCCCGGTTAACACCGCCGCTGATGTTTAAATTAAGCCTTTGGTTATTGGTGTAGTTTTTAATTAACGACCCAATCCAGTCGTTACTCGGGTACAGCAGCGGATTATCCCCGGCCATGGTATGGTCAATTTTGTTTTGGGTATAGGGCAACGGCGAAAGCGGGTTGCGGGTAAGGGCCGCTTCGTTTGATAATCTCATATAAGTGATATTATCGGCCAGGGAAAAATTCTGCGTGTTTGACGAGGTTGAATTTTCAAACCGGACATTCATTTTGGTATCGCCCACTTTGCCCGATTTGGTGGTAACCAGTATAACGCCATTGGCACCACGGGCACCGTATAATGATGAAGCAGCTGCATCCTTCAGGATAGAAAACCCGGCAATATCATCGGGCTGAAGGCGGGCCAGCGCGTTGGAGGTTGATTCCATACCATCAATCAATATCAGCGGATCGATTTTACCCGAGCCAAAGGAGGTTATCCCCCTGATAAAGAATGAAGCGTTATCGGCCCCCGGTTCGCCACTGCGCTGGTACGATATTAAACCGGCAATACGGCCGGCAAGCATAGTAGTTAAGTTGCTGGTTGGCCCCTTTAACTCTTTAGGGTTAATGGTAGTGATAGAACTAACCATACTTTCCTTTTTCTGGGTACCGTAGGCTACTACCACCACCTCGTTCAGGTCGTTTTTATCGTCAAGCAAAACCACATTAATAGTATGCCGCTGGTTTACGGCTACCTCCTGTTTGGCATAGCCCAAAAACGAAAACACAAGGGTATCGGTGGCGTTGGGCACCTTAATGGTATAATCGCCGCTAACTGCGGTAATGGTACCGCTTTTGGTATGTTTCACGGCAACACTTACGCCGGGCATTACCAGCCCTTTGTTGTCGGTTACCTTGCCGCTCACGGTAAATGCCGTTTGCGCCAGGGATACCTTCCCCAGGATCAATAAAAACAGTAAGCAACAAAGGTACTTCACCTTCAAATAGGTAAAAATTCTTTCATTCATGATGGGTTTGTGTAAAGGTTGACTATATAATTTGGTATTTGTATGTACATAATTACATATTAAAATAACAAAAACAAAATTTTTTGCAATAAAAATTAAATAAGTTGTAAATCAGCAGCTAAAACGCCACTTTATCTTGTGATTTAAGGATTTAGGAAGTCACGTTACCAATTATAATAGCAAACATTCGAACATATTTATTAAATGTTAATACATTATAAAATATTTTAAAAAGATACCTTCAAAATGAGTGGATGAAGTGGAGAAACAGTCATTAAAAATGCGTAAAACAGTTTGTTGTAATTTTTATAGCATTTGTGTGTATTTGTATAACTTTTTTAAATGAAAAGTTCGAATTAATGACATAAAAGTATCGCATAAGTTATGGGTTTTCACAGTTGGTGGGGCACAAAAAGGCATAACGCAAACAGGCCGCTTTGCGGCCTGTCAATCATGTTTTTATAATTCTAATAAAGCACATATCCACGCATCATTGTAAGTATCCATCAGATAAAACCTAACAATGGAGATAACGTGCAACTAAATACAGTTAAATCATTGTACTAAAGTACCGTCATTATAAGGCACTTGTAATTATTGACTATCAATATAAAATATCCGTCATTGCGAGGTACGAAGCAATCCCTTACATGTTAAGTCCCACATAGTTCGGGATTGCTTCGTACCTCGCAATGACGGTAGTTTAGTGCATTTGTTTAACTATATCCGTTGCTCGTCATAACGATTTTTTCAGGTTTTACCTGATGGTTACCCGCAATGACGGATATTCGATATCGGTAATCAGCTTCTTATTTATTCCTGGCAGCCCATTGTTTTAAAACGGTAATGGCATCGTAAAGCACGCCTGCCTCGCCCCTGAAATCGCCCGAGCCTTTTGGGGTGCCGCTTCGTACATCGTACCACTCAAAAAAACCTTTGTTGGCAATAACCCTATCCAGCATTGGCGATAGCTCGGCATAAGCATCTTTGGCGTAACCGTATGACAGTAAGGGGGCTATCATGCGGCCACCAAACCATGTCCAGTCGCCGCCATTCTGATAATCGTAGGAGTGCATATTCGGGAAGCGCTCTGTTGGGTATGGCGGGTAAACGGTAATGCCAATAGTTGCATGTTTTTCTTTAGCTGCCGCAGCCACCATCTGGCGGTTTATCTCTTTAACCTCGGCCGGGGTATTAAAACCAGCCTGTATAGCGCATATCGATCCGCCTAAATACAATATCTCTTTTTCATTAAAATCGGGAGTAAAGGGGCTGCCATTAAGGTACAGGTGCGGGATATACTTTTGCTCATGGCTATCCCACAGGTATTTACGCACGTTTTTGGTAACATTAGCCGCTACCAGCGCCCAGTTTTGTTTGGCTTTGTATCCTTTAGGCTGCATGGCCACAAAATTGTGCAGGGCTATCACAAACATAGCATTATCATATATATCAATGGCCCATTTGGTTTTATCGTTTATAGCCACACCCCAGCCGCCATCGGCCTGCACATCGCCCCAATCAATGGTGGTGGCCCCGGTTACCAAGCCATACTTTGCCGACCAGCGGTCTTTTTGCAGGTATATAAAAGCATCCTCCATACGCTGCAATACTGTTTTGCCGCCTATCACTTCATTTAAAATGGTTTTATCGCCGGTAACATCAATATATTTCTTTACAGCCTGCACCAACGATGATTCCTGGTCGGTCTCCACCGTATTTTTATGGGCCGCCCAGCCACGCAACAATGGCGAGTAGCGGTATTTGTAGCCCACGTTTGCTTTGGCGCTATCTACCACGCCATCAACTATGTTACCATCCTCGCCCTGGATCTTAAAAAATAATAGTATCTTTGTTTTAACCTCATCCTTAGGATGTACCTGGAGCGATCCCTTAATAAAAGTATTAAAATCGCGGATCCAAACCTCGTTGTAGGATGTGCCTGCAGAAAAGCCCGAAAGTAATTTTAAAGCCCTCGCCTGGATAGTATCTAACCGTTCATCGGCCACGATAGCTTTGGCAAGCGCCGCCTTACCTGTTGTTTGAGCGTTGGCAGATAAGCCGGTAACCGTAGAAAGCGTAATAAAAAAAGGCAAAAGTATTTTCATGCAGAGTTTATTTTATAAATGAAAGCAATTATAGGATATAATAACGCTGTCATCTGGCACAGATAACAAATATGTACAAACATAAAAACATTAAAATTTAATCCAAATTTATTATGCGTTTTATTTAAGGAAAATATAAAGCTATCTTTAAGTTGCAGACAATTCCTGTAAAAACAGCCGGATGATTTATTTAGCACATAAGGGATAAACATATTAATAAAACAGTGGCGGTTATTAACTAATTATTTAATTTGCACCGTACTGTTCATAAAACCTGGATAAATACCGACATGAAATTTTCAATAGATCATAAAAGCAGCGTTCCGCTTCATATACAGGCCGAGAACCTGCTAAGAGAACTGATAAAAGACCCTGAATACCAGGCAGGTAAGCTTTTACCCAACGAAGTGGACCTGGCAAAAAAACTCGCCATCTCCAGGACCACGCTGCGCCAGGCTATCAATAAACTGGTTTATGAGGAACTCCTGATCAGGAAGAAAAAGCTGGGAACAAAAGTGGCTCAGCCCAAAATGAGCTCAAAAGCTATGAACTGGCTAAGTTTTACCCAGGAAATGCAGGCACGTGGCATTATTATTAAAAATTACGAACTTCATGTAAGCTGGGTGTACCCCGACGATTATATAGCCAACTTTTTTGACATAAAAACCGAAAAAAAGATACTGAAACTGGAGCGCTTAAGAGGAAATGCCGACGAAGCTTTTGTTTATTTTGTATCCTATTTTCACCCCAGGATTGGCCTTACCGGCGATGAGGATTTTAAAAAACCGCTATACGAAATGCTTGAAAATGAACACTCTGTAGTTGCCGATCTATCAAAAGAAGAAATTAGCGCCAAGGCAGCCGATAAATTTATTGCCGGCAAACTGGAGATAGATATTGGCAGCCCCGTACTTTTCAGAAAGCGTTTTGTATTTGACCAGGGCGACCGGCCAATGGAGTATAACCTGGGTTACTACAAAGCCGAAAGTTTTGAGTATACAGTAGAAAGCCGAAGGACAAGTTAAGCCGAAACTAAATATTGATTACTTGTTTGGAATTTAAATGAAATCTAATATGTTTGCACATTATAACATATAACGATTGTATGAACAGAGGTCCCGTTTTAAAAAATGACGTCAAACCAGATATTCAAGAACTGAGGTCGACCAGCCAGTTCCTCATTCCGGCTGAAAAGCAGCCGGCGCAAAAATCTGAATACGATATCTACCCCACATTTAAAATTGACGGGCCTATTTTTAACGGATTTGGAAAGCTGGCAAGCTGGATTATAGCGCAGCAACAAAACATCATTATTGATGGCTACTCAGGCGTGTACTGGGATATTTTTGTAAACCACCTTAATGCCGAACTTATTAACAAGGGAGCAAGCGTAAACTGGATAAACATTAATGAGGCCTTAAAACCTGAATTAGTTATCCATGCTACAATAGAACCTTTTATGGGTGGCAACGACCCTTTATTTGGAAAGATTTACGAAGGTACCCTGGCAGATTTTTTTGACGAGGAACTGCTACGCGAAATAACGCCTTTGAACAGCTGCCTGAATATTATTTACGGCTGCGGCGCGGCACTTAGCGGCTGGCGGGCTCCCCTTATTTACCTGGATGTACCCAAAAACGAAATCCAATTCAGGTCGAGGGCAAACAAGATCTGTAATATTGGCGATCATCAGCCTGCAGATCCTAAGATACAATATAAACGTTTCTATTTTGTTGACTGGCCGGTACTTAACAAACATAAAAAGCAATTACTGCCTTCTGTTGATATAATTGTTGACGAGCAAAGGATTGATGATATCAGCTGGGCAACCGGAGATACATTGAGGAACGCACTAAAACAACTATCGGGGCACATGTTCAGGGCCCGGCCATGGTTTGAGCCCGGTGTATGGGGTGGCCGCTGGATAAAAGATAACATTAATGGTTTAAACGATGAAGTAGTAAACTATGCCTGGTCGTTTGAGCTTATAGCACCCGAAAATGGCATTATACTGCAATACAGTGACCATATGCTGGAAGTATCGTTAGATACCCTGTTTTTATACGATAACAAGGCTATTTTAGGTAAAGCGGCCGATAGGTTCGGTGATACCTTCCCCATCAGGTTTGATTTTCTGGATACTTTTGATGGCGGTAACCTTTCGCTGCAATGCCATCCTACCGTAGCCTACACCAAGGCAAATTTTGGCGAAGATTTTACCCAGGACGAAACCTATTACATTCTTGATGCTGAACCAGATGCCGAGGTGTACCTGGGTTTTCAGGATAATATTGACGGTGAGGAATTTAAAGCTGTGCTGGAAGACAGTTTTCAAAACAACCAGCCCGTTGAAATAAAGGACTATGTGCAAACGTTCCCGGCAAAAAAGCATGATCTTTTCCTGATCCCGAACGGTACGGTGCACTGCTCGGGCAAAAACAATATGGTGCTTGAAATAAGCGCCACACCCTATATTTTTACCTTTAAAATGTACGATTGGCTTCGCCCTGACCTAAACGGGAACCCGCGAACCTTAAACATCGACAGGGCATTTGAAAATCTAAACTTCGACAGAAAAGGCAACGTGGTTACCGATACTTTAATATCCAAACAAAGCGCAGCTAAACAAGGTAAAGATTGGCAGATAATTAGCCTTACCACGCATCCAGAGCATTTTTACGCCATTGAGCGTTTTGAATTTGATACCGTTGTTGAAGAAAATACCAACAACCAATGCCATGTATTAAGCCTGGTAGAAGGCGACAGCATAAAAGTTACCACCAATGGATTAACGCAGGTTATCCATTATGCCGAAACATTTATTGTACCGGCCAACGCGCTAAGCTACACCATGATCAATACCGGCAACAGCAGGGCAAAAGTGGTGAAAGCCTTTGTTAAGGATGAATGCTGTCAATTAAAACCCTAAATAAGAATAAACCATTACCTAAATTACCATTTCATGAGCCAGGAAAATTCAAAGTCTGTACAAAGCAGGTCTACCCTATTTTTGGTGGCCATCACTTTGGTAGTAACATTGGGCGGTTTACTTTTCGGTTTCGATATGGCCGTAATTTCGGGCGTGCTGCCTTTTGTTAAAAGCCAGTTCTCGTTATCGGCCGCTACAGAAGGCTGGTTTGTATCATCGGCATTGGTTGGCTGTATTATCGGCGTATCTTTCTCGGGCGATTTAAGTGACAGGATAGGCCGTAAAAAGATGCTGATGTTAGCGGCCATATTATTCCTGCTTTCGGCAATTGGTTCGGCGTTATCATCGGGCTTCACCTTACTCATACTGGCACGCATGCTTGGTGGCATGGGCGTTGGCGTGGCATCAATTGTAGCGCCTTTGTATATCTCAGAAATTGCCCCGGCAAACGTAAGGGGTCGCCTGGTTACCTTTTACCAGCTGGCTATCACCGCGGGGATATTGGTGGCCTATTTAACCAACGCGGGCTTACTAAGTTTTTCGCTAAGCTATAAAAGCAGCGGATTGGGCGATATTTTAAACCTGGTACTTGTTAAGGAAGTTTGGCGTGGCATGTTGGGTTTAGGTACAGTGCCAGCCCTATTATTTTTTACAGGCTTATGCTTTGTACCCGAAAGCCCGCGCTGGCTTATTCAACAAGGTAAAAATAATGAAGGGATAGCTATTTTGGCAAAAATCACCAATATGGCTTCGGCGCAAAAAGATGCCTTGCTAATTCAAAACACCAAAAGCCAGGAGAAAGGATCATACAAAGAAGTGTTTTCGCCGGCCATGCGCAAGCCCTTACTTATCGGCCTGCTGCTGCCCCTGTTTTCCCAATTCAGCGGTATTAACGCCGTAATATATTACGGGCCGCGTATTTTAAGCGATGCGGGCATAAACATTACCAATGCACTGCTTGGGCAAATCATTTTTGGCATAGCCAATTTCCTGTTTACCATTATAGCCATCTGGAAGGTAGATAAAATGGGGCGCAGGCCATTATACATTGTAGGCTCGTTGGGTGCCACAGTGTGCCTGGCATTTACCGGCATTTGTTTTTATGCGGGCACAACCAGTAGCATCACTTTAGTCATCAGCATTATACTATTCCTGGCCTGTTTCGCATTCTCTATCGGGCCGCTCAAATTTGTTATAGCCTCGGAAATTTTCCCTACCAAAATACGCGGCAGGGCTTTAGCATTAAGTATCATGGTGATGTGGATTGCCGATACCATTGTGGGCCAGCTAACCCCTATGTTTTTAGGATCGGTTGGGCCGGCGGTTACCTTTTGGTTTTTCTCGGCCTGCTGCCTGCTATCTTTCTGTGTAGTATACAAAATGGTACCCGAAACCAAAGGTAAATCGCTTGAAGAGGTTCAGGAGATCTGGGCGGGGCATTAAGCCAATTTTAACGATATATAAAAAAACATATGATAAGGATTCGCAAAACCGCCGTATTGTTCCTGGCAATTTCATGCGCTTATTTAAGCGGCGGTGCGCAAACAAAACAGCCGGTTGATTATGTGGATCCGTTCATCGGGACATCTAATTCCCGGTGGATGCTGTTCCCCGGTGCTACGATGCCCAACGGGATGGTTAAGCTAAGCCCTGATAACCAAAGAGGGGTTTGGCAGGGCGGTTATGAGTATGCCGTAGGGAGTATCCATGGCTTTAGTTTTTTACATGGGTGGACAATGGCGGGCCTGTTGACCATGCCTGCCAACGGCGATTTGTCCACATCACCAGGAGCGCCCGACGAGCCGTTTAAAGGGGCGGGGGCTGGTTACCACTCCCGGTTCAGGCACGAGGATGAAAAGGCATCACCGGGATATTACGCTGTTTTCCTGATGGATCCGCAGGTTAAGGTGGAACTGACTGCAACCGAACGGACCGGTGTGCAGCGCTATACTTTTGCCAAAGACAGCTCGAACCGGATCATGATCCAACTTAACATCCCGGCAGAATATGGTTATGACCTGAAAGATGCCGTTATTACCAAAGTATCCGACTCCGAGATACAGGGTTATGCCAAAACCGCATCGGCCAATTTTAATGACTATACCTTGTATTTTGTAATGCAGTTTAGCAAACCCTTTCATGATTTTGAGGGATATGGAAACCAGTCGGCAGTTAAGAGCAATAAAGAAATCAAAGGATCGGGCGAACTGGGCGCATACGTTACCTACCCAACCTCGAAAACTGAACAGGTGATACTAAGAACCGGCATCTCGTTTGTCAACATGGACCAGGCACGGCTCAATCTTAAAACAGAACTAAAAGGTTTCGACTGGGATTTTGATGCCCTGGTAAAGCATAACAGAACAATTTGGAACAATACCCTAAAAAGCATTGCAGTAACCGGTGGCAACGAAACCGATAAGAAGAAATTTTACACTAATTTTTACCGTTGTTTCACCGCCAAGATGATCATGAGCGACGCCAACGGAAAATATACCGATGCCTGCGAAAAGGTACAGCAATTGCAGGCGGGCCGCACTGCAATGATAGGTGGCGATGCATACTGGAATACCTTTTGGAATTTAAATCTGCTTTGGACCCTAACATCGCCGGATATGGTACAGCAACTGATAGATACACAGCTGGAAATGTATGAGAAAACAGGCTGGCTATCCAAAGGCCCTGCGGGGATCGAGTACTCGGGCATTATGGAAGGCTCACACGAAATGGCATTGATTACCAGCGCTTATTTAAAAGGTATTGTAACCAAAGATGCTGAGATAGCTTACCGCGCCATGAAAAAGAATATGGAGATTGAACCCGGTCCAACCTGCGGAGGCAATCCGGGCAATCCACAGATAACTGATTATGCCAAATTTGGTTTTGTACCTGTTGAAAAAGGCGCCACCTCAAAAGCATTAGATTATGCGTACGATGATTGGTGCGTAGCCCAGATGGCCAAATTGCTACATAAGGATGATGACTATAACTTCTTTTTAAAGCGATCTGCAAGCTGGAAAAACGTTTTTAACCCGGCAAGCCGCTACGTTACGCCAAGGGAAGCAGATGGTTCATTTATACCTGATTTTGACCTTTTTTCGGTAAGCCATTTTGTAGAGGGCAACTCCTGGCAATATTCGTTATATGTGCCACATGATGTTCCGGGTTTGATAAGTTATATCCATAAGGATGAATTTTTAAAGCGGTTAACCATCGGCTTTCAAAAATCCGAAGTACACAAATTCGCGGCGCACGCGCTTGACCGTACCATGGGGCAATCGGCCGAGTATTATATTAACCAGGGCAACGAGGTAAATATGCAGGCTGCTTTCCTGTTCAATTATGCAGGCAAACCATCGCTTACCCAATACTACACCAGGAAGATCCTGAACACTTTTTATGATGCCTCGCCCTATGTTGGCTGGAATGGCGACGAAGACGAAGGCCAGATGGGCGCATGGTTTGTATTGAGCTCGATGGGATTATTTGAAATGAACGGCGGCACATCGCCCGATTTAAGGATAGATATTACCAGCCCCCTGTTTAGTGATATTAAAATTAACTTGAACCCATCCTATTTCAAGGGAAAAACCTTCGAGATTAAGGCATATAACAATTCGGCCAAAAACATATACATCCGCACAGCGAAGTTAAACGGCAAAGTTTTAAAGGATAACCATATCAGCTTTAAAGATATTGTAAACGGCGGCAAGCTGGAGTTGTATATGAGTGCCACGGCTAATTAATTTCAGATGCCAGGTATCTAACAGTATAAGCCATTTTTGCATTTTTGTAGAGACGCATAATTGCGTCTCCCGCGTTTAGTCCGATTTGCAATGGCTGAGGCTATGTCGCCTATGTGCAAATCAAACTTGCATTTTAATCGGCCTTTTTATTTTGAATGCCCTACGGTCGACGCAAAATATTGCGTTTCTACATCATAAAGAAATCGGAAAAATTCAGGATTTGTATGGTTTGATTTGCATGTGGGAGACGCAAAGTATTGCGTCTCCCACTACAAAAAACACCCATTGTTTCCTAAAAATCATGCCGTTGCCTGCGGCCCGGGTTATCCGCTCATACAGCACAGGCCTTAGGCTCATGGCCTGTATCCGCTACTCCCCCTAACGCAAATCGTGATGCGCTTAATTAAAGTCCTCCGATTGATGGGTGACAGATATTCCACCAACCTAAAAAACTTGCGAAGTTTTAAAACGGCGTAGCCATCAACGACTCCTTTAAAAAACAACAAATAGAGTTAAACTTCGCAAGTTTAAATCGCAAATAAGTGTCGGTAAAATGTAATTGCTTACTGCGTAACCGGCAAATCCTTAATACCCCATGCCTTATTAGGCTCAGGCCCCATTTCCAGCTTCAGCTCCCCTCCTTTTAACAATTCTGACGCTGGAAACCAGAAGGATTGTAACGCCTTACCGTTAAGCATAGCGCTTTGTACATATTTATTATCCCTCGATACGTTTTTAGCCTCGATGGTAAAGCTTTGCCCCCTGCCGTATGCACCATTAAGGTGAATGGTTACCCTGGGGAAAATAGGGCTGCCTATTTCGTATATCGGGTGTGCACTGGCGCCGCCATCTGTTTGAAAAAGCCCTAACGCATTCATGATAAACCACGAACTCATTTGTCCCTGGTCTTCATCGCCCAGGTAGGCGTTGGCTACACCAAAGCCGTAGAAACGATCAACCACCGAGCGGCTCCATTTTTGGGTAAGCCAGGGGTGTTTGCCCCAGTTAAACAGGAACGCAAACTGCATGCTTTGCTGGTTGCCCTGTATCACCGGGTAGTCCCAATACTGATCGCCGGGGGCATTAAACCTAAGCTTGTAGCTTTCTTTAAAGCCCCAGCTCAAGCGGTCAATAAACTTATCCTGGCCTATTTTCTGTATAAGGCCGGGAACGTCCTGGGGTACAAAAAATGTGAGCTGCCAGGCATTTCCTTCTACATAATGTTCATTAGCACCTGACCTGAAAGGATCAAAATTTGGATACCAGGTACCATCTGAATTTTTCATCCGCGAATACCCAATAGTTGTATCCATCGCATTTTTCCAATAGCCCGACCTGGTTTTAAAGGTGTCATAAATATCATTCCGGCCTAATGACTTTGCCAGTTGCGATACTGTCCAATCGTCATAGGCATACTCCATTGTGTTTGAAAACCGGCCTTTATCATACGGCACATATTTGTATTTTAAATAGGCTTCCAGGTCTTCATTCCCTGCAAAGCCGGCCTTTCCTACCTTCTGAGCAGGTGTGGTCTGCATTTTTACCACAGCTTCAAGCACCTTTTTGGAATCATAATCGCGGATACCCATCTGGTAGGCACCAACCATCAGTGGGATCTCATGTTCGGCTACCATCACCGGAACATAATTCATCCCGGCGGGGCCTTTTGCAAGCCAGCCATCAGCATCGTACATAGCCAGTTGGGATTTTACCCAGTTTGACGACCATTCGGGCGTTGCCAGGTTCCAAAACTGGTTAAGGTTCCAAAAGGTATTCCAAAACGCATCGCAACCCATTGCCGGAGATTTAGGGTCTTTCAATTGCTGCAATTTTTTTGAGGCATCGATCCATTGCCCGTTTACATCACTCCAGGTATTGCGGCTGGCCAGTGCACGGAACATATTACTATAAAACCGCATTTTTTCGCGGCTATCGTTGGTGCTTATCTCCAGGCGGCCCAATAGCTTATTCCAGGTTTCCTTTTGGCCTTCACGTACTTTTTCAAAACTCCAGTTATATGGCTTGGTAATTTCTTCCGATAAATTCTGCGCTGCATTATTAAGGCTCACCAATGATATGCCGGTACGCGTTTGTACCACCTGGTTTTCACGGGTATCAAACTCCACGTAAGCACCTGCATTTTTGGGATCGATAGCCCCAACAATATCACCATCCCCTACTTTATTATTTACCCAGGTGCCAAATTTGCGTATGGGCCGGTCAAACTCAATCACAAAATAAACTGTATAGTTTTGATCGACCCCACCAGACCATGCATCCTTTGTAAATTGCTTGCTTGATCCTTCTATCCGGGTATCACTAACCTTCTTTAACGTAACATCCTTCAGGCTGTAACCATACTCTGCCGGGATTTTCAAGTCGATCATTACCCTTGCATTTTCGGTTTTAGGGTATGTGTAACGCTCAAAGCCGCAACGCGTTGTTGCTGTAAGCTCGGCTTTAATTTGATAATCAGTCAGAATTACTTTATAATAACCCAGCGGCGCTTCCTCGCTCGATTTATCAATCTGTGAGCGGTAGCCGCCATCGCGTTTACGCTCGTCGCCTATGCGGGTTTGCAGCGGGCCGCTGGTTGGCATCATACCCAGGCCGGCCATCGTCCATTCATGAATGTGGCTAAATGTACCAATGCTTTCAAAAGTGGGGTCGTACCCGCCCATCCAGCCTCCGTTTTGATTATCCGGGCTCAGCTTAACCATCCCAAAAGGCATCCATGGCCCAGGTGCAATCATCCACCTGGAATGAGCTGACCCCAGGCGTGTATCTACATAATCTGCAGGCGCTTGTAATTTATTTGGCAACCTTAGTATTGTCCCTTTTTCAAGCAAGGTATCGTTGCAAAAAATCTCGTAGCTGCTTTTTTTTGCGGCTGAAACAGCCGGCATAGGTGCTTCAAACAAGTACCTTGCCGAATCGGTTTTATCGGCAAAGATTATCTTCCCATCCAACTTAACCAATAACTTAGGCTTTCCACTTAGGTGCTGCGCATCAACAAGTAACGGCTGATATCTTTTTTTACCATTTTCAATCTCATACGCCGCGGCTTTAACGCTGCGCAAAAAGATATTTTCAGGAGCTGTTAGCTGCAATTCTTTTGGCCCATCCAGTTTGACCTGGTCAAATACCAACCATGAGCCATCTATCGAGGTAATTTGTATTTCGTTGCCGCCCGTGTGCAACAGCCCGTTTTTTATGGGGATGGTTAGCACATAAGGATTGGCTTCACTAAGGTCACCTTCAACAACCTTATTGTTTTTACCTTTTGGAAGCCGGGTTTCAAACGACTTGCCGTTGATAACAACCTTCACCAATGGCGGCAAGGCTGCATTATAGCCAACCATGTTTATGTTAAAACTATAAACCCCATTAACAGGCAAAACTTTCACACCGAATAAAATATTAAGCACGTGCGAATGGATACCCGAAGTACCACCCGTGCCACCCCAGGCATCATTTGGCCCGGGTAACACATATGGCCAATCAGTTTCGGGTTTAGATAAACCAACCAGGAAAAACCGGTCTTCCCATCCAAAATCGTGATCTAAAAAATGTTCGTAAGCTGCGGGTGCCAAAGCCATCCCCGAACTGCTGCGGTCGGCCTTGCCTATTTCCCAGATAGCTTTCTGTTGAGCGAAGACCCGGTTTAGTGTAAAGCACAACGCGACCATTAAAAACACATTTTTCCTGTTAACTGTTATAACCATATATTCAAAATTGATTTGGCATTAAATTATTGCTGTAATAAAACTTCACTGTACATTAATAATTTAAAAGTCAGCAAGTTTATTATTAATGTATGTACATAAATACATAAAATATTTCATTGTGCAAATTTTTAATACAGTATATCAATAAATTCTCTAACCTGAGTTTGATTAATAATCAGAAAAACAGCATTGAGAAATTAGGTAAGACCCGGTATTTTTATATATTTAATCACCTGAAATTCAAATACAGTATCCAGGGGTGAAACAGTAAAATTATTATGGCCGCCCCGGCAATGAACCCGATAAGAATGGTGTTTGCACAATATTAAGCCATCCGCAGCTTTCCATACAGTTTAAGAGCCCTTGTCGCGCATAAAATCGCAATCGATTGCGAAAAATAACCCGAAACCCCTCTTTTTAGTGCTTCTACAGCTAAAATTAATCTATTATTTATTTTTTATTAATAATCGCCTCTTCTTTTGTGTCAGTAAAAAACCAATTGTTGCACCTGGCGGTCATCACTAAGCGCCAGGTGATTTATTAACCGACCAAATTAAGATCATGTACCATTACGCACCTAACCCGCCGTAGTATGCCGCTGCACGCGCTATTTATTATTGCCCTAACGAGGTAACCAAAACCAATTAAACTTAACCATTAACAGAGAGACAATATGAAAAAACTTAGATACTTACTTATACTCCTCTTCCTTTTCCCGCTTGGTTTGTTAGCCCAGCAAACTTCTATCAGCGGAAAGGTAATTGATTTAACCGATGGGTCGGCGCTTCCGGGGGTAAGTGTAAAAATCAAAGGCACTACCGCCGGTGCTATAACTGATGTTGCAGGAAAGTTTACCCTAAACGTTACAAACACCGACGTAGTTTTGCAGGTATCATATATAGGCTACCTTACCAAAGAGGTAGTTGTAAAAGATATAAAAGGTGGCACTATTGCTTTAACAGCCACTAATAAAACCCTTGATGAAGTAGTTGTAGTAGGCTACGGCGTTCAAAAAAGGGCAACAATAACCGGTTCTGTATCAACACTTCAAAGCAAAGAGATTGTAACAACCAAAAACGAAAGTGTTATAAACATGCTTAGCGGTAAAATACCAGGCGTACGCATTGTTCAAACAACTGCCGAACCGGGATCTTTCGCCAACAATTTAAATATCAGGGGCTTTACAAGCGCCCCATTGGTTGTAATTGATGGTGTAATTGGCGGCGACCAATCAACAATAGGCCGGATGGACCCCAATGAAATTGAAAGTGTTTCTGTACTGAAAGACGCTGCTGCATCTATATACGGAATAAGGGCTGCAGGCGGCGCCATTTTAATAACCACCAAAAAAGGCGGAAAAAACGGAAATATCAACATCAATTATTCGGTTAATAATGCTATCCAAACCTTTTTAGGGATGCCCGAGGGCGTAGGTGCTGTTGACTACATGATGCTGACCAATGAAAAAGTTAAACGCGATTTTGCCAATAATTTTGTATCAAATGTAACCCCGGCATATTCATATGCCGATATAAAACCATGGCTTGATGGCACTTACAAATCGGCCGACTGGATAGGCATGGTTTTCAGGAAAACAGCCAACCAAATACAGCATAATTTGAATATTGATGGCGGAAACGACAAAATAAGCTATTTCTTCAACTTTGGCTATCAACGGCAGGACGGTGTTTTTAAAACCGGCGATTTAAACTATAACAAGTATAATTTCCGCTCAAATGTTACCGCCAATATAACGAAAGGACTAAAAGCGCAGATATTAACATCGGCATGGATGGATGAAAAAAACCTGCCTTACACCGATGAATGGACTATTTACAAGTACACCTGGAACCAGATACCTACACACCAGATATACGCTAATGATAATCCTTTATACCCTGCCGTAATTGATGATAACATGAACCCTTCCATCATAACCGATGCCGACAAAGTGGGTTCAAAAAGGAGCAGGAATAAAAGTATCACCAGCCAGTTAAACTTAACTTATGATATACCAGGTATAAAAGGGCTAAGTGCAAAGGCTTTATTTAACATCGATTATGGGGTTAACGACTATAATCAAATAAAAAAGACATTCTCGTTATATACTTACAAAGCAGCCGATGATACTTACATACCAAGCGTAGTAAACTCACCTTCGGGCATAACCCGCGCTTATTATACCCATTTAAACACCTTAAGCCAGGTAACGTTAAATTATGCCCATACTTTTTTTGATGACCACAACATCACGGCTATGGCTACCTATGAGCAAAGCCATGAAACTGCCGATAACTTTAATGCTTACCGGGATACCGAAATTCCGGTAGAATATTTATTTGGCGGCCTTCAAAATTCCAATATGTACGGTGGTATGGATGCCAACGCTTTACAGGACCAGGCCCACAGGAGTATTATAGGACGGTTCAATTATGATTTTAAAGGAAAGTATCTGGCCGAATTCAGCTTTCGCCGGGATGGCACCAGTTTATATAAACCGGGCGCCGATCAATACGGGTTTTTCCCGGGGGCATCAGTAGGCTGGGTTTTAACCCGAGAAAATTTTTTCCGCAAACTGGTCTCAGATAACATCCTTACCAATTTAAAGCTCAGGGCCTCTTACGGCCGGGTTGGCGACGAGAAGGGTAATGCATTCAATTATGTTAACGGTTATACCTACCCTGTAAACAACTACATTTTTGGTGCAAGCGCGGTAAATGGATCGGCGCCAAAACTTGGCAACCCTGGTTTAACATGGCCAATAAGTACCATAAAGAATATAGCCGTTGATTTTGGCTTGTTTGGCGGAAAAGTTGACGGAACTATTGAAGTTTTCAGAAACGACAGGACCGGATTACCCGCCACGCCTTCGGTAGCTTTACCCGGAACTGTGGGTGCGGCCGTGCCACAGATCAATTATGAAAGCGACCGGGTGCAGGGTTTAGATTTTAACTTATCATACAGGAACACCTTTGGCCAGGTGGGTGTAAATCTTACCGGCAACATAGGCACAACCCGCCTTAAAAAGATGAATGTTCTGCGCAGTAATTCGGGTAACGAGTACTTAAACTGGAAAGAGAACCAAACAAACAGGTATCAGAACGTTTGGTGGGGACCGGAGTACGCCGGACAGTTTACAAGCTACAACCAAATATACAACTATGGTGTAAACACAGGCGGGGGCAATAACAATACAATACCCGGCGATTATTATTATAAGGATTGGAACGGCGACGGGGTTATAGATGATAAAGACAGCCATCCTATTGCAACTACCGATATCCCCCTGTATAACTATGGCTTTACCGTAGGCTTAAGCTATAAAGGTTTTGATATGAACTTGTTGTTACAGGGCGCCGCCGGTGTTTATGTACAATACGGCGAACAATTTGCCGAGCCGCTGATGTATGGCAGAAGCGCTTTAACCCGTTTCCTTGACAGCTGGCACACGGCAGACCCTTCGGCAAATGTTTTTGACCCTAACACACAATGGGTGCCAGGCTATTACCCTGCAATGGGATCGCCTGCGGCGCAGGGCACAAAAGCTATACAAAACGCCAGTTACCTGCGTATAAAAACACTCGAATTTGGTTATTCACTATCTCCCGCGATACTGAAAAGCATAGGCGTTAAAAAACTCAGGATATATGCAAACAGCTACAACCTGCTAACATTTACCGGGTTAAAAAATTACGATCCTGAGCACCAGGGGCCAAATCCAAGAGATAACGGTGATTTCAGCAAAGCTTTCGCAGGCTACACCTACCCGATGAACCGGACTTTTAACCTGGGAGCTAACGTTTCCTTTTAAACTCCGGAGCATATCATGAGCGCTTTAAAAAGCGAATTATTAACGAATAACTATTGACACATGAAAAGTATACACAAATTTATTATAGCAATATCCATCGGCGTAGGGGCTTCGCTAACTTCCTGCCAAAAGCTGGATATCCTGCCAACCAATATCTTTACCCCCGATATTATATATGACAGCGAGGCCGGTGTTAAGTCGTTTTTAGCAACCATATATCAGAATTTGCCTATTGAAGACTTTAAATACCGGCCCGACCAGGGATTTAAAACCGGGGGCAACGATTGGGAGAACTTTTATAACTCAGCTTCGGTTACCGGTGAAGAAGTTGGCCCCTTTGGCGGCATGGATATTGGAGGCGGCTTTGGCTACTGGCCGTATGGCGATATCAGGAATGTGAATACACTGATAGACGAACTGCCTAAACACGCTGCCAAGCTAAGCCAGTCAACAGTAAATGCGCTGTTGGGCGAAGCTCATTTTTTAAGGGCATACTATTATTTTGGCCTGGCCAAGCGTTACGGTGGCGTTCCTATCATAACAGTACCACAAGATCCGGCCGCCCCGCTGTCAGAACTCCAGGTACATCGTGATAAAGAACAGGCTACATGGGATTTTATTGGATCGGAGCTTGATTTGGGCTACCAGATGATGCCCGAAACCAGTGATGCCGGCAGGGCTAACAGGTATGCTGCGGCCGCATTAAAATCACGGGCGATGCTTTATGCCGCCTGTGTTGCCCGGTACGGCTCGGTAAACTTTGTTGAGGGCCCGGCGCGTGCGCAAGGTTTGGTAGGTATCCCTGCTGATAAAGCGACGGCCTATTTCCAGGCAGCTTATGATGCCGCCAAATTGCTTGACGGCCATTACTCGCTTTATAATGCAAATTCAGATAAGGTACAAAACTATGTTGATCTGTTTTTAAAAAGCGGAAGCCCTGAAAATATTTTTATAAAACAGTATTCTGTCGCTACCCACACTGCACATAGCTGGGATGCTACCATGTCGCCGCGTTACATGACAGCCAATGCGCTTTCACGTTCATACCCAACGTTAGATTTTGTACGGCTTTGGGGAGAGTTACCGGTAACCAATGGCGATGGCACGCCTAAGCGTTTTGATAACCGTGCCCAATTGATGCAGGGGCTTGAACCAAGATTGTTGGCCACCGTCTATTTCCCCGGTGCAACTTTAAGGGGGCTTATGTTTGATATGCAACGAGGCATTTATCCGTCTTTTAGCGGCACAGCTGCCGCCGAGGTTGCAAAACCGGCCAATTCCCGCTCATACATACTTGCAGGCGATACAAAAACATTGTACCAGGGCAAACAGGTAATTGGCTTTACCGGCCCATGGACAGGTGGCGACGAACTAACACGTACAGGCTTTTATGTGCGCAAATATGTTGATTATAATAAACCCCAGTCGGCAGTTGACCTGAACAGGAGCGAACAGCCCTGGATTGACCTGCGTTATGGCGAGATTTTGTTAAACCGGGCAGAAGCTGCCATGGAATTGGGCAACACCGGTGATGCATTAACCTCGGTTAACCTGATCAGGAGCCGGGCCGGTGCAACCCCTTACGCTTCTATTGATTTGAATAAAGTCCGTAACGAAAGGCGTATGGAGCTTGCCTTTGAAAACCAATACTATTGGGATTTAAAAAGATGGCGCACTGCCGATGTGGTGCTTGACAGGGCGCATTTTAAAGGCCTGATGCCCTATTATGTATTTAATGAAAATAAATACATTTTTTTAGCCGAAACCGAGCTGTTTAACCGCGAATATTCTTTCCAGAAGCAATTTTATTATGAAGGAATTCCCGGAGGTGAAATCGGAAAGAACCCTAACCTGCTCCCTAACAATCCAAATTACTAAGAATTTAAATTACTAAGAATTTAAAATTTAAGATATGAAAAAACTGATTAGCAGAATTTTGGTGGGCATAATTATACTGGCAAGTTCTGCATGTACAAAAACAGACAATTACGATGGCCCAAACGCTTCATTCCAGGGCAATATAGTTTCCTCTGAAGGCGGTAATTTGCCAACATCGGGCGGTAGCACTACAATAAAGCTTCAGCAAATTGGCTGGACTACCCCACAAACCATCCCAAGTAAGTTTGACGGCACGTTTCAGGATACCAAGCTATTTAAAAGTGCCTATAAGGTTGTACCTACCGGGGGGGCTTTTTGGCCGGTTTATGATACGGTGACGGTGAATATTGATAAAGGAACAAAACACGACTTTGTTGTTACACCATATATCGTGATCAAAAACTTTACCACCAGTTTAACGGGCACAACTTTAACCATAAAGTTTGATATTACCGCGCCTGTTATTGCAGGATTGCCAACTATTAAAGATGTGCAGCCTTATGTTAATACAACAAGGCTGGTAGGTACAGGGGCTTCTATCAGAGACTTCTCGGACCTAAATGCGGTAACCATCAATAGAGAGTTTATTGACCTTACTGATGCCCAAAAATCTATCACCTTAACTGTTCCTAACCTGATACCGGGCCGTACATTTTTTGTACGTGCCGGGGTACGTTTGAGCGATAGTTTCAACAGCTCAAATTTTTCGGAAATAGTACAGGTAGATATTCCTAAATAATTTAACCTTAAACCAAAAGGAAATGAAATTCATTAAAATAATGATGGTATGCTCCATCCTCATAACAGGCCTTATAGTTGTCGGCTGTAAAAAAGAAAAATATGCTTCGAGGGATACCTCGGGCCTCAAACCGCCCGCCCCTATCGATACAACAACACCTCCGGTTATAGATACATCTGTTGTAATTGACAATTGTGATAAAGCCGACGGCTGGCAAGTAGCAGGCGGAGATCCTGTTTTAGCAACAACCGGCAAAAAAGAAGGTACCGGCTATATCCAGGCAACAATCAAAACAGGGCAAAACTTTATGCAATTTATTAAAACCCTGCCTGCTCCTGTTAATACAAAAGTAAGCTTAGGTACCGGCGAATTAAAATTCTGGTTTTATGTTCAGGATGTTTCTTTGCTTAAAATAGATGGCCAGATACAGTTTAGCAGCGCCGCCGATCCGGATAACAAACGTATAGGCTGGGGAATGGATAAAATTATCCCGACACTAACCAATGGCTGGAACCATTTAGAGCTGAAATTTACCGACGGATACCTATCGGGAGATGGCGGCCCCGATTTAACGGCCATGAATTTTATAAAGATATTCTTTTGGACCGCCGCAAATGCAGCTACAGATCAAAATTTTGGTATCGATGATATCAGGGTTGCAGCGCTGCCCCCTCCGCCTCCTGTTGGGTTTGACGCCTGCGACTTAAAAGACGGCTGGCAAACAGTAGGTGAAGTAAACATTACAACACCCGGCCAGAAAGAAGGTATAGGCTATATCAAAAACACCATCGCAAATGGCGGCGACTTTATGCAGTTTATAAAAGACGTGGCTGCTCCTATCAATACAACCTTTAGCGAAAATACCGGCAGGTTCCAATTCTGGTGGTATGTATCTGATGTATCGCTGCTTAAAGCTGATGGCTCCATCGAGATCACAAGTTCAGGAAAGTCGGATACTAATGAGTCGGCCTGGGATATAGCGCCGCTTATACCCACATTGAAAAACGGGTGGAACCTGGTAACACTCGATTTTAACAAATCGAACAAATCAGGAGATGGCGGTGCCGATTATACAGCAATCAACCACTTCCGAATCTTTTTTTGGACTACTGGGAAAGACCATGCCGATTTGGTTACCGGCATAGATGACCTGAAGTTTATATCAAAATAATTATCCCCTAACCATCCATTAATTTTTAAACATCAAAAAGGCGGAGAGAGCACTCTCTGCCTTTTAAAAAAGAAACACCATCCTGATGATAAAACATAATTTATTGAAAATATCGGCCGTATTGGTCATAAGTTTGGGTACATTATCTACTTCCCTGTGTATTGCCCAGGACAAACCTGCCGATACCACATCTGTTGGAACTCCTTTTGTTACTGACATTTATACAGCCGACCCATCTGCGCATGTTTGGAAAGATGGCCGCCTGTATGTATATCCATCACATGATGTAGCCCCGCCGCGCGGCTGCGATTTGATGGACCAATACCATGTTTACTCAACAGATGATATGGTACACTGGAAAGATCATGGTGAAATACTGCGTGCCAGCCAGGTTGAATGGGGCCGGCCCGAAGGTGGCTTTATGTGGGCGCCCGATTGCGCTTATAAAAACGGCATTTACTATTTCTATTTCCCGCACCCAAGCGGTACTGCATGGAACAGCACCTGGAAAATTGGCGTAGCTACCAGCAAAAGCCCGGCAGGCGGTTTTAAATCGCAAGGTTATATCAAAGGGCTTGAACCGATGATAGACCCCTGTGTGTTTATTGACGACGACGGACAAGCCTACTTTTATTACGGTGGCGGAGGTACCTGCAAAGGCGGTAAGCTAAAAGGCAATATGGTTGAAATTGACGGCGGAATGCAAAAAATGGAAGGCCTGGAAGATTTTCACGAGGCCACCTGGGTACATAAACGCAATGGTATCTACTACCTATCCTATTCAGACAATCACGATGTTAACGGCAAACACAATCAGATGCGTTATGCAACCAGCACCAGCCCATTGGGCCCCTGGACCTCAAAAGGCATTTATATGGATCCTACCGATAGCTATACCAATCATGGCTCCATCGTGCAGTTTAAAGGGCAATGGTATGCGTTTTACCACAACAGCTCACTATCACACGAGGATTGGTTGCGGTCTATCTGCGTAGATAAGCTTTACTATAATGCCGATGGTACTATTAAAAAAGTTATACCAACCGGTGCTATTAAAAGTAAATAACATGAACGGGAAGATAGCCTATACAATCCTTTTAACTACCCTAATGCTGGTAACAGGCAGTTGCTCAAAAAAAAGCAACAATACCAAAGAAATCCCAACACCGGTTATTGAGGATACCAAAGGCGACGGTTTTAAAAATCCCTTTGTTACCGATATCTATACGGCCGATCCATCGGCCCATGTTTGGGCCGATGGCAGGTTGTATGTATACCCTTCCCATGATATCGATCCGCCGCGCGGCTGCGATCTGATGGATAAATACCACGTATACTCCACCGATGATATGGTACACTGGCGGGACGAAGGCCAGGTATTGCAGGCAAGTGATGTAGACTGGGGCCGCCCCGAAGGCGGTTTTATGTGGGCGCCCGATTGTGCTTATAAAAACGGCACCTACTACCTGTACTTCCCGCATCCCAGCGGTACCGAATGGAATACTACCTGGAAAATAGGTGTAGCCACCAGCAAAAGCCCGGCAAAAGACTTTAAATCGCAGGGATACATCCATGGGCTCGAATCATTGATAGATCCCTGTGTGTTTGTTGACGATAACGGGCAGGCCTATTTATATTATGGCGGCGGCAACATCTGCAAGGGCGGCAAGCTAAAGGATAATATGACAGAGCTTGATGGCGAAATGAAAACCATGCAGGGCCTTACCGATTTTCATGAGGCAAGCTGGGTACATAAAAGAAACGGCATCTACTACCTGTCATACGCCGATAACTTTAACGAGGCCGGTAAATTTAATCGCATGCGCTATGCAACAAGCACCAGCCCGCTTGGCCCCTGGACCTATAAAGGTGTATACATCGACCCTACCGACAGCTTTACCGATCATGGTTCAATAGTTGAATTTAAAGGGCAGTGGTATGCATTTTACCATAACAGCTCGCTTTCGCACAATGATTGGCTGAGGTCTATCTGCGTAAATAAACTATACTACAATGCCGATGGCACCATCAGGAAAGTGATTCAAACGGATATTAACGGAGTAAAAAAATAAAAAAGATAACAAATAAAACCAGGGACATGAGAAGAAGAAAATTTAACGCGTTACTACTGGTAATGCTGATAGCAGTGAACAGCAGCTGTTCAAAAAAAAGCACTAATAATCCAACCCCGCCGGTAACACCAACCGACACCATCGACCGCACCCCTTCGCCGGTTGGCGATGTAGTTGGCAAGGTAGTGGTAGGTTACCAGGGCTGGTTTGCAGCGATAGGCGACGGATCGCCGATAGACAGGTACTGGCACTGGGCACAAACCTGGGAACAGCAGCCATCAACAACCAATAAAGCTATTTCGGCCTGGCCCGATGTACGCGACTATACCAGCACCTTCCCCACCAAATTTGCCAATTTAGGCAACGGGCAGCCGGCTACAGTGTTCTCATCATTTTCAGACCAAACTATCGATATCCAGTTTAAATGGATGAAGGACTATGGTATTGACGGTGCGGCGCTTCAGCGTTTTAACCCAAGCGGGCTGGAAGGCCCGGTACGCGATGCCATGGCAGCCAAAACCAAAATAGCAGCCGAAAAAAACGGTGTTAAGTTTTACATTATGTACGATGTAAGCGGCTGGACAAACATGCAAACCGAGCTAAAAACCGACTGGACCAATAAGATGTCGCAATATATTTCGTCGCCTGCCTATGCAAAGCAAAATGGCAAGCCGGTGGTATGTATCTGGGGATTTGGCTTTGCCGATAACAACCATGATTTTACCGCCGCAAACTGCCTTGAAGTGATTAAATGGTTTAAAAGCAAGGGATGTTATGTTATTGGCGGTGTGCCTACCAACTGGCTTACGCAAACCAGCGATTCGCGCCCGGCATTTTTAAATACATATAAGGCATTTGATATGCTTTCGCCCTGGATGGTTGGCAGGATTGGTAATGTCAACCAGTCCGATGGCTTTTTTGTAACTATCAATAAAGCCGACCAGGCCTATTGTAATGCCAACGGCATTGATTACCAACCCTGTGTGCTGCCCGGCGATCTATCCGGCCGCCAGCGCGCCCACGGCGACTTTATGTGGCGCCAGTTTTACAACATGACCAGGGTTGGTGCGCAAGGCATTTACATCTCGATGTTTGATGAATACAACGAAGGCAACCAAATAGCCAAAACTGCCGAAAGCCAGGCATTTATACCGGCAGGCTCCGGCTTTTTGGGACTTGATGAAGACGGCACCGCCTGCTCTGCAGATTACTACCTGAGGCTTACAGGCGACGGGGCTAAGATGTTCAAGAAAATAACTCCGCTTACGGCGACAAGGCCAACAAAGCCGGTGTTGTAAAAAGCTGTTTAAAAATAGATTGTCGTTGCGAGCGCTAAAATCCGGGGACCCTGAAGGGGGAATGGCGTTTTAAAAGGTTTGTCATCCTGAACGGAGTGAAGGATCTATTCGCAGACTGTACAGGGCGAAGAAGCATGGCGAAGAATAGATGCTTCACTACGTTACCCATGACAAGTTGAAAAACGGAAGTCATCCCGAACTTGTTTCGGGATCCCACAGGACAGGTGACCCGCATGGAGTACACTTAGCATGTGGGGTGCCGAAACAAGTTCGGCATGACATTGGGGGATTAAATCGTTGTCATTCCCCCTTCAGAATTTCGCGAAATTTTACAACTCAGCATGACAAAAGGCTTTTTTTGCGAACACGTCATGGGTAGGTACGAACCAATGACGGCTGGATATGTACCTCTAACAAAAGTTATATCTATAAAAAAGAAGCCGCCGGACTCAATGATCCCGGCGGGCTCTTTTTTTTATGGAAATCATTAGGAACCTGTTTAAAATGATTTTGAAAAAGTGCTATCATTAACTTAGCACTTTTATATATTTTTATGGATATTTATGAATATAACTTCAAAAACAATGCTTTTTTGCCGATAAAATCCCATACTGTAAAAGCAAATAGAAGAAGGTGAATAAAAGGTCTCAGCGCGGCGCTTTTTATACAACTAAAGCGTGCAGACAGGTAGAAACCGGGGAGAATTGCTCATTTTCAAGAAAAAACAACTTATTGAATACCAGGCACAAAGGTGTTCCACCCCTATTTTTAACAAATACTAAACAGCTGATTATCAACACACATGCGTTCCACACCGTTCGGGGCGTACCACCCGTTCCGGTGGAACGCCCGGGCGCCGTGTTGTCCGGAAAAAGTATGCTCTTTTGCGAGGTTTAAAAATAAGTGTGCCCGTATCTCACCCCGGGCACACCGGTTACCAAATACCTGGTAACATCAACTAAACCTCCGGTTATTTTTTTACCGGCGGTGGTACATTTTCCTGTAAAGGCAGCTGCCGCCTAAGCATTTTGGCAGCATAACCCGTGAGGTATAAATAATAATCATTGGGAATATCATCCTCATACTTAACAAACGTGCTGAGTCCAACAGGTGGATTTTTAGATGCTTTGAGGATGGCCGTACCCTCGTCAACCTCATCAAACATGGCAACGTACAGCATGCTTGCCCCGCCCCCAATTGCACCGTTAATTTGTTTCCAGTAAAAGCTTCCACGATTGCGCGGGATCTGGTTTTGGGGGCTGCGCGGGTTCATGTTATGCCAGCTAAAGCCTGGGAAAACCGTAGGCACATACCCCACCTTATTGGCTTTGCACCAGGCAATATCATCGGCAATGCGGGCCTGGAATTTGGGGTAAGCTTCCTCATTAAACCGGCCAACAAACCAGGGGTGTACAATATCAACCTTACGCAGTAAGTCATGCAGATGCTGGTCTTTCTCTGTATCGTTTCCGAAATCGCGCCAGTAAGTTGGTACGCCCAATAATACAGCGCACCCGCCATAAACAGGGTCGTTCTTCAAAAAATTGATGATCCGTTCGGCTTCGGCAACGCCGTATTTGCGGTTATCGTTAAAACCTACTCCCCAAACGGCTACCAGCGGCTTGCCGTTATGATATAGCCAGGTTTGGTTATTACCGCGATTGGTTAATTTCATAATATCAACCAAATGTTTCCAATCTTTGATCACCAGCGAATCGCCTCCCGCGCTCATTCCCGAAAGATCATACATTACCGAAATTGCCCTGTGGTATTTTTCAGAAAACTTAAGCGCATTGCTCAAAACCACATCATTGTGGTTACGCCCCCTGCTTCGCTGTACGTCGCCAATAAAACGCTGTACAAACACACCGTCAACCCCATATTGCTGCATCCATTTAAAATGGGTTTCAACAGATGAAGCATCATATGAACTATAAAGGTAAGCATCGCTGCCATCGGCCCGTTTAAAGGGCGATTTATAGGTCTTTTTATATTCGCTTACGTCGGGCCATATATCGATATTGGTAAAGCCAGGTTCAAACCTACCATGCGATGTATAGTGATTCCATCCCCGGCCGGCCCCGTCTTCAGGAGCATTGAACCAACCCTGGTAACCAGCCATTACCAACCCCGTATAACTTTTAAATGCAGATGTTTTGCCGTGTTTCTGACTGTAGGCAACAGTGCATAGCAATAGCAGCAGGATGCTAAAAACTTGTTTTTTCATCAGGATAGTAATTGATATTTTTATTTTGTTGATTAGATCAGATAGCCCAGTTTTTATTTGGTTTTGGCCCCATTTCCAGTTCGAGCGTGCCGCCGGAGGTTAGTTGTTCATGAGTAAACCATGGCTTATTTAAAACTTCGCCGTTAAACTTTGCGCTCTGGATATATTTATTGATCACCGAGCAATTATTGGCTATCACTTTAAACTGCTTTCCGTTTGGCAAATTGATAGTAACTTTACTAAACACGGGACTTCCAATAGTATATACAGGTTTGCCGGGCGTAATTGGATAAAAGCCCATAGAAGAAAACACCACGAAGGCCGACATACCACCACCATCCTCGTCGCCAGGAATACCGAAAATGTTATCCTTGTACCATACATCGAGCAGGAAGCGGATCCGTTTCTGTGTTTTCCAGGGGGCGCCTACGTAATTATATAGATATGGGATATGGAAACTTGGCTCGTTACCCATTGAATACTGGCCAACCAAACCCGTAGCATCCGGAAATTTTGCCCAGAACTGGTACTTACTTCGATCAAGGCTTTCGCGGAATGTTTGATCCAGCTTCGCCTCAAAATTAGCCTTGCCACCCATTAAACCGATCAATCCGGGTATATCATGTTGTACCTGCCAAAGGTAAGTCCAGCCGTTATTTTCATCATAAAAATCACGTCCGCCCAGGCCGCCATCAAATTTAGGGTCGATATTGATCCAGTTGCCATCTTTATCCTTAGGAATAAACATTTTTTTATCGTCGTTCCATAGGTTTTTATAGTTAGATGCACGTTTTGCGAATATGGGCTGATCATCTGTTTTTTTCAATTCAGCCGCCAGCTCGCCAACAGCCCAATCATCATAACTGCCACCCAGGGTTACCGCAACAGCTTGTCTTTTCTCAAATGAATGCACGAGACTTACTGTTTCTTTTTCCCCTTTTTGCAGGGCCGGGAAATAGCCTTTGTTATAATAGAAATCATCCAGCTCGCATTTGGGACCGTTCTCCCAGGGCAGCATGGTGGCCTGTGTTGCATTTTTCAGGATACCTTCATATGCTTTTTCCACATCAAAGCCACGGATCCCTTTGCGATAATCGTCCAGGAACATCACTGTAGAGTGGAAACCATTCATACAAGGGTTATCTCCAAACAAAACCGGGAAGGTTGGCATCCAGCCACTTTGCCGATACATGTTCACATAGGAGTTCAGCATGTCCGATTCCATGGCAGGGTTCAGGATCGACCTGAGCGGGTGTAATGCCAAATAAGTATCCCATACCCAGTCGTCTACGTAAAAAGGCCTGTTGCTGTCATGCACTTTTTTATCGTAACCACTGTAATAATGCCCATCCTCATTAATATCAACCATACGCTCATTACTGCGGTACAGGGCAGTATAAAACGATCGGCGCTGAGCTACTGTACCGCCTTCAACCTGTACCTGGTTCATCACCTTTGCCCATGCATTTTTAGCAGCCTGCATTAAAGTTGCAAAGTCGATCCCGGTAAATTCATCTTTAAAATTCTGCTTTGCCTGCCCGGCGCTTACGTAGGATATAGCATACTTAAATTCAATATTATCCGGAGCATCACCTGAAAATGTGATAAATGACCGGGCATCCTTACCTTCTATTGATGTTTGTTTGGTTAAAACGCCATCCTTAATTACTCCGGCCGTTCCTTTTGCACTAAACTGTCCATAAACATATACTTTAATATCATCATGATAGGTTTCTGTGCCGGTTACCTCATTGCCGCCGGTAAAGTTCCAACTGGATGCCCCCTCGTTATATACACTAAACAGAATGCTTTTAGCTGCTGTTTTAGCAGGAAAAGAGAACCTATACATGCCCACTTTTTTGCCTGGCGTAAACAAAACTGTAATATCCTTATCAATAAGATAAGTAGAGTAATACCATGGACGGGTTATTTCCAGGTCGTGATCATAAGGCATTTTCTGATTCCAGGAATCGGCACTGAGTGGTCTGTCATCGGGCTTTATGGCAAAAACCTCGCCCAGCCTGTGCGAAACCATATTTAGCGGAAAACCCGAGATTTGATCGTCAATATAATCGGCCCGTTTAGGGTACATCCTGATCATTTGATTGGGCAGGTGCATTGTAGGCCGGGTGGGCTCCAAAAGTTGCCCCACGTTACCAATTCGTGGGTCTATGTATTCTAAATTACTATCGGTGTCTTGCGCGTGGCTTGTTCCCGGGGCAGTAATACTCCACAAAGCACATAAAATAACCGGCTTTAACAACCGGGAAAAATGGTTAACCATCTGCTAAAATTTATAATTGGTTTATAGCCCCAAAATTGTTCATAAAGCTTAATGAACTATTAATATTTGATTAATCAGGAAAGAAAAACAGCCTTTGTAACAGATTTATTCCAGAATTGAATTAAAATCGCGGTCAAAAGCTTCGCCATAAATCACTTTATACTCTTTGTTAAAGCTCTCAAAAGTATTTTTTGCCAGCGAGTGTTTGCCAATATGGGCAAGGGCTTTACATTTCAATATCATTGCTTCCTCATTTACCGGGTCGAAGTAGAAAATATCATTGGCCAGCTTTATTAAAAACTCGGGATCGTCGGCTATTTCAATACTGTTTGCAAATTGTATATAGGAATCAATGATCTCGTTGGATACCTCGGATTTAAAAGTATCAAGCCATTCGTATTCAATGTTCGATAAAAAATTACCCCTTTGGGTAATATGGGTGAGCTGGATAATTTTTTGCTTATTAAGCCTGGTTTTATTGGATACGATGTTGAGGTAGTTGTGATAATCAACCAATATGCTGTTATAATCGATCGCTATCTTCCAGTAACCAGTATCTTTTGATAAATGGCAATGCCCCATTTTATCCAGCAGCGATTTGAGTTTGGCAATATTTACCGAACGGTTGTTACGGGCGCTTTTTTCTGATTTATCAAACCAAAGTATCTCGTTTAGCTTTTCAGAACTCACCCCCCTGTCCAGCTTTACCGAGTACAGTAAAATAACCAAAAACAACTCTTTTAATAAAGGCGTAAAATATTTGGTGATCTCGTTCCCTTCGGGCGTAAAAAGCTGAAGATCGCCAAATAAAAATATAGCATTCCTGTTGCGGGTCTGATCGTCTGTTATAAGTGCTGGCTCAGCAAACGGGGCTATTATGGGCAAATCATCAGCAGATTTAGACGCTACCGGGATATATGCTTTTTTCCACCGACGAGCAATAACTACAGCCAATAACAAACTTAAACCAGCTGCACACACACCGCTTATCCATAAGAAATAATTGATATGACTGGTCTCAACTATCTTATCGGCCAATGGCTCGGGCGGACTTAACAGAGAATAGATCTTGATTCTTGTACGTTCGTTTTCTCTGAAAAGCGTAACAGCCAAAAACTTGCCACTGTGCGGGAAATAGCCCAAATCGGCATAGGAGTGAATATCATGAAAAAGAAAAGGAATGGTATCACCCACCCGGTGATAGCTTGCCTTATCTAACGATCCCTGGATAAGCTGAAGGCTTGAATTAAATTTATGCTGAGGAAAAATGAGCCCGTGGTACGACCTGTTTTTTTCGTTGATAACCAGGGAGTTTGCAAATACAAAATCTTCATTTTTAACATCGATAGTAAACAGTTTTTTAAAGGACTTGTCCTTAACCGAAAACCGCATCATATCGTACAAGTTACGCGGGTTTACAATCTGCTGCCCCGAAGCGCTGCCATATCCGCCTATTACATAAGCGGTATCGCCTTTTGCGTTGATACCCAGACCAGCCAAATAGCGTGGGGTAAAGGTGTCGCCTTTTACCTTTATTTTTTGCCAGTTATTGGTAATTACATTATAACGTTTCACACTATCCTTATACACCAGTTGCCCGTAGCCGCCAATAGTATATATGGAGCTATCTGTTTTACTATAAAACTTATTCAGGTGTCCATTATTGGTTGCAAGGCTTTTGAAACCTTTGTTCCATCGGCCGGCATTAAAATCATAGGTAGCAATGGCCATCTGGTCGATATATAAATAATATAATTTATTATTACCAGATAGTGCCTGGTCGCCGGGCACCAGCAGCTGCCTGCCCGAATGATAAGCCGTACTTTTTAACTGCTGCGTTTTGTTCACCGAAAAAGTAACCAACGAGTCCTGGGAGATTATGTTAACGACTTCATTAGTTGCGTCAAAGGCAAGGCTGGCATCGCCCGGCACCGTAAATTCTTTTTCCATTTGCCAGTTACGATGGCGGGCCCTTATCCATAAGGGGTTTGTTACCGTTCCGTTATTTTGGTTCACACTTTCATTGGCAATACAACCCTCCCACTCGCTAAGTGGCCAGTTGGCTAACAATTTACCACTTTGTATTACATTTACATTCCTTAATTTTAAAGGTGGAAGATCGGTGGTTTGGTATTGGCGGTAAACGTTAGCACCAAAAAGTAATTTATAATTTTTACTTTGCTGCAGATGAACTTCCGACTCGGAGAATGATTCCCGCCCCGAAAATACGGTGATCTTATCATTTCTATAGTCAATTAACAACCGCAGCTTGTTCCAGTGCTCAAACAATAGTTTTTCATCAATATTGAAGGATATTTTTGAAAGCCGTTCGCCTATGATAATCTTAAAATGCCGGGTGTTGGCCTGGTTGTCGTATACTAAGTCGATATTCTGTTTATGATCGTCTACTATCCTTAATATATATCCAAAATAAATTTCATGATTGGGCATGAAAGACAAGTCAAATAAAATTTCAAGGTTGTCTTTTGGCGAAACATTGCCCAGGCTTAAGTCTAAAGTAGTTCGTTTGTCCTGTACCACTTCGTGGCTATAAAACCCAAGCCCGTACGATTGCGCATTGACTGGCAATATGGATAGGATATTTAATACAATAACCGTTATAGTTCCCGATAAAAAAAATCTCATGTTCGTAAGTACACATTAAGCATTAAAACTTAAGTACCCGGCGTATAGTTTATAATTCAGGTTATAAAACATGCAGTATAGTTAGGTTACATGTGATGCGCTTGCTAAATTACAATAAAAACCATACAGATTCAAGGAATATAACTTTATATAAAGCAATAATGCCATAGAAGTTTAAGCCTGGTAATTGGCATAAATTTAACAAATAGCAATACTAATTTAACATTTGTTTTTGCCAGATATTCAGGGCAATTGGTATCCGGTGGCCTGCAAAATAAACTCAACAATAGGAGTGGGATTTGGCAGGCTATGAGGGTGGTGTTTAAACCCAGGTTTATGTACACTTATAATAAATTTCATCCCGCTTTATTATTGCTTCGTCATGTCCACCACATCGGTCATGCGGCTTTCAGGGGTAACTTTTAGGTTAGTGAGCTTTCCGTTTATAACCTTTCCTTCTACAGTTGTGCTATATGGTGCATTGAGTTTAAAATCGGCATCCCAACCAACGGGCCAGGCAGGTAAAAGCATTATTTTTTTACCGTCAGCCTGCATCAGCATTTGCTGCAGGCCATTTTCGCCGTTGCCGCCGTTATCCTCATCGGGCATGTAATCGTTAGCTTTATCCCAAAAGGCCGGAAACTTAAGGTTAGGATCTTTACGTGTAAGAGCAAAGCTTACATATTCTTTAGCCACATCGGCATCGCCTATCATGGCAGCCTGTATGGGGTCTTGCACCCAACAGCCTTTTGAGCGCTGTTTGCGTACATCAAAAGTATTTACAGCTACGTCCAGATCCGGCTTTCCTAAACCATAAATACGAAACGGGTATACAGCATATAGTTCGGGGTTTTCACTATTAAATGATTTTGCTGTTTGAGAGCCCGTGTAAGGCAGCAATACCGTTTTGCCGTTATTATTTGATATTGGCAATGGCGGCAGCTCATTATAGAGTTTTTGCCATTGCAAAAGTGTCTTTTCATCCACGATACCGGCAGGTAGTTTTATCATCCGGCTAAGTACAGCGTGCAATCCGGCAATATCAGGCGCGGGATTATGCACTTTCCAAAACATTTCTATTGCGTTATCCGGATCAAGCAATAATTTCCCTGTACTATCGCGGCCAAAATGCTGATCAAAAAACTGTAGCCCGGCGGTTGCAACCGGCAATAAGATTTTCTTAGCAAATACGGTATCACCGGTGTATTCATAATAGTCAAGCATCATCATGCTCAGTTCCAATATGGGCGTAAAATAATGATTGGTATAATTTGCTTTCACATTGGGTCCCATGAAATTCAAGCCGCCCCAAAAGGGTGCGGTTTCTGCGAAATAAGCCCCACCATGATGGTAATATTGCTGAACCTGCGCCGCATTGGCCGGCAAAATATTGGCGTACATTTTAAACAATGGCTGCATTATATCAAAATCGCCGGCCATAAGTCTTGGCCAGTACATAGCCCTGGTATTTTGAAACCAATACTGGCCGCCCCACGCGCGAAAATCGGCATTCTCATTTTTAGCGGGGTTATCCACCACGAAAACAGACCCATTGAATTTTATAGGATAAGCTCCCTTGCCGGCACATGCGGTAACAAAGCGCTGCAAAACATAGCCTTGGGTAACATTACTTGCCTGTTCATCGCCATGCACAAATACCCAGCTGCGCTGCCAGAATTGCTGCCACCATTGCCGGTGAGTTAGTCGCGCTTGTTCAAGTTTCAGTTTTTCAATCTGCCTTACTTTTCTTTCGAGGTCAGATAACCATTGATTGCCGCTATACGAAACCGATGTTAAGGGGTAAATAGAGATCAGTTGTGATTTAACCTTTTTATCTGACTGTAAGGTTACTTTATCCACGTTCACCAGGTCTTTACCTTTAACAATGGCCCCAAAGGTAAGGTTGGCCAAATGAGGATCAGCTGTCGATGAGTTGTGATGATACCAGGCAATACGGTTCCTTTGATTATTTAAGATGGTATCCGTTAAACCCGCGCGCCAGTTTTCGAGTTTTACCTTTATAGTTGCGGGTTTAGCACTTTGAGCTTCTACCCTTATTACCGGGTTATTGGCATCAACCCAAACACGTAAGGTTACAGGAGACGTACCCTCTCCTTCCTGTATCACTATTTCGCCTGTTTTTAATTTAAGTACCTGTTTAAAAAGCAAACTATTAGCTAAAGGATTAGGATTTACTGATACCCTGATGGCCCCCAGCTTCATCAGCACGCCGCCCTGTTTCATCCACTCATCTTTTTGGGTATCCGGTTCACCTCCCCAGGCATCGGTTTTACTGATGTAGAAAACCAGGTCTCCGTTTTTCTCAACCCAAACGTTAAGTCCAATATCACCATTCCCCAATGGCATGGATTGTGCAGACCCCGGGCCCGGGGTATTCCAGCTCACATTATATTTATCAAGCAAAGTATCAACCACAACTTCTGGTTTGGCAAAAGCTGTAGCAACTATCGTAAAAAACAGGACTATATTAATCAGCAGGACTTTCTTTTTCATTTTTTATTTGGCAGACGATCAAATGAGGAAACAATTTTAAAAATAACAGAAAGTAATTTGGCTTGCATAACCTATTTTATGCAGGGTGTACTAAAACAAAACGATATGATACTCTCAAATTCCTCCCGGCACGGAGAGTGCTCATTAATTGTTAATACAAATAAAGCTGTATAACTTAATAAATCATTAAAAAAGCATTAACAATAAAGCTTAATATAAACCAGTTGCTAAATATTGTATAGTAGACGGACCGCATCTATTAGGGCTATCTTATAGCTCCCATTTTCTCCAATGGTCACGTTGATATCTTCAGGAAAATTGATGTTCAATTTTCGAATCCCTTCATAGTTTTCGATTGCAATATAGGATTAACCACAAATCTAAAACAGGTTAACTGTAGGCAGGTAGTAAAAGCTGCTTTTTATTACACCAAAAAAAATAAAAAAAACATTTGGTTGTATCAAAAAAGCCTCTTACTTTTATTAAAGAATAGAACAGAACAGAATAACCAATTATTCAACAACCAAACCAATTATTATGAAAAAAAAAGTACCACCTAAAAAACTGGGCATGTATGTATTATGCCTTATTTTGCTACTTTGTTACCAGCAGGGTTTTGCTCAGCAAAAAAGAAGTGTATCTGGCCATGTAACCGACGAACACGGCCAAGCTCTTCCCGGAGTAAGTATTTTGCTTGACGGAACTGCTGAAGGCACAAGTACCGATGTGAACGGATTTTACAAGATCAGCGCTCCTGAAACCAATGCAAAGCTATCTTTCTCCTTTATCGGTTATTTGAAAAAAATAGTCGCGGTTACCAAAGACTGGAATGGAGATGTTACTATGGCACCGGATAAAGCCTCGGGAAACCTTGGAGAAGTGGTGGTGATTGGCTATGGTACACGAAAAAAAGCAAACCTCACCGGAGCTGTAAGTACCATTAAGGGGACAGAACTGGAGAAGTCGCCGGTTGCTAACGTATCCAATACGCTTGCAGGCGCTGTACCGGGGCTGATTGTTAACACCCGGAGCGGTGAACCCGGCGCCGATGATGCCAGTATCCTCGTCAGGGGAAAAGGTACCCTGGGTAATACTAACCCGCTGGTTGTGATAGATGGTATCCCTGATCGCGGTTTTAACCGGTTAGACCCTGCCGATATTGAATCTTTCACTGTTTTAAAGGACGCAACCGGATCTATTTACGGTGCCAGGGCCGCAAACGGTGTTATACTCATTACTACCAAAAGAGGTACAGCAGGGAAAACCACCTTATCATTTACGTCTAACTTTTCCATGACGCAGCCTACCAGGGTCCCCAAAATGCTAAACTCCTGGCAGTTTGCGCAATCGGCCAACGAATATGACGACCTGGTTGGTCAGCAGCATGAATATACAGCCGATGATATTCAAAAATACAAAGATGGCTCCGACCCGCTTGGCCACCCAAATACCAACTGGTGGAAAGCGGTGATGAGAAACTGGGCTACACAAACCAATAATGTGTTAACGTTAAGAGGCGGTTCGGATAAGGTAAAATATTACATTTCGGGCCAGCACCTGTTCCAGAACAGCATGTATAACAGCGGCACAGATTATTACAAAAATGATAATGCCCGCGCCAATATCGACATCTCCGCTACTGATAATTTCAAGATTGGTGTGGATGTGATGTACCGCGCTGAATACAAAAATGGCGAAGCGCCAGGATACGACGCCAATGCCATATTCAGCCAGCTGTGGAATGCGTATCCTTACCTTATACCAGTATATCCAAATGGTAAAGTTGGCGTGGGTATTGGTGGCGGTCCTGCCACCAGTATGGTATATATATTGAATGGCGACCTGGGCTATACCCATAACAATTATAACTTTTTGCAGACGAAAACATCGTTCAGCTGGGCATTACCGAAGGTAACACCAGGCCTGCACCTTGACGGCTATTTTGCATACGATGTAAACTCAAACCAGTATAAAGGATTTAACGCGCTGCCGCCTCCTGCTTATAGTTACAATAAAACAACAGGCAATTATGACGAGTTTACTTCTACCGTTCCGCCTAATTTATCCATCACCAATAGCCAAACTGTAAGCAGGCTGGTTAACATTAAACTGGGCTACGAGCATAAGTTTAAGAAACATGGCATCGAAGCATTTGTAGCCTATGAGCAGCAACAACAAACGTATACGGAGCTGGATGCCTACCGTACCGGTTTTTTGAGTAATAACGTAACCGAATTATTTGCCGGCAGCACCATGGGCCAAACCAACAACTCTATTACTACACAATTCGCCCGTCAAAACTTTATTAGTAGGTTATCTTACAATTATGATGACAGGTACCTGCTGGATTACAATATGCGTTATGACGGCTCTCCTAACTTTCCGGCAGGCAAACGCTTTGGCTTCTTCCCCTCCTTGTCAGCCGCCTGGCGCATCTCGCAGGAAAGCTTCTTTCATTCCTCTGTAATTGATGACCTGAAACTGAGAGGGTCATGGGGAAAAACCGGTAATGATGCTGTTAATGCCTTCCAGTATATCCAAACCTATGGGCTTCAGGCAGGTCAGATATCACAATACCTGGGGGCAGGCTATTATTTTGGCCCAAATGCTACCCAGGTACCCGGCTTCTCTTTGGGTCCAACGCCAAATACCAATATCACCTGGGAAGTGGCTACAACCACCAACCTCGGGATTGATGCCCAGTTATTTCACGCGCTTTCCATTAGTGTAGATGTTTTTCGTTCATCAAGGAACAATATACTGGTTGCACCAAGTGCTGCGGTACCCGACTATACAGGTCTTACTTTACCCGATGTAAACCTGGGCAAGGTAAATAACAAGGGTATAGAACTGGACCTGGGTTATAATAAAAAACTAAACGAAGATTTTTCTTTCAATGTTAACAGCAATATGACCTATGCTGTTAATAAGGTAATATACGGTGCCGAGCCGGCAAACGTACCGGCTTACCAGCGCGTAACAGGCTACCCCATTGATTCATGGTTGCTTTACCAGGCCGATGGCATTTTCCAAAATACCACTGAATTGAATGCCTCACCCCACCCAACAGGTACAGGTGTTGGCGATATCAGGTATAAGGATATAAACGGAGACGGTGCGATAAACGACCTGGACAAGGTAAGAAGTACGCTTTCAAACACGCCGCAGATCCTTTACGGTCTCACCCTTGGCGGACGGTATAAGAACTTCGATTTTACCATATTTTTCCAGGGACAGGCCAAATCCAAAGCCATTTTGTTACCAAGCGGACTGAATATGGCCGAAGAATTTTTCACAGGCCGCTGGCAAAAAGAAGGGGATGATACTTATCCGCGCACATTCAACGGCCCAACAAGCCGAACCTTTGGTTCAAACGCTTATCCATCAACTTTCTGGCTTCGCAATGATGCCTTTCTGCGCCTGAAAAACGTAGAGCTTGGCTATAGCTTTTCTAAAGATCTGTTAGCCAGGATAAAGGTAAAGGCAGCAAGGGTATTCGTAAGTGGAAACAACCTGTTCTCCATTGACAGCTTTGGCCCTTCGTTCGACCCTGAAAGTGCTACCGGAACAGTTAATAACGGCAGGATCTATCCGCAGCAACGGATCATCAATCTTGGGGTAAATGTTACATTTTAAATGATTTACGCAATGAAAAAAATAGTCAATATATTCAGTTTAGTACTGCTGCTGTTTACAGGTATCTCCTGTAAAAAAGTGCTCGACTTGCAGCCAACCAGCTCCTTTTCAACCAATACGGTTTGGACTGACCCTGCGCTTATCCAGGTATTTGTTAACCAGATATATAAAGAATCTGTATTTGCATTTAAAGATGGCGGGTTTGGATGGGGTTCGCAAACGGATGAGCTATACAGTAACTTTAACTGGTGTCATGAAAATACCTATATCCTGGGGCAGGCTACCCCTGATAACCAGGGCAGCTCATTTCCTTTAAACTACAGTTCTACATTAAATTATTGGTCAACCCTGTACAGCACCATTCAAAAAACAAACCAGTTTTTTCAAAATGTGGTACAGGCGGATACTGTGGGCCACGGTGCACAACTCAATAATATGAAAGGCGAAGTTCACTTTTTAAGAGCATTATGTTATTTCGAGTTGTTAAAGCGTTTTGGCGGGGTTCCATTAATCACCAAAGTTTACACGGCCAATGACAACACCTTTAATGAGTCAAGGGCCACCTGGGACCAGACAAGAGATTTTATCCTGACTGATATTGCCGCTGCCATACTTCCCAAAAGCTACAGCAGTACCGATAATTATGGCAAAGCAACCCTGGGTGCTGCGCTTGCGCTTAAATCGCGCCTGTTGCTGTATGCGGCAAGCCCTACTTACAACACTTCAAATGACGCAGGCCGGTGGCAGGCTGCTTCTGACGCGGCAAAGGCTGTTATCGATTTAGGCCAATATTCGCTGCATGGTAATTCCTCAACCTATAACACCATTTTTACCGACTTTTTTAACAGCGAGGTGATATTTTCGAGGGTATTCAATGCTACCGTTCAGGAAGACAGGTATAACACGCTTTACCGCGACCTTAGCCCGAACGGATATAACGGATATAGCGCCTACAACGTACTGGAACAAATGGTAGAAGATTTTGACATGGCAGATGGAACGCCGTTTAGCTGGGCCAATAATGGGGCAAATCCATACCAGAACAGGGATCCCCGTTTTTATGCGGACATCCTGTTTAACGGATCGCCTTTTCAGAGCCGTGGCGCGCAGTTTTATGAAGGAGGACTTGACTCAAAAGGTAGCCCCTTGTCTCCATGGAACGCTTCAAAAACAGGTTACACCATGAGAAAAATGGTTGACGAAAGCTATAATTTTAATATCCAGCCTTATAGCGCCTGTCAATGGGTGTCTTTCCGTTTGGCAGAAATCTATTTAAATTATGCAGAAGCACAGGCTGCACTTGGCAACAGCGGACAGGCATTGCTTTACCTCAACAAGATAAGGGACAGGGCCGGGATGCCGGCAATAACAGCAACAGGAGCAGCTTTAACAGAGGCAATACGACATGAACGAAGAATTGAGCTATGTTTTGAAGGACACCGGTACTTTGACCTGCGCCGTTGGGGAATGGCCGAAATTGGCTCAAAAGATGGTTTGGGCATTACTATTACGCCAACCTCCCCTGCCAATACTTCCTTTACTTATAAGGTAGTTACGATGCAAAAAAGGACATGGGTGCCCAGCTTTTATTATTATCCTATTCCCCGCAAGGAGATCCAGATTAATCCTAACCTGAAGCAAAACCCTAATTACAATTAAAACAAATGATATATGAAAAAAGGCAGCAGGCCAGCTGCCTTTTTTTGCTTACTTTGGCTAAAACTAAGTGTATTTAATGGATAGAATTTTTGAAGAAATAAGGAAGCTGGCCGAAATCCCATCTTACTCAAAGCATGACCGTTTTGTACAGGGGATTATCAATTCCATCGACGAAAAAATAATTGGCCAGGATGAAATGCTGCCATCTGTAAACCGGCTGATTAAAGAGCTTGGTTTTTCAAGGGAAACCATTGTGAAAGGCTACAAAGACCTGATCAGCCGCGGAATTGTGGAAGCGAAAAACCGTTTGGGCTATTTTGTAGGTAATGGCAATACCGGGCAAACTTTAAACGTAGCGTTGCTGATGTATAACCTGGATACTTTTGAAGAGCAGTTTTACCGGAATTTCAGGCATGAACTGGGCGAAAATGTACAGCTAACCCCTTATTTCCACCATGGCAATATCGAAATCTTTGAAACTATCCTGCTGCAAATAAAAGGCAAATACGGCATGTATGTAGTTGCCCCTATTCCGCATCCCAAAACAAAGGAACTATTGGAAAGTATCCCACGTAATAAATTCCTGATGTTTGACCGCTTTGAACAATTGGATGGGGAATTTAACCACATTACCCAGGAGTTTGGAGATGCATCCTATGCTGTTTTTTCAAAGCTGGCACCCAAAATAAAACAGTTTGATGAATTTATATTTTATCATTCCCCAGGTTCATTAGATCCGAAAGAGATCGTACAATCTTTTAAAAAGTTTTTGAAAGAATTTAACATCAAAGGCAGGATGGAGGAAGAATACGTTCCAGGCTCGGTTGAGAAAGGCAAAGTATATTTCACGCTGGATAACTTTGCCTTATGGCAGATTATACGTGACTGCAAAACCCAAAAACTTAAGCCCGGTAAAGACCTGGGCGTGTTATCGCATAATGATGAGCCCGCTAAAGAGATCATCGGGATCACCACCTTTTCTGCAGATTTCTCGAACATGGGAAAAATGGCCGGCCAGGCTGTTTTATCAAAAGAAAAAATACAGCTTACCGTTCCCATGAACCTGTTTGAAAGGCATACGCTTTAGGCATTGGTGATGAACGCCAGCATGATCATCGGCTTTCTTTTTTTTACCGGTATAGTGGCTTTTGCATCCTGGTACAAATATGGCAAAACTAAGGTCAAAACATTAAACGGGCTGTTCTTTGCAAACCGGAGCCTTAGTTTTTTACTGGTTGGCGGCGGATTGTTGTTTACCAATATCAATACAGCCTCCATCATTGGTGAAAACGAGCTAACCTATACCAATAACATGACCGTTATGGCCTGGGGTGTAACTTCGGTATTAGCCATGCTGATGGTATCAGAATTTATTATGCCGCGGTACATTAAAATGGGTATAGCAACCACACCCGATTTTTTAACCGCAAGGTATGGAGGTGGCGTTGGCAAATTAGTTTCGGTTATATTTTTAGTCAGTTATATATTCAATCTACTTCCATCAGTATTATATGCTGGTGCAGTGGCCTTTAATGGTTTATTTCACTTTTCGGACGTTTGGAAAATAGAGTACTGGACTGTTATCCTGATCCTGGTTTGGATAATGGGAACAATCGGTTGCCTTTTTTCTATGTTGGGCGGATTGAAGGCAATTACCACATTGGATATCCTGCTTGGCATTGGTTTTTTTACCGGGGGAATCCTGCTGCCGTTCTTTGGGTTAAAATATATAGGCCACGGCAATATCCAGGCTGGTTTACACCTCGTGCTTACCGTGCATAAGGAGCATTTAAATAGTATTGGCTCGTCATCAGATGCTATCCCCTTCGGTACATTGTTCACCGGCATGTTACTGGTCAATCTCTATTACTGGGGTACCGAGCAATATATCATCCAACAGGTGCTTGCATCAAAAGACCTTGAAACTTCTCAAAAAGGTTTAGCCTTAGCCTCTTTAGGAAAACTGATTTCTCCCTTGCTATTAAATATACCCGGCATTATAGCGGTACATATTTTTTCAAAAATGCATAATACCGCCGAGGTGTTTCCAAGATTGGACAGCCTGGTATCCCCTCCTTTTATAGCCGGCTTTATTGCCGCAGTGATATTTGTTGCCGCCCTCACCACTTTTAATGCGGGCCTTAACAGCTCCAGCACATTGTTTATGCTGAACATTTATAAGCCGTGGTTACAGAAACATTCAAAGCAGGTTCCGGAAAAAAAGTTACTAAGGACAGCCAAGCAATTTGAAATTATAGTTTGCCTGGCTGCAATGTTCATTGCCCCGCTCATCCTGTTTGTTAAAAATGGTTTTTATACTTATGTGCAAATAGTTAACGGCTTTTTTAACGTGCCCATATTTACTATTATGTTTATGGGCTTTGTTACAACAAAAGTTCCTGCAATCGCGGCTAAAGCAGGCTTGATCTTTTTTATTGTATGCTATGCCATTTCGCAGTTAGTTTTTGATACGCATGTCCATTTCCTCCATATCCTGGCCATTTTATTCGTGGTTACCTGTGGTATAATGCTCGTTATTGGTAAATTATACCCTATGCCCATTCCGTATACGCTAAAGCTGAATAATGTAGTGGATATAAAACCCTGGAAAAACCGCCATTACTATACCATGATATTGCTTGTTCTGATGGTAATGCTGTTTATTGTTTTCTCGCCGCTTATTCTTTCAAAATAATTTTGGCGCTACAAAAATATTTAATATATTTATAGAATAGAACAGAATAGATTTTTTGCAAGCAGAGTGAACTCTACTCTATGGTCAAATGATCATACAAGTTCAAATTTGATACACCAATACATTAACCTCATAATTACAATTTATAACTTACACAACATGGTTTTGCTTAAATACAAAGCGGCTTTACTTTTATTTCTTTTGATTGGCTACAAAACTATTGCCCAGGAAAAAGAGATCATTTTTACCTCATCTGATAAAGAGCTTGTGCAGTCGTTCAACTGGGCTAAAGAAACGGCGCTACATTACAAAGGTGCAGATACCGACCCTGTGGGCCCCTGGTATGAATCCGCCCTTCCACCCAGATCGGCATTTTGTATGCGCGACGTATCCCATCAGTGCATCGGAGCCGAGATATTAGGACTGAGCCGCCAAAACACGAATATGTTTAACCTCTTCGCGGCTAACATCACCCAGTCGAAAGACTGGTGCACCTATTGGGAAATCAATAAATGGGCAAAACCGGCGCCCGATGATTACCGGAACGACAAGGAATTCTGGTATAACCTGCCCGCCAATTTCGATGTTTTAAATGCAAGCTGGCGGATGTACCTTTGGACCGGCGACAGCCATTATATTAACGCTCCTGCTTTTGTCAATTTTCAACAAAAAACGGTAAAGGAATATATAGACACCTGGGTACTTTCGCCAGATTCTTTGCTCAAAAGGCCCGCCCATCCTAATGCGCCGGTACCTTATTACGAAAACGATTCGTTTCACCGGTGCCGCGGGTTACCTTCTTATTCTGAAGGTGTACCAAATTTAAAAACCGGGGCCGACCTGGTTGCAGCCCTGTACCGGGGAATGCTTACCTATTCGGAAATCATGACCACAAAAGGAAAGCTTAAAGAAGCTGCACTTTATGCGCAAAAGGCGCAACAGTACAGGAAACACCTGGAGGCTGATTGGTGGAACGAAAAAGACAATCAGTACTATACCTATTACAGTAACAATAACCAATTTGGTATGCAGGAAGGGGAAACCTTTCTGCTTTGGTTTGATGCTTTGAAAGATACTGTAAGAGCAAATAAAACAATTAAACGTGTCGCTGCTTCGAGGTGGAACGTTGAAAACATGTCCTATTACCCATATCTGCTTTATAAATTTGGTGAGTGGGAAAAGGCAAGAGAATACATCCTATTCCTATCTAACCCATCAACAGCAAGGCGTGAATATCCCGAAGTATCCTATGGTATAATTGAAGGAGTTGTGCAGGGCTTAATGGGGATTTCTCCCGATGCGCGTACCAAAACCCTGGGCACCATTTATAAAACCAGCACAGCAGGCAATGCGGCTGTTACTCACTTATCCCTTTTACGCACCACCGTTAATTTAGCGCATGTGAGCAGGCAGCAATCAATTATTACTAATACTGGGAAACGACCATTTAAATGGAAAGCGATGTTCTATGGTGCATTTAAACGGGCTAACGTTAATGGAAATACCGTTACCTTAAAAAAAGGAACTGATGACCAAAACAGGGCGATATCTTTTCTGGAAACTAATGTAACACCCGGTCAGAAAGTAAACATCAAAGTGTATTAATCTTATCGTAATTTCCATCGTCCACATTTATGAAAATCTTTAAAGACTTTCTTTTTTCAACTTTAGTTATCCTGTTCACTCATTTAACAATCTATGCACAGCAACAAAATTTACCGGTACAAAATGACAGGTGGACCATTCAACAAAACGGTGGCATATCCTGGAAAATAAGTAATAGGCTACCTCATTCCGACCACATCGAAATGTCGGGAGAAAAGGTTTCGTTATGGGTTGGTTACCGTATAGATACGCCCGGTTTAGCTAACATTACCCGTACGGTAGTTTTCCCTACCTTCAGGATGTTGCCCGATGATACCCGAAGCCATATAACACACACCTTTCAGGATAATGAACTGCCCCGGATCTATATCGATAATAAACTGCTGACAATTAATAATGCCACCCAGGGAGTAGCGGCCGGTGATATACCCCTGAAGGTGAAAAGTATTAGCCAGCGCGGTATTATGCGCATATCCGCCCAAGCCGGGAACACCAGGCTGGTAGATATTGAGCGGAGCCTGTTTCCATCGGTAGATAAACCATTAGCTGTAGAAAAATTTAAGCTAACCAACGTTAGCAATAAACCGGTAACGGTTTCAATGGAAAAGTTAAAACGGGAGGTGACAACAGACTCACTTACCAGCAAATCATCGCCACATACAGTGATCATAAAATCGGTTAATGATGGAATCCATGTATTACAGCCCGGCCAGTCCTCTACTTTTTCAATTTGTTATCTTGCCACCAACCATCCTAATACCTTGGCTTCGGTGAATCCTGATCTGGAAGAAAAGCACAGGGAAAAACGAATAGCAGAAATCATGAGGCCCCTGCAACTGCAAACACCAGACAGCATACTAAACACTGAATTTGCTTTTGCCAAAATACGTGCTACAGAAAGCATCTTTAAAACAAAAAGTGGTTATATGCACGGCCCAGGTGGCCTATCCTACTACGCGGCTATCTGGGCCAATGACCAGGCAGAATACGTTAGCCCCTATTTTGCTTTTTCTGGCGATAGCATAGGAAACTTATCGGCCATGAATTGTTACCGGTTGTTTGCGCGTTATATGAATCCGCAGTATAAACCGATTCCAAGCTCTATAGTTGCCGAAGGCGATACTACCTGGAATGGCGCAGGTGACCGCGGCGACCAGGCCATGATCGCCTATGGTGCAGCAAGGTACGCGCTGACCTCTGGGAACATTGATTCTGCTAAAAAACTATGGCCCTTAATAACCTGGTGCCTGGAGTACAGCCGCCGGCACATTAACCAGCAAGGGGTAGTAACATCTGACGCAGATGAATTGGAAGGGAGATTTCCAGCCGGTAAGGCTAATTTATCTACCAACTGCTTGTATTATGACGCCTTGATCTCCGCGGCTTTTCTTAGTAAACAACTTCATCTATCCGGCAAAATAACTGCCGGCTATAATCAGGAGGCCATCCGGTTAAAAGCAAACATTGAGAAGTATTTTGGAGCCTCGATTGATAATTACAAAACGTATAAGTACTACGAAACAAACAATACTTTACGGGCCTGGATCTGTATGCCCCTGGCAATGGGAATTTTTGACCGGAGCAAAGGAACTATCGATGCGCTATTTTCCCCACAACTATGGACAGCCGATGGCTTAGCTACCGAACAGGGAAAAGATACTTTCTGGGATCGCTCTACCCTATATGCCTTGCGGGGAGTGCTGCAGGCCGGCGAAACCGAGAAAGCACTTACATTTTTACATTATTATTCACGCAGAAGACTTTTGGGCGAACACGTTCCTTACCCTGTTGAAGCCTACCCCGAGGGCAACCAAAGGCACTTATCGGCCGAAAGTGGCTTATATTGCCGAATTTTCATTGAAGGACTGTTCGGGATCAGACCTACCGGATTAAATAAATTCAACTGTACCCCCAGGTTGCCCAAAAACTGGAAAGTGATGGCTTTAAATAATATTCATGCCTTTGGGGCCGAGTTTGATTTAACGGTTGCTAAGCAAAGTGACGGAAAAATAGAAATATCCATACTTAAAGGAATGAGCAGACATACCTATATTATTCAAAACGGAGAAACCGCGTATATCCAAATATAGTTTGCTTGTGTGGATAATATAAATCCGTTGCCCGCCTATTCCCAAAAAATAAGAGAAGAGGCTGTCTCAAAAGGGACAGCCTCTTTTTTAAAAAATAAGCCTAATCCAGGTCAGGTTATTTTATTGATTTACCCGGAATGATTCGTAAGTCTGTGCAGCAGTGCGATTACAGGTCATGGCCTGCGTACCATTTTCGCTCGAAACAAATTTCGCGTTGTTTCCCTTTAGCGAAAATGTGCCATTCCCGTTGTTTATCCAATCAAATTGTTCCCATGCCCCAATCGATGTCCTGTTGCAATTTATAGCCTGGGTACCGTTTTCGGAAGATACATATTTACCCTGGCTCATCAGGGCTACCTTACCTCCCCCGGCATCAACAATTGTAAATTGCTCCCAGCCCTGGGCGGTAGCCCGGTTACAATTCATAGCCTGGGTACCGTTTTCGCTGCTGACATAAAGATTATTGTTTCCCTTGATGGTAATTGTTTGCCCTATTGGTGCCGGAACACTGCCGGATACTACCGGTAGCGTAGGGCGTGTAGCTGTAAGCCCGATCTGGCCTTTCAGCATCCTGCCACCATCGCCTGTAAGGCGTAAATAATAATCTGCAGAACAAGCCGTGCCATCTTCATCCAACGATAAAAAGCCCAAACCAGCGGGCGTATAGGCCGAAGTCTCGGTAGTTTTGGCAATCTGGTTCCCCTCATTATATTCATCAAACATAGAAATGTAAATGCCCTGGGCGCCCAACCTTACCATGTTATAAAATTGCCTCCACATAAAATCGCCATGAACCCTTTGATGTTTTTGTAAATCTCCCGGTAAAACACACGGCTGGTAATCAATGCCGTTAGTGTTACAGTAAGCCTGATCGCCAACATTATGGTCGGTGTAGAAACCATCGGTGCCAGAAATATCAGAGATCTTTCCAATCATCCAGGGCGAAATCATGTTCAGCGCGTTATAAGTCGCCAAAAAGTCTGGCCTAACTTCGGTACTATTCGTGTCGCGCCAATAAGCAGGTACACCACCAATTATATAACAGCCCTGGGCTTTGAACCAGTTAATGACATCAAGGCATGCGGCCGCCGACCAGGGGTGATTGTTATCATTAAAGCCGAAACCCCATATGCATACAACAGGCTTCCCATTTTGTTTAGCGTAAGCCGTTGACGACGTATAGGCAGACATTTTATTGGTCCAGTCTGTTTTAATTTCCGATTGCATGTTAGTCCAGCCGCCCACATCATACATAATGTAAAATTTACGACCGTAGGTTTCGGCTGCCGTTTTAACTTTAGCAGTGATAGCATCTCGGATTGGCCCTTCCTGTCCGTTGGGATTAAATCGCTGTAAGGCCGCTCCATCTATATTGTTTTGTTGCATCCATAAAAAATGGGTATTTACTGTTTGATCATTGAATGAAGAGAACAACTTGGCTGGCTGACCATTGCCCAGATTGCCAAAGTTGGATGCTGTGTAGGTGCTGGTATATTCGCGAACATCCGGCCAGGATATGATACTTGCATTGGTTGGCGTTGGGACACCAAAAGGGTCGCCGGAGGCGTAATGCCACCAGGTATTAAGGGGCGAGCCATCGCCCGGCGCTGCAAACCAGCCCTGGTAGCCTACTATTACTTTACCTACAACATCGCCGACAGCAGAAGCCGTAGTTTTAAGCTTAGATGTCTTTTCATCCGATGTTGAAGAAAGTGCACTAAATTTGTTTTTGGAACAGCTGATGATGACAGCTGCATAAGCCATCATCAAGATAAGATTGGTTTTTTTGAACTTCATAAATAATTGGTGTTAAAAATTTAATAATTGGTTAAACGACGGAGTTACATCCCAACTATGGGGGTACAAAGAGTTTCCTTTTCATAGACGCAGATTAATTTGTTTAGTAGATTTGTGAAATTTTCACCGGGATAATTGATTGCTTATAAAGTAAGCCGGGGTAATTAATAAAAGATTAATTATTGCTTAATGTGCAAAATCCGGAAGGTTTGACCAGGTAACGTTGTGATATTTAGCATATCGTGGTATCGACGATCATCAAATCTTCTGATTTGAGCATAGATAACGGTCTTCGAGCAGACTATCAATTAAAAATATGGAGGAATGTAAAAGAGGTACCTATTCAGGTATATGCTAAAATTAGTTAAAAACCCCTCCCCTAATCATAAAATCACTTATTAAATTGGCTTTTTTTGTACATTTTCAACATAGCGTTTGCAGCTATACCAAAGCGAATTAAAAGCGGTGAGTAATTCGGTGACTACGAAAATGAAAACCCTTCAAATATCATATTAAGTGGGAAAATCGAGCTGAGTACAAATCCCTAGCTATCCGCAAGATTTGATATAAAAATAAAAGCCTGCAAATCAAATGATCGCAGGCTTTTATTTTTACATCAAACGCTCAATATATCCCCGTCAACTCGCATATAAATGGTGCGTGACATGGTGAGTAAATTTCAAGACACCTAAACTCACCAAATTGATAATATCTTTTTGACTATCAATATGTTAATCATTTAAGCATCTTGATTATGATTAACTGCAAGCTTAGTTTTGTTTCACTTTTTCATGTTAATTAACATGAAAACTAATTTCGGCTTGCTCTTCTATTTGAAGAAACCAAAAAACTACATGAGTGGCCCAGTGCCGATCTATCTCCGCATTACCGTTAACGGTAAAAGAGCCGAAGCTACCACCTCAAGAACCTGTGATCCTGTACAATAGAGTAATAAAACGGGGCGATTAAAAGGCACAGAGGAGTCTTCCCGTACATTCAATGCATATCTGGATACATTGAAGTATCTCGTTTATGCAACCCATGAAAGCCTTACCGCTCAACAAGTAGTAATTACTAGTGACTTCAGCCACCATCGGCGCGGATCAGACCGGCACATCCTGAGTGGCGCGGTGCCTCAAAAAGAACCGATGATCCGCTCGTTGGCGGCCAATCTTACAGAAAAAAAGATCCGTGTTAATGCAGTTGCGCCGGGACCCGGTTTGGACAACGCTTATCGTATCCACCTTTGATGAAGATTATCTTCTCTAAATCCTGTCCCAATAAGCTAAGGGTTATAAATCTCTATCTTACCATCGTTTATCCTTAAAGGCAACCATAGATAGGCAGACTTTTCCAAATCGGTTTTATTCCAAACATCTCCCATAAAGATAAACTTTCCGGCCTCACCGGCAATGGGCAGCACAAACGCTCCCTGCGAAAAAAAGGTCACTTCTGAGTTGGGCCCTTTACAGGGATTCCCCTGTTCTATCCATGGTCCCATAATATTATCAGCAACCGCATAGGATGCCGCATTTGGCGACCAGCCCGAACAACCCGAAGTAATTAAATAATATTTGCCCTTATTTTTAAAGATGGCCGGGCTTTCGCGCTTTTTATTCTCAAATATCCTTACGTAGGTTGTTGTCGGCTTTAAATAATCATCGCTCAGCAGGCAAACATGCATGGTGTTATTATCTTCGGAAGAATAGATCAGGTAAGCTTTTGCATCTTCATCTTTAAACAAAGTCATGTCCCTTAACATTTGGTCATTGGGTTTTATGCTCCCCTGGTATTGATACGGCCCCGCCGGGCTATCGCTTATGGCAACACCGCCCCGCGAATAATTGTAGTCGTTTTTATCAATATGCATCCACATTACAAATTTCTTTGTATGTTCATTATAGATCACCTTAGGCCTTTCTATCACTCTGCCGGTATCCAGGTCATTGTTCGGGTCGTTCATTACCGGCTTTAGGGCGATACCCCTATATTTCCATTTTTTGAGATCGGTAGATGAATAACAGGAAATCCCACCTGCCGGAACCCGGTAATCTTCCCAGTTTTGACCGGGCACAAGCCAGGTTTTCCCGTTTTTTATTTCGCCAAAAAGGTAATAAACACCTTGATGATACATTACACCTGGCCCGTGGGCGTTAATAGGTTTGCCATCTGTATCAAATAATACTTTACCATGCTCAAGCGTATCTGGTGATGATTTAGCTGTGTATGCAAAGGCAAAACTTTTAATTGCTATTAACAACGTTATCAATGTAATGTGCTTCATCTTTTTTGGGGTTAATGTATTAATAATGTTTTAAATAAGCTGCAACAACCTAAAAAGCACCTACGTTAAAAACAGCTATGCTACGCATTATTGCAGGTTTAATAATAGAACCGGTAACTGTAAAGCGCAAGGCTGTGGCGGTAACTTTAGCAAACTGATCTATCCGCTTATGCCCAATAGTTTGCCCGGTTACTATAGTTTTCCACTTGCCGTTAACTTGTGCTTCAATAATATATTTCGAAATTTTTTGTCCATCATGCAGGTCTTCCATCGTAACCACATGGTCAAATGTTTTTAATCCATTAAATTTCAGGGTTTGCACAAGCGATTTTGAATGAGATGCAGCAATTGGATTACTGAATCTACGTTTAATTTCATTACCCGTTTCCTTAGCCGCCGCAACAAGGTCGTCAGGAATCAACCCGCGTCGATCAGGAGTAAGGTTCACGATCAAGCCAGATCCACGTCCGATGGTTTCATAGTAAGCCTGCATACGCCTCGCGAGCGACTGGGTTTTACGCGGCCCATCCCACATCCAGCCACCAGTACTAAAGCTAACGGTAGTTGGGGTTATTTGCGGCCGGTAGAATTTGCCTGATGGATCACCGATATTGATGTGATCCCATCTGTAGGTTTTACTAACCGAATATCTGGTGCCATCAACGGTGTTCAGCGCGTTCCAAAGCGGGTAACCAGCTTTACCATTCTCATTACCAACATGCTCTATATCTGGCCCCAAGAAAAGGCATTTAGGCTGAAGCCCATGCGCATATTTGGTCAGCGCTGCATAAAACGCTCTTAATTTACCTCCATAGCGTACAGAATCCATCGCATCTGAACGGCCAAAATGATCGTCCCAGATAAAAACAAGAGGGCCATAATTAGTCATCAATTCGCGGATTTGCTCTTTCTCTTTCTGCAGGGCCTTTTTATACAGCTCCGGATCATCAAATTTATCTATCCTTCCTGTTTCTCCGTCTTTATACCCTGGTTGGCCAGCTTCCCAATGTGAATCTATCCAGGGGGCAGTATATAAACCAACCTTCAACCCGTGTTTTCTGCATGCATTTACAAACTCTCTTACGATATCGCCCTTACCGTTTTTGTAAGGACTCGACGCGATACTGTAATTTGTAGTTTGCGTCGGCCACAAACAAAAGCCCTGCTCATGCCTGGCTGTAAGCACCATATAGGTTGCACCCATTGCTTTAGCGGCCAGCACCCATTGCTCCGGGTTCAGCGCAGTTGGGTTAAATGCCGATGCCGGTGTACTGCCCTGCGGTGCATCCCGAGCGGCATATGTGTCAATACTGTAATGAATAAAAACTCCAAGTTCAAGATCCTGAAATGCAAGTTGCCGGGAAGTAGGGCGCGCCAATATAGGTGACTGTGCCTTCCCCCGCACGGAAGAAAACAACATTAGTATTAGCAACATGATTGTCATAAATATTCTTGCCATTCTTTTATTTTAAAGAAAATGATTTAAAAACTAAAGCTCATTGATGTTGTGCAGGACAAAAGATGGAATCGCCAGGACGGCGATTCCAATCAAAATCATGCTAAACTTTTTACTTCTTTCATTCTAACCCAACAAGGGGTCGGTTAGGAATTTCAGTGGAAGGATTATCAATTTCCCAAGTTCGGATTTAACTGCAGATCACCGGATGGGATAGGTAAATAGTACTGCGGCGTTCCGATCGGAGCGTTTTCTGACGGATCTCTGTTAGCAATAACCTGGGTTAATAGCTGCAAACGGGTTATATCAAACCACCTGGTATATTCGCCCGCAAATTCCCAGGCCCTTTCACTGATTACCGCTTTTACAAAATCTGTACCTGATAAGCCAATCAAAGGAGTCAAACCAGCACGGGCACGTATGGCGTTAACACTTGCGTAAGCCTGATCATTAACAGCGCCACTCCTGGCCTGTGCTTCCGCATATATCAATAAAACATGTGCATACCGCATCATTTGAACGGTAGCACTTGAGCCGTCGGTACTGCCCTCAACAGGAGCCCTGAACTTCTCATAATAGGGGTGTTTTACCGCATCGCTCTGCCAAGGTATAGTTGTACCATCAGATTTTTTAATAACCGTGTGGAAAGTGGCACTCTTTCTTGGCCCGGCCGGGAAATCAACAAAAAATTTGATTTCTGCAAAAAAATCATCCCAGCCGTTTTCTTCGCCAGGCATTGCAGAAGAACCATAAAGTGCATTTGAATTAAACCAGTTACAGGTACCGCAATTATGAATGGCAAAAACCTCTTCGGATGTTGTTGTTCCTAACCGGGTGTTCTGCCATAATGTGTTTATATCGGCTACCAGATCGAAACCGTAGGTAGCTTTATTGTCAATTACTTCTTTGGCTTTAGCGGCAGCCAATGCATATTTTGAATTATCATTGATGGGCCAGCCGCCTTCTGTAAGGTAAACATCCGCAAGCAACGCTGATGCGGCACCTTTAGAAGCCCTGCCGGCATCCAGCTTTTTATTTTGCATCAGTTTTTCAGCATTCAGAAGATCGCTTTCAATTAGTTTATATACTTCGGCTGGAGCAGATGTTCCGACCTTTAAAACCTCCGGGCTATAAACCTCTGAAGTAATCAGCGGAATTTTTCCCCATAACCTAACAAGCCAATAATAATCAAGCGCGCGAAGATAATAGGCTTCGCCCAGGATTTGATTGATAGCGGCGGCGTCGCCTGTGGTTGATTTATAATTGTTGATAATGTTATTGGAGCCTTGTATTGATTTGTAACATCCGTTCCAAATATTGAGCATCCTGCCGTTAAGGTTGGAAACATGGTATTGATCAAATTCTCTCAGGTCGGCCTTGTTGCTTGCCGGGTGAGTAGTAAGGTCATCAGAGCCCATTAAAACGGCAACAACTGCTGCCGTAGTAAACCCGTTTATCCAGGTGGTTGATAATGGTTTATAAGCGCCTACCAATGCTGCATTTAAACCGGCCACGGTACTTAATGCCTGTGTTCCTACTACCTGGCCTCTGGGGTCTTCATTCAGCGCTTTTTTACAGCCCACCACCGATAGGATCATTAATATAATTAAAATCTTTTTCATAATTTATCTTTTCAATAAGTTTAAAACTTCAATACCGCACCTACGTTAAATGTCTTCGAATTAGGATAAGAGCCAAAATCAATGCTTTGGGTAACATCTGAGCCCGAACCCGCGTTAGTTGACTCCGGATCAAATCCTTTATACCTGGTTATGGTAAATAGGTTGGTTGCACCTACAAATAGCTTTAGATCAACATTTTTGATGGTTCCTTTTGGCAGGTGATAAGAAATATTTAAGTTCTTCAGCCTCACAAAATTTCCATTTTCAAGAAAACGGCTCGATTCAAAATAATCTTTATTGGTTGAGCTGAACGCTGGTATATCTGAGCTTTCATTGATACCGGGCTGGTACCTGTTCAAAACCCCTACATTAGTAGCTTGCTTGGCATCTGCATTTGCGGTAATAGAACTGGCATAAGAGTAATCCAGCTTACTAAAGCCCAATAACGACTGAACAAATACGTTTACCGAGAAATCGCCATAAGTAAAGGTATTATTCCACCCCAGCGATTGTTTAGGCGTACCGTTCCCTATAATCTGAAAATCACTGCCGTTTATGGCGTTGTCCCCATTTAAATCCTGGTAGTGCGAATCGCCTGGCTTATTGCCATACTTTGCAGCTTCAGCTGTTTCATTGGGTTTCCATATTCCCAAATATTTCAGTCCCCAGTATGAGCCCAGCGCATAGCCAGGTTTAATTATAAATTCGGGTTGGGTAGACAGGCCCGCCCCCGCGTTTGGTACGTTTTTGTCTGAAAACACACTGGCTAATGTACCTAAGCTTTTAACCAGATTTTTTTGAAACGTTATGTTAAATGAGCTCGACCAGGTAAACTTGCCTGATTGCACAGGCGTACCACCAATGTTAAACTCAAGCCCGCTGTTTTTCATTTTCCCAACATTACTAATAATGTTTCCCCCACCTGCATAAGCCGGCAGCGGAAGGGATAAAAGCAAATCCCTGGTATTTTTAACATACGCATCAGCTGTAAAATTTAACCTGCTGTTAAACAGTGCCAGATCTAACCCGAGGTCTTCTGCCTGCGTTGTTTCCCATTTCAGGAAAGGGTTGGCTGCGTTACCCAATACGATCCCTGAAGAAACCGATGTATTGTTAAAACTGTTAGCTGCCGAAAAAGCATCGCTAAGGTAAGTTGAAAGCGTGGCGTATGGATTAATAGCCTGGCTTCCGGTTAAGCCCCAGCTGCCCCTGATTTTGAATGTATCAAAAAGATTGAGTTTTTTGATGAATGGTTCTTCAGAAAGTTTCCAGCCTAAAGCAACTGATGGGAAGGTACTTTCCTGGTTGGTAGGTTGAAACTTTGATGACCCATCCCTCCTGACTGAAACGGTTAGCAAATATTTGTCTTTATAGGCATAGTTTACCCGGCCCAAATAAGATATTAAAGCCGACCCTGAATAAGCAGAACCAGCCGACTGCGTAGTGGATAAGGCAAGATTATCATAGCCCAGGTTAGCAAATGTAAGGCTATTAGCATTAGCGCTAAACCCTGTTGATGTATATTTCTGCTGCTCAAACACCGCGGTTACATTTAAACTATGCACATTGTTGAACAGGTGCGAATAGTTTAAAGTATTGGTGTTTTGCAAATTGAACAATTCTGTAGATGTGCGGCTGGCGTTTGGAATATTATTGGTAATAGTTGGCCCGGAATAGTTTTTGCCTTGAATATTCTGATAATCTACACCAAAGCTTACGTCCAACGAAAGGTCCTTGAAAAAATGATAATTTGCACCTCCGTTTAAGGTTATATTGGAGTTGTCGACGATATTTTCTGCGTCATTTGCCAAAGCAACGGGATTATAACGAATAGAGCCCAACGGATCTACAATGGTATATGTTCCTGCAGCGGTCCTCACAGGTGTAGTTGGCGCCCATGCCAAAGCCTGGTTAACAGAGCCACCGGTACCTTGATTACCTGTATTCAGGGTTTCTCTTCGTATGGCCGAGATATTGAGCCGTGTAGTTAGTTTATCCGAAAACTGTGTATTAATGTTAGATCTGAGGGCATACCGCTTAAAGTTTGAATTAATAACAATACCATCCTGGTTAAGATAATCGCCCGAAATAAAGAATTGTGTTTTTGCATTGCCGCCCGAATAACCTAACTTATATTCCTGTCCTGGCGCATTCCTGAAAACCAAATCCTGCCAATTAGTTCCGCCGGTGGTTTTAAAATTGTCTATTTGTGCCTGGGTAAAAAAAGGTGATATACCAAGGGCTGCATTTCGGGCATTTACCGTAGTAGCAAAATCAGCCGCATTTAACAAATCCATTTTCTTAATAACCTTTGACGAATAAAAAACAGGCGTAAGGGTTATTTCCTGTTTTTGCGCGTTTCCTTTTTTAGTGGTTATCAAAACAACGCCGTTTGCCCCCCTGCTGCCATAAATTGCGGTGCTCGACGCGTCTTTCAAAACTTCAATATTAGCAATGTCGTCAGGATTCAGGTTATTAAAATCGCCACCTATAAAACCATCAATAACGTAAAGCGGATTGTTATCGCCAAGTATAGAATTGGATCCCCTCACCCTGATCTTAACATCACCACCGGGTGCGCCGGAGTTGCTAACCACCTGCACACCTGCAACCCTGCCCTGTAAGGCCTGGTCAATACGGGTAACCGGCTGATCCTTAAAATCTTTGGATGACAGGCTGGATAGGGAACCGGTTACATCAGACTTCTTCTGAGTACCATAGCCAACCACCACTACCTCACTAAGCTTACCCAAAACTTCGTGCAGGGTGATGGCAACAAATGGTTCTTTAGCCTTTGCAGTGAATACATAAGACTGATATCCGATAAATGCAATCTCTATTTTATCCCCCTCATTCGCCGTTATTGCAAATTCGCCATTGGCGTTGGCTCCCGTATGGGTATTAGCGGTTTTATTGGTAACTGTTGCACCGCTCAATGGCCTGCCCAATGAATCTACAATCTTTCCCGAAACATCTATTTTTATTAAAACACTCGTTTTCGGTTGATTATCTTGTAAAATCTCCTTCCTTGTTATGACAATATTATTTTTGACGAACTTATACGTTAGAGGTAGGTCCTTTAAACTTGCCTTCACTGCATCTTCTACTGAAGCGTCCTTTAGCTGAACCGTGATTTGTATATTTGGTAAATCCTTGCTGTCATAAAAAAAAGTGTAGCCACTTTGTTGTTCAATAACATGTAAAACCTTTTTAACTGATGTGTTTTTTTCGTTCAGCGTTATTCTCTGTCCAAATCCTTTTGCACTTACCTGTGCAAGAGCTATGATGAGGATGAGCGTGGTTAGTTTCATAATCAATAGCAATTTATGTGGCAGCCATAGGGACGGCACACCACGTTTTAAAGCATTTAATTTCATACTTTTGTAATGTTTTGGGTTAATACGTAAAAAATAGACTCTAATTTGTTTTTATCTTTCCGCTATCCGGCGGATAGAAAGGGTTAACTCAAACTTGCCGGACGGTGGGCCAACACTTTCCGGCTTATTTTTTTAACCCCTGATTAATCATTCGTGTAAAATTTCTTTCATTTTTCTGGTTTAATCGGTTTATTAATTGGTTTATTGGGTAGTAGTATCTTATTAGGCCTTTATGGGGTAACAATAATTTTCTTATCCTCAAGCCTGAAGTTTATTCTTGTGAACTTTAAAATATCAAGAACCTCTGAAGCACTAATGTTTCGATGGATTTTTCCTGTAAATGTTCTCGGTGGAATTTTTCCTTCATATTCAATTTTTACTTCGTATGCCCTGGCCAGCTGCCTCATAACTTCTTTCAGGTCGGTTTGATCGTAGCTAAATAATCCGTTTTTCCAGGCAATGGCTTGCTCTACATCCGCGCCGCTGTTTATTTTAATATTATTTGAATCAAACCCGATTTGGGCTTGCTGTCCCGGCGTAAGCAGCGTAGCCTGGCCGGCCTTACTTATTTTGATGCTTCCCTCCAATAGCGTGGTTTTCATTTGCGCCTCATCGTCGTATGCGTTGATATTAAAGTGCGTGCCCAGCACCTGAACCGTTTGCCCATGAGTAGCCACCAGGAACGGTTTAGCTTTGTTATGGGCCACTTCAAAATACGCTTCGCCTGTAATTTCCACTTTTCTGTCCTTGCCGGTAAATGCAACCGGATAAGTTATAGATGAAGCTGAGTTAAGCCATACTTTGGTACCATCAGATAGCTGAAGCGAAAATTGGCCGCCATCGGTGGTCATTGTGTTGTAGATAAGTGAATTATCGTTGGGGTTATTATGCTGATTTGCCGAATAAGTAATTATTCCGTTAGCTGCCTGACTAACCACCATGTTTTTTTGCTGCGCCAACTGGCCGCTATGTTTTGCGTCGAGTACTATTTGCTGCCCACCCGAAAGTGTTAATGTAGCTTTGTTGCCTATCGGCGCAATATCATTATGCTGAATATGCACCATTTGTTGAGGTTTAGGCTTGTGTAACAACAAATAGCCCACAAACGAAAGTGCTAAAACGATTGACGCAGCTGCGGCAAACCGTGGCCAGATATTTATTTTTTTAATTGGCTTTATTTCTGAATCTAAAAAATCATCAATATTCAACTTCATCGAAGATTTTAACCGCTCTTTTTGCTTTTCATCCAATAAAGCAATCACATCTACATCGGCCATAAAAAGGTCGTAATAGGCATGAAGGAAGCCTTCTTCTTCCCTGGTTGCATTGCCTTCAAGGTAGTTAGTAAGAATTACTAAAAACAGCTCTTTTGTCATCGGTTTATTACTATTGGTATACACATGAGACACGAAGTAGAAAAAGTCCCACGCGAATGAAAAATATTTTTTATCCAGGGGGTAGATTTCTTTTTTATGAGGAAGGTTCCTCAATTTATGAGAATAAAGCAGAATATTAACAGAGTATATTACAGTTTAGAGAAGTTTCATTAAAAGGTTTTTTAAACTGACAAGTTGAGTCACGTAAGTCAAAAGATAAATTTATTCTCGACTTAGAGCTTAAGACTTTCGGCTAAAGACAATCCGTCATTACACGATTAACATCAATATTAACGGTGCGAAATGATAATAATGGCGATAGATGCCAGCGAACTTCTGAGGAGGGTTAAAGCCCTTGTCAATTGATTTTGCACTGTTTTTCGGGAAATATTAAGTTGCTGGGCAATTTCAAGGGTCGACAAGTCTTCATGAAAACGCATTTCATATATCTGTTTCTGGGCAGGCGCCATGGATTTTACCAATAACTCATAGGATTTAACCAGTTCCTTTTGCAATATCAGCGCATCTGCTTCGGGACAGCATGCCCTTGCTTCCAGAACTAAATCAGAAATGCAGATAAACCGGCTTTCTTTTTTCAGGAACCTGAATATGTTGTTACGGACACAGCTAAATAAATAGGCTTCAAGATTTTCAATTATATTTGTTTCACGATGCGTCCATAGGTAGATAAATACTTCCTGGGTAATATCTTTTGCTACATCAGCATCGTTTAGTTTTTTAAATGCCTGGGTATATACCGTGTCCCAATGCCTTTCATACAGTTCAGTAAACGCCGATCTGTCGTTCCTTTTTACTAAAAAGAGCAATTCTTTATCAGTATATCCATCATATCCGGACATTCGGCTTGTTTAAATTAGGGTTTGAATTGGTTTTTTGAAATTGATATTAAAGCTATGCAATTGTAACGAAAATGTGATAATAATTTACACGTTGTAATTATTTTGGTGTAACAATCAGAATTTAGGTTGTCTTTTATTGGTCGTTAACACCACTAAAACAAAAAACCCAATTAGATATTACATCTAACTGGGTTTTTTCTGATTTTGAGATCGGATTTGAAGAAACAAACTTAGTACCATCCAGCCATGAGAACGAGGCCCCTGGATCGGCAGGCTTTATATAGGACCAACGCCAAAGGAATTTTGCTATACCTGTTCATTAATGGCATTTGAATCAGGTGATGCAGATATAAGATGCTGTAAACTGGAAGAATCATCCTAAGAGATTGGCAATTAGCATGAAAAGCTGCGCGAATAACAACAAATTCAGCCCCTCTTTATTTTAACACACCGGCAGAGGCGTTAATCGCCCCGGCATGTTTCATTATAGATTTGGTGCCAAAAACCAAAATACCTGCTTCAATTTGCTTGTTAAAATAATTAGAAAACCTTGAGGCTCCTTTTAAATTTAAATGACCAGGATCGGCAAATTCATCATCATTTAACGGAAAATTGTTGAAGTCGATAAGTTTAACGTCGTTAAAGTATCGGTTTTTAACATCCAAATAAACTTTTTCATTGTGCCGGTATTCGTAATATTTGTATTGCGGGCTTCTAACCAAAAACAACTTCTTTTTTCTTTGCTTACAATAATCAATAATTTTCCTCAGGTATATCAGGTTTATATATGACAGCCTGGGGTTAAAAAAACGATTTTTAACTACTTCATGGGTTAAGCTATCACCCCTGTTTAATATTTGAGACCGGTTCAATTTCAAATAACCTCCCATCCTATCTGCAAAATTATAGTCGAAAGTTATTGCTTTAAACAAGTTTTGCCTGGCCGCAATAGATATACAATTAAAAAAAACTCCGCGATCATGTTTAAATAAAACATTGATCTCTGAGGCATCCATGAATGACGAGTATAACGGGAACATATTAGACATATATTTATAATCCCAGGTCCAGTCGTTCATCTTCTCATCAATCTGATTGTTTGAATACTCAATCAGTACGGTTTCAATTTGAGGATTTTGAGTTATTACTTTTTTAACCTTTTGAAAAGTATAAAAATATGGTTCTGCCGAGTGCGAAAGGTTTTTTAAACCGATTATTAAGGAATCGTTAAAAGCACATTCGGGATGCGAGTGGCCAAATAATACAATTTTATATCTTCTATTAATCTTAAAATTCGAAAAATTGTTGATTAAGCAGGCGGGGATAGCAACGATACCGCATAGTAGTGTTAAACTGGTTAAAATAAAAAGCAAAGTATTTTTCAGGAATTGCTTCATTACTCTAAAATTGAAAATAAATGAATTGTTGTTCTTTACCGGTAAACAGGAAGATCAAAAAGACTAAAAGATAATAAAAAGCCATCCGATAGCGGCGTTTTTGCAACTTAGACAATGTTGAAATTGCATAAGGATTTTCGCGGCCGAGCCATTCAACTATCAGGAACAAGATTATCAACAAAATGGTTTCAAACAGCTGGCTTCGGCTAACATCAAGATTGAATCCCGAAAACAGCGATGTAGAAAATATTTTTGAAATGTAGCTTAGGGCCTGTGCAACACTATTTGCCCTGAAAAATATCCAGGCAAATACTACCATCGAAAAAGTTAAAACGATATGACCTAATTCTGTAAAAGTGGGTAAACGTTTACCCTTGGCCACAATTTCCAGATTGTTTCTGTTTGTTTTTAAGATGATAGAGGGCATTATGAATAAAGCATTTAAAAAGCCCCAAACAATAAACGTCCAGTTGGCGCCGTGCCAAAAACCACTGATCAAAAAAATTATAAAAGTATTCCTGATTTTCATCCATGTACCTACTTTACTGCCGCCAAGAGGCACATACAAATAATCGCGAAACCAGGTTGACAGCGAGATATGCCACCTTCTCCAAAATTCCGCTACATCTCTTGAAAAATACGGAAAGGCAAAGTTCCTTAGCAGTTCTATCCCAAACAATCTTGCCACCCCAAGAGCTATATCCGAATAACCGGAGAAATCGCAATAAATTTGGAATGAAAAAAACAATGCACCTAATACCAATGTGCTACCGGTATAAACTGAGGAATTTGCAAAGATCATATTCGCATAACCGGCGCATTGATCAGCAATAACCATTTTTTTAAATAGGCCCCATAATATTTGGCGCAAGCCATCAACCGCTTTGTAATAATCAAATGCACGCTTTGCTTTTACTTGCGGCAGCAGATGTGTTGCCCTTTCAATGGGACCGGCCACCAACAACGGAAAAAAACTAACAAATAGTGAATAGTCAACAAAGTTTTGTTCGGCCTGTATCCTGTTTTTATAAACATCAATTACATATGATAACCCGTGGAATGTATAAAAAGAAATCCCTACCGGTAAAATTACTTTCAAAGTCCAGGGACTTACCTGCAGGCCAATATTTGCAGAGAACTGCGCAAATGATGAAGCAAAAAAGTTATAGTATTTAAAAACACATAGAAAGCCCAGGTTTATTATTATGCTGAGCCAGAACCACATTTTTCTGTGTTCACTACTATCAGAACCCGCCATTTTAAGCCCGGTAACGTAGTCTAACAGGGTTGAAAATATCAATAAAAAAAGAAAACGCCAATCCCAGCACGCATAAAAAAAGTAACTGGCACAAAGCAGCAACAAATTTTGTAACCTTAAACTCTTGTCAAATAACAACCAGTAAAGAACAAAAACAATGGGTAAAAAAATTGCAAAGCCAATGGAGTTAAAAAGCATAAGGCAAGATTGTAAGGAATCGCAAAATTCAGTTAAGCACCTGCTTGTAAATTACAAACCGGGGGTTAAATAAACCGCTAAATTTTAATTGGGAGTTTGGCTTTAGTTATTAACCGCTTAGCAAACACATCGCTTTTGGGTAAATAGCCTTTATAACAGAGGGAAAAAACTCAGTGAACGGCACATACCTAAATGCCATATTTAAGTGTGTGCCACAAAATAATGTATTTGAAAGTAGTTTTTATTCCATAATAACACGTTTAATTTAACCTTCAATTTTTTCCCTCGTGACTCAATACCTCATTAAATTTTTCAAGTAGCTTAATATACTTATCCATCCAATAATAAGTAGCATCGCGCGGCTGTTCTTTACCGGTAAGGCGCTCAAAACCGCTATCTACATTTATAGAATTAATTCTGTTGGCAAATGCGTCCGGAAACTCCTTTGAAAAATCATGATCTATCACAAAGCCTATCTGACAAATAACATCTAAACTTAATTTTTTTGTTTCAAACCAGTTATATAGCGTACGTCGGCTAACATTTAACTTCCGCGCTATTTCACTAATTCCCATATGATCCCTCCTCACAATACGCTCAACTATTTGTCCATAGTGCAAATCATTGCACGCTGTTGCTTCAACTGTGGTACCGCCATTATCGAAGTAGCCATTTACCGAGTAGTCTTTAGTGCTGATCATAAAATACATTGCTTAGGTGAAAATTTATGTTGTAAGAATTTCATACATCAATAATTTATTGAACGTAAATAGTGTAGCACTTGGGGCGAATGCTATTGATCTCTTTTTATAATAATTTAGGTTTAAATTGTAAATGTTGGTCACTCTTTACAATTGTTATTACTTAGTTAAAGTTAAAAACATTAAAATAATAAATCAACCTTTTGAAGTCCAATTAATAACTACAAAAGGTCTGAAAAAGAGTGAATTAACTTAAAATTACAAACAATCATAGTCAATTTCATAATAAGCAACCATTATAGTCGCATCGCTATATTGATTCAGTTTTTATTGCTGATTTTGAGAAATAGGTTGTTATGAAACTTATCAAGTTACGCTCGTTGCCAGCCGGGAAAGTAAAGTTTTTCACATTAATTATTTTCAAATTATGTTTATCAACACCTGATTTTGCAGTAAACTGAATAAATGGTATTTTATTGATATGCAAATAGTTAAACATTATTTTGTAAACGTCAAATCCATTCATACCCGGCATAATAATTTCGCATATAACTAAATCAGGTAAATACCTTTCCAGGTATGTAATCGCGCTAAAACCGCCATTAGCTTCTAAAATCGCATATCCTTCGGCAGATAGACGGTCAGCGATATTTTTCCTTACGTCGTGATTATCCTCAATGAGCAGAATATTGTTCATGTTAACCTGGCTTGTTAATTAAAAAAATGAGGGGGGGGGGGCTTATTGCGGTACAATTTTAGAATGTTATATCTATTAAAATGCCTGATAGTTTCTCGCACTTACCGTCTTTAAACTCGGGGTAACCAGCTATTTTTACCTTCAGAACATTACCTTTTGCGGTAATCATTTCAAAATCGCCACCAAAAGGTTTTGCATTAGCCATGGCATTTTTTAAGCCCATGACGGCCCTGTCACGATTCTCGCCTTCCTTATAAAAGCTAAAGGTTGTTTCAATATCCGGTATAAAGTCAGCCGGTACCTCAAGCATTTCTTTTAATACCTTGCTCCAAACTGTTGTATTCTTCTTAAAATTTCGGCTCCAGGCCCCTATACGGGCTATCTTTTGTGTTTTACTAAGTATTTCTAAAACTTCTTCATTTTCATTATCGTTAATCAGCTTAAAAGGCACGTAATTTTGTGTCATAATCATAAACCCACCCACTTGTTTCATATCATCATACCATGGCCTGATATCCCAATGCATCCATGATAGGGTCCCATCCTTCTTTTCAACAATGCCGTCATCAAAATAAACCTCGCCCTTAAGGCAGGTAGGTAGCAGGTCCTGAAACTGAGACGGAAATTCAGGTAAAAGTTCATATAGATTGCTCCCGGCGATCTCCTTATCTTCCAAGTCGTAATCTTCAACCCATTTTAACGACGCAGCTATAAAATGCATATCAATATCAAACATTGCAATGGCTATTGGAGCCTGCTCAATAAAAGCTTTGTAATTTATGGCGTTAGGGCTAACGGAAGGGTGATTGGAGGATTTACCTTTTAGATAGTTTTGGTAACATTTTGAAAAATTTGAGGGATTTGAAAAATTCAGCAAAGATGCCATTTGCGACTTATTATACCTTTTTTCGGCAATATATCGTTCGGCAAACTCCATTTGGAGCCTACGGTAATAAGAAAAAATAGTATCGTTGTATTTTTCTTTAAAATCCCGTTTTAGTTTTGATTCTGATATAAAATGTTTTTTTGCGAGTGCCGCTACACTTGGAAACCCTGTAAAAATCCATGATCTCAGGGTTTGGATAACCTCATCAAGATTATGATCTGTTGAATTCAGAAAGACTTTTTTCTGAATTAAATTTTCATTATCAACTGTTTCCTTTTCCATTTGGTTTAACATTATAACCTCTACAAAAAAGCCATCAACTTTCCCTTCTATGAAATTTGGTGTATAGGTGGCATGTGTGTTGATAATTTGCCCGCTACTGTTTTGCAATAACCGTTCAAAAATTTGAACATGCCCGTTTAAAGCGCCGTTTATATACTTAAGATTTGTTTGATAAAGTATTGGACCCAGTAATTCCCACAAATACATTTTATTGATCATTTCATCTGGTTTAACGCCAAACCAGTTTTTATAGGCATCGTTTGCAAACCTGCAAACAAGATTTTTATCCCAATAAGCCAGCATCGCGGTGCTGTGGTTTATTATTCCGGTAACAATTTCAATCAGCGTTGAATTAATTGGAAGCGACATGGGGGTGCAAGAACATTAAATTTGATAATTTTCAAAAAAGGCAATTCATAGAAAAAAAAATGATTTACAGTTTTTTAAAATTGCAAATAAGAAATTAATTAATTATCATAAAATGATATAAAAAAATAAAAATATGATATAAATCATGTTTTTTTATAGTTTTTGCATTTCAAGGCCATTTGGTGTCCGGACATCTAACTTTTCGTATTGCGAATTATTACTAATAAAATCAGGCAAAATATTTTTCATTTTGGCTACCATTAAATCAATATCTCTGTAAATATTAAGTTCAAGTAGTTCCCTAACAACTTTATTAATGTCGACATATTTAACAGGGATGGTTTTTGAAATTTTTATATCCTTGTTGTACGTTGGTATCACTTCTTCTTCTATGTTTAGCAGCTCCTCATACAGCTTTTCGCCCGGCCTCAACCCGGTAAAAACAATTTTTATGTCTTCACCAGGTACCAGGCCCACTAATTTTATCATGTTGGCAGCCAGGTCGGCAATTTTAACAGGAAGTCCCATGTCAAATAAAAATATTTCGCCGCCGTTGCCCATTACCGCAGCTTCAATCACAAGCTGCACAGCTTCTGGTATGGTCATAAAATATCGCGTAATTTCCGGATGGGTTACGGTAACGGGGCCGCCTTTTTCAATTTGTGCTTTAAACCGAGGTATTACCGATCCGTTTGATCCCATTACGTTGCCAAAACGGGTTGTAATAAATTTAGTTTGATTTAGCACACCGTTACATAAATCGCCACAAAAAAAACGACTGCCAAATGTTTTGCTGTTTAGCGATTGAATATACATTTCGGCAATGCGTTTTGAGGCACCCATAACATTCGTTGGCCTTACCGCTTTATCAGTAGAAATCATCACAAATTTTTCTACCCCAAATTGAATTGATATATCAGCTAAATTTTTAGTACCTCCTATATTCGTCAGCACAGCTTCTGTGGGGTTATTTTCCATCATGGGCACATGCTTGTATGCGGCTGCATGGAAAACAATTTGCGGCCTGTACAGTTCAAACAGGCTTTTAATACGGCTTTCGTTTTGGATATTGGCAATAAAAATACGCGCTTTGCAAGCGTGTATACCCTCTTCAATTTCCAATTGAATTTCGTGCAATGGAGTTTCGGCCTGGTCACATAACACTACTAATTCAGGCTCATATCCCAAAATTTGCCTTACCAATTCAGATCCGATTGACCCCGCGGCGCCTGTTACCAAAACTCTTTTACCTTGTATATCATCAAGAATATGTTTGCTGCAAAGTTTAATTGGCTTACGTTCAAGCAGGTCTTCAATTTTCAAATCTTTAAACTGCTTTAAATTAGGCTGGCCGTTTATCCATTCATTTGATGGCGGAACCGTAATTACCTTGATACCAAGTTCGACACATTTTGCTATAGCGGTTCTTTTACCTTCTTCTTGTATATCTTCAGACGTTATGAGCATTTTTTTGATGCTGTATTTATTATGTAGCCTGGTAATAGCATTTATAGGATAAACACGTTTTTGCTCAATGCTTTTATAAACTTTATCCGCACCTGTATCAATAAAGCCTTGAACATTTATCATAAACCCCCGCTGGGTTTCCAAAGTGTTTTTAATCAGGATAGATGATGTATCCGAACCGTATATCAAAACGTTTTCTTTCTCTATTTTATAGCCTGGCTCATTAAAGTATTTAAAAACATCTTTAATAACAATACGCATGGCCATCAGCAACGACGAGGAGATAAAAAAGTTAATAAGCAACACATCTCCTAAACCTTGTAAATCTATTTCAAGATAAGTTGCAAACAACAAATGATAAATTATCATGAAAGCAATTGTACTTACAAAAACAGCTGCAAGAACACGCAACATATCCCGCGTGTTTGAATGCCTTATAATACGGGTATGTACCCGCATAATTAAGAAGATCAATATCGCGTTACTGCAATAAAATGCAATGTAGTAAAGATTGTTCTGTTCCGGACCGAGTTTGCCTTTTACCGAAAACGACAAGCATAATGACAAAAGGACAATAACAAGATCGGTTAACAGCACTAACCACCTTGAATGAAATTTGTCCTGAAATATTAAATTTCTGAGGTATAGCATATTGGATAGTTGTTTAGGTAACAAAAATTTATGAATAGCGATAAAGCGGAAAAAAATCTATTTCGGCGTTATCAATAATTCCTTTTTTGGCAACCAAATTTTGATATATGGCGGGGTTAGCAATATAACGCCAGGTATTGAATTCAAAATGTAAATTTGAAAATGCAGATTTCCATTCAAAAAGATTATCGTGCTTATAACCAAGGCCACCACCCAAATTATAGTACCTCATCCCCTCCCGTCGGCCAATGAGCGTAATTTCGTCCACCAGAAATTTTGTTGGGCTTTTGTGCAGATATTCGGCCCGCGTACCAACCAAATGAGCCTGGATTATATCATTAGTAAAAGTTATTATTGTACTCGACATCACAGTGGCGCCGTCATAAACCATTAGTACCCGCGCATCATATTCATTTGTATTACATATACTGGCAAAATATTGATCATTGAATAAATAAGAATCGGCCGCCCCTACCCTTTTCATGCTCTCATTATAAATGCTGGTAAAAATTGCCAAAGCACCTGCCCCTTTTTCTTCGGTCACCCTATACCCCTTTTTCCAGGCATGCTTAATGGAATCCATAGTGCTTTGCCGGTAATCCTTTCGCTGGTCGTCAATACTCTTAAGCAAATCAATCACAACTGTTTTTCCATTTGAATGCACGCCACCAAACTTATTAAGCAGTTTTTGCTGTTTGTAAAAGGGATGCATACGAATAAATACTGAAATGTAATTACCCTCAGCAAGAAAGGAAATAAATGCATCCTTAAAACTTTCAATAAAACTATCTTCAAGGCTTTCCATCTTTTTGTTCGAAACCGGGCCCGAGAAGCCGTAAACGCAAGTAAGATCAAAAAGCTCGGTCTCGGGTATTTTGCGTTCAAGTAAAGGAAATACGATATAGTCATCATCCTTTTGGTAAACAAATAAAAGCGGCCGGGAATTATTTTCAAGAGAATTTTCGAGGTTATGATAATGCCAGGTATGATAAAAATCATACTCGGCAGCGCCCCGGATATAGCTTGTCCATTCCTGCGTGTCGAAGATGGTAAGTACTTTTGTCATAATTAATAGGTGCTTTTGTTTTCTGCTAACTTTTACAGTTTTGTGCAGCTATGAACTTACTTTTGGTAATACTCATACAGATCAGGTCATTTTGTTTGCCGGTAATTTCAAAACCGGCCTTTTCGTATACTGCTATGGCCGAAATATTTGAGGGATGAACTTTAAGATAAATAAGATCCAGTTCTTTTATCAGGAAGCCATAATTTAGAATTTTCGCAGTGGCCTGGTAACCAATACCCTTACCCCAGTAAAGCCTGTTGCCGATAAAAAGATGCAGTTCGGCATCATGAGCTGTTATATCTAACAGTTGAATATTACCTACATAGGTATTAAGTTCTTTAACGCAAATTGCAAACCTTGCCTGATTTTCTTTGACTAACTCGCCCTGCAGCCAGGCGGTTTCAATAACCGCGGTAATGTAATTGACCGGTTTGTAGCCCGTGTAAATCCAAATTAACGGATCGTTACGCCATGCGTACGAAACCAGTGCATCTTCTACAACCAATGGCCGTATATATATTGATATTGTCATAAAAAAAGGCGTAAGGTGTTTAACATATAATACATATCCTGTAAATTATAGCGCTGATCTATTGGCAACGGAACTAAACAACGGGCAAGGTAATTTTCATACATGCCTTTTTTTGTCCATTTAAAAACGTTTGGCCAGTAAGTAGCAACGTATATTTTTTTTTGGATTAAATGCACCTTTAAATACTTGTCGTTACACAAAAACGGATAAACCATGGGTGCACAATCCTCCGGTATTTCAAACTTAAACAGGTTATATTCATGCAGATGTTTATGTAAAAAATGGAAATTTCGCTCCCTTGTCTTCGCGCAGGCATCATAATCAATACCCGAAAGTATTTTTTTTGTGACTGCAGACATTGACCTTATTTCATTGTTTTCCAAATTCTTATTGTTTTCCTTGTAAGCTTCATAACCTTCTTCAATACCGCAATCTATACTCTTAATAAGGTGCGAAAACCGGTGGACGGATTTATCAACAGGTAGTTTTTTTACCAGCTTTCTTTTAATTTGCAAATAAGCGCCGTCCGGAACGCCAAAAAATTTGCGGCACGAATAAAAGGTATCTACTTTGGGCAATGGCTCCGAAAAAAAAGCCTGCGAATTATCAATTATCAGGTTGGCAATTTTGTAGCTTAATGCCGTAACTGTTTCTTGCTTTAAACCGAAGTAGTTCGTGTACAAAAAGCAGGCGTCATGTTCGATATCAAAATCAATTATCGGATCAAGGTTCTTGTCAATTGAATAAAATTGATGTTTGATACCTAATTTCTCTATGGGTTCAAGCAAAACATCGCACGTAAAATATGGGATATATATTTTAGCATATCCTTTTTGCCTTAAAATATACTCAAGGGCATTCCGTCCGGTGTTCAAATGAATCAGATTTGGATAAAATTCATTTCCCACCGGCAATTCCAGCTCTAAATATCCACCGATGGATTTTAAAGCGGTTCTATTATTTTGCATAGCCGTAAATTAGTTGCGATTTAAAGAGCTTTTTTAGCCCTGATCCCTTTGATACATTCTTAGGTGCGGAGGTTGATAGTACTCTTCCAGGCTTTCGGGCACCCGGGCATTATAACCTATTACCTGGCGTAAGCCGGGATTAAGCTGAGCAACAAAATCATAACCTAATAATCTTGGGTAATCCATTTGCTGTTTAAAACATGGCCGGGTAAATCCTAAAGTTAATGCCCGCCGTACATCAGTTGTGGTATTTTCACCTGCCGCATGCCAGATATTTGAATCAAATAATATTATGCTGCCTTTGGGTGCAATAGCCCTCTCTGCGATATCAAAAAAATAGTTTTCGTTGGGTCGCAATGCCGATTTATGCGAACCTGAAAGGAAATGTGTGGCACCGTTAGCTTCGGTAAAATCATCCAGCGTAACAATCATTTGCATCAATAGCTTAGTATCGGTAACAAAGGTTCGCGTATCGCGGTGCATGTTGCTCAGGTAAGGGTGCGCTTGCTTTGTGTGTATAACTGCGTTAATCCCGTTTAATATGTAGTTGCCTCCTAAAAAGTGCGCTATTTCATCGTCACAGTACATTTTTTGAAGAAAAGGAATGCTAAAATTATTTCTTTCCAATAAGTGATGCAGTGTACCCTGCATATTGGCGCTGATGTTATTTTTCTCCTGGATAGCTCTTCTAACTTTATACGCTACCTCCAGATCGGCATTTATTACATCCAAAAAATCGTTGCCAATGGCATTTTCATACACAACCCACCCATATTCGCGCATAGATTCTGGAAAAGTGCTAAACTCCTTCTCGCTATACTTAAATCTGTTTTTCATATCCTGTAATCCGTTTTATGTTATTAAGCTTGTTTTAGCCGCATAATTTCCATCATACAGGCATTAATGAGTTTCACATCAAATTTTTCTTTTGCCAGGGTCAATCCATGCAATCCATGATCAACAATATCCGTGGGATGCTGGATATAATGGTAAATTTTAAAAATAAGTTCAGAAACATTTTTAATAGGCACCAAAAAACCGTTTGAAGTAGGGCCAGAGATAACAGTTTCACGGCAACCAACTGAATCGCAGGTGATAATTGCCCGCCCGGTAGCCATAGCCTCCAGCAGGCAACGAGGGATACCCTCGCCATAATATGATGGAAGAACCACTACGGACGATTCTGAAATATAAGGCCTTACGTCATCAACTTCACCAATATATTCCACGGTATCGCCATATTGAATTTTAAATAAAAGGTCGGCGCTAATTGAATCAATATTTTCATCGCGCGAGCCTATAAGTTTAAATTTTACTTCGGGATACTTTAAACGGGTGATGCGGGCTGCTTCATAATATTCGTATATCCCCTTTGCATTTATGAGCCTCGAAATCATTAAGAAACTAATCGTCTTGGTATTTGGCGCTGAGCAGCGGTAATGACCCAAATCAACCCCTGAACCGTTAACTACAAAAGCCTGGTGTTTAGATGTTAATATTTTTTTATTGAGCAGTGTTTGATAATCGTCCTTGTTTTGAAAAATGATCCTTAGTGAGGGGCTTGCCTTTAAGCTAAACTTAAGCATTTTTTGCGCCATCCGGCTTACCAGCGACTTTTGACGGCCCGGCACAAAACTATACCCAAGGCCCGACAGCATTGGCGTTATTAGCTTTACATGGTTTAGTTTTGCCGCAACTGTACCATAAATAACTGGTTTTACTGTATAAGGGAAAAAAATATCCGGCTGTAAACGTTTTATCAGTTTGTAAAGCGCTATAGTGTATTTTATATCTTCGATGACTGAAACGGTACTACCTTTTAGCTCATTCTCATATATAACAACATTAAGCATATTGAGTTTTTTGCGCATAACCGGCGATAAAGCTGGTGTAAAAACATATACCTGGTGCTGTTGAGCTAAATCTTCGATGAGTTTTCCCCTAAAATCGATTAATGATTTAGCCGAATCACAGGCTATCAGTATCTTTTGCCCGGTAACTATCATAAAATGGCGTGATGTGGTTTAGATTGGAGTTAATGTTAGCCTGTTAAAGCAAGCGTATTTTTTATAGAAGGTAGAGTTTTAAAACATGTGGTTTAATGATTAAAAAAGTGACACCGAAGGCCGTTAAATAATGTCCGGACTACTAAAACCGTAATCCGGACATTTTATAATTGGATTAAAAAAAATATTAGTTAGTAAGTATTGCGCCGGCTCCTTTTTGAACTATTGCAGGCACGTTTGCCGCAGCATCAAGTACAGTGCTGTAACTGTACTCGGGTACCCATGTAGATAATGCCGTTGTGATATCGTTTGCACCACAATTTGAATAGATATTAGTACTCACCCCACTAAAGAATCCCGGAGGATCGCCGGCAAGGTTTGTACTTATTGGTTTATGGCAACCAGAGAAGTATTCGTTATCGGTACGGATAATTCCATTAGCCCTTGCCCCCAAACTATAGCTGCTATTATTCAAGTGATAATTATTGAATACATGCACACGGCCATAGTTCATATCAGGTTCACGTTCGCTAACATTATACCAAAAATTGTGGTGCAGCGTAACATGTAAATGACCAATATCTGATTCATGTCCGGCAATACCTCCACTTATCAGGAATGATAAATTTGTATCGTGAAACCGGCTCCAGGAAACCGTAACAAAATCTGAAGCTCTTGTTATCGCTATGTCTTTACCCCAATAATCCCAGCCATGGCTTCGATCTGTAGAAAAGTCACAATGGTCAACCCAAACATGGGTAGTTGAAAATTTGATCATCAAAGCGGCATCCGTTACATAATTTTTAAACTTTATGTTTTGAATAATTATATTGTTAACAGTAAACATGTACAATGATATACCTGTTATTGTTGCTCCGGGCTGGCCAATGATCGATTTATTGGATGATACGTATACAGGGTCATCACCAGAGCCTGCAATTGTGCCGCTTATGTAAACAATTTTAGGAGTACTACCGGATAGTGCTGTCTTCAAACCGGCCAGTGTAGATACCGTTACGGTAGCCCCCCCGGCACCGCCTGTTGTTTTGCCATTATACATTGCGTAACCCATCAATGCCGAAGTTACGCCTGTTTTAGTTGCCGAACCGGCAGTGGTAGTGGTGGTTGTAACCGGGGTAGTAGTTGTTGTACCGCTTACAGATCCGTCAAAAGTATAGGTATACTTTCGCCCATTTGTTGCCGGGTTTGTGTTATCAGAGGCCGAAAAGTACAAATCGGTGCTCCAATGGCTAAAACGCCCTTTACCAAGGTTACGTATATCTGCATGTAAAGAATGCGGCGGGCTCAATTCAACGCCATTTTCAAATAACCTTAACGTCGATGCTGTAGGTGCCGTATTTGAATCGCCAGATTTACTTAATGGATATGTCGTCTTATAAGCATATCCCCCGTCCGACTTTATAGCGGTTAAATTTACGGTGAAACTTGTTCCGGTAGTTGCCGTGGTTGCAAATGAAGTCGAACTTGTTGTTAACTGGTTTTGCGGCAAATTATCAGGACTATCCTGACTTCGTTTGCAACTGCCAAAAAAGATAATTGCGCTTAGTACCAAGCTGAATACAGCCACTTTGTGAAAGAGTTTTTGTGTTTTTTTCATGCGTTTTTAATTTTGGCTTTTCAAACGAGACGGTGTTTGAAAAATTACGATTAAAAATTACCCGCGATGAATAGACTGAGTTAATTAAAAGTACAAAAAGTGGCTTTAATACAACCTGGGGCTATAAAAAAGTGTGAAATTTTATTATAAAGAAACTTTACAAATTACACACTTCATGACATTAAAATGACAAAATTATTTTTTTTCAGGACAATATCACTGATTGGTCGTTAACCTCAACCTCGTAAAACTGTTTATACCAGGCAATAAAACGGGCAACTCCAACAGAAACGGAAACCTGGGGTTTATATTTTAAAATTTCATCCAAATTTGAAACATCGGCGCAAGTTTCGCCAACGTCACCGTCCTGCATCGGCTTTAAAATCTTTAAAGCCTTAATACCAATTTGATTTTCAATCTCACTTACAAAATCAAGTAATTTAACAGGTGCCCCCCGGCCTATGTTGAAAACCCTGAATGGAGCGTTTGACGTGGCCGGATCAGGATGACAGGCATCCCAATCGGGGTTTACTTCGGCCGGCCCGTCAACCACATGGGTAATGCCCTCAACAATATCATCAACATAGGTAAAATCACGTTTCATGTTACCGTTGTTAAAAACCTCAATTGGCCTGCCTTCCAATATAGCCTTGGTGAAAATAAATAACGCCATATCGGGCCTTCCCCAGGGGCCATAAACCGTAAAAAAACGCAATCCGGTTGTTTTTAAACCAAACAAGTGGCTATAAGTATGTGCCATCATTTCGTTTGCCTTTTTTGATGCAGCATATAACGACACGGGGTGATCGGCGATATCATGTTCACTGAATGGCATTTTTTTATTTAACCCATAAACGCTCGACGAGCTCGCGTAAACCAAATGTCCAATTTTAAAATGTCTGCAACATTCCAGGATATTAAGAAACCCTTTAATATTTGAATCGATATAAACCTCGGGGTTTGTTAAGCTATAACGAACGCCAGCCTGGGCCGCAAGGTTACATACCGCGTCAAATTCGCCATTTCTAAAAGTATTTTCCAATAGTTCCCGATCCAGTAAGTCGGCTTTAATAAACGTATAATTTGGATATTTTGAGCTTTTAATTGGTTTACCGTACCCAATGTTTGCTGTGTAAATACCGGTATTTTCAAGCCGGGCATATTTAAGTTTTACATCATAATAATCGTTTAAATTATCTACACCAACTACGGTATCCCCTCTTTCGAGCATTTTTTGGGCCAAATGATAGCCAATAAAACCAGCTGTGCCGGTAATTAAAATTTTCATGAGTATGAGTTTTAGTTTTAGAAGAATGCTTGCTATTAAACCAGATGCCTGGCTGAATTCATGGCCGATAGATTTTCCGACAGGCGTCGGTTCAGACCGTCATTTTACTGGTTTGTATTGTAGTTGCTACTTTAACCCAATAAAATGTGTTTTGAGGAAGGTGTTTAGTTGCATGTTTACACAAAACTTTTTAGCACCTGAGAATAACTTTCAGTTTAAAACCGGCCAGCTTAATTCATCTTATAGCTATATTTTCTGCCGTTATTGAGTGGATTGGAGTTATCTGAAGTTGAGAAATATAGTATATCGCCCCAGTGACTAAACTGTCCAAGCCCATACACCCTGATAGAGTTGTGGTTGGAATGGGCAGGAGATAATTCGATGCCATTTTCAAAAAGGCGCAGCGTTGAAAAATTGGGTTTATCATTTGAATCGCCTATTACCGGAAGATGGTAGCCAATTTTATAAGCATACCCCGAGTCTACTCTCAAACCTATTAAACTTATTGCTATTAAAGTTTTGTCTGTTGCCGTTGTATCCTTTACGTTATCCGAGGTGTCCTTAACATATCTGATAGTATCGTGTAAAATAGTCGGCGTTATAGCTGCTTTATTACAACTACTAAATAGTGTACTACCTATTGCCAACGCAAACGGAATTAATACTTTCGAAAAAGCTTTGATTTTTGATTTCATGATCGTTCAATTAAGTGAATTGTTATAGCCGCCTTATTGCAACTACTAAATGATTTATTACCTATTGCCAACGCAAACAGGATTAGTACTTTCGAAAAAGATTTGATTTTAGTTTCATAATCGTTCAATTAAGGTGAATACTTGTTACTACTGGAAGGGATAAATTGGAAATCTATCTTACAACGGACTTCATTATGGAATGGATAAAAACCTGGGGGCTTCTGCCATCTAAATAATGTTGAATTTGTTCACGGCAATGGGCTGTTGAATTCAATGCTGTTCTGATTGCATTTGTGAGATCTCCTTCGCTGTTTATATCGGCCTTAAAAACGCCATCGATATCATCAATTCCGCCGGCACATTTGGTACACACAACTTTGGGATTCAGGCTCATCATTTGTAATAAAACGTTCGGAAACCCTTCTTTTATTGACGATACAACACATACCCTGGAATGCTTAAAATAAGGCATCGGGTTTTCAACCCAGCCCTTCAGAATTACGCGCCCGGTTAATTCGTACCTGGCAATTAGTTTTTCGAGAATACCTTTTTGCGGACCATCGCCAAAAATCAACAATTTTAAATTTGGGAATTCTGCTTTCAAAATATTAAAAGCCGCTATTAATATTAAAAAGCCTTTTTCGGGAATTAACCGCCCTGCCGCACAAATAAACTCAGTTTCGGCATCTGCATCAGTTAGTGTGGCGTTTGCCTTGATAATATTTTGTTTGATATCAAGCGGATTGGGCTGAACTATTAACGATTCGGAATTAACAAACGGAACATTTTTATTAAAGTCGTCGCGCATTTGCTTTGTTTGACAAATAACCAGGTCGACGGCAGGATATCCTAAGTAATAGGCCAATTGATAACTCCACTTTTTAAAGCCGCTGAACCTGGTAAAAACAGAAGTACATTCCCTTACAATTACTTTTGATTTTAAAAACCCAATACGCTTCAAAAAACCCAGGTAGGCATTTAAATACGGATGAGTGCTAACAATTACATGATCCGTTCTGTATAATTTCAACACCTTTATAACACCCAGAAAGCCCCAAATTAAGCCTCTCTTTGTAACATAAGTGGCGTTTAACCCACGAGGGATTTTAACCCCCCCTTTATCTACTTTTTTCAAAAATATCAATGGAGCTTTACTGGTTGTTGCACACATTAGCAAAATATTTTCTGCCCCATTAGCCTGATCTGACATGGATAGAAAGACCAACTTGTACATGCCCTGCTCCATCATTAAAATTTGAGGTTTCTTATTTTTCCGATAATTTTTTTTAACGGGCCTAAAGCACTGAATACTTTTCGTTTTCCGTCAATAACTATTAAGTCGCCGGCAAAGTTTATGGTATGTAATCCTTTATCATACGGCGGCTGGGGTAGTAATTCAAATACCGTTTGATATTGAAAATCTGTCTCGCTTATATTGGTTATCTCATTTATCATCACCGAGCCACCATAACATTTTTCAGGATTTTGGCTGGGCATATAAAGCTTTTGGCCTACTATAAACAATCTGCCCGCCGATCGGCTAACATTGACGGCAACATTTATAGGATTTAGGCTATGTGGCTTAAAAGAAGAATCCAGGCTATCTGCATTGAAAATGTAAAGTTTTCCGGGCATGCCCGATATACTGCTAAATAGCCAATATTTATTTTTGAAATGAATTATTGAACTATCAACAAAAGCCTCCCCTTCTACCAATAGTCTTATTTTTTTAAACCTACAGGGATCTTCTACGTCAATCTGGTATAAAGCAATTTGCCTGGCTGTTGCTGTTTCGGGAATGCAATAAAGTTGATCCTGAACTGCAAACAGGTGAGGATATGACAGATGTATAGCTTCTTTCATAATGCCTTTGACTTTTTTTTTGCTTTTAAAAAGCATATCGTCCGTCATCATTATTTCGCCTTTGCCCTTCCAAAAATTCAGTTCTTCATAATACAGATGCAAGCGGCCATTTAACTGTATTGCAAAGGGGTCCGCCGCATAATCAACTTTATCCTCACGAAGCCATTTAATATCTCTGTTAAGTTTTTGCGTGCTAATCAAATTTTCGGGTGTCTGGCGTACATAACCAATATTCCATTTATCGTATAAAAATAATTTATCCCAAACCTTGCTTATCATTTCGGTTATTTTCATATTCTTGCTATTTTTCTCAAAAATGAGTGAACAACAACCAATATTGGTAAGTAATCGTTTTCACAAACCAAAGTTCCGCCAAAGCTGTCTTTGAATTGATTAATCCTTGCAAGCGATTCATCCGAAGTTTGGTAAGCGTAACCGCCAAGGTCGTAAGTCTCGAAACCCTGCTGTTTAAAAAAGCACATATCTTTAAAATGCAACAACCTGTTGGCCCTGCCAATGACCGCTCTTGATTGCTTATCCGATTCATTTCTGAAAAGCGATGCAGAGTGTAACAGCCTTATCCTTTTTAATGTATTATCGCGCAAATAGGCGTGCATTACAACATCCTGGCCATTATACATCGCCTTTGTAATTACCAGTGCCGACTGATATTTATAAAACTCTTTCGTCAGCTTTTTAAGGTGCTTTGTTTCGGCAAAAGAGTTATAAAATTCTATAAAACGTCTTAAGCCTGTCTCCATTACCGTAATAACGCCATCTTTAATTGCACGCCTTATTTCGTATGTGGTATTCTGATCAAAACCCGCTTCAAAAGTTTCTTTTGAAGTCGTTAAATCAATTATTTTGGTATAAAATGACTCTTTTAAATATCCTGGGATATAACCGCTATATGAACTTTGCTTATAAGAGTTGCACAAACAATTCCAAAAGTTGGGTTTTTGGGCAAACCATATTACGTTGTACGGTATAACCTTAATTAAGGAACTTTTAATCTGTACCATGAAATACTTTTTTTTAAACCGATTGATATTTAAAAGACTTAGAGGCTGTTTGGCTTTTTAACCATTGCGTAAAAACTAACAGTTTCCATATCTGTGGAAACCGATTCCACTTACCATCCATGTGCTGGTTTACCATTGCCAATGCTTTTGGAGCATTAACCCCTGGAATATTTTTGAGTTCATTTAATGTAAGATGATCCATTACATAATCTTTCAACTCGTTTCTAAACCAATACTGTAACGGTAAAGTAAAACCTGATTTTGCCCTGTTAAAAAACTCGGCAGGGACATATTCATATAAAATATCCTTTAAAATCCTTTTTTGACATCCGTACTGAAACTTATATTCATCGGGCAGATTTTGAGCGAAAGCCACTACCCGGTGATCCATCAATGGGGCACGCGCTTCAATTGCAAATGCCATTGACGCCCGGTCTACTTTTGTATTGATATCGCCATTCAGGTAAGTTTTGGTGTCAAAAGCCGACATCTTTTGTAAAATACTGAGAGGTTTTGACGACCAGATATCCATAAATGGTACTTCCAGTCCTTTCTCAGGCTGGTTAAGCCAGGAGTATTCTAAACCTCCAAGCATTAAACCATATAAGGAGCTGATTTTTGAGCTACAAAGCCCTAATGCAATTAACTGGTGACGGTAGTTTGGCGATAAACCTATAATTCGAGCCAACTGCCTTCTTACCGGCAGAGGATAGTTAAATAAATGGTTAACCATACTAAACCACTTATATCGGCTATATCCCATAAAACTTTCGTCGCCACCATCGCCACTTAAAGCAACAGTAACGTATTTTTTAGTGTATTTACTCAATAATAATGTTGGTATCGCGCTTGAATCTGCAAATGGTTCATCGTAATAATTGCCAAAGTTTTTAATTAACCCAATGCCTTCATTGCTACTGCATTCAATTTCATGGTGATCTGTTTGCAAATAATTAGCGATTTTTTTCGCGAACAGGCTTTCGTCAAAACCCTTTTCGTTAAACTTAATGCAAAAGGTTTTTACCTGTTTACTATGCTGTGCGGCAAGCGCAGTTATTAATGAAGAATCAATTCCTCCGGAAAGAAAAACACCGACATTAACATCTGCCTGCATCCTAATCTCTACCGCGTTGGTTAAAAGACTTTTAAGTGACGATTTGGCATCAAAATAGGAACCTTCATATTTGTTTACAAAATTGAGATCAAGGTCCCAATATTTGCTTACCTTAAATGTACCTGTACCTATCGTGAAAGTAAAGGAGTGTCCGGCCTCCAATTTTTTTATCTGTTTCCATGCCGACCTGGGTTCTGGTACATAGCCCCATATCATATATTCACTAATGGCAGTTTCGTCCAGGCCAATATTTCTGCCGATACAAATTTGTGATGGTTGACTCCCAAATTCAAAATCGAGCCCGTGGTGGGTATAATAAAACGGCTTTTTACCCAAACGATCCCTTGCCCCAAATAATTTACCAGAAAGCGTATTGTAAAGTACAAAGGCAAACATGCCAATAAACTGATAAACGCAGCGCTCACCATACTCAAGATAGGCGGCGGCCAGCACTTCGGTATCAGAATTGGTAGAAAAATGATACCCTAAATCCTGTAGCTTGGCCTTTAACTCCTTATAATTATATATTTCGCCATTAAATACAATTTTAATATGCTTATAACTAAAGGGTTGGTTTGATCTGTGATCCAAATCCACAATTGCAAGCCGGTTATGACCCAAAATAACGGGACCAACACGTTCAAAACCCGAATAGTCCGGCCCGCGAAACCCTACCCTTTGTAATTTGGCAACAACTACTTCGTCCGGGTAATAGGCAGTTGCCCCGTAAATTCCACACATATATAAATGATTAGGTTATATGGTAAATAAGCTTAGCTTAGCATCAGCGCTTCATATGATTTACCAATTTTATCGAGGGCAAAGCGACTATATATATCCGCTTTTATCTCTTCATGGTGCCAGGTTTGGTTGCAAGCCCGGATAATATGTCTTTTTAAATTCACTACGTCGTTTTGTTCGGCAACAAATCCGTTAAAGCCTTCCCTTATCAACTTGCTAACCCCGCCAACACGAAAAGTAACAACAGGAACCCCAACCGAGAGGGACTCAAGTACTACGTTTGGAAACCCCTCTGTAAAAGAGCTCAAAACCAACAGGTCGTTTCTTGCAATTTGTAATGCAACGTTGTTTATTTGGCCGGTAAAAGTTACCCGGTTGCAAAGTTCGCCGTGGCAAACAAGAGTTTTCAACTCGTCCATTAAGGGCCCATCGCCAACTATTGTTAATACATAATTTATTGGGAGCTCTTTAACAACTTCAAGCAAGCGAAGCAGCCCTTTTTCTTTTCTCAACCGGCTTACAACCACCAGGCGCTTTAGCCCTGATATGCACCGACCATTTTTGAGCAGCTGTGACGGGAAAATCGGGTTATGGATTACAATTAATTTTTTTGAGGGAATGTTATAACATACCGCCATTTCGCGAAGCATCTCTTCCGATTGGCATACGATGAAATCAAACCGAAAAAACAAAAACCTGGTAAAAAAATTATAAAACCGGGCTTTAAAATCATAGTACTGGCGCATTTGAAACGGGTTATTTGAGGCCCTGGCTATTAACTTAGGCACTTTTACAAAGCAAGCCACCATTGCGGTCAAAATGTTTATATGGTCGGTTGTTGAAAAAACAACATCCGGCTTTTCATCTCTTAGCAATCTAAATAGCTTCAAAAATGACTTTGATGCCTTTATAGTATTCAAATTGATAAAACGGATTCCTTTAACATCAGTAGAAAAACATTGATGATGACCGCTCAGATAAACAACAGATACATCATATTTTTCGTTGTTAAAATACTGGGAAAGCAACCAATAAACGCGTTCGGAACCGCCGGCTCCAAGAGAACCAACTACCAGGAAAATTTTCTTTTTCATAAGGGCCCGTGTTAAAACTTAAGGTGATCTTTTTCAGGCAAGTAAGATATCGTTACCCGTATCTGATATATTATTGTATTGAAGTATTGCGAAATACAAAAATATAGTTGGCCCATCAACACTTAATAGCCAGCCATTGTGCGATAACGCATTTATTGAAACAGCAAAAAAAGAGAAAAATAACGCTAAGTATAAAGGCTGCTTTTTTTTGTGGATACTTTTTATTGCCTGCCAAAAAAGGGAAAGAATACGATAATAAATTGCCCCTAATAACCCAAAGCCTAAAAATGGGCCCAATAAAGTAACAAACATCAAATAAGCGTTGTGTGATGATAAACCAAAAGGGAAAGAAGGATTTCGATAAGTAACCTCGTCCCAGCTTTTTCCATAAAATATTAACCCAAAGGGATAATTTGCAACTATTTTAAGATTTTCTGCTGCCAGATCCGCGCGATTAAAATCATTTGCTTCCTTTGCGCTATTTTTTGATAATATGTTATTCTTATCGTCAAAATTCCCTTTTAACACGTATGCATAGGCTGCAAAACATATCAAAATGGTACAAGCGAGCAAAAAAACAGCCTTATACCGGTAATAAGCAACTAAGAAAATAACTATTGCTACACAAAAACTTATAAATGCAGACCTGTTCATACCAAGGTAAAGACATACCATACAGAAACACAACGCGACTAACTTAACAAGTAAACTTTGTTTAAAAGTAAAAGTTGCCACCAAAATCATTGTGGTAAAGGCCGCCACCTGGTACCCAAAAGTAAATTGAGTTATTGACAAGCCAGACGGGCTTTGTTTAATCTGTTCATCAAGCATTGCAATCCTAATAGGATCTATAATTGATGCGTAATTATGGTCAAGTATCATGACAATCATTGACAACATCAGCAGTAAAAAAAACAACACTACCGATGTGGTAAACCTGTTTCTGCTGGAGCCGACAAAGTAATTAAAATACAGTGCACATATTAAAATTATAATTAAAGTAGCAAAAAAAGAGCGGTAATCGTTCATCCCCACTACATTGTATAAAAATGATGCTATGGCAAAAAGAAACATCTCTTTTTGGTAAAAAAAACGCATAACAGGCTGGCGTGCAAAAAAAACAAGGGGCAAACCAAATACAATGGGCGCTGGTATTTTCACTGTTTCTGTCATAAACAAACCAAATGCAAGGGCATATAAATAGAAAATGACCAAACAATAAACCAAAAGCTTTTTAAATTCCATAAAAGGTTACAGCTTATTTAAGTAATCTTTTAAGGGTGCTTAAAATAATTCTGATGTCCATCAGGAAATTTCTGTTGTCTATGTATTCAAGATTTTGAAATATTTTTGATGGCAAAATGGTGTTTATATAAAGTTTCTCTGGATCTTTGGCAGTAGCTAAAAGCTCATTTTCGTTAAAGTACTTAATAGAAGCCCAATCTGTTAAGCCAGGCTTAACACTAAGTACCCTTAATTGCTGTGCAGTGTAAATTGTTACATACTTGCTTACTTCTGGCCTGGGGCCAACAAAACTCATGTGGCCGGCAACAATATTTATTAATTGGGGCAATTCATCCAGTTTATATTTACGAAGCCAAAACCCAACGGGGGTGATCCTAAAATCGGTATATCCAATAGTTAACAAGCCTGCCCTATCCGAAAACTCATACATAGTCCTGAATTTAAAGAGGTTAAATGCAGAACCATTTTTGCCAATTCTACGCTGAACATAGAATATGCTTCCTTTTGAATTAAATTTAACAGCCGCCGCTATAATAACTAACAACGGAGTTAAGGTTATCAATAAAATTGAAGCAAAAATCAAATCGAAAATTCTTTTTAATATCATTTTAAAACTGTGTTACTGAAGAAGTTTTCAGGCATCCAATTTGTTTATTTACGGCATTTGCTACAGTTTCTATTATAAAGTCCACTTCTGCATTGGACAATTGAGGGTAAATAGGAAGTGAAATTTCATTTGCGTATTGAGCGTAAGCCACGGGGTAATCGACAATGTTGTAACCTAATGATTTAAACAATGTTAACATTGGTAATGGAATAAAATGAACGTTCACACTTACACCTTGCCCGGTAATATCTTCAATAATCTGGTCGCGCTGTAATTCAGATATTCGTTTGATCCTTAAAGAGTAGAGGTGATAAGAAGTCTCCCGGTTTCCATCAATGAGTGATGGCGCTATAAACCAATCCATTTCCCTAAAGCCTTTTAAGTATTTTAATGCAACCAGCTTTCTTAATGGAAGTAGTACATCTGAATATTTTTTTATTTGGGCCAGGCCAATAGCAGCACACACATCGGGCATATTTATTTTAAGCCCTTGAAATAAAATATCATACCTCCACCCGCCGCCGGTTGATTTGGTGAAAGCATCTTTAGTTTGCCCATTTAGGGTGAACATCTTCAAATATCTGTACTCCTGTTCAACATTGAACTTTGATGGCAGATTTAAGCATATGGCGCCTCCTTCTGCTGTTGTTATATTTTTAACAGCATGAAATGAGAAAATTGCAACGTCGGCTTCCTTAGAGGCTGCAACTCCGTGTATCGTAGCTCCCAGGGAATGCGCGGCATCAGCAATCAATAGTATCCTACCCAGTGCCGCCTGCTTGTCATTTGTTGCCTCAAATAAGTTTACAATTTCGGGCCTGTTAATAATCTGGTTTAAAGCTCCATAGTCACACGGCCAGCCGGCAATATCAACTGCAATAATTGCTTTTGTTTTACAGGTAATGGCTTGCAAAACCGCTTGCGCAGATATACAACAATCAGCATCAACATCAACCATCACCGGCCTGGCCCCGCAATGCAGCACACATAAAGCAGTTGCGCAGTAGGTGTAAGCGGGTATGATAACTTCGTCTCCCTCTTTTATGCCAAACCATTTCAACATAAGTATAGCGCCCGATGTCCATGAATTTACACAAACCGCCGCCTTGGCTGTTGTTAAATTAACTATTTCATTTTCAAATTCGACCACCTTAGGGCCGGTAGTTATCCATTTAGAAGCAAGTGTATCAATAACTTCCTTTATAACAGATTGATCAATAAAAGGCGGCGAAAACGGAATTTTTACAGAAGGCATAAAAAGGATATAAATAAGTTAATTATTGAAGACAGTTAGATAATATCTGCGCCGTTTCAGGCTGGTATTTTCTCGAGTACTTTTACCAAAAGACCTACGTAACTACGCAAAAGACGTTTGTATATGTAAAACTTCTCTATTAGATAGTCTATCCAGGTGTAGTTTACAAACGATAGATCATGAAGTGAAACAAAGTGCCTGTGATGTTTAGCAATAAAATCTTCAAGCTCATAAAAAGCACGATCCGTGCAGGTTTCAGGGTGATAATTAAAAGTCCAGGTATTTTCTGTTTTAGGTTCAACTTCTGATAATTGAACGGGAATCCAGTTAAACCCAAACCTGATGTACGGTGATTTTAGTAACCCATCACTTATCACCCTTATATTGGTGTGTCTCTGGAGCGCCACAAGCGTGTTCCTGTCAAATGTATGGGCCGGTGCTACAAACAGCGATGCATGGATATTTTCGCGTTTAAATATTGATGCTGCAGCTTTAATTTTTTCCTCCTGTATCGATGACGGCAAGCCGGCAAATTCCGATCGCTTATTCATTTTAAGCATTCCCGAGTTTTGATTTACATAGCAGTGATCATACCCGTGCATCCCCATTATATAGCCTTTACTTTGCAACTCCCGCACCAGCCACCAATATTTAAAGTTATAGTTGCCGTGACTTGTTAATTTAGGGTCCTGGTTGTCTGGAATTACGGCTATTATGGGCTTGATTTTATACCGGTCAAACAACCTAAAAAAACGCTGCCATTTTTCTAAATTATTTGTTGGACACAAATCGTCCAAACGGATTAAATATTGTAACATATAATTAAGATTTAATTTCGAATGAATAATTTGCCGATATCATTTTTAAGGCCAGGGTACAGTAACAGTATCCTTAGCATGTTTATCGACTAAACTTGCCCACTCACCTAATATTTTTACCGCACTGTTGCTGTCGCAAATGTTTCGTGCTGCTGTCCCTATTCTTTTTTTAAGGCCATCATTGCCGCTTAAAGACACTATCGCATCTGCCAACGCAATAATCGATTCCTTTTCTATTAAAACGCCATTATCGCCATCTTTGATGATCTCCGAAGGTCCAAAATCACAGTTTACTGCAATGCAGGGACATCCCAAGCTCATCGCCTCGACCAACGCGTTAGGATAACCTTCATTCCGGGAAGGCAACACAAACATTTCGGCCTGGCTATAATAATCCTGCAGGTTAGTCTTTGATCCGGGAAGTATAACTTTTTCCTGTAATCCGAGGCGATGGATCTGGCAAAGAAGATTTGATCTTTCTTCACCTTCTCCTATTATCAACAAATCGGTATCTTCAAGATTGGCAAGGCCAAACGCGGCAACCAGTATATCAAAGCCTTTAACAAAGGCTAATCGCCCAACGCCTAATATAAATTTCCTAGCATGTACTTTACCGGGGGTTAGGCTATCAAAAGTTGTTACGGCATTCATTATCCTGCTTATATTATCCAAATGTGTAAAACCTTTTGTTGCTAACAGGCAGTCGCCCACTCCCTTTGCACTAACAACCACCGATGCCGATTTGGTATATATTAACGCGGCAAGTTTTTTATGCAGATAACCAAATTTATTTAAGCTTCGGTTTGGCGATGTTCGCTCGGATACGATATACGGGGTATTGGTAAAATTACAGGCTATGCCCGCCCATATATTGGCCGATGTTATGAATGATATTGTACAAACCGGCTTTTCGGTTCTCAACAATTTAATCAGCACATAAAAAGTCTTAAAAAAGGCGTAAAACCGATATACCAAATCATGCCGCTTTCTGTTCAACACATGAACTACTTTTACGCCTTTGTCAATAGCATAAGCTGGAGTATGCTGATTTAACGAAACGATTACAGGTTGAAAATTCAATTTGTTAAAATAATTTGCCAATGATATTAACACCCTTTCGGCCCCGCCGCCCATTAAAGAAGGAATAATAAAAACCAAGCGGGGTTTTACCTGTAATCCGGGTTTTATTTTCATGAAGATTTATTTTTCGCTGATGAGTTAAAGCAGATATTTAACAGTGTTGTATGCCTTTCTTATTTGCAGATTACTCAGTTCGAAAACCAAGTACCTTTTAATATACAAACTAAGTAGTTTTCTTCTCAGTAATGTTGGATAAGAAAAGTTTCTGATAATCAAATTAAAATCGCTGATCATCCTTTTCATTCTTGTATTGGCGTTTATCATACTCCATATACCACCCTCGTGATTACGATAACAACTCATTACTTCGGGCATAACATATACTTTTTGTCCCGTACGAAATGTGGCGTAAAGTTTAAATATCTTGTCTCCGGCATAGCAATTAAAAAACAACTTACTTAAAAACAGGCTATGGACTATTGGCAGATTGCGATAAAGTACCGTTGCCGTTTTTGTTTCCTCCTGTTTACCGGCAAGCAAATCAAAATAAGTATGTGTTAGTGGAATTGGTTTAGGGTGTGCATATATTGTTTTGTTATCGGCGGTTATGACACGGGTATAATGACAACACATAATATAGCCAGGATTAGATTTTAAAAAATTTACCTGTTTTTGCAACTTGCAATTGTCTGTCCAATAGTCGTCGCCCTCGCAAAGGGCTATATATGTTCCTTTACACGCCTCAACACACCTGATAAAATTACGATGAATACCTATGTTTTCAGAAGATGTGAGTACCTTGATCTTCCCTGGGTATTTAGCCGAAAACTGATTGATAATAAGAAGCGTATCATCCGTAGAACAATCGTCGCCAATAATTATTTCAAACCTGAAATTTGTTTGCTGCATCAAAAAACTATCGATAGCCTGCGCAATGAATTTTTCATGATTATAAGTGATACAGCAGATGCTAACCACTATCTCGGTTCCATTCATATTTTGCCGTTTTTTACACTTAACTCCCACTCAATTTTATCTGCTACCAGCTTACCAAAACGACTGGGCCTCGGCTGACTTCCTTCCGTAAAATTTTGGGTTCTTAGCAACAAACGGCATATCAGGTCAAGATCCGACAGCGTTAAGGTATGATATAGCGGAAGACACAAAATACGGGAGGCGACACTATCACAAACTGGCATTGTGACACCGTTTACATATGGTAAGGTTGATAAAGACGGAAAAAAATACCTCCGGCTGTATATCTGCGCCAATTCAAGCTTAGCCTTACTCTCCAGCATTAATTCCTCTGAACTAAACAAAACCGGAAAATATGCATAATTATAATCGTCGGCATTTTCAATTTTTTGAAATTGTACATCCAGGTTAGTTAATCGTAACATATATTGTTCGGTCAGATACCTCCTCTTCTTCAATATCTCATCGGCATAACGTAAATTACAAAGGCCCATGGCTGCATGAAATTCGCAGTTTTTTGCATTGATACCTTGTTCCGAAAAACAATCAACTCCAGAAAAACCAAAATTGCGCATCAACGCCAATTTTCTCAAAACTTCCGGATCCTGGGTAAATACCGCGCCTCCTTCGATAGTATGAAATAATTTTGTTGAATGAAAGCTGGTTGTACTGATATCACCATATTCAAATACAGACCGGTTTTTATAAATGGCCCCGAAACAATGTGCTGCATCATAAATCACTTTTAAATGATGCTTATCGGCAATTTCCTGTATGGCTGTAATATCACAGGGGTTACCAAAAACATGTGTGGCCAATATGGCTGACGTTTTTGAGGTAATAGCGGCTTCAATTTTAGCCGGATCTATATTATAGGTTTCGGGATCGATATCAACAAAAACAGGGGTACATTCCTGCCAAACAATTGCACTTGTTGTTGCCACAAAGGAAAATGGTGTTGTAATAATCTCGCCTTTTAACGACAATGCCTTAATTGCAAGTTGTAATGCAATAGTACCGTTTGTAACATATAACAGATGATTAACGCCCAGGTATTCCTTCAACTTCAGTTCAAGTGTATTTACCAAAGGGCCATTGTTTGTGAGCCACTGGCGTTCCCAAATACTTTTCACATAATCACAGAATTCGGTTTCTGTTGGCAGAAATGGTTTGGTTACAGGTATCATTTTTTAAGAATTAATTGGTTAAAATCTTTAATCGCCGAAAGTTTCACTAATAGGCCTGCACCAAAATAAACTCCAAAATATATTATGAAAACAATGCCAATTTGCATAGCTGCAGGAGTATAAAGGGAGGTTAACAGCATATCGAGGAAGTAACATGTAACCCCCAACGTACCTGCTATTACCAGGATTGGAAGAATATCCTCAATTTGTTCCATTATTGGGTAGGCTATTAACCTGCCGCTATAAACTGAATTTATGTAATAAGCAATGAGGTTAAAAAATAACTGGAAGTACAATAACCCGTATATTCCAAAGGGAATGAAAAGTAATATTCCGGCAACACTCAATATTTTCTTAAGTACCTCTAATTTAAAAAACAGGGCGCTTTTACCCAGCACTTTTAAAATATTCAAGTTGTATACATGAAGCGGATACATAATACCACAAAGGCATAATATCTTAAAAAAAGGTACCGCGGGCAGCCATTTATCTGTTAGTAGAATATGAAAAAGTGGCCTGGCAATTAAACTCAGGAATATTAAGGCCGGTGCGTTCCAAAACACTACCTGTTGCATTAACTTTTTATAAACCTCTTTTAATCGTACTGGATCATGCGCTATTTGTGCAAACATTGGGTAAGCAACCTTATTAACCGCGGTAGAAATATTACTTATGGGTAATTGGCTAATGGTATCTGCACGCCAGTAAAAACCAAGCAGGCTTGCAGAAAAGTATTTACCAATTATTATTAAGTAAAGGTTTTGATAAACGGTATCCAGCAAGCCAGATAAAGTCATTTTATAACCAAAAGAGAAATGTTTTTTAAAACACGCTTTATCGAACAGCAAAGCCGGCCGCCATGGCGAGTAGATCCAATGAAGTGCCGTTGACAGGAAAGATGTACATAACCCCATCCAAACCAGGCTCCACACCCCGTAACCTAACCTGGCCAGAAGGATACCCAAAAGCCCCCCTCCAATGGCCGCGGGAATTTGAATATTGGTTTGTAGTTTAAACTTCATATCTTTTACCAGCAACGTACTTTGAACACCGAAAAAAGCGTTGATAATTAAAATAACTCCGTAAACTCGTATGATGGCAGTTAAAAGCGGCTGCTTATAAAAATCGGCAATGAAAGGGGCAGCAAAAAATAATACACCATATAAAAAGCAGCTGCCAACCAGGTTAAAGTAAAAAACTGTTGAAAAATCGCGCCCATCTGCATCGGGGGTGCGTATCAGCGAAGCTGTTAAACCACTATCTAATAACGAATTGCCTATTGCAATAAAAATTGCCAACATGGCAATTAAGCCAAACTGAGCAGGATCAAGCATACGGGCCAGGAATAACGATATCAGGAACCCTACAATTTTTGAACTCACCTGCTGCCATAGGGACCATAGAATGCCCGATATGGTTTTTTGTTTATAATTCATCTAAGTGATATTACAGGCGTGCGTTTACCAGGCCGTCGGGTAAAAAGGCTTTCAGGTCGTACAGCACGGTGTGAGGTTTACAAAGGCTTCCTATATTCAGGTCTTTAAATTGTTCATGGGCAACAGCAAGTAAAATCCCATCATATTTCCTTTCTTTCGACTCTCCGTTTTCACATATTATGCCGTAAATCCGGTTTGCTTGTTCCGCGTTAGCCCAGGGATCATGAACATGCACCTTTATTTTATATTCTTCCAAACGTTTAATAATATCTATTACCCTGGTATTTCTAACATCAGGACAGTTTTCTTTAAAGGTAAAGCCGAGTACAAGCACTTCGGCGTCTATCAGCGATGTTCCTCTGCGTGTCATCTGTTTTATGAACTGATCGGCAACATAGGCACCCATTGAATCGTTTATGCGGCGTCCGGCTAAAATAATCTCTGGATGATAACCTGCTTCCTGGGCTTTTTGAGCAAGATAATACGGATCGACTCCGATACAATGTCCCCCAACCAAGCCTGGTCTGAAATTTAAAAAATTCCATTTTGTGCCCGCTGCTTCCAATACCTTATTGGTATCAATCCCAAGTTTATTAAAAATCATGGCAAGCTCGTTTACAAAGGCTATGTTGATATCGCGTTGGGCATTTTCAATCACCTTTGCCGCCTCGGCCACTTTTATAGAATCGGCTTTGAATGTACCTGCCGTAATAACCGAATTGTAAAGTTTATCTACAATATCTGCAGTTTCGGCGGTTGAGCCCGAAGTGATCTTTCGAATATTCGCTACCGTGTGATCCTTATCTCCCGGGTTAATCCGCTCTGGTGAGTAGCCTGCAAAAAAATCGATATTATACCGTAATTTGGATACCTTTTCCAATATGGGCATACATTCGTCTTCAGTAACGCCCGGATAAACTGTCGACTCGTAAATCACAATATCTCCTTTTTTAAGTACTTTCCCAATCAACATGCTTGCATTAATTAAAGGGGTCAGATCAGGGCGATTATTCTTATCTACGGGCGTGGGCACCGTTACAATATACCTTGTACATGGTCTTAGTTTCTCGATATCGTCTGTAAAATATAAACCGGTGGGTGTTGTACATACCGGCGTTATCACTGCATTCAATTGATCGTTGCTAATTTCTAAAGTATGATCGATACCGGCTTTCAACTGATTAATCCTGTTTACATTTATATCGAAACCAAATACTTTATATTTTTTTGCGAACTCAACTGCCAAAGGTAAGCCCACATACCCCAGGCCTATAATTCCAATTTTTGATTGGTACTTTTCAATTTTCATAATTTTGATTTGAGTTTTGTATAGTTAAATTTTGTACTGGAACGCGGGTTACCAGGGCACAGTTAATACTGTCGAACACCATTAACACATGCTTACCTTTAATTTCAACTACCTTGCCTGTTTGATTGGTAAGTACGCCGGCCCTTATTTTTACAATATCACCTATCGCTATTCCTGCCAGGCTTACCATCTCTAAGTCTTTGTAGTGGTCGAGGTTGTACTTTATTTGGTCGATAATATTATCTTTTACTATAGCAGGCCTGCCCATAAAATACACATAGCCCATTACGCCTAAAACGTACAGTACTTTAGCCTGTTCAAAAAGGTCGACCCTTACAAAAACATATGAACTAAATAAAGGCAGGCTTACTTCTTTTTTCCTATCAGCCCATTGGTTAACCACTTCCCTCACGGGGCAATACGACTCGATACCTTGCTGTTTTAGCAGTTTATCAACCTTTTTTTCCCAGCGGGGCCTGGTATAAATTACAAGCCATTTTTTTTCGCGCAAATTTGATATCGACACTTTCGAAGTATTTAATGATGGTTGCATGATTGTGTTTATTTGTAACGAGCAATATTTGAGGGGTGGCAACGGCTTCGCCATCTCACTTACATGATGCGGCTTTTATTTTTTGTGTAGTTAAGCGCGGGGCTTAAAGGAATCAATTTGACAGTGCAGATCTATTCAGCTTAAGCTTACCTGTGAAAACACTGCAACAAGTTTGTTGGCAACCTCATATAGCTTCGCCAATCCACTTACAGGTATATTTTTTAAATTATGTTATAGAAGGTATTAACTGACAAATATTTGATAAAGAATAATTACTATGCGCCATACGGAACGTAACCATAGCCTCCATAGGCGTAGGCATTACGATTTTGTTTTTTTGCATCGTTTAAAACAACCATAAGGTTTTTTAATTTCTCGTTATCATAAATATCTTTCAGTATATCCAATTGCTGGGCACTGGTATAATTATAACGCACCAGGTAAATACTTAAATCGGCAAAACCGGCCAGACTAAGGGCATCGGAAACTGTACCAACCGGTGATGTATCCACAATTATATAGTCAAATTGAGCTTTGCACCAGTTAAACAACTGTTCAACCCGTTTATCCAATAACAACTCTGAGGGCCTCTCGGAAAGTGTACCACATCCTAAAACAAACAGGTTCTCGGATTCGCCAACAGGCTGAATGTATTCATATAAAGAATCTATTTCGCCTTCTATATAATCGGTGATGCCCTTTGTCTGCGTCAGATTTAAACTTTTCAGAAGGTCGGGTTTGCGTAAATCAAATTCTATGATAAGTACACGCTTACTTAACAAAGCGAGTGTAATTCCAAGGTTTACGCTAAAGAATGTTTTGCCCTCGCCTTTCATAGTAGACGTGACCAATATTGTTTTTTGCGGAAGGCCCTGGTTTAAAATGCCTATATTACTACGGATGTACCTAAATAATTCAGAAATGACTGTGGTACTCCCCTTTCGTACAGCAATTGCCCCTTCCAGTCCGTCGTTATGACTTAATTCCCCAAGTAGCCTGACTCCAGGTATATTTAACAGATTGGCAGAGCTTGTAACCTTTACATTAAGTTTTTGCTTTAAAAAAATTGAAAAACCCGGAATTAATAAGCCAAAGATTCCACCAATTAAATAAGTTAATTGTTGCTTCGGAAATTCAGGAACAGAACCATATGCCGGCCTGTCGACAATTTGTGATGACGGAATAGTCGCCGAAAGAGACAAAGCCGTTTCCTCGCGTTTTTGTAATAAATATTGATATAAGTTTGTTTTCACCCCCTGCTCGCGACTGCGCTGCAACAGCCCTCTTTCAACGGCAGGTACCAACCGTATCCGAGAGTCATACTGTGCTGAGTTTTGTTTAAGAAGATTATGCCCTATCATAAACCCCTTTTTAATATTTGTTAAATTCTCTTTTATGTTTGCACGCAAACTTGCTATCTGGCGGCTTAAATCTTCAATCAGCGGATTGCTTAAGTTTGCGCTGTTTAACATCCTGTTTCTTTCCAATTGAAGGTCGTTGAATCTGCTTACAAGCGAATTCAAAACCGGATCTTTCAATCCCATAGCACTGGGAACGGCGTTGAATTGATTACCCGATTGGTTGAGGTAAAATTCTATCGATTTTACAATACCAAGTTGAACATTTGATTCTTCAAGTAATTGATTGTACTCTGCCGACTTTGTAAGATTAACCTGGCTGCCTGCATTTATTTCGGCCGCCCCGCTTTGTTGTTTATATGTTTCTATGTCTTTTTCGGCAGATGACAGATCATCTTCCATTGTCCTGAGCCTTTTATCGATAAATAAAATGGTGTTAAGCGCTGTCACATTTTTTTTCTTAACGGTTTCATCGTTGTACGTGTTGATAATGTTGTTAAGGATTGCCACGCCACGCTCGGGCACAGCATCATTAATGCTCAACAGAATGGTATTAGATTCTTTAATCACCGGCGTTATCTGTAGTAACCCGGCACTATATAAGGCAGCCAGATTTTTTAAATTATTAAACCTGATAGTAACCGGTTTATCTGTAGCAGTAAAATCAGCTCCTTTATCAACCTTGAATGTATAATCCTTATGGTTAACAACTTGTCCGTAGCGATATAGCCAACTCATTTTCCCTTCGGTTAATAAAAATTTATCCGTTGAATAATTTTGAATGTGAAGCTCTTTCAGATACGCCTTGCTACCCAATTTAATAGCTGTTAAAATAATTGGACGATCGTCACCATAATACTCTCTTGTTTTAAAAATATCTTCATCAAAATAAGAAACTTCAAGGTTCAGGCGTTCAAGTACACTATAAATCAGATCCTTTGAGCGTAAAACTTCTATTTCATTATCCACTGTTTTTGCTTCCTGAAACATATTTAAATCACTAAACGCAGTTGCTTTTAGTATACCATCCCCCTTTTTATCGTCGGGAATAAGTAACGTACTTGTTATTTTATACCGGGGCGTAACACAATTAAGATACGCCCAGGCAACCAGCAGGCAAACAAACAGACCTGCCAGAAAAGCGTACCAATTTTTTAAGTATGGCATTGCTTTAAGCTTTAAGTCGCTTCCTGGCAAAGATTGTTTTGATTTAGCGTTAACGTCCATGTTGGCTTTTTTTAACATTATGAAAAACGGGGTATCAGTTATCGTTTTAAAAGTACGGCTGCTAACACCGCTATAGCAGATATAGAAGCAATTACCAGGGGCATCATACGTGTATTTTGACTATACTCTACCGCTTTTGACCGGTCGGGCTCTATATAAACTATATCATTTTGTTTCAGTGTGAAATAAGGTGACTTCATCGACTCAAGCTTGTTCAGGTTCAACCTTGTCATGGTCTTATTCCCGTCTTCATTCCTGATGATCAAAACGTTTTCGCGCCTTCCATAAACAGTCATGTCGCCGGCTAGGCCCAGAGCTTCAAGTACGTTTACCTGTTCGTCGTTTATAATAAAGGTTGCCGGTTTATTAACTTCACCTATAACTGTGATTTTGAAATTACTCAATCTTAAGTCTACAACCGGCGACTTTACATGCTTTATTAGCTCCGATGCGATTGCAGTTTGAGCACCTTCAACGCTCAGCCCTTCAATTTTAATCTCACCGATCAAGGGCAGTTGAATATTGCCATTTTTATCAACCTTATAGCCTTCGGAACCTGGCCTGGGGTTTGTTCCCATATTTTTATTACCATAAAACAGGTTATTCGATTCGGGACTTAAACTGTTAACCGTAACATTTACCACATCGCCTCTTTTAATCAACACTTGTTGATCTTGTGATTTGTTTACTGTTGCAGTCTCGGCCATATTGCTAAAGTAAACCAGGTCGCGGCGGGCTGCACAGCCAGATAACATCATCAATGACACAATACAGCTAATTATCATTATTCTTATCATCTTTAAGTTTATCAAAAGGCTTATGATTTGTTCCTGTTTGATAAACTAAAATTACCCGATTGAGATTCAACAACATAGCGTTTTTAATGATTGAAAATAAATTGTAAACCTAGCCGGTTTAGTTTACAAAACATGTAAAACAAAAGTCGTGGTCATGTGCAGGCCGTGTAAAACCGTTGTAAAAAAATATCATTTTTGAGCTATTTATTACCGCTGCAGTATATAGTTTCAGATGCTGACCGCTGCTGATTTTATAATAATTCGGCGTTTTTTTACCAGTTTGTTAAATAACTGATCGCTAAAAACGCCGTTGTTATCAAATTTGCGTTTTAAGGCGCATAAAGAGTAGTTGTTCGCAGTAACAGTATCACATAAAAAAAGCAGGCTTACACCTGCTATGTTTATCTTAGTATATATTGGGGTTGTGAACCTATCCTATCGTCTTAAAACAGCATTGATATCAGCTCATCATAATCTTACTCAACCGTAACTGATTTGGCAAGATTGCGTGGCTGATCAACATTGCAGCCCCTAAGCACAGCGGTATGGTATGCCAGCAGTTGTAAGGGAATAGTTGCCAATAGTGGCAAAAACGCTTCGTCTGCGCCAGGTATCTCTATACAATAATCTGCCATGTTTTTTACCGTCACATCTCCCTGGGTAACAATAGCAATTACAATCCCTTTCCGGGCTTTAACCTCTTGTATATTACTGATAACCTTGTCATATGACGAGTTTTGCGTAGCAATGAACACCACGGGCATCGCTTCGTCAATCAAAGCTATGGGGCCATGTTTCATTTCTGCCGCCGGGTATCCTTCGGCGTGGATATAGGAGATCTCCTTGAGCTTTAATGCTCCCTCCAGCGCCACCGGGAAGCCGCTGCCACGACCAAGGAACAAGCAATTGGAGGCGTCCTTAATTTTCAACGCAATATTTTTAATCAAATCATTATCCTGAAGAAGCGTTTGAATTTTGTCGGGAATTGTTTCAAGTTCAGATAACAAATAAATAAGTTTCGACGAAGAAATAGTGCCTTTTTGTTGAGCTATATACAAGGCCAATAATGTAAGTACCGTAACCTGCGCTGTGAAAGCTTTTGTTGATGCCACCCCAATTTCGGGGCCGGCGTGGGTGTAAACTCCAGCGTGGGTAATTCTGGGTATCGAAGCGCCAACAACATTGCAGATTCCTAAAATTGTTGCACCTTTCTCTCTGGCAATTTCTATTGCTGCCATGGTATCCGCGGTTTCACCGGATTGAGAGATTGCCAATACAATATCCCTTTCACTTATTATCGGGTTGCGGTATCTAAATTCCGAAGCATATTCTACTTCAACAGAAACCCGCCCATATTCTTCTATCAGGTACTCCCCTGCCAAACCGGCGTGCCAGGAAGTACCGCAGGCAACAATAATTATGCGATCAATATTTTTGAGCTTTTCGGCATATTCTTTTAGGCCACCCAACTCAACTCTTCCAATTTTTGGAAATATGCGGCCCCGCATACAATCTATCACAGAGCGTGGCTGCTCAAATATTTCCTTTAACATAAAATGTTCAAAACCTCCTTTTTCAAGCGACTCCAGTTTCATTTCAAGTTCTTGTATCAATGGGGTTTGGATAACATTATCAAGTTGCTTAACTAATAGCTCGTCACGCTTTATGAGGGCTATCTCATTATCTTTTAAATAGATAACGTTTTTTGTATACGCAATAATCGGCGTCGCATCTGAAGCAATAAAATATTCGCCTTTGCCAACCCCAATAACCAGCGGGCTGCCTTTTCGGGCTGCAACCAGTTGTCCGGGATTTTCCCGATCTAAAATCACAATAGCATACGCGCCAATTACTGTATTCAAAGCTAAACGGACGGCCTCCATCAGATCGGTTTGTTCAATATTTTGGATTTCTTCAATCAGGTGAATTAGTACCTCTGTATCTGTTTCACTTTTAAAGCGATGGCCCCGGTTAATCAACTCTTCTTTCAGCGTGGCGTAGTTTTCGATGATACCATTATGAATGATGTGTAACCGGTTATCATTCGACGTATGCGGATGAGAGTTGACATCAGATGGAGCACCATGGGTGGCCCAGCGGGTGTGGCCAATGGCAACGTGTCCGCTTTTGTCCTCTGCTTCAGTAAAGGCCTCAAGAGACGACACCTTACCAATCTTTTTATAAATACTAAAACCTACCTCGTTTATAATGGCAATACCGGTACTATCATACCCACGATACTCCAATCTTTTAAGGCCATTTATTACAATTGGCCAGGCATCACGAAAGCCTATATAAGCTACTATTCCACACATAATTTTGAGTTTTATTTTATACCTAGTTAGTAATTATTTGCAAACTCAAATTTATTTAATTGTATAACAGCATATTACAAAACAAAAGAATTGAACGCCGATTGTAAATTATCTGAAAAATTACACAGAAGATGTAAAATACTTTATCGTTCCATTTACATTTTCGGCGCTTTTGCATTAAAAAAACCTCCGCAATTCTTTGAATCAGCAAGTACCCCGCACAAAGGCCGATTGATGAAGTTATAACCCCACCTTAACTATATAAGCTTTAATGTGGCGGCCAGCTTTCACACAAATGGTAAAAATTGTTTTACCATTTGTGTGAAAGCATTAACTATTCTTTACAATTTATTTTCAAATAAATACGTAGATAAATAATTGAATATCTATTGAATACATTTGACAAATCAAAACCCAAATGAGCGCGTGTTTGTTTTTCGGATGCAAAAACTATCACAACAAACATATACTGCTTAGCTGTTAATCATGGTTTATTTATCATAACTGGCGCATGTAACCGGTATTGCGAATGCTGTGGCAAACATTAATTGTTGGCAAGCTGCTAAATATAGAAGAACCTTAATGCGATTAATATAATAACAGCCCGGTACAATTTTCAAATCGCAAACAAAGCGTATTTGGGGCTATTTCCAATACCGATTAATAAAATACAACAATGATTAAAGAGAATTTCATGGTAAGTGTCGCCTGTACAACTTACAATCAGGACAAATTTATTACTCAAACAATCGAAAGCTTTTTAATGCAGCAAACAAATTTTCCGTTTGAAATTGTAGTCGGCGACGATTGCTCTCCAGATGGGACTTCGGCCATATTACAATCATTCAAAGAAAAATACCCCGGCAAAATAAAAATAATTTCAGCGATTAAAAATGTAGGGGCTCATCAAAACATGATTGATACGCTGGATGCCTGTACCGGAAAGTATATTGCCCTTTGTGATGGCGATGACTACTGGACCAGCCCACTGAAACTACAGAAACAAGTGGATTTTTTAGAGCAAAACCCCGAATATATCATTTGCTGCCATTATACGCGCGTAATTGATACCGATGGGAATACTTTATACGTTGCCCCAAAGCCGGTACCACTAATACACACCTATCATGATTTACTCACGGGCAAGCAAGTTGAAACAAAAACGGCAACCGTGGTGTATCGTAACAACAACAAAATTAACCAGCTGTTTAATCAACCCTGGTATTTTAGCTGCTTTGCAGCCGACAAGTTTTTTAAGATATTTTCGACATCAGTTACCGGCGGTAAAATATATGTAATGCCCGAGGTTATGAGTTGCTACCGCAATCACGTTGGTGGCATTTGGAGCATGATTAAAACAGAAGCAAGGATGGAAATGGTAATAAGCGATTTTAACCTGATTATTAAACATTTCAGCTATAATGGCATTCAACGGGCAAAACTGTTATTGTTATATATTAACAGATACCTGTTATTTGAATTAAAAAGACATAGATTCCAAAAAATATACAATACGGTAAAGTACCTGGTTTAACTACAACGCAATGGCTTTTAAACATTGGTATTTACCAATGTTTATCTATCCGTTAACCGCACAGCCCCAATTTCCCAAACAAGGCCCAACTACAATTGATAACATCCTGCATTGGTTTAGGCTTTATTTTGTATCCTATAGCCGCTGCAACAGCAGTTAATTTAACAATTTCCAATCAAACCTGTTTTTTGGCTTAAGTGCCGGCGAGGTGCAAAAGCTTTTTATTGATACCTGACATTTTTATCAAACCTTTTTCTAATTACAATTATTTATGGCTTACAAACAATTTACCATTCGGGATAAAGATGGCTGGGATGCCTACATTAATCGCACATATGCTCATGATATTTTTCATAGCTGGCACTATCATTCCTTAAACAAAGAAGGGGAGCAACTTCTTTTTGTTTATGAACAGGAACACCTTTTTATTGCCCTGCCTGTAATAAAAAGGAAAATAGAAAATTCAGATTTTTATGATATGACTTCTGTTTATGGCTATGGCGGGCCTGTGTCAAATATTGACTTATGCACCGTGCCTGCCGATATAATAGCTGCTTTCAGGCAGGCTTTTACCAAGTTCATGAAAGATGAAAATGCAATCTGCATATTCGCCCGCCTTCACCCCTTCCTGAACCAGGATCGTATACTCGAAAGCATCGGCGGCTTAAAAAGCAATGGCACAACGTTATATATTGACTTATCGATATCCATTGAGGATCAAAGGAGTAAATACGAGAAAAGGCTTTGCCGGCAAATCCGGAAAATGCGCGAAAAGGGCTATATAATAAAAGACAATAACAGCCCCGACGATATGAAATGTTTTATAGATATGTATTACAAAAACATGGATCGGGTGAATGCGGCTCCAAATTATTATTTCGATGAAAGCTATTTTTCGGACATTATTAATATGGAGGGTTATGAAAATAAGCTTATCCTGATATACAACGGCACAGAACTCATTTGCGGTGCGGTTTTGCTGCTTTCAGAAAGTATCATCAGAAATCATCTCTCAGCCAGTTCGCCCGATTATTTAAAAGAATCGCCAAGTAAATTACTTACCGACGAAATAAGTATTATAGGACGAAGGCTTGGTAAAAAAATCTTTCACCTGGGTGGCGGGGTAGGCGGAAAAGAAGACTCGCTTTTTGAATTCAAAAGGTATTTTTCGGACTTGCAAATAAAAGACCGAATATGGTGCTACATCAATGATTATGAAGCGTATAATACGCTTGCGGCAAATAGTTCGTCGCGAGCCGATCCTGGGTCAGGATACTTTCCTTTATATCGCCGTCCAGCTCATAAAGCGGAGGCAGTAGCACCAATCATCGACACAACCATTATTTAATTACGCTAAAAAAAGTATTATGAAAAATAAGTTTAATTATTCCGAAGCTGACCTGGTAACTTTTGATAAGATTATGGCCGATTACGGTTGGATTGTTTACGAAGATGCATTGGATATTGATTTTGTTGATGAGATTGCCAATTCGTTAGTTAAGGCTTACGAAGAGCGAAGAAAAATCCAGGTAAAAAATGGTATTGCGGCAGCCATGAACGGTACATTGCATCACCTTGTTGAAAAAGACGCCTTCGCCCTAAAGTTTCTTGATCAAAAATATTGCGATAGTCAAATAAAGCATTTTCTGGATGGCAATTATATCCTTAACTCCCTGGGTGCAGTTATTAACCTAAAGGGCGACAACCCTTATGTTCAAAACATTCACAGAGATATCAGAAGCTATACCAGCGATTTTAAAATAATGATTCAAATGATGGTTATCCTGGACGACTTTACCCTCGAAAACGGCGCAACTCACTTCCTTTCTGGTTCACATCACTTTAGCGAAAAGCCCGAAGCCGATTTTTTTTACCAAAACTCAGATCGCGCGGTGGTAAAAAAAGGAAGTATTGTTTTATTTGACTCCAACCTGTGGCATGCAAGTGGAAAAAACAATACCAATGGGCAAAGGCGTACCCTTACCATGGCATTTACCCGTCCATTTTTTAAACAGCAATTGGATTACCCCCGCGCATTAGGTTACAAGTTTGGTGAAACATTAAACGAGGGTTTAAGGCAGGTTTTGGGTTATAACGCACGAACCCCAGAAAACCTGGACGAATATTATCAACCCGTAGAAAAAAGAATGTATCAACCGGGCCAGGGTTAACTGATTAATTGATAAAAACACAAACCGCTTTTGAACCCGTGTTGACAAAAGCTAATTCAGAATGTTTTGGTCATATTCCTGGCCATCACATTCCTTCGAATCTATTTCGATACAGACGGCAAACTAAAGTTTTAATATTATTTTGTTAGAAAATGTACTACCAGAACCGCACATAAATAGCGGATAGAAATAACAGTATTACCGCTATAAGCACTATTGATGACGATTTCAATTTGAACATACTCTTATCAACGTCGATAGATTTGACATTAACCGCCGGGCCTGTTAAGCTTACTAAAACCATCACCATAAAAGTAACCAGGAATGACCAGCCCAGGCATATGAAAAAAGGAATTTCGTAAACGCCGGATGCATTTGTGAACGCCGAATACAGCCAGGTCTCGGGTCCAAAAACTTTAACAGCAAACTGGTTGAAAAATACGGACGCAGCAAAGCCGGTCAGTATACCAACAATGGCTGCCCCACCCGTTGTACGTTTCCAAAACATGCCTAAAAGGAATGTAGCCAGCACGCCGGGGCTCACAAAACTGCTATATTTTTGAACAAAGGTATACCCTCCCTCCCCGCTAATCCCCAGCATATCATTCCAGGTAAAGGCTACGGCAATTACCAAACTGATGATAATAACTATCCTACCCACCCAAACCATATTGCGTTCCGTAGCTTTGGTGCTCATATAGTTTTTATAAATATCCAACGTAAAAATTGTTGAGATACTGTTAACCTTACCCGCAATGGAGGCCACAATCGCAGCCGTTAAAACAGCGAGGGACAAGCCCTTTAATCCCGAAGGCAAAAAGGATAATATTGCCGAGTAAGCACCGTCTTTTTTTCCGTCGACAAGCATCGGCAAATAGCCGTGTTTGTATAATACAAAAGCTACAATACCGGGCAGCATTACAATAACCGGCATCAGTATTTTAAGCAAGCTGGCAAATAGGATACCGGTACGGGCCGTATGTAAATTGGCTCCTAAGGCGCGCTGCGTTATATATTGGTTACAGCCCCAATAGTTAAGATTACTTATCCATTGGCCGCCAGCATACATGGCAAAGCCTGGCAAAATTAAATATTTACTTATTGTTTCTATGGATGCGCCGTGCGCAGGTTTTTTAAAGATGAGATGGAAATGATCGGGCGAATCTTTCAGGATCAGTTTTAAACCGGTAAGTGCGCTTTGGCCAAAACCAAATTTATCACTCACAATAGTTAGCGATAAATACGTAATGGCAAGCCCGCCAATAATGAGCACCGCCACCTGTACAACGTCGGTATAACCAACTACCTGCATACCACCAAGCGCAATGATAACCCCAAATATAGCCAGGCCAATCATAATCTCATGTAAATATTCCCCGCCAAGCAACCCGTTGATAGCCAATGCGCCAAGATATAAAATAGCTGTTAGGTTTATAAATATATATAGTGCCAGCCAAAATATCGACATTACCAGCGCCACGCCGTTGTTGTACCTGTTTTTAAGGAACTGCGGCATGGTATAAATTTTATTTTTGATATAAACCGGCATAAAAAACACCGCTACAATAATCAGCGTGGCTGCGCCCAGCCATTCATAAACAGCCACGGCTATCCCCGCAAAAAAACCATCGCCGCTCATGCCGATAAACTGCTCGGCCGAGATATTGGATGCTATAATGGATGCGCCAATAGCCCACCAGGTAAGTGACCCTTCGGCCAGGAAAAAACTGTGCGAACTTGAATTGGTTTCTGCTTTTTTACGACGATAAACCAGGTAACCGTACACAGCCACCAAAATAAAATAAGTAAAAAATACGATCAGATCGCCTATGGAAATGTGCTTCAGCATGTTTGTTTTTGCAATGGGAATTAGGTTATACCCGGTTCAATTCTCAAATCTATAAAATAAAATGGACTGGCAATGGTTTACGTTTATCAAATGTCAATGATACAGCTTTAGTAAGCTGTCTAACGTTATAATATCTACCTATACATCCCGGCATGGTGTTTCTTTTAACTTGCTCATAAGTTTATAATTTTATTAAAGGAAATGCAATTGGTAAACAGTTCCTTATGGCTACAAAATCCAAACATGCTTAATTACTACTATACATTTAGCAAAATCATATTATTTATTTGCTTAAACGTTTAACTAAATTAGCGCCCTTATTAAATCAGATAATTTACATTTCACCCTTATGGCCGATACACCCAAAAGCGATAAAATAGATATGAGGACACTGGCCAAAGTGCTCAATGTATCTATCGCCACCGTATCAAAAGCCTTAAGAGATAGCCATGACATCGGGCCCGAAACAAAACAAAAAGTAATTGAAGCCGCCCGTAAACTTAATTACGTGCCCAACCCCTATGCCAGCAGTCTCCGTAAAAAAGCCAGCAACACCATCGCCATTATTATCCCCGAAATTGCCGACAGCTTTTTTAGCCAGGCCATCAACGGGATAGAAAGCATAGTAGCCATAAAAAAATACCATACGCTGATTTACCTTACCCATGACAGCTACGAGCGTGAAGCCTATATGTTTGGCGAGTTGGCCAGCGGCCGTGTTGACGGTGTAATTATGTCGGTAGCCAGCAATACCGAGGATACCAGCCACATTAAAACCCTGCAGCAGGCGGGCGTGCCCATCGTATTTTTCGACCGGGTTTTCAACGACCTGAATTCGGTAAAAATCACTACTGACGACCTGAACAGCGCATACACAGCCACCAATCATTTGCTGGATGCAGGTTGTAAAAACATCTCGCTCGTGACCATTAAAGGTTATCCTTCCATCCTTTCGGCCAGGGAACAAGGCTACAAACAGGCATTAGCAGAACGGGGCATCCAGCCAAAGGAAGCGGGCATTGTTACCTGTTCAAATAAATACAATAACGAAAATGTTGAAGTAATAAAAGAACACCTCAGGCTTCAAAAGCCCGATGGCATCATTGCAACGGTTGAGCACCTGGCTACATCAACCTACCTGGCCTGCAATGAACTAAAGCTAAATATTCCGCGGGATGTTAAAGTAGTTTGCTTTACTAACCAGATAACCGCCCCTATCCTAAACCCGCCGCTCACAACCATTTTGCAGCCGGCCTTTGATATGGGCAAAAAAGCCGCGCAATTATTGTTTGACCATTTGGCCGGCAAAGCGGTTGAAAACAATAAGGAGATAGTTTTACCCTCAACGCTGGTGATAAGGGAGTCTTCAATTAGTGAATTATTGAATTATTGATTTTCGGATTGGGGAAGATCGAATAAAAAAAGCAATAAGATTTAAATTCTATAAACCTACTCGTAAAACGGGCGATGCCTGCGGCCCGGGCTGTCTGTTCATACGCCTTCAAGGCATTACACACGGGCCGGTATCCACGCCCATCCCTATCGCAAATTTATCTGAACCTGAATTGCATCAGATTAATCAAATTGCCGGATCTTTTACATTTAGGGACGAGAGACAAAGTTGACATTGATGAAGATTGTTTTAACTATTTAACATAATCCAACTCACAACTCACAACTCACAACTCACAACTACTCACCATACACCAGCTTCCCATTCACTATAGTTGCCTGGATATTTATTTGTTCATCAAATATGGCAATGTCGGCACCCAGGCCTTCAACCAAAGCGCCTTTACGGTCATCTACCCCCATGATTGTCGCCGGGTTTTTGGTCATCATTTTTACGGCTTCGGGCAGCGGCACACCGGCCATTGTTATCATCGTACGTACCAGCCTGTCGCAGGTGGCCACACTGCCGGCAAATGAACTGCGGTCGGGCAGTTTGGCAACGCCGTCTTCTACAATCACTTTTAAGCCGGTATCCTTATTGCCCAGTACGCTATCACCTTCGGGCATACCCGCAGCCCGCATAGCATCGGTGATGAGCGCTATCCTGTCCGGCCCTTTAATTTTGTAAACCAGTTTTAACAAGGGTGCAGGCAAATGAATACCATCGGCAATAACCTCCACATCCATCGCATCAATCAAAAAAGCGGCTTCAATAACCCCGGCATAACGGTAAGCATTGCGCCTGGTTACACCCGACATGCCAGAGTATAAATGCGTTGCCAGCGTGTATCCGTTTTCAAAAGCTACGGCAACTTCTTCGTAAATAGCATCGGTATGAGCCAAAGCGGGCATAATACCATTGGCCTGAAGGTATTTGGCAAATTCAATTGCTCCCGGCAGTTCCGGAGCGGCGCTCCAACGTTTGATATCTTTGGAGTAAGCAATAATCTCTTTATACTCTTCCTCGTCGGGATTGCGGATATAGCGCGGGTCCTGCGCGCCGCGCTGGTTCATGGCAAAATATGGGCCTTCCAGGTGCATACCTAAAAATTGCGCGCCCGTAGTATTTTTAGCATTGGCTGTGGCATATAAATCCAGCGTTTTGAGCAGATCCGCCTTCTCGGCGGTTAATGTTGTGGGTACCATGGCTGTGGTGCCGTAGCGGGCATGTGTACGGGCTATCTCCAGAAAAGCGTCCTCGTTACCATCCATAAAATCGTGGCCACCACCGCCATGCACATGGATATCAATAAATCCCGGCGAAACATAGTTACCATGGGCATCAATTACCAGGGCGTCCGGCGCATCAATATCGCGTTGGGATATGGCCGTTATTTTTGTTTGGTTGATGAGTATAGTGCCGTTAATGAAGCCCTGGGGCGTGATGATACGGCCGTTTGTGATCTTTAATTGCTTGTTCATTTGCTGATAGGCTTACAAGTTAAGCTGATTTGGCGAAACTTAAAGTATAAGCATTAAAAAAGCAGGGCGAACGCATCTAATTGGGTTAACATAACTTAACACATTTCAGATAAAATACTTATAAATAACTTACAATCAACTGTTTATATTTAATCATGGTTAACACTGAACTGTAATGCTCATATCTTCCCCACGCCATAAGATTATTCCGTTAGCTATTATTAAATAACAGCTTTTTGCAGTTAACCATTTAGGTGCGTTTGTCCTGATACTCCAATGGGCGTTTCCCCGTTGATAGAAACGGGGCCAGGCCTTCCATTCATACGCGCACAGGGGCGTTAGGCGCGGCCAATGCTCGGGTGCCCTCCGCCGGGCCGGTATCCATTGCAGTCCTTAACGCGACCGCCGTGATAGTTAAAACCCAGGTCTCCACAACTGTGATCCCAGATATATGTCACCCTTTCAGGGCTTTTTGCGTGGCATTGCGAATAGCACAGCGCGTAGCGCTGTGCTGGTATATTTGCCCCTTTCAGGGTCGGTTAACTGCCTGCGGCAGATTCATAGCCGGGCAAAACATGCAAACTTTGTCAAGAGGACAGCACATCACAATTTACAGCACCCTATCCCACAGCTGCTGTGTGTACAGATGTTTATAGGAGATAGCAATTTTGAAAGGCCAACCGTTAGGAGTGAAATGTCGGTAGAATAATTAAGTACCCCTCCCTTTTCGTGCCGTAGGTGCGAAACTTACCACCAATTTGGCTATTCATCAATGCTTCATTTGATTAGAAAAGTTCAATGGTGACGTACCTACGGCACGTAAAACTATTTTGATCTATTTCTACCGACATTCAACCCTCTGGGGTTTTCCCAAAAAACATGTGTACACACAGTAGCATCCTACAGCCCTGAAAGGGTGACATATCAGCCGCCGAACAACGCACATGGGATTAACCTAATTGCGTACACAGCCCTCTTAGCGCAAGTCTTATGTGCTGGAAATGCAGGCAGATGACTTGTGATTTCTATCTAAAAAGTCACAAGTCAGCCGCCACACTGCCCCAACTCACAAGACTGGCGCCAAGGGGGGCTGACGCTACATCAACAAACAACAAGCCCATTAAACCAAGGCAGCCAGCAACTAAGTAACTGTTCTTTTTAACCCTCATCGCTATTTATTTAACAAACACAGTGGCTCTTAGAGGAAAAATGGCAAATCAGCAAAAGACTTAAGTTTTAAAAACTGCTATGTTTGGGATTTTCAAACATGTCATGGGTACCTCTAATCTGCACATCTGAAATCTAAAATCTGAAATCTGCACATTTGAAATCTGCACATCTGCACATCTATTTCCCCCGCCCTGTCAGGCTTTTAATCAGTTCTGTTTCTTCGGTTTTATATGGCGTGCCATCTTTGTGAAAAATATCGTGGAACCACAGTTTTGGTTCGGCGCCATCGGGCATTGGGGTATCCCAGGCGTAAATGGTATTGGTTTTGCCGGTTACAAAGCCCCAGTTTATGGCACCTACGTTTTCTTTTTTCAGCATAGGCAATACGGTTGCA
>Ga0307515_10000085_pt1 | contig 220502 bp, 181 predicted proteins | sample 17_EM_MG_FD_194513 | JGI IMG/M metagenome (GOLD analysis project Ga0307515, IMG submission 194513) | Populus trichocarpa ectomycorrhiza microbial communities from riparian zone in the Pacific Northwest, United States - 17_EM | ecosystem: Host-associated > Plants > Roots > Unclassified... | reverse complement strand
ATGCCGTCCGTGGTCTTCAGCGTGCCGCCGGCCAGCGACAGGTTGCCGCTGCCCAGGGCCCCGACGTCGGCGATGGACAAGGTGCTGGCGCCATTGACCGTGGTCGCGGACTGGGCGTTGCCGGTGTTCGACAGCGTCAGCGTGCCGCCGCCCGAAACGGTCAGCGCGTTAGCGCCGGTGACGGCGCCGCTGAGCGTGCTGTCGACGCTGCTCGTGTCGATCGTGCCGCCGCCGGTGCCCAAGGTGACGGCGTTGGTCGCGGTGATGCCGCTGGTGGTCTTCAGCGTGCCGTTGGCCAGCGTCAGCGTGCCGCTGCCCAGGGCGCCGGCATCGGCCACCGACAAGGTGCTGCCGCCGTTGACGGTGGTCGTGGACTGGGCGTTGCCGGTGTTGGATAGGGTCAGCGTGCCGCCGCCGGAGACGGTCAGCGCGTTGGCGCCGGAGAAGGCGCCGCTGAAGCTGCTGTTGACGCTGTTCGTGTCGATGGTGCCGCCGCCGGCGCCCAAGGCCACGTCGTTCGTGGCCGTGATGCCGGTGGTGGTCTTGATCGTGCCGTCGTCCAGCGTCAGCGTGCCGCCGCCGAGGGCGCCGGCATTGGCCACGGACAAGACGCTGCCGCCGCTGATGGTGACGGCGGACTGGGCGTTGCCGGTGTTGGACAGGGTCAGCGTGCCGCCGCCCGACACGGCCAGTGCATTGGCGCCGGAGATGGCGCCACTGAACGTGCTGTTGACGGCATCGGTATCGATGGTGCCGCCGCCCGCGCCCAGGGCGATGGCGTTGGTCGCGGTGATGCCGGTGGTGGTCTTCAGCGTGCCGTCGTCCAGCGTCAGCGTGCCGCTGCCCAGAGCGCCGGCGCTGGCCACCGACAAGACGCTGGTGCCGTTGACGGTGGTGCCGGACTGCGCATTGCCGGTGTTGGACAGCGTCAACGTGCCGCCGCCGGCGACGGTCAGCGCATTGCCGCCGGTGAAGGCGCCGCTGAAGGTGCTGTTGACGCCGCCGGTGTCGATGGTGCCGCCGCCGCTGCCCAGGGCGACGGTCTTGCTGGTGGTGACGCCGGTGGTGGTCTTGAAGGTGCCGTTGGCCAGCGCGAGATTGCCGCTGCCGATGACCGCGATGTCGGGCACTGCGAGCGTGGCGCCGCCGTTGACGGTGGTCAGCCCGGTGTAGTCGTTGCTGGTGTTGCTCAGTGTCAGCGTACCGCCGCTGCCGGCGACGGTGAGCGCGGTGCCGCTGATCTTGCCGCTGACGGCGCTGGCGAAGCCATTGGTGTCGATCGTGCTGGTGCTGCCGCTGAGCGTGATCGTCTTCGTGAAGTCGGCGATTGCCGCGTCGGTGCGCAGCGTGCCACCGCTCAGAACCAGGTCGCTGCTACCGAGCGAGCCTTCGGCCGCAATCGCCAGCGTGCCGGCGCTGACGGTGGTATCGGTCGATGCGTTGCCGTAGGTATTGCCGGCATTCGACAGCACGAGCGTGCCGCTGCCGGTCTTGGTGATGCCGCGGTTGGCGCTGCTGATCACGCCGGACAGCGTTAGCTGCGCACCGGAACTGATGTCGATGGAGATGTCGCTGCTCAGCGCGATGGTGCCGGCCAGGCTGCCGGTGCCACTGCTGGCCTTGATGGCACCGCTGCTGAAGGTGATGGCCTCGGCGCCGATGGTGGCGCCCTGGATGTCGAGCGTGCCGCCACTGATGGTGGTGCCGCCGCTGGCATTGCCCAGCCCGGTGTTGTTGCTGACCACCAGCGTGCCGTCGTTGATGGTCGTCGTGCCGACATAGGTGTTGGCACCGGACAGCGTCAGCGTCGTCGACGCGCCCTCCTTGACGATTCCGCTGCTGGCGTTGCCGCCGCCGATGGCACCGCTGAAGGTGGAACTGGCGCTGCCGCCGATGGTCAGCGTGCGGGCATTGAACAGCGTCACCGCGCCGGCGCCGGACAGCGCGCCGACGGTCACGTTGGCGTTGGGCATCGTCAGCGTTGCGGGGCTGGCGACGTCGACCGCTGCCGTGCTCGACAGGTTGGCGGCCGCGTTCATCGCCACGGTGCCGCTTGCAAGGTTGACGTTGGTTGCTGCCAACACCCCGGCCGCGAGGATGCTCGTGTTGCCGGTGATCGACACCGTGCCGGCGGTCACGGTGGCGCCGATGCTGTTCGTGCCGGAGCCGGCGGCGCTGATGGTCACCGTATTGCCGCTGGCGGCCGTGATGGCCGAGCTGACGTCGACGCGGCCACCGCCGCTGGCATCGAAGTCGGCCAGCAGTTGCACGCCGCCGGCAACGTTGATGGTGCCCGTGACGTTGATGTCGTTCTTGGCCTTCAGGATCAGCTGGCTGGTGGTGTTGGTCGTGGTCACCGGCACCGTGACGTTGATGTCGACGTTGGCTTGCAACTCGACCGTGGAGCCATTCAGCTGCGTCGTCAGCGCACCGGTCGTGATCCTGCTGGCAGCGCCCGCGAAGTCGCCAAAGAGGACCGTGTGGATGGTGGTGTCGTCGTTGTAGTTGCTTAGATCGTTCTTTGATATGGCGCCGCCGCCATCGAGGTCGGCGACGTTCCCGATCTCGATCGTGTCCGGGTCCAGCAGCAGCGTTCCGACCTTGCCCTTGGCGGCGGTCAGGTTGGCGCTGCCGCCGAAGTCGAGGTAGGACTTGCCGGAAACTTCTGAGAAGCCGCCGTCGCCGCCTGCGGCCCCGCCCTGGGCGCTGATCTGCCCGGCGAAGCGCGTGCCGTTGTCCGACCAGACGATGACTCGGCCGCCGTCGCCTTGCACCGTGGCGTCGGCCTTCAGCTGCGCGCCTTCGAGCACGGTCACCTTGTCGGCGTTGTGCAGCGCCGTGTTCAGGCCCTGGTAGTCGCCGCCGACGCGGATCTGGCCGCCGCCGCTGCTGCCCGTGGCGTCGATCAGCGCCGTATTCGTCAGGCCGATCTTGCTGCCGAGCACGATCGCGTCGCCGCCTTTTTCGCCGGCGCCGCGGCCGCTGACGTCGATCTGGCCGCTGATCATCGTGATGCCGTCGCTGCCGCCGTCGATGACGACGCGGCCGTTGCGCTGGCCGATGGATCGCGCCTGCACCACGCCTTCGAGGTTCAGCACGGTGTCGGCCAGGCCGGCGCGCGCGGCGGCGTGCAGCTCGACGGCGCCGCCGTCGGCGACCACGTTGCCCAGCAGCGACAGGCGCGTTGCCAGGCTGCCGTCGTTGCGTGCGTTGAAGATGATCAGCCCGTCGCCGCCGACGTCGACCTGCACGTCGGTGGCCGCCACCAGTCCGATGCGTCGGGCTTCGATGAGGCCGCTTTGCGTGACCTGCGGCGCCGCCAGCAGCACGGTGCCGTCGTGCGCGTTGATCTGACCTTCGGCGCGCAGCTCGCCCGGCGTGCCGGCGCCGCGGCCGAGCACCAGGCGGCCCGAGGCCACGTCGTCATTCGTGATGCTCAGCGTGCTGGCAACGAGCCCGCCGACATCGACGCGCGAACTCGCGCCGAAGACGATGCCGCGCGGGTTGATGAGCCAGACGCTGCCGTTGGACTGCAGGCTGCCGAAGATCTGCGACGGGTCGTTGCCGAGCACGCGGTTCAGCAGCACCGAGCTGGTGCCCGGCTGGTTCACGATGACGCGTTCGCCGCTGGCGATGGAGAAGCTGGTCCAGTCGATGCCGGCGCGCTGCGTGGTCTGGTTGATGTTCAGCAGGCCGGGCGCGGTCTGCTTCACCGTCGTCTGGCCGAAGGTCGGCGTTGCGCCTTGCGGCAGGCCGAACGAGGCCGGCGCCGCGCCCAGCAGGCAGGCCGCGAGGCTGATCGGCCGCAGCGCGAAGTGCCGGCTGGGCAGGCGACGGGATGGCAGCACTTTCGTCATGGGACTTTCCCTTGCTCGCGCGTTCGGCGCAGCCGGTCGGTGGACTTCAGTTGAAGAGTTTCGTCGCCAGCAGGTACACGCGCGGGTCTTTCACCACGGTGTCGCTGCGCGGCGTGCCGGAGATCGGCTTGGACAGCGAGAAGCGCAGCGCGTATTCGTTCGGCCGCACCCACGACAGGCCGAAGCCGGCGCCGGTGAAGACATCGGTGTTCGCTTCGGTGCGCGTGTTGGCGGCGGCCGGTTTCGGATCCTGCCGGTAGCGTATGGCGCCGGCGTCGATGAAGGCGCTGGCGACCATTTCGCGCGCGATGCGGCCGAACCACTCTTCCGGCGGCAGAAAGCGCAGCTCCAGGCTCAGGATGGTGCCGCTGTCGCCGGTGCCTTCGCCGGTGGCGTAGGCGCGCACGCCTTCGGGGCCGCCGAGGCGGAACTGCTCCGTGGTGTCGAGGTTCTTCAGCGCCTGCTGGCCGCGCAGCGAGACGTAGGCCAGCACGCGGCCGGTGATCACGTCCTGCAGCCGCGTGAAGCCGTAGGTGACCTTGGTGAAGTTCGGCGAGTCGTCCAGCGCCGCCGGCCGGCCGTCAGGGTACTTGACGCTGCCGCCGATGATGGTGAAGTCGTAGGTGTTGACGCCGCCGCTGAGCAGGCTGTCGCGGAAGTCGCCGGTGGCGCCGAGCGCCAGCGTGTCGACGTTCTTCTGCGTGTGCGTGCCGGCGCCGCTTTGCTTGTCGTCGTACATCTTGTGCTCGAACGACGCCAGCGTGAACACGTTCAGGTTGCGCGAGCGCACCAGCGGGTACAGGCCGTAGGCGTTCAGCGTGACCGCGGTGCCGTTGAGGTCGAGCGGGAAGGCTTCCTTGTCGAGCTGGTAGCGCACGCCCGACAGCGAGGTGCCGAGCTTGATGCCGTCGCTGCCCACCGGCGTGGTGTAGCTGAGCAGCGCGAAGCCCAGGCCGCCGGTCGTCGAGACCAGCGCGTTGGCGGTGAAGCCGTCGCCGCGGCCGAACGGGCTGTTCATCTGCGCCAGGCCGCCGAAGCGGTAGACGCCGAGGAAGCGCGAGCCGTTGACGTCGGCCTCGACCTTGCCCGACCAGACGCTTTCGGCGCGCGGCGTCACCACCAGCGTGGCGGTGCCCGGCGTGGTGCCGGCCTTGACCTCGAAGCGCGCGGTGATGCCGCGCAGGTCGTTGACCAGGAACACGACGCGCTCGACATCGCGCACGCGCAGGATGCTGCCGGGCTGCAGCCGCGCCAGGTAGGCTTCGACGACGTCGCGGTCGACCGGCATGCCGTCGGCCCAGTTCAGCACCACGCGGTCGAGGCGGCCCTCGAGCACGGCGATGCGGATCACGCCGTCGGCCGGCGCCTGCTCGGGCAGGTAGGCATAGCCGAGGTAGTAGCCCAGTTCGCGCTGAAGGAAGCGCGTGACTTCGGCGGCGGCATTGACCAGGTCTTCGAAGCTGCGGTCCTTGCCGGTGTAGCGTTCCGTCAACTTGGGCAATGCAGCGCGCAGCTCGGCAGGGGCACTGTCGTCAACGGCGTAGCGCAGCACGTCCAGGTGCACGTCGTCTTCGGGTTTACCAAGCTCGCGCGGCGGAGGGGCCGGCCGTTCCGGCGGCTGCGCCTGGGTTGGCGGCACGACACGCAGCGGCGCCAGATCCGAACTCTGCGGTACCACCGAAGGGGTGGGCACCTGCACCGGTGGTGTCTGCGCGAACGCGGCGGCGCAGCATGAAAGCGCCAGCGCCAGCCCGATCTGCGCGGCCGCGGCGCGCTTGGCGTATCCCATCCCGACCTCGTTATCTGTGGCAGATTGTCAGGGCATGTTATCGGAGCCTACCGCAGTGCGCCATCCGCAACCGCCCCTCGAAAGAGGGACGAGTGGCGCCGAACCGCCCTTTCGATTAGGGATGCGGCGCCGGCCCAACAAGCCGCGCGCACCGTTGGAATCTGGGGGTTCTCAGAATTCGGCAAGCCTGCGACACTCGCCGGCACCGCCACAGGCGCGCCGGGTCTGGCGCGGCCGCAGGACGCACGAGGCGGCGTGCAACCTGATTCAATTCAATGAGCGAATTCGACGCCGCCGACAGCAAGGTCAGTGCTTGGCTACAGCCGCTACCCGACGAAGCCGCCCCTTGCGGGCCCGACCTCGAATACGACAACGAGTTCCTCGCCATCACCCAGGCCGCGGCCGGCAAGCCCGACTCGCAGTTCGGCCCCGCCGAGCCGCCCGACTGGCGCAGCGTGGCCGAGATGGCCGATGCGCTGTTCGAACGCACGCGCGACCTGCGCGTGGCCATCCTGTGGCTGCGCGCGAACATGCACCTGCTCGGCTACGGCGCGCTGCCGGCCGGGCTGAAGCTGCTGATCGGGCTGATGGAAAACCAGTGGGAGGCTCTGCACCCGCTGCCCGACCCCGATGACGGCGACCCCTATGCCCGCGTCAATGCGCTGACGGTTCTGCGCGAGCCCGACGGCCTGATCGGCGACCTGCGCGCCGCCCGCATCGTGCAGGACCGCTCGATCGGCGAGGTCAGCGTGCGCGCGGTCGAGGTGGCACTCGGCTTGTCGCCGGCGCGCAGCGGCGAAGCCAGTGCCGGCAAGGATGCGCTGTCGCAGATGCTCGCGGCGGCGGTGGCCAAGTCGCCGGAGCTGCGCACCCAGTGCAACGATGCGGCGGCGCTGACGCGCCAGCTCATCGCGCTGGCCAACGACAAGCTCGGCATCGGCGTCGGCCCCGACCTGCGGCCGCTGTACGCCATGATCAACGGCGTGGTCTCGCTGCTGCCGCCCGAAGCGAGTGCCGTCGAAGAGGGGGGCAGCGAAGAGGGGGCTGCCGGTGGTGAAGCGGCCGGCGGCGGGGGTGGTCCGCGGCGCAGCCTGTCGGGCGCGGTGACATCGCGTGAAGAGGCGATCCGCGCGCTGGATATGATCTGCGAATATCTCGAGCGCGCCGAGCCGACGAACCCGGCGCCGCTGTTCCTGCGCCGCGCGCGTCAACTCATCAACCACAACTTCCTGCAACTGATGAAGGTGCTCGCGCCCGATGCGCTCGGCGAAGTCGCGCGCGTCGTTGGTGTGGATCCTGACACGGTTGAGAACCCCGACGGCTCTTGACGCCAACGCTTACATCGAAGAAAACCGCGTACTCTCTCGCCCCTTACGTCTTTTAACGCACGACTGGAGTTGACCATGGGCAGCAGCCAAAAGTTCATCGCACGCAACCGCGCGCCGCGGGTGCAGATCGAATACGACGTCGAACTCTACGGCGCCGAGAAGAAGGTCCAGCTGCCTTTCGTGATGGGCGTGCTGGCCGACCTGTCGGGCAAACCCGCAGAGCCGCTGGCACCGGTGGCCGACCGCAAGTTCCTCGAGGTCGACGTCGACAACTTCGACGCGCGCATGAAGGCCATGAAGCCGCGCGTTGCGTTCCAGGTGCCGAACTCGCTGACCGGCGAAGGCAACCTCAGTGTCGACATCACCTTCGACAGCATGGACGACTTCAGCCCCGACGCCGTGGCGCGCAAGGTCGACTCGCTGAACAAGCTGCTCGAGGCGCGGCAGCAGCTGCAGAACCTGGTCACCTACATGGACGGCAAGGGCGGCGCTGAAGAACTCATCGGCAAGCTGATGGCCGACCCGGCGCTGTTGGGCGCGCTGGCAACCTCGGCCAAGCCGAGCGAAGGCTGACCTGCAGGCTGCGAAGACGAACCGCTCAGAAGGAGAACTCAATGGCAGAAACCCAAACCTCCGCGGCACTGGCCAGCGTGACGATGGAAGGCAGCGACCTGGCGTCGCTGCTGCAAAAGGAATTCAAGCCCAAGTCCGATGACGCGAAGAGCGCCGTCGAACAAGCGGTGCAGACGCTGGCGCAGCAGGCGCTGGCGCAGACCACGCTGATCGGCAGCGACGTCGTCGCGTCGATCGAAGCCATGATCGCGGCCATCGACAAGAAGCTGTCGGACCAGATCAACCACATCCTGCACCACGAAGACTTCCAGAAGCTCGAAGGTGCCTGGCGCGGCCTGCACTACATGGTGAACAACACCGAGACCGACGAGCAGCTGAAGATCCGCGTCATGAACGTCTCCAAGGCCGAGCTCGGCAAGACGCTCAAGCGCTACAAGGGCACGAGCTGGGATCAGAGCCCGATCTTCAAGAAGGTCTACTCCGAAGAGTTCAGCCAGTTCGGCGGCCAGCCCTTCGGCGCCATCGTCGGCGACTACCACTTCGACCAGAGCGCGCCTGACGTCGAGCTGCTCGCCGAGATGGCCAAGATCGCAGCCGCCGCGCACGCGCCCTTCATCACCGGCGCCTCGCCGACGCTGATGCAGATGGATTCGTGGCAGGAACTGGCGAACCCGCGCGACCTGACGAAGATCTTCACGACGCCCGAATACGCCGCATGGCGTTCGCTGCGCGATTCGGAAGACTCCAAGTACCTGGGCCTGGCAATGCCGCGCTTCCTGTCGCGCCTGCCCTACGGCAACAAGACGAACCCGGTCGAGGCCTTCAACTTCGAAGAAGACACCGGTTCGGCCGACCACGGCAAGTACACCTGGGCCAACGCCGCCTACGCGATGGCGACGAACATCAACCGTTCGTTCAAGGAGTACGGCTGGTGCACGCGCATCCGCGGCATCGAGTCCGGCGGCGCGGTGCAGAACCTGCCGACGCACACCTTCCCGACCGACGACGGCGGCGTCGACATGAAGTGCCCGACTGAGATCGCCATCGAAGACCGGCGCGAGGCCGAGCTGGCCAAGAACGGCTTCATGCCGCTGGTGCACCGCAAGAACAGCGACTTCGCGGCCTTCATCGGCGCGCAGTCGCTGCACAAGCCGGCCGAGTACGACGACCCGGATGCCAGCGCCAACGCCAACCTGGCGGCGCGGCTGCCGTATCTGTTCGCGACCTGCCGCTTCGCGCACTACCTGAAGTGCATCGTGCGCGACAAGATCGGCTCGTTCAAGGAGCGCGACGAGGTTCAGCGCTGGCTGTCGACCTGGATCATGCAGTATGTGGATGGCGACCCGGCGCACTCGTCGGAAACTACCAAGGCGCGCAAGCCGCTGGCAGCCGCCGAGGTGGTGGTCGAGGAAGACCCGGCCAACCCCGGCTACTACAGTTCCAAGTTCTTCCTGCGGCCGCACTACCAGCTCGAAGGCCTGACGGTCTCGTTGCGCCTGGTGTCCAAGCTGCCGTCGGCGAAGGCCGGCTGAAGACGAGGCTCTGCGCGAACCCGCACAAGCACACGACCGTTTCCAACTTCCTTCACTGGCTGCGCAGCGGAGGGCGCCCGCACCGGGCGTAGATCGCAGCGTCACATGCCCCAGCGACTGGGCACATTAGGAGAGCATCATGGCTGTAGACATGTTCATGAAGATCGGCGACATCGCCGGCGAATCGACCGACAAGAAACATCCCGGCGAGATCGACGTTCTGGCCTGGAGCTGGGGCATTTCCAATTCCGGCACCACGCACCAGGGCGGTGGCGGCGGCGCCGGCAAGGCCAACGTGCAGGACCTGTCCTTCACGAAGTACACCGATGCTTCGTCGCACGCGCTGCTGCTCGCTTCGAGCAACGGCCAGCACTACCCGAAGGCCAACCTCGTCGTGCGCAAGGCCGGCGGCAAGGGCGCGCCCATCGAGTACATCAAGATCGAGATGGAAGAAGTGCTGATCACCTCGGTGACCTGCGGCGGCTCCGGCGGCGAAGACCGCCTGACCGAAAACGTGTCGCTGAACTTCGCCAAGGTGAAGTACGAGTACACCCCGCAGAAGGCCGACGGCACGCCGGACACGACCAAGGAGATGATCTACAACATCGCCGAGAACGACAACGCCTGACGCTGTTGTCCCAGTCGTCGTGATGCCGCACCCGGCGGTGCGGGCCTTCTGGGCCCGTGCTGCCGGGCTGCGCAGTCCGGCCAACCGACCCTTGCCCGTTCCGAGATAGCACCATGGCCCGTTCCGACATGTTCTTCAAGGCCACCGGGCAGCGCACCGGGGAGATCGTCGGCGAGTCCAGCGACAGGCGCTTTGCCAACCAGATCGACATCGTCGACTGGAGTTGGGGCATGAGCGCTCCCTCGGCCGTCGGCGGCACGCGCACCGCCCGCACGCTGATGAAAGAGCTGAAGCTGGTCAAGCGCGTCGACAAGGCGTCGACTGCGCTGATGGCGGTGATGTACACCAACGAGATCATGACCACGGCAACCCTGTCCGTGCGCAAGTCGGGCGGCGCCGATCCGCTGCCCTACCTGGTGATGAAGCTGTCGATGGCCCGCATCAACGGCTACGACGTGGAGTCCGACGTCAACGCCGAAGGCTCCCCGACGCTGACCGAACACCTGTCGCTGACCTTCAAGTCGGTGACCATCGACTACACGCCGCAGGCCGGCGCCGGCGGCGGCCTGGGCGCGTCCAGCTTCACCGGCGACGCCGCCCCCGAATAAGAACCATAACCATCGGAGCCTCCATGTCGAACCCCAGCGCGGCCGAGCAGGCACTGAAAGACGGCGATGTGCCGCGTGCCCTGAAACTGCTCACCGAGCAGGTGCGCACCAAGCCGCAAGACGCCAAGCTGCGCGTCTTCCTGTTCCAGCTGCTGTGCGTGCTGGGCCAGTGGGACCGGGCGCTGAACCAGCTCAACGTCTCGCTCGAGCTCGACCCGGCCACGCTGCCGATGGTGCAGACCTACCGCGAAGCCATCGCCTGCGAGACGCTGCGCTTCCAGGTCTTTTCCGGTCAGAAGGTGCCGATGCTGTTCGGCGAGCCCGAGACCTGGATCGCACTGCTCATCGAAGCGCTGCTGCGCGAAGGCCGCGGCGAGCCCGATGCCGGCCGCCAGCTGCGCGAACAGGCGCTCGAGCAGGCGCCGGCCACGGCCGGCACCGCAGACGGCCAGGCCTTCGCGTGGATCGCCGATGCCGACACGCGCCTCGGGCCGACCATCGAAGCCATCATCAACGGCCGCTACTACTGGCTGCCCTGGAACCGCCTGGCCAAGGTCGATATCGACCCGCCCGAAGACCTGCGCGACGCCGTCTGGATGCCGGCGCATTTCGAATTCACCAACGGCGGCGACGTCGTCGGGCTGATCCCGACGCGCTACCCCGACACCGACCTCGCCGCCGGCGACGCGCTGGCCTTGTCGCGACGCACCGACTGGCGCGAGTCGGCACCGGGCCTCTACACCGGGCTGGGCCAGCGCCTCATCACCACCGACGGCGCCGAGTTCGGGTTGATGGACCTGCGCTCGGTCGTGCTTCTCGATTCGGCTGACGCGGCCTGATCGCGTCGCGGGCGGGCGCGATCCATGGCCAACCTGCGTGCCCAGGACCGTTTGCAGCCGGCGCTGCTCGACCGCCTGACCGACGACGACCCCGAGTCGCGCACCGAAAGCGGCGAGTCGCGCGTCATCAACCGCAACCGCCTGCGCGAATGCGTGCTGCGCGACCTGGCCTGGCTGTTCAACGCCACCGCGCCGGGCACGTCGATCGACTGGTCGCGCGCCGCGCATGCGCGCAAGTCGGTGCTGAACTACGGGCTGCCGGCGCTGTCGGGACAGACGGCGTCGACGATAGACCCGCTGATGCTGCAGGCGCGCGTGCGCCAGGCCATCCTCGACCACGAACCGCGCATCCTGCCGGAGACGCTGGTCGTCGAGGTCGTGGTCTCGCAGATGCAGCTCGACCATCACAACCAGATCGGCTTTCGCATCAGCGGCCAGCTGTGGGCGCAGCCGGTGCCGCTGGAGCTTCTGCTGCACACCGACATCGACCTCGAAACCGGCCGCGTCGCCGTGCGTGAGATGGACCGCTGATGGACCCGCGCCTGCTGCGCTACTACAACGAAGAGCTGCGCCATCTGCGCGAGATGGGGGCCGAGTTCGCGCAGCAGTTCCCCAAGATCGCGGCGCGGCTGGGCATCGAGGGGCTGGAGGTCACCGACCCGTACATCGAGCGCCTGCTCGAAGGCTTCGCGTTTCTCGCCGGCCGCATCCAGCTCAAGCTCGACGCCGAGTTCCCGCGCTTCACGCAGCGCCTGCTCGAGATCGTCTACCCGCAGTTCCTGGCGCCGACGCCGGCGATGCTGATCGCGCAGCTGCAGCCCGACCTGGGCGACCCCAGCCTGGCCACTGGCGTGAAGATCGCGCGCGGCAGCATCATGCAAAGCATGGCTGGCAAGGGCGGCAACACGACCTGCGAGTTCCGCAGCGCGCACGAGCTGACGATGTGGCCGCTTGAGCTGACGCAGGTCGAGTACTTCACGCATGCCGCCGACCTGCCGATGGCCGCCGTGCCCGAATGGCGCAAGTACCGCGCCGGGCTGCGGCTGCGGATGCGCAGCACGGCCGGGCTCGACTTCAGCCAGCTCGCGCTGGCCGATCTGCGGCTGCATTTCGCCGGCATCGACGACGTTGCGTACCGGCTGCATGAACTCGTCTGCGGCCATGCACTGGGCGTGCTGGTACTGCCGACCAAGCGCCCGGCGGCCTGGCACGAAGCGGTCGACGGCGACTGCATCGAACCGGCCGGCTTCGACGACGACCAGGCGCTGCTGCCGCAGACGCTGCACGGCTTCGAAGGCTATCGCGTGCTGCAGGAGTACTTCGCGTTCCCGCAGCGTTTCCTGTTCTTCGACCTGCTGGGCATCGGCGACGCGCTGCGCAAGCACGAAGGCAATGAAGTCGACATCGTGATCCTGTTCTCGCGCGCCGACAACGCGCTGCTGCAGGCGGTGGATGCCGGCAGCCTGGCGCTGAACTGCGTGCCGGCGATCAACCTGCTGGAAAAGCGCTGCGACCGCATCCACGTCACGCCCGACAACGCCGAATTCCACGTCGTGCCCGACCGCACGCGGCCGATGGACTACGAGGTGCATTCGATCACCGAAGTGCTGGGCTACGGCACCGGCGTGAACAGCGAGTGGCGCTTCCTGCCGTTCTACAACGCCTTCCACACCGAAGACCGCGCGCACAACGCCTACTACGCCATCCAGCGCGAGCCGCGCCTGCTGTCGCAGGTGCAGCAGCGCGAAGGCCCGCGCACCTCGTACATCGGCACCGAGATCTACCTGTCGGTGGTCGACGCGCACGAAGCGCCGTTCCCGGCCGACCTGCGCCAGATCGGCGTGCGCGCGCTCGTCACCAACCGCGACCTGCCGGTGCTGATGCCGCTGGGCGGCGCCAAGGGCGACCTGGCGCTGACGCAGACCGCGCCGGTGAAGATCATCCACGTCATCAAGGGCCCGTCGCGCCCGCTGTCGGCCATGCGCGAAGGCAACGTCGCGTGGAAGCTGATCAACCAGCTGTCGCTGAACCACTTGTCGCTGACCGACACCGATGCCGAGCAAGGCGCCGCCGCGCTGCGCGAGATCCTGCGTCTGTACGCGTCCACCGGCGACGCCGGCGCGCAGCGCCAGGTCGACGGCCTGCGTTCGGTGCAGCTGAAGCCCGTGGTGCGACGGCTGCCGATGGCCGGGCCCATCACCTTCGGCCGCGGTGTCGAGGTGAAGATCGAGATCGACGACCTGTCGTTCGAAGGCGCCAGCGCCTTCCTGCTCGGCTGCGTGCTCGAACGCTTCATCGCGCGCCATGTCTCGATCAACGGCTTCACGCAGACGCGGCTGCATTCGCCCGGCCGCGGCGATATCCTCAACGGGAGGCCGCGATGCGGGACCCGGCCGATCCTGTGAAGCCGCGCGGCGACGTGCTGCCGGCGATGGCCGCCGAGCCGCACCGCTATGACTTCTTCCATGCGCTGCGGCTGATCGAAGCCCAGCATCCCGACAAGCCGCGGCTGGGCACGGCGCGGCGCCCGGTCGACGAGCCGATCCGCCTGGGCCAGGCGGCCGACATGTCGTTCGCGGCGTCGAGCATCTCCAAGGTCGACCCGGCCGACCGCAGCGGCAGGCCGCGCATGGAGGTTCGCTTCTTCGGCCTGTTCGGCCCGAACGGCCCGCTGCCGCTGCACATGACGGCGCATGCGCGCGAACGCCTGCTGCACCACCACGACGCCACGTTCTCGCGCTTTGCCGACTGGTTCCACCACCGGCTGCTGCTGCTGTTCTACCGCGCCTGGTCGCAGGCACAGCCGGCGGTCAGCCTGGACCGGCCGAAGGAAGATCGCTTCGCCGACTACGTCGGCTCGCTGATCGGCGCCGGCGGCCGCGAATGGCTGCACCGCGACGCCGCGCCCGACCACGCGCGGCTGGCGTTCTCCGGCGTGCTGTCGCGCCAGGTGCGCAACGCCGACGGGCTGGCGCACCTGCTGTCGGGCTTTCTCGACAAGCAGGTGCGCGTCGAACAATTCGTCGGCCGCTGGATGCCGCTGCCCGAGGCCGAGCGCACGCGCATCGGCCGCCGCGCGGCGTCGCGCCGCACGTCGACGTCGCAGCTCGGTGCCAGCGCCGTGCTCGGCCGCGCCGTGTTCGACCGCCAGCACCACGTGCGCATCCACATCGGCCCGCTGGCGCTGCCGGCCTTCGAGGCGCTGCTGCCGGTGGGCAGCGCGCTGCCGGCGGTGCAGGCGCTGGTCAAGCAGTACATCGGCCTCGAGTTCGGCTGGGACCTGCGCCTCGAACTCGACAAGACCCAGGTGCCCGCCACGCGGCCCGGCCGCTACGGCCGCCTGGGCTGGACCACCTGGCTCGGCGCGCCGCGCGGTGCGCGGCCGGCCGCTTTGAACCTCGTTCCGAACCCAGCGTCACCCTGACGCATCGCTGAAAGGAAAACAACATGGCAGAGATCAACCGCGTCACGCTGTTCGGCAAGCTGAACCAGCCGACCTACAAGGCCGTCGAAGGCGCCACGGTGTTCTGCAAGCTGCGCGGCAACCCGTATGTCGAGCTCGAACACTGGCTCGCGCAAATCCTGCAGAGCGCCGACTCCGACTGGCACCGCGTCATCAAGCACGCCCAGCTCGACATGTCGGCGCTGGCCAAGGACCTGACGGCGGCGCTGGACCGGCTGCCGCGCGGCGCCACCAGCATCAGCGGCATCGCCGAGAACATCGCCGACTCGATCGAGCGCGGCTGGGTCTACGGCACGCTGCTGTACGGCGACAACGTCGTGCGCAGCGGCTACATGCTGGTCGGCATGCTGAAGACGAAGAACTTGCGCAACGCGCTGATCGCGATCAGCCGGCAGTTCGAGAAGCTGAAGGTCGAAGACCTGTCCGACGGCCTGGACACGATCATCAAGGGCTCGCCGGAAGACGGGCAGGGGGCCAGCGACGGCTCCTCCGGCGCAGCCGGTGGCGCGGCGCCGGGCGAAGCCAGCGGCGCCATCGCGCCGGCGGCGATGGGCAAGCAGGAGGCGCTGAAGAAGTTCACCGTCGACCTCACCGCGCAGGCGCGCGAAGGCAAGATGGACCCCATCGTCGGCCGCGACGACGAGATCCGCCAGGTCGTCGACATCCTGATGCGGCGGCGCCAGAACAATCCGATCCTGGTCGGCGAGGCCGGCGTCGGCAAGACCGCGGTGGTGGAAGGCTTCGCCCAGCGCATCGCGCGCGGTGACGTGCCGCCGAGCCTGAAGGACGTGGAACTGCGCGCGCTCGACGTCGGCCTGCTGCAGGCCGGCGCCAGCATGAAGGGCGAGTTCGAGCAACGGCTGCGCAGCGTCATCGACGAAGTGCAGGGCAGCCCGAAGCCGATCATCCTGTTCATCGACGAGACGCACACGCTGGTCGGCGCCGGCGGCGCCGCCGGCACCGGCGACGCGGCCAACCTGCTGAAGCCTGCATTGGCCCGCGGCACGCTGCGCACGATCGGCGCCACGACCTTCGCCGAATACAAGAAGCACATCGAGAAGGACCCGGCCCTGACGCGGCGCTTCCAGACCGTGCAGGTCGACGAGCCCGACGAGCCGAAGGCGATCCTGATGATGCGCGGCGTGGCCAGCACGATGGAAAAGCACCACAAGGTGCAGATCCTCGACGAGGCGCTGGAAGCCGCGGTCAAGCTCAGCCACCGCTACATCCCGGCGCGCCAGTTGCCGGACAAGAGCGTGAGCCTGCTCGACACCGCCTGCGCGCGCGTGGCCGTCAGCCTGCACGCCACGCCGGCCGAAGTGGACGACAGCCGCAAGCGCATCGAGGCGCTCGAAACCGAGCTGCAGATCATCGGCCGCGAGAAGGCGATCGGCATCGACATCGGCAAGCGCGAGACCGAGGCCAACGAACTGCTGGCCGCCGAGCGCGCACGGCTGGCCGCACTGGACACCCGCTGGGCCGAAGAGAAGGCGCTGGTCGACGAACTGCTGGCGTTGCGCGCCAAGCTGCGCGCCGGCATCCAGCCGGTCGAAGGCACGGGCAGCAAGCTCGAAGCCGAAGCCGCGGCGGCCGCACCGGCGGCGGTGGCGGCCGAGGCCGCGCCGGCCATGACCGACGGCGAGCGCCAGGATCTGCAGTCGCAACTGAGGGCGGTGCAGGAGAAGCTGCATGCGCTGCAGGGCGAAAACCCGCTGATCCTGCCGACGGTCGACTACCAGGCCGTGGCCGCGGTGGTCGGCGACTGGACCGGCATCCCGGTCGGCCGCATGGCGCGCAACGAGATCGAGACCATCCTGAAGGTGGCCGGCGCGCTGGCCCAGCGTGTCATCGGCCAGGACCATGCGATGGAGATGATCGCCAAGCGCATCCAGACCTCGCGCGCCGGGCTCGACAACCCGAGCAAGCCGATCGGCGTGTTCATGCTCGCCGGCACCTCGGGCGTCGGCAAGACCGAGACCGCGCTGGCGCTGGCCGAAGCCCTGTACGGCGGTGAACAGAACATGATCACCGTCAACATGAGCGAGTACCAGGAGGCGCACACCGTCAGCACGCTGAAGGGCGCGCCGCCGGGCTACGTGGGCTATGGCGAAGGCGGCGTGCTGACCGAAGCCGTGCGCCGCAAGCCGTACAGCGTGGTGCTGCTCGACGAGGTGGAAAAGGCCCACCCCGACGTGCATGAGATGTTCTTCCAGGTCTTCGACAAAGGCTTCATGGAAGACGGCGAAGGCCGCTTCATCGACTTCAAGAACACGCTGATCCTGCTGACGACGAACGCCGGCACGGACCTCATCGCCAGCCTGTGCAAAGACCCCGAGCTGATGCCCGACCCCGAAGGCATGGCCAAGGCCTTGCGCGAGCCGCTGCTGAAGGTCTTCCCGCCGGCGCTGCTGGGCCGGCTGGTGACGATTCCGTACTACCCGCTGTCCGACGAGATGCTGGGCAAGATCGTCAAGCTGCAGCTGAACCGCATCAAGAAGCGCGTCGAGGCGCGCTACAAGATCCCGTTCGAGTACGGCGAAGACGTCGTCAAGCTTGTCGTGTCGCGTTGCACCGAAAGCGAATCGGGCGGCCGCATGATCGACGCGATCCTGACGAACACGATGCTGCCGGACATCAGCCGCGAGTTCCTGACGCGGATGATGGAAGGCAAGGTCATCGAGCGCGTGCAGGTGACCGCGGTCGACGGCGGGTTCCAGTATGCGTTCTGAGTCGGCCGCCGCCTCCGGCGGCTGACACCGCCACGGTCCGCGGCTTTGTCTTGAGGAGAGAAGACCATGCCTGGCTTCGACGATATGAAGGCGCTCCTCCTGAAGAAGATGAAGAAGAGCACCGGCGAGGCCATCACGACAGACCTCGCCGGCAAGCAGATCACGCTCAACGAGGACCCGTACTTCAAGGACTTTGCCAACATGGGCGCGTTCCTGTCGATGCCCGGGACGCGACCGCAGATCAAGAACGCGCTGCTCGAACTCGAGGCCGACATGGTGGGGCAGATCGGCGGCATCTGGATCATGTCGGACAAGAAGACCTCGGCGGTCGGCCACTTCAAGAAGCAGCAGGACGCGCGGCTCGCGAAGACGCCGGCCCCGGTCGATTCCGATTTCAGCAAGCTGCTGACGAAGTCGCTCGACGCTTTCGAAAGAGCGCATGGCTTCGTCGTGCCGGCGAAGCTGCCGATCTTTGCCGGCTTCGTCTACGGCAATGTCTTCAAGGACACGATCAAGAACCGCATGCACTTCAAGGACGTGGGGGCGGGCGAGAAGCATGGCGAATTCACGCACCGCATCCAGTGGTATGCGCTGGTGAAGGCGGGCGCGCTGGTCAGCGTCGACAAGAAGGACGCCGGCCTGGTCTATGGCGCGATTCACCGCTGGCTGAACAAGGCACCGGGCGGCGGAGGGCAGCTGCTGCAGATGTGGAACTACATGTTCGACATGCAGAAGTCGCTGGTGGGCGAAGGCGAGGTGCTCGACGACGACGACTTCCGCTCGCCCGAGAACCTGAACGTGTGGCTGACCGGCGAGGCCGATCCCGACTTCTGTCCGCTGCTGCGCAGCTTCCTGCGCACCCGTCGGTCGAAGCGGCAGGACTACAGCATCGAGAGCTATTTCACGAAAAAACTGGGCCGTGTGGAGGGCCCGAGAGCGTTCGAGGCCTGGCAGATGGGTGGGGCCACGAAGGAGAATCCATCGGCGCGCATCGTCTACGACGGCAGGCGCGTTCCGAGTTATTCACCCAAGGTGGTTTGAAGGCCGAACGAGGGTCGGCACTCTCTCTGCCCGTTCAACAGCCAATCCGCTTCGGAGGAAATCGACCGTGGAATACAACAACGTGATCGTGTTCGGAGACAGCCTCTCGGACATCGGCACGAAGTGGAAACAGTTCATGGGCAAGTTCGCCAAGAAGATCGACGCCATGACGGTGAACCCGAATGGCCGCTTCAGCGACTGCCGCAACTGGACCGACTATATGTACGAGGCGGGCACCGGCCAGACGCTGGTGGTGGGCTCGGCACAGCAGACGATCGCCGCGAGCGCGCCGCACAAGCGCTTTACTGCCAACTCCGGGTGGGCGGCCAAGGGCAAGGCGTTTCGCTACGCGAACTACGCCGAAGGCGGAGCGTGTGCAGGTAACCCCCAGAGCATGCAGGGCAAGATCGGCCTGGGCACGTTCAAGGATCAGGTCGGGCGCTTCCGCAGCGATGTTCCTACGGTGAGAGTGGCGGGTGAGTCGTTCCTGATCTTTGTGTGGTTCGGTGCCAACGACCTGTACACCGACGGGCAGAAGCCGACGGACATGCCCGGCGCTGCGGCGAAGATCATGAAGCGCCGCGGCGAGATCGTGCAGATCCTCGGCAACGCAGGCGTGAAGACGTCGGGCGAATCGGTGCGCTTCGTGTTCATGGGGATGGGCCTGCCGACCTCCGCGGCGCGTTACCAGGCCAAGCTGGACCGCGCGTTGCAGCGTCTGCGCAACAACGAGATCCACTTGAAGCGCTACAACATCAAGCGCCTGTGGAAGTCGAAGGAGCAGATCGTGAGGGAACTGTTCGACGCGCGCGTCGAGGCCCTGAGCCAGCTCGCCATCGGCGCGCTGCTGTTCAACGACCGCTTGCAGGATCTGACCCGGGCGCCGGACATCTTCGTCGACATGCAGCGCTACCTCAGCGAGAGCGCGGTCACGTCGATGATGGAGCACTACAACATGCTGCAAGGCGTGCAGCCCAAGGGCTGGAGCAACATGCACCTGAGCGCCAAGGACTACGACGAAATCATGGACGACGTGCAGGTGCCGCTGTCGACCTCCGACGAGGCCCATCCCACCGACCGCGTCTACAAGTACATGTGGCAAGCCGGCATCGCCCCGGCGCTGAGGGCGGCCAACGCGACGTTCGGCAACTTCACGTGACGGTGCCCTGACCGCTGCCAACATGACCATCTGGACCATCTACAACCACGGCACCAATGCCAGCTCGTTGAAGGGCGCCGAGTGCGGCGAGATCGTCAACCTGTTCGGCAACAACGACCGGCGGCCGCAACTGCGCGGCAAGATCATCACCGAAGGCGTGGGCTCGATCGGCGCGCCGCATACCATCGTGCAGAGTTTCCAGCGCGACGCCAAGAGCGGCGTCTACACGCGCACCACGGAAGGCGAGGTGTCGAAGAGCACCAGCGCGATGAAAGGCGCCACCGGCGGCGGCGTGAAGGAGAACGTCGACAGCACGGTCGAGCTGATCCGCGCGCTGAACCTGGCCGGGCTGAAGCCCGAAGCCATCAACATGATCGGCTGGAGCCGCGGCGCCGTCACCTGCATCCGCATCGCCTACCACCTGTACCAGTCGCAGGACGCGAACCTGCGCAACATCCCGATCAACATCTTCGCCGTCGACCCGGTGGCCGGCGCCGGCCACAGCACCGAGACCGACGCGACCCACATCACGCCGAACGTGAAGAACTACTTCGCGACGCTGGCCACCGGCGAGAAGCGGCGCTTCTTCAAGCCCATCGCCGGGCATCGGCTGAGCGTGCAGAACGCCGGCGAGTCCAAGGTCTGGGTGATCCCGATGCCGGGCCACCATGCGGACACCGCGAAGAACGACAACAACATCGGCAAGATCGTCTTCAGCCTGGCCTACCGCTTCCTCAACGCCTGCCAGACGCCGGTGCCGGCGATGCGCCACTACATGCTCGGCAACCTGGCGACGTGGAGGCTCTACGAAGCCGTGATGGTCGGCGACGCGCAGGTGCACAGCACCAGCAAGGCGTCCAAGTTCTTCATGGGCGGCGTCGGCTACACGCGCAGCAGCGAAGCCGATGCGCACAATTTCGGCGAGTCCTTCTTCCCGAACGTTCACGCCCGCAAGGTGATGGCTGCGGCCTACCCGGTGACCTTCGACGCCTATTTCGGCGCCGCCAACGTGGCGCGCCGCAACACGCTGGCATGGGGCGCGCAGTACAGCCCGCGCATCGTCGCCGAGCAACGCGCAGGCGGGATGTCCCCGGCCATGATCGACCGCCTGGCGGCGCTGCCGGCCGGCAACGCCGCGTTGAGCGGGCCCGCCGTGCCGGCCGACGTCGACCTGATGGTCGGCCGGCTCGGCCTGATCGACTGACTGGGCCCAGCGCGTCTGCCACACTCCGCAGGTGACCGCACCGATGCCTTCCCGTTCACCGATTCGACACTGGCACGACGGCAGCGGCGTCGACACCGGCCTGCGCCACGGCGATCTCGTCTCCGCGCGCCAGCAGCTGGCGCCCGCCGCCATCGACGACGCGGCGCTGGCGCCTTTGCGCACGCTGGCGGTGGCACTTGCCGACGGCACCGACTGGTCGCGTGCCGACGACCACCAGCTCATCGACCAGCTGGCCGCCGCGCTGGCCCGCGGCCGCCTGCGCACCGGTGCGGCGGCGGCGCCGAAGCTGAGCCGGCTGGTGCCGACGGTGGCACCAGCGCCCGCGCCGGCCCCGCCGCCGCCGGCGGCCAGCAGCCCGCGCCCGTCGGCACCAGTGGCGGCGCCGCCACCAGCCGAGACGACCTTCGGCAGCGAACTCGACGTGGCCGCGATGGTCGCCGTGCTGCAGCAGGCGGCGCAGGACGGCGTGCCGTTCTGCGAGGAATGCGCCAGGGCGGCAGCGGAGGCCGCGGCATGACAGCCGAGCAGCGCGAGCAGATCCTGCAGGCCTTGTGGCCGGAAGGCGCCAAGTCCAAGCTCGGCGTGTGGGCGGTGCTCGACTGCGCGCGCGATCCGAAGATCTACCTGGCGCTGATCGAATCGCGGCTGGAGTTCCGCTGCCTGTACAGCGGCAAGTTGCCGAAGGCGCTGGAGATGGTGGCGCCGCACCTCGTGGAACTGATCCCCGGTCACCGCCTGACCGCGCGGTTGCTCGATGAAGGCTGGGGCCAGTCCTGGGGCGTGCTGCTGAGGATCGATGATCCGTCGAACCTGCGTCATCATCTGCGCAAGTTCCTTCGTGTCCAGAACGAAGCCGGCCGACGGCTCATCTTCCGCTTCTACGATCCGCGTGTGCTGCGCATGTATCTGCCCACTTGCCATGCCGACGAGCTGCAGACCCTCTTCGGCCCCATCACGAGCCTGCTTGCCGAAAGCGCGGACGGCGCCGAATTGATCGAGTACCGGCTCGAGCGCAAGCTGCTGCAGAGCCGGCCGCTGCTCGGCAGAGCATCGGCGGTCGCATGAACGCCCAGGAGCCCATCCGATGCTGACGGTGCGCGATGCCCAGCTGCATGTATTTCGCGAAGCCTCGGTCCGGCGCTTTGAGGAGCGTATGGTCGACTATGTGCGCCAGACCTATCCTGCCCGTCATGCCGAACTGGGCGATGCAGCGGCGCAGGCCCTCGTCCGGTGCGGCATGGCCGTCGGGCGGCGGCACGGCATCGACGGGGTCGGTGGGGTCAGTGTGCTGGTCGACCTGATGGCCCGCTTCGGCGAAGGTTTCGAGAACTCCGGTGCCGCGGCCTGGATCGACCAGATGCTGGCGCGCCACGAGTTGCCTGCCGCAGTGCGCATCGAGTCGATCATCAAGCACATCAACACCAAGACGGGTGGGCGGGTGCTGGTGCGCGCAGCCGCGGCCGACAACGATGTCTGATTCAAAGAGGTTCGAATGGCGGTTTGTTCCCACTGCGGCACGGCGCTGAGCTGCCCAGACCATGGTGTCCACCTCGTCGAAGGGGTGGCCGAGACCTGCCCGCTGAACAAGATGGGCGTGATCTGGGTCGAGGTCGTCGACGAGAACGGCGCCCCTGTCAATGCTGTCGATGTCGAAGCCGCCGGCGCCGCGCTCAGCACCAGCGGCGGGTTTGCGCAGTCGGAGCCTGTGCCTGTCGGCACGGCCTACACGGCCAAGATCAAGGCGCCGTTGCCCGAAAGCCACAAGGCCACGCACGCCTTGCCGCTGGCGGTGGAGCAGACGGCGATCGCGGTGCAGAACGGGCAGATCAAGCTGGTCAGCTTCAAGCTGCGTCCCATCGTCAACCCCGTCATCACCATCGCGAAGAAGGTCGTGGGGGTCAAGGGCGCAAAGCAGGCGGTGGTGCTGAAGGCCGACAAGGCCTTCTCGGGCAAGGGCACGCTGACCGTCGTTTCCGGCGGCGACAAGGTCAAGTTCTGGAAGGCCGCGACTGCGCTGACGCCGACGGGCGGCAAGCTCGAGTTCGAAGGGCTGACGCAATCAGGCGTGACAGTCGACGTCGAGGCCATCGACTTCAGCGAAGTCGACGGTGTCGAACTGAAGTGGGAATTGGCCAGCGACAGCAACCCCGTCGGCGCCGCGGTCAGCGACAAGATGACTGCCGTCAAGGCCACGCTGGACATCTACGACAAGGCCGATGCGGCGCTGGCGCTCGATGTGAAACAGGGCGACGGCCGGGTCGTCCTGCTGCAGAACACCGAGAAGACACACAAGCGCGCCAAGCTCACGGTGAAGTGCGAGCCGACCGGCTATGTCGGCAAACTGGTGTTGAGCGCGATCACCGCCAACGTCAGCCTGTTCGACGCCGCTACCGACGGCACCGAGAAGACGCTGCCGCTGGAAGTCGATGTCGGTGGCGCGGCGCCGGCGCCCTTGTTCGTGCAGGGCAAGACGGTCAGCGCCGCCAAGTCAGACAGTGGCTTCAAGTTGGCGATCAAGGACGTTGCCGACAACGTCGACAGTGCCAAGGTGACGGTGATGGACGCCCGGCTGGATGTCTATCTCGCACGCGCCACACCCACCACCGAACCGGCGGTGATGAGCGCCGCCACGAAGAAGGAGCCCGGCCGGCTGCTGGTCAAGCAAGACGCCAAGTTCAAGCGTCCGCGCGGCAAGTTCGTTCTCGTCAAGCTGCCGAAGGACGCACCGTGCAAGATCAAGCTGAAGGCCGCGGGCGCCAAGGTCGCTTTGTTTCCGCAGGCCAATGAGAAGCACATCGATGCCGAGGCTGCGGTGACCCTGCCCAAGGACGTGGCGGCCACCGACATCACCGACGACAAGGGCCTTGTCTTCTGGGCCGAGGGCGCCGCGCTGACGACGCTGATGGAAGCGAGTTTCGAGATCGATGTCGACGGCGTCGAGGACGCCTGCGACAAAGCCTTTTTCACCGTCGTCGATCTGTGCGCGGAGAACGGCACCGATCCGGCGCCGCGCCTGGTCCCGGTGAAGAACAAGATCACCGACGCCACACCGGTGGCGGACCACAAGGCGAAGATCAAGCTCGTACACAACCTCGGCACGCCGGGCCTGGCCTGGACCTACGCAGGTGCCAAGTTCACGCTGGCCGACGCGACCACGCAGACCGTGGAGCTGACCACCACCGCCACGCCGAGCGACACGCCCGAGGCCGAGGAGCTGAAGGTCGTGATCACGCCGACCGGCAAACCTGCGTTTCCGGCACTGGTCCACAAGGTCGGTGTGGTCGAGATCGTGTTCGAGGAGGACACCACGTACAACGGCGGCTACGACAAGTACGAGGTCATCAACTTCAGGCGCCAGAACGGCAGCGCCGCGACCTTCGACCCGCCGGAGAAGTACGACTTCGTCTCGGTGAAGAAGAGCAGCGACGGCAAGGTGAAGGCGAGATGGAAAGGGGCGGAGAAGGAGGACATCTTCTTCGTGCCGGTCGATGCCAGCATCGCCAAGGCGAAGAAGGAGAGCCCCGACACCACCAGCCCGTTTTCGCTGGAGATCGAAGGCCAGGCCAAAGACAAGAACGAGACCATCCTGGAAGGACGGATCGAGAGCAAGACCGGCAAGGTGGTCAGCAAGCTCGGCGTCGTGGTGCTGAAGCAGGTCGACAAGGAGGCAGAGTTCTTCCGCGTCAGCGACAGCACCAGTGCAGGCACAACGCTCAGCCACGCGACCACCGGCGCCGCCATCACGAGCCGCTGTGAGCTCGGTTACGGGGGGGCCATCGCGACCCTGACCGTCGCCGATGGCGGCGACATCGACTGCAACTACGACACGTCACCGACGAACGGCAAGCTGGACATGGAGCCCGGCATCACCAGCACCGAGCAGACCGTCATCATTGGCGCGTGTGTCAGTTCGAAGTCGCGCGTGGTCTACGTCAAGCAACTGCAGTGGAGCTACAAGTTCAGGGCCGGCGCCGGCGCCGGCGACACGACGCTGCCGATCAAGGCCTACCATTCGGCTTATCTTGGCTACATCGGCGTCGGCAACAGCTACAAGATCGCCGACGGCACGAACAGCGAAACCGTCGTGATCCAGGCCGTCAACACCACAACGGGTGACGTGACGATCACGGCGCCGCTGACGCACGCCTACACGATTGCCGCCGGAGCGGCGCTGATCTGGCCGCTGGGCGGCCTTTCGGGCAACCCGGCATGGCTGCAGGAAGGCCAGGGAGAGTCGGTGCTGATGGACGTGGTCGGGCATGAGCTGGGCCACGAGCTCTTCTCGTTCAAGGACGTCTGCGAGGTGGCGAACATGATGTATGGCGTCAACGACCGCACTTCGCTCCGGCTGCGGCACCGCGAAATCGACAAGCTCTATCCGGGCAGCGGTGGCGAGAAGCAATGGTTCACCATTCCCGGTCGTTGACGCGGACCCTGGCCGCGGTGCTGCTGGCAGCAGCCTGCAGCGCCGCACTCGCGCAATCCCAGCCACCCAGAAAGATCACGATGAATGTGCCGACCGCCATGGCCCGACTCGCATCGGGCCGCGTGCTCAACACCGTGGAGACGATGGCACTCGGCACCGAACCCGGTGCCGTCGCGGCACTTGGCGCGGCCTTGCGCGACGCACCCGCCGACCTGCGCCAGAAGGGCGTTTCTCTGATGACCGACCTGGGCCGGGTTCGTGTGCCGCCAGAGGGGCCGGTGCGCGAACGTCCCGGGCCGATCGTCGTCGTGCCGGAGGTCGTGGACTTCCTTGTCCTTGCGCTGACCGATGCCGATGCCGACGTGCGCCGCAAGGCCGGGGTCGTGCTGGCGGGCCTGGTGCCGGGGGATCTGCTGCAACCCCGCGCGCCGGCCATCATCGAAGCGCTCAAGCGCCACCCGACGATCGACGGCGCCCTGATCGTGCTGGGCAAGACCGCCACGCCGGCGGCGCGGACCCTGCTCGACGCCGAGCCAGCGTTCCGGCAGGCGCCGCCGGAGGACATGGAGATGGTGCGCGCAAGGCTGGGCGACGCGAAGTCCGAGGACGCCGTCATCGTCGCCTACCTGAGCGCACGTGCGCCACAGGACAAGGCCTTGCAGGCGCGCCGCCTGGGCTATGTCGGAACCGACCGTGCGGTGCGCCTGCTGGCGCGCGATGTCCGCACGCCCGACACCTACGCCTGGATCGACGCTGCGCTGCGTTCGATGCGCGTTCACGTCATCGAAGGCCTGCACCTCGCCTACATGCGGGAGCCGGTGTTCTGGATGCCCTTCATGCCGCCCGGCGACGACAGCTACTACGAACGTGTCGAAGGCTGGCTCGCGAAGCAGCTGGGTGTGCAATGGGACCAGCCGCGGCCGCCGTTCCTGTACCAGCAGGACGCGCCGATGGCAGTGCCGCCGCAACCCCGCTGACTAGCGACTCGCACCCAGGCCCGCAAGCGCCGCCGCCGGCTCCGCCACCGACTGCATCCGCATCACCGTCACCGCATTCCGGTGCCGATGGCTGAGCATCGGCATCAGCCCGGCTTCGAGCAGCGCCTGCCCGGCCTGCTCGCCGAGGTAGCTTTCGGCGCAGGCCTGCAGTTCCTTCTCGCCGTCCTGCAGATACGTGTAGGCCGGCAGGTCGCCGATCTCGCGTTCGTCGCCCGGCTCCATGTCCCAGCCGTTGGCGCTGAATGCTCGGCCGATCAGCAGGGCCACCGCCAGCGACGGGTTGCCCCAGAGGTATTCCTCGTGCACCGGCGTGCCGACGAACTCTTCGAACGTGAACGCGGCGATCGGGTCGCTGCCCTTGCCGTACGGCAGCCGCAGCAGCACGCGCGGCGCGGCCAGGCCGATCCACGGCGCGGCTTCGCTGCGGCGCAGCGCTTGCCAGCCGGCCAGTGCGGCGGCGTCGCTGCCGGCCAGCGCCAGGTCGGCGGCGGCGATGAACGGGCCGCCGGCCTGCGACGAGATCAGGCCCAGCGCCGCCAGCAGGCCGATGTCGCCATCCGACGGCCCGAAGCGCTGCAGCCCGGCAATCAGTGTCCAGCTCTGGCCCCCGGGCACGTTGCGCCAGCGGTCAGCCAGCGCGTGGTGCAGCCCGGTCTGCGCCAGCTGCCCCTGCGCGGCGATCACGTCGGCGAGCAGTTCTTCGCGCGTCACGTCGAACAGGTGCAGCTGCAGGTTCTCGTCGAGTTCCAGGCTGGCGATCAGCCATTGCACGCCGCGCCACGCGGCTTCCAGGGACTGGAACGCCGGCTCGTGCAGCAGCTGGCGCATCTGCTCGGCGATGGCGGCGTCGACCGCCGCCAGATAGGGCTTGGTCTGCGCCGACGTGTCCTGCACGATGTGCGGCGCGACGATGCGCTGGATCAGCGCGTCCAGGCCGGCGGCGGGTGCTGCCGGTGCGGCTGCCGGTGCCGCGGCAGCCGCCGGCTTGCCGAGCAATTGGCCGAGCAGGTCGCCGCCGGCCGCCGGCGGCTTGGCGCGGGCCTGGCGCAAGGCTTCGAACAGGTCCAGCCGCGCGTACAGGCTGTCGGGGTGGAAGTCGTCGAGCTGCTCGAAGCGCAATTCGCCGGCCGGCAGGTGCAGCCGCGGCGCCAGGCGCTTCAGCACGTCGTCGACGTTGTCCAGGTCGACGCGCTGCGTCGGCCGGCTCGCCAGCGGCGGCCGCTCGGCAGCCGCGCGGCCGCTGAAGTCGCCCATCACGAGCAGGCGCATCGGCCCGCGCCGTGCATCGCCTGCGGCGCGCGCAGCGCCCGAAGGGCCGAGTTTGAGGTCGAACTCCATGCGTCCTGGCATCGATGGCTCCCGTGCGTCAGCACCGGCTTTAGGGGGCGTTGCGGCTTGCCGCCTCTGTTACTTTGCTTCAGAGTCGGGGTCTGAGGCAACCCCAGACAACATGCAAGCCGCGCCCGACACGACAACCCCGACGATAGCCGACATCCTTCAGCATGCGATGCAGGACCATGGCGCCGGCCGCTTCGACGACGCGCAGGCGCGTTACGAGCGCATCCTTGCCGCCGCGCCGCGCCAGCCCGATGCCCTGCACCTGTTCGGGCTGCTCGAAGCGCAGCGCGGCCGGCACGAGCGGGCGGCCGAGTTCATGGCGCTGGCCATCGAGGCCCATCCGCACGAGGCGATGTTCCACAACAACCTGGGCAACGTCTGCATCGAACGCAGCCGTTTCGACGAGGCCGAGGCGCACTACATGCGCGCCATCGAACTCGACCCGGCCCGGCTCGACGCGCTGAACAACCTGGGCGTTCTGCTGAGCCGGCGCGGCCATGGCGAAGGTGCCGAGAAGCTGCTGCTGAAGGTGATCGAACTCGCGCCCGACTTCGCCGACGCGCGGCAGAACCTGGCCAACCACTACCTGCGCGCCGGGCGCCTGGCCGACGCGATCCAGCAATGCTTCGACGGCCTGATCGTCGCGCCGCGCAGCGCGGCGCTGCGCCGCATGCTTGGCATGGCGTATTCGACGATGGGCATGAACACCGAGGCGGCGGCCGTCTACCGCGCCTGGCTGCAGGCCGAGCCCGACAACCCGGTGGCCGCGTTCCACCTCAGCGCCTGCACCGGCGAAGACCTGCCCGAGCGCGCGCCCGACAGCTATGTCACGCGGGTCTTCGATTCGTTCGCGCGCACCTTCGACGCCAAGCTGGCCGACCTGTCGTACAAGGCGCCGGAGCTGGCGGTCACGGCGCTGGCGCGGCGGCTGGGTGCGCCGGCGCGAGCGCTGGACGTGCTCGACGCCGGCTGCGGCACCGGCCTGTGCGCACCGCTGCTGGCGCCGTGGGCACGGCGGCTGTGCGGCGTGGATCTGTCCGAAGGCATGCTGCACAAGGCCGTCGCCCGCCGTCTCTACGACGAACTCGTCGCCGGCGAGCTGGTGGCTTTCCTGCGCGAGCGGCCGGCGTCGTTCGACCTCGTCGTGTCGACCGACACGCTGATCTACTTCGGCCCGCTCGACGCCGCGCTGGCCGCCGCCGAGGCGGCGCTGCGCCCGGCAGGCTGGTTGTTCTTCACGCTCGAGGCCCTGGCGGACGCCGCCGACGGGCCGGATATCCGGCTGCACGAATACGGCCGCTATAGTCACCGCCGCCGCTATGTCGAGGCGGCGTTGCAGCGCGCGGGTTTCGACGGCTTGGAAATCGAACCGGTGGTGCTGCGCATGGAGGCGGGCAAGCCGGTCGACGGCTGGCTTGTCAGCGCCCGCACCGCCCGCCAGCCCTGAAAGAAGAAACCGAGGATCTATGCCAGAAGCGACGCCGCTGCAGATGGAGTTGGTCACCGCAGTCGGTGACGCGCTGCGGTTCAAGTCGATGTCGGCGCAGGAGGAGGTCTCGCGCCTGTTCGAGTTCCAGGTCATCGCCGTGTCAGACGACGCCAATGTCCTGGCCGACGACCTGCTCGGCACGAATGTCGCCGTCTCGATGGAAGTGGCCGACGACACCAAGCGCTGGTTCCACGGCATCGTCACCGGCTTCGGCATCGAAGGCGTCGTGGGCCGCGAATTCAGCTACCGGCTGGTCGTGCGGCCCTGGGCCTGGCTGATGACGCGTTCGGCCGACGTGCGCATCTTCCAGGACATGACCACGCCCGACATCATCAAGCAGGTGTTCGGCGAATACACCAGCACCTTCGTCGACGAACTCAGCGGCAGCTACCAGCCGCGCACCTACTGCGTTCAGTACCGCGAGACCGACTTCAACTTCGTCAGCCGGCTGATGGAAGAAGAAGGCATCTTCTACTACTGGCGCCACGCCGAGGACAAGCACGACCTGGTGCTGGCCGACGCTTCGAGCACGCACGTCGAGTTCACCGGTTTCGCGGAGATCCTGTATCTGGAGGACAACGCCCGCGTTGCCGAAGTGGAGGCGATCAACGACTGGCACATGAGCCACGAGATCCAGACCGGCAAGTTCACGCTGAACGACTACAACTTCGAGACGCCGAGCACCGCGCTGCTGACGACGACGGCCGAAGCGTCGACCCGCGCGCATGGCGAGAAGGACCACGAGGTCTACGACTATCCCGGCCTGTTCCCCGTGAAGGCCGACGGCGACGCGCGTGCGCAGATCCGGCTCGACGAAGCCTCGTCGCGCTTCGGCCGCTTCACCGGCCAGGGCAACACGCCGGGCCTGGCCGCCGGCTGCAAGTTCACGCTGAAGGAGCACCCGCGCGACGACCAGAACGCCGACTACGTGACGCTGCAGACGCAGATCGACCTGGTCCAGGCAGGTTACGAATCGGGCGACGACGGCGACACGCAGTTCCTGTGCCGCTTCGTCGCGCAGAGTTATGCCGAGCCGTACCGCCCGGCGCGCACGACGCGCAAGCCCAGCGTCGCCGGGCCGCAGACGGCGCTGGTCGTCGGCGGCGGCGACCCCGGCGACATCGAGACCGACGAACACGGCCGCATCAAGGTGCAGTTCCACTGGGACCGCCTGGGCGAGAAGAACGCCGAGAGTTCGTGCTGGCTGCGCGTGGCCACGTCCTGGGCCGGCAACGGCTGGGGCATGATCTCGCTGCCGCGCATCGGGCAAGAGGTGGTGGTGGCCTTCCTCGAAGGCGACCCCGACCAGCCGCTGGTGGTCGGCAGCGTCTACAACGCCGAACAGAAGCCGCCCTACGAGCTGCCCACCAACGCCACCGTCAGCACGCTGAAGAGCCGCAGCAAACTGTCCGGCGAGGCCAACGCCTTCAACGAACTGCGTTTCGAGGACAAGGCCGACAGCGAATACATGCTGCTGCATGCGCAGAAGGATCGCTTCGAGTTCGTCGAAAGCACGCTCAAGTCGAACATCGGCATCGGCAACGGCGTCGGTGACGAGCACCGCACCGTCAAGCAGCACCGCAAGGAAAAAATCGGGGGCGAGCACCACCTGGCCGTGGTCGGCGCAGTGAAGCAGAAGTTCGACGACAAGCTCAGCCTGACGGTGGCCGACAACATCCAGATCAAGACCGACGCCAAATACAGCCTGAAGACCGGCGCCGACTTCATCGCCGAGTCGGGCGCGACGATCTCGTTCAAGTCCAGCGGCGACCTGCACCTGAAGATCGGCGCCAACATCGGCGCCGAAGCGGCGGACAACGTGCACATCAAGGGCGGCACCAATGTCGTCATCGAAGCCGGCACCGAGATCACGCTGAAGGCCGGCGGCTCGTTCATCACCATCGGCTCGGCCGGCGTGTCGATCAAGGGCGCGCAGGTGATGATCAACTCGGGCGGTGCCGCGGGCTCCGGCAGCGGCGCCAGCCCAGAAGCACCGGTCGACCCCGAAGCGCCCGAGGATCCGGAGCTGCCCGAAGATCCGCTGACGCACCGCTAGGGGCCAGAGCATGCAGCCGCAGGACGAGGACGCCCTCGAGGAAGCCGCCTGGCGCGATTTCGTGCGCCGCCTCGGCGTGCACCTGGCGGGGCAGTGGCCGGCGATGCCCGAACGCCTGGGCGAGCGCTACGACGCCTTCATCGACCTGGCGGTGCAGCAGGCTGCGCTGCGCGGCTTTCAGCTGGCCGCCAGCGTGGCGCGCTACGTCAACCTGTGGTTCGTCTGGGGCCCGGCCTTCCACGACAAACCCGGCTTCGAGTGGGCGCAAGGCATCCTGGCCGCGCCGCGCGAGCGCGAATGGCTCACCGTGCACCAGCTCGTGCAGCGTTCGCTGGCCGAGCTGCAGCGGCTGCCGAATTCGCGCATCGAGCCGCAGGCCTTCGTCACGGCCGATGCACTGGTGCTCGACACCTTCGGCCCGCTCGGCCGCCAGGGTGCCATGCGCAAGCCGGTGCCCGAGCCGCTGCCGCGCAAGGCCTGCGACCTCGAAGCCGCCGACCTGCGTGTGCTCGACGACGGCTGGCACCAGGAATACCAGCTCGCCGCCGGCGACTGGCAGCGCGCCGTGGTCGCGATGCCGGCGGCGCTGCGCGTCGACGCAGCGCGGCCTTGCCCGCCGCTGGTTGCCGTGCTGTCGCGCCAGCGCGGGCAGGGTCCGCAGGCGCGGCTGCAGGTGCGTGTGCGCTCCCACGCGGTGTGCGATGGCGACGTGCATCCGGGCCTCGACTTTGCCGGCCCGCACGGCCGCTGGTCCTGGGCCGGGCACGAAACGCGCGCCGTCAGCTGGGCCGTGGTCACGCGCGATCAGCCGCTGCCCGACGCCGGGCCCGGCACGTCCATCGCCGAAGAGACCACGCCCGAAGTGCACAAGCTGGACATCCAGACCTGCGGTCTGCGCGACGAAGGTGAAGCCTTCGGCGCGCAACGAACCAAGGTCACGGTGTGGCCGGCCGAACAGTGGTGGCTGGAAGTGCAGCGTGCGCCGCCGGTGCAGCAGGCCGTGCTGCCCGGCATGCGCGCCTGGGTGCGCGGCGCCACGCGCTGCCGCGTCGAACGCGATGGCGCGGCGCAGGACAGCGTGCCGCTGAAGGCGCAGTTCGAAGAAGGCCTGGATGCGGCGGTGGCCGTCGGCGTGCAGAAGCTGGCCGCGGCCTGGGAGCAGGCGCCGGGCCTGTCGGCGCCGCGTTTCGACGCGACCTTGGGCCTGCTCGCCGGCAAGGCGGCTTGCACCTGGGGCTGGCGCTTCGGCGCCAAGGGGCTGGACGGGCCGGCCTTGATGCGGCTGGTGGCGGCGCTCGAGATGGACGCCTGCAAAGCCGAACTCGAACTCGGCGGCGAACTCGCGCTGGCCGGCACGCGCACACGCGTCACGCTGCGCGCCGCCGGCCAGGCGCCGCTGCGCCAGGAACTGCGTCGAGAAACCGCCGAGCCGGCCATGGCCGCGGCGCTGAAGCCGGCCGTCGCCAGCTGGCGCTTTCCGTTCACGCTGGCGCTGGAGCCGCTGGCCGGCGACGCGGCCGCCTTGCTGCAGCAGGCCGGGCCGCTGACCGGCGCGCTCGTCGGCGAAGCCGGGCTGCGCCCTTGCACGCATGGCGTCAGCGGCTGGGAATGGTTCGTCGGCCTGCGCATCGAGCCGGTGGCGGTGCCGCTGCAGGTGGCCGACCCGCTGCTGGGCAACGTGCGCGTCACGCAGGCGCTGCTGCCGGCGCTGGTGCTGGTCGACTGGAGCCTGGGCTGATGGACCGCTTGCTGGTGCTGCGCATCGAAGCTTCGGGCTGCCAGGCCGAGGCGGTGTTCAACGGCGTGCCGCTGGTGCGCGTCGGCGGCGCGCAGGCTGTGGCCACGGTGCCGGTGCACGAGTTCACGTTCCTGGGTGCGAATGAAGTCGAGCTGGTCGTGCAGCCCGGCCCGCCCGCCGCAGCCGGCACGGCGCCGGCGCCCGAGCCGCAGCTGTCGGACGGCAAGGCCTGGGCGTCGTTGCGGCTGCTGCTGCCGCGCGTGGGCAGCGTCGCGCACCCGGCCAGCGCACGCACGCTGGTGCAGGTGGACTGGGCGCCGCCGGCCGACGAACTGTACGAAGCGCCGGTGAGCCTGAAGAAGAGCGTCGAGCTGCCGATCAGCTTTCCGCGCTGGCGCTGGCTCGACGCACCGGTGATCCCCGATTCGCCGACGCTGAAGAAGGAAGTCGCAGCCTATCTGCTCGACGTGGCCGTGGGCCTGGCGCGCGGCAACCCCGAGCCGCTGGTGCAGGCTTCGCGGCTGCGCCTGGAAGACCTGGCCCAGGCCTACCAGCGCAACCTGGCCGACGATGTCGGCCGCCTGCGCGTGCACATCCAGCAGTTGCACGCGGCGCAGCCGCTGAAACCCACGCTGCCGGCGCCGGCCAAGCTGCTGCTGCGCCCGGTGGCCGGCGGCCGCCTGCTCGAATGCCTGTCCGGCGACGGCTCGCCGCTGCTGCAAAGCCCGGTGGCCGGCGGCGGCAACATTGCCTGGCCGGTGCGTCTGGCTGCGATCGACGGGAGGTTCTATGTGCTGCGCTAGCGGCTATGCTGCTCGCTCCGAACGCAGTGGAGCCCCTGGATGATCGTGCTGACCGTGCTCAGCTACAACGGCGCGCCGGCCGAAGGGCTGTCAGCCGCCTTCGATGAACTCGGCGGCACGATCGGCCGTGCCGACAACAACCAGCTCGTACTGCCCGACCCGGAACGCACCATCTCCCGGGTGCATGCGCGCGTTGTCTTCCGCACCAGCGGCTACACCATCGTCGACAACGGCAGCAACCCGATCAGCGTCAACGGCACGCCGCTCGGCACCGGGCGCGAACACCCGCTGAAACCCGCCGACCAGGTGCAGATCGGCGGCTACGTGCTGCAGGCGTCCGAAGGCGCCGCGGCCGGCGCCGCCGACGACCCCTTCGCCGACCTGTTCGGCGATGCCCCGGTGGGGCTGGCCGTGCCGCCGCCGGCGCCGGCCTCGACGCGCTCGATCATGAAGTCCTGGCCGACCACGCCGCCGCCGCCTGCGCCGGCCGCCGCGTGGCCGGCGCCAGCGCCTGCGATGGCGCCGGGCCAGATCCCCGACGACTGGGATCCGTTCGCCGCCGACGCCGCGCCGCCGCTGGCCGCCCCGCCGGCGCCGCGTGCGGCGGCGGGCGCCGGCCTGATCGATCTGCCGATGAACCCGGTCGGCGGTGATTCGCTCGACGACTTGTTCGGACTCGGGGGTGCACCGCTGTCCGGCGACCCGCTGGGCGCGGCGCCGCAGCAGGCCTTGCTGATGCAGCCGAACACCGCCGGCCATGCCGACCCGCTGCAGTCGCTGGGCCGGCCGGCGACGATTGCTGCCGAAACGCTGGGCGACTTCGGCTCCGAGCTGAACACGCCGATGCTGCTGTCGCCGCCACCACCGCCGGCCCAGCCGGCGCGCGCGCCCGCCGCGCCGGCGTCTGTGCTGCCCGCGGGTGCCGTGTTCTCCTGGGACGAACCGTCGCGCGACGGCCGCGTCGTCACCTTGCCCGGCGTGCGGCGGGCCGACGAGGCGCCCGCACCGCCGCCGGCCGCACCGGCTCCGGCACCGCGCCCGATGGCCCCGGCGCCGCGCGCGCCGGCCGCCGGCGACGACGCGCTGCTGGCTGCCTTGCTCGATGGCCTGGCCACGCCGGGGCTGCGCATCGAAGGCCTGACGCCCGAGCTGATGCTGCTCGTCGGCCAGCTGCTGCGCGAGTCGATGCGCGGCGCGGTCGAGCTGCTCGTCGCACGGGCGGCGCTGAAGCGCGAGATGCGCGCCGAGATGACGATGATCGTCGCGCGCGAGAACAACCCGCTGAAGTTCTCGCCGTCGGTCGAGGTCGCGCTGCAGCACCTGCTGGGCACGCCGTCGCCCGGCTTCATGGCGCCGGCGCCGGCGGTGCGCGACGCCTTCGACGACCTGCGCGCGCACCAGCTCGGCGTGATGGCCGGCATGAAGGCGGCGCTCGACGGCGTGCTGCAGCGCTTCGACCCGCAGCAGCTGGAAGGCAAGCTGACGAAGAAGTCGGCCATCTCCAGCCTGCTTCCGTCCAGCCGCAAGGCGCGGCTGTGGGAACTGTTCCAGGAACTCTTCGGCCAGATCTCGAGCGAAGCGCAGGACGACTTCGACGAACTGTTCGGCAAGGCCTTCCTGCGGGCCTACCAGGCGCAGCTCGACCGGCTGCACAACGAACCCGGGCCCCGGTAAACCTATGCTGGCACTCGAAGTGGCCCTGCTCTCAGACCGCGGCGGACGCAAGTACAACGAAGACGCCTGCGGCCACTGGCATTCGCGCGAGCACCTGTGCTGCGTGCTGGCCGACGGTGCCGGCGGCCATGGCGGCGGCGACATCGCGTCCAAGCTGGCGGTGCAGGAGCTGATCGGCCGCTTCTCGCGCGGGCCGTCGCGCGACGGCGAGGCCCTGAACCTGCTGCTGCGCCAGACCAACGAGGCGCTGATCGCGCAGCGCGTGCCCGGCACGCCGCGACAAGACATGCACAGCACCGTGGTCTGCCTGGTGATCGACTTCGTCGATCATCGTGCGCACTGGGCGCATGCCGGCGACTCGCGGCTGTACTGGTTCCGCGCCGGCCGCGTGCACGACCGCACGCGCGACCACAGCCTGGTGCAGTCGCTGGTCGACGCCGGCATGCTGGCCGAAGGCGAGGTGCGCTCGCACCCCAAGCGCAGCGAGCTGCGCTCGGCGCTGGGCATCGCGCCCGACGTGCTCGAGGTCAGCAGCGCCGACGGCAGCGACCCCGTCCAGAGCGGCGATGTCTTCCTGCTCTGCACCGACGGCCTGTGGGAGTACATCGAAGACGCGGTGCTCGAACGCACGCTGGCTGCGTCGGCGACGCCGCGTGTCTGGCTCGACGCGCTGGCCGCCGAGGTCTACGCCGCGGCCAGCCACAAGTCCAGCCACGACAACTTCAGCGCGCTCGTCGTCTGGACCAGTGCCGCGTAGACCTTAGTAGCCAGGAGGCATCACGATGGCCCAGCATGTCTGCACCGGCGCGATGATGATGTGTTCGTTCGGCATGGCGCCGTCGAGCTTCGTCGCGACGCCGAAGATGGTGACGACCAGCTACATGGACGCCGGCAACATCATGGACAACAAGCCGATCGCGAACATCCCGCCGTTCGGTGCCTGCCAGAGCCTGGCCAACCCGCAGGTGGCCGCGGCCACGGCCGCCGCGTTGGGCGTGCTGACGCCGATGCCGTGCCTGCCGGTGATCGCCGCGCCGTGGGCGCCGGGCGCGACGACGGTGCTGGTGTCCAACCAGCCGGCGCTGAACAACACCTCGAAGCTGATGTGCAACTGGGCCGGCGTCATCAGCATCAGCAACCCCGGCCAGACGACCGAGATGGTGCCGTAGGCCGCTCGACAACGAAAAGGGCCCGCACGCAGCGGGCCCGATCATTTGTGAAGCGGCGCGGACTAGGACGGCGGCGTCGCGCGGCCGATCTCGACGCGGCGGTTTTCCGGCGCGAACGGATCCTTGCTGTTCTTCGGCGCGTTGGCGCCCACGCCCACCGGGGCCAGCATCGTGGCGTCGGCGCCAAGCTCGACCAGGTAATCCTTCACGGCTTCGGCGCGTTTTTGCGACAGCGACAGGTTCGCGGCGGCCGCGCCGGAGGCGTCGGCATGGCCTTCGATGCGCACCGTCTTGCCCGAACCGCGCTTGCCCTTCAGCACTTCGGCGAAGACTTCGAGCTGCTTCTTCAGCGTGTCGGGCAGGTCGGCCGAGCCGAGCTTGAAGGCCGTGGCCGGCAGCGAATAGCGCACCGCGGGCTTGAAGCCCATGCACTTGAAGCCGGCCGCCTTCAGCTGTTCGCAGGCATCTTCGGGGAACAGGCCTTCGGCGACCGCCTTCGCATCGGGCACCATCTGGCCCATGTCGATGGCGGCATCGGATTGCGCGCGGGCGGCGAAAGACGCCAGCCCGGCCAGCAGAACAACAGCGAAAGCAACAGCGTGACGTGTGTGTGTCATGTGAACACCTCTTCAGCGGAATCGACCGACCCTCGCCGCGGGCGGCCCGTTTTGGGAGCCGTACCGAATGCCCGCTCGGCGGACTGAAGGCACCGGGCGGGGGCGCTGGTGCCGTTCGATCCAAAGCATGATACTGCCAAGTAACGTTCGTCTCCATCCCCAATGGGAGGGGATCAAATCGTATCCGCGCCGCTGCGCCGCGGGCGAGGTGACGGCCGCTGCCCGGCCGTGTATCGTTCGACGCTGACTTGGGTGGGGCGGCCGCGCCCCACGCCCGGCCCGTCACCCCGAAAAGATCCAGGAATCGAGCCTCACAGATGACTTGGCACAACAAGGTGATGTGGACGGAGGGCATGTTCCTCCAGCCGCAGCATTTTCAGCAGCAAGACCGTTACGTTGGCAGACAACTCGAGGGGCGGCTGTCGTCGGCCGTGCCCTGGCCGTGGGGCTTCGTCGCGCTGCAGGTCGACGATGCGGCCCTGCTGCAGGGCCGCATTGCCGTCAACAGCGCGCGCGGCGTGCTGCCCGACGGCATGGCCTTCTCGGTGCCCGGCGACGACCCGGCGCCGCCGGCCTTCGAAGTGCCGGCCGACGCGCGCGACCAGATCGTCGTGCTCGCCGTGCCGATGGCGCGCCCGGGCGTGGCCGAAAGCGATGTCGAGGCCAGCGACGGCTCGATGCCGCCGCGCTACCGCGCTTCTGACATCGACGTCGCGGACAGCCATGCCGCCAGCCTGCGCGAAGCACCGCTGCAGATCGGCCGGCTGAACCTGCGCCTGATGCTGGCGCGCGACGCCAACGAGGGCTACACGACGATCGGCGTGGCCCGCATCGTCGAACGCCGCGCCGACGGCCGCGTCACGCTCGACCCCGGCTACGTGCCGCCGATGTTGCACGCGCCGGCGCACACCGTGCTCGACGGCTACCTGCGCGAAGTGCACGGCATGCTGTTCCAGCGCGGCGAGGCGCTCGCCGGCCGCCTGGTGCAGCCTGGCCGCGCCGGCATGGGCGAGATCCAGGACTTTCTGCTGCTGCAGGTGGTGAACCGCTTCCAGCCGCTGTTTGCGCACCTGCAGCGGCTGCCGGTGCTGCACGCCGAGCGGCTGTACGACCTGTGCCTGGGGCTGGCTGGCGAGCTGGCCACCTTTCGGGATCCGCGGCGGCCGGTGAACTACCCCGAATACCGGCACGACGACCTGGCCAGCTGCTTTCGCGCCGTGATGGCCGACCTGCGCCAGTCGCTGTCGATGGTGCTCGAACAGACGGCGATCCCGATCGACCTGCAGGACCGCAAGTTCGGCATCCGCGTGGCCATCATCGCCGACGTCGAACTGCAGCGCAGCGCCAACTTCGTGCTCGCGGTCAACGCGCAGATGCCGGGCGACGCCCTGCGCGCGCGCTTTCCGACGCAGGTCAAGATCGGCCCGGCCGAGCGCATCCGCGACCTCGTGAACCTGCAACTGCCCGGCGTCACGCTGCGTGCGCTGCCGGTGGCGCCGCGGCAGATCCCGTACCACGCCGGCTTCACCTATTTCGAGCTCGAAACGCGTGGCAACGAACTGTGGAAGCAGCTCGAAACCTCGGGCGGGCTGGCGATGCACATCGCCGGCGACTTTCCCGGGCTGGCGTTGGAGTTCTGGGCCATTCGTGGCTGACGGCGGTTAGAGGCATCCCATGAGCGACCAAGACCCGAAAGACCCGTTCGCCGCGTTCGAGTCCGACCGCACCGTCATCAAGCCCAGCGCCGGGCGCGGGCCGCGCACCGTGCAACCGGGGCCGCCGGCGAGCGCGGCTTCGTCGTCGTCGGCTGCCACCGTCGGCTGGGCGCCGGCGCCGCAGCAGGCCGCCGACCCGTCGCTGGCCGAGCTGCCGGCGTATGCCAGCCTGAACCCGCTGGTGCAGGCGGCGGCGCCCTTGCTGACGGCCGCACCGCGGCTGCGCGCGATGGTGCGGCACCCGAACCCGCAGGCGCTGCGTGCGTCGCTGGCCGAATCGGTGAAGCGTTTCGAGACCGCGGCGCGGGCGCAGAACCTGCCGAACGACCAGATCGTCGCCGCGCGCTATGTCCTGTGCACCTTGCTCGACGAATCGGCATCCAGCACGCCGTGGGGCGGCTCGGGCGCGTGGTCGTCGCAGAGCCTGCTGGTGCAGTTCCACAACGAGGCCTGGGGCGGCGAGAAGGTCTTCCAGCTGCTGACGCGGCTGGCCGAAAACCCGGCCCAGCACCGCAACCTGCTCGAACTGGTCTACGTCACGCTGTCGCTGGGCTTCGAAGGCCGCTACCGCGTGCTCGACAACGGCAAGGCGCAGCTCGACAGCGTGCGCGAGCGGCTGGCGCAGATCGTGCGCCAGCAGGCCGGACCGGCCGAGAAGACGCTGTCGACGCAGTGGCAGGGCGTGGCCGCGGCGCCGCAACGGCTGCGCGACGGCATTCCGCTGTGGGTGGTGGCGGTGGCCGCCGCGGTGCTGCTGATGATCGTCTTCATCGCGCTGCGCCTGACGTTGAACGCGCAGACCGACACCACCTTCGCCGCGCTGCAGTCGCTGGATGCCAAGGCCGCCGTCGCGCCGCCGGCGCCGCCGCCCGCGGTGCCGCCGCCCCCGCCGCCGCCGCGGCTGGCGCAGCTGCTGAAGAGCGACATCGATGCCGGCTCGGTGCAGGTCAAGGACATGGCCGACCGCTCCATCGTCACCTTGCACGGCGACATCCTGTTCGACCCCGGCAGCGCCGATGTCGCGAGCAAGGCCAAGCCGCTTTTCGAGCGCGTCGCCGCGGCGCTGAACCAGGTGCCGGGCCAGGTGCTCGTCAGCGGCCACACCGACAACCAGCCGATCCGCTCGCTGCGCTTCCCGTCGAACTGGCATTTGTCCAAGGAGCGCGCGGTCAGCGTGCGCAACCTGCTGGCCGCCACCGTGAAGCCCGAGCGGCTGAACGCCGAAGGCCGCGCCGACACCGAACCGGTGGCCGACAACAACAGCGCCGAAGGCCGCGCGAAGAACCGCCGCGTCGAGATCACGCTCTCGGTCGGCGCGCCGACCTGATCCACGCCGACCTGATCCACGGAACCGCTCGATGAAACGTTTTCTGCAATGGTTGCTGAGCCCCGCCGTGATCGGCACGATCGGGTTGCTCGCCTTGTCGGCCATCATCTGGTGGGTCGGCCCGCTGATCGCCATCGCCAGCGCGCGGCCGCTCGATCCGCTGTGGGTGCGCATCACGCTGCTGGTGCTGATCTGGGCGATCTGGATCGCGCGGCTGTCGTGGCTGGCCTGGAAGCGGCGCAAGACGAATGCCGCGCTCTTGGCCGGCATGAGCGCCGGCCCGTCGGCCAGCGACAAGGAAGCGCAGGTATTGGCCAAGCGCTTCAACGACGCCGTGCTGCGGCTGAAGGCCGGCGGCGGCCGCCAGTTCCTGTACGAGCTGCCGTGGTACATCTTCGTCGGCGCGCCCGGCTCGGGCAAGACGACGGCGCTGATGAACGCCGGGCTGCAGTTCCTGCTCGGCGACGCCGCCAAGGGCTCGGTACAAGGCGTCGGCGGCACGCGCAACTGCGAATGGTGGTTCACCAAGGACGCGGTGCTGATCGACACCGCCGGCCGCTACGCGACGCAGGAAAGCGACCGCGATGTCGACGCCAGCGCCTGGGACAACTTCCTCGCACTGCTGAAGAAGACGCGGCCGCGCCAGCCGATCAACGGCGTGCTGCTCACCGTCAACATCCAGGATCTGCTGCAGCAAGGCACGACCGAACGCCAGGAGCACGCCGCCAAGCTGCGCGCGCGGCTGCAGGAGCTGCAGACCAAGCTCGGCGTGCGGGCGCCGGTCTATGTGCTGGTGACGAAGTCCGATCTGATCGGCGGCTTCAACGAAAGCTTCGAGGCGCTGAACAAGGACGAGCGCGACCAGGTCTGGGGCTTCACCTTCGCACCCGACACCGCGGCCGACGACCCGCTGCGCGACTTCCCCGGCCTGTACCAGCAGCTGCAGAAGCGTCTGGTCGAGCAGATGGTCGAGCGCATGGAAGGCGAGCGCGACGTGCTCAAGCGCAGCGCGATGTTCGCCTTCCCGCAGGAGTTCGCGGTCGTGCAGACGGTGCTCGGCGACTTCCTGCGGCTGGTGTTCTCCGGCGGCGGCTCGCTCGAAACGACACCGCGCGTGCGCGGCGTCTACTTCACCAGCGGCACCCAGGAAGGCTCGCCGATCGACCGTGTGATGGGCGCCCTGGGCCGCTCTTTCGGCATCGACCCGCGCTCGGCCGCCATCGCCGGCGGTCGGGGCAAGAGTTTCTTCCTGCACCGGCTGCTGAAGGACGTGGTCTTCGCCGAACGCGGCCTGGGCATCATCAACCCGGCGGCCGAACGCCGGCGCCGCATCGTGCGTGCCGCGGTGGCCGCCGCCATCGCGCTGTTCAGCACCGTGGTGCTGGTCGGCTGGATGGTCAGCCGCGCGCGCAACCTCGACTACGCGGCGCAGGTTGCCGAGAAGCTGCCGGCCATCAAGCAAGGCGTCGACGCCTTGCCGCCACCGGCCACCGCCGACGTGGCGCCGCTGCCCGGCGTGCTGGCCCAGGTGCGCGACGCCGCCAAGAGCGACGCCTTCGACATCACCGAGCCGCCGTTCCTGAACGGCCTGGGCCTGTACCAGGGCGACAAGCTCGACGCCGCTGCGCAGCTGGCCTACACGCGGCTGCTCCAGAAATCGCTGATGCCGCGCGTGTCGCGCCGGCTCGAAGAGCGCTTGCGCGCCGCGAACAAGGACAACCTCGAGAACGCCTACGAGGCGCTGAAGACCTACCTGATGCTGCACCAGCCGGAGCAGTTCGACGCGCCGACCTTGCGCGCCTGGGTGGCGCAGGACTGGGACGAGAACTACGCGCGCATGGCACCCGACGCGCGTGCGCAGCTCGACATGCACCTGGACGCGATGCTCGCTTTGGGCCCGCCGCGCGCGGCGCTGCCGAAGGACGACAACCTCGTCGCCGGCGTGCGCGAGATGCTCACCGCCTACCCGCTGGAGTACCGCGTCTACAGCCGCATCCGGCGCCAGTACCGCCCCGGCGAGATCCCCGAGTTCACGGCCGCCGGCGCCGCCGGGCCGAACGCGGCGCAGGTCTTCCAGCGTGCCAGCGGCGAGCCGCTGACCAAGGGCATTGCCGGCCTGTACACGAAGGCGGGCTACGAGAAGTTCGTCAAGCCGCTGGTCGGCAAGGCGACCTCGCAGCTGGCGAAAGAAGAATCGTGGGTGCTGGGCTTCAAGTCCGACCCGGCGCGGCTGAAAGACATCCTGGGCAGCAGCGCGCTCACCGACAAGGTCAAGCGCCTGTACTTCGAGGAATACATCAAGACCTGGGACAAGTACATCGCCGACGTCAAGCTGGTCAAGCTCACCGGGCTGGACCGCAGCATGGAGGTGGCGCGCACCTTGGGCAGCGTCGACTCGCCGCTGGCGGCCTGGCTGCGCGGCATCACCGAGCAGACGCGACTGGTGCCGCCGCCGCAAGCGCCGGGCGCCATCGGCAAGCTCGTCGACAAGGCCGAGGCCAAGGCCACCAAGGCCATCGGCGGCAGCGCCGACAGCGGCGAGGTGATGGAGCGCCTCGTCGACGACCACTTCGCGTCCATCCACCGCCAGGTCAGCGGCACGCCGCCGCCGATCGAGGCGACGCTGAAGATGTTCAACGAGATCTACACGCAGCTGGCGGCGGTGGATGCGGCGCAGAAGAGCAAGACGCCGCCGCCGCCCGGTGGCGGCGGTGCCGCCATCAAGGCCGCCGCGGCGCAACTGCCCGATGCGGTGCGCGCCGTCGTCGAACAGCTGGCCGACGCCGGCACCAGCCAGAGCCGCGGCGCCGAGATCCAGGGCTTGTCGACCGAGATGAAGCCGATCACCGAGTTCTGCGAACGCGTGGTGACGAACCGCTATCCGTTCGCCAGCGGCTCGCGCGCCGACACGCCGCTGGAAGACTTCGGCCAGCTGTTCGGCGTCGGCGGCCTGCTCGACGACTTCTTCCAGAAGCGGCTGGTGAGCCTGGTCGACACCACGGCCCCGGTCTGGGCCTACAAGCCGCTGGGCGACGGCAGCAAGCCGGTGGCGGCGACGGCGCTGGCCGAGTTCCAGCGGGGCGCGCGCATCAAGGACGTGTTCTTCCGCAGCGGCGGCAAGGTGCCGGCGATGCGCATCGAAATGCGCATTGCCGACATGGACCCGGCGCTGAAGGAGCTGGTGCTCGACATCGACGGCCAGGTGCAGAAGCTGACCTCGGGCGGGCCGCCGGTGAGCATCACCTGGCCGAGCCAGCGCCTGGCGTCGCAGATCAAGCTCAGCACTGGCCTGGGTAACGCCGGAACGCTGGCGATGTTCGAAGGGCCCTGGGCGCTGTTCCGCATGATCGACCGTTTCGAGATCCTGCCTTCGGCGGTGCCCGAGAAGTTCACGCTGGTGATGAATCTGGACGGCAAGCGCGCCCGTGTCGACGTGATCGCCGCGAGCGTGTTCAACCCGTTCCAGATGAGGGAAGTGAAGCAGTTCCGTTGCCCGGCGGCGCTGTGAGCGAGGCCGGCGCACCCCCCGGCTGGCACGGCAAACTGCCGTCGCTGGGCGACTTCGCGTCGCGCCGGCTCGACGCCACGTTCATCGACCCGTGGGACGGCTGGCTCGCCGCCGGGCTGCTGGCGCTGCGCGAGGCCGACCCGGCAGGCTGGCTCGATGCCTATCTGGCCAGCCCGAGTTGGCGCTTCCTGCTGATGCCCGGCGTGCTGCCCGGCGAAGCGGGGCGCCAGGGCTGGGCGGGGGTGCTGATGCCGTCGGTGGACCGCGTCGGCCGCTACTTCCCGTTCACGGTCGTGCAGCCGCTGGGCGAACTGCCGGCGTCGACGCAGCAGATGCAGGCGCTGTGGCACTGGCTCGGCCGGCTGGACGAACTCGCCGCCGACGCGCTGCAGGAAGACTGGAACGTCGACACGCTGGAGAAGGAACTCGCACGCATGGCCGCACCCGGCCTCGTGGCGCTGCCGGCTGCGGGCGGCAGCGCACCACTGGCGCCGGGTGCGCTGGTCGAGCTGTCGCTGCCGCCGGGCAGCGATGCGGCCATGAACATCGGCATCGAGGCACAGGCCGTGTGGCGCGACAAGGCGGCGGGGCTGGCCTACTGGTTCGCCAGCACCGAGCTGGTGGCGCAGCGTCTGCTGGTTTCCCGCGGCCTGCCGACGGCGATCACGGCCCTGCTTGGCCCGACAATCCAGACATGTTGACCCCCACGCTCACTTCGTTCGCTGCCCCCCGAGGGGGCTCAGTGCCCTTCGGGGCGGCCGGGCGGGCACTGGCATGACTCCCGACGACTCGCAAGACGACGACCGCACCGTCATCCGGCCGCCGAGCCCGGCGCCGGCCATGGCCAAGACCATGGCCGTCGGCGCGCCGCCGCCGATGGACAAGACCCAGGTCGCGGGCGCGCCGCCGCCGTTCGAAGCCGACCTCGGCAACGGCCTGCCGGTGGGCACCTATCTCGGCGAGTTCGAACTGACGACGATGCTCGGCGAAGGCGGCTTCGGCATCGTCTACCTGGCCACCGACCATTCGCTGCAGCGCCGCGTCGCGCTGAAGGAATACATGCCGTCGTCGCTGGCGGCGCGCACGACGGCCAGCAACGTGCAGGTCAAGTCCGAGCGCTACCGCGAAACCTTCCAGGCCGGCTTGAAGAGCTTCATCAACGAAGCCCGGCTGCTGGCCAGCTTCGACCACCCGTCGCTGGTCAAGGTCTACCGCTTCTGGGAGGCCAACGGCACCGCCTACATGGTGATGCCGTTCTACGAAGGCAAGACGCTGAAGGACATGCTGCGCGAGATGCCCGGGCCGCCCGACGAGGCCTGGCTGCGCACCTTGCTGGCGCCGCTGACCGAGGCGATGGTGGTGATCCACGCCGAGCAGTGCTACCACCGCGACATCGCGCCGGACAACGTCATGATGCTGGCCGGCAGCAACCGGCCGCTGCTGCTGGACTTCGGCGCCGCGCGGCGCGTCATCGGCGACATGACGCAGGCGCTGACGGTGATCCTGAAGCCGGGCTACGCGCCGGTCGAGCAGTACGCCGAGATCCCAGGCATGAAGCAGGGCGCGTGGACCGATGTCTACGCGCTGGCGGCGGTGGTCTACTTCGCGATCATCGGCAAGACGCCGCCGCCGTCGGTGGGGCGGCTGCTCAACGACACCTACGTGCCGCTGGTGCAGTCGGCGGCCGGGCGCTACAGCGAAGGCTTCCTCGCGGCGATTGACCGCGCGCTGGCGGTGCGGCCCGAAACGCGCACGCAGAGCATCGAACAGCTGCGTGACGAACTCGGCCTGGGCGCGATGCCGCCCAGCGACCCGTACATGACGCGGCCGCTGCCGTCGTCGGCCGACGTGCCGCCGCGGCCGGCGCCAATTGCAGCGCCGCCGGCGGCCCGCACGCCGACCCCCGCTGCGGCGCCGGCGCCGCAGCCGGCTGCAGCGCCGCAAGCGCCACGCAAGAGCGGCGCGATGATCGGCATCGGTGCCGGCGTCGCCGGCCTCGGTGCGCTGGCGGTCGGCGCCTATTTCGTGCTCGCCCCCGCGCCGCGCCCGCCAGCGCCGGCGCCCGCGCCGATGGTGGCCAGTGCGCCGCCGCCGGCCGAAGTGCCGGCCAGCGCGGCAGTGGTCGTGGCAGCGGCGCCGGCGCCGTTACCGCCCGCCGCGGTGGCCGCGCCGGCCGCCACCGGGCTGGACGCGCTGCGCGAGATCGAACGTGTCGTGCAGGCGCAGAGCCCGGGCTTCGGCGTGCAGGCGCAGGCCGACAAGTCGACGCTGCGCATCGGCAAGGACGAGATCGCGTTCGGCGTGCAGTCCGAGCGCGACGGCTTCCTCTACGTCTTCGCGTACGACGGCAGCGGCGGCCTGCTGCAACTGTTGCCGAACACGGTGTCGGGCACCGTCAAGCTGCGCAAGGGCCAGCGTTTCCACTTCCCCACCGGCGACGGCGTCGTGCTGCCGGCGTCGGACCCGCCCGGCCCGGGCCAGATGCTGGTGGTGGTGTCGGCGCGCCAGCGCGACCATGCCGAACTCGAGCCGAAGAAGGACGGGCCGATGCGCCTGTTCCCGACCGGCGCCGACGGCGCCAAGGTGCTGGCGCGGCACACCGGCGCGCAGCCGCTGCTCGTCGGCAAGACCATCTGCCCGGCCAACGGCGCCTGCGACGAAGACTACGGTGCCGCCTTGATCAAGGTCGATGTCGTCAAGTGAACAAGGCGTTCACGAAAGAACCCGAGGGCGACGAAGATGACGATGACGTGCCCGGCCAGCCGGCTTTGCCTGCGGGCACGCGCAACTACATCACGCCGCAGGGCTACAAGCGGCTGCGCGAGGAGCTGATGACGCTGCTCGACGTCGAGCGGCCGAAGATGGTGGAAACGGTGTCGTGGGCGGCGAAGAACGGCGACCGCAGCGAAAACGGCGACTACCTCTACGGCAAGAAGCGCCTGCGCGAGATCGACCGCCGCATCCGCTTCCTGACCAAGCGGCTGGACATCGCCGAGGTCGCCGACCCGTCGCTGCACCACGGCAGCGACCAGATCTTCTTCGGCGCCACCGTGACCTACGCGAACGCCCGGGGCGAGGAACGCACGATCACGATCAAGGGCATCGACGAAGCCGACAACCTGCACGGCGAGGTCAGCTGGGTGGCCCCGATCGCGCGCGCCCTGCTGAAGGCGCACGCCGGCGACGAGGTGCAGCTGATGACGCCGGGCGGGCTGGAAAGGCTCGAGGTGATCGAGGTCGTCTACCCGGCGCCGCCGGTCGCCTGACCCGGCTTGAATCGCCACACCCGCACCACCGCCGCCGTGCGGCGCAGCGTGCGCAGCACGTCGGCCAGGTGCACACGGTCGCGCACGCTGATCAGCAGGCGCAGTTCGGTGGTTTCCTCGGCCCGCTCGGTGCCCATGTCCAGGTGCGTGATGTCGGCTTCCGCCGCGGCCACGGCCGCCGCCACCTGGGCCAGCACGCCCTTGCCGTTGCTGACCAGCGCGACGATGCTGGTTTCGAAGGGGCGCGTCATCTCTTCGGCCCATTCGACATGCATCCAGCGTTCGCTGTCGCGTTCGAACAGGCGCTTGCCGGTCTGGCATTCGCCGGTGTGCACGAGCAGGCCTTCGCCGCGGCCGAGGTAGCCGACGATGGGGTCGCCGGGGATCGGCCGGCAGCACGGCGCCATCTGCACCGACGCGCCTTCGCTGCCGTCGACGAAGACCACGCCCTGCGTCGACGCGCTGTCGTCGTGCCCGTAGCGGCCCAGCGTCAGCGTCACCGCGTCGGGCCGGCTGCCGCGTTCCATCATCGCCTGCGCCAGCCTCTTGGCCACGATGGTGGCGATCTTCTTGCCCAGGCCGATGTCGACGAGCAGGTCGCCGCGGTTGCGGTTGCCGCTCCAGCGCGTCACCTGCTGCCAGATCGCTGCGGCCGGTGCGTCCGACGGGTCGGCCGACGGCAGCTGCAGCCCTTCGGCACGCAGCGCCTGCGCGAGCATCTTCTCGCCCATCGCGCGCGACTCTTCGGCCTCCATGTTCTTCAGGTAGTGGCGGATCTTCGAGCGCGCGCGGCCGGTGCGCACCATGTTCAGCCAGCCCGGGTTCGGCCGCGCGCCGGGGGCGGTGAGCACCTCCACGACGTCGCCGCTGCGCAGTTCGGTGCGCAAGGCCACCGGCTCGCCGTTGACCTTGGCCGCCACCATGTGGTCGCCGACATCGCTGTGGATGGCGTAGCCGAAGTCCACCGGCGTGGCGCCGCGCGGCAGCGCCAGGATCTTGCTGCGCGGCGTGAAGACGTAGACCGCGTCGGGGTAGAGGTCGATCTTGACGTGCTCGAGGAACTCGGCCGCGTCGCGCGTCTCGTCCTGGATGTCGAGCAGGCTTTGCAGCCACATCGCGCCCAGCCGCTGCGCGTCGGCAGCGGCGCCCGAGCCCTTGTCGTTGACCTTGTACAGCCAGTGGGCGGCGATGCCCTTCTCGGCCACTGCGTGCATGGCATCGGTGCGCACCTGGAACTCGACCGCCGTGCCCAGCGGGCTGACCAGCGTGGTGTGCAGCGACTGGTAGCCGTTGGCCTTGGGGATCGCGATGTAGTCCTTGAAGCGCCCGGGGACCGGCTTGTACAGCTGGTGCAGCACGCCGATGGCGAGGTAACACTCGGGCAGCGTCGAGACGACGATGCGGAAGCCGAAGATGTCGTTGACCTGCGCGAAGCCGGCGTGCTTTTCGCGCATCTTGCGGTAGATCGAGTAGATCGTCTTTTCGCGGCCCGACACGTGGACCTTGATCTTCTGCGTCGAGAACGACTTCTCGACATCGGCCTGCACGCGGTCGACGATGTCGCGGCGGTGGCCGCGCGCGCGCTTCACGGCCTTGGCCAGCGCGCCGTGCCGCCACGGGTGCAGGTGCTCGAACGACAGCTCCTGCAGTTCGCGGTAGGTCTGGTTCAGCCCCAGCCGGTGCGCGATCGGCGCGTAGATGTCCAGCGTCTCCTGGGCGATGCGCGGGCGCTTCTCGGGCGCCATCGCCGACATCGTGCGCATGTTGTGCAGCCGATCGGCGAGCTTGATGAGGATCACGCGCACGTCGCGCGCCATCGCCAGCAGCATCTTGCGGAAGGACTCGGCCTGGCTCTCTTCGCGCGTGCTGAAGTGCAGCTTGTCGAGCTTGGTCAGGCCGTCGACGAGGTCGGCGGTGGGGGCGCCGAACTTCTCGATCAGCTCGGTCTTGGTGACGCCGCGGTCCTCGATCGTGTCGTGCATCAGCGCGGCCATGATGGCCTGCACGTCGAGCTTCCAGTCGGCGCACAGCCCGGCCACGGCGACCGGATGCGTGATGTAGGGCAGGCCGCTGTGGCGGAACTGGCCCAGGTGCGCCTCGTCGGCGAACTTGTAGGCCTCGCGCACCTGCTTCAGGTCGGCCTTGGACAGGTAGCTCAGCTTGTCGGTCAGCGCGGCGAACGAAGCCGCTTCGACCGGACCTTCGCTCGACGGCTCGGCAGCGCGCTGCCAGCCCTGCAATGCAGCGGGCAACAGTTCAGCAGCCAGCGAGCGGATCCCCATGGGCGTAATCTAGCGCGGATTGCCGGCGGCGACCTTCTGAAGGCCGCAAAGACAACGGGCGCCCGTCAGGCGCCCGTGCTTCAGCTTGCGGCTGGTTTCAGACCGGTACTTTGCGCAGCATTTCCAGGCCGATTTCGCCGGCGGCGATCTCGCGCAGGGCTGTCACGCCGGGCTTGTTCTTGGTTTCGATCTTCGGTGCGTGGCCTTGGCTGAGCATGCGCGCGCGGTAGGTCGCGGCCAGCACCAGCTGGAAGCGGTTCGGAATCTTCTGCAGGCAGTCTTCGACGGTGATGCGGGCCATGATGGGCTTTCTCAGATCAGGTTGAGCGCCGCGAAGACCTGCGACCGGTTGCGGCATTGCGCCGCATATTTGAGGCGCTGCGAGTGAACCACGGTCTTCAGGTCGAAGAGCGCGGTCTCGAACAATTGATTGATTATAACGAAGTCGAAGTGCCGTGCCTGTGCCACCTCTTCGTGCGCGTTGACCATGCGCCGGGCGATGACGTCGGGCGGGTCTTCACCGCGCCGCTGCAGGCGTTGCTGCAGCTCGTTCCAGCTCGGCGGCAGGATGAAGATCAGCACCGCGTGCGGGAACAGCTGCTTGATCTGCAACGCGCCTTGCCAGTCGACTTCAAGCACCACGTCGTCGCCGTGCATCAGCCGTTCTTCGATGGCTTTGCGCGAGGTGCCGTAGAGGTTGTCGTGCACCTGGGCCCACTCGAAGAACTCGCCGCGCTCGACCATCGCGCGGAAGGCCGGTTCGTCGACGAACCAGTATTCGCGGCCATGCTGTTCCTGGCCGCGCGGCGCGCGCGTGGTGTGCGACACCGAGACGGCCAGGTGCGAGTCGAGTTCGAGCAGCGCCTTGACCAGGCTCGACTTGCCGGCGCCGCTGGGCGCGGCGACGACGAACAGATTGCCGGGGGTGTCCATGCCCCGGCATTTTACGAGCAGGGCTTACTTGGCCGTGGCCAGTTGGGCCAGCGGGGCGTGAAGGAACGCCGACTTGTACGGCCGGGCCTCGGGGCTGGCCGCCGGTGTCTCGTCAGCCGGCAGCGCGCGGCTGGTGGCGATGAAGCGGCGCTGCGCGCGTACCAGCATGGCGGCAAAGGTCAGGGGGCGCTGTCTGGGTGTCATGGCGGCCTTTCCAGGTCTTGTCGGGTTCACGATGGAAGCTAGTGTCGGCAGCCAAAAGGACGGCCAGCGATCACGCAGATGACAAATTCGTAATCCGCCGCGGGGTCGAAAAATGCGAACATTCCGCCTCATCCACCAACCGATGCCGCTGCCGTGCGCCTGCTTGTCGTCGAAGACGAAGCCAAACTGGCCCAGTACCTGCACAAGGGCTTGCACGAGAACGGCTACGTCGTCGACCTCGCGCATGACGGCATCGAAGGCCGGCGCCTGGCCACCGGCGGCGACTACGACCTGGTGCTGCTGGACCTGATGCTGCCCGGCATCGACGGCTTCGGCGTGCTCGCCGCGCTGCGCGCGCAAAGCCGCTACACGCCGGTGCTGATGCTGACGGCACGCGACAAGGTCGAAGACCGCGTGCGCGGGCTCGAGCAGGGCGCCGACGACTACCTCGTCAAGCCCTTCGCCTTCTCCGAACTGCTGGCCCGCGTCGGCGCGCTGCTGCGCCGCGGCGCGCCGGCCGGCGCCCAGCCGAGCACGCAGCTGCGCCTGGCCGACCTGGAAGTCGACCTGATCGCGCGCAAGGCCTTGCGCGCCCAGCAGCGGCTGGACCTGACGGCCAAGGAGTTCAGCCTGCTCGCGCTGCTGCTGCGCCGGCGCGGCCAGATCCTGTCGCGCACGACGCTGGCCGAGCAGGTCTGGGACATGAACTTCGACTCCGACACCAACGTGGTCGAAGTCGCCGTGCGCCGGCTGCGCGCCAAGCTCGACGACCCCTTCCCGGCGCCGCTGCTGCACACCGTGCGCGGCATGGGCTACGTGCTCGAAGAGCGCGCCACATGAACTGCCCCGTGCCGTCGATCGGCCGCCACCTGTCGTGGACCCTGGCGCTGCTGACGCTGGTCGGCCTGGCCGTCGTCAGCAGCGTCATCTACTGCGCCACGGCGATGCGCTTCTACGCCGCGCAGGAAGACACGATCAGCGACAAGACCCGGGTGCTGAGCGAACTGGTGCGCGTGGCTTGCACGAAAGGCGAGGCCGAGCTGTTCTACAAGCTGAAGATGCTGGAGCCGATGCGCGGCGGCACCTCGCTGGCGCTGTGGCGCGGCGACGGTTCGCTGATGTTCAACGACAAGCGCCAATTCGAGCACACGGTCGCGCGTGACTTCGTCGTGCCGACGCCCAACATCGCCGGCAGCCAGGTGCGCGGCCACTTCGAGGTCGATGTCGGCCACGACGCGCGCATGCTGCAAAGCCTGATCGTCACGCTGGTGCTCACCTCGCTGGCCGGCGCCGGGCTCACCGGCCTGGCGATCCGCTGGCTGGTGCGGCGCGACCTGCGGCCGCTGCTGTCGCTGGCGGCGCAGACGCGTGCCATCTCGCCGCAGCGGCTCGACCAGCGGCTGCGGCTCGAACGCCCGGCCGAAGAGCTGCTGCCGTGGATCGAGCAGTTCAACGCGCTGATGGGCCGGCTGGAGCGCGCCTATGCCCAGCTCGAAGGCTTCAACGCCGATGTCGCGCACGAACTGCGCACGCCGCTGGCCAACCTGATCGGCCAGACCGAGGTGGCGCTGTCGCGCGAACGTTCGGTCGATTCGCTGCGCGACACGCTGGTCAGCAACCTCGAGGAAATGCAGCGCCTGTCGGCGATGGTCAACGACATGCTGTTCCTGTCGCATGCCGACCGCGGCGCCGTGGCGCGGCGCGGCGCGCCGGTGAGCCTGGCGGCACTGGCCCAGCAGGTGGTGGAGTTCCACGAAGCGCCGCTCGAAGAAGCCGGGCTGCGGCTGCGCGTCGAAGGCGACGCGACGCTACCGGTCGACGAATCGCTGTTCAAGCGCGCGCTGTCCAACCTGCTCGGCAATGCGACCCGCTTCGCGCGGCCGGGCTCGACGGTGGTCATCGGCATCGGCCCGGAAGCCGCCGAGCAGGTGCAGGTGCTGGTGCACAACGTCGGCACGGCCATCGACGAAGCGGCGCTGCCGCGCCTGTTCGACCGCTTCTTCCGCGGCGAAGTGTCGCGCTACTGCCCCGACAACCAGCACCACGGCCTGGGCCTGGCCATCGTCGCCGCGATCGCCCGCATGCACGCCGGCCGCACGCTGGCCGAATGCCGCGGCGGCGTCACGCGGGTCGGGTTCACGCTGGCAGCGGCCTGAGCCTTCAGGCCCGCGTCGCCAGGTCCAGCAGCTCCGCTGCCACTTGGCGCTGCTCGAGATCGAAGTAGTGGGTGTGTGCGTCGGCACCGATGCAGCCGTCTTTCCAGTGCCGGCCCTGCGCGTCCTGGCCCTGGTGCCGGAAGCCGTCGTAGCTGGCCGGGTTTACTTGCAGCGGCCGCGGCAGGCTGGCGTCGGGCTTCGACCACAACCAGCGGCCGACGTAATCGCCGCTGCCCCACAGGTTGGACCAGCGTTGCAGCCCGAGTTCATGCGGTTGCGGGCCGACCCACGCGCTGTCGTCCGCGCCGCGCACGCCAGCCATCACCCACGGGTACAGCGCCGGGAATCGCAAGGCGTAGAGCTGGCGCAGCGGGCTGCCGACGGTGAGCAGACGCAGCTCGATGCCGGCCAGCCAGTACCTCAGCACGCGCGGGTCCACCTGGTCGGGCGGGACCTCGGCCAGGCCGCCCAGCCGGTCGCGCTGCTGCAGATAGCGCAGCAGGTCCGCCGTGATCACCGTGCCCTGGCTGTGCGCGACGATGACGACGCGCTGGTAGCCTTGCCGGCGCACGTGGTCGAGCAGCGCGACATAGCGCTCGACGATGCGCACGCGTGAAATCGCGTCGCGCGGGAACTCGCGGAAGTGGTTGTCGACGTCCAGTGCCGCGTCGAGCGGCGCGCGCAGCGCCTGCAGTTGCTTGATGGCGATCTTGCCGATGGCCAGCAGGCCGACGGTGCCGCCGGCGATGGCGTAGACGATCGTTTCGAGCCAGTCCGTGGAGATCTGCTGGGTGACTGACTCCAGCTTCGCCGGCAGCAGGGCCGGCATGCCGTCGGCGAACACGATTCCGCGGTAGCCGGCCTGCGCAGCCAGCAGCACCAGCACCACGGCGATGGCCACCGGCACGAGCGGGATGCCCCACAGCCGCACCAGCCATTCGATCGCCCGGTAGCCCGTGCTCAGCCAGCGTCCGAGCCCGCCGGCCTTGGGCGCCGCCAGTCGCAGCTCGCGCAGCACGCTGGGTGCGAACACCAGCGCCACGAAGCCGATCAGGCCGAGCAGAAACAGCAGCACCGGTGCGAACGTGCCGGCATGGCCTTGCGCCCGCTGGTCCAGGAAGACCGATGCGCAGAGCTCGGTGCAGGTCTTGCAGAACCACCACGGCGTGTAGGACTCGGTGCCCAGCAGGCCGCGCAGCATGCGGCTCACCAGCAGGAAGCCCACCATCAGCACGACCAGGAAGGCCCCCACCGACGTGAACAGCCCGAGCCGCGCCGTGACCAGCGTCGTGCGGTAGTCGGCCCGGTCATCGCGGGGGCGGGTGCGCCACAGCGCCCATTCCGACAGCAGCACGCTGGCCGCCAGCAGCAGCGCCAGCGCCGCCCACAGCACCGCGTGCGCCAGCAGCACCGCTTCCAGCGCACCGAGCGTGCCGTTGATCCAGCCCTGCTTGTGGTCGAAGTCCGCGCCCTGGCTGCGCAATGCGATGGTACCCAGCGTCGCGGCGTACATCGCCATGCCGATGCCGAGCACGGCGGCGAAACGCTGTTCGATGTAGCGCATCAGGCTGCCGTAGACCAGCGTCAGCACGGCCAGCCAGGCCAGCATCAGCCCGAGGTTGCCGTGCTCGCTGTGCACCCCGTTCCACACGCCCCAGCCCAGCAGCGCGCCGATCGGGATCGCCAGGCGCCAGCGCCCATGCGCGAAGTAGACCCACGCCGCGGCGCTGCCGATGCCGGCCAGCGCGACCGCCAGCGCATGCACGGCATCACTGTGTGCGGCGCCCAGCAACACCGGCGCGAGCACCAGCCCGCAGACCACGAGCTGCAAGGCCAGCAGTGCGAGCACGCGCGAGAACAGCCAGTCGGCGCCGCGCTGCACGCGAGCCAGCCAGGTCAGCGGGCCGCGGCCGGCCAATCCTTCGGCCAGCGACAGCGTGTCCACGCCCAGGCGCGACAGGTGGAACAGCAGCGTGAAGAGTTCGGAGACGATGCGCGTCACGCTGCCGGGCAGGCGCGACAGGTCGGCCCAGTACATCTCGAACACGTCGGCATGCAGCTGCGGGCCGTCGACGGTGCTGACCGAGACGTTGGCCGGCTCGGCTTCGTCGTTCTTGCGCGCGCCCTGCGCCTTGGCCAGCAGGTAGTCGGTGAATCGCACGCCGACGTCGGCGGCGCCGCTCAGCGCGCTGTTCGGCCGCGCCGCGCTGCCGGGCTCGGCACCGATCGCGCGGTCGAGGAAGTCGCTGCGCCACGACTGGCGCAGCGACTTGCGGCCGCGCTGCATCCAGCTCTTGGGCCACCAGCGCTTGTAGGCTACCGCCGGGTCCAGCGGCGGCACCGCCAGCGGCAGGTCTTGCGTCTGCACGCGGCCGCCGCCGGCGGCGGCGAGCTGCAGCGCCACGGCCTGGCCGGTGTCGCCGCGGCGCTGATCGGCAATGCCGTGCACGGCGATGACGGCAACACGAGGATGGTCGGGCATGCTCGGCTCGGGCGAAAGCGGCGGGGCGTCAAGCCTAACCCGCCACGCGTGCCGCCGGCATCCATTGTCGGTGGGAGCGCAGCCGCGCTATCGGCGCGACGGTGCCCGGTAGACGGCCAGCAGCTTGTCCAGCACCGACAGGAAGCGGCGCACGTCGATGGGCTTGGTCAGGTAGTTCACCGCCCCGGCCTTGAAGGCGGCCTCGACCTGCGCCTCCATCGCGTTGGCCGAGACCACGACGACGGGGACGGGCGCGAGCGCCGCATCGGCCTTCATCTGCTGCAGGACCTCGAGCCCGCTCAGGTCGGGCAGATGCAGGTCCAGCAGCACCAGGTCCGGCGACTGAGCGCGCATCGCCGCCAGCGCCTGCTGCCCGGTGGTGGAGACGTCGAGCCGGATCCGGGGCCGTTGCGCCAGCACGCTGCGCATCAGTTCGATGTTCACCTGGTTGTCCTCGACGTAGTGCACCACGCTGTGCTGGGCGGTACCGGTCGTTTCGGCGTCGGGCGCATCGCTGGCCGCGCGTTCCGGCGTGCTGCTGCCGACGAAGAGCGGCAGCGACAGCACGAACGACGAGCCCTGGCCCGCCACGCTGCTGACCTGCAGCTGCCCGCCCATCATGTCGGCCAGGCGGCGGCTGACGACGAGGCCGATGCCGGTGCCCGGCGTCTCGCTGCGTTCGCGGCCCAGCCGGTTGAAGGGCTGGAACAGCTGCGCCAGCTGCTCGGGCGACATGCCCAGGCCGGTGTCCCGGACCTCGACGCTGGCGCGCTCGCCGACCCGGGTGCAAGAGACCTCGACGCGGCCGTTCTCGACGTTGTACTTGATCGCGTTGGACAGCAGGTTGGTCAGGATCTGCGTCACCCGCGTGGCGTCGGCGCGCACCTGCACGTCTTGCGGCAGCCCGTTCGCACGGATGGTGATGCCGCGCTGCTGCGCCGACTGTTCCACCATCGCGATCGCCTGCTCGATCAGCGGTGCCAAGCCGACCGACTCGACCCGCAAGTCCAGGTGGTTGCCTTCGATGCGCGACAGGTCGAGGATGTCGTTGATCATCTCCAGCAGATGCCAACCGGCCTGCTGGATCAGGCCGTTCCAGCGCCGGCGTTGCGGGTCCAGCGGCCGCTGCGTGTCGGCGTCCATCAGCTGGGTGAAACCCAGCACCGCATTCAACGGCGTTCGCAGCTCGTGGCTCATGCGCGACAGGAAGTCGCTCCTGGCCTGATTGGCGGCCACCGCCGCGGCCCGCGCGCGCTCGGCTTCGGCCACCGCCAGTTCGACGCGGCGCGTGCGCCCGGTCAGGGCCAGCAGCATGGCGCCCAGCGCGGCCAGGCCGGCGAAGGCGAACACGGCAAAGGTCCACGTGAAGCTCATCGGCCGCGAGCCGCCGCCGGCGGGAACCCCGACCCGCAGCTCCCAGCGCCGGTCGGCGAAGTCCAGCGAGCGGCGGTAGTGCAGCAGCAACGCCGACCGGTCGCAACCGGGTGTGCCGGCGATGCGGCGCGGCCCGCCGGCCGCGTCGAGGTCGACCAGGCACAGCGTGTAGCCGATCGGCACCTCGCGCGCCACCGACGCGAAGATCTCGCTCATGCGCAAGGTTGCGAAGACCACGCCGTAGGCGGCCTCGCTGCGGGCGGCATCGGTCGCCGGTTCGCCCCGGTACAGCGCGCGATAGATGACGACGCCCTGCGGCTGGCTCTCGGCGCCGGATCCGTCCGGCAGGCGCAGCGGGAACGCCGGCGTCGCCACCGTATGGCCGCTGCGCAGTGCGGCCTCGATCACCGGTGCCGCCGCCGGGTTGGCGTAGGAGTTGATGCCGGGCGCGAAGCGGTTGCGCTCATAGGGCTCGATGTGGCGTATCACCAGCATCGGCTCGTCGGGCCGCACCGGGCGCACGCCGCCGTCGCCGGTGGCGCTCTGCACGCGCAGGCCGTCGAAGCCTTCGGCGCGTGCGCGGGCCTCGAAGGCGGCGATGTCGGCGAAGGCCAGGCGCTCGCTCCAGCCGATCGCCAGCAGATGGCCGGGCAGATCGAGCCAGGCACGGGTGGCGCGCCGGAAAGCCTGCCGGTCGACCGACGGCGCGACCAGGAACAGGCTGCGCACGGCTTCCAGCGCATGCGCCGGTTCGAGCAGCTGCGCCGACAGCAGCGCGGCCGCGCTCGAGGCTTCCAGGTCGAAGCGTGCATGCTCGCGTTCGGCGTCCAGGCGCGAGACGTGGCCCAGGCCCAGGGCCGTGGCCGCCGCCAGCACGGCCAGCGGCAGCGCCAGCATGCTGCGGCGCGGCGCCCAGTCCACCCGCGGGCGCCCGGTCCAGGCCAGCACCATCGGTGCGACGATCGCCGAACCGGCTGCCTGGCCGAACCACCACGCGGTGGCGTGCCAGGCCACGCGCCGGCCGTCGGCGCCTTCGTTCAACGCGGCGGCAACGGCCACCACCGTGCCGACCAGAGCCGCGGCCGCGGCCACCATGAAGAAGCGGCCGATCGCATGGCGATCGGCCAGCACCAGCGGCTGGGCCACGAAGCGCCGCACGGCGGCGGCGCCGAGCGCTGCCTGCGCCAGCACGGCCGCCACGGCCAGCAGCGCCAGCGCCGCTGCCGCGGCCGAGCCCTGGGCTTGACTCGACAGTGCCTGCAGGCTTAGAGCGCCGAGTGCAAGCCCCGGCAGGCAGCGGGGTCCTCGGGACAGCGCGCCGGCCAGCGCGACGCCGGCGGCCGGTTGGAACGGCGTGGGCGTCGACGCAGCACCGCCCAGCAGCAGGCCCAACCCGCCGGCCAGCACATACAGCGTGCCCCAGAGGCAGGACTCGAAGAGCCACGATCTCCGCGCGTCATTGTTCATGCACAGCCGCCCACGGCGTGGGCGGTGGCGCGCGCCTGGCGGCGGCAAGCGGCATCGGCCCCGGTGTCGGACCATGCTACCAAATCGGCCCTGAACCACCCGTTCGCAACCCCGGGGCTGCGGGGCCTGTGTGCGTTAGCGTACAGACCCGCGCGGCCGCAGGCGCAAGGATGGTGCTTTCAAGGCACCATGCCCCCGACCCGAGAACCCTCGAACCCCGCCGATGCCGCCCCGACGGGCCGCATCGCCGAGATGCGGCGCCGCCGCACGCTGCTGAAGGCCGGCGCGCTGCAGAAGGCGATCCTGAACAGCGCCAACTTCTCCAGCATCGCCACCGACGAGAAGGGCGTGATCCAGATCTTCAACGTCGGCGCCGAGCGCATGCTGGGCTACGCCGCCGCCGACGTCATCAACCGCATCACGCCGGCCGACATCACCGACCCGCAGGAGATGATCGCCCGCGCTCAGGCCTTGAGCACCGAGCTCGACACGGCCATCGCGCCCGGCTTCGAGGCGCTGGTGTTCAAGGCCTCGCGCGGCATCGAGGACATGTACGAGCTGACCTGCATCCGCAAGGACGGCAGCCGCTTTCCGGCGATGATGTCGGTGACGGCGCTGCGCGACGCGCTGAACACGATCATCGGTTACCTGCTGATCGGCACCGACAACAGCGCGCGCAAGCGGCTGGACCAGACGCTGCAGGAAACCCACCTCGCGCTGCAAGGCGCCAAGCTGGCGGCGGAAAGCGCGAACCAGGCGAAGTCGGAATTCCTGTCGAGCATGAGCCACGAGCTGCGCTCGCCGCTGAACGCCATTCTCGGCTTCGCGCAGCTGATGGAATCGGGCACGCCGCAGCCGACGCCGGCGCAGAAGGACAGCATCGACCAGATCCTGCAGGCCGGCTGGTACCTGCTGGAGCTGATCAACGAGGTGCTCGACCTGGCGCTGATCGAGTCGGGCAAGCTGTCGCTGTCGCCCGAGCCGATCCTGCTCGACGACGTGCTGGCCGACTGCCACGCGATGATCGAGCCGCAGGCGCGCAAGAGCGGCATCCGCCTGAGCTTTCCGCCGGCCGACAACACGCTGTTCGTCAAGGCCGACCGCACGCGGGTCAAGCAGATCTTCGTCAACCTGCTGTCCAACGCCATCAAGTACAACCGCGTCGGCGGCCTGGTCGAGGTGCGCTGCAGCGTGGCGGCGTCCGGGCGCATCCGGATCAGCTTCCAGGACACCGGCGAGGGCCTGACGCCGGACAAGCTGGCGCAGCTGTTCCAGCCTTTCAACCGCCTCGGCCAGGAAGCCGGCGTCGAGGAAGGTACCGGCATCGGCCTGGTCGTGAGCCAGCGGCTGGCCACGCTGATGGGCGGTGCGATCGGCGCCGAAAGCACGGTCGGCGTCGGCAGTCTGTTCTGGGTCGAACTGGATTCGACTGCGGCCGTGCAACTGGCCCGCGGCGCGATCGAGTCGGCGGCCGCACCGGCACCCAAGACGGCCGAAGGCGCGTCGATCCGCACCGTGCTGTGCGTCGAAGACAACCCGGCCAACCTGCTTCTGGTGGCCAAGCTGCTGGCGCGCCGGCCCGACATCCGGCTGCTCAGCGCGCGCGACGGCCGCAGCGGCATCGAGATTGCGCATGCGTCTTTGCCCGAGGTCATCCTGATGGACATCAACCTGCCGGGCATGAGCGGCATCGCCGCGCTCGGCATCCTGGCCGCCGACCCGGCCACCGCGCGCATCCCGGTGGTTGCACTCAGCGCCAACGCGATGCCGCGCGACATCGAAAAGGGCCTGGAGGCCGGCTTCTTCCGCTACCTGACGAAGCCGATCAAGGTCGCCGAATTCATGGACACGCTGGACGCCGCACTGGCGGCGGCTGCGGCCCGCGGCGAAGACAGCGCGCTGGTGGCCTGATGGACATCGAACGCCTGATTCTGGACGCCAGCATCCTGATCGTCGACGACCAGGACGCCAACGTGCTGCTGCTGACGCGGCTGCTGGCCGAGGCCGGCTACACGCGGGTCAGCGCGACGACGAAGCCGCAAGACGTGTGCGCGATGCACCGCAAGGAGCGCTACGACCTGATCCTGCTCGACCTGCAGATGCCCGGCATGGACGGCTTCCAGGTGATGCAGGGGCTGAAGACGAACGACGAGGACAGCTACCTGCCGGTGATCGTGCTGACGGCGCAGCCCGGGCACAAGCTGCGCGCCTTGCAGGCCGGCGCGAAGGACTTCATCAGCAAGCCCTTCGACCTGGTCGAGGTGAAGACGCGCATCCACAACATGCTGGAAGTGCGGCTGCTCTACAAGCAGCTGCAAGACCACAGCAAGCAGCTCGAACGGGCGGTGCAGGAGCGCACCGCCGAGCTGCGCGAAAGCGAGTCGCGCTACCGCGGCCTGACCGAGCTGGCGTCCGACTGGTACTGGGAGCAGGACGAGGCAGGGCAGTTCACCAAGGTGTCGGGCCCGGTGATGGAAATGCTGGGACTGCGTGTCGAGCCGCTGGTGGGCAGCGCGCCGGCGCAGCCGCTGGACGGCTGGAACGAAGCCGAACGCGCAGCGCTGCAGGCCCGCATCGCGGCGCGCCAGCCCTTCCTGGACTTCGCCTTCAGCCGCACCCAGGGCGACGGCTCGCAGCAGCAGTTCCGCGTCAGCGGCGAGCCGATGTTCGACCAGCATTGCCGCTTCATCGGCTACCGCGGCATCGGTGTCGACGTCACGCCGAGGCGGTAGATGCTGCAAGCCGTACCCCACAGCCCGAGCCAGAACCACCTGCTCGGCGCCTTGCCGGCGGTCGAATCCGAGTTGCTGGCCTTGCAGCTGGAGTTCGTGCCGATGCGGCTGGGCGACATGCTCTACGAGCCCGGCCGGCGCCTGAGCCACGCCTACTTTCCAACCACCGCCGTCGTGTCGCTGCACTGCGCGATGGCTTCCGGTGCGTCGGCCGAGACCACCGGCGTCGGCAACGAAGGCGTCGTCGGCATCTCGCTGTTCATGGGCGGCGACACGACACCGAGTTCGGCCGTCGTGCAGACCGCCGGCCACGCCTACCGGCTGGAGCGGCGCTGGCTGCTGCAGTCCTTCGACCGCGCTGACGGCATGCGTGGCTCGCTGCTGCGCTACACCGAGGCGCTGATGACGCAGATCGCGCTGACGGCGGCCTGCTACCGGCACCACAGCGTCGAGCAGCAGCTCAGCCGCTGGTTGCTCGCCACCTTCGACCGCGTGCCGTCACGCGAAGTCGCGATGACGCAGGAGCTGGCCGCCACGCTGCTGGGCGTGCGCCGCGAAAGCATCACGCAGGCGGCGGGCCGGCTGCAGGATCGGGGCGTCATCCGCTACCGGCGCGGCCACATCTCGGTGCTCGACGAGGTCGGCCTGGCGCACTGCGCCTGCGAGTGCTACGCGGTGGTGAAGACGGAGATGAACCGCCTGCTACCGCAACTGCCGCAGTCGCCGCAATTGCCGCACCAGCACGCAGTGCCCGGGCGCCTCAGCGCCGGCGCAGCCACGGGCTGACGCGGTAGCGCTCGCCGCGGTACGTGGCGTCCAGCGCTTCGAGCACGGCCACCACGCCGGGCACGCTCCAGCGGCGCAGCCATTCGAACGGGCCTTCGGGGTAGTTGACGCCGAGCTTCATGGCCGCGTCGGCGCCTTCGGGCGTGCACACGCCTTGCAGCACCGCGTCGGCGCCTTCGTTGACCAGCATCGCCACCGTGCGCGCGACCACCAGGCCGGGCGTGTCGGCCACCGCCAGCGGCGCGAAGCCGAAAGCCGCCAGCCAGGCCAGCGACTGCGTGCGCCAGTGTTCGCTGGCGCCGTCGGCCACGGCGCAGGCCAGCGCCACGCCGCCGGGTGCGGGCAGTTGCAGCGGGCGGTCGAAGACGGCGACGTTGGGCGTGCTCATCGCCGCGGCCAGATCGCCGGCGCAGCGGCCGTCGGTCAGCACCAGGCGTGCGCCGTCGATGGCCAAGCCGGTCCAGCTGCTGTCGCGTTCACGCGCGGGGCCCCAGCCTTGGGACGCCAATGCCTTCGTGGCGGCTTGTTCCAGGAAGTCGGCAATCGCATCGTCGCCATGCACAGTGACTTCACGCGCCGTCGCCGGCGCTTCGTGCACGGCCACCGGCAGCGCCAGGAGCCCGTCAGGGTAGCGGTAGAAGCCGCGCCCGCTCTTGCGGCCGAGCAGGCCGCCGTCGACCATCTCGCGCTGCACCAGCGAAGGCTGGTAGCGCTTGTCGTAGAAGTTGGCTTCGAACACCGAGTTCGTGACCGCGAAGTTGGTGTCGTGGCCGATCAGGTCCATCAGCTCGCACGGCCCCATGCGGAAACCCGCGCCGCGCAGGCAGGCGTCCAGCACCTGCGGCGTGGCCGCCTGTTCGAGCAGCAGCGCCAGCGCCTCGGCGTAGTACGGCCGCGCGATGCGGTTGACGATGAAGCCCGGCGTCGAGCGCGTGTGCACCGGCACCTTGCCCCAGCTGCGGCTCAGCTCGAAGATGGTTTCGGCAACCTCGGGCGCAGTCTGCAGGCCCGACACCACCTCCACCAGCTTCATCAGCGGCACGGGGTTGAAGAAGTGCATGCCGACCAGCCGCTGCGGCTGCTGCAGGCCGTTGGCGATGGCCGTGACCGAGATCGACGACGTGTTCGTGGCCAGGATGCAATCGGCCGCGACGATGCCTTCGAGCTGCTGGAACAACGACCGTTTGGCGTCGAGCTTCTCGACGATGGCTTCGACGACCAGCCGCGCCGGCGCCGCGGCAGCCAGCGTGGCCACCGGCTCGATGCGCGCCAGCGCCTGCGCCACCGCTTCGGCCGTCAGCCTGCCTTTGGCGACCAGCGCATCCAGGCTCTTGCCGAGCTTGGCCTTGGCGTCGGCCGCCGCGCCGTCGCGCGCGTCGTGCAGCAGCACCGGGTGGCCGGCCATCGCTGCGACCTGCGCAATGCCGGCGCCCATGATGCCGGCGCCGATCACGAGCACCGGCGTGCCGGCGAGGTTCTGCACGTTCATTTTCAGTAGGTTTCCAGGTGCAGCCGGCCTTCGGCCTTCAGCGCGGCGCCGATGCTATCCCACGACAGGCCGGCTTGCTGCGCCACGTCGCGCAGCGCCAGCACCACGCCTTCTTCCATGCTCTTCAGGCCGCAGACGTAGAAGAAGCTGTTTGCGTCAGCCAGCAGCGCGGCCAGGTCGGCGGCGCGTTCGCGCATCACGTCCTGCACATAGCACTTGGGCTGGCCGGGGGTGCGCGAGAACGCGAAGTTGCTGTCGATGAAGTCTTTCGGCAGGCTTTGCAGCGGGCCGAAGTAGGGCAGCTCTTCCTTCGTGCGGGCGCCGAAGAACAGCAGCAGCTTGCCGCCTTCGAACTTGCCGCTGCTGCGCAGCCGGCGCCGCCATTCGGTCATCGCACGCATCGGCGCGCTGCCGGTGCCGGTGCAGATCATGACGATGTTCGAGCGCGGGTGGTTCGGCATCAGGAAGCTGGCGCCGAAAGGGCCGATGACCTGCACCTTGTCGCCGACCGCCAGGTCGCACATGTAGTTGCTGGCGACACCGCGCACCGGCTGGCCTTGATGGTCCTCCAGCACCCGCTTGATGGTCAGCGAGACGTTGTTGTAGCCCGGCCGTTCGCCGTTGCGCGGGCTGGCGACCGAGTACTGGCGCGCGTGGTGCGGCCGGCCCGACGCATCGGTGCCCGGCGGCAGCACGCCGATGGACTGGCCTTCGAGCACCGGGAAGGGCATGGCGCCGAAGTCGAGCACGACGTGATGCGTGTCGTAGTCGTAGCCCGCCGTGCGGCCGACTTCCGTGACGCGCACGTTGCCGACGACGGTGGCCGTGACCGACCTGTCGGCCGCCTTCGGGCCGTAGAGGTTGGTGTAGGCGTGCGCGGCCGACCACGGCGGCAGCGTGGCGCCGAACGCCGCGCTGTTGAAGACGCTGTCGCCGCTGGCCGCGGCCGGCAGCGACGGCGCCACCGGTTCGACAGCGGGCGCCGCATCGGCGAGCACGCCCTCGGCAGCCAGCTCTTCAGTTGTCAGCTCGGCCGGCAGTTCGTCCCAGCCGAGTTGTGCCTCCAGGCTGTAGGCCTTGATGCGCGGCATCGTGCGCCAGTTGTCGATCGAGCCGGTGGGGCACGGCGGCACGCAGGCCATGCAGAAGTTGCACTTCTCGGCGTCGACGACGTAGTTGCGCGAGTCGTGCGTGATCGCGCTGACCGGGCAGGTGGCTTCGCAGGTGTTGCAGCGAATGCAGATCTCGGGGTCGATCAGGTGCTGCTTGATGACACCGGCTTCGGAAGCGCCCATCGATTCCTCAGAGTTGGCGGAAAGATTCGGAAACAGCCTTCACCGCAGAGGTGCGGAGCACGCAGAGGGCTCGCTGAGAATGGCTAGGGACTCCTCTGCGTTCCTCAGCGCTCTCTGCCCCTCTGCGGTGAATGCCTTCGGTCTTCATCAGCCGAAACGAACGTACTCGAAGTCCACCGGCTGGCGGTTGATGCCCATCACCGGCGGTGCGATCCAGTTCGCGAATTTACCCGGCTCGACCACGCGGCCCATCAGGCTGGCGACGAAGGCGCGGTCTTCGCGGCTGGGCAGCCACTTGTCGACGTTGCCGGCCCATTCGGCTTCGCTGACGACGCGGCCATCGGGCGACACCTTCACGCCCGACAACGCGCCGATGTTGCGGTGGAAAGCCTTGTGCGGCACGGTCAGGCGGTGCGGCAGGCCGGCCTTTTCGAGCACCTTGTTCCAGCGCCCGACGCCGGCCATCGAGTCCTTGATGAAGTCGTCGCGCAGCACTTCGTTCAGCGCGTTCAGCATCGGCACTTCCTTCTCGACGATCTGCCCATTCTGCGCTTCCAGCACGCGGTAGGTCTGGCCCTTCAGCAGGTGGTCGTCGTCGCGCTTGCCTTCTTCGAAGCGGCCCTTGATGCCGGTTGAATAGAAGGTGGCCGCGTTGCTGGACTGGTCGGCGCCGAACAGGTCGATGGTGACGCTGTAGTGGAAGTTCAGGTAGCGCTGGATCGTCGGCAGGTCGATGACGCCGGCGCCGCGCAGCTTGCCGACATCGTCGGTCTTCAGCTCGTTCATCGCCGACGCGGTGCGCTGGATGACGCGGCTGACGCCGCTCTCGCCGACAAACATGTGGTGCGCTTCTTCGGTCAGCATGAACTTGGTCGTGCGTGCCAGCGGGTCGAAGCTGCTCTCGGCCAGCGCGCAGAGCTGGAACTTGCCGTCGCGGTCGGTGAAGTAGGTGAACATGAAGAAGCTCAGCCAGTCCGGCGTGGCTTCGTTGAAGGCGCCCAGGATGCGCGGGTTGTTCGCGTCGCCGCTGCGGCGTTCGAGCAGCGCCTCGGCTTCTTCACGACCGTCGCGGCCGAAGTGCTTGTGCAGCAGGTAGACCATCGCCCACAGGTGGCGGCCTTCCTCGACGTTGATCTGGAACAGGTTGCGCAGGTCGTACATGCTCGGCGCGGTCAGGCCCAGCGCGCGCTGCTGTTCCACCGAAGCCGGTTCGGTGTCGCCTTGCGTGACGATGATGCGGCGCAGGTTGGCGCGGTGTTCGCCGGGCACGTCGGCCCAGGCCTTCTCGCCCTTGTGGTCGCCGAAGTGGATTTCGCGGTTGGCGTCGCCGGGGTTCAGGAAGATGCCCCAGCGGTAGTCGCGCATCTTCACGTGGCCGAAGCTCGCCCAGCCCTGCGGGTCCACGCTGACGGCTGTGCGCAGGTAGACGTCGTAGTTGGTCGAGCCTTCGGGGCCGACGTCATCCCACCAGTTGATGAAGTTCGGCTGCCACTGCTCCAGCGCGCGCTGCAGCGTGCGGTCGTCGCCGAGGTTGACGTTGTTGGGGATCTTCTGGCTGTAGTCGATGCTGCTCATGGGGAGTCCTTCAATAAGCCTTAAACGCGGTTCCAGTCGAAGGCGGCCTTGTCGCCCTTGCCGTACACCTTCAACGCACCCTTTTCGCCGACGGCGTTGGGGCGCTGGAAGATCCAGTTCTGCCAGGCGGTGAGCCGGCCGAAGACGCGGGTGAACATGTTCTCGGGGCCGTTGAAGCGCAGGTTGGCTTCCATGCCGGTCAGCGCGTCGGGCGACATCGCCACCCGCTCTTCGACGGCAATGCGCACCTCGTCGGCCCAGTCGATGTCGTCGGGGTTGCTGGTGACTAGGCCGAGCGCGAAGGCCGCGTCGGCATCCAGCGGCTGGCCGATGGCGGCGCGCACGGCGGCCAGCGGTGCGGCTTCGTCGTAGAAGCGGCGGCCGAGGCGGCTCTGGCCGGTGACCATCGGGTACAGGCTGAAGTTGGCTTCGCTGATGGTCAGCTTCGGCGCCCGCGCTTCGTCGTCGGGCAGCGCCAGGTGGTAGCTGCGGTCGCAGGCCAGCGCCAGTTCGAGCAGCGTGCCGGCGAAGCAGGAGCCGGCTTCGACCAGCGCGAACAGGCTGCGCGACGACACGTCGAGCCGGCTGAAGCTGCGGCGCAGCAGGCCGATGGTCTCGCGCACCAGCCAGTGGTCTTTGTGGGCCAGCAGCGTGGCGTCCAGCGCCAGCACCGCGGCCGCTTCGCCCTGGGTCTTGATCAGCCAGGTGCCGATGTCGAGCTCATTCGTGCGCATCGACAGGATCGCGTCTTCCAGCTCGCGCGCCAGCGCCAACGGGTACCAGGCGGCGCCGGCGGCTTCGATGCCTGCGATGTCGGCCGGCTGCGCGCCTTGCGGGCCCTTCACCGTGAAGCTCGCGGTGCGCTTGCTGCGGTCGATCTCGATGTCGATGTGGCTGTAGCGCAGCGCGTCGGCTTCAGCCGTGCGCTGCAGCGGCGTCAGCGCCACGCCTTGCGCATGCGCCGGGCGGTCGCTCTGCGCGGCGAGTTCGAGCGCACGCTCCTGGACCTTCTGCGCAAAGACCTGCGGCTTGGCGATGTCGTCGACCAGCCGCCAATCCTTGGCCTTCTTGCCGCGCACGCCTTCGGTGGTGGTGCAGAAGATGTCGGCCAGGTCGTGGCGCACCTTGCGCTTGTCGGTGACGCGCGTCAGCCCGCCGGTGCCCGGCAGCACGCCGAGCAAAGGCACTTCGGGCAGGCTGACGGCGGACGAGCGGTCGTCGACGAGGATGATCTCGTCGCACGCCAGTGCCAACTCGTAGCCGCCGCCGGCGCAGGCGCCGTTGACGGCGGCCAGGAACTTCAGCCCCGAGTGCCTGGACGAGTCTTCGAAGCCATTGCGCGTCTCGTTCGTGAACTTGCAGAAGTTCACCTTCCAGGCGTGGCTGGAAACGCCGAGCATGAAGATGTTGGCGCCCGAGCAGAAGACCTTGTCCTTCGCGCTCGTCACGACCACCGTGCGCACCTCGGGGTGTTCGAAGCGGATGCGGTTGACGGCATCGTTGAGCTCGATGTCGACGCCCAGGTCGTAGCTGTTCAGCTTGAGCTTGTAGCCCGGCGCGATGCCGCCGTTTTCGTCGAAGTCGGCGGCCAGCGTCGCGACCGGGCCTTCGAAGCGCAGCTTCCAGTGCCGGTATTTCGAAGGCTCGGTCCGGTAGTCGACGCGGGGGGCGGTACTCATGAGTCGGTCTCCTCAAGGCGACGCAGCAAAGTGCATCGAGTGAAAATCAATACACGTATAATAGTGCATGTTTTGGAGAGATCAAGCAGTTTCGTGCAGTCGGAGGTCGAGAAGGAAGTCGAAAACAGCCTTCACCGCAGAGGAGCGGAGTGACGCAGAGGTTCGCGGAGGAAGGCGATGACTTCCTCTGCGAACCTCTGCGCGCTCCGTTCCCTCTGCGATGAATGACTTCTGAATTTCATGGTTCAGACGGGCATCTGCAGCGCGGTGCGAACCGTGTCGCGCAGCGCCACGAAGGTCGGCTGCAGCGGCGCGGCGCTGGTGTCGAGCCTGAATTCGGCCTTCGAATAGAACGGCGCGCGCCCGGCGAGGATGCCTTTCAGGTCTTCCATCGCCTCCTTGCTGGCGGCCATCGGCCGCATGTCGCCCTGGGCGGTGACGCGCTTCATGTGGTCTTCCGGGTCGGCTTGCAGCCAGACCGTCGTGCAGTGCGCGAGCAGCTGGTTGAAGGTGGCCGGGTCCGACACCAGGCCGCCGGGCGTGGCGATCACGGCTTCGGGGTAGATCTGGATCGTTTCTTCGAGTGCACGCCGTTCGTAGCGGCGGTAGGCATTGGTGCCGTACAGCGCCTGGATTTCCGAGATGCTGCAGCCGGCGAACTTTTCGATCTCGCGGCTGAGTTCGACGAAGGGGAAGCCCAGGTCTTCGGCCAGCAGCGCGCCCAGCGTCGACTTGCCGGCGCCGCGCAGGCCGATCAGCGCCACGCGCGTGCTGCGTGCGGCCCATTTGCCGTTGGCGCCGCCGGTGCCCAGCAGTTCGCCGACGGCAACGCGCACGCGGCGCAGCGTGGCGTCGTCGCGGCGCTCCAGCAGTTCACGCAGCAGCAGCCATTCGGGCGACGAGGTCGTGATGTCGCCGATCAGCTCGGCCAGCGTGCATTGCAGCGCACCGGCCACCTGCAGCAGCACCAGGATCGACGCGTTGCCGACGCCGTATTCCAGGTTCGCCAGGTGGCGCTCGGACACGTCGGCGGCCAGCGCCACGGCCTTGCGCGTCATGCCGCGGCGCGCCCGCAGCGCACGCACGCGCTCGCCCAGGGCGACGAGGAACGGGTTCTTCTCCTCGCTCTCCGGCGCCGTGGCCTCAGGGGTTTCACCGTCGGGAGAATGAAATATAGTGCTTGACATGGTCTGGCGGCCGACCTAAAGTGGTTGCAAGCACAATACTGCATCTTTCGCCGCCCCACAAGGCGAAACGTCAAACGATGAAAGGCCGGCCATGTCCCCCTCCGAGTTCCGCGAGCACGTCGCGCAGCTGACGGCGCAGATCGTCGGGCGCCCGCTCGATGCCGGCCTCGACGCCTGGCTGAACGCCGAACACGGCCCGGGCAGCGCCAGCTACGCGCAGCTCAAGCTGGGCTCCGAATCCGGCGTCGCCGACGGCTGGCTGTGCGAGCGTGAAGGGGGTGGCATCCGCTACGGCCGCATCTTCAAGCCCGCGTCCGACCTGCACGGCTTCTCGGTCGACGTGGTCGACATGCAAGACATCGCCGGCCCGCACCATGCGCACCCGAACGGCGAGATCGACCTGATCATGCCGATCGAAGGCCAAGCCTTGTTCGACGGCCGCTCGGCCGGCTGGCTGGTCTGCCCGCCGGGCAGCGCGCACCGGCCGACCGTAACGCAAGGCCGCGCGCTCGTGCTCTACCTGCTGCCCGAAGGCCGCATCGACTTCACCCGCTGAACGAGGACCGACCCATGAGCGAACTGCTTCCCAACTTCCTCGGCGGCCAGTGGCACAGCGGCCGTGGCGCCGGCACGGCGTTGTTCGATCCGGTGCTCGGCAACGAATTGGTGCGCGTCGACGCCACCGGGCTCGACCTGGCGGCCGGTTTCGCGTTCGCTCGCCAGCAAGGCGCGGCGCTGCGTGCCCTGAGCTATCGCGAGCGCGCCGCGCTGCTGGGCGCCATCGGCAAGGTGCTGCAGGCCAACCGCGACGCGTACTACGAGATCGCCACCGCCAACAGCGGCACCGTGAAGAACGATTCGGCGGTCGACATCGACGGCGGCATCTACACGCTGGGCACCTACGCCAAGCTCGGCGAAAGCCTCGGCGACCGCCGCTATTTGCTTGACGGCGAGCCGGCGCGGCTGGCCAAGGACCCGCTGTTCCAGGCCCAGCACGTTCTGGTGCCGACGCACGGCGTGGCGCTGTTCATCAATGCCTTCAATTTCCCGAGCTGGGGCCTGTGGGAGAAGGCGGCGCCGGCGCTGCTGTCGGGCGTGCCGGTGATCGTCAAGCCGGCCACCGCCACCGCGTGGCTGACGCAGCGCATGGTCAAGGATGTGGTCGATGCCGGCGTGCTGCCGGCCGGCGCGCTGTCGGTCGTCTGCGGCAGTTCGGCGGGTCTGCTCGACCAGCTGCAGCCCTTCGACGTCGTGTCGTTCACCGGCTCGGCCGAGACCGCGGCGCTGATCCGCTCGCACCCGGCCGTGGTGCAGCGCTCGGTGCGCGTGAACATCGAAGCCGACAGCGTCAACTCGGCGCTGCTGCTGCCCGGCGAAGCGCCCGACAGCGCAGCCTTCGAGCTGCTGGCCAAGGAAGTGGCGCGCGAGATGACGGTGAAGTCGGGGCAGAAGTGCACCGCGATCCGGCGCGTCTTCGTACCCGAAGCGCTGTATGGGCAAGCCGCTGAGGCCATCGCCGCGCGGCTGAAGAAGACGACGGTCGGCAACCCGCGCAACGAGACGGTGCGCATGGGCGCGCTGGTCAGCCGCGCGCAGCTGGCCAGCGTGCGCGAAGGCCTGGCCGCGCTGCGCGAGCAGGCGGACGTGCTGCACGACGGCGCCAGCCATGCGCTCGTCGACGCCGACCCGGCGCTCGCCTGCTGCGTCGGCCCGACGCTGCTCGGCACGAAAGACGCCGACGGCGCCGGCCGCATCCACGACACGGAAGTCTTCGGCCCGGTCGCGACGCTGTTGCCCTACCGCGACGCCGCACATGCGCTGGCGCTGGTGCGGCGCGGCCAGGGTTCGCTGGTGGCGTCGCTGTACGGCAGCGACCCGGCGGCGCTGGCTGCGGCTGCGGTCGAACTGGCCGACAGCCACGGCCGCGTGCATGTGATCTCGCCCGATGTCGCGGCCTTGCACACGGGGCACGGCAACGTGATGCCGCAGTCGCTGCACGGCGGCCCCGGCCGCGCCGGCGGCGGCGAAGAGCTGGGCGGCGCCCGGGCACTGAACTTCTACCACCGCCGCAGCGCGTTGCAGGCGAGCACGGCCGTGCTGTCGGCGCTGTGACCGCCAAGGAGACGAACGTGGACGACGCACCGCAGGTCGCAGCCCCCGGGCCGCGATTCAACTTCGCGCAGCACCTCATCGAGCGCAATGCACAGCGGCCGTCCAAGGCCGCGTACATCGACGACCACGGCACGCTGCGCTACGGCGAGCTGGCCGAGCGCGTACGCCGCATGGCCGCCGCGCTGCTGGCCAGTGGCTTGCGCCGCGAAGAGCGCGTGCTGCTGCTGATGCACGACAACAACGACTGGCCGGTGAGCTTTCTCGGCGCGCTGTACGCCGGCATCGTGCCGGTGGCGGTGAACACGCTGCTGACGGCCGACGACTACGCCTACATGCTGCAGCACAGCCGCGCGCAGGCCGCCTTGGTGTCGGCGGCGCTGCTGCCCGCGCTGCAGACGGCGCTGGCGCAGGGTGGACACGAGGTGAAGACGATCGTCGTGTCGCGGCCGACGGGTGAATTGCCCACCGGCATGCTGGCGATCGACACCTGGCTCGAAGGCCATGCGCCGCTGCCGGCGCCCGCCGGCACCGGCCCCGACGACCCTGGCTTCTGGCTCTATTCGTCGGGTTCCACCGGCAAGCCCAAGGGCGCCTTGCACACGCACGCCAACGCCTACTGGACGGCCGAGCTGTACGGCACGCCGGTGCTCGGCCTGACCGAGCGCGACATCTGCTTCTCGGCGGCCAAGCTGTTCTTCGCCTACGGCCTGGGCAACGCTTTGAGCTTTCCGTTGAGCGTGGGCGCCACCGTCGTGCTGATGGCCGAGCGGCCGACGCCCGACGCCACGTTCAAGCGCTGGACCGAGCAGAAGCCGACCGTGTTCTTCGGCGCGCCGACCGGCTTTGCCGGCATGCTGGCGCACCCGAATCTGCCGGCGAAGAAGGCCGTGGCGCTGCGCCTGTGCTCGTCGGCTGGCGAAGCGCTGCCGGCCGACATCGGCCAGCGTTTCACGGCGTACTACGGCGTCGAGATCATCGACGGCATCGGCTCCACCGAGATGCTGCACATCTTCCTGTCGAACCGGCCGGGCCGGGTGCGCTACGGCACCACCGGCTGGCCGGTGCCGGGCTACCAGGTCGAACTGCGCGGCGACGACGGCCGCCCGGTGGCCGACGGCGAAACCGGTGACCTTTTCATCAACGGCCCGAGTGCGGCGCTGATGTACTGGGGCAACCGCGACAAGAGCCGCGACACCTTCCAGGGCAGCTGGACGAAGAGCGGCGACAAGTACGTGCGCAACGCCGATGGCAGCTACACCTATTCGGGCCGCAGCGACGACATGCTGAAGGTCAGCGGCATCTACGTCTCGCCGTTCGAGGTGGAAGCGACGCTGGTCAGGCACCCGGCGGTGCTGGAAGCCGCCGTCATCGGCATCGCCGACGACGACGGTCTGACCAAGACCAAGGCCTTCGTCGTGCTGAAGGCCGGCGCCGAGGTCAGCGAAGACCAGTTGAAGGCCTTCGTCAAGGAACACCTGGCGGCCTACAAATACCCGCGGGTGATCGAGTTCGTGGCCGACCTGCCGAAGACGGCCACCGGCAAGATCCAGCGCTTCAAGCTGCGCGAAAGGGAAGCCCGGGCGTGAGCGCCGTCGGGTTCGCCGAGATCGCCTGGCGCGGACGCCGGGTCCGCATCGAACACGCCTGGGTCGGCCCGGCCGATGCCGGCGCGCCGCTGATCATCTTCCTGCACGAAGGCCTGGGTTCGCTGGCGATGTGGAAGGACTTCCCGCAGCGCCTGTGCGAAGCGGCGGGCTGCCGCGGCCTCGTCTACTCGCGCCCCGGCTACGGCCGCTCGACGCCGCGCGCCGCCGAAGAAGCCTGGGACCTGGACTTCATGCACCGCCAGGCGCACGAGGTGCTGCCGGCCCTGTTCGACGCGCTGGGCGTCGACACGGCAGCGCAGCCGCCCTGGCTGTTCGGCCACAGCGATGGCGGCTCGATCGCGCTGCTGCATGCAGCGCGGTTTGCGCAGCGCGTTGCCGGCGCCGTCGTCGTGGCGCCGCACATCAAGGTCGAAGACCTGTCGGTGGCCAGCATCGAACAGGCGCGCACGGCTTATCTGGAAACGGATCTGCGCCAGCGCCTGGCCAAGTACCACGACGACCCGGACTCGGCCTTCTGGGGCTGGAACCGGATCTGGCTGCACCCGCCGTTCCGCCAGTGGTCGATCGAAGCCGAGATCGAGGCCATAGCCTGCCCGCTGCTCGCGGTGCAGGGGCTGGACGACGAGTACGGCACGCTGGAGCAGATCCGCGGCATCGCGCGCCGCGTGTCGCAGACGCGGCTGCTGGAGCTGCCCGATTGCGGCCATTCGCCGCACCGCGACCAGCCGGCGGCGCTGATCGAGGCGGCGGTGTCTTTCATCGGCGGCTGAACGGCACGCCGGACTTCGTCAGATGCGCTCTTCGTAGCGCACGTAGGCATCGGCCGCGTTGGCCGCGGCGGCCGGGGCCGGCGCGCTCGGCGCGGCCGGCGGCCCGTGGCCGGGCGCGTGGAAGACTTCGAAGGCCGGTTGCTGCCGCTGCCGCTGGGTCCACTGTTCGCGCGTGATGCTGTATTCCTGCAGCAGCACCGGCACGCCGGTTTCGGCGTCGCGCATCACCAGGTCGGTTGGCGCCATGCCGACGGCCATCATCAGCGAGCACGACCCCCGGTTGTCGGGCGCGGAGGCACCCACCAGGCGCTGCACGTCCGACATCGCGAACGCCGCGTCGACGCACAGCTTGCCGATCTCCAGGCTGTAGCGGCCGTGCCAGAACTTGTCGTGAATCCAGACGCCCATTTCGAGCGTGTGAAATTCATCACGGTAGGGCTGGAATCGAAACAGGCCGATCCACTCTCCAGTTGCCTTGACGACAGCCGATAAAGCACAGAGGCGTCCCCTGGCGGCCGCGTCGACGATCAGGTCCATCCGTTCCAGTACGGAAGATTCCTGTTCCGGCTGCGGCCACAGCAGATGCTTGTTGAAGAGCGGATTGCGGGTCGCGTGGAACAGCGGCCATGCGTCCGACAGCGACGCCGGTCGCAGTGCGACACGGCGCGTGTGCGTGCGCTGGAGGTTCAGGTTGAGTTCCGAGAAATCAAATGCCATGTCGTTGCACGGGGGTAAGGGTTTGACTTCGATGATGCAATCGGCGCGGACGCAGGCGCGCACAGCGCAGGTGAGGCAACGCCCATGATCCGCGAAAATCTGGAAGCGCTGTTCGCTCCTCTGGAGGCGATCGATCTGGCCGATCTGCTGGGGCAGGCGGGCGAAGCGGTCGTGTACGTCGACCGTCAGTGGGTCGTGCGCTACTGCAACGACGTTTACCTCGCCAATTTGGGCATGAAACGCGGCGACGTGATCGGGCGAACACCGTTCGAATACCAGCCTCTTTTCGATCGATCGATCTTCTACGAAAGTATCGAGAACTGCCGCCGCGACCGCAAGCCGTTCGCCAAGATCGGCTATTCGACGGTGCTCGGCCGCTGGCTCATGGTCCGCGTCTTCCCGGTCCGCGACGGCATGATGATGCTGGCCAACGACGCGTCGGAAAGCGTCGTCAAGCAATACCACCTGGCTGCGCAGGCGGTGAAGGACCCGCTGACCGACCTGCCGAACAAGCTCGCGCTGGTGCAGGACATGGAGAGCTTTTTCGAACGCAGCCAGCCCTTTTCGCTGACCGTCATCGGGCTGGACCGCTTCAAGAGCGTGAACGACGCCGTCGGCTACTCCGGCGGCGACATGGTGCTGCTGGAGATGGCGTCGCGCCTGCAGACCGGCACCATTGCCGGCGAAAGGCTCTACCGCATCAACGGCGACGAATTCGCGCTGCTGAGCCAGCAGGACATCGAAGCCTGCGGCGAGCGCTTCCACGCGCTGCAGATCGCCGCCGAACAGCCGATCACGCTGAACGGGCAGAGTTTCGTGCTCGACTCCAGCGCCGGCGCCGTCGCCTACCCACGCGACGGCGGCGACGCCGAACTGCTGCTCAAGCGCGCCGTGCTGGCGCTGCGCCAGGCCAAGCGCGACGGCCACCGCGCCGTCGCCTTCTACCAGGCCAGCCAGGAGATGCAGTCGCAGCGGCGCGCCGAGCTCGAGGCCGACCTGCGGCTGGCCATCAAGCTGCGCCAGTTCGTGCTGGTGCTGCAGCCCCAGGGCTGCCTGAAACGCGGCAACGTGGTCGGCGCCGAAGCACTGATCCGCTGGCCGCACCCGACGCGCGGCATGATGTCGCCGGCGGAATTCCTGCCGCTGGCGCAGGAGTGCGGTCTGATGGGCATCATCGACCAGCTGGTGCTGGAACAGGCGCTGGGGATGATTGGCGAGATGCGCAGCCGCGGGCTCGAGATGCACGTCAGCATCAACCTGTCAGTCGACTCGCTGGCCGACAAGTCCATGGTCGACCGCGTCCGCCAGGCCTTGACGGCCGCCGACATCGAGCCGAAGTGGCTCGAAGTGGAGATCCCCGAAGGCACGCTGATGAAGGACGTCGACGCCAGCGCCCACGTGCTCGAAGGCCTGAGCAAGATGGGCGTGCGCATCAGCGTCGACGACTTCGGCACCGGCTATTCGTCGTTCGCCTACCTGGCCCGCTTCCCGGTGCATGCGCTGAAGATCGACCGCTCCTTCGTCGGCGAGATGGCCAACAGCGAGGCCAGCTACAAGATCGTCAAGGGTATGGTGCGGCTGGCGCAGTCGCTGCAGATGTCCGTCATCGCCGAAGGCGCCGAGACGGCGCGCCAGATCGACCTGCTGCGGCACCTGCGCTGCGACGTGGTGCAAGGCTACGGCTACGCACGGCCGATGGCGCTGGACAGCTTCGTCGAGTTCGTGCACACGCACCAGGCGGACCGGGCCATGAGCGCGCTGACGATCTGAGGCCGAGAGTCTTTCGATCATGCCCGCTCATCACGCCAGAAGACGCCTGCTCGTCGTTGCAAATGCTCGTCATAGCCCGCGCTATGACTGCGCTTTGCGCCTCGATCAGGCGCCTTCTGGCGCGCTGCTCGGACACGCTCGAAAAACTCTCGGCCTCTGATCGCGCGGCAACCCCGGCAGCCCGCCCCCGGCGGGCACAATCGAGCCCGCTCGAGAAAGACTCCGTTGACGACCGACATTCGCGAGGCACCTGCGCACGCCGCCGCGGCCGGCCCCGACCCGTCCGAGAAATTCAGCCTCATCGAATACGTGGCTGTGGTGGGCATCCTCGGCGGCGCCTTCATGGTGGTGCTGGACTTCTTCGTCGTCATCGTGGCCTTGCCGTCGATCCAGCGTGAACTCGGCGCGACGGCCGGGACGCTGGGCCTGGTCGTCGCCGCCTACGCGGCCGCGATGGCCGCCGGGCTGGTGGCCGGTGGCCGCCTCGGCGACATCTTCGGCCGCAAGCGGCTGCTGCTGATCGGGCTGGCGGCGTTCACCGCGGCCTCGCTCGGCTGCGGCCTGGCGCGCTCGCCGCTGGAACTGGTGGCGATGCGCGTGCTGCAGGGGCTGGCCGGTGCCCTGGTGCAGCCGCAGGTGCTGGCGCTGCTGGGGGTCGGCTTCGCGCAGGCCAAGCGGGCCCAGGTCTTCGCGTGGTACGCCATGGCCATGGGCGTGGCCGGCGTCACGGCGCAGCTGATCGGCGGCCTGGTCATCGAGGCCGATGTCGGCGGGCTCGGCTGGCGCGGCTGCTTTCTCATCAACCTGCCGATCGGCCTCACCGCGCTGGCGCTGGTTGGCCTGGCCGTCGCCGAAACCGACCGGCGTCGGCACCTGTCGCTGGACCTGCCCGGCATCGCGCTGATCGGCGCGACGCTGGCGCTGCTGGTGCTGGCGCTGACGCAGGGACGCGAAAGCGGCTGGCCGGCGTGGTCTCTTGCGGCGCTGGCCGCGGCCGGCCTGTGCGCCGCCGGCTTCGCCTGGCACGAGCGTGAACGGGGCCGCGACGGCGGCGTGCCGATGTTCCCGAGCCGGCTGCTCACCGCCCAGGGTTTTGCCACCGGCGTGCTGGCGGTGTTCGTGTTCTACGGCGGCGTGGCTTCGTTCTACTTCGCGCTCGGGCTGCACCTTCAGCAGGCGCTGGGGCTGGCGCCGGTGGCGTCGGGCCTGATGTTCGCGGTGCTGGCCGGTGCCTTCTTCGCGGCGTCGATGCTCGGCGCCCGGGTTTCTTCGGCGAACCGAAACGCCTGCATGATCGCCGGCGCGGCCGTCATGGCCTTCGGCCACCTGTGGCAATTGCTGGTCGACGTGAACGGGGCGGGCCTGCCGTGGCTCGTGCCGGGCTTGCTGGCCCAGGGCGCCGGAATCGGCATGGTCATGGCGCCGCTGGTGGCCAGCGTGCTGGCCGCGGCGCCGGCGCAGGACGCCGGTGTCGCGTCGGGCCTGCTGGCCGCGGTGCAGCAGGTCGGCAATGCGCTCGGCGTGGCCGTGATCTCGGCCGTGCTGGCGCTGGCCCCGCCGAATGCAGCGGCCGGCGCGGTGCTGAGCGGGTTCTCGCTCGGCATGCTGTACCTGGTTGCCGTGTCCGCGGCGCTGAGCCTGGTGCTCTGGCGCCGGCCGGGCCGGTAGACCCGTCCTGGACCTTTAAGCGCCGCGCAACAGCACCTTGCCGACGCGCCCCACGCGCTCGGCGGCCGCCATCGCCTGTGCCGCCTGCGCCAGGTCGAACACGCCTTCCACCGGCAGCTGCACCGTGCCGGCCGCGGCCAGGCGGGCCAGCTCGCCGATCATGCGCGCCAGCTCGGCCGGCGGCGTGGCCGCCAGGCGCTTGCTCGCCCAGTAGCCCTTCACGGTGGTCTGCTTGAAGATCAGGTGCTCGGCGCCGATCAGCAGCGGCTTGAAGGTCAGCGAGCCGAAGGACAGCAGCTCGCCGTTCTCGGCCAGCACGCTCATCAGCTGCTGCGCGGCGTCGCCGCCGATCGACTCGACGGCGCGCACCAGCGGCGCGCCGCCGGTCAGCGCGGCGATGCGCTGCTGCCAGCCTTCGTGTTCGGTCGACACGCCGCCGGTGATGCCGGCGGCTTCCAGGTCGGCCAGCGCGGCGTCGCGGCGCACGAGGTTGACGACGTGGATGCCGCGCGCCTGCGCCAGCGTCGCCAGCGTCTTGCCGACGGCACCGTTGGCCGCGTTCTGCACGATCCACTGGCCGGCTTCGAGCTTCAGGTCTTCCAGCAGCATCAGCGCGCTCAGCGGCATGGCCAGCAATTGGCAGGCGGCTTCGTCGGGCAGGGCGTCCGGCAGCGGCACCAGCTTGGCCGCGGGCGCGACGAAACACTCGGCCCAGACGCCGTTGGTCGACGCCGTGGCCACACGCTGGCCGATCTTCAGCCCGGTCACGCCGTCGCCCAGCGCTTCGACGCGGCCCAGCGCCTCGGTGCCCGGCACCGCCGGCAGTTTGGGCCGGTAGCCGTAGACGCCGCGCAGGATCGCGAGGTCGTGGTTGTGGATCGGCGACAGCAGCATGCGCACGCGCGCCTCGCCCGGCGCGGGCTCGGGCAGCGGGCGTTCGCCCAGGGCGACGATTTCGGCCGGGTTGCCGAAGGATTCGATGGTGACGACGCGCATGGCGTTCTCCTGGGTCATTGAGGCGAGACGGCCGCCCGGTGCGGCCGCCAGTTCGATTCGGGCTGCGCCAGCCGTTCGGCCACCAGGCGCAGCACCAGCGGGTTCACGCCCATGCCGGTGTGGCTGGCCGACACGGCGATATTCTCCGCCAGCGCGCCCGGCGGCTGCAGGCTGCTGCGCCAGTGCACGACGCCGTCGCTGCGGCTGTAGACGGATGTGCATGGCACCGGCGCCGGTTCGTGCAGGCGGGCCATCAGCTCGGGCGCATAGGCGCGGTCGCCGCTGACGAATTCGTAGACGCGGCGCACGTTCGTCGCATGCGAGCGGCCGACCGGGCTGCCGAGCGTGATGACCTGGCGCACCGCGTCGGGCAGCCGCTTCGACAGCTCGCGCGCGAAGACGCCGCCCAGGCTCCAGCCGACCAGGCTGACCTTGCGGCCCGAGCTGTGGTGCAGGCTGCGGATGCGTTCGACGCAGGCTTCGAGCACGCCTGCGCGCGGGCCCAGGTTGAAGCCCTGGCGCCAGCCGTGCGCGCGCCAGCCCTGGCGGCGCAGGAAGCCGCGCAGCATCGCGGTGGAGGCGTCGGGCGCCACCAGGCCGGGCAGCACGAGCACGCTGTGGCCGTCGCCGCGCGGCGCGCTGCTGCCGAGCCAGGGCCACAACAGCAGGCTCGCCATGGCTTCGGCCGGCGCGCGCCATTCGAGCGCCATCAGGTGCAGGCCGGGCGGGCGAAGCGGTGCTGCCGGGCCCGTCATGCGGCGGCCGTCCGTCGGGGACGTGCGGCGCGGCTGCTCTTGCGTGCGGCCGGCGCGGGCAGCGGCTCGGCCACCGCCCGCGCGGGCTTGCGCAGACGCTTCGGCGCTTCGACGGTCAAGGCCGCCGGCGCCGCTGCTGCTGTCACTACCGCCGCCGCGGCCGCCACTGCCGCCGCCGCTGCGGCCCGCTCGGCGAGCCGGCGGCCGAGGTCGCGCGCCGCTTCCATCATGCAGTCGCCGAGGTCGCCGATGTCGGGCACCGCACGCCGGCAGGCGGTCAGGCCGAATTCGAGCGTGCCGTTGTAGCTTTGAACGGTGATGTTCAGCGCCATGCCGTGCCCCGGGATCGATACCGGCGCGTAGGTCGCGATGCGGGCGCCGGCCAGGTACAGCGGGAACTGCGGCCCCGGCACATTGGAGATGACGACGTTGACCATCGGCGGCAGCGTGTCGGCCAGCCGCGAGCGGCCGTACAGCGAGGCCAGGCCCGACATCAGCCACGGCGTGCCGAAGGACGGGAAGTCGGTCGGGATCGCGCCCTTCACCTGGCCGCTGACCTTCTTGCCCGCCGTCGCCGACGCGTGGATGGCCAGCAGCCGCTCCACCGGGTCGGCGATGTCGGTGGCCAGGCCGACGAGAATGAACGACACCTGGTTGTTCAGGTCGGTGTTGTCCTTCTCGCGCAGCGAGACCGGCACGCCGGCCACCAGCGGCTTGGCCGGCTTGCAGTCGTAGTCGGCCAGGTAGCTGCGCAAGGCGCCGGCGCAGATCGCCAGCACGACGTCGTTCAGGCTCGTTTCGCTGGCCTTGGCCATCTGCTTCAGCTCGGCCAGCGGCAGGCTGCGCGTGGCGAACGAACGCTGGTTGGTGATGGCCACGTTCAGCGGCGTCTTCGGCGCCAGCCGCAGGCTGCGCGGCAGCGTGAAGCCGCGCTTGCCGGTTTCTTCGTTCAGCGGCAGCAGCACGGTGCGCACGGCACGCGCCGCCGTCGGCAGCGCCTTCACCAGCTTCACGTACTGGCGCACGGTGTTGCTCAACGCGGCGCCGGCGAGCTCGGCCACGCCGAGCTGGTAGCGGTTGGTGCGCCGGCGCGGCCGCGGCGGCTTGATGACGCGCGGCGTGGCGCTGGTGTCCAGCAGCGCGGTGGCCAACGCGACGCCGGCCTGGCCATCGATGGCGGCGTGGTGCACCTTCGAATACACCGCGACCTGGCCGCTGGCCAGGCCTTCGATCACCGCCAGCTCCCACAGCGGCCGGCTGCGGTCGATCAGCGGCGAATGCAGCCGCGCCACCAGCCGTTCCAGCTGGTCCGGCGTGCCCGGGCGGGGCATCATGATGTGGCGGATGTGGTGGTCGATGTCGAGGTCTTCGTCGTCGACCCACACCGGGTTTGCCAGCTCGAAGGGCATCAGCGCCAGCTTGCGCTGGAACACGGTGGCCAGATGCAGGCGCTGCTCGACATGGCGCTTCACGTCTTCGTAGAAGTCGCCGGCATAGCCTTCCGGCAGGTCCAGCACCATCAGGCTGCCGACGTGCATCGGCATCTCGGGCGTTTCAAGATGCAGGAACGAGGCGTCCATGCCGCTCAGGTGATCCATCGGCGTCTCTCTTTCGTCGCGGGTGTTGTTGTCAGGCGCGGGCGCGGCGCGCGGCTTCTTCGTCGACCAGTTCCTTCTTCGACAGCTTGCCGACCGGCGTCTTCGGCAGCGCGTCGCGGATTTCCAGCGCCTGCACCATCTCATGTTTGCCGAGCCGGCTGCCGAGGAAGGTCTTCAGCTCGTCCAGCGTGAACGGCGCGGCACCCGGCTTCAGGGCGACGAAGGCCTTCGGCGACTGGCCGCGGTATTCGTCGGGGATGCCGATGACGCAGGCTTCCAGCACCGACGGGTGTTCGTAGATGGCCTCTTCGAGGATGCGCGGGTAGACGTTGTAGCCGCCGCACAGCAGCATGTCCTTGGTGCGGTCGACGATGTAGAAGCAGCCGTCCTCGTCCATGCGCGCGATGTCGCCGCTGCGGAACAGGCCATCGGCGGTGAAGGCCGCTGCGTTGGCTTCGGGCGCGTTCCAGTAGCCCTTCATGACGTTCGGGCCGCTGATGCACAGCTCGCCGGGCTCGCCGGCCGGCACCTCGCGCTCGGTGTCGCCGAGCGCGCGCACCGACAGCGTGACGCCCGGGATCGGCAGCCCGCAGGAGCCCGGCTTGCGCAGCCCGTGCACCGGCGTGAAGGTGCCGGTGGGCGAGGTCTCGGTCATACCCCAGCCTTCGTTGAGCGTGCAGCCGGTGAGGGCGAAGAAACGCTGCGCCACCTCGGCCGGCAGCGGCGCACCGCCGGAGCCGCAGTGCTTCAGCGAGCGCAGGTCCATCTGCGCCGCCTTCGGATGCTGGGCGATGGCCGTGTACATCGTCGGCACGCCGGGGAACATGGTGATGCGCTTGGCCTGCAGGTCGTTGATCACAGCGTCGAGGTCGAAGCGCGTGTGCAGCAGCAGGTGCGCGCCGAGTCGCACGCCGAGCAGCAGGCACACCGACAGCGCGTAGATGTGGAACAGCGGCAGCACGACGAGCATGCGCTCCTCGCCTTCGGCCAGCAGCGGCGGCGTGCCTTGCGTGGTGACGAAGAATTGCGCCGCCGCGGCCGACAGGTTGGCGTGCGTCAGCATCGCGCCTTTCGGCAGGCCGGTGGTGCCGCCGGTGTACTGCAGCACGGCGATGGCGTCCTTCAGGTGGGCGATGGCATGGCGCTGCAGCGGCGCGGCGGTGTCCAGCAGCTGCATGAAGCCGACGTGGCGCTCGTCGACCGGCACTTCGGCAATCTGGCCGGCCTTGCGCAGGTGCGCCAGCGTGGCTTCCGGCGCGGCGCCGAAGTCGCCCAGGCTGCCGACCACCAGCTTCTTCAGCCGCGTCGAGCCGAGCAGCCGGCCCATCTGCGGGTACAGCGACACCAGGTCCAGCGTGAACAGGATGTCGGTGCGGCTGTCTTCCACCTTGTGCGCGAGCACGCGTTCCGCGTCCAGCGGCGAGTAGTTGACCGCCGTGCCACCGGCTTCGAGCACGGCGAAGAAGGCAATGGCGTAGTGCGGCGTGTTCGGCAGGTACAGCCCGACGTGCACGCCCGGCCCCACGCCTTGCTGCTGCAGCCCGGCAGCCAGGCGCTCGACCAGGCGGCCGAACTCGCGGTAGTTGATCACCTGGCCCATGAATTCGAGAGCCGGCTTGTCGGGCCAGCGCGCCACCGCATCGTGCAGCAGCGCCGGCACGGGCCGCAACGGCAGTTCGGCGTCCCAGGCCATGCCGGCGGGGTAGTTGCGCGTCCAGGGGGTATTCATCGACGGGTCTCCTGATGTCGTTCGCCGCTCGGCGGAGGCTGTGGCCAGCCGTGACGCCACGACCGACCCGCTTGCATGCTACGCAGCCGGCACGGCGGCGACTGTCGCAATTAGGACGGTGTGCGCCGTTTCCGCCCCTGGTTAACCCGAAGCCGGGTGCGGTTCAGCGCCGCTTGAACGCGAGCGCGAACAGCGCGGCCAGCGCCATCATCACGCCCAGGGCCAGCACCGACATCGCCACGCCCTGGTGCTGCTTGATCGGCCCCAGCAGCGCCGGCCCGACGGCACCGCCCAGGCTGCCGACCGAGTTGACCATGGCGATCGCGGCCGCCGCGCTGACAGGCGCGAGTCGCGGCGTCAGGCTGCCCCAGAACACCGGGAAGCCGGCCAGATAGCCGACCACGCCGACGCCGAAGCCCAGCAGCGACAGCGAGGCCTGCGCGGCAAAGAAGGCCGCGAACACGAAGCCTGCGGCCGAGACGACGAGTGCGGCCACCAGCACCGTCTCGCGCGGGCCGCTGCGGTCGGCCATGCGGCCCACGATGACCATGCCGATGGTGCCGACGAGGAAGATCACGCCCAGTGCGGCGCCGATGCCCTTCAGGTCGGTCTTCATCACGTCCTGCAGGAACTGCGGGCCCCACAGGCCGAACGACGCAGCCGTCGCGGCCAGGAAGAAGTAGGCCGCGGTCTCGAGCCAGATGCCCTTCTGCTTCAGCGCCAGCCGGATCTCCTGCAGCGGCGACAGGTGCTGGGCCGGCTGGGCGGATGTGCCGACCGCGCGCTGCAGCTCGGCCTTTTCAGCAGCGCTGAGCCAGCGCGCCGTTGCCGGCCGGTCGTCCAGCCAGCCGAGCACGACGAAGCCGAGCAGCAGCGCCGGCAGGCCTTGCACGATGAACATCCACTGCCAGCCCTGCAGCCCCATCAGGCTGTCCATGCCGCCGATGACGGCGGCCGACAAGGGCCCGATGATGACGCCGGTGATCGGCATGCCCAGCATGAACAGCGCGATGTAGCGCGTGCGCCGCTCGGCCGGGAACCAGTAGGTGAGGAAGAGCACGATGCCCGGGAAGAGCCCGGCCTCGCCGACGCCGAGCAGGAAGCGCAGCAGGTAGAACTGCGTCGGCGTCTGCACGAAGGCGGTGGCCGCGGCGATCGGGCCCCAGAGGATCAGGATGCGGGCGATCCACTTGCGCGCGCCGACGCGCGACAGCACCAGGTTCGACGGGATCTCGAACAGGAAGTAGCCGACGAAGAAGATGCCGGCGCCGATGCCGTAGATCGTGTCGGAGAACTGCAGCGCCTCCTGCATGCGCAGCTTCGCGAAGCCGACGTTGACGCGGTCGATGGTGGCCACGACATACAGCACGAAGAGCAGCGGCACGTAGCGCAGCGCCACGCGCCTGAGCAGGGGCAGCACCGTGTGCTCGAGCGGCGCGGCGGCATTGAGGATGGCGGACATGTTGTCTTTCGGGTGTGCCGGTCTTGGCCGGCGGTGCTGTTGTCGTCCGGCCGACGACCGGCCTGCCCCGCGATGCTAGGAAGCAAGCCCGGCGCGGACTGTCCGAATCCGGACGATGTTCGGCGCTGCGTGCCATGGTTAACCCGGGCTTCTCGGGCTTCTCGGGCTTTTTAGGCCATACAGCCTAAGCATCTGCAGGTTCTAGTTTTCGCCGACTAGGCCTTTTCGAGGACGATGGCGTCACCTTACCGAATCAACCCAGGAAAGCCCTCATGAGCACCCCGTGCCCGATCAATGCCACCACCGTCGACGTCCTCGGCCAGTACAACCAGGCCGCCAAGCACCTGATCGCCGCCTACCGCTTCGGCACCGCCCGCGTCGTCACCGGCGCCGGTGAGCGCTACGAGCAGTTCGTCAGCGGCCGTTCGCTGGTCAGCGACGGCATCAAGCAGCGCCTGATCGGCGCCGAGCAAAAGGCCGGCGGCTTCGTCGTCGGTGCGGTCGCCCGCATTTCCGATCGCGCCGACAGCCTGGTCGACAGCCTGGCCGAGCGCGCCGTGGCCGGCGTCGAGCGCTTCGACGAGACCACCGCCTGGTCGCGCGACTCGGCGCTGATCAACGCGCTGCGCCAGCTGAACCTGCCGGTGGCCAAGGCGTCGCTGAAGCTGGCCGAGGGCGTGGCCGATGCGTCGCGCCGCCTGTCCGCGCGCGTGGCTGGCCAGCCGGAAGTCGTGGCCGAAGCCGTGCAGACGGTGAAGGCTGGCGTCAAGAAGGCGCGCGCCGGCGCAAAGCGCGTGCAACGCGCCGTTCGCGCCCACGCCTGAAGCGGGCATCCGCCGGCCGCGGCCTGCCCGCGGCCTTAGGATAGCGCCCGTCTTGAGGAGAGTCGCATGGTGCGCAAGGCGCAAGTCAGCGAGAAGAGCAGCCCACCCGCCGCGCGCAAGCGTGCGGCGGCGCGGCCGGCCCGGCCCGTGGCCCAGGCGGCACCTGCCACCGAGGAGGATGCAGCCGCTCCGGCCGCCACCGGCGCCAAGGCGCTGATCCGCGCCGGGCTGAAAGCGCTGGGCGAGGTGCGCGGCGACATGGTCGCGCGCCAGACGCGTGTCTTCGAGCTGCTGCTGGGCATCGGGCAGTCGCCGGCGTGGTCGGCGAATTCGGGCGAACGCACGCGTTCGCTGGCCGACCCCTTCGGCAAGTTCGAGGACGTGTTCGACCAGCGCGTCGCGCGCTCGCTGGAACGGCTGGGCATGCCGTCGCCGCAGGTGCTGCAGGCGCTGACCGAGCAGGTCAAGCTGCTCGCCGAGTTGGCCAGCGAGGCCGAGCCCGCGAAGCGGCCCAAGCGCTGAACGCTGCCGTGGCCGGATCGAGCACGCGCGAGCGCATCCTCGAAACCAGCCTGCGCCTGTTCAACGATGAAGGGGCGGCGGCGGTTTCCGCGCACGGCATTGCGGCCGAACTGGGCATCAGCCCCGGCAACCTGCACTATCACTTCAAGACCAAGCAGGCCATCGTCGAACGCCTGTTTCGGCGCTTCGAGGACCGGCTGGTCCCGTGCATCGACGCCGCTGCCGCGGCGACGGCGCTTGACGACCTGTGGCTGTCGCTGCACCTCACCTTCGAGGCCGTCAGCGAGTACCGCTTCGTGTACCGCGACAGCGGTTATCTGCTGAACGAGTTCCCGGCGCTCGAAGCGCGCAGCCATGCGCTGACGGCGCGCAACCTGATCGCGGCCGAGGCGCTGTGCGCCGGGCTGGCCGAGGCCGGCGTCATCGACGCATCGGCCGAAGACGTGCAGATGCTGGCGCTGCAACTCGTGTTCACGACGACGTGCTGGTTCACCTTTAAGCGACTGACGCCGCGCCCCACAACCGGCCGTCACGCCGACGCCGCGCTCGCGGCCTACTACGCGCTGACGCTGCTGGCGCCGTATGTCGTCGGCGAGGCGCGCGACTACCTGAACTACCTGCGCGCGAAGTACTTGCGATGAGACTACCGGTGCCAGCGCCGGTGTCAGCTTGTGGCCCGTTGAAGTCATTCACCGCAGAGGTGCGGAGGGCGCGGAGTTTGCGCAGAGAACTTCAAGGTCTTCCTCTGCGTTTCCTCCGCGCCCTCCGCACCTCTGCGGTGAAGGCTGTTCCGGCTGCTTCGGGCCGCACGCCGTCGTCCGAACAGGCCAGGCCGCGCCGGGCGCAGTGGAGCCACTGGAGATGAACGTGTCGATGCTCGACCCTTCCCCGTCCGCCGACATCCGAAGCGCCTTGCTCAGCGACGACTGGTACCGCTCGTGCCCGCCGCCGCTACAGGACGCGCTGATCGTGCATGCGCGCGAACGCCGGCTGCAGCCGGGCGAGTACCTCTTCATGCGCGGCACCGACGACGGTGATCTGTACTGCGTGCTCGCCGGTTCGCTGTGCGTGCAGTCGGTCGATGCCGAAGGCGAGATGCCGGTGCTGGTGGTGCTGGAGCCCTACCACTGGTTCGGCGAGCTGTCGCTGATCGACCGCACGCCGCGCTCGCACGACGCGGTGGCCGAGACCGAGGTCACCGTGCTGCGCGTGCCGTGCGCGGCGCTGGAAAGCTGGCTCGCGGCCAACCCCGCGCACTGGCGCGACATCGCGCGCCTGGCGGCTGGGAAGCTGCGCATCGCCTTCCATCTGATGGACGAGGAGCTGCGTCGGCCGCTGCTCGAACGCGTGGCCCGCCGCCTGTGGCTGGTGGCCCATGGCTGGGGCTACCGCACGAACGAGCCGCGCCGCCGCATCCGGCTGTCGCAAGACCAGTTGGCGCGAATGCTCGGCACCACGCGCACCGGCGTCAACAAGGCGCTGCGCGAGCTGGAGCGCCAAGGATTGATGCGCCTGCACTACGGTGAGATCGAGCTGCTCGACCTGGTCGCGCTGCGGCAGGGCGCAACCGCGTCGGAGCTGGCAGGCTGATGGAAAGAAGCCGCGGCGTCTGACTAGCGGCGGCCGCGCAAGCTTGCGTCAGCCAGAACCCAGGCTTGCGCCAGCCGGGGCTGCAAAGCCTGCGCTTCGGCCGTCTTGCCCTGCGCCTGCAGCGCGCGTGTCAGGCCGTCCAGCGCCCAGCCGCTGCCGGGCAGCGCGGCCAGGTCTTCGCGAAACGTCTGCTCGGCTTGCGCAGCGCGGCCGGCACGCAACTGCAGGTCGCCCAGCGCCAGCCGGTCGCCGGCGGCCAGCATCGGTGGTTCGCTTTCATCGGCGTGGCGCGACGCGATGACCGCCTGGGCCTGATGCGCCAGCGCCACGTCGTGCCGGCCTTCGGCTGAAGCGATCTCGGCGCGCAGGCGGTCGGTTGCGGCGGTGGCCATGTCGCGCAGCGTGCGCGCAAAGCCGTCGCTCGACGGGTTGGCCTGGATCACCTTCGCGGCGCCGGCGTCGGCCAGCGCCAGCGCGGCACGGGCCTCGCGCAGGCGCCCGGTGCGCGCATAGGCCACGCCGCGAGCGTGCTCGCCCAGGGTCTGCGCCAGGCCGTGCCGGCCGGCCGGCTTCGGCTCGGCGAGCAGCGCGTCCCAGCGCTGCAGGCGCAGCTGCGCCAGCATAGGCAAGCTCCGGCGGTACTCGCCGTAGACGTGCTCGGCCGCGGCAGCGCGTTCGGCCACGCCGCGTGCGGCCAGCAGGGCCTCGTCGCCGCGGCCTTCCATCAGCGCAGCGAACCACAGGAAGTGCTGGTCGTGGTTGCGCCAGTCCTTCGTCACCGAGAAGCCTTGCGCCTTCTGCTGCTCGGCCAATGCGAGGTCGGCCGCCACCGCAGCCTGGTTGACGCGCGTGGCGTCGGCGTAGCGGCCGACGTGGATGTAGGTGTGCGACGGCATGTGCACCAGGTGCGGCGAAGCCGGCGCCAGCGTGCCCAGGCGGTCGGCGGCCGCCACGGCGCGCCGGGCGACGCCATCGGCATCGGTGGCATGGATCAGGTAGTGGTTCAGGCCGATGTGGCCGGGGTGCCGCGCAAGGGCCTGTTCGAGCGCGGTCGCCACCTCGCCGATGCGCCCGGCGGCTGCGCCGCCGGCGGGCCACCAGTCGTCGCGCGTGGCCACCATTTCGGCCTCGGCCCACAGCGAGATGACTTCCGGGTCGTCGGGTGCGGCCAGCGCCATCTCGTGCAGGCGGTCGGCATAGGCGGTATCCAGCGGGTCGGCCCGCTCGTCGTCGCCCGGGCCGCCGCAGCGATCGGCCAGCAGCGGCGCCGTCGCGCGGGCCTGGCTGGCATGGGCGTAGCGCAACGCCAGCGCGTCGATCAGCGCACGTTCGCGCGGCGTGGCCGCGGCGGCGTGGGCCAGCGCCAGATCCAGGTAGCGCAGCGCCTCGGGCACGCGGCCGCGGCTGGTGTCGTTGATATTCGGCCCGAGCTGCCAGGCCACGCCCCAGGCACACATCGCGCAGCGCGGGTCTTGCGCCAACGCGGCCTTGAACATGCGCACCGCTTCGTGTTCGTTGAAGGCATAGGCCTGCAGCACGCCTTGCACGAACCAGAGCTGCGCCGCCGGCGATGCGGTGCTGATCGGCACGTCGACGCTGCCGAACCCAGCCAGCTCGGGTGCGCGCGCCGCGGGGTCGACCTGCAGCGGGCCTGTCGCGCAGGCCGTGACGAGCAGGAGGGCCAGGCCGCCCAGCGTGCGTCGAGCTTGGGGTCTCATGCTTCCTCCGTGGCGGCTGCGCGTCCGGCCCGTTCTAAGCGAGCCAGGCTGCGGCGTCAACCGCCAGGTGATGGACAACGACGACGCGGCCTCACGCATGCCGCTGCCGCGCCTGCAGCCGCAGCGCCGTCTTGCGCACGATGACGGCGAAGGCCTGCAGCGCCGGCGCCTTCGGATCCTGGGCGCGCCACAGCAGGCCCGGCGTGCGGATCGGCGTCGGGCTTTCGATGGGCACCGTGCGCACGCCGGCCAGCTCTGCCGGCACGGCGTTCGCCGACACGATGGTGCCCACCGGCGCGCGCATCACCAGGCCGATCATCGGTGCCACCGTCGACATCTCGGCCACCACCGAAGGCTCGGCGCCGCAGGCGGCGAAACATTCGTCGAGCATCACGCGGGTCGTGAAGCGCGCCGGCAGCAGCACCAGCGGCTGCTGGTGCAGCTCGACCATGCGGATGCGGCGGCGGCCGGCCAGCGGGTGCGTGTCGGCGACCACCAGCACCATCTCTTCGTTGTAGAGCGGCTCGAAGGCCAGCTCGGTCGGCCCGTTCGGCCGGTAGGCGATGCCGAGGTCGAGGTCGCCGGAGCGCAGCCGCACGCCGATGTCGTCGGCCGGCAGCTCCTCCACGCAGACCTTCACCGTCGGGTGCCGCGCCAGGAACAGCGCCACGCACTCGGGGATGAGCCCGATGTTGAAGGTGTGCGTCGCGCCGACGCGCACCTCGCCCGTCAGGTCGCCGGCCGTCGGCCGCAGCATCGTGATGCCGGCGTCCACTTCCTTCAGCGCCCGCGTCGCATAGGCCAGGAAGAGCTGACCGGCCTCGGTGGTGACCACCTTCTTGCCGATGCGGTCGAACAGCGCCTGGCCGATCTCTTCTTCCAGCTGCCGGATCTGGTGCGACAGCGTCGACTGGGTGACGTGAACGCGCTCCGCGGCGCGCGTGAAGCTGAGGCACTCCGCCAGCGCGACGAAGTATCGAAGATGCCTCAGCTCCATGGAAACCCTTCGAGATGATCGATGCCATCGATGATATCGATGGAGATTCATCACTGTGCAAATCGCCGCGCCTGCCTATCCTGCGCCACCACGAAGAAGACAGGAGACAACGGATGGACACCCCGCTGGTCACGCGCCGCAGCGCGCTCGGTATCACTCTCGCCGGCCTGGCCGGTACCGCGGGTTGGGCGCAGGCCCAGGGCGGCCCCATCCGTATCGGCAGCACGCTGGCGCTCACCGGGCCGCTGTCGGCCACGGCGCAGATCCACAAGCTCGTCGGCGAGATCTACATCGAGCAGGTCAACAAGCGCGGCGGCTGGCTCGGCCGGCCGCTCGAATGGGTGCTGAAGGACGACCAGAGCAAGCCCGACCTGGCGCGCACGCTGTACGAGCAGCTGGTCACCGCCGACAAGGTCGACCTGCTGATGGGCCCGTATGCCACTGGTGCCATCCTGTCGGCGATGGGCGTGGCGCAGCGCTACGGCAAGGTGCTGGTGCACCACACCCTGGGCATCCCGTCGCTGGCCAAGTACGAGATGCAGTTCCCGGCCTGGTCGCTGGGCTCGGACCCGGCGACGACGGTACCGAACACGGTGTTCGACGCACTGGCCGCCGGCCCGAAGCCGCCGAAGACGGTGGCCGTGCTGACGAGCAAGTTCCCGTCGATCCAGTTCATGTCTGCCGGCGCGCGCGAGGTGCTGAAGAAGCGCGGCCTGAGCGAGCTGCTGTTCCTCGAATGGGACTTCGGCAACCGCGACTTCGGCCCGATCGCCAACCGCGTCAAGGACGCCAAGCCCGACTTCGTCTGGGTCGGCGCCATCGGCCTGGACGGCAACCTGCTGCTCGACGCGATGAAGAAGATCGACTACGCGCCGCCGCAGCACTTCTACCTGTACCCGGCGCCAGGGCCGCTGGTCACGCTGCCGGAGGCGAAGAACGCGCTGTCGGTGACGATCTTCGAAGAGCAGGTGCCGTTCACCAACGCACCCGGCGCGGCCGAGTTCGTCAAGCTCTACCGCGAACGCGCGACGGCCGCCAAGCTGCCCGACCCGTCGGTCGAGGTGCAGGCTGCGGCGTCGTACACCGCGTGGCAGATCCTCGAGGCCGGCGTCGCCGCGACCAAGGGTCTGGACGACAAGGCCATCGCCGCTTTCCTGAAGGCCAACGGCGCCGGCACCATCCAGGGCAAGCTGCGCTTCGACGGCGTCGGCAACTACGGCGACGACCTGATGCGCGTGAAGCAGGTGCAGAACGGCCACTGGACGGTTGTCTGGCCGAAGGCGTTTACCGCCGGCGGTGCGACGCTGCAAGCCAACTGAAGCGCGATGTCGGGCTTCACGATGCCGAGCGCCACGCTGCTGGCGCAAAGCGTGCTGTCGGGCGTTTTCGTCGGTGCGCTGTATGGCCTGCTCGGGCTGGGGCTGAGTCTGTCGTGGGGGCTGCTGCGGCTGATCAACCTGGCGCACTTCGCGTTCGCCTTCCTGGCCGCCTACCTGTGCTACCAGATGGCGGCGATGGGCATCGACCCGCTGCTGACGTTGTTCGTCATCGTGCCGCTGTTCTTCGCCATCGGCGCCGGACTGCATGCCGTGATGGCGCGCTTCGCGATCACGCCGTTCAATTCGCTGCTCGTCACCTTCGGCCTGACCGGCATCGTCGAGGCGCTGATCCAGTCGGTGTGGACGGCTGATTTCCGCAAGCTCGAGTCGGCCTACGGCGAACACCGCTACAAGATCGCCGGGCTGTACCTGCCGCTGCCCGAGCTGATCACGCTGGCGCTGGCGGTGAGCCTGTCGTTCGGCGTCTGGGCGGTGCTGCGCTACACCGACCTCGGCAAGGCGCTGCGCGCTTCGGCTGAAGATGCGCCGATTGCCGCTGCCTTCGGCATCAACCAGCGCCGCAACGCGCTGCTGCTGGCCGGCACCTGCTCGGCGCTGGCGTCGGTGGCGGGCGTGTGCCTGGCGCTCGGCTTCACGCTGGCGCCGTCGCAGATCTATGCGTGGGTCGGCGTCGTCTTCGCCGCGGTGATGCTGGGCGGCCTGGGCCGCGCGCTGGCGCCGCTGATCGCCGGCGTCGTGATCGGCGTCAGCGAAGCGGTGACGATGGCGGTGACGGCGCCGTCGTGGGCGCCGCTGGTGTCGTTCACGCTGTTGATTGCCATCCTGCTCTTCCGTCCGGGGCGTGCCGCATGAGCGCGAATGTGTACCCCCCCGAAGCGCCTGCGGCGCTCCCCCCCAGGGGGGCGCCGCCAGCGGCCGGGCAAAGCCCGATCCGCGGCGTCCGCTTGGGAAGCCTGCGCACGCCGCTGGCGATCGTCACTGCCGCCATCGCACTGGCCTTCGTGCCCCGGCTCGGCCTGCCGGCCTTCTACGACTCGCTGCTGTACCTGGTGCTGAGCTGGACCGTGCTCGCCACGTCGTGGAACATCCTGTCCGGTTACACCGGCTACTTCTCGTTCGGCCACGGTGCCTTCTTCGGCGCCGGCATCTACACCACGAGCACGCTGCTGGCGCGCTGGGACTGGCCCTTCCTGTGGACGCTGCCGGTGGCCGGGCTGGTGGCCTGCGTGCTCGGCGTCGCGCTCGGCGCGGTGGTGTTCCGCGTCAAGGGCATCCGCGGCGAGGTCTTCGCGCTGCTGACGCTGGCCGTGACCTTCGTCATCGGCACGCTCATCGTCAACACGCCGATCGACGGCGGCAACGGCGTCTCGCTGGCCGCGGTGCCGATCCCGGCCATCGGGCCGACGCCGTCGTCGACCTTCTACCTGCTGGCGCTCGGCGCGGCGACATTGACGCTGCTGATCGCCTGGCGCATCACGACGACGAAGTTCGGCGCCGGCCTGTTCGCCATCCATGACGACGAGGACGCGGCCGAGGTGATGGGCGTGCCGACCTACCGCTACAAGCTGGTCGCTCTGGGCATCTCGTGCGCGCTGGCCGGCGTGGCCGGCGGCATCCACGCGCTGTTCCTCTCGTACGTCACCGTCGGCGAGGTGTTCACGATCACCGTGCCGCTGACGGTGGTGCTGATGAGCGTGCTCGGCGGCACGCGCCACTGGGCCGGCCCGGCCATCGGCGCGGTCGCGATCACGCTGCTGCTGTACAGCTTCACGGCCGCCAACCATGCCGTGGCCGGCAAAGCGGCGGTCGGTGCGATCCTCATCGCCGCCATCCTCTTCATGCCCGACGGCATCCTGCCGCGCCTGCAGCGGGTGCTGCCGCGCCGCCGGCCGCTGGCCGTGCCGCCGGCGATGGCGGCCGAGCCGCCGGCCACGCCAGCCACGCCTGCGAAGGTGGGCGAGGTGCTGCTGCGCGTGCAAGGCCTGGCGAAGTCCTTCCGCGGCGTGAAGGCACTGGCCGGCGTCAATGTCGACGTGCGGCGCGGCGAGATCCTCGGCCTGCTGGGGCCCAACGGCTCCGGCAAGTCGACCTTCATCAACGTCGTCAGCGGCCACTACGTGCCCAGCGGCGGCAGCGTCGTCTTCGAAGGCCAGGAGCTGGCCGGCCGCGCGGCGCACCGCATCGCGCGCGCCGGCATCTCGCGCACCTACCAGATCCCGCGGCCGTTCGCGTACCAGACGGTGCTGGACAACGTCGCGCTGGCGGCGATGTTCGGTGGCGGCATCGACACGCCGGCCGCGGCGCGCGGCCAGGCGATGAGCTGGCTCGTCTTTGCCGGCCTGCAGGACAAGGCCCATGTCCACCCCGACGACCTGAACCTGCACCAGCGCAAGTTCCTCGAACTCGCGCGGGCGCTGGCGTCGCGGCCGCGGCTGGTGCTGCTGGACGAGGTGCTGTGCGGTTTGACGCCGAGCGAGATCGACGACGCGGTGGCGTTGGTGCGGCGCATCCGCGACCAGGGCTCGACGGTGGTCTTCGTCGAACACGTGATGCGCGCGGTGATGGCGCTGACCGACCGCGTCGTCGTCTTCGACCACGGCGAGCTGCTCGCCGAAGGCCCGGCCGCCGAGGTCATGCAGCGGCCCGAGGTGATGACGGCCTACCTCGGCCAGCCGGCCGGCCTGGAGCCGCGCGATGCTTGAAGTGCGTGACCTGCAGGTGGCCTACGGCCAGGCGCCGGCGCTGTGGGGCGTGAGCTTCGAGCTGCGCCCGCGCGAGCTGCTGTGCATCGTCGGCCCGAACGGTGCTGGCAAGACGACGCTGATCAACACGCTGGCCGGCATGTTGCGGGCAACACCGGGTTCAGGCGGCCGCATCGACTTCGAAGGCCGCGACATCACCGCGCTGCCGCCGCACCGCTTCTGCGAAGCCGGCATCGCCATCGTGCCGGAAGGCCGGCGCCTGTTCGGCGGCATGAGCGTGCTGGAGAACCTGGAGATCGGCAGCGTGCTGCCGGCCGCAAAGGCCAAACGCGCAGCTTCGCTGGCGTCGGTGCTGGCGCTGTTCCCGGCGCTGAAGGCCAAGCTCGGCCAGGCGGCGGGTGAACTGTCCGGCGGCCAGCAGCAGATGCTGGCCATCGGCCGCGCGCTGATGGCTTGTCCGCGGCTGCTGCTGCTCGACGAACCGTCGCTGGGCCTGTCACCGCTGATCGTCAGCGAGATGTTCTCGGCCATCAAGCGCGTCAACGCGGAAGGCACTGCGGTGCTGCTGGTCGAGCAGAACGTCGCGATGGCGCTGCGCGTGGCCGACCGCGCCTACGTGCTCGAAGGCGGCCGCATGGTCGCCGAAGGTGCGCCCGACGAGCTGATGCAGCGCGACGAGATCCGCCGCGCCTACCTCGGCACCTGAGCGGCTACGAGAGGAAGACAGACCATGCTGTTCCCAACCACCATCGTCGGCAGCTTCCCGCAACCCGACTGGCTGATCGACCGCGAGAAGCTGGCCGGCCGCTTTCCGCCACGGGTGCGCGCCCGCGAGCTCTGGCGCATTCCGCCGCAGTACCTGGAGCAGGCGCAGGAAGACGCGACGCTGATCGCCATCCGCGCCCAGGAAGAAGCGGGGCTGGACATCGTCAGCGACGGCGAGATCCGACGCGAGAGTTACTCGAACCGTTTCGCCACCGCGCTCGACGGCGTCGACCTCGACAACCCGGGCAGCGCACTCGACCGCTCGGGCCACCCGAACCCGGTGCCGCGCATCGTCGGCCGCATCCGGCGCCGCCATGCCGTGGAGGTCGACGACCTGAAGTTCCTGCGTGCGCACACCGACCGGCAAGTCAAGATCACCGTGCCCGGGCCGTTCACCATGCTGCAGCAGGCGCAGAACGACTTCTACGACAGCGAGGAAGAAGCCGCGATGGACTACGCCGCGGCCGTCAACGCCGAGATCCGCGACCTGTTCGCCGCCGGCGCCGATGTCGTGCAGATCGATGAACCCTACATGCAGGCGCGGCCCGAGAAGGCGCGACGCTACGGACTGGCGGCGCTGAACCGCGCGCTTGACGGCATCACCGGCACGACGGCGGTACACATCTGCTTCGGCTACGCGGCCATCATCCACGAGCGGCCCAGCGGCTATTCGTTCCTGCCCGAGCTGGCGCAGTGCAGCTGCCAGCAGGTGTCGATCGAGACCGCGCAATCCAATCTGGACTGCAGCGCGCTGCTGCCGCTGGCCGGCAAGAAGGTGATGGTCGGCTGCATCGACCTGTCCGACCCGAACGTCGAATCGGCCGAGACCATCGTCGCGCGCATCGAACGCGCGCTGCCCTACATCGCGGCCGAGAACGTGATCCTGGCGCCGGACTGCGGCATGAAGTACATCCCGCGCGCCACCGCGGCAGGCAAGCTGGCGGCGATGGTCGAGGCAGCGAAAGTGCTGCGGCAGCGTCACGGTTGAAATGAAACGACTCTCGTGGATGGCTGGAATGCGCGCCATTGAAACGACGGCTTGTGGCCCGTTGCAGCCGTTGGGTCTGTGGCGGTCGCGTGCGCTTGGGGTGCCCTGTTGCGCTCATGTCCTCCGGCCCGGCTTGCTGCGCAAGCCGGGCCTCCCCCTTTACTTCGCTCCACAGGGCACCCCAATCGCCCGCTCAGGCACCAGTGTTGGCGCGCAAGGGACAGGCGCGCCACAAGGGTGGCAGGCCGAGGACGCTGGGTACCGGGCGCAGCGAAGTAAAGGAGGAGGCCCGGCTTGCGCAGCAAGCCGGGCCGGGGGACATGAGCGGAGCCCGGTACCCAGCGGCCTTGGCCCGCTACGACACTTCGAGCGAGCGTCAGCAACGGGCCGAAAGCAGTCCCTGCCCGCAGCCACGCTTCATGCGTCGCGGGTGACGCGCAGCGCAATGGAGCACTGAGAGGCAAGCCCTCCCGCCGGGCACACATGGCGGGCACATCCAACAGGAGACATTCGACATGTGCAGACTCTGCGATGAAGGCCGTCCGCAACGGCATTGGGACTCCCGGCGCGGCTTCCTGAAGGCCACCGCGGCCGCGGCGACGATGGCCGGTGCCGGCGGGCTGGCGCTGTTCGCGCCGCGCCCGGCGTATGCCGACAACGAGGCGCGTGCGCCCGAAGGTAGCGGCCGGCCGGGCCGCCGCTACCTGATCAAGGGCGGCGCCGTGATGTCGATGGACCCGAGGGTCGGCGACTTCGTCAGCGCCGACGTGCTGGTCGAAGGCAAGAAGATCCTCGCCGTCGGGCCCAGCCTCGCGGCAGCGGGTGTGCCGGTCATCGACGCGCGCGGCCGCATCGTGATGCCGGGCTTCATCGACACGCACCACCACCAGTTCGAGACCGCGCTGCGCGCCTGGCTGGCCGACGGCATCCTCATCAACGACGGCTCCGGCTCGCCCAGCGGCAACCAGACCTACTACGAGTTCATCCTGTCGCGCTTCGCGCCGGTGTACCGGCCGCAGGACGTCTACATCAACGAGCTGTTCGGCGGCCTGAGCCAGCTCGACCATGGCGTGACGACGGTGCACGACATCTCGCAGATCCACCACACGCCGGAGCATTCCGACGCGGTGGCGCAGGCGCTGTTCGACACCGGCCGCCGTGCCGCCCTGGGCTACTTCGAAGGCGCCGGCGGCAACCCCGGCCCGACCTACGCCTACCCGCAGGACGCCGCGCGGCTGAAGAAGAAGTGGTTCTCGTCGTCGGACCAGCTGGTGACGATGATCATGGGCGGCGAGGTCTACCTTGGTGCGCCGACCTACACACAGGCGTGGAACATCGGGCGCGAGCTGGGCCTGCAGATCGCCGCGCACATCCTGTCGCCGTTCGGCATCCGGCCCATCATGGACCTGCTGGCGCAAGGCAAGGGCGGCGTCAACGGCGACATCGGCCTCGGCCCGGACAACCTGTTCGTGCACATGACCGGCATGTCCGACATGGCCTGGCAGCGCGTGAAGGACGTCGGCGCCAGCGTCTCGCTGGCGGTGCCGATCGAGATGAACATGCGCCACGGCACGCCGCCGATCCTGAAGATGCAGAGTCTGGGCATCGAGCCTTCGCTGAGCGTCGATGTCGAATGCACGATGACGGCCGACTTCTTCACGCAGATGCGCTCGATGATGACGATGCAGCGCATGGTGGTGAACCAGATGATCCTGGACCCCGGCTTCGCCAGCGGCAACTGGTGGCCGACGCCGCCGGCCGGCACGCCGCCGCTGCTGAACACGCGCGACGTGCTGCGCTACGCCACGATGAACGGCGCCAAGCACCTGCGGCTGGATGGCAAGGTCGGCTCGCTGACGCCGGGCAAGGAAGCCGACATCCTGATCCTCGATGCGCAGGCGATCAACGTCGCGCCGCTGAACCACGTGCCGGGCGCGGTGGTGTCGCTGATGGACCGCGGCAATGTCGAGACCGTCATCGTCGCCGGCAAGGTGCGCAAGTGGAAGGGCCGGCTGCTCGACGCCGATCTGTCCAGCCTGCGCCAGCAGCTCGAAGCGTCGCGTGACTACGTGTTCAACGCCGCCGGCATCCCGCAGGACCTGTTCAACCCCAACTGAGCGAACGACGATGGCCGCCTCCACAGGTACCCCGATCAACGACGTCACGAGCGCCGTGCTGCGCACGCTGGAAGGCTGCACGGACGAGCGCTACAAGCAAGTCATGTCCGCCGTCGTGCGCCACCTGCACGCGCTGGTGACCGAGGTGGACCTGCAGCCGCAGGAGTGGATGGCGGCCATCGAGTTCATCACCCGCGTCGGCCAGACCTGCACCGAGCAGCGGCAGGAATGCATCCTGCTGTCGGACACGCTCGGCGTGTCGATGCTCGTCGTCGGCCTCGAACAGGCGCGCCGTTCGGCCCAGGCGCTGGCCGACCGCGAAACCAGCGCGCTGCCGACCGAGGCCACCGTGCAAGGCCCGTTCTACTGGGAAGGTGCGCCGGTGCTGCCGCTGGGCAGCGACATCGGCGACGGCATGCCCGGCGAGCCGGCCTTCTACAGCGGCAGCGTCAGCGACACGCACGGCCGGCCGATCGAGAACTGCTGCCTCGATGTCTGGTCCGGTGACGGCGAAGGCGTCTACGACATGCAGAAGGGCGGCGATGTCGGCATGCGGCTGCGCGCGCGTTTCCACACCGATGAACAGGGCCGTTACCGCTTCTGGTCCATCAAGCCGACCTACTACCCGATTCCGATGGACGGCCCGGTCGGCGACATGATCCGGAAGATGGGCCGGCACCCGAACCGGCCCGGCCACATCCACGCGATGGTCTATGCCGAAGGCTACGTGCCGGTGACCACGCACCTGTTTCCGTCGGACAGCCCGTTCCTCGATTCCGATGTCGTGTTCGGCGTGCGCAGCAGCCTGATCGTGCCGTGGGAGAAACACGCGCCGGGCACCGCGCCCGACGGGCGCGTGATGGAGCAGCCCTACCACTCGGCGCGCTACGACTTCCACCTGGCACCGGCGGCCTGACACCATGAAGATCGGCAAGTCCACCATCCCCGAATCGGCGATCTGCACGTCCGACGACGAGACCATCGTCGTGCGCGGCGAAGACCTGTGCCGCGACCTCATCGGCAAGCTCGGCTTCGTCGACTACTTCTTCCTGCTCGTCACCGGCCGCCGGCCCGACGCGGCCGCCAGCCGCGTGCTGGACGCGACGCTGGTGGCCATTGCCGAGCACGGCCTCGTGCCCAGCGTGCAGGCCAGCCGCATGACGCTGGCCGCCGCGCCTGATTCGCTGCAGGGCGCGGTGGCGGCCGGCATCCTGGGCTGCGGCTCGGTGATCCTGGGTGCGTCGGAGACGGCCGGGCGGTTGTTCGCGCGCATCGATGCGCTGGCGCGCGAACGTGCACTCGCGCTCGACGCCGCGGCCGAAGAAGTCGTGCGCGAACTGCGCGCTGCCGGCCAGGCGATCCCCGGCTACGGCCACCCGCTGCACAAGGCGCGAGACCCGCGGGTGGCGCGGCTGTTCGAGGTGGCCGTCGAGGCCGGCACGCCGGGGCGCTTCGTCGCCATTGCCGAGGCCGTCGAACGCGTGCTGCCGGCGATCACCGGGCGCGACCTGCGGCTGAACGTCTCGGCCGCGATCCCGGCCGTGCTGCTGGATGTCGGCTTCCCGCTCGACGCGCTGAAGGGCGTACCGATCCTCGCGCGCACCGCGGGGCTCATCGGCCATCTCGCCGAAGAGCTGGCGCACCCGATCGGCTTCGCGCTGTCCTACCAGGCCACGCGCGAACAACGCTACACCGGGGCGCTGCCCGACGGCTGGACGCCCAAGGCCGAATCGTGAATGCCGCCGATGTGCTGAACCGCTATCCGGGGCCCGTGCGCACGATTCCCGAGCTGCTGCATTCGCGTGCGGCCGTTGTGCCGCAGCAGCCGGCTGTGGAGTTCGAAGCGCGGGCCTGGACCTACGCGCAGCTCGCCGCCGGCAGCGCCGCGCTGGCGCAGCGCCTGGCCGCAATGGGCGTGCAGGCCGGCGACCGCGTCGCGCATGTCGAGGCCAACTCCGACATCGCCGTGCTGCTGTTCCTGGCCAGCGTGTCGCTGGGCGCGATCTTCGTGCCGATGAACCCGGCGCTGACCGACGACGACCTGGCCTACCAGCTGGGCCATTGCGGCGCTGTTCTCGTGGCCACGTCGGCCGCGGAGGCGCCGCGCTTCGACGGGCTGTTGCAGCGCATCGGGCTGGCGGCGCAGCGGCTGCTGCTGGAAGACATCGGCCTCGCCGCCGCCGATGCCGATGCGGCGCTGGCGCTACTGCCGGCGAGCGGTGTCGTGCCGCCGCCGCTGGCACCCGAGACGCCGGCCGTCGTCATCTACACCTCGGGCACCACGGGCCGGCCCAAGGGCGTGCTGCACAGCCACGCCAACTACGTGCTCAGCGCCGAGGCCTTCGTCGGCCGGCTCGACCTGCAGCCGCACGAGCGGCTGCTGACGGTGTTCCCGCTGTTCCACGTCAACGCGCTGTTCTATTCGCTCGGCGGCGCGCTGGCGGCCGGCGGCGCCTTCATCACCGCGCGGCGCTTCTCGGCATCGACCTTCTGGACGCTGGCGGCGAAGACGCGCGCGACCGAGCTCAACATCCTGGCCTCGCTGGCCAAGATCCTGGCGGTGCGGCCGCGCACGGAGTTCGATGCATCGCACCGCATCCGCGTCATCTATGGCGGGCCGATTTCGGCCGACATCTTCCAGACCTTCCAGAACGATTTCCACGTGCCGGTGCTGCTGGAAGGTTATGGCATGTCGGAGATCCCGGCCGCGGCCTGCAACCCGCTGCACGGCGAGCAGAAACTCGGCAGCATCGGCCTGCCCGGCACGCACCCGCTGCGCGACGGCCCCTTCGTGCGGATGCGCGTCTGCGACGAGCAAGGCCAGCCGGTGCCTGACGGCACGGAGGGCGAGCTGCAGGTGCAGACGCCGGCGCTGTTCCTCGGCTATCTCAACGACCCCGAGCAGACGCGCGCGTCGTTCCACGACGGCTGGTTCCGCACCGGCGACCTGGTGCGGCGCGACGCCGACGGCTACTACTTCTTCGTCGCGCGGCAGAAGGACATCATCCGCCGCCGCGGCGAAAACATCTCCGGCGCCGAACTCGACCGCGTCGTCGAAAGCCACCCGCAGGTGGCGCAGGCCGCGGCGATCGCGGTGCCGTCGGAACTGGGTGAAGACGAAGTGCTGGTGGCGGTCGTCGCGGCGCCGCACGCGCAGCTGTCGCACGACGAACTGGCCGACTGGTGCCGCGCGCGGCTGGCGCCGGTGAAACTGCCGCGCTACATCGTCTTCGTCGACGCGCTGCCGCAGACGCCGACGCAGCGCGTCGCCAAGCACGTGCTGCGGCAGGATGCGACGCTGCTGGCGCGGGCCTGCGACATGGCAGCGGGCGGGCTGGGTGTTGCCGGCACGGACGACGGGCGTTAAGGTCCGCGCCCAGATCAACAAGCGGGAGTTGGGTCATGCGGGTACTGTTCGACCGTGCGCGGGTGGCGCTGGGGGTTTTGGTTTGCGGGCTGGTGACGGCGCTGCCGGTTGCCGCCAGCCATGAGCCCAACCCGAACCTCTGGGTCGGCACCAGCGGCGGCAGCTGGTACGACAGCACGGGCTGGCTGCTCGGCGTGGTGCCGGGCAGCGATCAAGATGCGATCATCAATACCGGCCTGGTGCAGATGCAGGGCGGGCCGGGTTCGGCGGTGGTGTACACGCTGACGGTCGGGAACCTGCCTGACGCGCGTGGCGCGGGCCTGGGCATCGGCCAGGGCAGGCTGAGCTTGTACTTGGGCGGCCTCGTCGTCGGGCGCGAAGGCGGCTCGAGCGGGATCGTCACCATCGGCAACGGCGGGAGCCTGTTCGCCTTCCATGCACCCGTGGTCATCGGCAAGGGCGGCACCGGCACCTTCGTCGTCTCGCGCGGTGGAGACCTGCTGCTGGGCGACGCCAGCGTGCTGGGTGAGCAAGCCGGTTCGAACGGAAGTTTGTTCATCCAGGGCGGGAGTGTCGGTCGATCCGTTCCGGGCGCCCTGGCGTTCGACGTGGCCGATGCCGGCCGGGCGACGCTGGCACTGAGCGACGGCGGCGTCCTGGGGCTGGGCCATGGGGGCAAGCTCTACGTCGGCCGCCACGGCGGCCTGGCAGACGTCACGCTGACCGGAGGCAGCCTGCTCATGTCCGACCGCTTCGAGGTACTGTCGGCCTCCAACCTGGCGCTGACGCAGACCTCGCAGCTGGTGACCCAGTCGCTGGCCACCGGCCCGGGCCGATGGCTGCTGGCCAGCGGCGGCAAGCTCGCCGCCGATGTGGCCACGCTGGCCGACACCACCCAGCTGACGTTCGAGGTCGGCGCTGCCGGTGCCGGCCTGTTCGAGGCCGGGGCCGTCACGCTCGACGGCATGCTGGCCCTGACCTTCGAAGACGGCTTCGCACCCACCGCCGGCGTGCGCTTCACGCTGCTGAGTTGGGGCCAGCACAGCGGCAGCTTCGACAAACTGGTGCTGCCCACCCTGGCGAAAGGCCTGGCCTGGGACAGCAGCCGGCTCTACGTGGATGGCAGCCTGGCCATTGCGGCAGTGGTGCCCGAAGCGCCCACCGCGTGGCTGGCGCTGGCCGGGCTGGCGCTGCTTCAGTCGCGCTGGCGGTCCAGGCCGAAAGCGCGGATCTGAGCCGCCAGGCGACTGAACTCGGCATCGCTGATCGCCACCAGCGGCGCACGCACGCGGCGCCAGCCGGGCTGGTCGGTGAGCAGTGCCATGACACCCTTGAATGCCGCGGTGAGCCCATAGCCGCCGAGGATCTGTAGCAGCGCCAGCACACGCTGCTGGTCGGCAGCGGCGTTGGGCTGGTTGAAGTCCGTCACGAGCCGCCGCACCAGCCGCGGCGCGATGTTGCCGACGCCGCTGACGGCGCCCAGGCTGCCGCGCGCGGCCAGGGTCTGCAGGTCGGGCTCGTTGCCGACCCAGACCTGCAGCGGCGGCATGAAGGCCTGCGCGAAGGCCAGCGACGCTTCGCGCTGGCAGCCGCTGTCCTTCAGGCCGACGATGGTCTGCGGGTAACGCGCGAGCAAGCTGCGGATCACGTGCTCGCTCAAGCCGACGCCCGACACCTGGGGGATGTGGTACAGCACGATGCGCAGCTGCGCATCGGCCACAGCTTCGATGACTTGCGCATAGGCATCGATGACGCCCTGGTCCGGCACGCCCTTCAGGAAGAACGGCGGCAGCAGCAAACAACCCTGCGCGCCGGCCAGAACGGCATGGCGCGTCAGCTCGATGGCATCGGGCAGCGCCGCGCAACTGGTCGACACGAGGATGCGCGCGGCCGGCACGCCGCCGGCGATCAGGCCATCGATCGCGGCGCGCCGTTCGGCGACCGTGAACGACGGCCCTTCGCCGGTGGTGCCGAACGGCGTCACGCCGGTGCAGCCGGCTTCGATCAGGCCGCGTGCGTGCGCCGCGAAGGCCGGGATGTCGATGTTCAGGCGTTCGTCCAGCGGCGTCAGCAGCGCAGGCCAGATGCCGGTGTAGGGGACGGCGGTGGAAGTGCTCGTGTTCAAGAGGTGCTTTCGATGACGGGTTTGAAGATCAGCTGCCGAACTCGTGATCCAGCCGCTGGTGGGCTTCGAGGTCGACGATGCGGGTGAATTCGGCGTAGCCGAGCGTGGCCACGTCGCGCGGCGTGCCGGCATCGCGCAAGGTGGCCAGCGCCTGCTCGACTGCCCGCGCAGCGGCGAACAGCGCGGTCACGGCATACAGCACGACGGCGAAACCCATGGCCTGCAGTTCGGCCGCACTGAGTGCCGTGGTCTCGTTGCCATCGACGATGGAGACGATCTTCGGCCCCGGCAGGCCGCGCGCCACGGCCTCGACCTCGGCGATCTTCTTGATGCCGTCGACGAAGACCAGGTCGACGCCGGCGTCCTGGTAGCGGCGCGCACGGTCCAGCGCTTCGGCGATGCCGATGGCCGGCAGCGCATCGGTGCGGCCAATGACGAGCAGCGCGTCGGTGCCGCGCGCGGCCAGCGCGCAGCGCAGCCGGCGTTCGTTCGCGGCCGCATCGATGAGCCGGATGCCGGCCATCTGGCCGCAGCGCTTCGGCGCGACCTGGTCTTCGAGATGGATCGCCGCGACGCCGGCCTGCACGTATTCGCGCACCGTGCGCTCGATGTTCGACGGGCCGCCGTAGCCGGTGTCGGCATCGGCGATCACCGGCGCCTGCACGGCGCGCACCATGTCGCGTGCATGGGTCGTCATCTCGGTCTGCGTCAGCAGGCCGATGTCGGGCTGGCCCAGGCGCGACGCGGTGGCGCCGAAGCCGGTCATGTAGATGGCCTCGAAGCCGGCGCGTTCGACCAGCCGCGCCGACAGCGCGTCGTAGGCGCCGGGGGCGCGCACGATGCGGCCGGCGGCGAGGGCGGCTTTCAGTTGCAGTGCGGGATGCAGCGCCATGGTCTTCAGCTCATCATCAGGCCACCGTCGATGTTGATCGACTGGCCGGTCATGTAGTCGGCAGACGCCGAAGCGAGAAAGAGCGCGAGGTCGGCGACATCGTCGGGCGACTGCGGCCGCCCCATCGGCACCGCGGCCACGCGCTGCTGCCAGGCCTGGCCGCGCGGCGCGCCTTGCAGCGCCGTCCAGTCGCGGTCCATGCGCTGCCACATGTCGGTCTCCACCAGCCCCGGGCAGATCGCGTTGACGGTGATCTGCGGCGCGAACGTGATCGCTGCCGACTGCGTCAGGCTGATCACCGCGGCCTTGCTGGCGCGGTAGTGCGGGATGACGCTGGCGATCGGCCCGGCGCCGCTGCGCCCGGCGATCGACGCCATCGTGATGATCTTGCCGCGCGGCCGCCCGGCCTTCAGCGGGGCTTGCGTCAGCATCTGCCGCGCGGCGGCCTGCAGGCTCAGGAAAGTGCCGGTGACGTTGACGCCGAGCATGCGGTTCCAGTCGGCCGCGTCCAGCTCCAGCAGCGGCTTCAACTGCATGATGCCGGCGTTGCAGACCATCAGGTCGAGCCGGCCATGCGCCTGCACGGCGCGCGCGACCAGCGCGGCGCAGTCGGGCTCGGCCGTGATGTCGGCGCGAACGGCATCGGCCACGGCGCCGCCGGCGCGCAGTTCATCGGCGACGGCGGTGCACGCGGCGGCGTCGATGTCCGACACGATCACGCGGGCACCGCAGCCGGCGAAGGCGAGCGCCAGCCCGCGGCCGATGCCCTGGCCGGCGCCGGTGATCGCCACCACCAGCCCATCAAGCGCCGGCCGCGACGCCGGGTTCGCCGCTTCAGATGCCACGGATGCGCTTGAGCTCGGTGTTGACCAGCGTGATCGCCTCGTCGCCGATGTCCTTGGCGTGGCGCTCGTAGATCACCTGCGACTTGGCGCGGATGCGCTGCATCTCGGCCGGGCTGATCTCGTTGACCTGCATGCCCTTGGCCTTCAGGTTGGCCACGCTCTGCGACGACTTCTCGCGGTTGACCTTGCGTTGCTCGTCACGGCCGAGCACGGCGCAGTCGCGCAGCGTGGCCTGCTCCTGTGCCGACAGCGTGTCCCAGGTCTTCTTCGAGAACAGCACCAGCGTCGGGCTGTAGGCATGTTTGGTCAGCGTCAGGTACTTCTGCACCTCGTAGAACTTCATGTTCTCGATGTTCGTGTACGGGTTCTCCTGGCCGTCGACGGTGTGCGTCTCCAGCGCCGAGTAGACCTCCGAGAAGGCCATCGGCACGGCGTTGCTGCCCAGCGTCTTGAAGGTGTCGATGAAGATCGTGTTCTGCATCACGCGCATCTTCACGCCGTCGAAGTCTTCGAGCTTCGTGATCGGGCGTTTCGAGTTCGTGGTGTGGCGAAAGCCGTTCTCCCACCACGCGAGGTTGATCGCGCCGACGGCCGGCAGCTTGGCAGCGAACCAGTCGCCGACCTTGCCGTCGAGTAGCTGGTCGGCCTCGCGTTCGTTGTTGAACAGGAAGGGCAGGTCGAAGACGCCGAGCGCCGGCACGATGCCGACCAGCGGCGCGGTCGACGTCAGCACCATTTCGAGCGAGCCGGTGCGCACGCTTTGCGTGGCCGTCAGGTCGTTGCCGAGCGCGCCGTCCCAGTACGGCTGCAGCTTCAGCTTGCCGCCGCTCTTCTCCAGCGTGCAGGCACCCATGCGGGCCAGGCCGTTGCCCATCGGGTGTTCCTTGCTGACGCCGTTGGAGACGCGGATCGTGCGTTCCTGGAACTGGGCTTGCGCGGCGCCCAGGCTGAGGCCGGCCGCGATGGCGATGGCGGCGATGCGGAAGGCGGGGAAGGTCATGGTCGGTCTCCGTTTTGTAGGAATCAGCTCAGCCACTTCAGCGGCACGAGCACGAGTGCCGGGAACAGCACGAGCAGGAACAGCACGATGAGCTCGGCCCACAGGAAGGGCCACAGCCCCTTCATCAGGTCCTTCATCGAGATCTTGGCGACGCCGCAGATGACGTTCAGCACGATGCCCACCGGCGGCGTGATCAGGCCGATGGCGTTGTTCATGATGAACAGCACGCCGAAGTAGACCGGGTCGATGCCGGCTTCGCGCACCACCGGCATCAGTACCGGCGTCAGGATCATCAGCGTCGGCGCGAAGTCGAGCGCGGTGCCGACGATGACGACGATCAGCATGATCACGAACATCAGCACGATCTTGTTGAACATGAAGGGCTGCAGCATTGCCGCCACCTGCCGCGGCACGTCGGAGCTGGTGATCAGCCAGGCCGAGACCAGCGCCGCGGCGATCAGGAACACGACCACCGCGGTGCTCTTGGCCGCCGCGACGAGCAGGCCGTAGCACTGGCGCAGCGGCAGTTCGCGGTAGACGAAGGCGCCGATGACGAAGGCATAGACGCAGGCCGCGACACCGGCTTCGGTGGGCGTGAAGATGCCGAACTTCATGCCGCCGATGATTCCCAGCGGCATCAGCAGCGCCCAGATGCCGTCGAAGCCGGCCCGGGCGCGCGCGCCGAAGCCCACCCGCGGCAGCACGCTGACCTGGTCCTTGCGCGCCACCCATTGCCACGCGATGACCAGCGACAGGCCCATCATCAGACCGGGGAAGACGCCGGCCAGGAACAGCTTGCCGATCGAGACGTTGGCGATGACGCCGAACACGATCATGCCGATCGACGGCGGGATCACCGGCGCGATGACGCCGCCGGCCGCGATGAGGCCTGCCGAGCGCGGCACGTCGTAGCCGGCGCGGCGCATCATCGGGATCAGCATCGCGCCGATCGCGGCCGCATCGGCGGCGGCGCTGCCCGAGATCGCGGCCATCAGCACCGACGCGAAGATCGCGACCAGCCCGAGCCCGCCGCGGATATGCCCGACCCAGGCCAGCGCGACATTGACGATGCGCTTGGAGATGCCGCCGGCGTTCATCAGCTCGCCGGCGAGCATGAAGAACGGGATCGCCAGCAGCGGGAAGCTGTCTGCGCCTTCGAGCAGCTTCTGCGACAGGATGGTGGTGTCGATCTGGCCCTGCGCGACCATCAGCGCGGCGCCGCAGACGAGCAGCGCGAACGCGATCGGCATGCCCAGCGCCATCGCGCCGAGCAGCGAGAACGAGAAGATGGCGATGGTCATGCCTTGGCTCCCGCACCGGTTCCCGCACTCGCACCCGCTTCGGCATGCGGCATCTCTTCGCTTTCGCTGACCTCGATCAACTCGTCGTCGGTGATGCGACCGGTGGCGATGCGCCACAGCTTGTGGCCGGCCAGCACCGTGATGCAGACGCTGGTCAGGTAGCCGACGCCGAAGACCCAGATCATCGACAGCCCGGTGACCGGCGCCATGTTGGTGGCGTTGACCTCGTGCTGGCGCCAGGTGCCCCAGAACAGCATCGCGCAGCACATCACGATCAACGCCTGGCTCAGGGCCAGGCAGACGAGCTTGCCGCGCCGCGACAGCCGCGCGACGAAATTGTCCATGCCCAGGTGCGAGCCGTCGCGCATGGCGACGATCGCGCCGATGAAGGTGAGCCAGACGAAGAAGAAGCGCGACAGCTCTTCCGACACCGTGATGCCCGAGTTGAAGGCATAGCGCAGCACGACGTTGCCGAACACCATCACCACCATGCCCAGCAGCAGCGCGGCGAGCAGCGCCTCGACGGCCTGGAACAGCCGGTCGACCGCGTTCATGAAACCACCTTGCCCGGGTTCAGCAGGCCGAGCGGATCGAGCGCGTGCTTCAGCGTGCGCATCAGCGCGATCTCTTCCGGGCTGCGTGCATGGCCGAGCCAGCGCTTCTTGACCGTGCCGATGCCGTGTTCGGCCGACACCGAGCCGCCGAACTCGCGCACCAGGCCGTAGATGACCTCGTCCATCGCGTCCTTCGGCTGCTGCTCGACCGGCAGGCCCGGCACCCAGGCCACCAGGTGCAGGTTGCCATCGCCGATGTGGCCGTAGTAGACGCTGTCGCAACCGGGGATGCGTTCGGCCAGCGCGGCCTTGCAGCGCTGCGCGTAGTCGTCCATGCGGCTGGTTGCCAGCCCGACGTCGTAGGAGATGTGCGGCCCCAGCGTCGGGAAGAACTCGGCGCACGCGTCGCGCAGCGCCCAGAACGACTGCGTGTCGGCCAGCGACTGCGCCACCGCGGCGTCGCTCAGCTCGCCGGCTTCCAGCAGCGCTTCGAGCCAGCGCTGGAAGCGCGGGCCGTCGATGCTTTCGTCGGTGCCCTGGGCTTCGACCAGCACGTAGACGCCGTGCCCGCCGGCGGCGGTATTGGCCAGCGGGCTGCGCACGCCGACCCGCTGCGTCACCACCTGCCAGTAGTCGGGCCACATCACCTCGAAGGCCGACAGCAACGGCCCCAGCCCGCGCCGCGCCGCGCCGAGCAGGCGCACCACCGATGCGTAGTCGGGCAGCGCGCACAGCGCCGACATCGTGCACTGCGGCTGCGGATGCAGGCGCAGCACGATGCGCGTGATGATGCCCAGCGTGCCTTCGCTGCCGATGAACAGATGCTTCAGGTCGTAGCCGGCATTGTTCTTCAGCATCTTGTTGAGGCTGGTCACGACGGTGCCGTCGGGCAGCACGACTTCGAGGCCGAGCACCAGTTCGCGCGCCATGCCGTAGCGGATGACGCGGTTGCCGCCGGCGTTGGTCGACAGGTTGCCGCCGATGGCGCACGAGCCGCGCGCGCCGAGGTCGAGCGCGAAGTACAGGCCGGCCTCGGCGGCGGCGCGCTGCACCGCTTCGAGCGGCGTGCCGGCACGCACCGTCATCGTCGAGCTGGCGACGTCGATCTCTTCGATGCCGGTCATGCGCTCCAGCGACAGCGCCACCCAGCCGGGCTCCGGCCGGGCGCCGCCGCACAGGCCGGTCAGGCCGCCTTGCGGCACCACCGGCAGGCCGGCTGCGTGGCAGGCCTTCAGCGCGGCCGATACGCCCGCGGCGTCGGTCGGCCGCACGACGGCCAGCGGCCGGTTCGGCGGCTGGGTGCTCCAGTCGTTGCAGTTGCGCTCGGGTACGTCGTCGCCGATCAGCACCGCGGCGGCGCCGAGTTGTTCGCGCAAGGCCGCCAGCCCGGCCAGCGCGGCAGCGGAAGGCGGGGCGGATTCGATGGGGGAGATGAGCATGCCGGGTCTCGCGGTCTCGCTTGGGGCGCATGGGGGCGGCTCGTGCGGTGCGCCCTGAACGCAAGCCGCAGGAATGCCGCAGATCGGATAGGATCATCTTGTATGTAAGGTACTAGAGCATCAGTATTTTCACCAATCGAAGGCTCGAGGCGGGCGCCCGGGCCCGTTTCGCGGTCGCGATCTGACAGACTCCTCACCCGATGCAAGGACCCAACCGATTCAAGATCGACACGCCGAAGTCGCTGGCGGCCATCGTGGCGCAGCGGCTGCGCGAAGCCATCATCGATGGCGAGTTCGGACTCGGCGCGATGATTCCGGAGGAGTCGCTCGCCGAGTCTTTCGGCGTCAGCCGCACGCCGGTGCGCGAGGCGCTGAACCAGCTGCAATTGCAGGGGCTGGTCGTCATCCGCCCGCAGCGCGGCAGCTATGTCTTCGAGCCCAGCGAGGCCGACATTGCCGCGCTGTGCGAATTTCGCTGCGTGGTCGAGCCGCGCGCCGCCGAGCTGGCCTACCAGCACGAGCGCGATGCGACCGTGGCCTCGCTGCAATCGGCCATCGACGAGATGGAGGCCGCGCGTGCCGCGCGCGACCCGGTGCGCTACGGCCGGGCCGACACGCGGCTGCACGAAGCCTTCTTCGAGCACTGTGGCAACCCGTATCTGCAGGCCGCCTACGCCACCGCGGCCACCAAGATCGCCACGCTGCGCACCCACTTGTCGGCGCCGGCCGATGTCTTGCGCACGCAGGGCTTCGAGCAGCACTCTGAACTGCTGCGCTTGTTCCGCGTCGGCGACTTCACGGCCTTCGAGGCGTTGATGCGGCTGCACGTCACCGGCACGCGCGACAACTACGTCAGAAGCCTGAAGGGCCGGGCCAGCGCCTGAAGCCTGCCGGGCGGAGCGGCTCGCCGCCTCCGGCGATCCGTGACAAATGCGCCGGAATCGGCGCGGCCGCCGGCCGCCGTGGCCAGTCGGGTCCGCGGCTTGCTATCAGACAGACCGTGATGCCGCCCCGGTGTCACGGCCGGTGCACATCGCCCCGGAAGTTTGCCCGCATCATGAACATCACCATCGACAGGACCATCGACGACGGATCGATTCGCGCCGCGGCGATCCTGCAGACGCAGGGCGAGTTGCACCATGCGTTCGATCTGCGTTCAGCGCAGCTCAACAAGGTCGCCTGCCTGACGCTGGTGCAGACCAGTGCCGGTGTGCGCACCTTGCTGGCCCTGGTGGACCACATCGCCCCGTACGCCGACGCCGAGGCGCGGCTGGAAGTGCTGGTCGAGCAGGCGCGCCGCTGCGGGCTCGAGACCGTGTCCGATGGCCTGCTCGTCGCTTGGCGCAGCCGCGGGCGGATGCGTGTTCCCGAATTGATCGGCTGAGCGTCACCCGTAGAATTTGCCGCATCCTACGGCACCTGGAGCGAGCATGACGGTTACCCGGCGCGCCTCGATGCTCGCGTCGCTCGGCTTCGTCGTGGCGGGCTGCGGCGGGGGCGACTCCGGCACGCCGATGGCCGGCACGGTGCAGACGCTGGGCATCGCGGGCAACGGCACCGCCTATCCGCTCTACATCTACCTGCCGCCCGGCAGCGACACGACGCGGGCCACGCTGCCGGTGGTCTACCTGCTCGATGGCGAGTCCCGCTTCCAGACGCTCGTCGGCATCGCCGAGGATACGCACACGCGGGTCATGATCGTCGGCATCGGCAACGAGGCCATGCGCTCGCGCGACTACGTGCCCCCGAACATCTGCACCTCGGGCGGCGGCGGCGAAGCGGCTTTCCTGAATTTCATCCGCCTCGAACTGATCCCCTACATCGAAGCCAACGTCGGCGGCGACCCGCTGCGGCGCAGCCTGCTCGGGCATTCGCACGGCGGCAGCTTCGTCCTGTATGCGCTGTTCACCGAGGCGCCTGCCAGCCGCCGTTTCAGTGCCTACCTGGCCAGCGATGCGTCGATCGACTGCATGAGCTCGACCGTCTACGGCTGGGAGTCGGACTACGCGGCAGCCAACACCGCGCTGGCGGTCCGCCTGCATGTGTCCTACGGCGCCAACGGGGCCAATGCCGCCTTCGGGCAGCAGATCCAGGGGCGGCACTATGCCGGGCTGACGCTGGCCGTGCAGAGCTACGGCGGCGGGCACATCGGCATGATCCCCGCAGCCTTCAGCGACGCGCTTGCCTTTGCGCTGGCCTGAACCCGGCTCGGGATCGGGCGGGCGGCGCTACCAGATCCGCACGCGCTCCCCGGGCGCCAGATAGAGGCGCTGGCCCGGTTTCACGTCGAACGCGTCGTACCACGCATCGATGTTGCGAACCGTCGAGATGCGGTAGTTCTCGGGGGCGTGATCGCTGGCGGCCTGCGCTCTCAAAGCGTCGTCACGGTACTTGGCGCGCCAGCTTCGGGCAAAGCCGATGAAGAACTGCCGGTCCTGCTGCCGCACATAGGCCGGGTCGTTCGCCTGGCTGCCGAGCGTGCGGCGGTAGGCCTCGAAGGCCGCGGCCAGCCCGCCCAGGTCGGCCAGGTTCTCCGTCAAGCCCAGCTGGCCGTCGACGGCCAGATCCGGAAACGGCCGATAGCCCGAGAACTGGCGTACCAGGCCTTCGGTGGCGGCCCGGTACCGGGCCCTGTCGTCGTCGGTCCACCAGCGTTGCAGGGCGCCATCGGCCGCATAGTCCGCGCCCAGCGTGTCGACGAAGTGGCTGACTTCGTGGCCGACGATCGCGCCGATGGCGCCGTAGTTCGCCGCGTCCGAGGCCGCCGGGTCGAACTTCGGCGCCTGCAACAGCGCGGCGGCGAAGTTGTACGCGTTCTGATGGAAGCTGAGCAAGGCCCCGGGCCACTGCGGCGCGATGCACCACTCGGTCGGGTCCACGGCGTGCCCGAGCCGGGCGACGGCGCGGCCATAGTCCCGCTGGGCGACGCGCCGAAGATTGCCCACGGCATCGGCGGGGTCGACCACCAGACCCGAAGCGTCCGGCCACGTCGGCGGGTAGCCGACGCCGAAGTACAGGCGTCTCAACTTGGCCAGCGCCACCGTCTTGGCGGCAGGCGACATCCACGGCACCGCCTCGACCCGCTGGCTGAAGGCCGCGACGACGTTGGCGACGATGACTTCGACCCGCGCCTTGTAAGCGGGCGGGAAGTGGCGTTCGGCGTACAGCTTGCCGATGGCGTCGCCCATGGCCGACTGAGTCGCCTCCAGTGCACGCTGCGCACGCCAGCCGGGCTGTGCCGGATCGGCGGCGGCAGCGCGCAAGGCCAGCGCGTGGACCACCAGCGACCGCGGCAGCACCTCGGCATGGCGAGCGACGACACGAATGCGCAGATAGTCCTTCCACGCCGGCAGCGGCTGCGCGGCCACCAACGCCGCCACACCTTTCAACGCGCTCGGTTGCCAGGCGACGAAGCGCTGTTGCCGGGCCAGACCGGCGGCCGCGAAGAACGCGTTCCAGTCCATGCCCGGCGCTTCACGCGCGAAGTCCGCACGCGTCCACAGCGTGTCGGCGTTGCGGTCCTCGGCCGATGCCTCGCGCGTGGCATGGCTGCGTGCGATGGCGGTCTCCAGTGCCATCACGGCTTCGGCCCTGCCGTCCGTGTTCGATGCCGGGCCGGCGCGCTCGTCGGCCAGCCGCGCCAGCGTGTGGCCGATCGCCGCCTGGTAGCGGGCCTGCAGCGCCAGCATCGGCGCCTCGGTGCCGAGGTAGTGCTCGCGGTCCAGCCCCAGGCCGCCTTGCAGCAGGAAGGCGACGGCGTCCTTCTCGCCATGGTTGCTGGCCTGCACCGCCAGCCCCAGGATGTGCTGCGAGTCGTAGACGCCCCGGTTCATCGGGTCGACATCGGCGCGAAGCTCGCCGCCCAGCCAGCGGGTCAAACCGGGCCTGTCGCGGATGCGATCGATGCGGCCCAGCAGCGGCTTCAGCGGTGCCAGGCCGCGGGCTTCGATCGCGGCCTCGTTCAGATAGGCGGCGCGGAAGTCGGCCACCTTGCGCGCATCCGAACCCGGCGGCGCCGCGTTCGCGTCTTCCAGCAGCTGGGCCACTTGCTGCCGGGTCCGTTCCGCGATTTCACCGCGGGCGCCCCACACGCCCTTGCCGGCCGGGATCTCGGTGGCCTTCAGCCAGCCGCCATTGGCATACGAGAAGAAGTCGTCGCCCGGCTGGATGCTCGGATCCACGGCATCTTCGTGTGCCGACGCCAGTCCGCAGGCCAGGGCCAGACTCAAGGCGACTTTGCGGGCCGATCGCGGTCGGCCGAGGGCACGGATCATCATGGCATTCGGGGCTAGGCTCAGGACGGCGATACCTTAGGGAATCGACCCTGCGCTGTCGTGCCGTGCACCGACGCGTTTGGATCAGATTCAGACATCCCCCGATCGCACTCCCCGGTGGCCCCGGATTTCTGCTTCAATGCGGCGTCGACACGCGATGTCCGAAAATGCTTGAACGCGCTGAGCCGATCGACGTGCTCTTCGTCATATCGCCGCACTCGCTGCTGCTCGACATCGCCGGGCCGGCTGAAGCGTTTCGATTGGCCAATCTGCATCGCGCGATGCTTCGTCTGCCGCCCCGCTTTCGCCTGCGTTTCGCCGGGCCGTCGGCGGCGCTGCAAACGTCGGTCGGGCTGACGCTGGCCGATCTCGAGCCCTTGCCGGCCCGGCTCGATGCGCCGACCTGGGTGGTGCTGGTCGGGCAGCCGAATGCCGATGTGAACCAGGTCACGCCGGCGATCACGGCCACGGCGCAGTGGCTGAACCGCACGCTGCACGGCCCGCTGCTGGCCGCCGACTCGCCGCATCGCCTGGTCACCGTCTGCTCCGGCGCCTTGCTGGCGGCACGCGCCGGGCTGCTTGGCAAGCGCCGGTGCACCACCCACCACGACATGCTCGACGCGCTGCGGCGGCTGGCGCGCGGCGCCCAGGTCGTCGACAACCGCGTGTTCGTCGTCGATGGACCGGTCGCGACCAGCGCCGGCGTCACCGCGGGCATCGATCTCGCATTGCACCTGATCGCCGCGGAGTGCGGCGAAGCCCTGGCGGCCGGCATCGCCAAGGACATGGTGGTGTACCTGCGGCGCTCGTCGCGGGATCCGGAGCTGTCGCCGTTCCTCGGGCATCGCCGCCACACGCATGCCGCGGTGCACAAGGTGCAGGACGCCATCAACGCCGAGCCCGAGCGCGACTGGGACATGGCCACGCTGGCTTCAGTCGGCCACGTCACCGAGCGCCACCTGCTGCGCCTGTTCGTCGATCACGCCGGCGCGTCGCCGATGCAGTGCCTGCAGACGATCCGGCTCGAACGTGCGCGGCAGTCGCTCGAGCACGGCGCCAGCGTCACCGATGCTGCCGAGGTCTCGGGCTTCCGCTCGAGCCTGAACCTGCGCCGCGCCTGGAACCGGCAGTGGGGTGGTTCACCGCGCGACGCGCGGCGCAGCGGGCGGCCGATGCCGTGAGCCATGGCCCGGCCCCGTGCCGGGCACGCAGCCCCCTAGCTTGGGCCCCGTTTCCAGCCCCGTCGGGGGATGGGCCGCGCGGCGGCCGGTGAAGACACTGCCGGCACCTTATCCACGCCGCGCATCGAAGGAGATCTCTCAATGGCCCCAGCGCCCCGGCAGCACCGCATCGGCATGATCGTTCCGAGTTCCAACACGACGATGGAGACCGAAATCCCCGAGTTGCTGCGCCGGCAGCAGGCTCGCGGCCGGCATGTCTTCAGCTTCCACTCGGCGCGGCTGCGGCTGACGCAGGTGACGCCCGAGGCTTTGCGTGCGATGAACGAGTCGGCCGGCGGCGCGGTCGACGCGCTGTGCGACGCCGAGGTCGACGCGATCATGTACGCCTGCCTGGTGGCCGTGATGTCCGGCGGCCGGCGCTGCGTCGACGACACGCAGGCCGGGCTGGCCAAGCGCGCCGCAGCGGCCACGGTTCGCGCGGCGCCGGCGGTGCTGACCAGCGCCGGTGCATTGGTCACCGGCCTGCGTGCGCTCGGCGCGTGGAAGGTCGCGATGATCACGCCGTACCGGCAGACGCTGACGGCGCAGGTGACGGCCACCTTGGTCGAATACGGCATTGCCGTCTTGCAGTCGCAGTCGCTCGAGGTGGTCGACAACGTCCGCGTCGGCCGGCTCGACCCGGCCGGGCTGCTGGCCATCGCGGGCCGGTTCGATCTTTCGGGGGTCGATGCGCTGGTGCTGTCGGCCTGCGTGCAGATGCCGTCGCTCGGCGCCATCGAAGAAGCGGAGCAGCGGTTCGGCCTGCCGGTTCTCAGCGCCGCAACCGCCAGCGCATTCGAGCTGCTCAGCCGGCTCGACATCGAACCCGACATCGCCAACGCCGGCTCGCTGCTGCGCCGGCGCACGGCCGCCGCGGTGGCGCGAAAGGCGGTGCAGCCATGAAGCGCATCGACATTCACGACCCGGCCGCTTTCGATCAGGCCGTCGACGCGATCCATGCCGATGCCATCGTCGTCCAGCTGCCGAGCGTGTTCGTGCTGCTGGCGGCGCCGACGACGCAAGGCGCGGCGCAGCTCGACCGATCGAAGACGCGCCTGGCCGGCAAGAACTACGGCACGGCCATCGGTTCGCTGCCAGCCTTCCTGGCCCAGGCCGACGCGAGCCAGCTGCCGGCCGAGTTCTCGACCGCCGCCGACTTCGAACGCATGACCGGCACCTTCATCCGGCTGCGCTTTCGCAGCCGCGACTTCCAGTCAGCGACGCTGCGCGACGGCAGCCACCAGGGCGTGCTGCTCGACGGCGTGCACCGCGCGCTGTTCAAGCGCATCGAGGCCTCGTTCGCCGATGCACCGCCCGACGCGATCTGGGGCGGCTTCAACTACGCCGCGCCGCTGTGCACGAGCTGCAACGTCAGCGGCGACCCCGACGGGTCGATCGTCGATCTGGACCGCGCGCTGGACTTCGCCCGCCAGCGCGGCGTCGGCCTTGTCGTCACCGGTGCCGACAGCACCGAGCAGCGCGGCTCGTACCCGATCTTCGGCTACGAGCGGCAGCGCGTCGCGCTGCACCGCGAAGGCCCGGGCCTGGATCACTTCAAGCGCCAGATCCCGGCCCAGCTGCGCGGCTGGTAGCCTGGATCTCGCGCCGCGCCGCGGTCGACTGCAGGAACTGCTCGCGCTCGGCCGGGTCGGCGAACGTCGCCGCCTGCGCCGTCAATCCGCGCCCCGCGGCAGCCAGCGTGGCGGTTGCACGGGGGTCTTGCAGCGCTGCCAGCACGCGGGTGCACCACAGCGCGGCCTCGGTCTCGTCGTCGTGCCAGCCGCCGCGGCCGGCCACGCCGGCGAGCACGGCCTCGACGCCGGCCAGCGCGGCAGCGGCGTCACCGGCCTTCAGCCACGCGCACGCGATGCCGGCTTCGCAGGCGACCGAACTGGCCGGCTCGCCGCTGGCGGCAAAGCCCGCCTGCGCGACCTGCCCATGCTCGACCGCCTGGCGCCACAGCCCCAGCCGGTAGCAGGCCTCGAAGGCGGCCGCGTGGCCGGTGGTCTGGATGTATCGGTCGCCGATCTTCTCGCCCATGCGGATGCCATCGCGGGCGTGGTCCAGCGCTGCCTGCGGCTGCTCGAGCTCGGCCAGAATGCCGGCCAGATTGCAGCGCGCATGGGCGCCGATCTGCTGGTGGTCGATGGCGTCGCACAGCTGCAGCAGCGGCAGCAACTGGTCACGCGCCTGGGGCAGCTGGCCGCGGTACTCGGCGGCCAGCGCCAGATTCAGCATCGCGATGGCCGCGCCGTAGCGGCTGCCGATGCGCTGGTACACCGCCAGGGCCTGTTCACCGCTGGCCGTGGCTTGCGGCAGGCGGCGTTCGGCCAGGTAGCCCACGCTCAGGTTGTTCAGCACCGAGGCTTCGACATAGGCATCGCCCGTGGCGCACGCCAGCGTCAAGGCCGCCTGCGCGTGCGCACGGGCTTCGTCGTGGCGGCCCTGGCGGCCGAGCGCCATGATCAAGGTGTTGTGCACCTTGGCCGCTTCGAGCGGGGTCTGCGCTTCGGCCGCGGCCAGGTGCTGCAGGCCGAGCCGGTGGGCTTGCTCGTAGTCGCCGTTCTGGCACAGGCGGTGCATGCGGCTCTGTGCCGCCATCAGGCGCAGCACGTCATCGTCCTGTGCGTCGGCCAGGGCTTCCAGCGCGGCAATCGCCTTCTCGTGTTCGTTGACGTCGCCCCGGCGCGACCACACGTTGGCGCGCACTCGCAGCAGCGCGAAATGGCGCTCGGGATGGCTGCCGGTGTCCAGCGCCAGCGCACGATCGGCGTGCGCCAGCGCGGCGCCATCGGCATGGCGGACCACCGCTTCCTGTGCGGCCAGTGCCCAGTGCTCGGCAGCGCGGTCCGGGACGCCGGCACGCTCGAAGTGTTCGGCGATCAGCCCCGCGAACTCTGCACCGCGCCCCGCGCTGCGCGCTTCCAGCCACAGCGCGGCGCGGTGGTGCTGCTCGCGCCTGTCGCGCTTGAGCACGGTGCCGTAGGTCACTTCGTGCAGCAGGTGGTGCCGGAACGAAAACTCCTCGGCATCGCCGAAGACGCTGTGCTCGCGGGGCAGCACCAGTGCGCGCTGGCACAGCGCCCGCAGTTCCGACGGCGCCTGCGTGTCCAGCGACGCCAGCGCGTCGTCCCAGAACACGGCGCCGACGACGCTGGCCCGCTGCAGCGCACGCCGCTGCGGCGCCAGCAGGGCATCCAGCCGCGCCTGCAGCACGCCCACCAGCGTGGTGGGCACCTGCAGCCGCTGCAAGCCTTCGGCGGCCAGCTGCCACGGTGTGGTGGTGCTGACCAGCACGCCTTGGTCGACCAGCATCTGCAGCAGCGCTTCCATGTAGAACGGGTTGCCGTCGGTGCGCTCGGTCAGCAACTGCTGCAGTCGCGCTGCGTCCGGGTGCTGGCCCAGGTGTTGCAGCAGCGAACGGGCCAGCGCCTGCCGGTCGTCCGCGTCCAGCGGCTGCAAGAGCAGGCGCCGGTGTGCCGGCCACGATTCGCCCCAGCCGGGGCGTCTTTCCAGCAGCTCGGGGCGCGTCCCGCACAGCAGCATCAGCGGCAGGCCCTGGCCGGCGCCGGCCAGGTGCGACACGGCGTCGAGCGAGCCGTCGTCGGCCCAATGCAGGTCGTCCAGAACGAGCACCAGGACCGCCGGCGGCTGCAAGCGCGCGCACGACAGCCGCACGTACTCGACCCAGGCATGAAAGGCGCGGGCCCGCAGTTGCCGGCCGTCTTCGAGGATGCCGGCGATGAAGGGGCTGGCGCGGTAGTCCAGGCCGATCAGCTGGCCCAGCAGCGCGGTCTGCTCCTCGGCCCGTTCGCCGAACAGCGTGGCCAGGCCGGCGGCGAGCTTGGCCTGCGCCAGTGCCAGCGGGTCGCTGTCCTGCACGTCGAAGCGGCGGAACAGCAGGTCGCGGATCACGCCGTAGGGCTGGTGCAGCCCTTGCGGATGCGCACTGGCGCGCAGCCGGTCGGTGCCCGTGCCCAGGGTCGGCACGGCGGCTTCGAACTCGGCCAGCAGCCGGGTCTTGCCGAGGCCGGCATCGCCGACGAGCGTGATGCCTTGCAGCGTCCGCCCGGCCTGGGCCGCCGCCAACGCCGTGTGCATCTGCGCCAGATCCGCGCCGCGCCCGACGAATGCGGCGGTGACGCCTTCCACGCCGCGCCGCACGCTCTGCGCGCTGCGCGGGCGTTCGCGTTCGACGGCGTAGGTGAGCACCGGCGTATCGATGCCCTTGACGTGCAATGAATGCCCTTCCTGCACGTCGAAGCGGCCTCGCACCAGCCGGTAGGTGTCCACGCTGATCAGCAAGCTGCCCGGTGCCGCGCTTTGCTCCATGCGCGCGGCGACGTTGACCGCGCTGCCGCGTATCGTGCCTTCGGCGTCGACGCCGCCGCCCAGCAGAACGCCGCCGGAGTGGATGCCCACGCGCACGTCGAAGCCGGCGTGGCCGTGGACGGCCTGCACCTCCCGGCCGACGCTGCGGCCGTCGGCCAGCAGCGCCAGGCCGCAGCGCACCGCGCGCTCGGCATCGTCTTCGTGCACCTCGTCGGCACCGAAGCCGGCCAGCAGGTTGTCGCCGGCGTACTGCAGCACGCGCCCGCCGTGGCGCTGCACCGTGGCGGTGAAGCGCGCCAGCGCGCCGTCCATCACGGCGTGGACCTCTTCCGGGTCCAGCCGCTGCCCCAGCGACGTGGAACCCACCACGTCCAGGAACAGGATGCTGACCAGGCGCAGCGCCTGCGCCGGCTCGGCGTCGGCCGCGGGCGACTCCGCCTGCAGCGCCTGCCACTGCGCCCGCAGGCCGGCCACCGCCACGTCGACGACGGCGTCGCCCAGCAGCACGCGCTGCGACTCCAGCGCCGCCATGGCCGCTTGCAGTGCCTGCAGTCGCTCGGCCGGCGGGCTGGTCATGCGCGGCTCCTTCATCAGATGATCGATCTTAGGCGCCGTTCGGGGATAACTTGCACACTTGGCTCGCCGACTGCGGGCGCGCTGCGGCGTTGCAAATGCTCGCGATGGCTATGGGCATCGCTGCGCTTTGCGCCTTGCTTCGCATCCCGCAGTCGGCGGCCAAATGCACAACTTATCCCCGAACGGCCCCTCAGGCGCCGTTTCCGCGCCCAGCCTGCACAATGGGTCCGATGCCCGAACCCTCCAAGGCCTTGCGCGTGGCGATCGTCGGTGGCGGTTGTGCCAGCCTGACGGCCGCCTTCGAACTCAGCCGGCCCGAGCACGCCGGGCGCTACGACATCACGGTGTACCAGATGGGCTGGCGGCTCGGCGGCAAGGGCGCCTCGGGCCGTGGGCCGTCGCAGCGCATCGAAGAACACGGCCTGCATTTGTGGATGGGCTTCTACGAGAACGCTTTCGCGCTGATGCGCGCGTGCTACGCCGAGCGGCATGCGCTGTACCCCGACCAGCGCTTCGCCGACTGGCGCGACGCCTTCAAGCCCGCGCCCGACGTGGCGGTCGCCGACCGCCTGGGCGACGACTGGGCGTTCTGGCGCGCCCACTTCGCGCCGGGCCGCGGCGAGCCCGGCGACCCGCTGGCCCAGGGCAGCCCGTTCACCGTGCTGGCCTATCTGCAGCAGTCGGCGCTGCTGGTGAGCGAACTGGTGCGGTCGGCACGCGCCCGCGAGAGCGCCCAGGCCGACGCAGCCGGCGCGGCGGGCAGCCGCGGTGCAGCGCAGCCGCTGGGCGCGGCCATCGACGCGCTGCTGCGCTATGGCCAGCTCGCCACCGTGGCCGCGGTGGCCGAGGCCAGCGAGCTGCTGCTGCAGGCCGTCAACGCCTGGGTGCCGCAGATGCTGCGCGAGAGCAGCGCCGCGGTGCTGCGGCTGATCGAGGCCCTGGCCGGCTTCACGCGCCAGCACATCGAGCGCCTGGTGGCCGGCGACGCCGAACTGCGCCGCCTCTGGCAGGTGGTCGACCTGATCCTGGCGATCCTGCGCGGCGCGACCGTGCACGGCCTGGCCTTCGACCCGCGCGGCTTCGACGCCATCAACGAGCACGACTGGCGCGACTGGCTGCGCGCCAACGGCGCATCGGAGGCCTCGCTGCAATCGGGCTTCCTGCGCGGCATCTACGACCTGGCCTTCGCCTTCGAAGACGGCGACGTGGCGCGCCCGCGGCTGGCTGCCGGCGTTGCGCTGCGCGGCGCGATGCGCATGTTCTTCACCTACCGCGGCGCCTTGTTCTACAGCATGAGCGCCGGAATGGGCGACGTGGTGTTCGCGCCGCTGTACCAGGTGCTGAAGGCGCGCGGCGTGAAGTTCGCGTTCTTCCATCGCCTGCGCCGCGTCGAGCTGGCGCCGCCGGCAACCGGTGTGACGCCGCATGTGCAGGCGCTGCACTTCGACGTCCAGGCCGAGACCGCCGACGGCTGCGACTACGAGCCGCTGGTGGACGTCAAAGGCGTGGCCTGCTGGCCGTCGCAGCCGGACTGGGCGCAGCTGCAGCACGGTGCCGGGATGCAGGACGCGGGCTGCGCTTTCGAGGCCGACTGGGACAACACCCGCGTTGCCGAAAGACCCTTGCAGGTGGGGCGCGACTTCGACCTCGTGGTGCTCGGGGTCAGCGTCTCGACGCTGCCGCAGGTGGCTGCCGAACTGATTGCGCGGGAACCGCGCTGGAGCGACATGGTCCGGCACGTCAAGAGCGTGCCGACGCAGGCCTTCCAGGTCTGGCTGCGCGAGGACATGCACGCGCTGGGCTGGCCGCATGCGGCCGTCAACCTGTCGGGCTTCGTCGAGCCCTTCGACACCTGGGCCGACATGCGCCACCTGATTGCCGAGGAAGGCTTCGCCGAGCCGGTGCGGGCCATCGCCTACTTCTGCAGCGTGCTGCCCGATGCTGCTGCCGAAGACGACGGCCAGCAGTTCCAGCGCCGGCAGCGCGAGTTCGTGCGCGCCAATGCCGTGCGCTTCCTCGACCGCGATGTCGCCGCGCTGTGGCCGCAGGCGCGGCGGCCCGATGGCGGCTTCCGCTGGGAGCTGCTCGTGGCCGGCGATCCCGCCGCGGACGCGGCAGGCAACGCGCCGGCCGATGCCAGCCGCTTCGACACCCAGTACTGGACGGCCAACGTCAACCCGAGCGATCGCTATGTGCTGTCGCTGCCGGGCAGCCCGGCCTACAGGTTGTCACCACTCGACAGGTCCTTCGACAACCTGACAATTGCAGGCGACTGGACGGCAACCGGGCTGGACACGGGCTGCATCGAGTCGGCGGTGATTTCAGGGCGCCTGGCGGCGCATGCGATCTCGCAGCGGCCGGCCCTGGAAGACATCGTCGGATACGACCACCCATGAACGTTCAGGACACACCCCGTGGTAGCAGTGGTGCAGAGGTGGCCAGATGAACGAAGCTGATCCGGCGGCTGACGAACACGCCCGGGCGCAGCGCCCGCTGCCGCAACGGCAGGCACCGCTGCGCCGCCCGCCGCTGGGGCTGCCGGCCTCCGTGGGCTCGGCGGTGAACGGCATGCAGGGTTTCGTCGAACGCGGTGTCGACACGGCCTACACGGTGATCGATGCCTACATGCGGCGCGGCCAGCAGGCCGCGCAACGCCAGCAGCCCTTCGACCCGCCGGCCGCGCCGGGTGCCGCTGCCGGCGCGGGCGCGTGGCCGCAGACGGCCACCGCCGCATGGGGCCAGACGGCCTCGTCGATCGCCGAACCCTGGATGCAGCTGGCGCGGGCCTGGGCCGACGGCCTGGCGGCGCTGGCGCCGCTGGCCAGCCGCATCGGCGCCGGCATCAACCCCGCGGCCATGCCTGCCGGCGCTACCGCCGCCGCCGGTCCACGCGCCAAACTGACGATCGAATTCCTGTCGCCTCAAATGGCCCAGGTGGAAGTGGCGCTCGAGCCCGGCGCCGACCTCGCCGCGCTGCACGCCGATTGGTCGCGTGACGGCCAGCCCGCCGCCGCGCCGGGCAGCTTCGCCTTCCACTGCGTACCCGGGCATGTGCACCTGCGCCTGGCCCTGGCCGAGGCGGCGGCGCCCGGGCGGCACCAGGCGGCGGTCGCCGACGGTCACGGCCAGGTCTGGGGCAGCGTGGCCGTGACGATCGCGCCGCGCGCGGCCCCCGCAGCCGCCCCGTCCGCCACCTGAAGCGGGCGCAGCGCATGCCCGCCACAGCCCACGCCAGCGACGACAAGCTGGTGGCGTCGGTGCTGAAGGAATACTCCGCCGTCACCCGCGAGCTGCTCTTTCGCTACCTGCCCAGCGGCGAGCCGCGCCGCTACCTGTACGACCTGCTGCCCGACTACCCACGCCGCGGCGGCCGCGGCCTGCGGCCCAGCCTGTGCATCGCCACCGCGCGCGCGCACGGCAACAGCACCGAAGCGGCGGTGCGCTCGGCGGTGGCCATCGAGCTGATGCACAACGCGATGCTCATCCACGACGACATCGAGGACGAGAGCGAGCAGCGCCGCGGCCGGCCGACGCTGCACGTCGCCGAAGGGCTGCCGATCGCGATCAACGTCGGCGACATGCTGTCGCTGGTGTCCATGCGCCCGCTGCTGGACAACCGCCATGTGCTGGGCCCGCAGGTGGCGCTGCAGATCCTGGAGGAGACCGAGCGCATGGCGCGCGAGTCGGCCGAAGGCCAGGCGCTGGAGCTGGGCTGGCGGCGCGACAACGTCACCGACGTGACCGAGGCCGACTACCTCGAGATGGTGCTGAAGAAGACCTGCTGGCTGGCAACCATCCACCCCAGCCGCGTCGGCGCGCTCATCGGCGGCGCTGCAGGCGCCGCGCAGCTGGACCGGGCGATCCGCTTCGGCTTCTTCCTCGGCGCGGCCTTCCAGATCCAGGACGACTTGCTAAACCTCGTCGGCAATGCCCAGGCCTATGGCAAGGAACTGGGCGGCGACATCCGCGAAGGCAAGCGCACGCTGATGCTGATCCGCCTGTTCGAGCAGGCCCGGCCCGACGAGCGCACGCGGCTGGCCGGCTTTCTGGGACTGCCGCGCCCACAGCGCAGCGACGCCGAGGTGCGCTGGGTGCGCGAGCGCATGGACAGCTATGGCTGCATCGACTATGCGCGCCAGGTCGCGCACGGCCTGGCCGGCGCTGCGCACCATGAATTCGACCAGCTCTACCGCCACCTGCCCGACAGCCGCGACAAGCGCTTCATCGAGGCGCTGCCGGCCTGGGCCATCGAACGCAGCTGACCGACCGACGGCAACAGAACAAGAGGCCCCCTCATGACGAGCGACGAGTTCACCAGCCGGCTGCCACCCTTCCTGAACGACCCGATCCCGGCCAAGCCGCCGTTCATCTTCAACGGCCTGTCGTCGCGCGTGTTCCCCCTGCGCGCCAACATGGACGCGCTGCAGCGCCTGTGCAACGGCTACCTGAACTTCGTGCCCGAGTCGGTGGGCCGCTTCCGCGCGTCGGTGCCCTACGTCTTCCTGTCGGTGCTCGACTACGGGCAGATCGCCGAGTCCGCCGGCCTGGGCTGGTTCGCCCAGGTCGAGGTCTTCTTCGCGGTGCCGGTGGAGTGGTACCGCAAGGTCGAAGGCCGCTGGGTGTTCCACGACTGGGCCACGATCACGCCCTTCATCTACGTCAACGACAACTACTCGGTGCCGCTGGGGCGCACGGTTTGCGGCTTCCCCAAGGTCTTGTCGAAGTTCACGGCGGTGACCAGCGACTGGATCCACAGCCCGCAGGCGCCGGTGACGCTGGCTTCCATCGAGACCGAGGTCTTCCCCATCGACTACGCCGGCCGCCGGCTCGAGGACCGCGTCTTCCTGGAAGTGGTGCGCGAGGCGCCGATGTCCAACATGCGCGTGCCCTTCGACCCGCGCAGCCCGGTCGCGCCCTGGACCGTGGCTTCGCACCTGGCCGATGCGGCCGGCGGCTATGGCCGCGACGCGCTGTGGCTGGCGCAGGCGCTGCGCATCTTCCCGCAGGTGCCGCCCGGCCAGATGAGCGGCATGCTGCCCGAGATGCTGTCGCGCATGGGGCCGGCGCTGGCGCCGGGCGGGCCGGGGTTCGTGATGAACTCGCTGAACCTGAAGCAGTTCCGCCGCGCCGACCGCCCGTCCGAGCTGTGCTACCAGGCGCTGACCAACGGCCCGATGATCACCAGCGCCTTCAACAGCGGCGGCCTGCTCGGCGAGGAGCGCACCGTGCTCGGCGACTTCAGCGGCGGCCACACGATCCGCCTGTACGAGTACCCGACGCTGCCCATCGCCAAGACGCTGGGGCTGGAGGTGCATCGCCGCTGGAAGGGCGATGGCGTCGACGTGGCCGAGTTCAAGCCGGTGCTGCCGTTCTGGATGGACGTCAACGTCAGCCTGCAGCCCAGCGTCAACCTGGCCTGGCGCACCGAGCAAGGCGTCTGGAAGGACGGTGGCGGCAACCCGCTGCCGCCCGACACCCAGCCTGGCGCCAGCGCAGCGCGGCCACCGGCGCCGCCGCCGTTCAACCCGGCGCTGGCCTCGGCCGTCGAGGCGATCACCGGCCCCTTTCTCTACACCGGCACCACCATCCGCGTGCTGCCGCTGCTGGCCAGCAAGGACAAGCTGCAGGCCTTCCTGGACGAGTCGATCAACCAGGCGCTGGGCCGGCCCGTGTTGCCGGCGCAAGGCCTCGACGGCGAGCCCGCTGCGGTCGGCGTGCGCCTGCGCGTCTGGGCGCGCCCGCCGGCGCCCGTCAACCCCGGCCCGCCCATCGGCGGCAACCTGGCCTATGTGTACATGGCCTCGACGAGCTTTGCCAGCGTCACCTCGGCCACCAACAACGTCGGCGACTGGGCCAAGTACGAGCTGGCCTTCCTGGTGCCGGTGGTCTGGGAGCGCCAGGAAGACCCGCAGGATTCCGGCAGCGCCTGGGTGACCGAAGGCGTGGGCGTGGTGCCGGCCTACTTCTTCGTCGACGACGGCATTGCCGCCGCGTCGCGCTACGAGATGCAGGGCATCAACGCGCGCACCGCCGACTTCGTGCGGCCCGAAAGCGTCTGGCTGTCGGACGACAACAACCAGGACCAGCCGCGCCAGACCCTGCTGCGCATGGATGCCGAGGTCTGGGCCGCGCTCGAAGCCGGCCAGCAGGCCAAGGTGCAGCCGGTGGTCGAGATCGTGCAGAACGAGGTCAACGCCGGCCTGGGCAAGCTGGGCACCGAGGCGGCGCCGTTCCGCTGGGCCGAGGATCTGCGGCTCGAACTGGGCACCAAGAAGGGCATCAAGCAGGCCTACCCGGGTTACACGCGGCTGGCGCGCGCGCTGGCGCTGGAACTGCTGGGCAACGAGGCGCCGCTGGCGATGTATTCGCTGAAGCAGTTCCGCGACGCGGTCAACCCCGACCGCGCCTGCTACCAGTCGCTGGTGCGGGTGTCGCGATCGCTCAGGGAAGTGGTCGACATCTGCGAGATCGAAGAGACGCTGGCCGTGCGCATCCACGACTACCCCAACCTGGCCATCGCCGCGAGCCTGGGCCTGCACACCACGGTGCTGGACGATGGCGGTGCCGGGGTCTTGTACAGCGCGCAGGCGATCCGGCCGTTCTACGTGCGCGGCACCTTGCTCGAGCCGCTGGGCGAGCAGCTGATGTGGCGCGCCGGCGAGCCGCAGTGGGCCGTCTCCGACCGGGCCTTCAGCGGCCGGCTCAGCACGGACGGCAGCGGCCCGAAGCTGCAGGTGAACCCGATCGCCGAGACCTTGCAGGACCGCATGGACCCGTGCCGCATGGCCGCGGTGGTGCTGCAGACCCGCGACGACAAGGCCACTATCAGCGTCGCCGACGCGCGGCGCGCGCTGGCGCTGGTGGACCCGCAGATCGTGATCGACTCGGTGCTGTCGCGCGAATGGGGCAGCGCCGACACCACGGCGCGCTGGCGCCAGGGGCGGCAGCAGATCGCAGCCGCCTACGAGGCGCTGCCGCACGGCGGTGCCTTCAAGTCCGCGGCCGAGACGGCGCTGTACCGGGCGGTGATCGAGCCGCTGGCCACGCGCCAGGGCTACCCCCCGCGGCATGCCGAGTTCGCCGAACAGGCGATCACCGGCCTGCAGGATTTCAGCAAGAAGCGCATGGAGATGGAGGCCTGCTTCAACACCATCGCGCCCTGGCTGCTGCTGGGCATGCAGGGACTGAAGGATGAAGATCACGGCAAGGAGCCTGACGAGGCCGCGCTCGGCCGCGCCGCGGCGGACCTGCTGGACAAGCTGCAGCAGATCCAGGCCAAGGAACTGGTCGGCGAGCCCTCGGCCAAGCACAACCTCGACATGCAGGTGCTGGGCTGCAATGTCAAGCTCGACGAACTGCTGAAGGGCCCGCTGGCCAAGTTGTGCGCGCTGAAGAGCCTGGGCAGGAAGTCGAGCACAAGCCATCTGGAGCAGGTCGTGGCGGCCGCCGGCCCGCTGCGCGAGGCGGTGACGATGGCGCGCCGGTACTGCGACGCCCAGCGCGAGGCGCTGCTGAACACCTTGTCGCGGGCCTGGCAGAAGCCCGACTTCTGCATCCGCCGCGACTCGGTCGGCCCCGAACGCAACCGGCTGCTGACCCTGACGGGCAGCTGGGACGAGGACTGGTACTACGGCATGCGCTTCCATGACGAAAACGTGCTGCGCGCCGCGCACGACCTGCAGCCGCCGCCGATCGACCCGGTACTCGGCAAGACGCGCGACTATGGCGCGCAGCCCTGACTGTCTCGAAACCGCAAGGAGCACCCCATGAGCCGCACCAGCGATCTCTTCAACCTGGTCAACCTGCACGGCGACGGTTGCCTGCGTGGCGTGACGCTGGCCCTGCAGAAAGCGCAGGTGCTGCGCTTCCTGCCGGCCGGGCTGGAGCTGGGCGAGCAGACCGTCACGCCACCGGGCACGCACCCGGTGATCCTGTCGTTCAACTCGATGTTCCGCGCCGTGATGTCGGTGCCCACGCTGCTGCCGACGCTGACCTACCAGGAGTTCACCTTCGGCGTGCCGCACACGGTGCTGCGGCCGGGGGCGATCGGCCGTGCGCTCGGCTCGCTGGCCGGCCGCGGCAACGAGCCGCTGCAAGGGCCGTACTACTACATGCCGCTGCTGTTCCTGGACAGCGTGCTGGCCACGCTGGGCGGCAAGATGTACTGGGGCTATGCCAAGAAGCTGGCGCGCATCCGGCTCGGCAACGGCCGCTATGCGATCGACGGCGAGGACGGCGCGCCGCAGATTTCGATGCAGTGGGAAAGCCGTGGCCAGCCGCAGCCGCAGGCCGCGTACCCGCACTTCGCGCCGGTGCGCGAGATGCTGTCGCAGCCGGTGGTGTCGCAGCTGCCGGCCTCGCTCGGGCCGATCTTCGTGCTGTCCGAGTTCAACAAGGACTGGACCCGTGCCACCTTGCAGCCGCTGGCCACGTCAGTGCGGGTCGACGCCGAGTTCCTGTCCGGCTTCGACACCGGCAACCACCCGGCAGCCGGCTTGTCCGAGAGCATCGACGAATCGGTGCTCGGCTCCTACGAACTGAACGCGCCCTGGCTGCTGGGGCTGCCGCACGCGCCGCTGTTCAGAAGCTGAGTGGCAGCGGCTACGGCGCTTCGCGCCCGAGCAGCGCGCGGGCGCTGCGCAGGTCCGGCGTGTCCAGGCCTTCGGTGAACCCGTCGTGCACGTCGGCCAGCGCGGCCAGCGCTTCGGCGCGCTGCGCACCGCCGCCGCAGACCCGCACCCGGCCCATCGCCGCGCGCAGTTCGAACGAGCGCGCCCCGGCCGCACGCGCCAGTGCCAGCGCATGGTCGATGTGGCCGAGCGCGCTGGCCACGGTGGCCTCGTCGTCGCGGTCCGTGGGCCGGGCCAGCAGCAGCTCGGCGGCCAGGCGATGGATTTCGGTGGCGAAGTAGAGCTCGCCGGACTGGTCCACGTAGGCCAGCGCGGTGGGCACCAGGTCCAGGCCACGCTGGATCTCGCCGGCGGCCAGGCAGGCTTCCATGAACAGCGCGTAGAGGAAGGTGGTCAGCACCCCGGCGCCGCCGCCGCGGTAGGTGCCGCTGCCGGACTCCACGCCGGCCAGCGCGCCGGCGTCGCCGTCCATCACCTTGGCCCAGCTGCCGATGGCGCTGAGCAGCGGTGGCCAGAACACGTTTTCGAGCTCGGCCGACAGGCGCAGGCCGCGGTCTTCGCAGCGGCGGACCCAGGCGGTGTCCCGCGTCAGCGTGGCCACGCCCCACTGCAGCGAAGCCATGTTCCACACGTCGCAGACCCGGCTGTCCATCAGCGCGACGATCTCGGCCTCTTGTGCCGCCATCTTGCGGGCCTGGTCGGGGTAGCCCAGCGCCCACAGGCAGATCGACGAGATGTTGCACATCGCCGAGCTCGACGACTGCTGGTAGGCGTGGACCAGTTCGCGCTCGCGCTGCAGCTCGAACAGCGCGATGCCCGGCGTCGTCAGCTCGAGCGCGCCGCGGTAGTCGCCGGCGAAGAGCCGGTCGTAGCCGCAGGCATGGCCCGTCGGCACGAGCAGGCTCGGGTCGCCCGTGGGCTCGGCGATGGCACGCAGCTCGTCGGAGATCTCGCGCGAGTCGCGGAAGTTGCCGGCCACCAGGTGGTACGACCACAGCCCCCACAAGGCCGGGAACACCGGGCGCTCGTGGCCCAGCGCGTCGCAGAGGTCGCGTGCCCGGCTGAACGCCCGCATCACGCCTTCGGAAGACCAGCCTTCGGTCGCGATGTGGTTGCCGCCGATCGCGAGCTGCAGGCCCAGCTCGACCTGGCCGCGTGCCGGCGAGTCCGGCTGCCGGTGCAGCACTTCGACGGCATGCCGCAGGTGCGCGATGGCTTCGCGGTGCGCGGCGCGCGCCATCGCCGTGTGGCCGGCCAGTGTCCAGCTGGCCACCGACGCCTCGAGCTGGCGCGCGCCTTCCAGATGCCAGGCCAGGATCTCGGGCCGCTCCTGGCATTCCTGCGCCGACGTCGACTGCAGCGCCGTGGCGACGCGGCCGTGCAGCTCTTCGCGTTCCTTGCGCAGCAGCGAGTCGTAGGCGGCGTCGCGGATCAGCGCATGGCGGAAGACGTAGGTTTCCTGGTTGCCCGCTTCGTCGAGCTGGATCAGCTCGGCGCGCACCAGGTGGTCGATGTGGCGGCGCAGCACGCGGCTCTCGTCGGGCGCGATCGCCGCCAGCACGGCATACGGGAAGCTGCGGCCGATCACCGCGGCCAGCTGCGCCACGCCCTTGGCCGGGCCCAGGTGGTCGAGCCGTGCCGCCAGCGAGTCGCGCAGTGTCGACGGCAGGTTGAGCTCGTAGCCGGCGGCGCCTTCGCGCAGCAGGCCGGACTCGATGACGGCCTTGGTCATCTCCTCGACATACAGCGGCACGCCGTCGGCGCGGGCCAGCAGGTCTTTCAGCACCGCGTCCGGCAGCGGCTTCAGGCCCGAGACCGAGCGCACCAGCGCCGCCGCCTCGGCCGGCGCCAGGCGGGCCAGCTCCAGCTTCTTCAGGTAGGGCCTGAAACCCCAGGGGCTGGCGAAGGACGGCCGCGCCGTGAGGACCAGCATCAGCCCGACCTGGGCGCCTGGGTCCATCAGCGCCTCGATGAACTCGAGCGTGGACGGATCCAGCCAGTGCATGTCCTCGACGAACACCACCAGCGGCCGCATCGCCGCCTCGCGCAGCAGCAGCTCACGCAGCAGCTGCAGCGTGCGGTCGCGGCGCCGGGCCGAGGAGAGCGCCGCCACCGCCGCGCCGCCCGTGGTCTTCAGCGACAGGAAGCCGGCCAGCAGCTCGAATGCGTCGGCGTCCTGCGCCGAGGCCAGCCGCCGGCGGATGGCATCGTCGTCAAGGATTTCGCGGCTCTGCGGCGTGACGCCGAACATCTGCCCGAACAGTTCGACCAGCGGCAGCAGCGGGCTGTTCTGCGCATGCGGCGCGCAGCGCGCGCTGAGCTGAAGCACATCCGGCGGCAACCCGGACGCGAAGGCGTAGATCAGCCGCGACTTGCCGATGCCGGCCTCGCCGGTGACGAGCACGGTGCTGCCGCTTTGCCCGCGTGCAGCGGCGAACTGCGCCTGCAGCACGGCCAGTTCGCGGTCGCGCCCCATCAGCGGCCGCACGCCCAGCTTCTTGTTCTGCGCGATCTGGTGTTGCGTGCCTTGCTCCGACAGGACGCGGCTGACCGCGACCGGCTTGCTGACGCCCTTCAGCGCCACCTCTTCGGCCGACGAGAACTCGAACATCTCGGCGGCGAGCGCACGCGTGACCGCGCTGACCAGGATCTCGTTCGGCTGGGCCAGCGACTGGATGCGCGCAGCGATGTTCGGGGCGCTGCCGATGGCCAGCCGCTCGAGGTGCAGGCCCGCGCCGACCTCGCCGATGACGCCGACGCCGGTGTGGATGCCGACGCGGATCTGGATCGCCTGGCCCTTGTGCAGCGGCTCGCGCAGCTGCGCCATGGCTTCGATGCAGTGCAGCGCGGCGCGGATCGCGCGGACGGCGTCGTCCTCGTGGGCCACCGGGTAGCCGAAGTAGGCCAGGATGCCGTCGCCCAGGTACTGCGCGATGTGGCCTTCGCTGCCTTCGATCGCCCGGGCCACGGCGCCCTGGTAGGCGCGAACGACATCGCGCAGGTCCTCGGCGTCCAGCGCCTCGGACAGGCGCACCGAGTCGACGAGGTCGACGAACATCACCGTCAGCTGGCGCCGCTCGGCCTCGCGCGGGGTGGCCGGCGTTGCCGGGGCTTCTGCGGCCGCCGCCGGGCGGGTGCTGGCAACGGCCGGCGCGGTGCCCAGCAGCGGCGCCGCGCAGCCACCGCAGAACTTGAAGCCGGCGGGGTTCGAGAAGCCGCACTTCGCACACAGGCGCGCCAGCGCGGTGCCGCAGGCGCCGCAGAACCGCATCTCCGGCGGATTGGCGCTATGGCATTTCGGACATTCGTTCCCAGCCGCGGCCATGGATGTACTTTCCGAATCGCTGATTGCGGGGCTTCGGCGGGTTTGGCGCTGCATGCCCCGAACCGCCTCGACCATTTACCAGATGTTACCCGGACGGCAACGAACTTCGTGCCGGCCGCTGCTGCCCTTGTTCTGGCGTGAGACCCTGTCAACCGCGGCCGCCGCTCGGCGGTTGATGGCACTTGGCCTCGTGCTGCATGCAAGGCCGCTTGTTGGGGGAATGCCGATGACTGCGGTTCGCTTCGGCCAAGGTCCAAGGGTCTCGCGCGCCGGGTTGGCGGCGCTCGCCCTCTGCGGCGCGCTGGTGCTCAGCGCCTGCGCCGTTGCGCCCAGCCTTGTGCCGCATGTCTCAGCCGATGACGAGGCCGCGCAACTGCGTTGGCTCGACCGCGTGAGCTGGGGCGCCAACGCCAGCGGCATGGCGCAACTGCGGCGCGCCGGGCTGCCGGACTGGCTGGGCCGGCAGTTGCACCCGGGGCCACCCATGCTGCCGCCGCCGGCGCAGGCGCTGATCGATGCGATGGCCATCACGCGCACGCCGGTCGAGCAGCTCGCGCTGTCGCTCGATGCGCAGCGCAAGGCGGCCGACGCGCTGGTCGACGTCGAGCAGAAGAAGGCCGCGCTGCAGGCGTATCAGGAGCAGCTGAACGGGCTCACGCGCGAGGCGCAGCAGCGCTTCCTGCTGCGGGCGCTGTATTCGCCGAACCAGCTGCAGGAGCAGATGACGTGGTTCTGGATGAACCACTTCAACGTCGACGTCCGCAAGGACAACATCCGGATGCTGGTCGGCGACTACGAAGAGAACGCCATCCGTCCGCATGCCCTTGGCCGCTTCCGCGACCTGCTGGGCGCCACCGCGCACCACCCGGCCATGCTGCGCTACCTGGACAACGCCCAGAACGCCGCGAACCGCATCAACGAGAACTACGCGCGCGAGGTGATGGAGCTGCACACGATGGGCGTCGGCGGCGGCTATTCGCAGGCCGACGTGCAGGAGCTGGCGCGTGTGCTCACCGGCGTTGGCGTGACGCTGCGCCAGCCGGGCGCGCCGCCGCCGCAGATGCGGCCCGCCATCGCCGCTGACTACGTGCAGCAAGGCCTGTTCGAGTTCAACCCGAACCGCCACGACTACGGCCCCAAGACGCTGCTGGGCCAGCCCATCGTCAAGCGCGGCCTGGCCGAGGTCGACGAGGCGCTGGACCGGCTGGCGCAGGCGCCGGCGACGGCGCGCTTCATCGCCGCCAAGCTGGCCGTGTACTTCGTCGCCGACGAACCGCCGCCGGCGCTGGTCGACCGCATGAGCGCCAGCTTCTTGCGCACCGAAGGCGACATCGCGGCCGTGCTGAGCACGATGTTCGAGTCGCCCGAATTCGCGGCTTCGCTGGGCCGCAAGTTCCGCGACCCGGTGCACTACGTGATCGGCAGCGTGCGCCTGGCCTACGACGAGCGCGTCGCGCTCGACGTGAAGCCGATGATCGGCTGGATCAGCCGCATGGGCCAGGCGCTGTATGGCCGCGAGACGCCCGACGGCTATGCGCTGACCCAGCCGGCCTGGGCCAGCGCCGGCCAGATGAACACGCGCTTCGAGATCGCGCGGGCCATCGGGGCCAGCGGTGCCGTGCTGTTTCGTGCCGACGGCAAGGCGCCGCTGGAGAAGCCGGCGTTTCCGGCGCTGGCCGACTCGACCGTCGTGCGCCGCGCCTTGCCGACGATGAGTGCCGACACGCGCGAAGCGCTGGCCCGGGCGAAGACACCGCAGGACTGGAACACCTTCCTGCTCGCGTCACCCGAGTTCATGTACCGCTGAAAGGAATGGGCATGCAACGCCGTGACATGCTGAAGATGCTGGCCGGCGCGCCGCTGTCGCTGGGCGCCGGCCGTCTGTGGGCGGCCCCGTCCGCCGACAGCACCAAGCTGCTGGTCGTGTTCCTGCGCGGCGCCTACGACTGCGCGAACCTGCTGGTGCCGGCCGTGGGTGCGGCACGGGACTTCTACGACGCGTCACGCCCCACCATCGCCGTGCCGCGGCCGGGGCAGCCGAATGGCGCATTGCCGCTCGACGGCAGCTGGGGCCTGCATCCGGCTTTCGCGTCGACCCTGCTGCCACTGTTCCAGCAACAGCAGCTCGCCTTCGTTCCGTTCGCGGGCACCGACGACCTGACGCGCAGCCACTTCGAGACGCAGGACTCGATCGAGCTGGGTCAGGCGCTCGGCCGCGGCCGGGACTACCGCTCGGGGTTTCTGAACCGGCTGGCCGGCGTGCTCGGCAGCGGGCCGCTGACCGATGTGTCGCCGATGGCCTTCACCGACCAGCTGCCGATCGCGCTGCGCGGCAGCGCACCGGCGGCCAACATGGCGCTGGGCGCCGTCGGCCGGCAGGGCATCGACGAAGGCCAGAGCCAGGCGATCGAGGCGATGTACCGCAACACCGCGCTGGCGCAGCCCGTGGCCGAGGGCTTCCGCGTCCGCAACGAGGTGCTGCGGGCCATCAAGGCCGAGACGGACGCGGCCAGTCGCAACGCGATGACGGCCAAGGGCTTCGAGCTGGTCGCGCGGCGCATGGCCCGGCTGATGCGCGAGCGCTTCGATCTCGGCTTTGTCGATGTCGGCGGCTGGGACACGCATGTGGGGCAGGGCGCAGCCACCGGCTATCTCGCCAACCGCTTCGAGGAACTGGGCCGCGGCGTCGCCGGCTTCGCCGACGAGATGGGCGAAGAGGCCTGGCGCGACACCGTGGTGGTTGTGATCAGCGAGTTCGGACGCACCTTCCGCGAGAACGGCAACAAGGGCACCGACCACGGCCATGGCACGGTCTACTGGGTGCTCGGCGGCAGCCTGTCGGCGCAGGCCGGCGGCCACGTGGTGGGCGAACAGGTCGAGCCGTCGCAGGCCAGCCTGTTCCAGAACCGCGACTACCCCGTGCTCAACGAATACCGGGCGCTGTTCGGCGGCCTGTTCTCGCGCCTGTACGGGCTGACGCCGGCGCAGCTGGACCGGGTGTTCCCTGGCGTGCGGCCGAAGGATTTCGGGCTGGTCTGAAGCGGCTACGCAGCCAGCAAGGCCGTGATCAAGGCCCGGGCGCCCGGCATCGTCTCGGCGTGGGCGGTGCTGCAGACAAGCAGCCGGCGCTTCGCCCAGGCCTCCTTCAACGGCGCGATCTGCACGCGGGCGTCGCGCCAGCGATTGGCGGCGCCCAGCGGCATCACGGCAACGCCGACGCCGGCTTCGACGATGCGCGCCACAGCGTCGAAGCTGCCGACGCGCACGCGGTGGTGCGGCACGCGCCCGCTTCGCGCGGCCTGCTGTGCGAGGAATCGGCTCAGCCCGCTGTCGGCCGACAGCCCGACGAAAGGCCGGTCCAGCAACTGCGCGAACCGAAGCGCGTTCGAGCGCTGGCGCTTGCGCGTAGCGGGCAGCAGCGCGACGAGTTCATCGTCGAGCCACGGTTGCGCAACGAGGCCGGCCGTGTCGACATAGTCGGCCACGATGGCGACGTCGGCCACACCCCGCCGAAGCGCTTCCAGCGCGGCGTCGCTGGACAGTTCCTGCAGTTCGAGGTCAATGTCCGGATGCTCGACGAGAAAGCGCCCGAGCCGCGGTGGCAGTGCCTCCGACAGCGCGGCCGTGTTGCACAGCAGGCGGACCGTTCCGCGCAGCCCGCGACCGAACGCGGCCATCTCGACGTGCAGCGAGTCCAGTTCGGCCAGCACGCGGTGCGCCTGGCGTGCCAGCGCGCGGCCCGCATCGGTGGCGGCCGCGCCGGCCTTGGAACGTTCGAGCAGCTTCGTGCCGACCCGGTGCTCCAGCATCTTGAGCCGGGCGCTTGCTGCCGCCAGCGACAGGCTCATTGCCTGCGCCGCGGCGGTGATCGTGCCGTGCTCCACGACGGCGGCGAAGAGCTGCAGATCGAACGGGTCGACCCGGTAGTCGAGCGCACGGCGTGTGGTGGACATGAGGCTTCCTTCGTCGATGCCGAAGGATATGCGCGGCACTTCGAGATGGACGACCGCCCGGGCTCGCCGCGAAGATCCCGCCATGGATGGCATGCATGCGTTTGCAGTGGGGCTGGTGTTCGTGCTGGCCGGCGGCGTCAAGGGCATCACCGGGATGGGGCTGCCCACGGTGGCGGTGAGCCTGCTGGGCCTCTGGATGGCGCCGGCGCAGGCGGCCGCTCTGCTGGTGGTGCCATCGCTGGCGACGAACATCGCGCAATGCCGGGGCCCGCACGCGCGGCACCTGGCGGCCTTGCTCTGGCCCGCGTGGCTGGCACTGGCCGTCGCGACGGTGATGGTCCCGGAGATGAGCCGGGCGCCATCGCCCATCAATGCCCACCGGCTGCTGGGCGTGGTGCTCGTGCTGTACGGCCTGTTCGGACTGTGGCGCCCGGCGCTGGCGGATCTGTCGCGGCAGGCGACCTGGGTCGGTGTGGTCGCCGGCGCAGTGACCGGCCTCGTGACGGCCGCCACCGCCGTGTTCGTCATCCCGCTGGGGCCCTACCTGCAGGCGCTGCGGCTGGACAAGGACGCCTTGATACAGGCGCTCGGCCTGTCCTTCACGGTGGCCACGCTCGCATTGGCCGTTCGCGTCCAGATGTCGGGCGGCTTGTCACTTTCCGGGCCATCGGCGCTGGCCCTTGCCGCGGCCTTCGTCGGCCTGTGGCTGGGCACACGGGTGCGAAACCGCATCAGCGGGCCGGTATTTCAACGTTCGCTGTTCGTGGTTTTCATCGGGCTGGGGGCTGCCAACCTGTTGCAGGCCTCCTGAGCCATGGACCGCGAGCCGATGGCGCGGCTGCCTATCCAGCGATCTGCTTGAGTTGCGTCCGCAATGCCTTGCGTCCATCGCTGTTGGTGACCGCGGCCTCGGCGTAAGCTCTGAAGAGAGACCGTGCGTTCTGCCGACGATTGACGGTGATGTTGGACACGGGTTGCGTGCGCGAGGCCACGAGTTCGAACAACATTGTCGCAGGGGGTTGACGCCGTCGTAAAGACTATTTACAGTCCGCCTCCTCTGCTCACCGAGCACCCCCATTTTCTCAGGAAGCGTCATCGTGAAATCCGCGCGCATCGTCACAGCCAACCGACCCCTGCATGGGTTGGTCGCGCTCGTGTGCGCCGCGGCGATGGAGTCGTTCGGTGGTGGCACGAGTGCACGGCATCTGACCCCGCCGGCAGGCTATCAACGGCTTGATCGGGACGAGGACCAGGTGCATCCGGGAGAGGGCAGCGCATAGGCGCATGCCTTCGAATCTCTGTACGCAGAGGCCCGGATTCCGAAAGGATCCGGGCCTTTTTGCTTCTTGACTTCAACCGGTCTGCGCATGGGCGCAGACCCGCGATCAATGGATCGCAGCACCGGCGACGGTGGACGCTCTTTAACAATTTGCCGCGAGGCGGACTTCGGTACTGGCCGATGCCTTGCCTCGCAAAGTTTTGCGGATGTAGCTCAGTTGGCAGAGCACGACCACGCCATGGTCGAGACCACGAGTTCGAGACTCGTCATCCGCTCCACTTCGGCTGTGTCCTTTCACTCCGTTGCCGCATGACAGGGTGTTGGCGGCGCGGGATGTGCGCGACCCAAGCCTGGGCCACGTGCAGCGAGACACCACATCCGACGGGATGCTCGCGTTTGGGCACAGCCGAAGTGGATCTCATCGCTCTCTTCGAGAGCGGAAATCGGCCGCAACGATTGGGCGGCGCCGGAACCCGTGACCGGATGGACTTCATTGGTTATGTAGCTTTTGCTCCCCACTCACCGCCCACGAAAGGAGGCCACCCATGCACCAACACCCACACAGCCACGTGCTGCAGCTCGACATCCAGGGCACGCCCCAGGCGTGGATCTCGCTCGAGCATGCGGCGTCGCACGTGGCTTCGGGCGCGGTGGCGTGGGTCGATGGCACCGGGGCGCTGGCCACGCTGCGCGGCGGTTTCAACGTCGCGCGCGGGCGGCAGTCGGTCATCGACGTGCATCCGATCATCGCGCTGCACGGTGCGTCGCGCGTCAACCTGTTCGACGTGGTGCCGGCCTTCAGCAAGGGCAAGCTGTTCCGTCGCGACCGACTGACGTGCGCGTACTGCGGCCAGCGCTTTTCGGAGCGCGACCTGCAGTGCGAACACATCGTGCCGGAGTCGCGCGGCGGCCGCTGGACCTGGATGAACCTGGTCACCGCCTGCGGGGCGTGCAATGGCCGCAAGGCCGACCGCACGCCGGAGGAAGCGCGCATGCCGCTGGTGTACCTGCCGTACGTGCCGAGCCGCTTCGAGGACTTTCTGCTCGAAGGCCGGCACATCCGGGCCGACGTGCACGAGTGGCTGGCCGCACGGCTGCCGAAGGGATCGCGCCTGTGCTGATGCACGGGCGCTCAAGAATCTGCTGAGGAAGGCGAACGCTCACAGGTCAGGGGTTCGGGCCGATGTTCCAAGCAAGGCCTGCCCCGCCGGTGCGCGGCACCCGGATCCGTCCGTGGATGCCGCACATGCCGCGCCGCTGGAATCAGCCGATGCGGCCATCAATGGATTGCACCGCAAGGTGCCGAGTTCGATTCTCGGATGGCCACCACTGTTGTGTAGCTCAGTCGGGCAGAGCAGCTTCGAAAGAAGCGTGTCGAAGGTTCGAATCCTTCCCAACGCATGGCCTGATAAGCCATTCAGTGAAAACGGTCGAAAGACCACGCCGAACGCGGGCAATGGTTGGATCGCCTCGACGACGTGGCTTGCCATGTCCGAGCGGCGTGAGGCCCATCGCCCGTCAGCGGTGACGGTTCGACGCTGAACCCGCCCGGCCCGCGCCCACGGCCAGCCGACGTGGCCACCGACAGGTGGCTGCTGACGCGCACCGTGACGCCCGATCGATGGCACTCATCGTCCGCCGCCGTCGCTGTAACGGCACCCATTCCTCAACACGCCAGACAACAAGGAGAACCCCATGAAGATCAAGCGTGTCACCGTGAAGAAGAACGAGCGTGGCCTGCTGCTGCGCAATGGCGACTTCGAGCGTGTGCTGCAACCCGGCACGCACTGGCTGTTCGACGGTATCGACAGCCTGCGCGTCGAGACCTTCGCGCTCGAACAGCCGGCATTCACGCACGGCCTGGCCGACTACCTGATGGCCAAGGAGCCGGATGTGGTCGCGGCCGAGTTCGTGCGCGTCGAGCTGACCGAAACCCAGGTCGGCCTGCGCTCGGAGAACGGTGCGCTGGTCGAGGTGCTGGCACCGGCAACCCGGCGCCTGTACTGGAAGGGTCAGGTCGATGTGAAGGTCGAGGTCATCGACATCGCCGAGTCGGCCGAAGTGGCCGCCGCGGTGGTGGCGCGTCTCGTGCAGACGCAGATGCGCCAACGCGCGGTGGCCGGCCTGGCCGGCGTGCTGCAGGTGCAGGTGCCCGAACACGGCGCCGGCATCCTGTGGATCGACGGCAAGGTCGAACGCCTGCTGACGCCGGGCTCTTGCGCGTTCTGGAAGTTCAACCGCAACGTCACGGTGGAAGCCGTGGACCTGCGGCTGCAGGCGGTCGACGTGACGGGCCAGGACATCCTGACCCGCGACAAGGTCGGCCTGCGGCTGAACCTGTCGGCCACCTGGCGCTACGTCGACGTGCTGAAGGCCTTCACGCAACTGGCCAAGCCCGCGGAACACCTGTACCGCGAGCTGCAGTTCGGTCTGCGGGCGGCCGTCGGCACGCGCACGCTGGACGAACTGCTGGAGAACAAGACGGTGATCGACGACGTCGTGACCGCGCACGTGCGCAGCAAGCTCGCGGCCTATGGCATCGAGCTGGACGGCGTGGGCGTGAAGGACATCGTGCTGCCGGGCGAGATGAAGACCATCCTCGCCCAGGTGGTTGAGGCCGAGAAGTCGGCCCAGGCCAACGTGATCCGCCGGCGTGAAGAGACGGCCGCGACGCGCTCGCTGCTCAACACCGCCAAGGTGATGGAGGGCAACCCCGTCGCACTGCGCATGAAGGAGCTCGAGACGCTGGAACGCGTGGCCGAGCGCATCGACAAGATCTCGGTGTTCGGCGGTCTGGACCAGGTGCTCGACGGCCTGGTGAAGCTGCGATGAGCCGGCGACAGAGGAAAGTGCACCATCGGGTGCTGTTGGGGGAGGCCGCAATCGGCGGCCTCCCCGGGAAAGGGAAACAAACATGGAAACCAACTACATCCACGAAGACGTTGGCGGCGGTGTGCCGATCAAGATGTGGACGCGCGGCGTGCCCGTCGAAGACGAAGCCAAGCGTCAGCTGACCAACGCGGCACGCCTGCCCATCGTCTTCAAGCACATCGCGGCGATGCCCGACGTGCATTTCGGCATCGGCGCCACCGTTGGCTCGGTGATCCCGACCCTGCGCGCCATCATTCCGGCGGCAGTGGGCGTGGACATCGGTTGCGGGATGATCGCCTGCAAGACCACGCTGACGGCGCAAGACCTGCCGGACAACCTGGCGCCGCTGCGCTCGGCGATCGAGCGCGCGGTGCCGCACGGCCGCCGACCCGGCAGCCGTGACCCCGGTGCCTGGCAGAAGGCGCCGGGTTCGGTGAACACGGCGTGGGCGCAGCTCGAACCCGAGTTCACCGAGCTGTGCCGCGACTATCCGAAGCTGGCCAGGACCAACCACATCCAGCACCTGGGCACGCTGGGCACGGGCAACCACTTCATCGAGGTTTGCCTCGACGAGCAGGGCTTCGTCTGGTTCATGCTGCACTCGGGCTCGCGCGGTGTCGGCAACTTCATCGGCACGATGTTCATCGAACTGGCGAAGCAGGACGCGATGCGCAACGATGTCCACCTGCCGGATCGCGATCTGGCGTACTTCGAGGAAGGTGCGCGCTACTTCGGCGACTACGTGCGCGCGGTCGGCTGGGCGCAGAAGTTCGCGGCCATCAACCGCGAGGTGATGATGAAGCGTGTGATCGAAGCCGCGAAGACGGTGATCCACAAGAACTTCCAGAGCCACGTCGAAGCGGTGAACTGTCACCACAACTACGTGAGCAAGGAGCATCACTTCGGCGAGGACGTGTACGTCACCCGCAAGGGCGCGGTCAGCGCGAAGGCCGGGCAGCTGGGCATCATCCCGGGCAGTATGGGCGCGCGCAGCTACATCGTGCACGGCAAGGGCAACGCCGACAGCTTCGAGAGCTGCTCGCACGGCGCCGGCCGCGTGATGAGCCGCGGCGAAGCCAAGCGGCGCTTCACGCTCGCCGACCATCGCGCCGCGACCGAAGGCGTCGAATGCCGCAAGGACAAGGACGTGATCGACGAGACGCCCGCGGCCTACAAGGACATCGACGCGGTGATGCAAGCGCAGCGCGATCTGGTCGACGTGGTGCACACCTTGAAGCAGGTGGTGTGCGTGAAGGGGTGAAGGAATGCTGATCGGTAGGTCACGTGCCGACCCACTGCGCTATGTAGAGCCCTGCGTTGTAGTCGGTGAAGTACACCCGACCTTCCGTGTCGACGAACAGGTCTGCCGAATGGATGACCGGGCGGATGTTCGGCCGCGGGTCCATCGAATACGCCGGCGGCGGCGGCACGAAATGGCCGGCCTCTTCGGGCCGGAACGGATCGGTCAGATCGAAGGCGCGCACCCCGGCGTTCTGGTACGTGGCAAACACGACCGTCTCGCTCTGGAAGCTCTCGGGCCGGTTTTCGTGCAGGTTGTGCGGGCCGAAGTGGCCGCCCTTCTTCACGTAGTCCTGGTCCGAAGGCACGGGGAACGTCGCAATGGTGACGGGGTTGTCGGGAGCGCGGATGTCGAGCACCCAGGTGTGCTTGTAGGGCTCTTCGTCGATGTTGCGAACCGCTTCGTCGGCGACCACCAGCAGGTTGCGGCCGGGCAGTGGCAAAGCGCTGTGCGTGCCGCCCGCGAAGGGTGGACTCCAGTTGCGGTGGGCAATGAGCTTGGGCGACGTCTTGTCGCTGATGTCCAGCAAGGTCAGCCCGCCATCGCGCCAGCTGCCGTAGGCCACGTCACCGCTGATCACGGCATGGTGAAGTGCAACCCGGCCGCTGAATGCGGGAGTCTCGCCGCCGGCCACCCACATGCCGGGCATCCACCAGCGGCCGACCTCGCGCGGATGCACGGGATCCTGCATGTCGATGACGATGAAGATGTGGTCGGTGTAGCCGTCGAGGATGGCCGAGGCATACGCATAGCGGCCGCCCACCCACCAGATGCGGTGCAGTCCCAGTCCGTCCACCGGCATGAAGCCGATGGGCCGCGGGCGAGCGCGGTCGGCGATGTCGTAGACGCGCATGCCGGCGCTGTAGTCCTGGCCACGCGTGCCGAAGCGCGCGCTGCTGACGCCGTCGATCGAATGGCCGTAGTAGTCCTGCTCCTTCACGAACACCGAGTAGAAGTTGAACTCTTCGACTACCAGCATCAGGTCGCCATGGGTCTGCAGATGGATGGACCATGAGCGCGGGTGCACCGGCAGGAAATTCACCGGCACCGGTCGACGCGGGTCGCGCACGTCGAGCACGGTGACGCCGCCGCTGAAGACATGCGCCACGTAGGCGTAGCCCCCTGACACCATGACCTGCACGCCGTCGGCACGTCCGCCCTGGTCGCTGTGACCGACGAAGTCGAATCGGTGTGCACTCTCGGGCACGACAGTTGGTGTTGAGCTGAGCTGGGTCATGGGCTGGTCTTCGAGGCGGACAGTGACGAGGTGGCTTGGCCGCGGCGCGCACTGCGCACCGCCTGCGGGTTGACCAGCGCGGCCGCGCCCTCGCCGCCAAGCATGGCCCAGAGATTCCGGGCACCTTGCCAGCCCATGTTCTGTACGCCTTCGAACGTCCAGGCGGCGACGTGGGGCGTGACGAGCACGTTGGGCATCGAGAACAGCGGGTCCGCCGGATCTGGCGGTTCGCGGTCGAAGACGTCGAGTCCGGCGCCGGCGATGGTGCCGTCGGCCAATGCCTGGCGCAGCGCGGGGTAGTCGACCAGTGCCGCACGTCCGGTATTGATGAGAATGGCCGTGGGCTTCATGCGCGCCAGCGCCTGCGCATTGATCATGTGGTGGTTGGCGGGTGTTGCCGGCGCGTGCAGCGACACGGCATCCGAGCGCGCCAGCAACTCGTCCAGTCCGACCATCTCGACGCCCGTCGGTGCCTCGCCCAGAAACGGGTCGTGTGCGAGCAGGCGAATGTTCCAGCCGGCCAGGCGCTCGGCCACGCCCCGGCCGATGCGACCCAGTCCGATCAGTCCGAGCGTCGTACCTTCCAGATACGTCGCATAGGTGTCGGCCCGCCAACCGCCGTTTCGCATGTAGGCGGGTGTCCACGCATGCAACTGCTTGCGCAGCGCCAGCAGCAGCGCGATGGCATGTTCGCTGACCGGCTTGATCTGCGTGTCGCCGCCGGTGTGGCTGACCAAGATGCCCAACTCGCTGGCTGCCGCGACATCGATGCTGTCCACGCCGATGCCGAACTTCGAGATGCAGCGCAACTGCGGCAGAGCTTCCAGCACGCGGCGCGAGAAGCTCGCGCCGCTGGCCCCCATCACTGCGTCGTAGCCCTGGGCCGCATCGATGATCTGGTCTTCCGAGTAGCGCTCGAATTCGCGTTGCCACATGGCCCGATCGGCGTGCACCACCAAACCCCTTTCCCGCAGCCACTCGATCGACCGCAGCGTCGGATCCACCTGCTCGAAGACCAGCACCCTCGAGCCGGCCGCCGTACCAGGCGTTGGCGAGACCTCTGCATGGCCCATCTCAACGCTCTCCGAAGGCCGCGGCCACGTAGTCCTGTCGCGGCGGGGAGAACACGTCGACGAGGATGGCTGGCTCGGAGCCCAGGGCTCGGGTAGAGCCGTGCGATGAACCCGGCGTGATGCGGCACACGTCGCCCGGGCCGAGCACAACCACTTCGCCATCGACGGTGGTTTCGATGCGGCCCGATACCACCACGGTGAACTGCTCGTGGTCGGGGTGCGCGTGCAAGCCCGTGGCGGCACGCTGCGGGTCGATTTCCCAGCGCACCAGCGTGACGTCCCGTCCGGGCATCACGGTGCCGGGTAGATCGGGACGCACGGCGTGCAGGGGGCCGGTGTCGGCCCGGAAGATGTTCGGACGAACGCTCATGGCGGGGGGATTCGGGGTTGGCGGTGGCTGTCGACGATGTACAGGCCGGTGGAAAAGTCGCAGACGTACATCAGGCCTCGGGCATCGACGAACACGTCCGACGATCCGTAGGAATGGAAGAGCTTGGGCGCGCCGTCGGCGTGCTGGCCGGGCTCGGGGCGTGGCGGCACGAACCAGGCCACTTCCTTCGGCCGGAAGGGGTTGGCGATGTCCACCACGCGAACGCCGGCGTTTTGATACGTGGCAAAGACGGTGTCGCTTCGCTGCCAGCTGCCGCTGCGGTTCTCGTGCACGTTGTGCGGGCCGAAGTGCCCGCCGACGCCGCGGTAGTTCTGCTCCATCGGCGTTGGAAACGTGGCGATGTTGACGGGATTCGACTTGTCACGAATGTCGATGACCCAGGCATGCTTGTCTTCGTCCGCGCCGTTGTCCAGCATGGCTTCGTCGAGCGCGATCACCAGGTTGCGATCCGGCAGCGGCAGGCATACATGCGTGTTGCCGCCGAATGGGGGCGACCAGTTGTGATGCGAGATCAACTGCGGTGCCGCGGGGTCGCGCACATCGAGCAGCGTCATGCCGCCGTCCCGCCAGGCGCAGTAGGCCACCCCATCGGCCACCACGGGGTGGTGCAGGGCATAGCGGCGAGTCCAGCCGGGCGTCTCGCCACCGTCGTGCCACATGCCAGGGATCCACCAGCGCCCGGCTTCGCGTGGCGCCGTCGGGTCGGCCATGTCGATGACGAGGAAGATGTGGTCCACATAGCCGTCGATCAGCGCCGAGGCGTAGGCGTAGCGTCCGCCGTCGTACCAGACCCGATGCACGCCCAACCCTTCGACCGGCATGTAGCCGATCTGCCGCGGCGCTGCGGGCTTGGCCAGGTCGAAGACGCGCAAGCCCGCCGCGTAGTCGACCCCGCGCGTGCCGAACAGGTGGCTGCTCAGCCCGATCGAACGCCCGTAGTACTGGCGCGCATCGGCAAACACTTTCCGGTGCTTGTGGAAGTTCACCTCGTCCACGACCAGCAGCAACTCACCGTGGGTCTGCAGATGGATGTTCCAGGTGCCGGTGGGCGCCGCCATAGCGCCCACCGTCGCCGGGGCGCGCGGATCGGCCACGTCGACGATGGTCACGCCGTCGGCATGGCCGATGTAGGCGTGCCCCTTGTGCACCATCAGCTGGACGCCGCTGCCTCGTGGCTCGTGCCCGAGCAGACTCACCCCGTGGCACAGCGCGCCGGTTGGCAGTCGCTGATTCATGCACCGATCCTCGTGCCCAGTGGCATAACGCTTCCTCTTCAACAAGTGGATCCACTTTAATGGCGGTAACGAGTTCAGTCAAGAACTGGATACACTTGCCGAGAGGTCGCTGATGAGCATTGACAACGAATCGACGGACACCGCGTCGCGGGCCACGGTGGCCGCGGTGCGCGAGCGGCTGCGTGCGGCGATCTTCAGCGCGGAGCTGCAGCCGGGTGATCAACTCTCCACGGTGCAACTCTCGCAACGCTTCGGCGTGAGCCGTACGCCGCTGCGCGAGGCCTTGCGCATGCTTCAGGAAGAGGGCTTGGTCGAGGCGCAAAGCAACCGCCGTGCGCGCGTGGCGGCCTTCAATGCCGACGAGTTGGAGCTGGTGTACGCGAGCCGTCTGCTGTTGTCGGCCCTGGCCGCGACGATGACTGTGCCGAAGATGAGCCGCGGCGACGTGGACGAACTGCGCCGGCTGCACGCGGCAATGCGCGAGGCTGCCGCGGCCGGCGATGTGGAGGCCTGGCAGCGCCTGGACCGCGACTTCCACCTCGCGCACGCCATGTACGTGCCAGCTGCGTTGAGGCGCGAGTTGGAGCAGTTGTATGCCCGCGCTGCGCTGTACCGGCGGATGTGGGTGCACGACAAGCCGTACCGCTTGCCATCCACCGACGCCGAGCACGAAGCCATCATCGAGGCCTGCACCCAAGGCGACTCCCGCGCCGCGGTGGGCCACATCGCGCGCCACCTCTCGAAGATCGCATTCAGCCTGCTGGCCGACACGGCGCCCGAACGCGAACCGGCCACGGTGCGCGCCGCGCTGCAGATTGCGCTGGCCCAGGCCGGCGGCGCCGAGTTCGAGAGCGCTCGCGGGACGAGTCGCTAGTCGCAGTCGAGCGCCAGGCGCTTCGAGAGGGGAGAGCCAGCAACGCATAAGTGGATCCACTTTGTTGACAGCTTCGTTGTACTGCTCTACATTCACAAATGTGGATCCACTTGCCTTGCATGGCGTCGAGGCCACCTTCTCAACAACGATTCGACCGGAGACAACCCATGCCGACTTTTCTTGAGCCGCTTGTGCTCTGCAGGCAGGCGGGCCAGCACATGGCTCGCCTTTGCCTGGGATTGGCGCTGGCGCTGGCCATTGCGGCTCCCGCGGCGGCGCAGTCCTACCCCGACCACCCGATCAAGTGGATCGTGCCTTTCGCGCCGGGTGGCGGCGGCGACACCACGGCACGCCTTGTGTCGCGTGAAGCAGAAAAGCTCATCGGTCAGACCTTCGTGATCGAGAACCGCCCGGGCGCCGCGACGATCCTCGGCATACAGGCGCTGCTGGCCTCGCCCGCCGACGGGTACACGGTCCTCTCGGGCAACGATTCGCTGGCCACGAACCTCTACCTGGTGGACAAGGTGCCGTACAAGCTGGATGACGTGGTGGGGATCTCGGTCATCAGCAAGTCCCCTCTGGCCCTTGTCGCGCGGGCCGACTTTCCGGCCAAGGACATCGGCGAATTTGTGCAACAGATCAAGGCCGCCAACGGCAAGCTCAACTACGGGTCTTGGGGCATCGGGAGCACCTCTCACCTGGCAATGGAAACACTGCTGGACCGCACCGGCACCAGCGCCACCCACGTGCCCTACGGCGGCTCGGCACCGGCCGTGCTGGCGCTCATTGGCGGCCAGCTCGACATGATGTTTGTCGACGTCGGAACGGGTCTGCAGCACGTGAAGACCGGCAAGATCAAGCTCCTTGCGATCTCGACCAAGGAACGCAACCCGGCATTCCCCGACGCGCCGACCCTCGGCGAGGCAACCCTGCCCGGCTTCGACATGTACTCCTGGAACGGCCTTTGGGTGCGCAAGGGCACGCCAGCCATTGCAGTCCAGAAGCTCTCAGAGGCCGTCCAGAAGGTGCTCGCAGCGCCTGAGTTTCGCAAGGACCAGATCGAACGGGGCAACGTGCCGTGGGGTAGCACGCCGCAGGAACTGGACCGGCTGCTGCACGACAACGCGCTGGCGGCCAAGGAACTGATCCAGAAACGAAAGATCCGTCTGCAGTAGCGGAACGCCCGGCCGAGAGCGTCCGGTCACGGTCTTCGTTCGGCCTCCGTCGATGCGCTTGCGCGCTTCGCTGCGCGAACGGGGAAATCGCGGCGCCTGTCATGAAGATCGCGACTGGGTGTCTCGTTGCGCTGCACTGCGAAAGTCGACGACCTGCGACGGCGGCTGGTCGGCATGCCGGGTCGATCCGCCGCCGGACGCCGGCCCCTTCCGGTTGCTACGCTCAGGCTCGCCAAGGGTCGCCTCGGTAAAGTACCTTGCCGGCGTCGTACCCAGCATTCGCCTGAACATTGCGATGAAGGCACTCGTGCTTTCATAGCCCAGATCGTGCGCAACGCTCGTGACGGACTGCCCGTTGCCCAGGCGCTGCAACGCCAGCCTCACATGCAGTTGCTGACGCCAGCGGACGAAGGACATGCCGGTCTCTCGCTGGAACAGGCGCGCCAGCGTGCGATTGCTGGCCCCGACCCGTGCGCCCCATTCGTCGATCGTGAAGCGCACCGACGGATCGTCGATCAGGGCATCGACGAGCCGCCGCAGGCGACGATCCATGGGCAAAGGCAGGTGCAGCGGCTCCAGAGGTGCTGCCTGAAGCTCATCGAGCAGCACCGCGACAAGGCGCTCCTCGCGCGTGTCGCCCTCCGGGTAGGGTGAGGGCCCCGCGGCGAACCGGAGCAGGAGTTCGCGCAACAGCGGCTGAACGAACAGAATCCCGCACGCGTCGCGCAGCGGTCCCGCGAGCACGGGTTCGACGTAGAGCACCCTGACGGTGACAGCCGCAACCGAGCGGGCGGCATGTGCAACGCCGCTGGGTATCCAGATGGCGCAATGGGGCGGAACGGTCCAGATGCCTTCGGCGGCTTCGACTGTGATGACGCCTTGAACGACGTAGAGCAGTTGCGCCTTGCGGTGACTGTGAGGCCGCTCTTCGCGCAGGGACTCGAGTTCGAGCGCAAGGCCCACCACGGAACGGGGCACCCGGTCCGGATCATCACGCCCTTTCGAGATTGTCATCCGGAATTCCCCGACACTGCGCGCCCGACAAGTTGCCTCGCGCGATCGATGGCGTCAAATTCGGTGGCCACGAACTGGAAGCTGAACCCGAAGGCCTTTCCCATCGCCTGGGCCGCGAGCCTGATTGCCACGGGCGTGGGCCGGTCGCCTTCAACGACGACCGCTCCGGCACACAGGCGGCGCAGGCGTTCGCGATTGCGCTTGAAGAACAGGGCCCTTTGCTTGCGCTCCTCGGGCGATCCGTCTTGGTCCCCGCCAGGCGCCCGAGCGGCGATCAGGACAAAGCGCTGTTCGCGACCGAGGACCGAGTCCAGCTGGTCTTCGGTCGAACGGCTGGTTGTTGAAGATCCGTCGGCGCCCTCGTCGAGACGGAGGAACACCAGAGGGAATTGGGTCGAATCGATCGGCATGGCAGTTCTCCCGCTAGGCAACGGCCGCTGAGCAGCCTGATGATCGGCGCTAGTCTGCGGCGATTGCCGCCGTTCGCGCGCGCGCAAAGCGGCCATGCGATCGCTCGAACCTGCCAAATCGTGCCCGCGCGCGCCGCGACGGCGATCCGCGCATGCGACTCGCGATGTCGCTGCCGGTCGGGGCTCAGGCGTTCGGCCGAATTTCCGCGTCGGGCGGCATGAGGAATGCCATCTGCCTCTCGATGACGCGGCTGCGAAACCGCCAGCGGCCGTCAGCGTCGCGCTCGAGCCGATCGCAGACGTCGTTGACGCGCAGCTTCACGGGCCGCTCGGCGCCGGCGGACTCGTACGTCAACTGGACCAGCGTCGCCTCGCACGCCCCGTCGTCGCGCAGATCCACACGCAGGTTCGACCACACGTGGCGGGTCTTGCGGTTCGGTATCTCCGCGCGGCGCCGGCAGTCGGCGGCGATCTCGGCGCGGCCGCGGAACGCCTGGTCGTTGACGCGCAGCGTGCCATCGGGGAAGAACAGTTCCGACAGCTCGTTGGCGAGCCCCCGGTCCGCGGCCCAGGCGAAGTCGCTCAGCAGCCGGTGGATCGCGTGCAGGTCGGCGCCGGCCATCACGCGGCGGCTGGCACGTTGAGCTCGAGCTGCAGCACCGGTGTCATCGTGCGCTGCACGAAGCGGCAGCGGCCTTCGGCATCGAACGAGACGACGTCGTCGTGGTCGCCCATGTTGAGCACGCCCTTCGGCGCGGCGCCGCCCTTGTCCAGCGCGATGACGATGACCAGCGACCGGACCCGGTACCGGCCGTCGCCGAGCGGCACGATGCCGACATTGCCGCCGATGTGCCGGGCCTCGCGGCCCTTCGCGCGCCGCTCGTGGAAGAGCGAAACCAGAAGGTCGGCGATGCCTTGGCGCCCTTCGGCGTAACGCTGGGGCGTCTTGAACACCGACTGTTCTTCCATCAGGTCGGCCACCGATTCGCCGCGGTCGACGCAGCCGAAGAACTCGTCGATCAGCTCGGTAACGCGGCCGCGGATCTCCGGGGCCAGCAGGGTGGGTTTGTTCACGTTCGATTCTCCAGGGGTGCGAAAGAGAGGGCTGTCGATCAGCGCTGCAGATCGCCCAGCTCTTGCGGGCGGACCTTCAGCTCGTCGCGAATGAATTGGGTGACGGTCTGCACTTCGGTGTCGATCTCCGCGCGCAGCTGCGCAGTCGAGCCGCCCGGGTCCGACGTCATGTCCAGCGTCGCCAGCCACTTGGCCATCTCCGGGTCCTGCATCACCGCCCGCAAGTGGCTGCGCAGTTTCTCCACCAGCTCGGGCGGCAACTTCGCGGGGCCGAACAGGCCGAGCCAGCTGTCCCGGCGCGTGAAGAAGTTGTCGAAGCCGGACTCCGCGAACGTCGGCACCTGCGGCAGCACCGGCGAGCGGGCAGGCCCCATGATCGCCAGCGCCCGGGCCTTGCCCTGCGCGATCAGCGGCGCCGCCTGGCCCACCGACGTGAAGGCCAGCGTGATCTGGTTGGCCAGCATGTCGTTCAGCGCCGCCGGCGTGCCGCGGTAGGGCACGTTGGACAGCTTCACGCCGGCCTTGCCGGCGACGCTTTCCAGCACCAGCTGCGGGAATGACCCCGTGCCGAAGGAGCCGTAGGTCAGCGGCGCCCTGGCGGCTCTCGCCTCTTCGGCCAGCTCCTTCAGCGTGGTGCTCTTGTAGCTGGGGTGGATCAGCAGCAACGGATAGCTGCGAGCCAGCTTGACGATGGGCGTGAAGTCCGCGCGCGGGTCGTAGCTGACCTTCATCGTCGCGGGCGTGGTCACCAGCGGATCGGCAATCGTCAGCAGCAGCGTGTACCCGTTGGGTGCCGAGCGCAGCACCTCCACGGCGCCCAGGGCACCACCGGCGCCGGCCTTGTTGTCGATCACGACGGCGGCCTTCAGACGGGTAGAAAGCGCATCGGCGATCTTGCGCCCGACCGCGTCGAACACGGAGCCGGCCGGAAATGGCGCGACGAAGCGGATCGTGTGGCTCGGATACGCGTCGGCCGATTCCTGGCCGTGGCTGAAGGGGTGCAGCGCCATCAGGCTGGCGCCGGTCAGCAGAATGCGTCTGCGCTTGGATTGCATGTCGTGTGTCTCCGTTGTTGTCCGTGCCCGTCAGGCCGATTCGTCGCCCGCGCCGTAGCCGCGCCGCCAGCCCAAACGCTCGAGATCCGGCATGTCGGAGCCGGAGGCCTGACTCACCCGGCGGATGTCGCGCGGATCGGGCAGGTTCTCCACGGCTTCCAGCGGCGGCAGCGACATCGACTCGGCCGGCCGCCCGATGAACTGGAACAGCGACGTGTTGTTGTTGATGGCCGGGAAGTCCTGGCTCGCCGTCACGGTGAGCGAGAACATGCGCGTGACGGGCGCCGCGGAAACGAACCAGTGCATGCGCCCGCAGGGCAGGAAGATCATCGAATCCTTCGGCACGTCGAAGGGCACGCCCTCGACCCAGGCGGTCAGCCGCCCTTCGATGACGAAGAAGATCTCGTGTTCGTAGAGGTGGATGTGCGGTGGCGGCCCGATGTGCTCGGGGATGTTGCCCTCCCAGATGCAGCAGGTGTTGTCGACTTCCTCGCCCTGCGCATAGACCACCATCAGCTGCCCTTCGTACCAGAGCGCGCGGTCGAGCGTGCGTTTCGAGACGAAGGGCTGCAGGGGTCGATAGTCGTCGAGGCCGCCGCGCGCGGCGCGCAGCTGGGCCGACTCAGATTGCCAGTTCATGATGGATCCGGTGGTTGATGAAACGGAACGCGCGGCGCCCGGCTAGCGCGCCGCGCCGGTGTCGGCAACGAGGCGAGCCGCCTCGATGCCGTACACGGCGCAGGCCTCGTCGTTGTCCGGCTGGTCCCCACTCACGCCGACGGCACCGAGCACTTCGCCCGCCGCGTCGCGCACCAGCACGCCGCCGGGAACGGGGATGACCCTGCCTTGCGAGGCACTCGCCAGCGCCGTGAAGAAGGCACTCGCCGCCTCGGCCCTTTGGGCCAGCGCGCGGCTGCCGTGACCCATGCCCAGGGCGCCCCAGGCCTTGCCGTAGGCGATGTCCGGACGCAGCAGACCGCTGCGGTCCTGGCGCTTGAGCGCGACCAGATGGCCGCCCGCGTCGAGCACGGCGATCGTCAGCGGCTTAAGGTTCAGCGTGCAGGCGTGGTGCAGGCTGCCGTCCAGGATCTGGCTGGCCTGATCGAGCGTGATCGATGTCAAGGTCTGAACTCCTTTGCGTGGGACGTGCGGCCTCGCAGTGCGCACAGCCGGCGTTGCGTGACCCATCGCCCGGCGACCAGAATGCGAAGTCGTCCACGACCGGGAAAGCGTCGACGAGCCTGTCGTTGGCCAGCCGGAAGATCACGCACTGCCCGGCCTTCGACTGCGGCCCTGGCGGCCCCAGCAGTCCGCAGGCGTCGACGAAGCTCACCCGGTAGCGCAGCACCGCGCTGCTGCGGTCGGTGATCACTTCGTCGGCGCTGGCGCACCAGGCCGGAAAGAGCTGGTGCAGGCGATTCACGCGCTGGGCCGAGAACGACTCGAGCAAGCGCCCGCCGAGCACCGAGTCCAGTCCGGTCGGGTCGTTGGCATTGAGCCGACCGACCAGGCGTTCGATCGACGTGCCGACATCCCAGACCTTCGCAGCCTGTGCCGCCGACGCGGCGGCGATGCGCAGCTTGTCGCGGCAGCGCGTGCAGGTGGCTGCGGCGGCCTCGTGAGCGAACAGACCGGCCGGCGAGTCCGATTCGGCGATCGCCAGGCCGCACAGCGTTCGGGCAATGCCGGCGTCGCTTTGCGCCAGCGCGTGGGTGCTGCCGAGCAGCGTCAGGCAACTCACCATGTGCAGGACATCCCCGGTCTCCTTCTCGCGTGTCGAAGGCGCACGTCCTGAGTGGATCGATGCTAGCCAGCGCCATGGCGAACGACCAATACTCGTTTCGGCTTCTGGCCGATACTCGATTCGTATGCACGGAAGGGCACCCGGCTCGGGTCAGAAGAAGTGCCGGAAGCCCAGCGCATAGCTCGCGCCCTTGGCCTGCACGGCCGGCGCGGTGGTCCCGGCGCCGCGGTTCTTGTCGCTGCGAGTCAGCGCGTAGAGCTCGCTGCGCTTCGACAGGCTGTACGCGTATCCGGCTGAAGCCAGGCTGCGTTCCGACGCGAACGCTTCGTCGCCCTTGCGCACGCCGTAGCCGAGCATCACGCGGCCCAGACCGATGGGCACCACGGCGCTGAGATCCCAGATCTTGAACGTGATGTTGTTGTCGGCCGCCGTCGTCGTGCCGCTGCCGTCGCTGCGGATGCGGCCCAGGTGGCCGTACACGCGGACGACCCCGAAGTCGTAGCCGATGCCCGCCAGCGTGTTCTTCGTGTTGTTCCGCGTCGTGCCGTCCGAGAAGGTGACAGGGTCCTTCTCGACGTTGCTGTAGGCCAGCGATGCCACGAACGGGCCGCCGGTGTAGGCGACACGGCCGCCGATGTTGCCGCCGTTCGGGCCTTCGGCGAGCGACTTCTGCAGGTTGGCGGTGAAGCCGCCGAGATTGGGCGAGTCGTAGGCGACGCTGTTGGTCCAGCCGGTGCCGCCGGCCAGCGGCGAGCCGATGAACATCAACAGGTTGATCGGCGAGAACGTCGTCGAGTCGCCGAAGGCGTTGGTCGTTGTCGAGCTGAGGAAGATCGCGGTCGTGATCTGCCCCAGGCGCAGCCGGCCCAGCGTGCTGCTCGACAGGCCTATGAACGCGGCCTTGGACCAGAAGGGATCGGCGGCAACGTTGACGGCCGAGCAGGCCGGTGCGGGCGCCGGCGGTCCGGCGCAGATGGCGTCGTTGCGGCCGGCCGTCCCGGCATCGTTGCGCATGAAGCTCTGCAACTCGAAGAAGGCCGACAGGCCGTCGCCCAGGTCCTCGGTGCCGCGAAAGCCGATGTAGCTGGTGGACAGGCCGCTGGCGTCCTGCCGGTAGAGGGCGGCGTCGCTCGGCGTCACGCCGGCGGCCGCGCCCTTGTACCGGCCCACGTTGGCATCGATCAGACCGAACGCGGTCACCGAGCCTTGAGCGCACGCCGCTCCGGCAAGGCCCAGCAAGACCAGTGATGTGGCAATGACCCTCGAACTCGGTTTCATCGTGTCTCCGGCATTTGTGTGTGTATTGGTATGCGGGCCGCAGGCCTTGCACGGCTCATGTGCCCGGGGCGATGGTCGACGGCATCGCGCCTTGCATGAAGACCGATTCGTCCGGTTCCCTTTGATGAAGCTTTGATACCTGCGGCATCGGGCCTCGCGGCGCACGAAACGCGGCAACGGCTGCCGTACATTGCGCCGCGAATCGGCAAAAGGGATGCGATGAACCTGCCAAGAATCGGCCGCTACGGCGCCGGCAAGGATCTGTTGAGCTTCGTCGGGCCGCCCGAAGGCGTGGTGCCCGAAACGGTGAGCGTGGTGGCGCAGGACGGCGGCCGGTCCAAGGGCGTGCTCTATCGCAAGCGCAACGAGAAGACCCTCGTGTGCATCCTGCACCCGCGCGGCGACATGACGCGCCACTACGCCATTCCGGCGCTCGTTCGCGGCGGCTACGCGGTGTTTGCGCAAGAGAGCCGCTGGCCGGGCAACGACGTCAACGCCAGCCACGAGGTGCTGCTGGCCGACGTGGCCGCGATGATGGTCAGCATGCGAAGCCGCGGCTTCCAGCACGTGGTGATGCTGGGCTACAGCGGCGGTGGTTCGGTGTTCTCGTTCTACCAGTCGCAGGCGGAGACGCCGATCGGCCGTCGCCTGGCGGACACCGCCGCCGGCGATCCGTTCGACCTGAACACCTTCAACATGCCGCCGGCCGACGGCATGGTGTTCATGGCGTCGCACCTCGGCGCCGGCAAGACGATGCTGGACGAGATCGACCCGTCGGTCACCGACGAGAGCGACCCGCTTTCGATCGACCCCGAACTCGACATGTACGACCCGAAGAACGGCTTCGCCGAGCCGCCGGCGCTGAGCCGCTACGAGAGCGAATTCCTGGCGCGCTATCGGCAGGCGCAGAGCCTTCGCGTCGCCCGCATCGATGCCATCGCCCGCGCCTGCATCGAAGAGCAACGGCACTTCCAGGAGGCCGCTCGCCAGCCGGACTTCGGCAGCCTTTCGGCGCCGAGCCGGGCGTTCGTGCTGCGGCGCGCCGTGCTCGGCCGCTTCATGAACGTCTACCGCACGGACGCGAATCCGGCGGTCACCGACTTGTCGATCGATCCGTCCAAGCGCGGCTACGGTTCGATCATGTCGGTGCGCCCGGACCTGTCCAACTACACCGAGGCGGGCTTCGCCAAGAACCTGACGCCGCGCGCCTGGCTCAGCCTGTGGTCCGGCCACGCGTCACGCGCGTCGGTGCTCGACAACCTGCCGCGGGTCGTGGTGCCGACACTCGTGCTCGACTACACCGGCGACAGCGCGATCCACCCGCACAACGCGCAAAGCATCTACGAACAGTCTCCTGCGGCCGACAAGACGCTGGTGCATGTGGACGGCGATCACTTCGGTTTCCCGCTGCCTTCGGCGCCCGGCGAAGGCGGGCGGGAGGCCGCGCTCGACATCGTCGTCGGCTGGCTGCAAGAGCGCTTTGCGGCGGGCTGACGCTGACCCGATCACACATGCCGCCGGCTTGCGCGGCGAAATTCCTGGAGATCTATCGAGTGATGAACGAATGCGTGCTACCGGGCCGGCCCCGGAAGGAATGGCCATGAGCGGCAACCCGCGCGTCGCCGACGCGCCGATCGAGCCCCTGTTCCTCGACCGCTGGTCGCCGCGCGCCTTCGACGCCGGCTTCCTGTTGAGCGAAGCCAGCCTGCTGCCGCTGTTCGAGGCGGCGCGCTGGGCGCCGTCGTCCTTCAACTGGCAGCCGTGGCGCTTTGCGTTTGCGCTGCGCCAGGAGCCGCGCTGGGCGGAGTTCGTCGAGCTGCTGTTTCCCTTCAACGCGCTGTGGGCGCAGAACGCCTCAGCGCTGATCTTCGTGATGTCGGAAACGCAGATCAAGCTGCCGACGGCCGAGGAGCTGACGCCTTCGCACAGCCACGCGTTCGACACCGGCGCCGCCTGCGCCCTGCTGGCGCTGCAGGCCCGACGGGAGGGCCTGTACACGCACACGCTGAACGGCATCCACATGGACAAGATCCAGAGCCGGCTGGGCGTGCCGCCGAGCCAGCGCGTGGAAGCCGCCATCGCGCTGGGCCGGCTCGGCGAGCGCGCCAGCCTGCCCGAGCGCCTGCAGGCGCGCGAGACGCCGAGCGGGCGCAAGCCGGTTGCCGAGTTCGCGGTGCCGGCACGGCTGGTGGATTGACTGTGCACCGGCAGGCCTGCATGACCGGTCGCGCATGGCACTGCAGATCTGCATGGGCTGCGGCCGGCGTGGCACTGGCGCTGATGGCGGCGTCTTGCGCCACCGTGCAGACGCCGCCCGATGTCGCCGAGAAGCTCAGGGCCCTCGGCCGCGTGGTCAATGGGCCGGCCACGGCGGAGGTCTTCGCGGCCAGGGTGCTGGAGCGCGAGCCCTACGCCAACGTGAAGATCGATCGCGACCGGCGCTACGGCCCCGACGAGCGCAACCTGCTGGATGTCTTCGTGGCAAGCGATTCCGCAGCGGCCCCGCGGCCGGTGCTGATCTTCGTTCACGGCGGCGGCTTCGTCGGCGGCGCGCGCCGCGTTCCGGGCACGCCGTTCTACGACAACGTGATGCTGTGGGCGGTGCGCCATGGCATGGTCGGCGTAGCGATGACCTACCGCATCGCGCCGCGCGACCGCTGGCCCGCCGGCGCGGAGGACGTGGCCCTGGCCGTGCAGTGGACGCGGGACAACATTGCCGCCCACGGCGGCGATCCTGCTCGGATCTTCATCCTCGGGCACTCGGCCGGCGCCGCCCATGTCGCCGACTACCTGGCGCAGCCGCGTTTCCAGCGCGTCCCCGGGTCGGGCCTGGTCGGTGCGATGCTGCTGTCGGGCGCTTACCGCGTCGCGCAGCCGCTGGTCGTACCCGCCTACCACGGCACCGATGCATCGCGCTACGCAGAGCAGTCGTCGCTGCCGGGTCTGCTGGCGACCCCGGTGCCGCTCTTCGTCGGCTCAGCGGAGTTCGATCCGCCGCCGTTCGCCGAGCAGGCCGTGGCGCTTGTCGATGCGCTGTGCGGCGCGGGGCGCTGCCCGGCCTCGGCCGTGTTCGCCGGGCACAACCACATGGCCCAGACCTACTCGCTGCACACCGACGACCGCGTCGTCAGCGAAGCGCTGCTGAAGTTCATGCGCGCGAAGACGAATTGACACGAGGACATCCATGACCCCGATCGACACCCGCCGGCGCCTCGTGTTCGGCGCTCCCTTGGCCGTGCTGCTGCCGTCGTGTGCGCTCGTTCCGGCAGCGGCACCAACGCAGGACACGGCCGCGATCCTGGTGCAGCTGGACGCGGCCACCGGCTCGTCGAAGGTGGCATCGCTGTCGTTCGTCGCCGTCGGCAGCGGCGGCTCCGTCGGCCAGGCCTTCGCCCCCGGTCAGGCCTGGCCGGCGTTGAACTACGCGCGCCTGGCGCGCCGCATGGACTATGGCAAGGCCGCCTTCGCCGAGGACTACGTTCGAATCCGCTCCGAGCCGGCCGGCGGCGGCATGCTGCCGCTGATGGGGCAGGGCGAGGCGCGCGCCGCGGGCTTTGCGGTCGGCGAGCATGCCTGGAACGGCGGGCCGAACAACGCCGCGATCCCGTCCCCGCTGGGTCTGGACGGCCGCGTGCATGACCTGTGGACGTCACCGCACGGCGTGCTGCACGCCGCCCGCCGCTGGGCCGCCAAGGCTGGCACCGCGCGCGACGCCAATCGGACCTTTGCCACGCTGGTGTTCAGCGTGCCGGACCACCTCGAAGCCGTCGCCTGGATCGACGATCAAGGACTGCTGTCCCGCGTCGACGCCCGGATGCCGCATCCCGTGCTCGGCGATACGGCGGTCACGACGCGCTACCTGCACTGGAGCCCCATCGGCAACGGCGTCAGCTTCCCGATGCGCATCCGCCAGACGCTGGGCGGCTTCGATGCGCTCGATGTCGCCGTGCAGTCGGTGGAACTGAACCCTGCCTTCGAACTGAGCGTGCCCGAGAACGTGCGCCAGTTCAAGGAGCGGGTTCGCGCCGAGCCGGTGGCCGATGGCGTCTGGTTCCTCACCGAAGGCTCGCACAACAGCGTGCTGGTCGAGATGAGCGATCACCTGATGCTGATCGAGTGCCCGGTCGACGACGCCCGCGCGGCCGCCGTGTTTACCGAGGCGCGCCGCCTGGTGCCGAGCAAGCCGGTGCGCTACGTGGTCAACACGCACCACCACTTCGACCACGCCGGCGGTCTGCGCGCAGCAGCCGCCGAAGGCGCCACGCTGGTGACCAGCGAGGTCGCGCGGCCCTACTACGAGCGGATCTTCGCCAACCCGAATCGCATCCGCCCGGACCGTCTGGCGCAATCAGGCCGGTCGCCCACCTTCATCGGCATCAGCGGCAGCCGCGTCTTCGGCGACGGCCGGCGCAGCGTCGAAGTGCACGAGGTCCAGGACAGCGTGCATTCGCAAGGCCTGCTGATCGTCTACCTGCCCGCCGAACGGCTGCTGGTCGAAGCGGACTCCTACACGCCGGGCCTGTACACGAACCCGGCGCTGGTCAACGCCAACAACCAGAACCTGGCCGACAACATCGACCGGCGTGCGCTGAAGGTCGATCGCATCCTGCCGCTGCACGGCCGCGTCTCGCCGATGTCGGAGTTTCTCGGCGTCATCGGACGCAAGTCCTGAGAGCATCCCGGGCATCTGGCAGCGCCCGGCGTTCGAAGGAGACACATCAATACCTTCACCGCAGAGGGGCTGAGGGCGCAGAGTTTTCGCAGAGGTAGAACAGGTCTTCTCTGCGCACCTCTGCGTCCTCAGCCCCTCTGCGGTGAATGCCTTTGTTTCTGATGAGGCTCGGTCCTCGGGCCTCTCAATCGCGGAAGTGCACGCTGAAGCCCGACCAGACTTCGTCGTAGTCGGGCTGCAGGTTGGCGGCGTCCAAGGCCTGCCGGGTCGGCTTGAAGGCGTGGCGGCTTTCGAACATGAAGGCCAGCGTGTCTTCGAGCCGGTGCGGCGCCAGCGGCGCGGCGCTGGCCTTCTCGAACGTGGCCGCATCGGGCCCGTGCGGCAGCATCGAGTTGTGCAGGCTGATGCCGCCCGGAACGAAACCTTCGGCCTTGGCGTCGTAGACACCCTTGACCAGGCCCATCAGTTCGCTCATGACGTTGCGGTGGAACCAGGGCGGCCTGAAGGTGTCTTCGGCCACCAGCCAGCGCGGCGGGAAGATCACGAAGTCGCAGTTGGCGACGCCCGGCGTGTCGGTGGCCGACGTGAGAACGGTGTTGATCGACGGATCGGGGTGGTCGAACGAGACGGTGCCGATCGCCATGAATCGCGCCAGGTCGTACTTGTACGGCGCCAGGTTGCCGTGCCACGCCACCACGTCCAGCGGCGAGCCGGCCTGTTCACCTTCCCAGAAGCTGCCCAGGTACTTGTTCAACAGCTTCACCGGGCCGGCGCGGCGCTCGTAGGCGGCCACGGGCACGAGGAAGTCGCGCGCATTGGCCAGCCCGTTGGAGCCGATGGGGCCGAGCTCCGGCAGGCTGAACGGCGCGCCGTAGTTCTCGCAGACGTAGCCTCGGGCCTGGCCGTCGGGCAGGTCCACGCGCATGCGGATTCCGCGCGGGACGACGACGATCTCGCCCGGCGCCGCCTCGAGCCGCCCGAGCTCGGTGTGCACCAGCAGGCGCCCGGCCTGCGGAACGACGAGCATCTCGCCGTCGGCGTTGGCGAAGTAGTTCGCCATCGGCCGGTTGGCGCGATAGACATGGGCCGCGACACCGCTTTGCGTGTCGGCCTGCCCGTTGCCGGCCACCGTGAACAGGCTTTCGACGAAGTCGGCCGCGGCCGGCATCGGCCACGGATTCCAGCGCAGGCGGTTGGCCGGCGTCTCGCTCGCCGTGAACGGCCCCGTGAGCCAGGTCGGATGCTGCACGCGCGAGAGCTTGCCGTGGCGCGCCGACGGCTGGATGCGATACATCCAGGTGCGAAGGTTGTGCCGGCGCGGCGCGGTGAACGCGGTGCCGGACAGCAGCTCCGCGTACAGCCCGAGCGGCGCGCGTTGCGGCGAGTTGCGCCCGATGGGCAGCGCACCGGGCTTGGCCTCGCTGGAGAAGACGTTGCCGAAGCCGCTCTGGTAGTTCAAGGGGTCTGCCGGGGGCGTGTCTGCCATGTCCTGTCCTTCCTGTGTGGATCAGCCTTGCACCGGCACACCGATCGCCGGCAGGACGGTCGCCCTGCACGCGCCGAAGCCGATGGAGACGAAGCCGGCGCGCTCGCAGCGGCCGCTGAGGATCACTTCATCGCCGTCTTCGAGGAAGCTCCGCTGCTCGCCGGTGGACGGCACCAGCAGCGGCCGGTTGCCACCTGCCGTCAGCTCGAGCAGAGCACCCTGTGCACCTTCGCCTTCATTCGACACCGTGCCGGAGCCGAGCAGGTCGCCGGTGTCGAGCGCGCAACCGTTGCTGGTGTGATGGGCGACCATCTGGCCGAAGGTCCAGTACAGGCCGGCCGTCGTCGAGCGGCTGAGCCGCTGCGGTGCCAACCCCCGTTCGGCCATTTGCCGTGTTCGCAGGCCGGCCTGGAGAACGACATCGATGCCGCCCGCTTGCTGGTCGTCGCGGGCGAACAGGTGCGGCAGCGGCGCCGGGTCGCCGGGGGCGCGGGCCGAGGCGCCCACGCGAAAGGGCGCCAGCGCCTGTGCAGTCACGACCCACGGCGAAACCGTCGTCGCGAAGCTCTTGGCCAGGAACGGGCCCAGCGGCTGGTACTCCCAGGCCTGGATGTCGCGGGCCGACCAGTCGTTGAGCAGCGAGAAGCCGAAGAGATGCTGCCAGGCGTCGCCCACGGCAACCGGCTCGTCGGCCCCCGAAGGGCTGCCGATGTAGGCGCCGAGCTCGACTTCGTAGTCCAGCCGCAGCGACGGCCCGAACTGCGGCGTCGCGCTGTCGACGCTCTTCGTCTGCCCGCAAGGCCGGCGAACGGGCTTGCCGCTCGCACGCACGCTGTTGGCGCGCCCGTTGTAGGCGATCGGCACGTACTTGTAGTTGGGCAGCAGCGGGTTGTCGGGCCGCATCAGGCGGCCCACGTTGGTGGCGTGGTGAACCGAGGCGTAGAAGTCCGTGAACCCGCCGATGCGAACCGGCAGCGACAACTCGACCTGCGCCAGCGGAACGAGCGCCGCCGCGACGGCTTCCCGCGCGCCGCTTTCGGCGCGCAACAGCTGCGAAAGGCGCCGGCGCAGCGCCGCGGCCGCCTGCGGGCCCATGCGCATCAGATCGTTGAGCGACGCGGCCCCGCACGCGCGCGCCGCCGCCCGCTCGATCTCGCCGCGCATGGGCCCTTCGCACGCGCCGACGTCGAGGATCCGGTCGCCGATGCCCACGCCACAGCGCACCGGCAAGCCCGGGCCTGGCGAGAAGGCAGCGAACGGCAGGTTCTGGATCGGAAACTCGGCACCGGGTTCGTTCGCCGTTGTCACCCAGCTTCGAAGCGCCGGGTCGTGGGTCTCGTCGAGCGAAGGAAGAGTCACAGCGTGAAGCCTCCGTCGATGACGATGCGCGTGCCCGTGGCGGTGCGCAGGTGCGTGATGCAGCCGACGACGGCCAGGGCCACGTCTTCGGGCGTCACGGCGCGCCCGAGCGGCGTGCTGGCCGCCTTCTTGCGCACGTCCTCCCGCGAACGGCCGGGGACGAAGTCGGTGTCGACCGATGCCGGCGAGACGCAGAGAAAACGAACCTCCGGGCCGAAGGCGCGCGCCAGCGACAGCGTCATCGTGTCGACCGCTGCCTTGGCCGCGCAGTAGGCGATGTTGCTGCCCGAGCCGGTGAAGGCCGCGACCGACGAGACCGACACGACGGCGGCGTTGCCCGATCGGCGCATGAGCGGCAGCAAGGCGCGCACGACCGAGTAGGTGCCGCCGGCGTTGACCAGCAGCACCTCGTTGAAGAGGGTGCCGTCCAGCGCGTCGAGGTCGCCGTGGGGAATGCGCGTGGTGTAGCCGGCGCAGTTCACCAGTACGTCGATCTGCCCGTCGTCGCGCCCCAGAAGGTCTGCAAGGGCGGCATGCGTGGCCGGATCGTCCAGCGAGACGCGCGCGATGCGATGTCCATCGCCCGGCAGCGAGGCGCGCAAGGCCTCGGCCCGGTCGCTGCCCTGGTTGTAGCCGATGACGACCCGGGCCCCTTCAGCCGCCAGCGCGGCGACCGTCGCGGCGCCGATGCCGCTGCTGCCGCCGGTGACCACGGCCGTCCGGCCGCGCAGCAGATCTCGTTGGGCGAGTGGATGCATCTTGTCTGTCCTCGGGCCTTGCGGCGGGCTGAAAGCTGCGAGCGATTATGTTCGGCCAGCCCGGCTCGACCAGTACACTTTCCGTTTAATGGACATCCGTTGAAGCCGATGGCAAACCAACCGAATACCGGCTCGCTCAAGCGCGGCGTGCTGCTGCTCAAGGCGCTGGCGACCGCCAGCGCCAACGGCCTGGCGCTGACCGAGGTGTCCGGGCGCGCCGGCACGCCGCATCCCTCCACCCACCGCGTGCTGGGCCAGTTGATCGATGAAGGACTGGTCGAGTACGTGCCGGCGACGCGGCGCTATCGGCTGGGCCCGCTGGCCTTCGAGCTCGGGCTGGCCGGCTCGCTGCTTCACGACATTCGCGACCTCTGCCGCGAGCCGATGGCCGAGCTGTCGATCGAGACCGAAGACACGGTCTACCTGGTGGTGCGCAGCGGCTACGAGGCGGTCTGCGTGCACCGCATCGAGGGAACCTATCCGATCCGCACTCTGGTGCTGGAGGTGGGAAGCCGGCGTCCGTTGGGGGTCGGCGCGGGCGGGCTGGCGATCCTGTCGGCGATCGAGCCCGACGAGTGCGAGCTGATCATCGCGCGCGTTGCGCCGGCCCTCAAGCCGTTCGGCAAGCTGACGACGCGCAGCCTGTTCGAAGCGACGGCCGACACGCGCGAAAGCGGCGTGGCGGTCGTGCGCGACGTCGTCACGTTCGGTGTCACGGGTGTCGGCGTGCCGTTCCGCAACGCAGCCGGGCAGCCCATCGCCGCATTGAGCATCGCCGCCTTGAGCCAGCGCATGACACCGCGGCGGGTGCAGCGCATTGCGCAAAGCCTGAGAAGTGCCGCCGCTGCGGTGGAGCGCAGGCTTCGGTCAACCGGACGTTGAGTTCAGCTGCCCTCAGGCGGGCAGCGGGCTGCGCGAAGTTTCCGGACGATTTGGTAAGGGGCAGGAGTATTCGATTCGTCCCGTCCGGGCGCGCATGCCTACAGTGTCCGCATGTTCGACAGGCAAGCGGCAATGCAAGGTCTCGGGCGCGAGGGGGTCGGGCTGATCGCAGGCCACCAGGCAGCGCCTGAACTCGCTCGGCGGGATGGCGATGTGCTGCGCGAAGAAGCGCGTGAAGTGGCTGGGCGCATAGAAGCCCAGCTGCGCGGCAACCTCGGCCAGCGGCAAGTCCGACGTGGCCAGCATGCCGACGGCCAGGTGCAGGCGCACCCAGTCCAGGTAGTGCTGCGGCGTGACGCCGACGCTGCCCTTGAAGCAGGCAAAGAACTGCGAACGCGACAGGCCCGCATGCACGGCGACCGTGACCAGATCCGGGTTCTCCGCAGCATGCTGCTGGATGTAGACGATGGCCCGGCGCACGCGCGAGTCGACCCGGCCCCCGCGCAGCCCGGGACTCTCTTGCGCATACCCGTAGCACACGGCAGCGACCAGATCGCGCACGAGCTCGCCATGGGCCGGCTCGCCCTGCGCCGTGCCGATGCCGTGAATGCCGCGGACCAGCCTTTCGGCCAACGAGCGCAGCGCCGGGGTCGTGCGCACCGACTGGTGCGGAAACACGCGGTCGCCGCTGGCCGGACCGTAGACGTTGGCCTCGAGCCAGGTCGGGTCGATCAACAGCGACAGCAGCAGCGACGGGCCGCCCGCGTTCTCTTCCTTGGCATGGGTCGTCCACGGGCACAGAACGATCATGTGCTCGCCATCCAGCGTCAGCGACCGGTCTCCGACGCGGAACACTGCGGGCGCGCCGTCGATGTGGAACAGCAGGTTGAACTCGGCGTGGGCGTGGGCCACCACGCTCCGCGTGCCCAGGCTCACGGTCGCTCTGCCGAAGGGCCCGATCAAGACCGCCGACGGGGTCTTCGTCTCCATCTCATCACCTCTACTCGCTGAAAGCGTCGCTTCGATGTTCTTGTATTTTCCGGAAAATTATAGGTGGTCGCTGGCCGTGCTCCGCGCCATCGCGGCGGGCGGGCTGTTCGGCGAGATCGACTGGGCCTGCTCGCGCTTGCGGCCCGCGGCCGGCAATGGCCCGTCGGGCGACCTCGAGGCCTGGCATGCCGCGTGGCGCGAACTGGGGCAGCAGGTGGAAGGCATCGGCCTGCGGGCTGCCGCCGCCGGTGCGCGTGTCACGGCCAGCGAGTCGCTGCTGCGCGCCTCGGTCTACTACCAGTGGGCCGAAGGCCTGCTCGACCCGGAAGACACGCGTGCCGCGGCCATGTACGACAAGCACTTGTCTTGCTTCGCCGGCTTCGCCGCCCATCGCGAGCCCCGGATCGAGCTCGTCGAGATCCCCTTCGGCGCCCAGACCATCCCGGCCTACCTCGTGCCCGCCGAAGGCGTGCAGGGCCCGGCTCCGGCCGTGCTGCTGTCCGACGGCCTGGACGCCAACAAGGAAGAGATGGTCTACGTGGCGCTGGCGCTGGCGCGACGCGGCATCACGACGCTGGCGTTCGACGGCCCCGGGCAAGGCGCGGCGCTGCGCCTGCAAGGCATGACCGCCCGACACGACTTCGAGGTTCCGGTCGGCGCCTGCATCGACTGGCTGCAGGCGCGTGCCGGCATCGACCCCGAGCGCATCGGCCTCGTGGCGGCGAGCTGGGGCGGCTACTACGCGCCGCGCGCCGCGGCGTTCGACCGGCGCATCCAGGCTTGCGGCGTGATGGGCGCGGTGTTCGACACCCATGCCTGCATGGTGCGACGCGTGGGCTATGTGCCGGGCCAGGGTGCGATGCAACTGGGCGGCGATGCCCCGCTCGGCACCACGGGCAAGAACATCCTGCGCATCCTCGGTGCCGCGGACTGGGAGAGCGCGTTCGCCAAGCTGGAAGACTTCCGCCTCGAAGGCGTGGCTTCGCGCATCGAGTGCGACCTGCTGATCGTGCATGGCGCCGACGACCGGCACGCCCCGCCTTCGGAGGCCCAGCGCCTCTACGACGCGGTGTCGTCGAAGCACAAGCAGCTGCGCATCTTCACGCGCGAAGAGGGGGGTGCCGCACACGTCAACCTGGACCGGCCCGAGCCTGCCTTGAGCATCGTCTGCGACTGGATGGCCGAACGTCTGAGCCCGAGCAACAGCCATGTCTGAGATCGGCCTGTCGCGCGACGGCGCCATCGCCACCCTCACCATCGACCGCGTCGATGCCGGCAACCGCCTGAGCAACGCGATGGCGGGTGCGCTGGCCGGCGCCCTGGACGCGGCCGCCGACAGCCGCGTCATCATCCTGCGGGGCCAGGGGCCCGACTTCTGCCTGGGCCGTGACATCGAACCGCCGCCTCCCGGCGCCGGCGTTCGCGCGCTGGACGTGTTGCGCGACGACGCAGGCCCGATCGTCGCGCTCTATGCCGCGCTGGCGCGCCGCAGCCAACCCATCGTCGGCGCGGTGAACGGGCGCGCCTGGGGTATCGGCCTCGTGCTGGCTGCGATGTGCGACGTGACCCTCGTCGCCCAGGACAGCAGCTTCCGGCTGCGCGAACTGGAGCGCGGCATTCCCCCTTGCATCGCGATGGCGCCGCTGCTGGGCAGGATCCCCGACAAGGCGCTGGCGCTGCTGGTTTACACGGCGGGCGAAGCCGATGCCGCATGGGCCCTCGCCCAGGGTGTCGCGAGCGCCGTCGTCGCGGCCGACGCGCTCGGGCAGCGGGCGCGCGAAGCGGCCGAGAAGATCGCGTCGTTCCCGCCCGAAGCCGTCGACGCCGTGAAGCGCTTCATGACGAACGCGCCGCGCGAAGACCGGGCCAAGGCAGTCCAGTTCGGCGCGAGCTTGCTGGCCAATGTGCTGGGCTCGCGCTGACCGGGCAAGCCCATCGAAGGAGACGACGTGAGAGCCATTTCGAGTCTGATGATCGGTGCCGCGATGTTCGCGTTCGCCGCGGCGGGGCCGGCCTGGGCCGCATACCCCGACAAACCGCTGCGGATCCTGGTCGGCTTCCCGGCAGGCAGCACCGGCGACGTGCTGGCACGCGGCATCGGCCAGAAGCTGGGCGATGCCTTCGGGCAGCCGGTGGTGGTCGAGAACCGTACCGGCGCCGGCAGCAACATCGCCACCGAGACGGTCGCCCGCTCGCCGGCCGATGGCTATACGCTGCTGTTGAGCACGTCGGCCAACGTCATCAACCAGAGCGTGTCGCGCAACCTGAAGTTCGACTTCATGCAGGACCTGATGCCGGTGATGCTGATCGGCGAGAACCCGATCGCGCTGGTCGGCGTGGCCGCGACGGCGCCCCGCACGGTGGAAGGCGTGGTGACACGCGCCAAGGCGATACCCGACCGCATGACCTACGCCTCGTCGGGCAACGGCACGTTCACGCACCTGTACGGCGAGCTCTTCAAGCAGAGCACCGGCGTGCGAATCACGCATGTGCCGTACCGCGGCAGCGTGCCGGCCATGACGGACCTGCTGGCCGGCCTTGTCGACCTGGCCTTCACGCCCGTGACGCCGGTCATGCAGCACATCAAGTCGGGCCGGTTGAAGGCACTGGCCGTGACCGGCAAGACCCGCATGGCGGCGCTGCCCGATGTGCCGACCTTTGCGGAGGCCGGCATTCCGGGCTTCGAGTCGGCCTTGTGGTTCGGTCTCAACGCGCCGGCCGGAACACCCGCGGCCGTGATCGAACGACTCAATGCCGCCGTGCGCCAGGCGCTGAAGCAGCCGGACCTGAAGGCGCAGCTCGATGCGCAAGGCATCACCGTCATCGCCGACGGCCCGGCCCGGTTTCAGCAGCTGATCGTGCGCGAAAGCGCCCAGTGGGCGGCGATCGTCAAGGCGGCGGACATCAAGGCAGATTGACAACCAACGATGTGGAGCAGGAAACCGGTATGAAAAGCGTGATTGCACATGAGCGCCTGGGAAGCGGCCCGAACGCCGTCTTCGTGCTGCACGGCTGGTTCGGCGACCACCATGTCTGGAAGCCGACCTACCCGCTGCTGGACACGACGCGGTTCAGCTACGTGTTCGTCGACTATCGAGGTTATGGCGCGTCGCGCGGCATCGCCGGGCCGCACACGATGGCCCAGATCTCCGCCGACGTGCGCGAGCTGGCGGCCCATCTCGGCTGGGAGCGCTATGCGCTGGTCGGGCATTCGATGGGCGGCATGGCGGCGCAGCGCGTGGCCGTCGATGCGCCCCAGGCCGTGCGCGCCGTCGTCGGCGTCACGCCGGTGCCGGCCAGCGGCGTGCCGCTGCCGCCGGAGGTGATGGCCATCTTCGAGGCCGCGGCCACCGACGACGCCGCCGCCTCGGGCGTGATCGAGACGTCGCTCGGCCGCCGGCTGACCCCAGCGCTGACGCGGACGATCCTCGCGCACATGCGCGAGACCGTCGCCCCCGATGTCTTCTCCGACTACCTGCGCGCGTTCACCGGCACCGACTTCTCCGCCGAATGCGCGGCCTACGCCGGGCCGATGCTGGTGCTCGTCGGCCAGCACGACCAAGGCGTCAGCGATGAGTTCGTGCGGGCGACGTTCCCGCGCCTGTTCCCGCAGGCCGTGATCGAATCGCTGCCGAATGCCGGCCACTATCCGATGCTGGAAACGCCGGCCCATCTGGTCACGCGGATCGAGTCGTTCCTGGGCGCCTGAAGCGATTTGATAGCCGTTTGATACCTCGATGCCAAACTGGCTCGATGGTGGTTCTGGAACAAATGCTGGCCCGCGCCGAGGCGCACCACGGCGACCGCGAAGCGGTGGTCGACGGCGCGGTCCGGTTGACCTATGCGGCGCTGGTCGAGCGCGTGCAGCGGCTGATTTCGGGGCTGCAGCGGCTGGGCGTGCAGCGCGGTGACCGCGTCGGCCTCCTGTGCCGCAACGGCTTCCGCTGCATCGAGATCCACCTGGCCTGCCGCGCCTTCGGCGCGATCCTCGTCCCGATCAACTTCCGCCTGGCCGCGCCGGAGATTGCCTTCATCGTCGAAGACACCGGGCTGCGCGTGATGTTCGCCGAAGCGCGCTTCGATTCGGGAACCGCGCAGGTCGTCGGCTGGCAGAACGGCGATCCTCCGGCCGCCGCCAATGCCTACGAGCAGTTGCTGGCCGACAGCGATCCGGCGCAAGCGGGGCCGTGCGCCGGCGGCGCGGCCGACGACGTGGTGCAGATCTTCTACACCAGCGGCACCACCGGCAACCCGAAGGGCGCGTGCCTGACCAACGCCAACCTGGCGGCGAGCGCGCTCGACGCGATCGTCTCGCTGGGCCTGAACCCGCGCGACGGCTGGCTGCACGCGTCGCCGATGTTCCACCTGGTCGATGCCTTCGCGATCTGGGCCGTCACGCTGGTGGGCGCGCGGCACATCGTCACGCACTTCTCGCCGGAGCTGTTCGGCCCGCTCGTCGCGGCCGAGCGCGTCACCAAGTCGAGCCTGCCGCCGACGCTGCTCGACCGCATCGCGCGCGAGCCGTCCGCCGCGGCGGCGGATCTGTCGTCGCTGGAGCTCATCAGCTACGGCGGCTCGCCGATGCCCGATGCGGTCTACCGCCGCTGCTGCCACACGCTCGGTTGTGCGCTGCTGCAGGCCTACGGGCTCACCGAAGGCTCGGGCTTCGTCTGCCACGAGGCCCTGGGCGACAACCCCGAACCGCACCAGGTGCTGAACACGGTCGGCCGGCCGACGCTGCACACCCGCCTCAAGATCGTCGACGACGAAGGCCGGCCGCCAGCCGACGGCGCCCCGGGCGAGATCTGGCTGCAAGGCCCGCGCGTGCTGCACGCCTACTGGCGCAATCCCGAAGCCACCGCCGCTGCGTTCCACGACGGCTGGTACCGCACCGGCGACCTCGCCCGGCGTGACCGGCACGGCCGCCTGCAGATCGTCGGGCGGCGCAAGGAAATGATCATCAGCGGCGGCGAGAACGTCTACCCGGCCGAAGTCCAGAACGTGCTGCTCGCCCATCCAGGCGTCACCGAAGCGGCCGTGTTCGGCTTGCCGAGCGCGCAATGGGGCGAGGAAGTGCGGGCCGCCGTCCACGGCGAGGGCGGGCTGCTGGAAGCCGACCTGCTGCGGCACTGCCGCGAACGCATCGGTGCCTACAAGGTGCCCAAGCGGATCCACGTCGTGCCGGACCCCTTGCCCAAGAACGGCCCCGGAAAGATCGCCACCGCGCAGATCCGCGCGCACTACCTGTCACTGGAAGACCATGAGCATCGACTTTGAGCGGTTCCGGCTGCGGAACTTCCTCGACACCTTGGTGGCGCAGGGCGAGTGCGTCATCCATCAAGCGCCGATCGACCTGATCGACGTTGCCGGCAAACTGGACGAGTTTGCGCAGGCCGTCTGGTTCAAGGCCGCCGGCGGCGCCGAGCTGGTGGGCAACGTGATGGCTTCGCGCCGGCGGCTGGCGATGGCCTTCGGCGTCGACGAAGCCAATCTGCCGCGCGTGCTGCGCGAGCGCGCCGGCCAGGAGATTGCGCCGACCGAAGTGAGTTCGGCCGAAGCGCCGGTGCATCAGGTCGTGAAGCTGGGCGGCGAAGCCGATCTCTGTGCGCTGCCGGTCCATCTGCAGCACGAACTCGATGGCGCCCCGTACATCTCGGCCAGCATCGACTACGCACGCGACCCGTCGACCGGCGGCACCAACATGGGCTGCCGCCGCATGATGCTGCGCGGCCGGCAGACCGCCGGCGTGGACCTCAACGCGCCGAGCGATCTGCGGGCCATCTACCAGGCGGCACACAAGCGCGGCGAGCGGGTCGAAGTCGCCTACGTCGTGGGCGCGCATCCCATCGACTTCCTGGCCGCGACGTTCTCGTCGCGCGCCGCCGACGAGCTGGCCCTGAACGGCGCCCTGCGCGGTGCTTCCGTGCCGGTGGTGAAGTGCAAGACCATCGACGTGCGCGTGCCGGCCGACGCCGAGTACGTGCTCGAGGGCTATCTGGACAGCGCCGGATTCTCCGAAGCCGAAGGCCCGTATGGCGAGTACCTCGGCTACTACGGCCACGTCAAGCGCAACCCGGTGTTCCATCTCACCGCCATCACGCATCGCGCCGACGCGGTGTTCCAGACCATCACCATCGGCGGGCCCAACCTCACCCGCACCGACACCGCCCAGCTGGTGGCCGCGAAGACCGCGTCGACCGTCTGGACCTCGCTGCTGCAAGCGGTGCGCGAGCCGGTGGCCGTGTGCTGCACGGCGTCGTGCGGCGGCATGTACAACGTGCGCGTCTCGCTGCGCCAGCGTTATCCGGGCGAGGCCCGCAATGCCATCGCGGCCGCGTTCGCATCGGTGGCCGACATCAAGCACGTCTTCGTCGTCGACGAGGACATCGACGTGTTCGACGACGGGCAGATCGACTGGGCGCTGGCGACCCGCTTCCAGGCCGACCGGGACATCGTCGTCGGCGAAGGCTTTCGCGCGGTGCCGATCGATCCGTCGCTCGAAGGCCGGTCGGTCGGCGCGAAGGCCGGTTTCGACTGCACCAAGCCGTTCGGCGCCGCAGCCGCCCGGTCCTACGTGATTCCAACGCCGCCGAAGTGGCCCGGCTCGCGCCATGCGAGCGTGATGGACGCCTTGAACGCCGGCCCGGCGACCTTCCTCGAGCTGATGGCCGCGGCCGGCTCGCGCGACGGGCGCGACGTCGTGCGCGCGCTCGATCCGCTCTACGCCGCAGGCCGCGTCGCGCGCACCGACGACGGCCGCTACCGGCTCGTGCCCTAGCTCATCGAAAGGTTTCGCATGTCATCACCGAACAACACGTCCGTTGCTCTGGACGCCGACGGCCGCCCGTCGGGCTTCCTCGATCTGGTGGACGAGTTCCGCACCGTCAGGCACGAACTCACCGACGACGGCATTGCCGTCATCACGCTCAACCGCCCCGACAAGCTCAATGCGTTCGACGAACGCATGATCCGCGAGTTGCGCACGCTGGTGTGGAAAGCGAACTTCGACGATCGCGTGCGCGTCGTCGTGATCACCGCCGAAGGCCGCGCCTTCTGCGCCGGCCGCGACATCGCCGGCCTGGACTTCGAGAACAACCTGAAGACCGCGCAATACCGCGCCTACGTGCGCGCCAACCACGAGCTGTTCGACGACATCGAGGCCATCGAGAAGCCCGTCATCGCCGCCATCAACGGCATCTGCGCCGGCGGCGGCGTCGAGATGGCCATCGCCTGCGACTTCCGCATCGCGTCGCGCAGCGCGAGCTTTTTGCTGCCGGAGAACCAGCTCGGCGTCATTCCCGCCTCGGGCGCCTGCTCGCGCATGATCCAGATGATCGGCATCGGGCGGCTGAAGGAGATGGTGATGGCGGTCGAGGCGGTCGATGCGCCGACCTCGCTCGCCTGGGGCCTGGTCAACCGCGTCTGCGAGCCCGACGCGCTGATGCCCGAGACACTGGCCTTCGCACGCAAGTTGCTGGGCAAGGCGCCGCAGGCCATGGGGATGGCCAAGCACATCATCAACATGTGCCAGAACGTCGACACCGAAACGGGGCGGCTGCTGGAGCGGCTGGGGCAATCGGTGCTGATCCGCACGCAGGACAACAAGGAAGGCATGGCGGCCTTCCTCGGCAAGCGCCCGCCGCGCTTCCAGGGCGTCTAGCCATGACGACGCTTCGCGCGATGGCGGCTGCGCTCACGGCCACGGTCACGGCGTTCACGCTCCTCGGCGGCACGCCAGCGCGGGCCCAGAACGCCGCTGCGGAATGGAAGATCGGCGTCATCGCGCCGACCACGGGGCCGATCGCGACCATCGGTACGCGCCAGCTCGCCACGCTGCAATGGTGGGAGCGCGAGGTCAACGCGCGCAAGGGCATCAAGGGCCGCAAGATCGTGCTCAGGCACTGCAACGACGAGGCCAGCCCCGAGAAGGCCGCGGCCTGCGCGCGCGAGCTGCTGGCGCAAGGCGTGGTGCTGCTGCTGAATGCTTCGGTCACGGGGCCGATCCGCGCCACCCTGCCGCTGGTGAAGAACGGCCCGGTCATGCTGACGCCGTCGCCGAACATCATGCCGGACGCCAGCGGCTACGTCTTCCAGACCAGCCCGGCCGATGCCGACCTGGTGCTGGCGCTGGCCGAATACGCCAAGGCGAGCGGCGTCACGCAGCTCGGCATGGTGGCCGCCACCGACGCCAGCGGCGAGGTCGGTGTCGCGAGCGCCGCTGCCGTGTTCCCGAGACTGGGGCTGCAGTACAAGCTCGCGCGCATCGACCTGCGGGCCACCGATGCAACCACGCAGTTGTCGCGCGTCGCCGGCGCGGATGTGCCCTTGCTGTACTCCACCTACACCGGCGGCGGCGCCGTCACCGTCGTGAAGGGCTATGCCAACCTCGGGCTGACGCAGCCGCTGGTGGTGAGCTACGCGAACATCTCCGACCCCTTCATCGCGCTGATCAAGGACGACCTGCCCCGGCGGCTGCTGGGCACGGCGCTGCGCGCAGTCGCGCCCGAGCTGCTGACCGACGCCGGCGAGCGCGAACGGGTGGCCTACTTCAACCGAAGCTACGAGCAATGGCGCGGCGGTGAACGCGCCGACATGCTGAACCTGCTGGCGCTCGGCATGGCCGACGCAGCCGAGTCGATCCTGGCCAACGTCGCCGATCCGGGCGATGCCGACGCGGTGAAGAAATACCTGGAGGCCACGCCGATCAAGAGTTTCCAGACCATCCGCTTCTCGCCGCAGAGCCACGTGGGCATGAACGCGAGCGACGTCGCCATCGTCGAATACCGCGGCGGCCGCTGGACCCGGGCCGATCCCGCGCGATGAGCCTTTTTACTCAGGCGGTCATCAGCGGGCTGATGGCCGGTGCCGTATACGCCTTGCTCGCGATCGGACTCATCATCACCTTGCGCACCTCGCGCATCCTCAACCTGGCCTACGGCGAGACCTATGCCATCGCCGGGCTGGCGGTCGCGCTGTTGACGAAGGCCGGCTCGCCGCTGTGGCTGGCGATCTTGCTGGCGCTGGTGCTGGCGGTGGTCTTCTCGGTGGGCCTGGACCGGCTGCTCCTTCAGCCGCGCAGCCACTGGCCGATCCCGATGCTGATCCTGGTGACGCTGGGCGTGGCCTTCGTCAGCCGCGGCGTGCTGCTGGTGCTGGCGGGCATCGACCCGCTGTCGTTTCCGCGCCTGGTCGCCGGCAAGCCGCTGCGCTGGCTCGGCGGCGCGCTGCCGCCGCAGGGGCTGCTGCTGATCGTCGTCGGCGTCGCGGCGGCTTTCGCGGCCACGGCGTTCATGGCGCACACCCGCATCGGCCGGCAGCTGCGGGCCTGCGCCGCCAACGCCGATGCCGCGCAGCTGCTGGGTGTCGACGTGGGCCGGGCGCGGGCGATTGCCTTTGCCATCGCCGGCCTGCTCGGCGGCCTGGCCGCCGTGCTGCTGGTTCCGCTGACTTCGGTGGACTTCCAGGCCGGCCTGGCGATGACGCTTCGAGGCTTCATCGCGGCGGCACTCGCCGGCATGGTGCCGGCGCGCGGCGTGCCGGCCGGGCTGTGTCTGGGCCTGTTCGAGTCCTTCGTCAGCACCTACGTCGACGCGCTGGCCCAGGACCCGATCGTCTTCGTGGTGCTGATCGGCGCCGCGCTGTGGCAGAGCCGCGCGATCCGCCATGGCGGGGGCTTGCGCGCATGAGCCTTCGCGTCGTCCGGCCGCTCGTGATCGGGCTGCTCGCCGCGGCGTGCGCCGCCAGCCCCTACCTCGGGCTGCCGGGGTGGACGCCGGCACTGGCCACGGTGGTGGCCTTGCTCGCGATCTCGCTGATGGGGCTGAACCTGATCTTCGGCAACACCGGCATGCTGGCCTTCGGCCAGGCTGCGTTCGTGGCGCTGCCGGGCTACCTGGCCGGCATGCTGTCGCAGCACGGGCGACTGCCGGTCTGGGCCGCCATCGTGCTGGCGCTGCTGCTGACGGTCGTCATCGCCAACGCGGTGGGGCGCATCTTCGTGCGCCTGCCCGGGATCTTCTTCGCGGTGGGCACGCTGGGCTTCGCCTTCGTCGTCGAAGGCCTGGCGCGCGCATTCCCGTCGGTGACCGGCGGCGCCTCCGGCCTGGTGCTCGACGCCGGCACCACGCTGTCGGGCGACGCCTGGTACGCCGTGGCGCTGCTGACGCTGCTGCTCGCGCTGGCCTCGTACGCCGCATTGGTGCGGCATGGCACAGCCCGCACGCTGCGGGTCGTGCATCACGACGAGCTGGCCGCCGCGGTGGCCGGCATCGACGTGGCCCGCGTGAAGGTGCGCGTCTTCACGCTCGGCTGCGCGTACTCCGCGCTGGGTGGCCTGTTGCTGGCCTTCTTCGTCGGCGTCGTCGTGCCCGAGAACTCCGGCGTCAGCCGTTCGCTGGAGATGGTGGGCATGGTGATGCTGGGCGGCCCGGGGCGCCTGCTGGGGCCGCTGCTCGGTGCCGCGCTGGCGCACTGGCTGTTCGCCGTCGCGGGCTTCGCCAAGCAGTACGAGGTTCTCGTGTACGGCGCGGCCTTCCTCGGCGCGGTTCTGTTCGCTCGCGAAGGCCTGGCCGGCCTGCTCGAAGCGGCATGGCGCCGGCTCTCGCCGACGCGCGCCGCCGCGCCCGACGTGCCGCCGCGGGCGGACGCGCGGCACGCAGCCGTGGCCGACGCTTCGAACGGCGTGCGTCTGCGCGTGGACGCGGTGGCCAAGCGCTTCGGCGGCGTGCAGGCCATCAGCGAAGCCAGCTTCGAAGTCGCCGCCGGCGAGGTCTTCGCGCTCGTCGGCCCGAACGGCGCGGGCAAGACGACGCTGTTCAACATCATCTCGGGCCTCGAAGCGCCCAGCGGCGGCCGCATCTTCGTGGCCGGACGTGACGTCACCGGCGTCGACGTGCACGAACGCGCGGCGACCGTCGGCCGCTCGTTCCAGGTGGCGCGCCTGGTCCCCGAGATGACGGCGGCCGAGAACGTGATGGTGCGCCTGGACCAGATCGCGCCGGGCACGCCGGAAGCTGCCAAGCGCGCCGCGGCGCACGCCTTGCTGGCCGACTTCGATCTGGGCGATCTGGCCTTCGCCCGCGCCGGGCTGCTGTCGGCCGGCCAGCGCAAGCTGGTCGACATCGTGCGCGCAACGCTGGGGCCGCCGTCGCTGCTGCTGCTGGACGAGCCGGCGGTCGGCCTGACCGAGGCCGAACTCGACAAGCTGGCCGAGCTGCTGCGCCGCTTGAAGCTGCAGCACTCGGCCATCGTCATCGTCGAGCACAACATGGACTTCCTGCGCCGCGTGGCCGGCAGCGGCGTGGTGCTGCACGGCGGCAAGGTCATCGCCGCCGGCGCGGTGGACGCGATGCTTGGGGACGAAGCCGTGCGCGGTGCCTACCTCGGAGCGATTGCATGAGCACCGTACTGCACGTCGACGGCCTCGCCGGCGGCTACGGCGAGCTGCAGGTCTTCCGCGGCGTCTCGATGGCGCTGGCATCGACGGACGTGCTGGGCATCGTCGGCCCCAATGGCGCCGGCAAGAGCACGCTGCTGCGCACGCTGGCCGGGCTGCTGCCGAGCCAGGCCGGCACGGTGAGCCTGCGCGGCCGCGACCTGACGCGCGCGCGGGCCTGGCAGCGTGCACGCGCCGGCCTGGTGATGGTGCCCGAAGGGCGGCAGATCATCCCCGGGCTGACGGTGCTGGAGAACCTGGAGCTGACCCGCGCCTCCGGCCGCGCCGGTGCCGACGACGCGTCGTTCGCGACACGCGTCGCGCAGGTCCTGGCGCTCTTCCCGCGCCTGGCCGAACGGGGTCAACAGCCGGGCGACGCGCTGTCGGGCGGCGAGCAGCAGATGCTGGCCATCGCGCGCGCACTGCTGCTGGAGCCGGATGTGCTGCTGCTCGACGAACCGACGCAAGGGCTGGCGCCGATCGTCGTGCAGGAACTGGCCGGCGTTCTGGCCAAGCTGGCGGGCCGCTTCCCGATCCTGCTGGTGGAGCAGAACCGCGCGTTCGTCGAAGGCGTCGCGACGCGGCGCGCCGACATGAGCGGCGGCCGCCTGGTCGGCGCCTGAACGAGCGATGAACGAACCGTGACACGCAAGATCGTCGTCGGCATCAGCGGCGCCTCGGGCGTCGTCATGGGCGTGCGGATGCTGCAGCTGCTGCGGCAGGCGCAGGTCCAGACGCATCTGGTGATCAGCCGCGGCGCGCAGATCACGCTGACTCACGAAACCGACTGGAAGGTGCGCGACGTGCAGGCCCTGGCCGACGCCAGCTACCGGCAGGAAGACATTGCGGCTGCGATTTCGAGCGGCTCGTTCCGGACCGACGGCATGATCGTCGTCCCGTGTTCGATGCGCACGCTGGCCGAAGTGGCGACCGGCGCCACCACGTCGCTGCTGACGCGCGCGGCCGACGTGGTGCTGAAGGAGCGGCGGCGGCTGGTGCTGATGGTGCGGGAGACGCCGCTGCATCTGGGCCACCTGCGCAACATGGTGGCGGCCACCGAGATCGGCGCCATCGTCTGCCCGCCGGTGCCTGCCTTCTACAACCGGCCGCAAACCATCGACGAGCTGATCGACCACAGCCTCGGTCGCGCGCTCGACCTGTTCGACATCGCGGTGCCGGGCCTGAAGCGCTGGCGCAGCGAAGGCGGCGCGGTCGAATGAGCGGATCAGCCGGCCGCCGGCACCGGCATGCTCTGGCCGAACGCGCCCAGACGCCTGCCGTCCGGCGCGAACAAGGGCGCCACCGTGCGCCGCTGGCGGCAGTGCCGGCCGTCCTTGGCCAGCAGCGTGACCTCACCCGTCCAGCTGCCGAACTCGAGCGCGCTTTCGATGATGCGGTCCACCAGACCGCAGTCGCCGTGCAGCGCCGCGGGCGTGTGCCCGACCATCTCGTCCTTCGAGAAGCCGAGCAGCATCTCGGACCGGGCGTTCCAGCCCACGATGCGGTTGTGCACGTCGGTCACCAGCACGGGGTGCGGGATCTGCTCGACGACGAAGACGTAGTCCTCGATGCGGAACGCCGGCTCCGGCGCCTTGTCGTCGCGCAGCAGGGCCTCGTAGGCCGACACGAGCTGCGCCGACGGACGCAGGTCGAGCTCGCGGTCCAGGTCTGCGACGAGGCGGTTGAAGTGGGCCACGGCCATCTGCTTGCGGCCTTGCCGTGCGTAGGTCTCCATGATCCGGCAGTGCGCGCGCTCGTCGAAGGGTTCGACCTTCAACAGCGCGCGGCTGACGCGAAGCAGCTCGTCTTCGTCCAGCGGCGGGCCGTTCTTTGCGAGCAGCGCGCCGATCGTGCGGTGGGCTGCGCAGCGCAGGCGTTCGCGTTCGGCGCCGAGCCAGGTGTCGAAGCCTTCCTGGTCGAGTTCCATGCCGTGCAGCAGATCGCCCTGGTACAGCCGGTCGATCGCGAGCGCTGCCTCGGGCGAGCGCTCGTCGGCGAGGCGCAGCACCTCGCTGGCGTCGACGGTGACCATGCCTTTCGGAATCCAGACGCAGCGGCTGTCGCTGCGCACGACCTGCGGGCCGAGGGAGCGCTTCAGGTCGTACAGCGCCTGGCTCAGGCTGTGCCGGGCCCGCGCCTCGTCGCAGTCGCCCCAGAAGGCGGTCGCCAGAACCTCGCGGCCGCAGATGCCATCGGGTTGCAGGGCGAGGTAGGCCAGCAGCACCGCCTGCTTGCGGGTCGACAGGTTGACGGGCTTGCCGTTGCCGTCGAGAACCGCGAAGCGCCCCAACGTCACCAGGTGGTAGAGACCCATGAATAGCTCCGATGCAGTGTTGGCGGCGATTCAATCAACTTCGCTGCGCACGGCGCATCGGCGTTTTCCCATGCAGCGGCGTGATCCGGTTCCATTGATCGGAAATCCAGCCGCAGCCGGTTCCGACGTTCGAGATTCACATCAGGAGACAAGAACATGCAGCACGTCAGCACGCTGGCCGGACTGGCCACGCTTCTCGGCGCGGCCGCAGCCCTGCCGGCCTTCGCGCAGGACTGGAAGATCGGCTTCATCGCACCCACGTCCGGGCCGGCCGCCACGGTGGGCACGCGCCAGCTCGCGACGGTGCGGTGGTGGGAGAACGAGGTCAACGCCGCCAAGGGCATCAAGGGGCGCCCGGTCCAGGTCGTCCATTGCAACGACGAAGGCAACCCGACCAAGGCCGTGGCCTGCGCGCGGGACCTGCTGGCGCAAGGGGTGGTGCTGCTGATCAACGGATCGGTCAGCGGCGCCATCCGCGCGACGATGCCCTTGGTCAGGAACGGGCCCGTCATGCTGACGCCGGCGCCCGGCATCGTTCCGGAGCCGTCGACCTACGTGTTCCAGACCAGCCCGGCCGACGTCGGCCTGACCACCGCGGTGGCGGAGTACGCCAAGGCCAGCCGCGTCACGCAGCTGGGCATCGTGGCCGCCACCGATGCCAGCGGCGAGCTCGGCGCGGCCAGCGCGGCGGCGGTGTTCCCGCGCTTCGGCGTGCGCTACGCACTCGCCCGCATCGACCTGCGCGCGACCGACGCCACCACGCAATTGACCCGCGTCGCCGGCCCGGAGACCTCGCTCATCTACTCCACCTACACCGGCGCCGGCGCGGCGACGGTGGTGAAGAGCTACGCCAACCTGGGCCTCGCGCAGCCGCTGATCGTCAGCTACGCGAACGTTTCCGACCCGTTCGTCGCGATGATCAAGGACGATCTGCCGACCCGCCTGCTGGGTGTGGCATTGAAGGGCGTCGTGCCGGAGCTGCTCACCGACCCGGCCGAGCGCCAGCGGTCTGCGCACTTCATGAAGAGCTACGAACAGAGCCGCGGCGAACGCGTCGACATGATCAACCTGCTTGCGCTCGGCATGGTCGACGTGGCCGAGTCGGTTCTGCGCAACGTGGCCGACCCGTCGAACGCCGACGACGTCAAGCGCCATCTGGAATCGACCGCGATCAAGAGCTTCCAGACCATCCGCTTCTCGCGCGAAAGCCATGTCGGCATGGGCCCGGGCGATCTGGTCATCGTCGAGCTCAAGGGTCATCGCTGGGTCAAGGCCGAGCCGTTGAAGTAGCCGTGCCCGGCGTGAACGGCCGGCCCCTCGACTCACTGGCAGGTGTAGCTGGCGGCGCTGAAGATGCTGCCGCCGGCGTAGGTGGGTTTCAGCGGGTACACGCACATCGCCATGCCCTTGGCCACCGACGCGCCGGCCGCGGCGCTGGTGACGTCCACGCGGCCCGGCTCGGTGCCCTTCTCGACCCAGTCGGTCAGCATCTGGTACTTCAGCGCCTCGCCGGGGATTGGCGGGTTGGCGGTCGGGTTGACCGTGCCGTTGAACGGGAAGTGCCCCATGCCCGGCACCAGGTAGAGCTTGTAGAAGCTCTGCGCGTTCGCCAGGCCGCCCAGCGCCGCGGCGACGCGGGTGTAGTAGTTGATCATGCCGCCGTAGGGGATGAGGTTGTCGGAGCTGCCGTAGAAGGTGATGAGCTTGCCGCCGCGCGCCTTGAATTGGGACAGATCGGGGTTGTCGGTGTCGATGTTGCCGAAGGCCGACTGCAGCGCCACGCCGCGGTCCGAGGCGTGCGCGAGCTGGGCGTAGCTCAGGCCCTTCCAGCCGTCGGCGCCGTTGCCGGTGGCGTTGGTGAAGGCCGTCGACGCGATCGTCGGGTCCTGCAGGTACAGCGCCACCAGATCGGTGCCGACGCTGGTCTGCGGCGTGACCGGGCCGGTGATCGTGCCCAGGCCGAACACGATCGGCTTGCCGAGCTCCGCGCCGCGGGTGTAGCCGTACCAGACCTGGTTGCCGGTCAGCGACGTGGCCAGGCCGATGTCGGCGCTGGGCGCGGGCACCGAGCCGTCGCGGGTCTGGCCGTACCAGACCTTGTTCAGCGCATTCGCCTGCGCGGTGCTCACGCAGGTGGCGGCGTCGGTGTTGGTGCCGCCGCTGGCCACGCACAGCGCGGCGGCGTCCTGCGTCGGGTCGTAGCGGCACTGGCCGGGGTCGAGCAGGAAGCCCAGGTGCTGGCCGCCGACCACATCGCAGGCGTTGAGTGCCGCCATCGACACGGCGCTGGTCTGCGCCGCCGTCATCGCCGGCGCACTGGCGTCGAGCAGGTCGCGCTGCGTCACCACCTGGCCGTACACGATGCCGGTGGTCATGCGGCTCCAGTTGATCGCCGGCGAGTTGGCGATGATGCCGTCGAAGTCCTCGGGATACGCCTGCGCCTGCTTCAGGCCCTGGCGGCCGCCGGTGGAGCCGCCTTGCCAGTAGGTGTACTTCGGGTCCGCGCCGTAGTAGGCCTTGGCCAGCGCCTTGGCCTTCAGCGTCATCTCGTGGATGCCGCGCTGCGCGAACTCGTCCCAGCCGACGGTGTTGACGGTGCCGTCGGGGTTCATCAGGAAGGTCGGCGTGCCGGTGGGATGGCCGGTGTCGGTGGTGGCCGAGACGGCGCCCTCGGTGCCCGCCACGTCCCACGGGTTGACGCCGAAGCCGCCGGCGAACAGCGTCAGGTTGGTCTGCACGCCGCCCGCCATGCCGGCGCCGCCGAGGATGCGCACGCGCTGGTTCCACGCCGTCTTGGCGGGCAGCCAGACCTCGATGCCGATGCCCGTCGTGGTCGACGGCGCGCCGGCCGGGCCCGCGTGGCCCGGGCCGACCAGCAGCTTCACCACGCAGATGTCGCCCGGTGCCGCAGCCGGCGCGGCCGGCGGCGCCAGCGCGATGCTGTCCCCCGTCTTCAGCGCCTTGACCAGCAGGACGCTGGTATTGGCGTCCGGCTTGAAGGCGGTCTTCATCGTGTCGTCGCAGCTCAGCGCCGCGGCCGGGGCCGTGGCGACTTCGTCGTCGCCACCGCAGGCGGTCAGGGCGCCCGCCGCCACGACTGCGATCGCGCCCAGGTTCCACCAGGTGGGCATCGTTCTCTTCATTGGCTGTCTCCGTGTTGGGGTTCGGCTGCGATTGCATCAACCCGGCCGACCGCGCGTCTTGCACAGGCGGCCCGGTTTGCACGGACGGCCCTGGGGGCGTCCCTGAGTCGCGGGTTTTCCTCGGCGCAGCGCAAGCGCGTTCTGGCGCACAGTCGAGGCTCGCGCCGAGCGAGCGGCACGGCCCTGCCTTCGAGAATCCCGCGCGAGGCGCGCCCGAGTTCCTACCGATGAGCCCCCGACTGCCCGACTGCCCGCCGCTCGACATCGCTGCCATGGACACGCAGCTCGGCCTGGTGCCCGCGGACCAGCTCCAGCGTTGGCGCGGCCTGCGCCTGGTCTACCTGGCCACGCCGGAAGGGGCCTGGCACCACCGCTTCACGCCGCCCGTCACCAGCGTGGCGCTCATGGACAGCGGCCGCATCGAAGGCCAGATCCGCACCACCGGACGCGCGCGCGACGTGTTGCTGCGGGCCGGCTCGCTGGCGCTGTTCACCGGCGGCCAGGAGGTGCGCGCCTATCAGAGCGGTGCTCACGCCGCGCGCCGGGTCATCGTCGACCTGGACGCCGCCGGAGACAGCGCGGGCCTGCTCGACGAAGCGGCGCTGCCGCCGCTGCAGCCATCGACCGGGTTCGACGATCCGGCCCTGGCCTTGCTGGTGCGGGCGATGCTGCGCGAGGTGCGTCAGGGCTGCCCGCACGGGGCGCTGTACGCCGAGTCGCTATCGCTGGGGCTGCTGCTGCATCTGCGGCGCACGCGCGGCGCGCCGGCCGCGCCGCGCCGCGGCGAACGCGGCCGGCTCAGCGGCCGCCAGCACGCGCGGCTGGACGAACTGATCGCCGACGAGCTGACCGGCGAACTGTCGCTGGCCACGCTGTGCGGGGCGCTGGGCTTGAGCAAGACGCACTTCGTGCGCCTGTTCCGCAACACCACGGGCACTTCGCCGCACCGCTACGTGATGCACAAGCGCCTCGAACGCGCACGCGCGCTCATCGTCGGCGGCGACCTGCCGCTGGTCGAGGTGGCCTCGGCCGCCGGCTTTGCCAGCCAGAGCCATCTCAACCGCCACTTTCGGCTGGCCTTTGGCGTGACGCCCGGCGCGGCGCGGCAGCGCAGCGGCCACTGACGGTTCAAGAGCCGCACGACGCACGGATGCAGGTTCAAGCCTGCATGGCCGAGGTCGTTGTTTCGCCGCGGCAGCTGGAAGCTCGCTTCCATAAGCGGCGCCTATGCAAACACAACGCGAAGCGCCGTTCCGCTGCGCTCGGGGCTTGCAGATACTCGCCGGCACACCGACCCCGGTGAGACCCTCGACACGGAGACAAACAATCATGACGACAACATGGCGCATCGTGCTTGCGGCTGGACTGAGCGCGGCCTTGTCTGCCGGCACCGCCAGCGCACAGGAGTGGCCGACGAAGGCCATCCGCCTGGTCGTGCCGTTCTCGGCCGGCGGCGCGAACGACATCATGGCGCGGCTCGCCGCGGAGTACGCCTCGAAGGCGCTGCGCCAGCCCATCATCGTGGACAACAAACCCGGCGCCGGCGCGTCGATAGGCGCGGACATCGTTGCCAAGAGCGCACCCGATGGCTACACGTTCCTGGTGAGCGCGGCGGGCGTGATATCCAACAGCCTGATCAAGAAGGGCCTGCCTTACAAGGACGAAGACTTGGTTCCGGTGGCCATGATCGGCGTTGCACCGTCGGTGATCCTGGTGCCGGCCAACTCGCCGTACAAGGACTTGAAAGAGTTCATCGCGGCCTCCAAGGTCGGCCCGGGGTTCCACTGGGCCACGGCAGGGACGGGCAGCACACCGCACTTCGTCCAGGGTGTCCTCCAGACCCGCTACGGCGCCAAGCTCGACGTGGTGCCGTACAAGAGCGGCTCGGAGTCCATCACCGCAGTCCTGGGCAACCAGGTCGATGCAACGTCCGAAGCGAGCAACGTGGCACTGCCCTACCTCAAGAGCGGCAAGCTGAAGGCGCTGGCGAACACCTGGACGGCGCACATCGCGGCATACCCGGCGCTCGCCACCGCGACTGAACAGGGATTTCCGGACCTGAGCATGGCCCACTGGGCCGGCATTCATGCCCCGCGCGGTACGCCCGAGCCCGTTCTCGACAAGATGAACGCTGCCATCGATGCGGCCATGAAAACGCCCGCCGTCATCGACCGCCTCAGGAGCGTGGGCATCGAACCGATGGGCGGCACTCGCGCCTCCTTTGCCGAGTTCGTCAAGACCGAGCGTGCACGGCTGGGCGCGATCGTGAAGGCAACCGGCATGAAGGAAGACTGATGATCGCGCAACATCCGGGCACCCTGCTGCGGCAGATGGCGGCCGAGCGACGCGGGCTGCTGGTGCCCGGTGCGGCCAACGCACTGGCGGCGCGCTTGATCGAGCAGCTCGGCTTCGAAGCCGTGTACCTGAGCGGCGCGGGGCTGAGCAACACCTTCTACGGCATGCCGGACCTGGGCTTTCTTCACCTGGGCGATGTGGCGCAACACACCGCCGCGCTGCGCGACGCCGTGGCGCTGCCGATCATCGTCGATGCCGACACCGGGTTCGGCAACGCCCTCAACGTGCGGCATGCCGTGCGCACGCTGGAACGTGCGGGCGCGAATGCAATCCAGCTGGAGGATCAGGCCAGCCCGAAGAAGTGCGGGCACTTCGAAGGCAAGGTGCTGGTGCCGCGGCAGGAAATGATCGGCAAGATCAAGGCGGCGATCGACGCCCGCGTTCATGCCGACTTCCTGGTGATCGCGCGCACCGATGCGGCGGCGGTCGAGGGCATCGATGCGGCAATCGAGCGCGCCGCGGCCTATGCGCAAGCCGGCGCCGACCTGACCTTCGTGGAGGCGCCTGAATCGCTGGAGGCGCTGCGCCGCTTGCCGCTCGAACTGGCCTGCCCGCAGGTGGTCAACGTGGTGATCGGCGGCAAGACACCCCTGTCGAGCGCCGCCGCATTCGGCGCCATGGGCTTCGGCATGGTGCTCTATGCCAATGCGGCGCTGCAGGGCGCCGTGCGCGGCATGACGATGGCGCTGCGTCACCTTCGAGAGCACGGCGAGCTGGCCGAAGACTCCGAGCTCGTCGCCACCTTCGCCGAGCGCCAGGCGCTCGTGCGCAAGCCCGCTTTCGATGCGCTCGCCGGCCGCTATGCCTGACACCGGCATCGCCGCCATTCCGAACTACGGCGCCAGCATCTGCGCGAAGGTATCGGCGAAGCTTGGCCGGGATCGCGCCAGCCACATGGCCGCCAGCTCGAATGGCGGAAGATCCGCGCCGTCGCGCACCTCGGCATAGCGCACGCCTTCGTGGTGCAGCGCCCGCACCGACCCCGGCAGCAATGACCAGCCCAGGCCCGCGGCCACGCAGGCGAGCACGGTGAGCGTGCGGTTGGCTTCCTGAACCACCTTCACGTCGTGCCCGGCACGGCGAATTGCATTCATCAGCTGCGCACGCAATACCGGCATCTGCGGTTCTGGAAACCAGATCAGTCCGTGCTGCGCAATCTCAGCCAATGACACGCAGCCGTCGGGCGCCAGCACGGTCGCCTTCGGTACCGCGGCGACCATCGGTTGCTGATCGAGCTTGAGCTCGTGCACGCGCGCATGGATCGACGCCGGCGGGTGCATCAGCGCGAGATCGATGCCGCCGTCTTCCAGGGCAATGACCTGTTCGGCATTGCTCATCTCGCGCAGCACCACATCCACGCGGGGATGCTTCGAGCGCAGTCGGCGCAGCGCGCGCGGCAGCACATCGTAGATGGCATGCGTGACGAAGCCGACCGTCACGCGGCCCGCAAGCCCCGCGCCCATCGCGCGAGCCCGCTCGTCGGCCGCGTCCCCATGTGCCAGGCTGGCGCGCAGGTCATCGAGGATCGCGAAGCCGGCCTCGGTCAGCGCCGCGCCCCGCCGCGACCGTGCAAACAAGGCGACGCCCAGTTCCCGTTCCAGCCGGTTCAGTGTTTGCGTGAGCGCGGGCTGTGCAAGTCCGAGCCTTTCGGCCGCGCGCGTGAGGCTACCGGTCTCAGCGATTGCGACGACGCAACGCATCTGTCGGGTATCCATGCGGCGGCATTGTAGGGACCGGCTCCGCGCCGCCGCTCACGGCCACTCGAGCGCATAGCCGACCCCGTACACCGAGCGGATCGGATCGCCACCGTCCGTCGCGGCGGCCAGCTTGCGCCGCAGATTGCGCACATGGCTGTCGACCGCGCGATCGGTGACCGAACGACCATCGGCGTGCAACCGATCGAGAAGGGCGTTGCGCGAGTAGACCCGGCCCGGATGCGCGGCCAGCGTGCGCAGCAGCTTGAGCTTTGCCTGAACTGCTCACCTCCGTGCCTAAGCAGCGTCGAAAGCCTCTTGGTCGATGAAGCGGCCGCGCTGGCGCATCGCCGGCAGCAACTCCTGATCGGCGTACGTGCAACCGGTCTCGCCGGGGTCGACTTGCTGACCCTTGGATGCCTGGTCCGGCAGATGGCCGCCTCCCTGGACCAACAAGCGCGCCAGGACGCGATAGCCTGGCTGCCAGGCGGTAGCACGTGGGAATACTTCGCGCAGGCTGGCAAGGATTTGCATGCCCGCGAAGTCGAGGTCACCGAAGAAGCCGACAGGTACGTCCGCCGCGCCGAAGAGCCATGACTCGACGGCTGACAGGCCCGCGCTGGCCGACGACGGCATGCGCAGATACAAGCGAGAGCCCGGACGCGACCGCAGTCGCCGGGCGCTGCCACGGAAGCCGGCGGCGTAGACGAGCAGGCTGCGGTCCCAGATGGCAGCGCGTGCGTCGGCCATATGCTCGAAGGTCACGAGGTTCTCGACGAACAGTACGTCCGTGAAGCTGCCGTCGCTTGGCAGTGCCAGCAGCAACTGGATCGGCGGTTCGAAGAATTGCCCCGGGGTTGCGCCCAGCAAGCGCAGCAGTTCATCCCGGCTGTCCAGCAGCTTGGAGCGCCCCTGAAACACACGGGCGGATGCCTCGCGCAGCGCCATCGACTGCCCGGAGCGGCACAAGTCGATCAAGGCCGTCAGGCTGCGTGTGGCCTCGTCGAGCGAAAGGCCCTCCAGCAGCGTCATCGGGTTGCGGGCCAGGTAGTCGAACACCATCCGCGGGTCGTTGGGCACGATCGCTCCGGGCGTTGCCGGAGACGCAACCCATTGCGTTGCCAAGTGCTCCAACCACTGCCGCTGCCAGCGCAGGGCCTGCGGTGTGTACCCGGCCCAGGCGGACAGCGCATCGAAGTTGCGAAGCTCGAGTCTTGGCTTGCGATCGGTGAAGCTGGCGAAGGCGCGCGGCGGCTCGATCTGCAGTCCGACCCAGCCAGTTTCGCAGAGGTCGTCCAGCAACATGACCAGCAGCTGCAACTGGTCGGCGTCGGCCGCAGCGTGCAGTTCGGGTGCGGTTTTTCGGTCCAGTGGCAGGCGGACGGGGCCTTGGCCGGTGCTGCGCTCGGCTTTGGCGAGAAGAGCCCTGGCCAGGCGCTGGAGGAAAGGGTGGGCCATCGGCGTTGCCGTCGTGGGCATGGAGGGTGGCGAGAGCGACATGGTTCAGGCCACGGCTTCGCCGCCGCCCGGGGCCGCCGCGGAAGCATCGGCCGGTGCTTGGCTCGCGTCCCATTCTTTGCGTGCGGCCTCGCGAGCCTGTGCTGCGTGTGCGTCCCACAGGCGCGCCAAGGCATCGCGGTGCAGCGTCTTTTCCTGCGCCTCGCTGATGAACAGCTCTTGGAATCCTTCTCCAATTTGGCGCCGCGCCAGCACCTTGGAGAAGGTGAACTCCTTGTCGAACTCCGGCTTCACCGCGCCGGACTTCGAGGTCGGCATCGCAACCACGAGTTGCAGGCCCAGTGTGCGCGATAGAAACTGCAGCACGCTGCGCGAACGCGATTCGTCCATCTTCGAGAAAGCCTCGTCGCTGAGCATCAGCCGCAGTGCCGGGGCTTCGCGTCGCTCTCGCCCGAAGTGGCCCAGCGCATGGGCGAGCACTGCCGCGCGCACAACGTAGAACGGCGTCTCCAGCTCGCCGCCCGAGCCAGTGCCCCAGGTCGACAGCCGGGTCGTGCCAACCGGGCTGGTGCGCACGATGTCGTAGCGGCGGTAGTTGCGGTAGTCGGCAAGCTCCTTCAGCGCACGCTCGTTGGCGCCCTGGTCGTTGGCGAGCAGAAGCCGGCGGATGTCTTCCGCGGTGGCGCGTTGCTCGTCGCTGAGACGGGGGGACTCGAAGATCGAGCCGCGATCGTGCTCCAGCCCTTCCACAGCGCCCTCGACTGCATCGAAGAATTCGCTCACCTTCTGCATGCGCGGAATCCAGGCCGACTCCAGTTGGAAACTGTCGTTGCCGAAGCGAATGTCTTTCAGATGACGGTTGAGCCGGGACAGCGTGGTGGTACCTTGCTTCAGGTCGTCGCGCACCTTGAAGCAGAAGCTGCTGGTGAAGACGTGGTTGAAGCTGCTCTCGGCCTCCTGCAGCGAACGGGCGTTGTCGGCCAGGCCGATGGCACGCTGCCGCTGCGTCTGCTCCGCGATGGCGTTGCGAGTCCGGAACGCGGCCGGCAGCAGTTCCTCGATGCGGTCGACGTTGCGTGGTGGATCGGTCCACGCGAAGCGCTCGCTGTCGTCGCGCGCGCCGCTCAGGTAAGTGCCGACCGCCTGCTGAAGCTCGCGCAGCGTGCGTGGCAGGTTGTCGCGCAGGGTTTGCGCGCGGTGGCGCAGTGCGTCCAGGCTGGTCTCGGCCTCGGCTGCCAGCGCGCGGGCGTCGGCAACCAGTTGAGGTTCGGTGGCCAACTGCGGCACGGCGCCGGCGAAGCGAGTGGCCCACACCGTGGCGTTCGTCACGGCGATCTCCAGCTCCGGGAGTCGTTGATCGAGCGTCTGCTCGCGCCCGCGCAGAGTGGCCAATTCCTTGTCGGCGGCGCCAACCAGCTTCAGCTCGTCGTCTCGCAGGCCCTTGACCACCAGAATGCGCTCGTCCAGCGACCGGCGCTCGGATTCCCATCCTTCTATGGAAGACAAGTCCAGCGCCTTCAGCGCCTGCTCGGCGGTTGCATGCTGCGCTTGGCTCTCCAGCACGGCGAGCAGCAGAGGCGTCAGCGGCGTGAAGGCGGCGCCGTTGAACATGCGGGCGACGGCCTTCAAGGACTGATCCAGTAACTGCAGCATCCGTGCCTCACGCGCCAACCGTGCGAGTTCCTCCTCGCACCATTGGCGCCGGCGTTGCCTCGCCGCTTCGCCGAAAACCAGGTCGGTGTCTGGCGCACGGCAGGCGAACATGCCGTAGCCGCGGCTGCCCAGGCCTTGTTCCATCAGGCCCTGCGGCGTGCGCGCAAGTTCTTCTTCGCTGTCCACCTTGCGCACGCGGCCGTACTGCGCCATCAGGAAGGCGTTGGCGACAGGATGCTTGCACACCAGCTCGTGCAGAACGGCACGGGCTTCGAGCTGGCGGCCCTCGGTGTCTTCCATGGCCTTGCGACCTTGCACGACCTTGGGCGAGCGCACGGGAAAGCGTTGTTTCACCAGCCGTGCGCAGCGCGCCTCGTGCCCCGCCTCGACGATGATCGCGAAGCGGTCGCCGCCCATGTAGCCTTCGATGGCGTTCTGCCAGGTGCTGCCGACACGCGGCTCCACCAGTTGGGCCAGCAGATGCGGGCGGGCCTGCGGCAGTTCACGCTCGATCAGCGCCACGGCCTCATGAGTGTCGCGCGGGGCGACACCGTGGCCAGCCTGTAGTTGCCGCAGCTCGGCGTCGCGCTGTTCGGTCTCGTCCTTCAATGCGTTCAGGCGCGCGCCCACGTCGGCGAGCGCTTGTACGACGGCCGCCTGCACCGAGCCATCGCCTTCGTGGATGCCGCGCTGCAGGGTTGCCAGGCTGGCGTCGAAGGCTTCCAGTTCGAAGGCGGGCAGCTCGACATCGAGTTGGGCTGGCCGCGCGTAGGCGCGAGCCATGTCCGGCCACGGTTTCAGCACACCCAGAGCAGCCGGCCGCAGCGCCTGCACTGCGTTGCCCAACGCGGGCACGGTCGACAGGTCGAGGGCCAGCAACTGCTCCAACTGCGCCGCCATGGCGCCGATGCCGCGCGTCGCCTCCTGGACGCGGGTCCAGTGCAGGCGGAACTGGTCGGACTGCTGGCGGATCTGGTTCTCCAGCGTGTCCTTCCTTTGAGCCACCTCGCTGCCCGCCAGGCGCTGCTTCACCACACCCAGCTGTTCGCGCAACTCGGTGTCTCGCGCATCGAGCGAAGCCAGCTTTTCCGCCGATTGGCCTTGCTTCTTTTCTTGTGTCGCGATCTGACGCTTCACGGAGGCCAGTTCGTCGTGTGCCTCGCTGTGCATGCGCAACGCATGGGCGATGGTAGTGACGACGAACCGGCGAGTTTCATCGAGCACGGCCTCCGCCCGCTCGCTGGCGGCGTCGAGCCGATCGAGGTTCATCTGCAGGCGCTCCGCCTCGGCCTTCAAACTCGCGATGGAGCGCATCAACTCGCGCATCTTGTCGAGGTCGCGGCTGAAATCGTGTGGCTCCAGAATCTCGTCGCGGACCAGGTCGTTGACGTTGCCCAGCTCTTTGTAGGCCATGGCCTTGACGATGGACTTGGCCGCGCGCACGGCCTCGTTTTCTCCTACGGCCGTCTTGCCCATCAGCGCGCCGTAGAGATGCTGCAGATAACCGCCCTTGTCGGGGAAGCGCTGGACCACCGTTTCCCTGTTGGTTTCCTTCCCTGACTGCAGGCGGTGCTGCAACTGCAGGTACAACTCTTTGAGCGGCAGCGGTGCTTCGCTCAGGGCTTCGCCGCTGCGCCGCGCCAAGTCGTTCAGCGTCAAGGCCCGGCGCACGATGAAGAACTGCGGCTGACCCTGCAGCGTGGCTCGCCGGCCATCCTCGAGGGCTTCCACATCGACCAGCGCCGTGAACGACGCCGCCTGCTCGCCTGCGTTCTCCGAAGGCTCGAACACGATGCCCGCGTAGCTGGTCGAGCGCGTGCGCAGGAATACGCCGTCGGCCTGCTGGCCCAAGGCATAGGCCGCCAGCGTGCGCGGCTCCTTGCCGCCACGGCGGCTCTGGGTGGATTCGTCCTGCCCGATGTTGAACTGCACCAGGTGCTGGTGCGCGGCCGTCAGTACGGTCTGGATGGCATCGAGCAGCGTGGACTTGCCGGACCCCGATTCGCCCGTGAGCAGCACGGTGTCGGCGAAGACCCACTCGCGGTCTTCGAGCGAGCCCCAGTGCCAGGTCAGGAGCCGGCCGATCTTCACGGTGCGGCGTCCTGGTGCTGCTCAGGCGCTGACGCCGGTACCGACCCTGGCATCTTGCGGCCGGCCAGCCGCAAGGCGTCTTCCATCGCTTCGTCGCTCACGAAGCTCATCACGGGCCGCAACACGGCGAGACCCATCTGCATGTCACCCGCATCGTCACCCTCCACGAAATGCACGACACGGTGCTTACGCAGGTCGCGCAGCAGCGTCATGCGCTCCGTGGCCGAGTTCGGCAGCCGGTGCGCGAGCAGCGATACGATGGCCTGCGACAGCTCCTCGAGGCTGATGGCCAGTCGCTCGTCGACCAGCGGCCGCCGGCCTGTGAGCGCCTCGGTGTAGAGAAAACGCAGGGCGATGACCGCGGCCACGAAGTCGCGTGACAGGCGGGCACGCAGCCGCTTCACGCCATCTTCATCATCCTCGCCGCCGCCTTCGCCGGGTGGATACAGGCGCAGCAGCCGGGCGTCGGGATCGTGTGCGAGCACGAAGCCCATGCAGCCGAACCACTCGCGCAGCAGTTGCTCGCACTGCAACGCATCGTCGTAGTGCCTGGCATCGGGTTGTGAGTAGTCGCGCCAGAGCACGCCAGTGGCCAGGAGGCGACCGGCCAGCTCGGAGAAGCGGGCGGGCTTCACGTTGCCGGAGCCTTCGGTGGCGAGCCGTTGTTCGATGAAGTGCGCGAGCGATTGCGTCATCGGGGCGAGGACTCCGGCGAGTCTGTGGGCTGAGCTTCCAACACGTAGTTGTCTGCCGCGAAGAACTCGTTGCGCACCTGCTCGCCAGTCTTGCGCGCGCGCACGCGGAACTGACGACCCTCTGCCGAACGCGCCGCGCCTACGGCGTGCAGCACGCGTACAGCGTCCGTCGCGTTCGTGACGGGCAGGGCGTCCAGGCCGACGGGGCCTCGTTCCAGCAGGGGCAGCAGGCCGTGCAGCACGTCGCGGTCGCTGAAGGCGAAAGCCTCGGCTTCGGCGCGGCGCAGGATGGCTTCGATGCGACTGTCATCGTCCACCACCAGCGGGGACTGCGCGTCATAGATTGCCTCGCGGTCGCGCACGGTCCAGCGCAGCACACCGCCGGGAAGCCGGGCTTCACAGGTCGCCAGTCGGTTGGCCAGCGCGTCCAGCAGAGCGTCGCGCTGCGCCTCGGGTCGTTCCTTCAACCAGGCCATCGTGCGACCCAGGGCCGACTCGGCACCGTAGTCCAGCGACAGCGCTTGCCGTAGCAGGCTGGTAAAGCGGCGTACGTAGTTGTTCATCTCCGAGCGCAACATCGGCAGCTTGAGGCTGCACGCCGCCTCGACCATGTTGTCGATGCGGTCGGCCAGCCACAGCAGCGGGCTGCGGCCCTGCGCTTCCTGCTCCAGCCAGGGTGCGCGCTGGAGCAAATGGCCGTCGGCCTGGCCGCGCAGTTCGCCGTCCAGCGCACGTACCTGATCCAGCGCCTCGCTGATCTGGCCGCGGTGGCGTTCGGCAGAGTCGGCCACCAGGCGCACCGCGTACTCGCGCGCAAAGCGCTTCTCGATGAAGTCGTTGAACTCGTTCCAGGCGACCCTCTGCGCCAGAGCCTCGCGGGTGAGACTCTGGATCAGATGCCGGAAGTACTCGATGTCGTCCTGTAGATCCTGGACGACGCGACTGGCGAATTCGTGCGCGTCCAGCAACTCGTCTGCGTCATGCGTGGCGATGAAGGCGGCCAGCGCCTTTCGTGCCGAGCGCATGTTGCGCTGGCGGGTCTTGGCGCGCGAGTCGTCGAGGTTGGCGAACGTTTCGCTGAAGGCCTTGCCGGCGCGGCTGAGCTTGAGCGTGGGTTTGAGGTCGATGGGGTCGCGGTAGTCCTCCAGCCAGCCATGTTCCTTGAGCTTGCGCAGCAGTTCACCGGCGTAGGTGCGCTCCTCCTCTGGCCGCAGCGGCTGCCCCTCAGCGAAATTCACGAAGGCCAGCGCGCGCAGCGCGGGATCGGCGAGTGCGCGCAAGACGACTTCGAGCACCGCGTCGCGGGTCAGCGTCTCTGCATAGTCGGCGTTGGCCCCGTGCACCCGCTCGTGCAACGCGCGCAGCACGGCCGCACAGACTTCGCGGTTGTCGTGCGTGAGCGGGCGGAAGAAGTGTTCGCGGGGTGGGGCGAAGAACTGCATCAGCTTTCGATCAGGGCATGTCTTCAGGCTCGACGTATGGGATGGCTAACTCGATGGTGCTGGATCTGTCGCCGCCACATTGGCGGACTCAGCAACGACGGCGCAAGCTTCCATCAGGGTGTCAAACGGCAGCGCATCGCCGACCATGACGTCATCTGCGCGCATGCTCTCGTAGTCGGCCGCCAGCGTTTGGCGCGCTGATCCCTCCGGCACGATCCGCAGTTTGCCGCTTGTCGCTGCGAAGTAGTCGATGACCGATCCTTCAGCGTCCTTCTCGATGAAGAAGAGTGACTTGTGCTCAGCCACCGCCCGGGCAACCGCGTGGTCGGCGATAGCAGTAGCGAAGTGCGAGCTTCGCCCGATCGCAGCGAGGTCGTGCCAGTGCCGGGCATAGCGTTCGCCGCGGACTCGGGCTTGCGCGCAGTAGACATGGGCGGCGGTGGCCTTCTCCCAGAACGTGCGCGCCACGCTCATCACCTGCGGGGAAGCAACGGGGAACAGCACACCGTCGACATGCCCGTCCATATCGCATGTGATGTTCACAACTTGGTGTGGCTCGCCGGTGGCGCGGGCGCCGAACTCCAAGGTCACGACGGGCGAGACGTAGCCCGTTCCGAGCTTGTGGGCCGGGTAGTGCAGGAGAAGCCTGTCATGGTCGGCACCCCCGATCTCCAGCGTCACTTCGAGTCGGTCACGCACCAGAGCCTCTTCCAACGCGGGTCGAACCTGGGCATCGATCCATCCGGGAAGGCGGTCGCGGACCACCTTGGTCCACTTGCCGGCCTGGCTCCGACTGCCGGGCAGGGCGCTGCCGTCATCGACCAGGTCTGCGATCAGTTTGCGAATGTCGTAGGTGAGATCGATATCCTCGGAGAACCGATCGATGATCTTGTAGGCCTTGGACAGCGACGTACCGCCTTTGAACGTCAAGTCAGGGGCGAGGGGAGAGCTGAACAACGCGTTCAAGGCCCAAACCACCCAGACATCCTTCTCGAGGAGGTGGGTAGGCCGCCCGGTGCGCTCGCGGGCAAGTTCCAGGACTTCGCGCTGGTCGTCGGTGCTGAGAGCGAAGAAGGACTCAGCCACGAACAGCTTCTTCGCCGATGGCTCGGGCCATCCAGGATGGGAGGGCCGCTCGATAGGTGGTCAGTGTCCGCCACTCCGCCTCCGGAAGGGTCCGGCGCAGCGTTGCCAGTGACTCGCGGACGTGGGGCTCTCCCATCCAAGCCAGGGCCCGGACTGCGGCTCCTGCGGGGCCTGTCCCCAAGGAAAACATCCAGCGTGGAGCGTGCTTGATCGTCACTTCCGAGCGGCCGAGTCTCAGCCGCCGCGTCCGTCCCGACGTCACGTAGGCCTCTCGAATCGGGACCTGTTGAGTCAGTCCCAGTGCGTTGGCTGCTGCGGCGCCGTGGGGGGCCACGGTTTCTCCGCTTCGGGCCGCCAGCGACTCGACCACCTTCTCGGGCGCTGGTGCGCGGGTGCCGAAGCGGCTCGACACCGGTGTGGCGTAGCTCCCGCGGGCGATGCGAAGCAGCTTTCCTTCCTTGGTCAAGCGGGAAAGGGCCTGATCCACGGCTGCGCGGCTCCCGAGGTGCAGGAACTCCTTGGGCGAGAGCACGCCCCCCTCGGGCAGGGACTTGGCATGGCGGACGATCGATTCGGGCAGTGTCATGGGAACCTAAGTGAGAAGTGTAGTACTGTTTCTGACATTCGGCATGTGCCAAGGTCCCTGCCCGGTTCCGCGAGCGATGTTGTGCGTCTCTGTGGGGCGATCAACGATCGCCAAGGGCTCGCAGCTCAGCGGATCCACGGCGAACGCGGTCAGCAGCACCGCTGCTTGCCGACGCGCTGGGAGCGTGCGCACCGTCTGCTGCAGTTGTACGTGCTGCACCAGCGGCACGACCGCATCGTGCTCGTGCTGCTCGTCGGTACCTTGCGGGGCTGCTTCGGACACGCGAGCTCATGCTATGCACGCCCCTCGGTGTTGCCAGTGGGGCATTGCGAACAGCCTTGGCGCGCGGCCTCGCGTTGGTAGCGTCGATGCCGCCGCCGGGGCTCGATGCCTTCGAGCAGCAGCTTCAGGCGCGTGCAGTCGATCTCGCGGCTGCGCACTTCGCGCGCCAGTCGGCGATGAAGTGCCCCGCCTCCAAGATGCAGCCGCCGCTTGCCGAAGCGGCGGCGGGCGATCCAGGAGGCTTTGCCAAGCACATCAGACCGTCGCCGACGGATCGGTCAACAACCCTGGCGCTCGGAGCCCGACATCGTCCCCGAACTTTAGAAGTTGGCACGGCATGACACGCCGTGGGGCGCTATTCAATGTTCTGAACCTGCTCCCGCATCTGCTCGACCAGCACCTTCATCTCGACCGAGATCGCGGTGAGTTCGATCGCCGGCGACTTGGAGCCCAGCGTATTCGCCTCGCGCTGCAGTTCCTGGATCAGGAAGTCCAGGCGCTTGCCGAGTTCGCCGCCGGCGGCGAGCAGGCGCTCGATCTCGTCCAGGTGCGAGCGCAGCCGCGTCAGCTCTTCGGCGACGTCGATGCGGATGGCGTAGCTGGCCGCTTCGGCGAGCGCACGTTCCTGCAGCGACGCGGCCGGCACCGAACTGCCGGCGTTGGCGCTGGCCAGCGCTTCGTTCCAGCGCTCCAGGAAGCGCTGCTGCTGGCGCTGCACCACCACCGGCATCATCGGCTCGGCCTTGGCCGCCAGTTCGCGCAGGCGTTGCACGCGGTCGGTCAGCATCGCCACCAGGCGCTCGCCTTCGCGGCCGCGCGCGTCGCGCAGGCCGGCGATGCAGCGTTTCGCGGCATCGAGCGCGGCGTCGTCCAGGCGTTCACTGCCGGCGCCGTGGCGGCACCACTGCAGCACCTCGTTGACCGACAGCGCGCGCGCCTGTGGCAGCCAGCCCTGTACCGTACCTTCCAGCCGCATCAGCCGGTTCAACTGCTCGGCGTTCGGGTTGGGCCAGGCGGACTCGGCGTCGCGCGGGGTCGACACGCGCATCTCGATCTTGCCGCGCCGGAAGGCGCCGCCGAGCAGGTCGCGCAGCGCCGGCTCCAGGCCGCGCAGGTCGTCGGGCAGCCGGAACGACAGGTCGAGAAAGCGCCCGTTCACCGAGCGGGCTTCGACCGTCACGGTGGCCGCAGTTGGCGCCACCGCCGCCGCGCCGGCGTCGTCGCCGGCCCCGCCCGCCGCGGCATTGGCGTAACCCGTCATGCTATAAACTGCCATCGATTCCTACCCCAAAAGCCGCCAACGATTATGTCAAAGCCCAAACCTGCCCCGTTGCCGTCGGGCACCGTGGTCGGGGGCTACCAGATCGTCAAGAAGCTGGCGGCTGGCGGCTTCGGCGTGGTCTATCTCGCCGAAGGCGAGAACCAGCAGCTCGTCGCGATCAAGGAGTATCTGCCTTCTTCGCTGGCGGAGCGCAGTGCCGGCGAACTGACGCCGCGCGTCAAGCCCGACAAGCAGCCGCTGTACCGGCTGGGCCTGAAGAGTTTCTTCGAAGAAGGGCGCTCGCTGGCGCAGATCAGCCACCCGTCGGTGGTCAGCGTTCTCAATTTCTTCCGCGAGAACGAAACCGTCTACATGGTGATGAACTACCTGCAGGGCGACACGCTGCAGGATTTCATCGTCACCGCGCGCGACCTCAAGCGTGACAAGGTGTTTCGCGAAAGCACGATCCGTTCGCTGTTCGACGAGATCCTGCGCGGCTTGCGCATCGTGCACCAGCACAAGATGCTGCACCTGGACATCAAGCCGGCCAACATCTTCATCACCAACGACAACAAGGCGGTGTTGCTCGACTTCGGCGCAGCGCGCGAAGTGCTGAGCAAGGAAGGCAACTTCATCCGCCCGATGTACACGCCGGGCTTCGCGGCGCCCGAGATGTACCGCCGCGACGGCAGCCTCGGCCCCTGGACCGACATCTATGCCATCGGCGCGTGCATCTACGCCTGCATGCAGGGCTACCCGCCGAACGATGCGCCGCAGCGGCTGGAAAAGGACCGCCTGGCCTTGAGCCTGTCCCGGCTGCGCAATATCTACTCCGACAACCTGATCGAAGTCACCGAGTGGTGCATGTCGCTGGACCCGCTGAGCCGGCCGCAAAGCGTGTTCGCGCTGCAGAAGGAACTGGCGCGCGAGACCGAGCGCCGCTACACCAAGCTGAGCTTCGGTGAGCGGCTGAAGCTGCAGCTCGAAACGCTGAAGACGGGGCAGAAAGCCTGAGGGGACTGACGATGAGATTCTCGGTCTACCAGGTCAGCCGGCGCGGCGGCCGCGAGAAGAACGAAGACCGCATGGGCTATTGCTACACGCGGGATTCGGGCCTGTTCGCCCTGGCCGACGGCATGGGCGGCCACCCCGAAGGCGAGGTTGCTTCGCAGCTGGCGCTGCAGACGCTGGCGGCGATGTTCCAGCGCGAAGCCAAGCCGTCGCTGAAAGACCCGCTGCGTTTCCTGCACGACGCCATCATCGCCGGGCATCACCAACTGCTGCGCTATGCCACCGAGCGTTCGCTGGTGGATACGCCGCGCACCACCATCATCGCGTGCCTGCTGCAGGGCAACGCGGCGTTCTGGGCCCATTGCGGCGACTCGCGGCTGTACCTGGTGCGCGGCGACAAGCTGGTGGCGCGCACGCGCGACCATTCGTATTCAGAGCTGCAGGAAACGCTGTCGCAGGTGGTGCCGATCGGCGAGCGCTTCAACCGCAACGTGCTCTTCACCTGCCTGGGCAGCCCGGGCAAGCCGGTGGTCGACACCGCCGGCCCGCTGCTGATGCACCCCGGCGACCGCGTCATGCTGTGCTCCGACGGTTTGTGGGGCGCCGTCAGCGACGCCTCCATCACCGAGCAGCTGGCCAAGCACCCGATCTCCGACTCGGTGCCCGAACTGGTGGAGCAGGCGCTGCGCCAGGCCGGCGCCAAGAGCGACAACGTCACGGCCATCGCCGTCGAATGGGAGTCGGCCGAGGACGGCGACGCCGCCAGCGGCGTCTCGACGCTGTCGCTCGGTGAAGAGGTCTTTGCCTCCACCATCCAGGCCAGCATGCTGGGCGATGCGCCCGACGAGCTGGACGACGCCGAGATCGAGCGTTCGATCCGCGAGATCAACGAAGCGATCCAGCGTTCATCGCAGAAGAAGCGCCACTAGTTTCCCCGGCGCGAACAGGAATCCCATGACTTTCGAGAGAACCGCCGGCCGCGCGGCCAACGCGCTGCGCCCCGTGACGATCACGCGCCACTACACCCGCCATGCCGAAGGCTCGGTGCTGATCGCCTTCGGCGACACCAAGGTGCTGTGCACCGCGTCGGTCGAAGAGAAGGTGCCGCCGCACAAGCGCGGCAGCGGCGAAGGCTGGGTCACGGCCGAATACGGCATGCTGCCGCGCAGCACGCACACGCGCAGCGACCGCGAAGCCGCGCGCGGCAAGCAGAGCGGCCGTACGCAGGAAATCCAGCGCCTGATCGGGCGCTCGCTGCGCAGCGTGTTCGACCTCGGCGCCCTGGGCGAACGCACGATCCACCTCGACTGCGACGTGCTGCAGGCCGACGGCGGCACGCGCACCGCGGCGATCACCGGCGCCTTCGTCGCAGCGCACGATGCGGTGGGCTGGCTGATCGAGCAAGGCAAGCTGACGGCCTCGCCGATCCGCGAGTTCGTCGCCGCCATCTCGGTCGGCGTCGTCGAAGGCACGCCGCTGCTGGACCTGGAATACATCGAAGACTCGGCCTGCGACACCGACATGAACGTCGTCATGACCGCGGCCGGCGGCTTCGTCGAAGTGCAGGGCACGGCCGAAGGCGCGCCGTTTTCGCGTGCCGAGATGGACGCGCTGCTGGCGCTGGCCGACAAGGGCATCCGCGAACTGGTGGCCGCGCAGAAGGCGGCATTGGCGGCGTTGGCGGCATGAGGTTGGTGCTGGCGTCGAACAACGCGAAGAAGCTGAAAGAGCTTCGCGCGCTGTTGGGCGCGCTGCCGATCGAGCTGCTGCCGCAAGGTGAACTCGGCATCTCTGAAGCCGAAGAGCCGCACATCACCTTCATCGAAAACGCGCTGGCCAAGGCGCGGCACGCGGCACTGGCCTGCGGTGGCGCGGCGATGGCCGACGACTCGGGCTTGTGCGTCGATGCGCTCGGCGGCGCGCCGGGCGTGATCTCGGCGCACTTCGCGCCGGTGCCGGCAACGGCCGGCGACCGCGAAGCCCACCGCGCCGTGCAGGACGCCGCCAACAACGCGCTGCTGCTGCAACGGCTGCACGGCGTGGCCGAGCGCCGCGCCGCCTTCGTCAGCACGCTGGTGGCGGTGCGCCATGCCGAAGACCCCGAGCCCTTGGTCGCGTTCGGCCGCTGGCCGGGGCTGATCATCGACCGGCTGCAAGGCGACGGCGGTTTCGGCTACGACCCGCTGATGTTCATCCCCGAACTCGGCGCCACGGCGGCGCAGCTCGACCCCACGGTGAAGAACGCGCACAGCCACCGCGCGCGCGCCGCGGCGCAGATGCTGATGCTGCTGCGCGAGCACTGGCACCTGGGTGGTTGAGAGCATCGTCCGCTTCGTCAAGCCGGGTTCGATCCGGCTGACGGCATTGCCGCCGCTGGCCTTGTACGTGCACCTGCCGTGGTGCCTGAAGAAGTGCCCGTACTGCGACTTCAACTCGCACGAGCAACGTGGTGACTTGAAAGAGGCCGAGTACATCGACGCGCTGATGGCCGACCTGGAAGCTTCGCTGCCGCTGGTCTGGGGCCGGCGCGTGCTCAGTGTCTTCATCGGCGGCGGCACGCCCAGCCTGTTCAGCCCCGATGCGATCGACCGGCTGCTCGCCGGCATCCGCGCCCGGCTGCCGCTGGAGCCGGGCTGCGAGGTGACGCTCGAAGCCAACCCCGGCACCTTCGAGCGCGAGCGCTTTCGCGCCTTCCGCGCCGCGGGCGTGACACGGCTGTCGGTCGGCGTGCAGAGCTTCGACGACGAGAAGCTGAAGGCCATCGGCCGCGTGCACGACGCGGCGCAGGCCCGCGCTGCCGTTGAAGAAGCCGCGTCGGCCTTCGACACCTTCAACATCGACCTGATGTATGCGCTGCCCGGGCAGACGCTGGCGGCACTGCAGTCGGACCTGGACGAAGCGCTGGCCTTCCAGCCGCCGCACCTGTCGATCTACCACCTGACGCTGGAGCCGAACACCTATTTCGCCAGCCACCCGCCGGCGCTGCCCGACGACGACCTGGCCAGCGACATGCTGGACCTGATCACGGCGCGGACGGCCGCCACCGGGCTGACGCGCTACGAGGTCTCGGCCTTTGCGCGGCCGGGCCATCGCTGCACGCACAACCTGAACTACTGGCAGTTCGGCGACTACCTCGGCATCGGCGCCGGCGCGCACGGCAAGCTGTCGTTCCCCGAGCGCATCGTGCGCCAGGTGCGCTGGCGCGAACCGGCGGCCTACATGGCCAAGGCGCTGGTGGGTGCTGCGGTGTCGAACGAGCACGAGGTGGCGGCGTCCGAGCTGCCGTTCGAGTTCATGCTGAATGCCTTGCGCCTGAAAGACGGGTTCGAGCGGGCGCTGTTCGGCGAACGCACGGGCCTGGCGGCGCATGGGCTCGACGCGGCCATCGAATCAGCCGTCCAGCGCGGGCTGCTGCGCCGCGACGGCGATCGCATCGCCCCCAGCGAACGCGGTTTCGATTTCTTGAGCGACCTGCAGCAGCTGTTCCTGAACCCCGTCAAGCCAGCAGCTTGACCCCGGCCACGACCAGCAGCGCCGCGATGGCCGTGCGCAAGGCCTGTTCGGGCAGCTTCGAGCCCAGCATCGAGCCGGCGATGATGCCGGGGATCGAGCCGATGAGCAGGCTGCCGAGCAGGTTCAGGTCGACGTTGCCCATCAGCAGGTGGCCGGTGCCGGCGACGATGGTCAGCGGGATCGCGTGCACGATGTCCGTGCCGACCAGCCGCGCCGGCGTCATGCGGAACGGGAACAGGTAGACCAGCATCACCGCGCCCAGGGCGCCGGCGCCGATGGACGTCAGCGTGACCAGCAGGCCGAGGATCGCGCCGGCCAGCACCGTCAGCGCCGGCTGCGCGCGCTTGAAGTCCATCGGCGACAGCGTGCGCAAGCGCAGGCCGACGGCTTGCGCGCGCTTCTTGAACAGCATCGCGCACGCCGTCAGCAGCAGCACGACACCCAGGGCGCTCATCAGCACGCCGCTGTTCATCTTCGCGACATGGCTGTAGTGCAGCCAGACGAGTGTGGCCAGCGATGTCGGCAGGCTGCCGTAGCACAGCCAGCGCAGCACCTCGCCGTCGACGCTGCCCTTCTGGTGGTGCACGAAGCCGCCGACGAGCTTGGTGATCGCCGCGAACCACAGGTCGGTGCCGACGGCGGCGGCCGGCGCCACGCCGAACAGCAGCACCAGGATCGGCGTCATCAGCGCGCCGCCACCGACGCCGGTGACGCCGACGATCGCGCCGACGCCGAAGCCGGCCACGGCATTCACCCACATGTCGACCATCGATACTCCCCTTCGATCGATGCTAACCGGCGGCCAGCGTCGTGCTGTCCAACGCCAGCAGCGAACGTGCCAGTTCGTCGTGAAGCCATGCACGCAAGGCCTGCATCGGCGGCCAGTCGCTCAGTTCGGGCGGATGCGCGAGCCAGAAGGCATAGGCCTGGTCGTCGGGCACGGCCAGCGGCGACAGCCGCACCAGCCGGCCTTCGCGGATCGTGTCGGCGGCCAGCAGCTCGCGCGCCAGCGTGATGCCGATGCCTTGTTCGGCGGCTTGCAGCATCAGCCCGGCGTCGTTGAACGACGCCACCGGGTTGACCGTCACGCGGCAGCCGCCGAGCGCGAAGAAGCGCTCCCAGTGCTCGGGGTAGCCGATCAGCGGCTCCTCGGCCAGCGCGGCCGCGCCGCGGCCTTGCAGCCGGCGCGCCGCTGCCGGCGATCCGACGGCGATCAGCGGCGAATCGATCAGCCGCTCAGCGACCAAGCCGCGCCATTGGCCGCCGCCTTGGCGCAGCGCGGCGTGGAAGCCTTCGCGTTGCAGATCCACGATCTGCTGCGAGGTGTGCACTTCGAGCGCGATGTCCGGATGGCGCTCGCGCCAGCGCGCCATGCGCGGCAGCAGCCAGCGTTGCGCGAAGGACGGCAGCAGCGTGATGCGGATGCGCTGCGATTCGCCGGCGGCCAGCGCGGTGGCTGCACGCAGGCCGTCGTCCAGCCGCTCCAGCGCTGCTTCCACCGCGCGCTGCAGCGCCTCGCCGGCGGTGTTCAGCACGACGCGCCGGCCGCGGCGGTCGAAGACCTCGAAACCGATCTGCTCTTCGAGCAGCTTGATCTGCTGGCTGACCGCGCTGTGCGTCAGGTGCAGTTCCTCGGCCGCCAGGCGCAGGTTCTGCGAGCGCGCCACGGCCCGAAAGGCGGGCAGGGTTTGCAGCGGGATGCGGGGCGTGAGCGACATGCTGGTAAGAATAACTTACTGATGAGTCCAGAAATCGTCGATTCCTAGGGGGCCACCATGCAGATAAGCTTTCCAGCACGTTGAAGGAGAGCCCCATGACCACCGCCTCTTGCCTGTCTGCCCCGGTGCCGCTGCACCGCCCGTGGCTGCGCCGCGTTGCCGCCGACCTGTGGGCGGCGCTGCAGCCGGCCCACCGCAAAGCCGGGTTGAGCGAACGCGACTACCGCACGCTGGCGCATCTGAGTGAAAGCACCTTGCGCGACATTGGTGCGCCCGATTGGGTGCACGAGCACGACCGCGGCTTGCCGCTGTGGGTGCTGGAACGTGCGCGTTGGTGATCCCGGGAGATCAGACCCGGGTCGTCGACATGCCGGCCGTGCTGCGCAGCCGATCGATCAACGCGGCGGCAATCTGCCCCAGCGGCAGCACTTCGTTCGCCGCGCCGTGGGCGATGGCTTCGCGCGGCATGCCGAAGACGACGCAGCTGGCTTCGTCCTGCGCCACGTTCCAGCTGCCGGCGTCGCGCATCTCGCGCATCGCGCGGGCGCCATCGGCGCCCATGCCGGTGAGCATCACGCCCAGCGCGTTCGGGCCGACGACGCGGGCCGCCGACTGGAACAGCACTTCCACCGAAGGCTTGTGCCGGTTCACCGGCTCGCCGTCGCGAACGCGGGCGATGTAGTTCGCGCCCGAACGCTCCACCGACAGGTGGAAGCCGCCGGGTGCGATGTAGGCGTGGCCGGGCAGCACGCGCTCGCCGTCGGTGGCCTCGGCCACGCGGATGCGGGCCAGGCCGTTCAGGCGCGCCGCGTAGCTCTTCGTGAAGCCCGGCGGCATGTGCTGCGTGATCATCACCGCAGGCGAGTCCGGCGGCAGCTGCACGATGACCTCGCGCGTGGCTTCGGTGCCGCCGGTGGAGGCGCCAATGAAGATGATCTTCTCGGTCGACAGGCGGCCGATGGCGTTCAACGTCACCGGCTTGGCGGCGGCGGCCGCGGCGGTGCCGGGCGCCGGCGCGGCGGCCAGGCGCCGCACGTGGGCGCGCGCCGCGGTGCGGATCTTGTCGGTGATGTCGTCGCCGAGCTGGCGCAGGCCGTCGGCAACGCCGATCTTGGGCTTGGCGACGAAATCCACCGCGCCGAGCTCCAGCGCGCGCAGCGTGACATCGGCGCCGCGCTCGGTCAGCGTCGAGACCATCACCACCGGCATCGGCCGCAGCCGCATCAGCCGCGACAGGAAGTCGATGCCGTCCATGCGCGGCATCTCGATGTCGAGCGTGATCACGTCGGGGTTCAGCGAGCGGATCATCTCGCGGGCCAGCAGCGGGTCGGCGGCGGCGCCGACGCAGGTCATGTCGGGCTGGCGGTTGATGATCTCGGCCAGCAGGCCACGCACCAGGGCTGAGTCGTCGACGACGACGACGCGGGTCTTGTTCAACTGCTTCTCCTTGGATGCCGGCCGCGTCAGAACAGGTCGATGCTGCCGCCGCCGCTGCCACCGGACGCCGGCTTGGCCGCCGCGGCGCGCTCTTGCGCGACCAGCGCCTCGGTGTTGGCCGACGCGAGTTTCTTCACCATCGCCTTGCCGCTGGCGGGCAGGAAACAGACCTTGCGCGGGTAGATGTCGAGCACGTCCTTGCTGACGATGGTGATGCGCTCGGTGCGCAGATAGTCGAGCACGAAGCTGGTGTTGCGTTCGCCGACGTTGATGCTGCTCATGCCGCTGATGACGGCGCCGCCGCCGAAGACCTTGGCTTCCATCGTCGAGCGCGTCGCGCCGCGCTTGATCATCTCGTTGATCAGCAGTTCCATCGCGAAAGAGCCGTAGCGGCCGCTGTCGGCGGCGCCGCCGCCGTCGGGCAGCATGAAGTGGTTCATGCCGCCGATGCGGCGTTCACGGTCCCACAGGCAGGCGGCGATGCACGAACCCAGCGTCGTCATGATCAGGATGTCTTCGTCATAGACGAAGAACTCGCCCGGCAGCACCTTCACCGCTTCGTTGCGGAAGTGGGCGTCGTAGAAGAAGAACGATGCCTCGCCGGAGCGGCGCGGCGCGGCCTTCAGGCGGTCCAGCCGCGACGACGTGCCGAGGGCCGCCCGCACGGGCGCGGCGAGCTGGGAAGAGGCAACTTGCATGGCCAGATATCGGCGCCGGGCCTGCGGTCTTGAGTCAGACGCGCTCGTAGATCGTCTTGCCGCGCAGGCGGAACAGATCGCGCGATTCGGTGAAGTTTTCCGAGTGGCCGACGTACAGCAGGCCGCCCGGTTTCATCGCGGCGTGGATGTGCTCGAGCACCTTGCGCTGGGTCGGGTTGTCGAAGTAGATCATCACGTTGCGGCAGAACACGATGTCGAAGGCCTCGCCCAGGGCGCTCCAGCTGGGGCTCATCAGGTTGAAGGGCTTGAACTCGATCAGCCGCGCCAGCTCGGGCTTGACGCGGATGAAGCCGGCGTTCTGCCCCGTGCCGCGCATGAAGTGCCGGCGCAGGCGCTCGGCGTTCAGGCCGCGCGCATCGGCGGCGTAGACGCCGCGCTGCGCGGTGGCCAGCACCTTGGTGTCGATGTCGCTGCAGACGAGCTTGGCCTGCGTCGAGGTGCCCAGCGTCTCCACCACCGTCATGGCCAGCGAATACGGCTCTTCGCCGGTGGACGCGGCGTTGCACCAGATGCGAACCGGCCGCGACGCGCGCGCGCGCAGGTCGTCCACCAGCGCGTGGAAGTGGTGCTCTTCGCGGAAGAATGCGGTCAGGTTGGTCGTGAGGCAGTTCACGAACTCCTGCCACTCGCTGTCGGAGCCGCCGCGTTCCAGCCCTTGCAGGTAGTCGGCGAACGAGCGCTGGCCGGTTTCGCGCAGGCGGCGCGACAAGCGGCTGTAGACCATGGCCTGCTTGCCGGCGTGCAGGCTGATGCCGGCGCGCTGGTAGATCAGTTGGCGGATGCGTTCGAAGTCGGCGCTGGAGAGCGCGAATTCCTGGTCCGAAGGATTGGCAAGCGGTGTCGCGACAGCGTTCATGCCCGCAGTGTCGGGCTCGCCGCCGCCGCGCAAGGGTTGGAGATGGCGGGCATTTCCGGCGCAGTTCCGAGCGGCCGCAAAGAGGTGCGCTGCTAGACTGGCCGCACGCCATGGACCGTCTGCCGACGCCCCCGAACCCCCCGACCACGTTGCAACTCGACATGGCGTTGCAGCTGATCGCCCAGTCGGGACAGGCGCTGCCGCCGGGCGAACCCGGCAGCACGGGCTGGATGCAAGGGCTGATCGACGCGCTGGTCGACCTGTCCAGCCGCGACGCCTTGACCGGGCTGGCCAACCGGCGCAGCTTCGAGCTGGCCCTGGCCCGCGAGATCGACCGCGTCGCGCGCAGCGGTGAGCCGGCGCTGCTGCTGACGCTGGACATCGACCACTTCAAGCGCGTCAACGACAACTACGGCCACAACGCCGGTGACATGGTCATCAAGGCCGTGGCCGGCGCCTTGCTCGACTGCGTGCGGCCGATGGACCTGGTGGCGCGCGTCGGCGGCGAAGAGTACGCAATCATCCTGCCCAACTGCCCCAGCGCCTTCGGCGAAACCGTCGCCGAGCGGCTGCGCCGCCGCGTCGAACGCATGCCGGTGCCGATCGGCCTGGGCCAGCAGATCAACGTCAGCATCAGCATCGGTGGCGCCTTTGCGCCGCAATGGGTACGCTCCACCCCGGCGCTGTGGGTCGAGCGCGCCGACCAACAGCTCTACCGCGCCAAGGCGCTGGGGCGCAACCTCGTCCAGCTCGAACCGGCTGCCGTGTCCCTCGTCAGCAACGAGGAAAAGCGGCTGCTGTTCGACTCCACCAGTTTCCAGGACTTCGAATGAGTTCGTCGCGCATCACGGCGATCACCAGCGGCAAGGGCGGCGTCGGCAAGACCTTCGTCGCCGCCAACTTGGCTGCAGCGCTGGCGCGCCAGGGCCGGCGCGTGCTTGTGCTCGACGCCGACCTGGGCCTGGCCAACCTCGACGTGGTGCTGAACCTGTTCCCGAAGATCACGCTGCACGACGTGTTCACCGGCAGGGCGACGCTGGCCGAGGCCATCCTGCCGGCGCCGGGCGGCTTCTCGGTGCTGCTGGCCGGCTCGGGCATGGTCGAGTATTCGCGCATGACGCCCGAAGTGCGCGACCAGCTGCAGAAGGTGATCGACGAGGTCGCACCGAAGTACGACCACGTGCTGCTCGACACCGGCGCCGGCATCTCCGATGTCGTGCTGTACACCGTGTCGCTGGCCAACGAGGTGGTCGTCGTCGCCACGCCCGAGCCGACTTCGATGACCGACGCCTACGCCACCATCAAGGTGCTGGCCACGACGCAGGGCCGGCGCGCGATGCAGGTGCTGGTGAACCAGGCGCGCCGCCCCGGCGAAGGCCGCGCCGTGCGCCAGCAGCTGCAGACGGTGGTCGACCGCTACGTCAACCCCGGCCTGGACAGCCCCGTGCGGCTGGACCTGCTGGGCGAGCTGCCGTCCGACCCCGCCGTGCGCGAAGCCGTGCTGAAGCGCCAGCTGCTCGTCGAGACGCTGCCCGGCACGCCGGTGGCGGTGGCGGTGTCGGCGGTTGCGACGCGCATGATCGAGCGCGGCGTCGCGTGAGCGAAGCGGCGGCCGAAACGCCCTTCGGCCGGATGGGCGGCGAGAGCGGCGTGCGCACGCTGGTCGACCGCTTCTACGACCTGATGGACCTCGAGCCAACCTACGCCGGCATACGCCGCCTGCACCCGGCTGCGCTGGACGGTTCACGCGACAAGCTGTTCTGGTTTCTCTGCGGCTGGCTCGGCGGGCCGAACCACTACATCGAACGTTTCGGCCACCCGATGCTGCGTGCGCGGCACCTGCCGTATGCCATCGGCATCGCCGAGCGCGACCAGTGGATGGCCTGCATGATCCAGGCGATGGACGAATCGGCCGTCGACCCGGCGCTGGCGCAGCGGCTGGCCGAGTCCTTCTTCGGCACCGCCGACTGGATGCGCAACAAGGGCGGTTAGGCCGCCCAGGCCGGGCCCGCGCTACTGCGGTGTGTCGACCAAGGTCGCCGAGAAGGTTGATGTCTGCGAGCGCGTCAACTCGTTGGCGTCGCGCGGCAGGCTTTCGCTCAGCGTGTCCGACAGCGTCACGCTGCGCCGGCCGGCGGCGTCGGTCACCACCGGCGCGCGGAACGCCGTGGTCCGGGTCAGCGAGAACAGTTTGCTCAACGAGACCTCCGTGTCGAAGCTGTCGACTGACGGCGGCGGCGGCGAGGTATCGATGTCGCTGCAATTGCCGGTCTTGTTGCGCAGCGTGCTGCTCGACTGGGTCACCTCGCGCGCGGGTGTCTTCAGGCTGAACTCCGGGACGGTCATCTCGGTCTTGCTGAGTAGCAGATCCAGGCTCAGGCGGGTCGCCGCCGTGGTCTGGAAGGTGGTCGTGCGCTCGCGCTCGGTGACGTGTTCGAAGGTGCAATGGGTGCCATCGTCGATGCGGATGAGATCGAAGCTCGTCAGGCTCGCACTCGTCTGGACGATGCTGCCGTTCAGTGTGGTGAGGAATCCAAGCAAGGCTCCGCTGGCGTTCTCCTCGATGCGGCCGGTGACCGACAGATGAGTCACCGTGCGCCGCGGCTTGATCGGCTGGTCGCGTTCGTCGACGTCGGTCAACGAATAGCTGAAGCTCATCGGCCCGCGCAGCAGGAACACCGTGGCCGGCACCGTGCCGAGGTTGACGCGGATCTCGAACATCTTGAGCGGCGCCGTGAAAGCCAGCCCGGCCGACTCAGTGCACTGCCCGCCTTCGCGGAAGAACGCCAGCGTGAAGCCGGATACGGCCTGCGGGTCGAGGCCCGCCGCGGACGCCACGCTGGCCAGCGCCAAGTCCAGCGGTGAGGTCGCGAGCGTGTACTCGCTGCCGCCGGTGCCGCGGCGCGCCACTTCGCGGCCGTTGACGCGCACCACCAGGTCCGACGGTGCGACGTTGCCGTCGCCGCAGCGCAGCGCCGCCACGTGGCCGCTCACCGTGAGGCTGCCGCCGTCGCGCGGCACCTCCACGTCGGTAGCGATGGCGTAGCTGCCCAGGGCTGCCAGCGGGCGCAGGGTCTGGGCGCGCGCCGTCAGTTCGTCGGGGACGCCGCTCGCGCTGTCGAACACATGCAGCTCGAGCGACGGGTCGGTGCAGTACGCGAGGTCGGCCTCGACCGCCGCGCGGCCGAAACGGCCGAAGTCCATGAACTGGCTGTCGTTGCCGGCATCGGAGCCGAGCGCGTGGAACTGGGCCACCGCCGTGGCCCGCCCGCTGCTGCGGCATTCGTCGAATGCGGCTTGACGCATGCCGTCGAGCAGGTTCGGATAGATCACGTCGGTGAGCCGCGTGCAGCTCGTGGTGAGGCCCATCTTCTGGCAGTCGGCGTGGTACGAGAGCAGCTGATCCAGCTCGCGCTTGCCGGCCTCCTGCGCGAAATCACCGCGCAACTGCTGGCTTTGCAGGATCGAGAGGAACTGGTCGAACTTGGCGTCCACCAGCGGATCCACGCGCTCCGGGCCTACCGGCGTGCAGGTGGCGCCGGTCAGTTGAACGTAGGCATTGGCGCTGAACAGCGGCGTGGTCAGCGACTTGAACTCGGCGAAGTCCGACGCAAGAACCGCCTCGGCCTGGCTCACCGCCACGGCCAGCACGTCGCAGCTGCGCTGCTCGAGGATGCTGAGGTCGATCTGGACGCACGCCGCTTCGGTGGCGACGACGTCTTCGGCAATGCCCACGGCCAGTTTCATCTCGGAGATGGACAGCGCCAGGTTCATCCGCTGCGCCAGCTGCTGCGCGTGCGTCCGGCAGTCCAGCAGCGCAATGACCAGGTTGGCGCTGCCCGGTGTCGTACCGGCCAGCGGCCGCACCTGCGCGGCCTGCGCGGCCTGCGCGGCCTGCGCGCGCATGCGCCCGCTCGCCGCCGCCGCGGCCCCGGCGCCGACGTAGCCCAGCGCCGACAGGCGCGCGGTCAGCACGTTGCCGTTGCGCGTGGTCGGCACCATCCAGAGCTCGCCATCGACTTCCCAGAAGAAGCTCGCCCGCTCCGGCAGGCCGGCACGTTCGAAGCGGATCTCGCCCGGCTGATTCAGCGCCTGGCCTGCCGGTGTGAGGCTGTAGCGCGCGATCTCGGTGGACGCCGGCTCGACCGTGCCCAGGCTCACGGGGGTGGCCGTGGCGAGCGCGTTGGACGGCAGCGTCAGCGACAGCTCCTTGACCTGCAGCACGGCGCCGCTGGTGTCCACCGTGGCCGTGGTCTGGTCGGGCGGCTCGTCGTCGTCGCCGCCGCAGCCCGCCAGCGTGAAAAGCAGCACCAGTGCGGAGGCCAGCAAACGGGTCGCGGCGCGGCGCGGGGTGAACGCGGTCATGGGGTGCTCGGCAGTGTGGTGAATCCCCGCACGCTACGGGGGCACCGTCTCCGGCCCGTCTCTCGCAAGCCGCCACAGCCCGGCCGCATACCCCTCGACCCGGGGGTTGGTCGCGCCTAAGTTCCCGCCAGCAGAACGATCAGCGCGCCGGCGCCGCCCTGCGGCCCGCTGGCCTGCGCGAAGGCGATCACATCGCCGAACTGCGCCAGCCAGCGCTGCACCTTGGCCTTCAGCACCGGCTGCTTGCCTGGCGAACCGTGGCCTTTGCCGTGCACCACGCGCACGCAGCGCTGGCCGCGCCGCGTGGCTTCACGCACGAAGGCGGCGAGCGCTTCGCGCGCTTCTTCGCGGCGCAGGCCGTGCAGGTCGATCTGGCCCTGGATGGCCCAGTGCCCGCGCCGCAGCCGCGTCACCACGTCGGGTCCGACGCCGGGGCGGCGGTAGCTCAGGCCGTCGTCGGTGAGCAGCAGCGATTCGACGTCGACCTCGTCGGACAGCGCCTCGCGCAGCGCGGCGCGTTCGTCGGCCTGGCGTTGCAGCGGCTCGGGCGCAGCGCGTGGCAGCTTCAGGTCGGCCAGCGAGCGCGCCGGCAGCGGCGTCACCGGGCCGACGGCGTTGGCGAAGAGCTTGCGCTGCGCTTCGCCGGCGACGTGCGCCGCACGCTCGCGCGCCCGGGCTTCTGCCGCCTCGCGTTCGCGGCGCTGCAGTGCATCGCGCAGGGCGCCGAGTTCCTTCAGGCCGGAGGCTTTCATACCAGCCCCCGCTCGGCCATCGACACCACCTGGCCGCGGCCGACCACCAGGTGGTCGAGGACGCGCACGTCGACCAACTGCAGCGCGGTCTTCAGCGTCTGCGTCAGGTACTCGTCGGCGCGCGACGGCTCGGCCACGCCCGACGGGTGGTTGTGCGCGAAGATCAGCGCGCCGGCGTTCAGCAGCAGCGCGCGGCGCACGATCTCGCGCGGGTAGACGCTGGTCTGCGTCAGCGTGCCCTGGAACATCTCTTCGAGCTTCAGCAGCCGGTGCTGGCCGTCGAGGAACAGCACCGCGAAGACCTCCTGCTCGCGCGCGCCGAGCTGCAGCGCTACGTAGTCCTTCACCTTCTGCGGCGCGTCGAACACCGGCGCCTCCTGCATCTGCTGCGCCAGCGCGCGGCGCGCCATTTCCATCACCGCCAGCAGCTCGGCGCGCTTGGCCGGGCCCAGGCCCTTGATGCGTTTCAGCATCTCGGGTTCGGCGTTCAACAGGCCGGCAAAGCCGTCGCACAGGCGCAACACGGTCGAAGCCAGTTCGAACACGCCCTGGCCCTTGTAGCCGGTGCGCAGCAGCAGCGCCAGCAGTTCGGTGTCGGCCAGTGCGGCGGCGCCGCGGGCCAGCAGTTTCTCGCGCGGGCGCTGGTCGGCGGGCAGGTCCTTCAGGGGCATGGTGCGGCTCTTACAATCGAGGCCCAGTCTATCCGCGCACCGACCGCCGCCGTGATCACCGTCCAGCCCGGGTCCTTCCTGACCCTGCACTACCGCCTTGCCGGACCCGACGGCGCCGATGTCGTGAACACCTTCGACGACAAACCGGCGACGCTGTCGCTCGGCACCGGCCAGCTGGCGCCGGCGATCGAGGCGCACCTGGTCGGCCTGGCCGAAGGCGCGCACGAAAGCTTCGATCTGCCCGCCGGCGCCGCCTTCGGCCAGCGCAACCCCGAACTGCTGCAGCGCGTGAAACTGAGCCTGCTGCACGAACTGGGCGACCCCGACGCCCGCTACGACGTTGGCGACGTGGTCCAATTCCCCACCCCCGACGGCCAGGGCGGCTACGCCGGCGTGGTGCGCGAAGTCGGCGCCGACTGGCTGCTGTTCGACTTCAACCACCCGCTGGCCGGGCAGCCGGTGCGCTTCGAGGTGCGTGTGGTGGGAGTGCTCTAGACATGACGAAAGCGACGACAACGCTGCTGGAAGAGGTCGTGCTCGCCGAGCCGCGCGGCTTCTGCGCCGGCGTGGACCGCGCGATCGAGATCGTCGAACGCGCGCTGCAGCGCTTCGGCGCGCCGATCTACGTGCGCCACGAGATCGTGCACAACACCTACGTCGTCAACGACCTGCGCGCCAAGGGTGCGATCTTCATCGAAGAGCTCGACGAAGTGCCGCCCGGCGCCACGTTGGTGTTCAGCGCGCACGGCGTCAGCAAGGCGGTGCGGGTGGAAGCGGCGCAGCGCGGCTTCCAGGTCTTCGATGCGACCTGCCCGCTGGTGACCAAGGTGCACGTCGAAGTCGCCAAGCTGGCCAAGGAAGGCTACGAGTTCATCATGATCGGCCACAAGGGCCACCCCGAGGTCGAAGGCACGATGGGCCAGCTGACCGAAGGCATCTACCTGGTCGAAGACGTGGCCGACGTGCAGCAGGTGCGCCCGCGCGGCGACAAGCTGGCGGTGGTGACGCAGACCACGCTCAGCGTCGACGACGCGGCGCAGATCCTGGCCGAAGTGAAGCGGCTGTTCCCGCAGGTGCGCCAGCCCAAGCAGCAGGACATCTGCTACGCCACGCAGAACCGGCAGGACGCGGTGAAGCTCATCGCACCGGGCGTCGACGTCGTCATCGTCGTCGGCAGCCCGACCAGCAGCAACAGCAACCGCCTGCGTGAACTGGCCGAGCGCCTGGGCACCGAAGCGCATATGGTCGAAGGCGCGCAAGACCTGCAGCCGGCGTGGTTCGAAGGCCGGCGCCGCGTCGGGCTGACCGCCGGCGCTTCGGCGCCGGACATCCTGGTGCAGCAGGTTATCGCGCGCCTGCGTGAACTCGGCGCCTTGAGCATCCGCAAGATGAACGGCGTCGAAGAATCGGTGCACTTCCCGCTGCCGCGCGGGCTGGGCGACCGCAGCATGCGTGAAGTGGTCTCGTCCCGATCTTGAACCGCGCCGCCTCTTTGAACCTTCGAAGACGGCGCCGTGAAGGCGCCGTTCGGTTTCAGATCCCGCTCTAGGACACACCATGCTCGACATCAACCTGCTGCGCCGCGACCTGCCCGGCGTCATCGCCCGGCTCGAACAGCGCAAGACACCGCAACCTTTTCTCGACGTCGCCCGCTTCAGCGCGCTCGAGGCCGAACGCAAGCGCATCCAGACCCGCACCGAAGAGCTGCAGGCACGCCGCAACGCGCTGAGCAAACAGGTCGGCCAGCTGAAGGCCAAGGGCGAGGACGCCGCGGCCGTGATGGCCGAAGTCGGCGGCATCGCCGATGAACTGAAAGCCGGCGCCGAAAGCCTGGAAGCCGTGCAGGCCGAACTGCAGACGATGCTGATGTCGCTGCCGAACCTGACGCATGACAGCGTGCCGGTCGGCGCCGACGAGACTGCCAACGTCGAAGTGCGGCGCTGGGGCACGCCGCGCGCCTTCGACTTCGCGCCGCGGGACCACGTCGACGTCGGCGTGCCGCTGGGGCTGGATTTCGAAACCGGCGCCAAGCTGTCGGGGTCGCGCTTCACCTTCATGCGCGGCACCGCGGCGCGGCTGCACCGGGCGCTGGCGCAGTTCATGCTGGACGTGCAGACGCAGGAGCACGGCTACACCGAGTGCTACACGCCCTACATCGTGAACCGCGAAGTGCTCGAAGGCACGAGCCAGCTGCCGAAGTTCAAGGAAGACATGTTCTGGGTGCTGCGAGGCGGCGACGAGGAGCAGCACGAGCAGTACCTGATCTCGACCTCGGAGATCCCGCTGACCAACACCGTGCGCGAGCAGATCCTCGACGCCGCCGCGCTGCCGGTGAAGCTGACGGCGCACAGCCCGTGCTTCCGCTCGGAAGCCGGCAGCGCCGGGCGCGACACGCGCGGCATGATCCGCCAGCACCAGTTCGACAAGGTCGAGATGGTGCAGGTCGTGCACCCGGACCAGAGCTACGCGACGCTGGAACTGATGGTCGGCCACGCCGAGGCCATCCTGCAGAAGCTGGAGCTGCCGTACCGCGTGGTCGTGCTGTGCAGCGGCGACATCGGTTTCGGCTCGACCAAGACCTACGACCTCGAAGTCTGGCTGCCGGCGCAAGCCACGTACCGCGAGATCAGCTCGTGCAGCAACTGCGAAGCCTTCCAGGCGCGGCGCATGCAGGCGCGCTTCCGCAACGCCCAGGGCAAGCCCGAGCTCGTGCACACGCTGAACGGCTCGGGCCTGGCGGTCGGCCGCGCGCTGGTGGCGGTGCTGGAAAACCACCAGCAGGCCGACGGCTCGGTGCGCGTGCCGGCCGCTCTGCGGCCCTACCTGGGCGGGCTCGAAGAGCTGCGCTAGAATGCGCGGCTTCGCCTGACGCGGCACCACCCGCGGCGAAACACCAGGAAAGGTGGCAGAGTGGTCGAATGCGCCGGACTCGAAATCCGGTGTCCGGGTTCTCCCGGACCGAGGGTTCGAATCCCTCCCTTTCCGCCAGCACACTCCCTTCCGAACGTGCAGCTAACGTTCGGCAGGGCTGGCCCAGCGGTTGAGCCAGCCCGGATGCCGCCGGCGCACGAGCCACAGCCCGGCGCGCCACCAGCGCGGCGCCGACCGGGCGGCCTACGAATCAAGCGACTTGCGGCGAACCAGCAGGCCCACGACCGCAAGACCAACGGCCCACAACGCCGCTGTCGTCGGTTCAGGAATGGGGACAGGAAGGCTCAGCGCCACCACACCAGCGTAGGTGCCTGAGCCTGTGTTGGTTCCCGTAATCGTGAGGACGTAGTCACCGGCTGGCAGCAAGCCGCCAAAGCCCCAGGTCTCGAAGCCGTACGGCAGCATGGGCGTGTACGTCATCGGGTTGCCGTTCGAGCCCGTGACCGTGACCGACGTGAAGTCGACGATTCGGTCCAGCCCGGAGGTTGTCACTGTGCTATTGAGCCAGGCCTGGTCTGACATGGTGAACGTGTACGTGTCGGTGAACGAGCCGTTCGGCGGTGTGCTGAAGAACCCCGTACTGCCGTTGGACAGGTCGAGCGCGCCGCCGCCGGCATGGGCCATGGCACAGCACAGGGCCGCGGCAGTAGCCAGCGCAGCACGAGGAAAGGTGAGCTTCATGCGAGTTCTCCTAACGGGTTCGTCCCGCGCAGGAATTCTGAGACTCGCTGCCTTGCAAGTGGGGAGCGACCCCCTAACTTTGCGACATGGGTTCGGAGCCTCCGGTCAAGCCCCTGACGGTGGACGTAAAGTGCCGCTTGAACGGCTGGCAGCGCCGACTCAGCAGCAACAGCGGCAGGCCGCTGAGCAGCAGCGCCCAGCTGCCTGCCTCGGGCACCGTATTCGCGTAGCTGTACCCGCTGGCATATGCCACAGCCCTCACAGAGCCTGACACGCTTCCGGTCGTGGTGTTCGAGAAGCTGACGGTCAGGATGTCGGCGTCGTTGGCCGTGCACGGACCTTCTCCGGTGGTGGAGAAGCAGTTCCCGAACAGGAAGGCTTGTGACGGATCGCTGCCAGGGCCTTGGAGGTCGAGGATCACGTTTGCGTTGGCGAAGTCGCCGTGGCTCGGGTAGCCGCTGGAAGCCTGCGCGGCGACGCTCCCCCAGCCCGAGATCGTCAGCCGCGTCGCGGCCGAAAGCGTGAACGAGCCGTCGGCGATGTACGGGCCGGCGGCCGTCGCCGCGTACTGCGCGTACTGTCCCGCGGCAGCATCGAAGTCGTCGTACGAGCCTTGGGCGATGAGCTGAGCGCCGCTGCCGCTCGGTGCCGCCCCGGAGACTGATGCCGTCGCGCGCGAGAGCGCGAGCGCGACGCCGGCCGACGCGTCGGCCCAAGCATCCGGGCTGCCGTGCTCGTCGTAGCCGGTGGCGCCGAACGGGTCCAGTGCCCAGGCGTAGGCGCGGCTGACCTGTCCGTAGGCCGGTGCAAACGTCACCGAAGGGATGATGCCGTCGCCGAGATCGAGGTCGACGAGCGTCACCGTCAGCGGGCCGAGCGATGCTGTCCCACTACTCGAAGCGGGCGCCTGCCCGGCCGCAAGGCAGCAGCCGAGGGCAAGCGCGCAACTGCTGAACCATCTCATGGTGTCTCCTTGGCGGCGCTTGGCTACTCGCGACCGTGCCAGCCCTCGGCCAGCCTGTCCATCCCTACGCCCTGAGCCCCGCGCCGAGCTCGAGGAAGGTCCGCGCCTAAGCCCGCCCGCCCTCGATCAACCGCAGCGCCACCTGGACGTTGTTGCGGCCGGCCGCCTTGGCCTGGTAGAGCATCACGTCGGCCTGGCTGACGAGTGCCTCGGCGGTCGTGGCGTCGCCCTGGTAGAAGGCCAGTCCGATGCTCGTGGTGACGCTGATCGACTGCTGGTCGATGAAGAACGGCGTGCTCATGGCCTGGACGATCTTCGCGGCGATGGTGGATGCCACCTCGGGCCGCGGCAAGCCTTCCATGATCACCGTGAACTCGTCGCCGCCCAGGCGGGCCACCGTGTCGGTGGAACGCAAGGTCTGCTGCAGCCGGCCTGCGAAGGCGCGCAGCAATTCGTCTCCTGCGTTGTGTCCGAACTGGTCGTTGATCTGCTTGAACCGGTCGATGTCGAGGTACAGCAGCGCCATCAAGACACGCGTGCTGCGGCAGCGCTCCATCGCTTCGGCCACGCGCAGCTCGAAGCCGGCGCGGTTGATCACGCCCGTCAGCGGGTCCACGCGCGCCAGCTCGATGAGCCGCTTCTCTTCCAGCTTCTGGCGCGTGATGTCGGTAACCACCGCGTGGAAACCCAGCACCGTGCTGTCGTCGGCCGCCCGTTGCGGGATGTACTGGGCCTCGTAGCAGACGAAGCTGTCGCCGGTGGTCATCTCGCTCTGGAAGGTGACCGCCTCGCCGCGCAACGCGGCGCGCATGTGCGGTTCGACCATCTTGTAGACCGCTTCGCCCAGCAGCGTGCGCACAGGCTGGCCGTAGAGTTCCTGCCGCGGCCGGCCGAAGGCGCGCTCGTAGGCCAGATTGTTGAACCGGTAGCGCTCGTCGGCGTCGACATAGGCCACGCGCATCGGCAGCGCGTCGGCCACGGTGCGCAGCCGCGCCTCGCTCTCCTGCAGCGCGCGTTGCGCTTCGCGGTGCGACGTGATGTCGCTGATGAGGGTGTAGAGCCCGACGACCTGGCCCACTTCGTCGCGATCCGGAATCACCGTGACCTGCACGTGACGCTTCCCTTCCGGGCGCGCCATTTCTCGCTCGTAGGCAACCTCCTGCCCATCCAGCGCGGCTCGAAGCCGGGGCTCGATCTCGGCCCATGCCGGGTCGCCGTAGAACGCCTGCACGCTGGTTCCGACCGGCGGCGCCGCGTCCGGGCCGAACCACAGTTGATAGGTCCGGTTGACGAAGCGGAAGCGCAGGTCGCGGTCGAGGTAGGAAATCAGCACCGGCAGGTTGTCGGTCACCATGCGCAGGCGGTGTTCGCTGTCGCGCAGGGCCTGTTCAGACGCCTTGGCGGCCGAGATGTCGCGCATCAGGCCGGAGAAGTATTCGACCTTGCCTTGCTTGTCGCGGTGCGCGATGACGATGTGGCTGACCGGAAACTCGCGCCGGTCGGCGTCCCAGAGCAGCGATTCGCCGACCCAGACGCCGGCGGTCATCGCGGCTTGCCGTACCTCCGAGGCATAGCGTTCCAGCGTTTGCGGCGGGTTCAGATCGGCCAGCGTCAGATGCTCGATCGGTGCGTCGAGGGCTATCCCGGTGCGGCGGCGCGCAGCCGGGTTCATGTAGGTGAGCCGGCCCTTCACGTCGTTCTGCACGACGAAGTCGGTCGTCGCGTCGAAGATCGCGGCCAGCGTCTGAAGCGCGCGTTCGGCCTGCTTGCGCTCGGTTGTGTCGCGGCCCACCGAATGAAGCACGTCCTGGCCGGCGGGCGTGCACTGCACGCTGTTGGTCCAGGCGATCCAGCGCTCGGCCCCATTGACGGCCACCATGCGGTTTTCGCTGGTCACGGCCGTGCGCTTGGCAAGCACTTCGGCAACGACTTGTCGGACGATGGCTCGATCCGTGGGCTCGACATGATCGAACAGGTTGCGTCCGATCATGTCTGCCGGCGTCAGGCCGAAGTGCCGAGCGTAGGCGCGGTTGACGTAGGTCAGTTCACCGTCGGGCTTGGCCAGCGACACCAGTTCGGACTGGTCCTCGAGGATGGCTTTGACCCGTTGCTCGCTGGCCACCAGTTGCTTCAGCACCGGCCGCACCTGGCTGTGCTGGGCGTAGATGGCCACGGCGACGATGCCGAGCAGCGCCAGCGCCAGCAGGTTCAGGCGCGATCGCAGCGGCGCGTAGAGGGTTTCGAAGTCGGTCTTGACGGCCAGCCCGAGGCCGAAGTCCTTGATCGGCGTGTAGGCCGAGACCACGCGGATGCCGCGCGCGTCCTTGAAGAAGAGCACGCCGCGTTCGCCGCGCAGCGCCCGGGTGACCGGAAGGCCGGGGGCGCCGGCCGCATCGAACATGGGGCTCTCGAAACCCGCAGGCCGCAGCCGGTTCGGTGCGCAGACCGCCTTGTCGCCAGCGCGGCCGCAGATCGCAACGTCGGACGTGTCGTTGGACGCCCGGATGTCGGCCAGCAGGCGGTCGAACAGCGGCATGCGCTGCTCGGTGAGCACGCGGCCCAACGTGCGCCCGTCGACGACGACATCGGTTTCGGCCAGCAGCACGTAGCCGTCGTTCCAGGCCAGGAAGCTGGTCTGCCCCGTGTCCGTCAGACGCTGAATGACGTGCGCCTTCGCGTGCGCCATGGCGCCCGCCTCCGCCACACGCTCGCCGTTCGCGGCGTAGATCTCCACGCCGGTCAGGTCGGCGGTCAGGAAGCCGTCGGCAACCTTCTGCAGGAAGTCCTTGGCCGCCTCGTCGTCAGGCGCCTTGCTCAGCTTGTCCAGCGCCTGGCGCGCGGCCGGCCGGGTGGCAACGGTTCTCGGGAACCACAGGCTCACTTCGATGGTGTGGGCCAGCGAGGTCGCGTTCGTCGTCGCGGTCAGCAGCATGTCTTTCGAGATCGATTGCTCGAAGGTGTCCTGCATCACCGCGAAGCCGGCGACGCCACCCGCCACGGCCACGAGCGCGATGATCGCGATCGAGCGCCGCCGGATGCGCCGCTCGGTCTTGTCCAGCGCGTTGGGGTCGAAGGCCTGGGACGCTTCGTGAAGCATCCACAGGCCGGCGCCGACGATCGACAGCCCGAACGCGGTGGACGGCAGCATGCGGTTGAAGCTGGCCAGCTGGTACAGCGATTCCAGGCCCACCAGGTAGCCGACCAGCCCGCTCAGCCCGATGACGGAGACGGCCAGCACGAGCGCCAGGAAGACGAATTGGCCGGCCCGGGATGGGCGCCGCCGGAGCATCAGGAAGGCGACGCCGGTGAACAGGAAGGCCAGGCTCGCGTTCGGCGATACCCGCCCCGGATAGGGATTCGTGGCCGTCGGCACGACGCCGGCGCCAACGTAGTCGATCCCCAGGCCGATGCCGGTGGCGGCTTCGAACAGGTAGCCCAGTGGCAGCACGATCAGCGCCGCGATGCAGATCGTCGAAAGCCGTGTCAGCCAGAGGCCCGGCCGGGCGTGCCGCGACGCGGTGACAAGGCAGAGGCCCGCCGCGATGAAGAGCAGCGGGTTGACGAGGCCCAGGTTCTCGGAGCCAGGGATGAACCGCGTGATGGCGTCGACCTGAAACAACCAGCGCACGGCCAGCGTCGCGCCGAGCAGCCCGACGGTCAGGCCGGCGGCTCGCGAAGCGGTACGGGCGGTCTTCTGCATGAGGCATCCGGAATCGGTGGCTAGCGCTGGTCGAACCCGCGGCAGATCACCACCAGACGACCCAGGTGCGCTCGAAGGGAGCGCAGCAGAGCGAAGAATACGTCTCTGGAAGCTTCGGTGAACGCCGGAAGTGAGCGACCGGGGCGGCTACTTCGGGCGCGATGGTGCCGCTACTGCGCTGCCGCCGCGGATTCGGTTTCTTCCTGTTGCACCAGGCCCGTCGCCAGATGCCAGGCCTGCGCGTGGCCCCGGCGCCGCATCGATGCCGCGGCCAGGCGCGCGCGCTGGCCGCTGCGGCAGATGAAGACCAGCGGCCCGGTTCCGCCGGCCAGCCACGCGCTGGCGTCTTCGGCCCCTTGCGTCATCGGCACGTTGACGGCCGTGCGCGCGCCGATCTGCAAGGCGCCGTCCGCGGCATGTTCATGCGCTTCGCGCACGTCGATCAGCGTCGCATCCGGATGCCGCCGCAAGAAGGCCCCGAGCGCGGCCGTGTCGGGGATTGCGTGATCCTCGCCGGGCTGGCGCGCCGCCAGCGCGGCGCCGCAGCGGGTGATGGCGTCGCAGGCGGCGCGGATGGTGGCTGCGTCGACCAGCGGGCCGAACGACATTCGCACCGCCGATGCGCTGCACCACGCCGGCAACTGCATCGCCGCGAGCACGGGGCTGGGCTGGCCCCGGCCGGACGAACAGGCGCTGCCGGCGCTGACGCGCACGCCGGCGGCGTCGAACAGGCCCAGCAACTCGGCGCTGGCGACGTCGGGCACCGAGAAGTTCAGCGTGGTCGGCAAGGCCTTGTCGAACGGGGCGTTGAAGTGCAGGCCCGGGAAGGCCCGGCGCAGGCTGTCGGCCAGCTGGTCGCGGAAAGCGGCCAGCTCCTGCGGGCTGCGGAAGGTACCGCCGGCTTCCAGCGCCTGCAGCACGGCGCCCAGCGCGGCGACGCCGGCCATGTTCTCGGTGCCCGAGCGCCAGCCGGCTTCCTGCCCGCCGCCCACCATCAGCGGCGTGAAGGGTGCGCCGGCGCGCACGTAGAGCATGCCGATGCCTTTGGGCGCGTACAGCTTGTGGCCGGAGAAGGGCGCGTAGTCGATGCGCGTGGCCGCCAGCGCCAGCGGCAGCTTGCCCAGCGCCTGCACGCAATCGACCAGCCAGTACGCCGGGCTGCCGGTGTCGGCCAGCACGGCTTCGATGCCGGCCAGGTCGGAGACGACGCCGGTTTCGTTGTTGGCGGCCATCGTGCACAGCAGTGCGGTGTCGGGCGCCAGGGATTGCAGCCGCGCCAGGTCATGGCGGCCGTCGCGGCCGACCGGCAGTTCGATGATCTCGAGGTCCAGGCCGAGCAGCCGGTTCCAGTGCGCCAGGCTTTCCGGCACCGCCTTGTGTTCGGTCGCGCCGCACAGCAGCCAGCGGCCGATGGGCTGGCCGTCGGTACGGCGCTCGCGCAGGGCCGCCAGCGCCGACAGCACGGCGGTGTGGATGCCTTCGGTGGCGCCGCTGTTGAACATCAGCCGGCCGTCGCCGCTGCCGAGCACGCGCGCGGCCCGCCTGCGCACCGCCTCGAGCACGGCCTTGGCGCGTTGCCCCGCGAGATGGCTGCTGCTGGGGTTGCCGAAGCCTTGCTCCATCGCCTGCGTGGCGGCTTCGACGGCGGCCGGCAGCACGCTGCTGGTGGCGTTGCCGTCGAGATAGATTTCGGTCGCCATGGCCGGCCCCGGGAAGCGGTGAATAGCCAGAAGTTTGCATTTTGCTGGCGGAGAAAGCATGCCATTCCGACCCACCATCTGGGGGAGGAATAGAATGAAATATTCTGGCGGATGGCGAATTCGTAGCATGAACGCACTCGACAAGTTCGACCAGGCCATCCTCGCCGCGCTGCAGGAGGACGGCGCGCTGTCGATGGCCGCGCTGAGCGAGCGGGTCGGCCTGTCCAGCACACCGTGCTGGAAGCGCGTGAAGCGGCTCGAGGTCGACGGCTTTATCGAGAAGCGCGTCGCCCTCGTGAACCGCAAGAAGGTCGGCCTCGGCGTGACGGTGTTCGTCAGCGTGCGCACCGGCCAGCACGACGAGAAGTGGCTGAAGAAGTTCGCCGCGGCGGTGGTGACGCTGCCGGAAGTGCAGGAGTTCCACCGCATGAGCGGGGACGTCGACTACCTGCTGAAGGTCGTCACGACTGACATCGACGGCTACGACGCGTTCTACAAGAAGCTGATCCGCGCGGCGCAGCTGACCGGCGTCTCGTCGGCCTTTTCGATGGAGCAGATCAAGTACACGACGGCGCTGCCCTTGGGTATCGGCTAGGAGCGTGGGCGGCAGAAGACCGGACGTGGGGCAGGAACTGGCATAAAGCTTGAATGCTGAACGGCATGGCCATCAGCTACCGCCCCTACGAACCTGAGCAGGAGATGCTGCTGCCCGCGTCG